>Ga0310825_100131_pt1 | contig 126194 bp, 106 predicted proteins | sample WT_ome_9_FD_202243 | JGI IMG/M metagenome (GOLD analysis project Ga0310825, IMG submission 202243) | Sorghum-adapted microbial communities enriched on wild type (WT) sorghum from Joint BioEnergy Institute, Emeryville, California, United... ... | reverse complement strand
CCGCATCGTCCGCGACTACGCGGGCATCGAGCGCCACGTCATCGCCTCGGCGCCATAAGCTCTTTTCCCTGCCTGTGGCCGCCATATGTCTGTTCCGCCCGCTTTTGCGATATCCCCTTCGCTCAGGCGGGCCGTTTTTCTGATGCATGTACATGACATCGGACACCGATCCTTTTGCCCCCTTTGCGCGGTATCCCCTTCGCTCAGGAGGGGATTTTCGTTTGGCCGGAACCATCAACAGCAGCCGGGCGGCGGTCCGCCGTTGAACGAAGGTTCCAGCGTCCATTCGGAACTGGGAATTGAGGCTGCACGACCCATCCGGGGATGGGATATTTTTTTCTGCCTGAGTGAAGGGGATACCCAAAAAGTGGGCCAAGAGGATACCAGCGTCCGCGTCAACTTGCCGTTGAACGAGAGTACTCCAGGCGTGAACGTGAACGACGCGCCTGGATGGCGCTGCTGTCCGTTCGGAGCCGGCATTTGATGCTGCATGGGCAGACACCAATCCGGCGGCGCCGTTTTATTTTGACCTGAGCGAAGGGGATACCGAAAAAGCGGGCCCAAAAGTACCTCTCCACCCTGGCACAAACGCTCAAGCGCAAGCGCACACCCAGCCGAGTCACGACGTTATCCGCCAGCCACCCGCGAACGATATGCCAACCATGCGCGAATCATTCATGAACCATCCATGAACCATTCATGAACCATCCATGAACCATCCACGAACCATCCACGAACCATCCGCGGATTGCGGCTGCGGATCAGGCGCTGGATTTGCCCGGCATCCGTTCGGCTGCCAGCTCGCGCATTTTGCGGATCATCCTGTGCACATCGCGGTACGAAGTCCAGTCAGGCTGCGGCGGAACGGGCCGCCCGACGATGGCGCGCCGGTCGGGAGCGCCGCCGGAGCCTGTCACCCGCATCAAAGCTGTCAGCACGTTCGTGCCGGAACGAGCCGTATTGTAACGGTAGACGCCTTCCTGCAAATAGTAATGCAAATGCTTGGCGCCGACCGTGTGGTGGAACATGCGAATATCGTCCTCGATCGACCATCCGACTTTCTTGATGGCCAGCCCGCCCGTCCGCCCCCAATCATCGACGGTCAGATCGACCGAAGCGGACTTGTCGACGTGTTGTCCGATGAAGCGAAGCGCGCCTTCGGGAGTGATTTTTCCTAGATAGGTGTCACCGCCCCAGTCGATCGCGATCCGGACACGTTCCGGTTCGCCAGCCCCGTTCATGGACGCGCCGATGATGTAGGGGTGCTCCGTCGGATGCAGACCGTCCGGCGACGGAATCAGGCGGCGGTTGGCTTTGCCGAGATCCAGACGGACGAGGCCGGTCAGCAGGTCGCCTTCGACAGCGCCGGCCATGGCGTTGCGAAGTTTGTGCAGCATGAGCCAGGCTGTCTTGTAGGTTACGCCGATTCTCCGGCTCAGGTAAACAGCGCTGACACAGTTGTACGCAATGAGGGAGGCGGCGGTGAACCACTTGGACAACGGGGTGCGGCTCCGCTCCATCACCGTGCCGGAAATGACGGAACATTGCTTGCGGCAGACGGCGCACTCGTAGAGCGGCAGCCTGCGGGTGCGGATGACGCTGTATGCGGTTGATTGGCAGCGCGGACAACGGTATCCTTCCGGCCAGCGAATGCGGAACAGCATGTCGGCGCATTGCGCTTCCGACAAATGGAGGAAGGATGGAGCGAACATGACATGGAAATGCATGGCGATCACCCGGAACCAGGAAGGGATGTATTCCCATTATACAGAACATATGTTCGTAATACAAGCAAAAAAAGCATAATTATCCAATTTTCGTCGGCTTTTTTCTCGGATTCGAAAGCTTCTCCCGGCCACTGTTGCTTCGAACTTCAGCCTGAACGAAGGGGATACCCGATTTTGGGCCCGAAAAAACATACCCGCCGCGGAAATCTATCAGTACGCGGGTTTGAAAGAATGATAGAGCGGGCATACTGGGGGATACAGTCGTTCCGGAACGCAAGCTTGGGCGCCGACGGGCGCCGTCAGAGGAGCTTGTGTGAACATGGTCATCCGCCATTATCCGTTCGTTTTTTCTTATCGTCCGGTCTACGGTTATGTCGTGCTGCTGGTGATGCTGCTGGCGATGTCGTGGGAGAACGCGCAGAACAACGCTGCGATCGTGGAAGGCGCCATTCCGGAGGAATCCATCCGGATCCGGATTCTGGCGAATTCGGATTCGGCCGCGGATCAGGCGGTCAAGCGCCATGTCCGAAATGCCATCGCGGATGAATTGAAGCAGTTGTCGGCCGGAGCGGATTCGATCGCCGAGGCGCGGGAGGCGATCGCCGGCGCCCTGCCCGAACTGGAGACGATGGTGAAGCGGGAGCTGGAAATGCGGGGATTCGACTATCCGGCCGCCGTGAAGCTGGGCCCCGTTCCGTTCCCGGCGAAGATTTACGGCAACCGGGTGTACCCCGCGGGGCAATACGAAGCGCTGCTCATCACCCTCGGGGAAGGAAAAGGCGAGAACTGGTGGTGCGTGCTGTTCCCTCCGCTTTGTTTTGCCGATGCGGTGGGCGCCGGCAAGGCGGACAAAGGCGAAGCCGTCACGAAAGACGCGGCGGGAAGCGGGGCGAAGGAAGCATCGGCGTTTGCGGCGCAGGATGCGCAAGACGGCGGCGTGAAGGCCGGGGCCTCGCAGAATGTGGAAGTGAAGTTTGCCGTATGGGAACTGCTGCAGCGGATCCTGGACTTCTTCAAGCGGCTGTTCGGCTGAACGGTTGCCGAGCCTCGGGCGTCTGGTGGTATAATGATGGGCAATGACGAACCGGGCTTGAGGGCCGGACAAGAAAGAGGAAGCAACAGGTGAACAGGGAGACGAAGGTATGGCCCGCTGACGAGCCCGCGATCGCGGAAGCGGCACGGACGCTGCGCGAGGGCGGGATCGTGGCGTTTCCGACGGAGACGGTGTACGGTCTGGGCGCGGATGCGCGCAATCCGCAGGCGGTGCGGCGGGTGTTCGAGGCGAAAGGGCGGCCGTCGGACAACCCGCTCATCGTCCACATTGCCGACCGGAAGCAATTGGACGAGCTTGTGCTGCCCTTCGGCGAGATTCCGGCCCGGCTGATGGAGACGTTCTGGCCGGGGCCGCTCACGATCGTGCTGCCGGTCAGGCCGGGCGCGGCGGCGCCGCAGGTGACCGCCGGGCTCGATACGGTCGCGGTGCGGATGCCGGCGCATCCGGTCGCGCTCCGGCTGATCGCCGCCGCCGGCTGCCCGGTCGCGGCGCCGAGCGCCAACCGTTCGGGCAGGCCGAGCCCGACGCTGGCCGCGCACGTCATGGAAGATCTGGCCGGCCGGATCGACGGGGTTGTCGACGGAGGGCCGGCCGAGGTCGGCCTGGAATCGACAGTCGTCATGGTCGAGGACGAATGCATCCGCGTGCTGCGGCCGGGCGGCGTGACGCGCGAAGCGCTCGCGGAAGCGGCGGGCTGCGAAGTGATCGCCGAGGGCGACGCCCGGGAGAGCCGCGAGGATGCGGCGCCGCGTTCGCCCGGCATGAAGTACGCGCACTACGCGCCCCGCGGCGAGATGACGCTCGTCATCGGCAACGGCGAGGCGGTGCGCGCCTACATTGGCCGCGAGGCGGCCGCGGCCCGCGCGGCCGGCTGCCGCACCGGCGTGCTCACGTACGAGGAGCACGCCGGCTTCTACGACGCCGACGCGGTCGTCGTCTGCGGCAGCCTCGCGCGGCCCGAGCAGGCGGCGCAGCGCCTGTATGCCGCGCTCCGCGAGTTCGATGCGCGCGGCATCGGCCGGATCTGGGCCGAGGGCTGCCCGCCGGAAGGGATCGGGCTCGCGCTGATGAACCGGCTCGTCAAGGCGGCCGGCGGGCGGATCGTCCGGGTGTGACGGCGGTTGGACATGAATCCCGACTTGTCCGCATAGGTATTACGGAGAGACCCTGTGCGGAAGGAGTCGGATTCATGTCGGTGGACGCTGCGCAGACCGGTCAGCTGCTCACGCTGCTGACCATCGCGTTCGCGCTCGGGCTGGATGCCTTCTCGCTTGGCATCGGCATCGGGCTCAAAGGCATCCGGAAGCTGGATATTCTGAAACTGGGCGCCGTCGTGGCGGCGTTCCACATGCTGATGCCGCTCCTCGGCCTGGCGGCGGGGCAGGCGGTCAGCGGGCTGCTCGGCAGCGTGGCGACGAAGGCCGGCGGGCTGCTGCTGCTCTTGCTCGGCGGCCACATGGTGTACAGCTCGCTGCGCCGCGAGCCTGCGGTGCAGTTCGATCACCGCTCGCCGCTCGGCATGCTGCTGCTGGCACTCGGGGTCAGCATCGATTCGTTCTCGGTCGGCGTATCGCTCGGCATGTTCGCGGCGGATCTCGTCATGACGGTGCTGCTGTTCGGTTTTTTCGGCGGCGCGATGTCGATCACGGGGCTGCTGCTCGGACGGAAGGTCGGAATCGGGCTCGGCGAATACGGCGAGACGTGCGGCGGGGCGATTTTGTTCGCGTTCGGGGTCATGTTTTTACTATAATAAAAAAACGGGGGCTGATTGTCGCACAATGAAGGAGGGATGCGGCGTGGTCCATGTCCTGTTCGTCTGCACCGGCAATACGTGCCGCAGCCCGATGGCCGAAGCGCTGTTTGCGGCCAAGGCGAAGGAACACGGCGTGCCGGTCGAAGTCCGTTCGGCCGGCGTGGCGGCTGCAGACGGCATCCCGATGTCCGCGCATGCATCGGAAGTGCTTCGCGAGCGGCAGGTGCCGCATGAAGGCAAATCGTGCGCCGTCTCGGCCGAGGCGGTCGAATGGGCGGATCTCATCCTGACGATGACGACCGGCCACAAGCGGATGCTGCTGGAACGGTACCCGGAGGCGCTCGAGAAGACGCATACGCTGAAGGAATATGTGGAGGACCGGCCGGAGGTGCTGGCGGAGATCAAGGAGCTTGAGCGGCTGTACATGGAATGGCATCTCCGTCAGGCCATCGGCGGGAAGCTGAGCGACGAGGAACGGGCGCGGCTGCTGGAGCTGGAAGGCAAGGTTCCGGATTTCGACATCGCCGATCCGTTCGGCGGGCCGATCGAACTGTACCGGCAGGTCGCGGACGAGCTGGACGCCGCGTTGGACAAGCTGATCAAGAAGCTGGCGGAAGCCGATTGATTTTTCACGAAACTTCCGCTATGATGGACTTGACAAAATCACGGGTCCGATGTGACTGGCGACGTTAAGTGGGGAACCACGGTGGAGCATCGGACGATATCGGCCGGTCGCCTGGGCAAAGAGCATTCGCGCTGAATGGCGCGTCATGCTCTTTTTTGTCTTTTTCACAGAAGCTGAAGGCATAATAAGTTCATCCATGCTAGGGGAGGCGGACTGCAATGAAGATTGCAATCGGCGCGGATCATGCGGGCTTCAGGCTGAAGGACGAGATCGTGCCGCTGCTCAAGGAGCTCGGCCACGAAGTCGAAGATTTCGGCTGCGACTGCAGCCAGTCGGTCGACTATCCGGACTACGCGATCCCGGTCTGCGAGCGGGTCGTGAAGGGCGAAGCCGACCGCGGCATCCTGATCTGCGGGACGGGCATCGGCATGTCGATCGCCGCGAACAAGGTGCCCGGCATCCGCTGCGCGCTCGTGCACGATCTGTTCTCGGCGAAGGCGACGCGGGAGCACAACGACTCGAATGTGCTGGCGATGGGCGAGCGGGTGATCGGTCCCGGTCTCGCGCAGGAGATCGTGCGCGTCTGGCTCGAGACGCCGTTCTCGCAGGGCGAGCGGCACGTGAACCGCGTGAACAAAGTGATGGCGATCGAGCGCCGGCAGGCGTGAGGCGGGAGGCCGTACGCCATGGATGAAGCGCGTCTTCAATCGATTGCGGAGGACACGGAGCGCTGCATTCGCGAGCTGGCGGCCGCCGGCGGGCTGAAAGCCGGTCAGCTGCTCGTCATCGGGGCGAGCACGAGCGAAGTGATCGGCCGCCGGATCGGGACGGCCGGCTCGGGCGAAGCGGCGCGGGCGATATTCGCAGGCGTCGAGGCGGTGCGGCGCGACATCGGGTTCCATCCGCTGTTCCAGTGCTGCGAGCATTTGAACCGGGCGCTGGTGACGACCCGCGAAGCGGCGGAGCGGTACGGCCTCACGGAAGTGTCGGCCGTGCCGATCCCGGGCGCGGGCGGAGCGATGGCGGCCTTCGCCTACCGGAACCTGCCGGACGCCTGCCTGGTCGAGTCCGTGCAGGCGCACGCCGGCATCGACATCGGCGACACGCTGATCGGGATGCATCTTCGTCCGGTGGCGGTGCCGGTCCGGCCGTCCGTGCGGACGATCGGCGAGGCGCATGTGACGATGGCTTGTACGCGGCCGAAGCTGATCGGCGGCGCGCGGGCGGTTTATGTCCTCGAACCGGACGATCAGGCGGAACGGTAAGCGGGAACGCAGCGTATCGGGGAAGTCTTTTTATTGAAAATATAGCCGGGAGGCGGACACGAATGGAATATTTGCGCAAGCAGGACCCGGAGCTCGTCAAGGCGCTCGGGCTGGAGCTGCAGCGGCAGCGGGACAATCTTGAGCTGATCGCTTCGGAGAACATCGTCAGCCGGGCGGTGCTCGAAGCGATGGGCACGGTGCTGACGAACAAATACGCGGAAGGCTATCCGGGCAAACGGTATTACGGCGGCTGCGAATACGTCGATATCGCGGAGGAGATTGCCCGCAACCGCGCGAAGGAGCTGTTCGGCGCGGAGCACGCCAACGTGCAGCCGCACTCCGGCGCGCAGGCGAACATGGCCGTCTACCTGGCGGTGCTCAAGCCGGGCGACACGGTGCTCGGCATGAATCTGGCGCACGGCGGCCATCTGACGCACGGCAGCCCGGTCAACGCGTCCGGCCTGCTGTACAACTTCGTCGCTTACGGCGTCAGCGAAGACACGCACACGATCGACTATGAGGAAGTGCGCAAGGCGGCGTTCAAGCATCGCCCGCGGCTGATCGTGGCGGGCGCCAGCGCCTATCCGCGCATCATCGATTTCGAGAAGCTCGGCGAAATCGCGCGCGAAGTCGGCGCGCTGCTCATGGTCGACATGGCGCATATCGCCGGCCTCGTCGCGGCGGGGCTGCATCCGAGCCCGGTGCCGCACGCGCATTTCGTGACGACGACGACGCACAAGACGCTGCGCGGTCCGCGCGGCGGCATGATCCTGTGCCGCAAATCGTGGGCGCAGGCGATCGACAAGGCCGTGTTCCCCGGCACCCAGGGCGGCCCGCTCATGCACATCATCGCGGCGAAGGCGGTCGCACTCGGCGAAGCGCTGCAGCCGTCGTTCAAGACGTACGCGGAGAACGTCGTGAAGAACGCGAAGACGCTCGCGGAGGCGCTGCAGGCCGAAGGGCTGAACCTCGTGTCCGGCGGCACGGACAACCATCTGATGCTCGTCGATACGCGCAATTTGAACATTACCGGCAAAGACGCGGAGCATGTGCTCGATTCGGTGAAAATCACGGTGAACAAGAACGCGATCCCGTTCGATCCGACGAGCCCGTTCATCACGAGCGGCATCCGGATCGGCACGCCGGCCGTCACGTCCCGCGGCATGGGACAGGATGCGATGAAGACGATCGCGAGCGTCATCGCGATGACGCTGAAGAATCCGAAAGACGAAGCGGTGCTGGCCAAAGCGCGCGGCATCGTCAAGGAACTCACGGCGCAATATCCGCTGTACCCGGATCTGGAGTATTGATCCGCCGGGCTGCCGCAAGGGTTGCAGTGCAACGGCCGGTCAGGAAGCGATTCCTGTCCGGCCATTTTTTGGGTTCGGGCAGCGGCGAACGCAAAAGCTTCCCCGTTTCTCTCCGTTTCCATGAAGGGAGACGATGCCGTTTGCCCGGGAACATGATATAATGGACGGGATCAGCACCCGGACGGTCCAGCATGCGAGCCGCCGGGACGCCGGGAGGAGGCAGCCAATGGGCAAGGTAGTCGTGTGCGATCATCCTTTGATCCAGCACAAGCTTACGATTATCCGGGACAAAAACACCATTACGAAAGATTTCCGCGATCTCGTCGGCGAGGTCGCGACACTGATGGCGTACGAAATTACGCGCGACTTGCCGCTGGCAAAGACGACGATCGAGACGCCGGTCGCGAAGATGGAATCCAGCGTGCTGTCCGGCCGGATGATCGGCCTCGTGCCGATCCTGCGCGCCGGGCTCGGCATGGTCGACGGCATACTGAAACTGATCCCGTCCGCGAAGGTCGGCCATATCGGGCTGCAGCGGGACGAGGAGACGCTGCAACCGGTGGAATACTATCTCAACCTGCCGACCGACGCGCAGGAGCGGCTGCTCATCGTCATCGACCCGATGCTGGCCACCGGCGGTTCGGCGATCGCGGCGCTGTCCGCGCTGAAGGCGCGGGGGTGCCGGCATCTGAAGCTGATGTGCCTGATCGCGGCGCCCGAAGGGGTGGAGGCGCTTCAGGCGGCGCATCCGGATGTTGACCTGTACGTCGCCGCCGTCGACGAGCGGCTCAATGAGCGCGGCTACATCGTGCCGGGGCTCGGCGACGCCGGCGACCGTCTGTTCGGCACGAAGTGATGGGAGCGTGAATGACAGCTTGGCACGACTGAAAGTGATGACGGTGTTCGGCACGCGGCCGGAAGCCGTGAAGATGGCGCCGCTCGTGCTCGAACTGCAGAAACATGAAGATGAGATCGAGACGATCGTCTGCGTCACCGCGCAGCATCGCGAGATGCTCGACCAGGTGCTTGACTTCTTCGAGATCAAGCCGGATTATGATCTGAATGTGATGAAGGACCGGCAGTCGCTGGCCGAGATCGCGGTGAACGTGATCAACGGGCTCGACCCGGTGCTGAAGGAAGCGCGGCCCGATCTTGTGCTCGTGCACGGCGACACGTCGACGACGTTCCTCGCCGGCTATGCGGCGTTCCTGAATCAGATCCAGGTCGGCCACGTCGAGGCGGGCTTGCGCACCTGGAACAAGATGTCGCCGTACCCCGAAGAGATGAACCGGCAGCTCGCCGGCGTGCTCGCGGACCTGCACTTTGCCCCGACGGAATGGTCGGCCGGCAATCTCCGGCGGGAGAACAAGCCGGAGTCGTCCATCTACATAACGGGCAACACGGTGACGGACGTGTTCCAGTACACGGTCGACCCGTCCTTCAGCCACCCGGTGCTCGACTGGGCGAAGGGCCGGCGTCTGATCCTGATGACGGCGCACCGGCGCGAGGCGCTCGGCGAGCCGCACCGGAACATCTTCCGCGCGGTGAAGCGGATCGCGGACGAGTTCCCCGACGTGGCGGTCGTCTACGCGGTGCACCTGAATCCGGCGGTGCGCGAGCCCGCGAACGAGATTCTCGGCGGCCACGAGCGGATCCGGCTCATCGACCCGCTCGACGTGTTCGAGTTCCACAACTTCTATCCGCACGCCTACATGATCCTGACCGATTCCGGCGGGCTGCAGGAAGAAGCGCCCTCGTTCGGCGTGCCGGTGCTGGTCCTGCGCGACACGACGGAGCGGCCGGAGGGCATCGAGGCGGGCGTGCTTGAGCTCGTCGGCACGAACGAGGAGCAGGTGTACGCCGCCGCGCGCAAGCTGCTCACCGACAGGGCGGCGTACGAGCGGATGGCGGGCGCGGTGAATCCGTATGGCGACGGCCGCGCGTCCGAACGGATCGCGCAGGCGATCCTGCATCATTTCGGCCGGAGGGACAGCCGTCCCGAGCCGTTCGTTCCCGAACGGCCGGCGGAGCGGGCCGGAACCGGATCGGCGGATTAACCCCGGATTCGGCGCCGGGACATTACAGCATACAGTTGCACTGGAGTGTTCGATATCCGGAAAAGCCTTGATTTTTCAAGGCTTCTCCGGCCTCCGTTCACACAATGTTAGAATATTTATGAATTGACAAAGCTCCGGCCGCGTGGATAAAATATATGAGGATTAGCAGGGGTATAGCATATGGACAAGAAGAGCAAGGGCGACAACCCGTGGCGGGCAGCCGGGCTTGTCGGCGCGATGGGTGTCGACATGGCCGTATGCATGACGCTCGGATATGTTCTCGGCAGCAAGCTCGGCGGCACGCCGGGCTGGGTCGTGTTCGGCGTGCTCGCCGGACTCGCGGCCGGCATTCTGACCTGCGTCATGCTGGTGCGCGCCGTAATGAGTGATGGCGATGGTTGAGCTGCTGGGCAGAGCCTTGCGAACCGCCCTTTTTTTTATGTCCGCGCTGCTTGCCGCCTGGGCGTTTGTGCCCGAAGGCCGGACGGTCGCGGCCGGTCTTCTGCTGGGGACGACAGCAAGCATTGTGAATGCGTTTTTATTGCGCCGCCGCGTCGAGCTGATCGGCCGGATGGCGGCGGAAGGACGCGGGCGCCGGGTCGGCCTCGGTCTCGGGGCGCGGCTCGCGACGGTGCTGCTCGCCGTGCTGATCGCGCACCGGTTTCCCGACCGGTTCGCGATGCCGGCGGTGCTGGCGGGGTGCTTCTTTGTCCAGATTGCCATATTTTTCGCGGCCATTGCACAGCATAACACACGATCCGGCGGAAAGGGGTGAAAATACAGCGTGCACAAGTTTCCGGTAATCGAAGTTCAAGGCTTCCATCTGGATCTGTCGACGATTGTGGGGCTGCTCGTCTCCTGCGTCATCGTGTTTGCCCTCGCGCGCGCGGCCGTTCGCAACCTGTCGGTGGACAACCCTTCCAAGCTGCAGAACTTCATGGAATGGGTCGTCGAATTCGTGCACAACACGATTGCCAGCACGATGCCGCTCCACAAGGCGAAGAAGTACATCGCCCTCGGGATGACGCTCATCATGTTCATTTTCGTGTCCAACTTGCTGGGCCTTCCGTTCGGTATCGTGACGGAAGTGAACGAGGATCATCACGGCGCCGTCAAGTTTCTCGGTTTCGAACTGATCAGCGCCGAAGAGGTCGAAGAGGCGCACGCGAGCCACGAGCATCTGTCGATCGCCTGGTGGAAATCGCCGACGGCTGATCTCTCCGTCACCGCCGGTCTTGCGATCATCGTGTTTATCCTGGTCCACTATCTCGGACTGACCCAGAACACGAAGCATTACCTGAAACACTATTTCGAACCGTACTGGTTCTTCCTTCCGCTCAACATCCTGAAGGAACTTGCGAAGCCGCTGACGCTGGCGCTTCGTCTGTTCGCCAACATCTTCGCGGGCGAAGTGCTGATCGCCACGATCCTGATGATCACGTGGTTCGGCCTGCCGCTCATGGCGGTATGGCAAGGGTTCAGTATCTTCGTCGGAGCCATCCAGGCATTCTTGTTCACCATCTTGACGATGGTTTACATTTCCCAGGCCACCGTTCATGAAGAACACTGAAGGCCGCAACATTCAAACCCAATTTATTGAGGAGGACTTGGCAAATGGAATTTCTGGCAGCTGCACTTGCAATCGGTTTGGGCGCGCTGGGCGCCGGCATCGGTAACGGTCTGATCGTCAGCAAGACGGTGGAAGGCATTTCGCGTCAACCGGAACTGCGCGGTACGCTCCAGACGACGATGTTCATCGGCGTCGGTATCGTCGAAGTCGTGCCGATCATCGGCGTCGTCATCGGCTTCCTGCTTTACTTCGGAGCTTAATAGCCCGGCTTACGAGAGCGGCGGGGAGGCTATTGCCCTCCACGCTTTCGTTTTGAATGTGCACGACGCTCGCGAGAAGCAGTTCGAAAGGAGTGTAGGCCGTGTCGTTTTATTGGGAGTCGACAGTCATTACGATCATCGCGTTTCTGGCGTTGTACTGGCTGTTGAACAAATATGCATTCGGGCCGCTGTTCGGCATCATGGAGAAGCGCCGTCAGCTCGTGAAAGAAGAGCTCGCGTCGGCTGAAGAGAGCCGCAAGGCCGCGGAGCAATATTTGGCGGAGCAGAAGCAGGCGGTTGAGGAAGCACGCCGCCAGGCTTACGAAATGATCGAACAGGCCAAGAATTCGAGCTCGAAGCAGGCCGAGGAAATCATCCAGGCCGCCCGCAGCGAGGCGAACCGCCTGAAGGAAGAGGCGCTCCGGGACATCGAGAGCGAGAAGAACAAAGCGGTTGCGGCGCTCCGCAGCCAGGTCAGCGGCATGTCCGTGCTGATCGCGTCGAAGATCATCGAGAAGCAAATCGACGAGAAGTCCCATCAGGAGCTTATTGATCGATATCTTCAAGAGGCAGGGAAACAGTCATGAGCCGCGCTTCCGTCATCGCGAAACGCTACGCGAAAGCGATGTTCGAGATCGCGCGCGAGCGCGGCGTCGTATCGGAAGTCGAAGAACAGCTCCGGGTCATCGCCGAAGCGATCGAACACGATGCGGACATCCGCAAGTTCCTTTCCTTCCCGAATATCGAAGCGCAGCGCAAGGTCGAAGTTATCCGCCAGGCGCTCGGCGGCAAGGTGTCCGATGAAGTGCTGCAGCTGATCGCCCTTCTGATCAAGCGCGGCCGTCAGGAGGACATTCCGGGCGTATTCGAGGCCTACACGCGCATTGCCGGCGAAACGACCGGAGAAGCGCGGGCCGTCGTCTATACGGCGATGCCGCTCGGCGATGCCGAGCTCGCCTCGATTGCGGAACAATTCGGCAAGATCACCGGCAAAACGATCCGCGCGGAGCAGCAGGTCGACCCTTCGCTGCTTGGCGGCATTCGGGTCCGGATCGGCGATCGTCTGTACGACGGCAGCCTGTCCGGCAAGCTCGCGCGTCTCGAGAAAGCGTTGAATTCCTAAGTTACGATGGACAGGGGTGAGCCTTTTGAGTATCAGACCTGACGAGATCAGCACGCTGATCAAGCAGCAGATCGAACAATACAAATCCGATATCGAAGTCGTCGACGTCGGGACGGTTATTCAAGTCGGCGACGGGATCGCGCGCGTGCACGGTCTGGAAAAAGCGATGGCCGGCGAGCTGCTCGAATTCTCGAACGGCGTCGTGGGCATGGCGCTGAACCTTGAGGAAAACAACGTCGGTGTCGTCATCCTCGGGCCGTACACCGACATCCGCGAAGGCGACCAGGTGAAGCGGACCGGCCGGATCATGGAAGTGCCGGTCGGCGAAGAACTGCTCGGCCGCGTCGTCAACCCGCTCGGCCAGCCGCTGGACGGCAAGGGCCCGATCAACACGAAGCATTTCCGTCCGGTTGAATCGCCCGCGCCGGGTGTCATCCAACGGAAATCGGTCCATGAACCGATGCAGACGGGCATCAAGGCCATCGACTCGATGATCCCGATCGGCCGCGGCCAGCGGGAGCTGATCATCGGCGACCGCCAGACGGGCAAAACGACGATCGCGATCGACGCCATCATCAATCAGAAGGACACCGGCGTCAAATGTATCTACGTCGCGATCGGCCAGAAGCAATCGACGGTCGCGAGCGTCGTGGAGACGCTGCGCCGCCACGGCGCGATGGACTACACCATCGTCGTCACCGCATCGGCTTCCGAGCCGGCGCCGCTGCTCTATCTCGCGCCGTATGCCGGCTGCGCGATGGGCGAGTACTTCATGTACAAGGGCGAACACGTCCTCGTCATCTACGACGACCTGTCGAAGCAGGCGGCCGCATACCGCGAGCTGTCGCTGCTGCTCCGCCGCCCGCCGGGCCGCGAGGCTTATCCGGGCGACGTCTTCTATCTGCACTCCCGCCTGCTGGAGCGCGCCGCGAAGCTGAGCGACGAACTCGGCGGCGGTTCGCTGACAGCGCTGCCGTTCATTGAGACGCAGGCTTCCGACGTATCGGCTTACATTCCGACGAACGTCATCTCGATCACCGACGGCCAGATCTTCCTGGAGTCCGACCTGTTCTTCGCCGGTCAGCGTCCGGCCATCAACGTCGGGATCTCCGTCTCCCGGGTCGGCGGCAACGCGCAGATCAAGGCGATGAAGAAAGTCGCCAGCACGCTGCGTCTCGACCTGGCGGCCTACCGTTCGCTGGCGGCGTTCGCGCAGTTCGGTTCCGACCTTGACAAGGCGACGCAAGCGCAGCTCACCCGCGGCGCGCGGACGATGGAAATTCTGAAGCAAGGCGTCAACCAGCCGATGCCGGTCGAGAAGCAAGTCATTTCGCTTTTCGCGGCCACCAGGGGTCACCTCGACGATCTGCCGCTTGAAGCGGTCGGCCGCTTCGAACGCGAGCTGCATCTGTACCTCGAATCGAACGCGCCGGAGATCGCCCAATCGATCCGCGACACGAAGGATCTGACGCCGGAGACCGAGAACGCGCTGAACGAAGCGATCGTCAAATTCAAGAAGAGCTTTGCCGTCTGACAGACGGATCGGATAACGAATCTGTCCTGCTTGCGCGCGAACCGTGTCCCGTCCGGCAGGGACGGGACACGCGGTTCGCCGCTTAGGACACGCAAAGGCGGGTGAACCAGATGGCCAAGGGCATGCGCGAGCTCAAAGCGAAGATCAAGAGCACGCAGAACACGATGCAGATCACGAAAGCGATGGAGATGGTGGCGGCTTCCCGTCTCCGCCGCGCGCAGGAAGCGGCGACCGCGGCGCGTCCGTATGCGGACAAGCTGAAGGAAGTCGTCGCCAGCATCGCGGCCGGCTCGAAGGATGTCAAGCATCCGATGCTGCAGAAGCGCCCGATCAAACGGACGGGGTATCTCGTCATCACCTCCGACCGGGGACTTGCGGGCGGCTACAACGCGAACCTGCTGCGCAACGTGCTGACCGCGATTCGCAATCGGCACAGCTCGCCGGACGAGTATGTGCTGTTCGTCATCGGCCGCAAGGGCCGCGACTTCTTCCGCCGCCGGAACATGGCGATCGCGAAAGAAGTGACGGGGCTGCCGGACTCGCCGACTTTCGCCGACATCAAGGCGATCGCGCAGGAAGCGGTCAAAGGATTCGAAGAAGAGCTCTATGACGAGCTTTATATCTGGTACAACCAATTCATCAACCCGATCACCCAGCGGCCGGTCGAACGCCAGCTGCTGCCGCTCGTGAGCGAGGACGTGAACATGGCGGGACCGACCACGGCTTACCAGTACGAGCCGTCGGCCGAAGAAGTGCTGAACACGCTGCTGCCGAAGTATGCGGAGACGCTCATCTACAGCGCCCTGCTGGACGCGAAGGCAAGCGAGTTCGGCGCGCGGATGACCGCCATGGGCAACGCGACGAAGAACGCGCAGAAGATGATCCAGGTTTTGACGCTGAACTACAACCGGGCGCGTCAGGCCGCCATCACGCAGGAAATCTCCGAAATCGTCGGCGGCGCGAACGCGCTGAGCTGAACCAATCCGCGTCTTACGCCGGCTTCATGATGCCGGGTCAGGCGCTTCAGGAGGGAACAATATGAAAAAAGGACGCGTGGTGTCCGTCACCGGTCCGGTCGTCGACATCGAGTTCGAACGCGGACAACTGCCGGACGTCCTGAACGCGATCAAAATCGAAGCGAAAGGCGATGGCCGCGGTCCGGACATCAACCTGACGCTGGAAGTCGCCCTTCACCTCGGCGACAACCTGGTCCGCACGATCGCCATGAGCTCGACGGACGGCCTCGTGCGGGGCATGGAAGCCGTCGACCTCGGCGGCCCGATCACCGTTCCGGTCGGCGCGCCGACGCTCGGCCGCGTCTTCAACGTGCTGGGCGAGCCGATTGACGAGGCCGGCGATGTCGTTGCCGATGTCAAACTGCCGATTCACCGTCAGGCGCCGGCGTTCGAGCAGCTGTCGACGCAGGCGGAAATTCTCGAGACGGGCATCAAGGTCATCGACCTGCTCGCGCCTTACGCCAAGGGCGGCAAGATCGGTCTGTTCGGCGGCGCGGGCGTCGGCAAGACGGTCACGATCCAGGAACTGATCCACAACATCGCGCAGGAGCACGGCGGGATTTCCGTCTTCGCGGGCGTCGGCGAACGGACCCGAGAAGGGAACGACCTGTACCATGAAATGAAAGACTCCGGCGTCATCAGCAAGACGGCGATGGTGTTCGGCCAGATGAACGAACCGCCGGGAGCGCGTCTCCGCGTCGCGCTGACGGGGCTGACGATGGCCGAATATTTCCGCGATGAAGAAGGCCGCGACGTGCTGCTCTTCATCGACAACATCTTCCGGTTCACGCAGGCCGGTTCCGAAGTATCCGCGCTGCTCGGCCGGATGCCGTCGGCGGTCGGTTATCAGCCGACGCTGGCAACCGAGATGGGTCAGCTGCAAGAGCGGATCACGTCGACGAAGAAAGGTTCGGTTACGTCGATCCAGGCGATCTACGTCCCGGCGGACGACTACACCGACCCGGCTCCGGCGACGACGTTCGCCCACCTCGACGCGACGACGAACCTCGAGCGCCGCATTGCCGAGATGGGCATCTTCCCGGCCGTCGACCCGCTGGCTTCCAGCTCGCGGATTCTGACGCCGGAAGTCGTCGGTCAGGAACACTACGAAGTCGCGCAAGGCGTCAAGCGGATTCTGCAGCGCTACAAGGAGCTGCAAGACATCATCGCAATCCTCGGCATGGACGAGCTGTCCGAGGAAGACAAGTTGATCGTATCCCGCGCGCGGAAGATCCAGAACTTCCTGTCCCAGCCGTTCCACGTTGCGGAACCGTTCACGGGCGTGAAAGGGATCTACGTGCCGGTCAAGGAAACGGTCCGCAGCTTCAAGGAGATTCTCGAAGGCAAGCACGACGATCTGCCGGAGGCGGCTTTCCGCTACGTCGGCACGATCGAGCAGGCCGTGGAGAGAGCCAAATCGCTTTAATGCGATTGGCGGGAGGGAATCTCGATGAGCACGATGCTGCTTGAAATTGTCACGCCGGAACGCATTGTCTACTCCGAGCAGGTCGACATGGTCGTCGTGCGCGGCGTGGAAGGCGAGCTCGGCATCCTGCCCAACCATATCCCGCTGGTCACGCCGCTCAAGATTGCGCCGGCGAAGATCAAGCAGGGGAACCGCGAGCAGCTGATCGCGGTCAACGGGGGATTCGTCGAGGTCCGCAAGGACAAGGTCGTCATCCTCGCCGAGAGCGCGGAGCTGCCGGAAGACATCGATGTCGAGCGGGCGCTCGCCGCGAAGGCTCGGGCGGAACAGCGGCTTCAGGCCGCGCGGCAGGAAGAGATTGACTTCCGCCGCGCCCAACTGGCCTTGATGCGCGCCATGAACCGGCTCGAAGTCAAAAATCATCGCAATGCATAAACCGCAGTCCTGCCTGCCCGGCAGGCATGGGGAACCTGTCGGCCAGCCTGTCGGCTCCGCCGGCAGGTTTCTTGCTATTCAAAGATTTTGACAAACTCCGGCGAAGGAGGTGCCGTGCGGGCATGCTGCGCCGCTTCATGGCTTACTACCGGCCGCACAGACGGCTGTTCCTGCTTGATTTCAGCTGCGCCGTCATCGCCGCCCTGCTGGAGCTCGCATTCCCGATGGCCGTGCAATGGGTAAGCGACGAACTGCTGCCGACGAAGGACTGGAACGCGATCGCCGTCGCTTGCACCGCGCTGCTGTTCGTCTACCTGTTCGCGATGTTCATGCATTTCATCGTCGGTTACTGGGGCCATATGCTCGGCATCAACATCGAGACGGACATGCGGCAGCAGGCGTTCAACCATCTGCAGCGGCTGTCGTTCCGCTATTTCGACAACACGAAAACGGGCCATCTGATGTCGCGCATCACGAACGATCTGTTCGACATCGGTGAAATGGCGCACCACGGTCCCGAGGACATGTTCATCGCGCTCATGACGTTCGCCGGCGCGTTCGGCATCATGTGGACCGTCGACTGGCAGCTCGCGCTGATCACCTTCGCGGTCGTGCCGATTCTGGTCGTGCTGATCGCCTGGTTCAACGTGAAATTGAACCAGGCGGCCAAGCAGATGTTCGAGAACATCGCCGACGTCAACGCGCGGGTCGAAGACAGCGTATCCGGCATCCGCGTCGTGAAGTCGTTCGGCAACGAGACCTACGAGATCGAGCGGTTCCGGCGCAACAACGCCGGGCTGCGCAGGGCGAAACTGCGCGCGTACCTCGCGATCTCGCTCAGTTCGTCCGGCATGTACATGCTGAACCGGATGATCATGCTGATCGTGCTCGTCGCCGGCGCCTGGTTCGCCTATCAGGGCCGCATCACCTATGGCGAGCTCGTCGCGTTTCTGCTTTACGTGCAGGTGTTCCTGAAGCCCATTGACAAGATCAACGCGCTGATGGAAATGTATCCGAAGGGCATGGCCGGCTTCCGACGGTTCTGCGACTTGATCGACACGGAGCCGGACGTGAAGGACGCGCCTGACGCGATCGACGTGCCGTCGCTGCGCGGCGACATCGAATTCCGGAATGTGACGTTCGGTTATGAACCGCACACGAAGGTGCTGCGGAACGTTTCCTTGAAGATCCGCGCGGGCGAAACCGTCGCGCTGGTCGGCCCTTCCGGCGCCGGGAAATCGACGATCTGCAGCCTCATCCCGCGCTTCTACGATGTGGACGAGGGTGAAATCACGATCGACGGCATTCCGATAAAAAAGATGACGCAGCATTCGCTGCGTTCGAAGATCGGCGTCGTGCAGCAGGATGTATTCCTGTTCAACGGCACGATCCGTGAGAACATCGCCTACGGCAAATTGGGCGCGTCCGAAGCGGAGATCATGGAGGCCGCCCGCCGGGCGCATCTCGAGGACATGATCCGCGAACTGCCGGACGGGCTCGACACCGTCATCGGGGAGCGCGGACTGAAGCTGTCCGGCGGTCAGCGGCAGCGGCTCGCGATCGCGCGGATGTTTCTGAAGAATCCGCCCATACTGATATTGGATGAAGCGACATCGGCGCTCGATACCGAGACGGAACGGATCATCCAGCAGGCGTTGGAAGAACTGGCGGTCAATCGGACGACGATCGTCATCGCCCACCGCCTGGCGACGATCCGCGGAGCGGACCGCATCTTCGTCGTAAACGGCGACGGCATCGCGGAGGAAGGACGGCACGAAGAACTGCTGGCGCAAGGCGGCATTTACGCGCGGCTGCACCGGGCGCAGTTCGGCGAGACGCTCGTCACCTGAACCGCCGCGCGGCCGTGCCCCGTCAACTCGGTCATAGACGGGGCACCCCCCTTTTGCTATAATTGGTAAGGTAAATTCGCGGCCGGGCCATCCGCCGGCCGCCCCATACCGATCCTGCGCACGGAGGCGAACGTATGGAGAAATACGTCAACAGCTACGTGATCGTGGTCATTTTTGTGATACTGGGCATCCTGCTTCCGATCGTTGCGCTCGGGCTGGGCCGCCTGCTCCGCCCGCACAAGCCGACGCAGGAGAAGCAGACGACGTATGAAAGCGGGAACGAGCCGGTCGGCGAAGGACAGGCGCGCTACAACATCCGGTATTACCTGTACGCCTTGATGTTCGTCATATTCGATGTCGAAACCGTTTTCTTGTATCCCTGGGCCGTTGCTTACAATCAGCTCGGCCTGTTCGTGTTGATTGAAATGCTGATCTTCACGGCTCTGCTTCTGGTGGGGCTGTTCTATGCCTGGAAGAAGAGGGTGCTGAAATGGGATTCGATCTGGAACAGGTGAGGCCTGAAGAGCACGAAGAGCTGAAGCGCAACGTGCTGGTGACATCGCTGGAACAACTGAAAGGCTGGGCGCGCAGCCACTCGATGTGGCCGCTGACGTTCGGTCTGGCCTGCTGCGCCATCGAGATGATGGGCACGGGCGGGGCGCACTACGACCTTGACCGGTTCGGCGTCTTTTTCCGTCCGTCGCCGCGTCAGGCCGACGTCATGATTGTCGCGGGGACCGTAACGAAGAAAATGGCTCCGCTTCTGCGCCGTCTGTACGAGCAGATGCCGGAACCGAAGTGGGTCATCGCGATGGGATCGTGCGCTACCGCGGGAGGTCCCTATGTCCGTTCGTACTCCGTCGTCAAGGGCGTCGACCAGATCGTACCCGTCGACGTCTACATTCCGGGCTGCCCGCCGAATCCGGCGGCGCTGATCTACGGAATCAACAAGCTTCAGGAGAAAATTCGTTACGAGGCGAAGACCGGGAAGCAGGTGACGAATCGGTGAGCGAAGAGAACAAGCGCGAGGCAGGCCGGCAGGAAGAAACGGCGGCTGCGGAGCAGCAGTCTCCGCCCGCTGCGGAGCAGACGGAGCCGGCGGCCGCGGAACAGCGGGAGCCCGCGAATACGCAGGAAGTCTCCGGCACCGAGCCCGCCGGCGCGGGCGCGGAGCATCCGAACCAGCCGCAGCCGGATACGATGCCGGAACATCCGGATGCATCGGCATCCGACAAACCGGCTGAACCGGCTGAACCGGCTGCGCCCGCTGCGGCGAATGCGGATGCGCCGTCCGCCCCTGCGGGCGAAGCCGCGGGAGCCGGGGCGGTGGATCCCGAGCGCGAAGCGAAGATCAAGGCCGCGCAGGAAGCGCGCGCCAAACGCCTGGCGGCGAAGGCCGCTGCAGAAGGAGCAACCGCGGGAGCGGTTGCTGGCGCGGAAGCGGTTGCCGGCGCGGGAGCGGGCGCCGTGGACCCCGAGCGCGAGGCGAAGATCAAGGCCGCGCAGGAAGCGCGCGCCAAACGCCTGGCGGCGAAAGCCGCTGCCGGCGGTGAAGCGGCGCCCGGAGACGCAGAGCCTGCGGAGCCGAAGCCGCCGTCGCCGAAGCAGCCTTGGCTCGACGAAGCGGTCGAGCTGCTGAAATCCGAAGTGCATCCGGAAGCGGTGGAAGAAGCGGTGATCAACGAGCTGGCGGGCGACATGCCGACGATCACCGTGAAGGCCGAACACTGGCGCGCCGCTGCCGAGCTGCTGAAGAGCCATGAGAAGCTGGGCTGCAACTATCTGCGCAATGTGACCGGCGTCGATTACGAGACGCATATGGAAGTGGTCTACTTCGTCATCAATCTGGAGACGAAGCGCGAATATGCCATCAAGATCCGCACGGATCGCGAGCAGCCGTCCGTTCCGTCGGCGGTGCCGGTATGGCCGTCGGCGGATTGGCCCGAGCGTGAGATCTACGACCTGCTCGGCGTTGATTTTCCCGGCCACCCGGACCTGCGACGCATCATGATGCCGGACGACTGGGTCGGCCATCCGCTGCGCAAAGACTACGTTCCGCTCGATCCGGAGGTGTGACGCGTGATCCGTACCGAAGAACTGCTGCTGAACGTCGGCCCGCAGCACCCGAGCACGCACGGCGTTTTGCGCATCGTCGTGAAGCTGGACGGCGAAGTGATTACGGAAGCAACGCCTGTCATCGGCTATCTGCACCGGGGCACGGAGAAACTGGCGGAAAGCCTGAACTACACCCAGATCATCCCGTACACGGACCGGATGGATTACGTGTCCGCCATGACGAACAACTACGTGCTCGTGCACGCCGTCGAGAAAATGATGGGCATCGAGGTGCCGGAACGCGCCGAGTTCCTGCGCCTTATTGTGATGGAATTGCAGCGCGTTGCGAGCCATCTCGTCTGGTGGGGCACCTACCTGCTGGACCTGGGCGCGCTCAGCCCGTTCCTGTTCGCGTTCAAGGAACGCGAGATGATCATCGACCTGTTCAACGAATTGTGCGGCGCGCGGCTGACCTACAACTATATGCGGGTCGGCGGCGTGAAGTGGGACGCGCCTCCCGGCTGGATCGACAAGGTGCGCGACTTCGTGCCGTACATGGAGAAGCAGCTCAAGGAATACGAGCGGCTCGTCAGCGGCAACGAAATTTTCCTCGCGCGGGTCAAGGGGATCGGCAAGTACGACGCCGAAACGGCGATCGCCTACGGCCTCTCCGGCGCGAATCTCCGCTGCACCGGCGTGAAATGGGATCTGCGCAAGAACGAGCCCTACTCGTTGTACGACCGGTTCGAGTTCGACGTGCCGGTAGGCACGAACGGCGATTGCTATGACCGGTACATGATCCGGTTCGAGGAGATGCGCCAGTCGCTGCGCATCCTGAAGCAGGCCGTCGAGCAGTTCCCGTCTTCCGGCGAGACGATGGGCAAGGTGCCCCGCGCCATTCGGCCCCCGGCGGGCGAGACGTACGTCCGGATTGAATCGCCGCGCGGCGAGATCGGCTGCCACATCGTCTCGAAGGGCAAGGCCGAGCCGTACCGCCTGAAGTTCCGCCGGCCTTCGTTCATGAATCTGCAGATTCTGCCGAAGCTGCTCGTCGGCGAGACGATGACGAACCTTATTGCGATTCTGGGCGGTGTGGACATTGTCCTCGGGGAGGTCGACTGCTGATGAGCGATTGGGTGGAACAACCGCTTACCTGGGGGAACGTCCTGATCTACGCCGTGCTGGCGGTCGTCTTCCTCCTGCTCATTCTCGGCTATGTCACCTATGCGATCCTGTTCGAGCGGAAAGTGCTCGGCTGGATGCAGTTCCGGCACGGGCCGAACCGTCTCGGACCGTGGGGGCTGCTGCAGACGGTGGCGGACGTTCTCAAGCTGCTGATCAAGGAGGACACGATTCCGCGCAAGGCGGACCGCGCGCTGTTCATTCTCGCGCCGGCGCTCTGTTACGCGCCGTCGTTCGCGGTGCTGGCGATCATTCCGTACACCCGCGAACTGTATTTCGCCGATCTGAACGTCGCCATCGTCTACTACGCGGCGCTGTCCGCCATCTCGACGATCGCGATCGTGCTCGGCGGCTGGGCATCGAACAACAAATATTCGCTGCTCGGCGGCATGCGCTCGGCGGCGCAGATGATCAGCTACGAAGTGCCGCTGATCCTCTCGATCGTCGGCACGGTCATGATGACCGGAAGCATGAGCCTGCGGCAGATCGGCGAGGCGCAGGGCGACTGGTTCTGGGAGTGGAATTTTCTTCCCCAGATTATCGGCTTCGGCGTCTTCATCGTCGCCGCGGTATCGGAGCTGAACCGTTCGCCGTTCGACCTGCCGGAGGCCGAATCCGAGCTGGTCGCCGGCTACCACACCGAGTACAGCGGCTTCCGCTTCGCGTTCTTCATGCTGGCGGAATACGTGTACATGTTCGCGATCGCGGGCCTCGCGTCGGTGCTGTTCCTCGGCGGCTGGCATCCGCCGGCGCCGTTCCTTGATTTCGTACCGGGCATCATCTGGATGATCCTGAAGATGGCCTTCGTCATCTTCTTCCTGTTCTGGCTTCGGGCGACGATGCCGCGCGTGCGCGTCGACCATCTGATGGGATTTGCCTGGAAGGTGCTGGTGCCGCTGGCGATCCTGAATGTGTTCGTGACGGCGGTCTGTCTCGAGCTTTTCATCAAAGGGTAACGGGGGGTTAGGGCCATGAAAGGTTTGATCCAGGGTCTGGGCGTTACGCTCAAGGCGATGACGACGAAGAAGGTCACCTATGCCTACCCGGACGTTCCGCTCAAGATGCCGGACCGGTTCCGCGGCGTCCAGCATTTCGAGCCGGACAAATGCATCGTCTGCAACCAGTGTGCGCGCATCTGCCCGACAGAGTGCATCACGCTGGTCGGCAAGCCGAATCCGGATCCCGAGAAGAAAGGCAAAGTGATCGATACCTACGACATCAACTTCGAACTGTGCATCCTGTGCGATCTGTGCACCGAAGTGTGTCCGACGGAAGCGATTGTCATGACGAACAATTTCGAACTGGCGGCATACAGCCGTGACGAACTGTTCAAGGATCGCGAGTGGCTGGAAAACAACAACACGAACGTCCGGCAGGACAACAACAACATCGGCGCGCCGCAGAGAGGGGGCGCGAAGTAACCGATGAGCGGGTTCTACATCAACTGGTCCGGCGAACTGGTTGCGTTCTTCGCGTTCGCCGTCATCATGATCGTCGGCGCGGTGTTGATGCTGACGCTGACGAAGGTCGTCCACATGGTGGTGTCGCTGGCGGCCGTCTTCCTCGGGCTCGGCGGCATGTTCGTCGTGCTGGAAGCGGAATTCGTCGCCTTCGTGCAGGTGCTCATCTACGCGGGCGCCATCACGATTCTCATGATCTTCGGCATCATGATGACGCACCACCAGGCCGTGCAGCATGAGCCGGCAAGACCGGTGCACGAGATCGTGTCGGCCGTCGCGTCGATCCTGCTGTTCGGCATGCTGTTCTACGCGATCCGTACCACGGAATTCGAGCCTTCGGCTCCGCCGCTGCAGGCCGGAGTCGACAACGCGATGGAGATCGGCAAGCAGCTCTATACGCAGCACGTCATCCCGTTCGAGCTGGTGTCGGTTCTCCTGACGGTCGCGTTCATCGGCGCGATCGTGATCGCGAAGAAGGAGGCGGAGTAGACGTGCTGTCATCGTACCTGACCATGGCCGCCATTCTGTTCTGCATCGGACTGTACGGCGCGCTGTCGAAACGCAACGCCGTCATCGTGCTCATGTCGGTGGAGCTGATGCTCAACGCGGTGAACCTGAATCTGGTCGCCTTCTCGAAATACGGCGTCTTGCCGTCGCTCACGGGTCAGATTTTCTCGCTGTTCACCATCTCGGTGGCGGCCGCCGAAGTGGCGGTCGGCGTCGCGATTCTGATCGCCCTGTTCCGCGCGCGCGGCGTGGTGAACGTCGATGAATTCAACGAGATGAGGAGGTAGCGGCTATGGCAACCGTGTACTCGCAATACGCCTGGCTCGTTCCGGTGTTCCCGCTCGCGGCTTTCCTCATCCTGACGGCGTTCGGCCGCGGCCTGAAGCAGACCGGCGCCATCGTCGCCGTGCTCGGATCGTTCGGGGCGCTCGCCCTGTCGGCGCTCGTGCTGATCGAGCATCTCGGCGGCGCCGACGAATACAACGACAGTTTCCACTGGATCAAGATCGGCGGCTATGCCCTGACCGCCGGTTTCGACGTGACGAATCTGACGGCGCTCATGCTGGTCGTCGTCTCGCTCGTCGCGTTCCTGGTCAACATTTACTCGATGGGCTACATGAAGGACGATGAGCGCATGACCGTGTTTTTCGGCTACGTGGCGCTGTTCACGTTCTCGATGCTCGGTCTCGTGCTCGCCGACAATCTGCTCACGCTCTACATTTTCTGGGAGCTGGTCGGGGTCTGCTCGTTCCTGCTCATCGGCTTCTGGTACCAGAAGCCGGAAGCGAAGGCCGCGGCGAAGAAAGCGTTCATCGTCACGCGGATCGGCGATGTCGGTCTGCTGATCGCGCTACTGCTCCTGTTCTGGTACATGCCGGATCATGACTTGTCGTTCGCCGCGATTGAGAACGTGTTCGGCCAGACCGGCCTGATCACGGAAGGCATCACGACGCTGATCGCGATTCTGATCTTCGTCGGGGCGGTCGGCAAGTCCGGCCAGTTCCCGCTGCACGTCTGGCTTCCGGACGCGATGGAGGGCCCGACGCCGATCAGCGCCCTGATCCACGCCGCAACGATGGTCGCCGCCGGCGTGTTCCTGGTCGCCCGCACGTTCCCGATCTTCGAAGCGTCGCAGGCGGCGCTGGATACGGTCGCCTATGTCGGCGCCTTCACCGCGATCTTCGCGGCGTCGATCGCCATCGCCCAGAACGACATCAAGCGGATTCTGGCTTACTCCACCGTCAGCCAGCTCGGCTATATGATGATGGCGATCGGGCTCGGTTCGGTGACGGCCGGCATGTTCCATCTGTTCACGCATGCGTTTTTCAAGGCGCTCCTGTTCCTCGGGGCGGGCAGCGTCATTCATGCAGTTCATACGCAGGATATTCACGAGATGGGCGGCCTCGGCAAGACGATGAAGACGACCGCCTGGACGTTTGCGATCGGCGCGCTGGCGCTCGCCGGCATCCCGCCGCTCTCCGGCTTCTGGTCGAAGGACGCCATTCTGGCGGAAGCGCTCCACGCGAATCCGGCGCTGTTCGTCGTCGGCATCGCGGCCGCGTTTCTGACGGCGCTCTACATGTCCCGCCTGTTCTTCCTCGTCTTCGCGGGCAATCCGAAGGCGGGCGGCGAAGCGCATGAATCGCCGGCTACCATGACGGTGCCGCTGATCGTGCTGGCGGTGCTGGCGGTCATCGCGGGCTTCGTCGAAATGCCGTTCAGCGGCACGGGCTGGTTCGGCGAATGGCTGACCGGGCATGCGGCGGAGCATGAAGGTGCGGCGCTCGTCATGCTCGTCTCCACGGCGGTCGGCCTTCTGGGCATCTATCTCGGCTGGCTGATCTATGTGAAGGGGGCCATTTCGCGCGATGTCGTCACATCCCGCGCGCCCTGGCTGACCCGTCTGCTCGAGCGGAAATACTACATCGACGATATTTATCATGCGGTCTTCACGGTCTCGCTGCGCGCGATCGGACGGGCGTGCGACGCCTTCGACCGCCATGTCGTCGGCGGCGCCGTCCGGCTGGCGGGAGGCGCAGCCTTCTGGACAGGCCGCGCGGCAACCCGGATGCAAAGCGGTCAACTGCAGTCCTACGGCTTGTACGTCGTCATCGGGCTGGTCATTCTCGTTGCAGCGATTGCCGGAAGGAGGTTTTGGTAATGGAAAGCTCTTTCCCCTGGCTGACGCTGCTGACGTTCTCGCCAATCATCGGGCTGCTGGTGCTGCTCTTCATACCCGGTACGAACAGCCGCGCGCTCCGCACGGCTGCGATCGTGACGACGCTCGTCCCGCTCGGCCTGTCACTCTGGCTGTTCGCGTCCTATGACGCGGCGAATCCGAACGCCTTCCGGGAGCAGGTCGACTGGATCACGATCGCGCTCAACCATGAAGCGGTCAACATCGGCTCCAGCGCCTACGTCTTCCAGTACCATCTGGCGGTCGACGGCCTGTCGCTTCCGCTCGTGGCGCTCGCGGCGCTCGTCGCGGTAATGGCCGCGCTGGCGTCGGTCCATATCAAGAAGCGCTGGAAAGCGTTCTATGTCTGGTTCCTGCTGCTCGAGACGGGGATGCTCGGCGTCTTCCTGGCGCGCGACCTGATCCTGTTCTTCCTGTTCTTCGAGCTGACGCTGATCGCGCTGTTCTTCCTGATCGGCATCTGGGGCTCCCTGAACCGGGAAAAGGCGGCGAACACGTTCCTCATCTACAACGGGCTCGGTTCGGCGCTCATGCTGATCGCGTTCGTGCTGCTCATTTCCACCGCGGGCGCGTCGCTGAATGCGACGGAGCAGGGAGGCGATCTGGTTTACAGCGGCGATTACGCGACGATTGCGGCGAATCTGACATCCGGTGAATCGCTCACGAACCTGCCCGGCGGGTATGACAATCCGTTCGCGCTGAGCGATCGTCTGCGGTGGACGATCTTCATCCTGCTGCTTGCGGCCTTCGGCATCAAGCTGCCGGTGCTGCCGCTGCATACGTGGATGCTCCGCGTCCACGCGGAAGCGCCGCCTTCCGTCGTCATGATTCACTCCGGCGTCCTGCTCAAGATGGGCGGATACGGTCTGATCCGATTCGGCATCGGGCTGTTCCCCGAGCTGGCGGAAGATGCGTCGTTCGTGCTGGCGCTGCTCGGCGCCGTGAGCGTGCTGTACGGCGCCGTGCTGGCGTTCGTCCAGCGGGAGTTCCGGCTGGTGCTGGCTTATTCGTCGGTCAGCCACATGGGCATCGTGCTGCTCGGCATCGCGTCGCTGAACGAGATCGGACTGCAGGGCGCGGTGTTCCAGCTCGTGTCGCACGGCCTCATCTCGGCACTCCTGTTCCTGATCGTGGGCAGCCTGTACGAACGGACCGGCACGACGGAACTGGAAGAGCTCGGCGGCCTCGCCCGCCCGATGCCGTTCATGAGCGGCGTGCTGCTGGCCGCGGGGATGGCGTCGCTCGGACTGCCGGGGCTGTCCGGCTTCATCGGCGAGTTCCTTGCCTTCCTCGGATTGTTCGAGACGATGAAGTGGGTGACCGCAATCGCCGTGATCGGCGTCATTCTGGCGGCTGTGTACATCCTGCGCAGCGTGCTGAAGATTACGTTCGGCCCGCAGCAGGAGCGCTACGCGGTGCTGAAGGACGCGCGGCTCATCGAAGCCGTGCCGATGATCGCGCTGCTTTCCTTCATCGTGCTGCTCGGCGTCTATCCATCGGTGCTGACGGATACGATGCAGGGAAGTTTCGACAACATCATTGCGCATTTGAACACGAGGATGGGGGGGTAGTCGCATGGTGACAACGGCAACGCAAGCTTTGACCGGGCCGGATGTGGCTTACCTCGTCCCCGAGATCATTCTGGTCGGCGCGGCGATTCTGCTTACGCTCCTTGATCTGCTGCTGCCGAATACGGTCCGCCGCGGGTTTCTGAGCTGGCTGACGCTGGCTGCAATGGCCGGTTCCGCCGCCGTCGTGGTCGGGCAGCTGCTGTCGTTCGATCCGTTCGGCGAGAACGCGGAAATCATTTCGCTGCTCAGGGACAGCTACCGGATCGACGGTTTCGCGCTCACGATGAAGCTGATCATCCTGGCCGCGTCCATGCTCATCCTGCTGATGGGCATCCGGACGATCGAGCGGGACGATGCCATTCCGGACAAAGGCGAAACGTTCACGATGATGCTGCCTGCCGTCGCCGGTGCGCTCATCCTCTGCTCGACGGCGGATCTGATCACGATGTTCGTCGGGCTCGAACTGCTCGGCATTTCGACGTATGTGCTGATCGGGTTCCGCAAAAAATCGAAGCTCGCGGCTGAAGCGGCATTCAAGTATGTCGTCATCGGCGCCGTCTCGTCGGCGTTCATCCTGTTCGGCATGTCGTACCTGTACGGGGTGACGGGGTTGACCAACCTCGGCTGGATTGCCCGGATGCTGGAGCAGGCGGTCACCGATTTCAAAGCGCTCGTCTACGTCGGCCTGTTCTTCCTGGTCGCGGGTTTCGCGGTGAAGATCGCGGTCGCTCCGTTCCACGCCTGGGCGCCGGACGTCTACCAGGGAGCGGCGACACCCGTCACGGCGTTTCTGGCCGTCGTCTCGAAAGCCGCGGCGTTCATTGCGCTGGTGCGGGTGATCTTCAACACGGCGATCATCCAGACGCCGTTCATCCTCGGGCCGGCCGTCAGCCCGGTCGGCGAAGACGTGCTGCTCGCGTTGAAAGTGCTGGCGGCCGCGGCGATGATCGTCGGCACGACGGCGGCGCTGCGCCAGAAGAACGTGAAGCGGCTGCTCGCCCTGTCCGGCGTCGCCAACGCGGGCTATCTGCTCGTGCCGCTGGCGATCGGGCTCGGCACGACGTCGACCAACAACCTGGGCGATTTCTCGTTCTACCTGGTCGCCTACCTGTTCATGACGATCGGCGCTTTCGCGGTCATGGCGGTCGTCAGCCAGACGGCCGGGCATGACGAATTGAAGGGCTATGCCGGCCTGTACTACCGTGCGCCGTGGACGGCGGCGGGGATGATCGTGCTGCTCATCTCGCTGGCCGGGCTGCCGGTGACGGGCGGCTTCTTCGGCAAGCTGTTCATTCTGCTGAGCGCGGCGCAAATGAAAGATTATTGGCTGGCCGCGATCATGATCGTGACCAGCGTCATCTCGTATTACTTCTACTTCAGCATCATTCGCCAGATGTTCATGCGGACCGCCGAGACGGAGGCGAAGCTGAGCGTCCCCGTGCCGACGGGCATCGCGCTTTGGATCTGCGTCGCGGCGACGCTGGCGCTCGGCTTCATGCCGAACGCGTTCATGGAGATGCTGGAGCAGGCCGTAACGCTGTCCCGCGACGTCTGGGTGGCAATGCCGCGATAAACGCTCGCGGACGGTGTCGGCAGGCGAAGAGAGCGTTGGTGTGACAGTCAAATCCGGCTGCGTCTTGTCCGGAATGGACGGGACGCGGCCGGATTGTTTTTTCGGGGTGTATTGGATGCTTTCCGGCAAGTGAGAGTTTTTTAAACGCAATGAAATCTTTTATCGATTATAATAGATAGCATCGGAATGGAAACGGACGGATAAGGACAGATCGCAATGCGAATCATGAAAGGGAACGGCCGGAGGACCGGCAACCATAAGGAAGCGGGGGCGCGCGCCGACCGGCGTCAGCGGCGGCGAAGAATCGCCGTGCCTGCGGCGCTGTTGGCGTGCGTGCTGGCTGCGGGATCGCTGCTTGGGGAAACGGGCGGTCCGCTTGCAATGGCCGGAGCAAGCGCCCCATCGAACATGAAGTCTTCGGCGGATGCGGCAGATGTATGGACAACCGGGAGCTGGCTCCTGAAATGGCGGGAAGGCGCAGAGGCGGATCCCGCCCGGCTGCCGGGCACCGTCGTGCTCTCGCGGCAGCCGGAGACGGGCGTGGAAGTCGTCGTGCCGGCAGACGGCGAAGACCGGCAGCGCTGGCTCGATACGCTGACCGCGCACCCGGATGTGGAATATGTGCATCCGGTCGGCAAGGTCAAGCTGCTCGCCTTCAGCGCGGATAACGGCGGAGAACAGGCAGACATGACGTCCACGGCGTCCACGCCGGCTGTTGCGGCAACAGAGGCGGAAGCGGCGCTGCAATCCTCAGCAAACACCCAGTCTCCTGCGGCGCCGGCAGCCGCGGATCTTCCGGGCAAGCCTGACGATCCGCATCTGGACAGGCAGTCTTATCTGAAACTGATCGGAGCGGACCGCGCCTGGGCGCTGGCGCCGGGCATGGCGACCGATCTGACGATCGCGGTGGTGGACACCGGCGTCGATCTCGATCATCCGGATCTGAAAGACAATCTCGTGCAGGGCATCAATCTGATTGCGCCCGGCAAGCCTCCCGAGGACGACAACGGGCACGGCACCCGGGTCGCCGGTGTGCTGGCGGCCATAGGCAACAACGGCATCGGGACGGCCGGCGTGCTGTGGAAGGCGAAGATCATGCCGGTCAAGGCGCTGGACGAAACCGGATTCGGCGATGAGAAGATGCTCGGCGAAGCGATTGTGAAAGCGGTGGATGCCGGCGCGAAGATCGTCGTCCTGTCGGTCGGGCTTTACCGGTATTCCCCCTACATGCAGGACATCGCCTTGTATGCCGAGAAAAACGACGTTCTGCTCGTCGCGGCCAGCGGCAATGACGGGCTCCAGCACGGCAGCAAGGCTGTTGTCAAATATCCGGCGGCCTACCCGACCGTGATGGCCGTCTCCGGCGCGGCGGCGGACGGCAGCCCGGAACGCCGGGCCAATGCCGGTCCCGAGAACGATATCGCGGCAGCCTGGGAAGTGTACACGACGGCGCTCGGCGGAGAATACCGCAAGGAAGAAGGCACGTCGATGGCTGCGCCGCAGGTTGCGGCTGCCGCGGCGCTCGTCTGGACGAAGGAGCCGCATCTGAAAGCCTGGCAGGTGCGGGAGCGGCTGATGCAGACGGCGCAGGATATCGGGGCACCCGGCCGCGACGATCAGACCGGAGCGGGGCTGCTTCGGGTCGATCTTGCGCTGAAGGCGGCGGCGAACCCGGACCCGCGGGAGCCGAACAACACACGGCAGGAAGCCGCTGCGCTGCCGGTCGTCAATCAGATCGCGGGGGCTTTGAGCGGCGGATCCGACATCGATTGGTTCCGGATCGATGCGCCGCATGACGGGTGGATGACGTTTGCTTTTGAAGGCCATCCCGGGGAGAAAAAGGCGTATCCCGCCGTATCCGCCGTGCTGCACCGGAAAGACGGAACGACGGCTTCCGCGGAGTGGCGCATGAACGCCGGAAAGGTGGAATGGCCGGTAAAGCGCGGCGTCCAATGGCTGGAATTGAAGTTCAAGAACGGCGAAGAGACCGCGGTCGTGCCCTACACGCTGACGACCGGATTCCGGATGGCCGCGGACGAATATGAGCCGAATGACACGCAGGCAACAGCCCGCCAGTTGGCGAACCTGACGGACGGGCAGCTGAAAGTGACCGGAACGTTCCACCAACAGGGCGATCAGGATTGGTACGCCGTGACGATCGGCCAGACAGGCGATTTGAAGCTGTCGCTGGCGGTCGATACGATGCGCATCGATCCGGCCTTTCTCATCAAGCCTGAGCATGGCACGGAACAGCGCGTGGACGACTACGGCGAAGGGGCGACGGAGCGGGCGAATATTCCGGTGACCCCTGGCCGATATCTGATCCGGGTGCGCGACGCTTCGTCGGCATCCGCGCATCCCTCCGTCGGCACTTATACGCTGACGCTGGAACTTGAGCGGAGGCATGAAGATCCGAACGAGCCGAACGACCGGATCTATGCGGCGACGCCGCTGGCGCCGGACACGGAGTACCGGGGTGTCTTCTCTACCCGGGATGATGAAGACTGGTTCAGGCTGAAACTGGACAGCCGTTCGATCGTGTCGGTTACGCTGGACGGGGTGCCGGCGGACCGCCGCGTGCGGATGGAAGTGTACGACAAGCGCCAGCAATTGCTGGAAACCGTTGAAACGGCGCCTGAGACGGCAAGCATTCGCATCGAGCGTGAATATGATGAGGGTAGCCATTACATCAGGCTCACATCCGACCGTCCGTTCGACCGGAGCTTGTACCGGCTGCGGGTCAATGTGGAGCCGCTCGTGGGCGGTTTCCGGGATATCGCCGGCCATTGGGCCGAAGACTCGATCATCAGGCTGAACGCGCTCGGCCTCGTGTCGGGGACGGGCGACCGCCGGTTCGAGCCGGATCGCGGCATTTCCCGCGCGGAAGCGGCCGCGCTGGTCGTGCGGGCGCTGGGCGGATCGGGAACGCCGGCCGCCACGATCGCTTACCGCGATCTGGACGAGAGCCACTGGGCCTATAAAGCGATCCAGCAGGCGACGGCGGCCGGCATCGTAAACGGTTTGCCGGGCGGCAGGTTCGGCCCATCAAATCCGGTATCCCGGGCCGAAGCCGCCGTCATGATCGGCCGCGCGCTCGGACTGGCGCCGCTGAACAGGGCATCGGCGCCGTTCAACGATCTGAGCCCGAACCACTGGGCGGCATCGATGATCAACCGGCTCAAGGAAGAAGGGCTGCTGAGCGGCTACCCCGGCGGATTCGTCAGACCGGATGAACGGATCAGCCGGGCGGAATTCAGCGTCTTTCTGCTGCGCGCGGTGGAGAAGAGGAGATTGAACTGAGATGGAGGATGTCTATTTTTCAATGGGCATAAGAGGGCTGCTGTCCGCGGCCGTCATGCTGCTCAGCGTCTATCTCGCCTGGGTCGTGCTTCAGGAACTCAAGCTCGACGTGTTCCTGAAGCAGCCCAAGGGCAGGCGCGCCGTCATGCTGCGTCTGATGTTGGCGGTCGCGATCGGCTATCTGTTCTCCCGGTTCATCCTGGATTACTGGGAATGGTCGACGTCGCTGCGCCTGCTTGTCGAATAAGGAGAACGGATTCCGTCAACAATGGTATTGATTCTACGGTCCGAATTCGGCATTCGGCTGCGAAGGATGTAGAATGTCGGGAATTTTCGCCAATTCCTGTATAGATTCGAAATTTTGTGTTTGTCGATCTGTGTAAGGAAATGCTAAGATATTCACGGAATGTTGGACGGATGAAAAAAGTACTAGTTCGGATCGTGATTGGTAGGATCATGTGCGCGGAGGGACCCATATGAGCAAAATCATCGTCCGCGGCGGTCGGCGGCTCTCCGGAACGGTTCGCATCAGCGGCGCCAAAAATGCGGTGCTGCCCATTCTGGCCGCGTCGCTGCTCGCCGAAAAGGGCGTCAGTGTCATTCGAGACGTCCCCCTGCTTGATGATGTCTTGACCATCCGGCAGGTGTTGTCTTCGCTCGGCGCCGGCCTCCGCCAGGACGGCGATACCGTCTTCGTTGATGCTTCATCACTGCAAAGCTTCGAACCACCATATGAACTGGTCCGTAAAATGCGGGCTTCCTTCCTCGTGATGGGACCTCTGCTGACGCGATTCGGACAGGCGCGCATCTCGCTGCCTGGCGGATGCGCCATCGGCACGCGCCCGATTGACCAGCACCTGAAAGGCTTCGAAGCGATGGGCGCTGACATCGCCCTGGGGCAAGGTTACATAGAAGCGCGCACGCACGGACGGCTGAAAGGCGCGAAGATCTACCTCGATGTGCCGAGCGTCGGCGCTACGCAGAACATCATGATGGCCGCCTCGCTTGCGGAAGGGACGACCATCATCGAGAATGCGGCGAGGGAACCGGAAATCGTCGATCTGGCGAATTTCATGAACAGCATGGGCGCCGTCGTGCGAGGCGCGGGTACGAGCATGATCCGCATCGAAGGGGTCGACATGCTGCACGGTGCGGAACATACGGTAATCCCCGATCGGGTGGAAGCCGGCACTTATATGGTTGCCGCCGCCATAACCGGCGGAGATGTAATGATTGAAGGCGCAATTGCCGACCATTTGACCCCGGTGATTTCGAAGCTGGAAGAAATGGGCGTCGATTTCGGGGAATGCGAGAACGGCATCCGCGTGACGGTAAGCCGTCCGCTGCGCGCCGTCGATGTGAAGACCCTCCCGCACCCGGGATTTCCCACCGATATGCAGTCGCAGATCATGGCGCTGCTCATGGTGGCGGAAGGCACGAGCGTCGTGACGGAGACGGTGTTCGAGAACCGGTTCATGCATGTGGAGGAATTCCGCAAGCTTCAGGGACAGATCCGTGTGGAAGGGCGGTCCGCGATCGTAACGGGCGGTGCGAAACTCGTCGGCGCCAAGGTGTGCGCCACCGATCTGCGCGCCGGAGCCGCGCTGATCTGTGCCGCGCTGCGCGCCGAAGGCGAGACCGAGATCACGGGCGTTCATCATATTGACCGCGGATACTTGGGGATTACGGAGAAGCTGGCGGCTCTCGGCGCGGACATTCGCCGGATTGAGGCGGAAGCCGCGCTTGCCCGGGCGGCGGAAGAAGCGCAGGCCCTCCGCCTCGAGGAAGCGGAAGGGGAAGTGCCGGCCGAGGCGGTCTTCGCCCGCGAGGAGCGCGCCCGCATTCAGGTCAGGCCTTCCTGGGCGTGAAGCAAGCAGAACGATCATCAGAACGCGTTGTGAAAGACGCGTTCTTTTTTATTTCCGGAACGATTCATTTCTTCCATTCGGGATACAAATGCGCTTTCATCAAAATAGAAGCGGCCGGAAATCCGCAAGCTGCCGGCATTTTCGCTTGACCGAGGTTTTGTGGTTCTGCCCTACCAAACGGCTTCATAGGATGTACCAAGGCCGGCGGATGAGAGATTCAAGCAGACGTACCAGCGTCGATTGGAGGGCAGACACAATGAGACGGAGAACGGCATGGAGGCGCATCCTGCAGGGCGGTGTTGGAACTTCGGGTTGGATGGCGGCGTTTCTGCTCGGCATGGCGGCGGCCATGTTCCTGAAGTTGATGTCCGCGGGCGGCGGGGTGTCGGAAACCGGCGCTTCGCATACAAAATCCGACGGGATTCCGGAAGTCATGGCGGCGGAAGCTTCGGAACCCGGCAGCAGCGAATTGGCAGGAAGACCGCGGATGCCGGAATCCGGAAGCGGCAATCTGAAACATGAGGATGAAGCACAGACCGATGGAGCGGTCGGACAGGCCGGCGATTCCCGGCTTGCGAAGAACGGCGAATCCGCAAATGGTGAAGGCGGCGCCGCCGGGCAGGACGAAGCGCCGGACGAGCCGTTGGTGCGCGTCTATCTGGCGGAAGAGGGGCGTGTGGAAACGGTGCCGCTGGAGACGTATGTTCTCGGCGTCGTAGCGGGAGAGATGCCGGCCGATTTCGAGCTTGAAGCGCTAAAGGCGCAGGCGATTGCGGCCAGAACCTATATCATCCGCAAACTGTTCACCGCAGCGCAAGATACCGGCGATGTAAAACGGGAATATGATGTGACGGACGGCGAGGCCGACCAGGTGTATGTGCCGCTGAAGAAAATCCGGGAAATGCGGCTTGAACGGGAGGAAGAGCTGGCGCGGATCGGACGAGCGGTCGCCGAGACGCAGGGGCTCGTGCTGACCTACGAGGGCGAGCCGATTCAGGCGGCCTATTTCTCGACAAGCGGCGGTTATACGGAGAATGCCGAAGATTACTGGTCCGTGGAGGTTCCGTATCTGAGAAGCGTGCCCAGCCCCTGGGACGCGCAGCTGTCGCCGCGTTTCGAACAGAAGGTCGAAATGGAGCTGGACGAATTCTATGACCGCCTGGGCATCCGCAAGCGGGACCGAAAGGGCGGCATCGAGGTGCTGAGCCGGACGGCGGGCCGAAGTGTGAAAGAGATCCGGATCGGGAAGAAGGTGCTCACCGGACGGGAGGTGCGGGAGGCGCTGGATCTGCCGTCCGCCAACTTCAGCTGGCGGATCGAAGACGGACGGATCACGCTGGTGTGCTACGGCTACGGACATGGCGTAGGCATGAGCCAATGGGGGGCGCAGGCGCTGGCCAAGGCGGGCAATGACGCGGAGCAGATTCTGGCCTACTATTACCGGGGAACAAGGCTTGTCCGATCTGCGAGTCTTGCGGCATCGTTCGAAAGTTTCAAAACTTGAAAATTATCATTTCAGCGACGTATAAAAGATTCCTCACTGGCAACAATGGCTGGTGAGGTGATCAAAAAATGAATGAACAAGACAAGCAGAAACCGCTTGAGGAAGCTTCCGGGCTGTCCCGAAGCGGAGCCGCCAAATCGTCCGGTTGGAAGAGATTGCTGTCGAAGAAATGGGTTTCTCCGGCATTGTTCATGGCCGCGGCGGCAATCATCGTAACGATCATGTGGCTCTATCAGGGGACCGACAAGTCGGAAGTCAAGCCTGCAGATGACGAGTCCGCTGAAGTGAGCGACGTGACGAATACCGATGAAGCCGTGGCCGATGAGCGTACGCTGGAGGTCATTGCGGACGGCGAAACGCTGCAATGGCCGGTCGTCGACCGCTCGGAGCTGGAGATCGTTCTCCCGCACTATGACGCGGATGCGCCGAGTGAAGAACGGCAGCAGGCGCTTCTGGTGTCCGGCACGACGTTCATGCCGCACATGGGCATCGATCTGGCGCGGCCTGACAATGCGGCCTTCGATGTCGCTGCCGCGATGAGCGGCAAGGTGACGGTAGCCGAGCAGCATCCGACGAACGGTTATATTGTCGAAATCGCGCATCCGGACGGGCTTGTCACCGTGTACCAGAGCCTGAGCGAAATCAACGTCAAGGTCGGCGACGAAGTGAAGCAAGGCACGCTGATCGCGAAGGCGGGACGCAGCGAACTGGAGAAAGATCTCGGCGTACATCTTCACTTCGAAGTCCGCGAGAACGGCACGCCGGTCAATCCGCTGGCACTGCTTGACGAAGAAGAATGATGCGAACAGACCATGCAGGCCATTGGTCGCACAGGCGGGCCGGACGGACCGGCGGCGCAGAAGTGCACGAAGGCTAAGCCGGGAAAGCAGGGGAACCCCTGCTTTCCTTTTTTTGCAAACGGCTTTTCCATCCCGTCGCTCCGGACGCGCCCGTACGGTGCAGGATGGTGTTCCCGGGGCGGCGTTTATTTCCCGGAAAATAATTTGTACCGTCAGGCTTGTCACGCTTGACCACGGCGAATATAAACCTCCCCGACTCATATAATGTACCAAACTATTCCGAGTTGGGAGGCGGGAACGTGCACGATTACATCAAAGAACGGACGATCAAAATCGGCAGATGCATCGTCGAGACGAGAAATACCGTTCGAACGATCGCGAAGGAGTTCGGCGTTTCGAAAAGCACGGTACACAAGGATCTGACCGAGCGGCTGCCGGAGATCAATCCCGACCTTGCGGACCAGGTGAAGCACATTCTCGAGTACCACAAATCGATTCGGCATCTGCGGGGCGGCGAAGCGACGAAGATCAAATACAAGAAATCGGCAGGGAAGAAACGCGAAGCGATAACGGCCGGAAAAAACGGTTAATTCTTCTACAAAAATAGAGGATTTCGGACAACAATAGCGAATTGATATCGATTATGGGCCGATTTGGAATCGAGCGACATTTCATGACATACCGTGTGCCTTTGTCCCGGCGGGACGGTACGGCGCGCGGTATTCGTCGAGTCCGGACAGGCCTTTTTTCAGGCGGCTTGCAAATGGACAAGCCTTGGGTGCCGGTCGAAACGCCCTGATAATTTTCGGGTTGGGGGACATGCAGAAATGTTGGGCAAAGATATCGGAATCGATCTCGGAACAGCCAATGTATCCATTCATGTCAAAGGCAGGGGCGTCGTGCTGGACGAACCTTCCGTCGTCGCCATTGAAAGCGAGTCGAAGCGGGTGCTGGCCGTCGGCGAAGAAGCGAGACGGATGGTCGGCCGGACGCCGGGCAACATCGTGGCGATCCGTCCGCTGAAGGACGGCGTGATCGCCGACTTTGAGATTACGGAACTAATGCTGAAGTCATTCATCAACCGGGTCGGGGGTCGGAAATGGTACAGCCGTCCGCGCATCCTGATCTGCGCGCCGACGAACATCACGTCGGTCGAACAGAAAGCGATCCGGGAAGCGGCTGAACGAAGCGGGGCCAAGGAAGTGTTTCTCGAGGAGGAGCCGAAGGCGGCGGCGATCGGAGCCGGCATGGACATTTTCCAGCCAAGCGGCAACATGGTCGTCGACATCGGCGGCGGCACGACGGATGTCGCGGTGCTGTCCATGGGCGACATCGTCACGGCCTCGTCCATCAAAGTGGCGGGCGACAAATTCGACTCCGAGATCATGAAATATATCAAAAACAAATACAAGCTGCTGATCGGCGAGCGGACAAGCGAGGACATCAAAATCCGCATCGGCTCGGTCCATCCGGACGGGCGAAAGGAATCGATGGACATCCGCGGACGCGACATGGTGACCGGGCTGCCCCAGACGGTGACGATCCGCTCGGAGGAAGTGCGGGAAGCGCTCTGGGATTCGGTCATGTCGATCGTCCAGGCCGCCAAGGCGGTGCTGGAACGGACGCCGCCGGAGTTGTCGGCGGATATCATCGACCGCGGCGTCATTCTGACGGGGGGCGGCGCGCTGCTTGACGGATTGGACGCGCTGCTGGCCGACGAGCTGAAAGTGCCGGTGCTGATTGCGGAAGATCCGATGCACTGCGTCGTGAAAGGCACGGGCATCATGCTGGAGAACCTGGACAAGGTCAACTCGAAGAAGCTCTGAGACATCCGATTCACAATTCGGGACCGGAATGCCGATAAAATAGCCGTAAGTGTTTTTGCGGCATGGCCGGAAGCCGGCCTGGACGAGTGAAGGGAGGAAGATCATGCTTCGCGGTTTGTATACGGCCGCGGCAGGGATGGTAACCCAGCAGCGGCGGCATGATACGGTTACGAACAATATTTCGAATCTGAATACGCCGGGGTACAAGCAGGTCACATCGGTAGGCCGATCGTTCCCGGAAATGCTGCTGTATCTGACCGGCATCGAAGGGGACAAGCCTGCAAGAATCGGCGCTGTGAACACCGGCGTGTTCGCGGAAGAGAGCTTGTCGGTCCATATCCAGGGCGACGCGTACGCGACCGGCAGAATGTCGGATTTCGCCATTCAGGCTAATCTGCAGGTCCCGGGACTTCGGTTCGACCGTTCCGGGAAGGCGATTGACGCTGACGGCAACGTCGTGTTCCAGCCGCAGGCGTTCTTCACGGTGCAGGATCGGGACGGCGGCATCCGCTATACGCGGAACGGATCGTTCCTGGTGAATGACGAAGGATTCCTTGTCACGAACGACGGTTCATTCGTCCTCGGAACGGACAACAATCCGATTCAGTTCCCGCCGGGTTTGAGCCTCGACCGGCTGTCGCTGACCGGCGACCTGCGGTTCGTTGACGCGGACGGCGCGGATGCCGGCGTCCAGTTGCTGATCACGGTCATCGAGAATCCGAATCGCCTCGTTCAGGAAGGGTACGGCAAGTTCCGGCTGAACGACAAGGATGCGGATCTGGCGCGGGCGGCTGAAGCCGGTGACCTCATCGAGGTGCGGCAAGGCTACCTGGAGCGTTCCAATGTGGACGCGGCGCAGGCGATGGTCGACCTGATGAGCGCGCTTCGCGCGTACGAATCGAACCAGAAGGTCATCCAGTTCTATGACCAAAGCCTGGGCAAGGCGGTCAACGAGGTCGGCAAGGTCTAGCTTTCGCGTCGAATTTCGGTTATGATGCAGGATGAAAGCGGGAAAGGGGCGGTTCGATGAACAGCTCGATGATTAACGCGATGACGTCGATGAACGCGATGCAGCGCAAGCTCGATCTGATCGCCGACAACATCGCGAACCTGAATACCGCGGGCTACAAGCGCAAGAGCGCCTCATTCGAGGATCTGCTTACGACCGCGAAGCAGCAGGATGAACGGTTCGCGCAAGCGGGCCGGCTGACGCCGCTCGGCTTCACGATCGGCTGGGGCGCGCGGATGACGCAAGTGCAGCAGGATTTGTCGCAAGGGTCGATTCAAATCACCGACAATCCGTATGATCTCGCGATTCACGGCAATGCGTTGTTCGAAGTGATTACGGACGATGCGGGAACGCGGGCTTATACGCGCAGCGGCGCCTTCCGGGCGACGCTGAACGCAGCGGGCGACATTGTCGTGACAACCGCGGACGGCTATCCGGTCGTCGTCCGGGATGAGGGCGGCGCGGAAGGTCCGCTTCTCCTGCCTGCCGGATACGAGCTGCAAGTTGACGCGCAGGGCAGGGTAAGCGCCGTCTCCGTTGACGGAAGCGATCGTCTGGCGCTCGGGCAGCTGAAACTGGTCGAACCGGTGAGACCGGATGCGCTGCTGGCTGCGGCGGACAATCTGTACACGATAGCAGACGGCGTTGATGCCGCGGATGTGTTCCGCGACGTGCTGCCGGGCGAAGAGGACGATGTCCGGATTACGCAGGGCGCCCTCGAGCAATCCAATGTCCAACTGGAGACGGAAATGTCGGAGCTGCTGATGGTGCAGCGAGCCTATCAACTCAGCGCACGCGCGCTGTCATCCGCCGACACGATGATGAGTCTGGCCAACGGACTGCGCGCTTGAGCGAAACGGGATGAGACATGATTAACGGACAAGACCGGCCGAAGGCGCCGGCAAGGGAGACGGAACCGGTTCGCACCGAAACGGCGGCCCGTCCGGTGCGGCCGGCCGGCGAGTCGGGGACGGGCGCGAAGCGGCCGTCCGAAGGCGGTTCGGGCAAACCCGGCAAGCCAAGGCGCCATCCGGCTGTAAGAGCGCTGCTGCGGACGCTGCGCGCGGCCATCGTGCCGCTGCTCCTCATCGCGGCGCTGATTGCAGGTTTGTATATCGGTTATACGAAACTCGGCGGCGGATCGCCGGATGACGTCTGGAATTGGGAGACGTGGAAGCACATGTACGATCTGATTTTCGCCGAGTCCTGAAATGAAATCGGAAACGCGGTTCAGCCGTGAAAACGGGCGCCCCGCTCCGTCATTGCGACGGGCGGGGCGCCCTTCTTGTGCCTGAAATCCGGATTTATTTCACCTTGACCCGGATGGATACGGTCTTGCCGCCGTACGATGCCTTGATCGTCGCCGTGCCCTGTGCCAGCGCTTTGATCTGTCCGCCCGACACGACGGCAACGCGTTCGTTCGAGGACGTCCATGCGGCCAGCGACGTGACGTCAGCCTCTTCCGTCTTGTCAAATACGGCAGTCAGCCGTACCTGTTCGGCTGCGCCGGGCGCCAGCTCCAGCGACTTCACCGACGCGGTCAGCTTGGTCAGCTTCGGCACGACCGATACCTGCACGATGAGCGGAATGCCCTGGTATTCGGTAACCACGGACGCTTGTCCGGCGGCGGCGGCCTTCACTTTGCTTCCGCTTACGGAGACGACGGACGGATTGCTCGACGTCCAGACGACTTTGTTGCTCAGCGTGACCGATTTGCCGTTCTTGTAGTAACCCGTTACTTTGATCGACTTCGACTTGCCCGGGTTCAGCTCGATCGATGCCGGGCTTGCTTCAAGCCGGACGATCTCCTGCTCGACGGTGACGCGGAACGTGAGCTTCTTGCCGAGGTAGGTCGCGGTCAGCGTGTAGCGGCCTGTCAGCAATCCTTTGAGCTCATTGCCGGCCACCAGAATGTTCGGCGACGACGTGGTCCATTCCAGCTTCGATTCCATGTCCTCGACCGTGTTGCCGTTCTTCAGGATAAGCCTTACGTCCGGCAGCGGAATCGACTTGCCGGCGACCACCGTCAATTCTTCGGTGTCGGACAGCAGCGCCAGCGGCTCTTCTTGCACGGTGATCTTCACCTGCGCCGTGCGCGTGCCGACGCGCGCCGTCAGCACCGTCTCGCCGAGGCCGCGGGCGAACCACTTGCCGTCTTCGACGGTGACGACATCGGTGTTCGCCGAGGTCCATTCGGCCAGGCCGGACACATCGATCGACGCGCCGGCAAGCGACTCGCCGGTGACCTTGGGCAGCGTGCCTTCGCCGTCTTCGAATGCGTCGATCGATTCCTTGTCGATCGCAATCGACCGGATGTGCGGATAGACGGTCACATCAATGCCGACCGTGCGGCCCTTGTACGATGCCGTGATCCGGGCCTTGCCTTCTTCCTTGGCCGTCACGACGCCGTCCGCAACGGTCACTGCATAAACATTGGATGATTTCCATTCGGCGAGCGCCGTGACGTCGTCTTCCGGTTCATCCGGATGGTTCGCCGCGAAGGCTTGCAGCGGCACCGGATCGCTCCCCAGAAGCAGGTGCAGCGGCTTGTCCGCCGACAGGCGCAGGGCGGCGTAGGCGGGCCGCACGACGACCGTCACCTGCTCATGCACGCCGAGGTATTCGGCGCGAACCGTCGTCGTGCCGACGCCGGCCGGCTTCACGAGGCCGTTCTTCACGGTGGCCACCGACGGGTCGGCGGACACCCAGCTTGCCTTCGCCGTCACGTCTTCGCTGCCGCCGTTCTTCAATGCGGCCGTTGCCGTGAGCTGCACGCCCGCATCGCCGTAGCGGAACTCGATCAGCTCTTCCGGAGCCAGCGACAGCGATTCGTAGGGCGAGGTCACATTCAGTTTGACGCTGTCGGTGCGGCCTTTGTACCGGGCCGAAATCGTCACCGAACCCGGAGCGGACAGTTCGACTTTGCCGCCTTCCACCCGGGCGATGGCTTCATTCGAGGTGCTCCATTCCGCGTCATCGGTCACGTCCGAAGAGGCGCCGTTCTTGTACGCGAGGAGCTTCAGCTCGAGATCGTCGCCGAGCTCGAGTTCGAGCGTCGAGTTGATCGGGCTGCCGCCGGACGATGCGATTTCGACCTTGTCATATTCGTGGGTGACGGTGACGCGCATCGTTTTCGATGCGGAAGCATACTTCACCGTGATGTCGGCGTAGCCGGAAGCTTTCGCCGTCAGCAGCCCCTTGTCCACCTGGACGACGCTGCTGTTGGACGTGCTCCATACGGCTTCGAACGTCACATCCTTGTAGCTGCCGCCGGACAATTCCGCGACGGCGGATACCTGCTGCTTCTCATCGACGTACATCGACAGGGTGTTGCCGATGCCGGCGAACTCGATCGCTTTCACCGTTTCGTCTGCTGCAGCCGCCCACGCGGCGGGCAGCGCCAGCAGGATCAGCGCGGTGATTGCGGCGATCAGGCGAATGCCGATTGTGCCATGTCTTTGTTTCGTTTGCATCAATGTCATCCTCCTTGCGCTCTTGCGGCCGTCAGGCAGTCTACTCTTATATTAACGGCCGGAAGACGCGCATTCTGAAGGATTGGACGGAAAAATGTTCCTGCGTGTCGGAAAGAATGCTGCGGGGTGCGGCGGTTTTATTTTTGACGGTCAAGCGGTATAATGGTTGGGGAACTTGGAAGGCGGCTCCAAACGCGGAGACAGACAGAGGGGGAGGGGAGACGTTGAATCTGCCGAATATGCTCACGGCTTTGCGGTTTTTGCTGATTCCCGTCTATTTGATCGTATTCGCGAACGGGCATATGATCTCGGCGTTCATCGTTTTCACCGCTGCGGGGCTGACCGATGTTCTGGACGGATACATTGCCCGGTCCAGAGGCCTGGAGACGACGGCGGGCGCGCTGCTTGATCCGCTTGCCGACAAGCTGATGCTGATTGCCGTCATCGTATCGCTGCTTATGGCGGGCATTATTCCGTGGGCGGCGGCGGTGCTGCTGTTCATCCGTGACATCGGGATGATCGCGGGGTCGGCGTTTTTCCATTTCCGGGGCAAAAAAACGGTCAAGGCAAACTGGATGGGCAAGCTGACGACGGTGCTGTTCTATGTGGCGCTGATGTTCATTTTCCTGGATCTGCCGTATGGCGTTGCGCTGCTCTGGTGCGTTATCGCGTTCTCGTTCGTCACATCGGTCATGTATATCGTGAAGTTCAGGGCGCTCAACAGCCGTCAGCCGGGCTGACGGACCGGCGATCAGGCCGAAAAGGAGCTTGCCCCGCGGGATGCTTCGATCCCTGCTGGACAAGCTCCCTTATCTGAACCTCCGCGATCTGCAGGTTCGCGAAGGGTATTATTATTCTTGATGGTTCCGCGAAATTTTATGCAGCCGATCCTGAGGGAGGATGATGATGTCGTGATGGATGTCAGACAGATTCAGGCGATCATACCGCATCGCCCGCCGTTTCTGCTGATTGACCGGATTCTGGAAGTGGAACCGGGCGTGCGGGCCGTCGGGCTGAAAAACGTAACGATGAACGAACCTTTTTTTGCGGGGCATTTTCCGGACTTTCCGGTCATGCCCGGCGTGCTGATCGTCGAGGCGCTCGCGCAGGTCGGCGCCGTCGCCATCCTGATGGTCGAAGCGAATCGCGGAAAGATTGCGATGTTCGCCGGAATCGACAATCTCCGCTTCCGGGGTCAGGTAACGCCGGGCGACACGCTGACGCTGTCGGTCGAGATCATCCGCCTCAAGGGGCCGATCGGCAAGGGCAAGGCGGTCGCGTCGGTGGATGGCAAGACGGTCGTCGAGGGCGAGATCATGTTCGCCCTGACGGACGGGGACGGCAACGCCGGCGCCTGAGGCGCGCCGGCCGGACGATTGAGGAATCATGATGTCGAGCAAGGAGTGGGGACGATGATGGAGCTGGGTGAAGCTCTTGAGCGATATCGGGCGTGGCTCGCGGATCCGTCGATCGATGAAGAGACGAAGCGCGAGCTGCGGGCGCTTGAAGGACAGGAGCAGGAGATTGCGGACCGGTTCTACCGGGATCTCGAGTTCGGGACGGGCGGCCTGCGCGGCGTGATGGGCGCCGGCTCGAACCGGATGAACGCCTACACGGTCGGCAAGGCGACGCAGGGGCTGGCGAACTGGCTGCTCGGCCGCAAGGCGCAGCCCGCCGTGGTGATCGCGCACGATTCGCGCCGCAATTCGGACGCGTTCGCCCTGACGGCCGCGGAAGTGCTGGCGGCCAACGGCATCAAGACGTATCTGTGGCCGGGGCTCCGCCCGACGCCGCAGCTGTCGTTCACGGTGCGCCATCTCGGCGCGGATGCCGGCATCGTGATGACGGCGAGCCACAATCCGCCGGAATATAACGGATACAAAGTTTACGGACCCGACGGGTGCCAGATTGTCCCGGATCTCGCGGAGGAAGTGATCGGCCATATCCGGAAGGTGAAGAGCTTCGCGGAAGTGAAGCGGATGGCCCGCGGGGAGGCCGAGAAAGCCGGGCTGATCGTCTGGCTGGGCGAGCGCGAAGACCGGGCGTACCACGAGACGGTCGCGGCCCAGAGCCTGCGGCCCGGGCTGCTGAAAGCCGGCGCGGGAAATGAGCTTTCCATTATTTATACGCCGCTGCACGGCGCGGGCAACGTGCCGGTGCGGGAAGTGCTGAAGCTGGCCGGCTTCGGCAACGTGCGGGTCGTCGCCGAGCAAGAGAAGCCGGACGGCGGATTCCCGACGGTGAAGTCGCCGAACCCGGAAGAGCGGGAAGCGTTCGCGATGGCGATTGAGCAGGCGAAGCGGGAAGGCGCCGACCTCATCATCGGCACCGACCCGGACTGCGACCGGATGGGCGCCGTCGTGAAGAACGAGCGCGGCGAGTATGTCGTGCTGACCGGCAACCAGTCCGGCGCCATTCTGGTGCACTATCTGCTCACGGCGCTGCGCGAAGCGGGCCGGCTGCCCGACAACGGAGCCGTCGTGAAGACGATCGTCACGAGCGAGATGGGGGCCGACATCGCCCGCAGCTTCGGCGTCCGCGTCGACAACACGCTCACCGGGTTCAAGTACATCGGGGAGCGGATGACGCGCTACGAGCAGACGGGCGAAGCGACGTTCCTGTTCGGCTATGAGGAAAGCTACGGCTATCTCGCGGGGCACTATGCGCGGGACAAAGACGCGGTCGTCGCCTCGCTGCTGATCGCCGAGGCGGCCGCCTGGTACAAGCGGCAGGGCAAGACGCTGTACGATGTGCTGCTCGAACTGTATGAGACCTACGGGTATTATTTCGAAAGTCTGGAATCGCGCACGTTGAAAGGGCTGGACGGCGTCCGGAAGATTCAGGGCATCATGGAGGACTGGCGGACGGCGCCGCCCGCGGAAGTCGCCGGAGTCAAGGTGGAGCGGGTGCTCGACTATCTTCCGGGACTGGACGGCCTGCCGCCGGAGAACGTGCTGAAGTTCATGCTGGCGGACGGTTCCTGGTTCTGCCTGCGTCCGTCGGGCACGGAGCCGAAGATCAAAGTCTATTTCGCCGTGCGCAGAAGCAAGCGGGAAGAAGCGGAGGCGGCGCTCGCCCGCCTGACCGCCGAAGTGATGGCGCGGGTGGACAATCGAAGTTAAGGAGTGGACACTTTGCCACAAGCCTATCGATTCTGGAACCGGGCGGCGCGCCGGCTGCTCCTGGTGCTGACGGCGCTGGGCGTGCTTGCGGCGCTGCCGCTCGGTTTCGTTCGTCATCAGATGGAGCAGAAGTCGAAAACGGTCGAGTTCGTCTTCGATTACCGCGATCTGCTGCTGGTCGCTTCCTATCAGGCGCATCCGCAGCAGTTCATGGAAGAAAAGCTGGCGCAGCTCAAGGAGGCCGGCGTGACGACGCTGGCCGTGTTCGAAGGGTCGCTGGACGATTTCGCCCGGGCGGGACGGATCACCGTCTACAACTCCATGCAGGCCGCTTTGCTGCAGGGAGAGCCCGCTCCGGCGGATGAGAACTACACGTATGTGCTGTTTGCGGACGAGAAGGCTGCCGAGGCGCTCGAACCGCTGTTCCGGCGGGCGTTCGAGGCTAGCGGAAACGCGGTCCGGACCTGGTCTTTCGGCGGCAAGCCCGGCCTTGTGCTGGAGACGTCGGTCGAGGATGCGCAGCTTCGGCCGATGGAGCCGGACCCGCTGACGCTGGAAGAGCTCGCGGCTGCCGGTTTCCGCCTGCTGCCGCGTCTTACGGACCGGATTCGTCCTTACGATCCGGACCTGATGGACGAAATGCTCGGCCGGTTCGCCGAGCTCGGCGTGGAGCGTCTGTTGTTCGAGGGCACCGAGGCGACAGGCTTCGGCGACCAGGCGCAGATGCAGAGCCTGGATCATTTCGCGTCGCTGCTGAACAAGTACGGTTTCGGGCTTGCGGCGATCGAGAACATGCGCACGCCGCAGGCAGGCTTCGCGACGCTGGCTTTCGAGACGGATTACGATGTCGTGCGGCTGTACTCGCTGTCCGAGAACGACGCGTCCACGATGAGTCCCGCCGCCATCGCCGACCGCTTCCTGCTGGCGGCGAAGGACCGGAACATCCGGATGTTCTATCTGAACGCCGCGCCGATGCGCAGCGCGTCGAAACCGACGATCACCGATCCGCTGGACAACCTGGTCGCGGCGCTGGACGGCCGGGACGGCGAGGAAGGGGCCGTCGCGAAGCTGGAACGGTTCGGCTTCAAGGCGGGCTTCGCCGAGCCGTTTGATTACCGGTATGAAGGGTGGCAGAAGGTTCTGCGCGCGGTCGTCGCGCTGGGAGCGATCGCGATCATCGCGCTGCTCCTCGATGCGTTCCTGCGCGGCTTCGGGCTGATCGCATTCGTTATCGGTCTTGTCGGCAGCGCCGGCCTGTTCGTGCTCAGCCCGTCGCTGCTGGAGCAGGCGCTGGCGCTCGGCGCGTCGGTGGCGGCGCCGACGCTGGCCGTCATCTGGGCGCTCGGACGCGTGCGCGCGCATACCGAAGGCGACCGGCGGCCGGTCGGCGGGTTCGGCGATGCCGACCCGGCTGACGCGGACGATGAGCGGCTGTTCGGCGGCCGGTGGCTGTTCGACGGCCACCCGGCGGGCAGGCGGCTTGTTTCGGCTGTTTTCCTGTTCGCGGTGACATCGCTGCTGTCGCTCTGCGGCACGGCGTTCGTCTTCGGCCTGCTGACGAATGTGACGTACAGCCTGGTGCTGCAGCAGTTCCGCGGCGTCAGCGTGCTGCATGCGGCGCCGATCTTCCTCGTCGCGCTGTACGTGTTCCTGTACACCGGGCGGTCCGTATCCGGGCAGCTGCGCAAGCTGCTGCGGCTCAAGGTGACGGTGCTCGGCGTCGTTGTCGCGGTCGTGCTGGCGGGCGTCGGCTACTATTATATGACGCGCACGGGCAACTCCGGCCAGGTGACGTCCATCGAGCTCGCGTTCCGGAATTTCCTCGAGTCGACGTTCGGCGTCCGGCCGCGCACGAAGGAGTTTCTGCTGGCGCATCCGCTGTTCGTCCTCGGTCTGTTCTTGTCGTTCCGCTATCGGGCGGCATGGGTATTGATGATCGCCGGCGTTCTCGGGCAGCTGTCGATGGTGGACACGTTCGCGCATATCCATTCGCCGATTCTGCTGTCGCTGATCCGCTGTCTGCTCGGTCTGGGACTCGGCCTCATCATCGGGCTCATCCTGATCGCCCTGTGGCAGCTCGGGGAAGGAGCGTGGCGGCGATGGGCGCTCTCCGCGAAGGGCAAGCGGCGTTCCGCGTAGCGATCTCGGGCTATTACGGGTTTCGCAACAGCGGGGATGAAGCGGTGCTTCGTTCGATCGTGACGGCGCTCCGGGAGGAAGCCTGGGCGGCCGGTGTGGAGATTGAGCCGGTTGTCCTGTCCGGCGATCCGGCCTGGACGCAGTCGGCGCACGGCGTCGAGGCCGCGCACCGGATGCGGCCCGCCGAGGTGCTGCGGACGCTGCGCGGCTGCGACGCGCTGATCAGCGGCGGCGGCAGCCTGCTGCAGGACGCGACGAGCGCGAAGACGATCCCCTATTACACGGGGATCGTCGGGCTGGCCCGGCTGCTGGGCAAGCCGGTGTTCGTCTACGCCCAGGGGATCGGGCCGGTCAAGCGGGCGTGGCTGCGCCCGCTTGTGCGCGCGGCGATGAACGCATCCCGCATCGTGACGGTGCGGGATGAGGAGAGCGCCGCGCTGCTCGCGCGCCTCGGGGCGGCGCGCGGGCGGATCGAGGTGGTGCCCGATCCGGTGATGGGGATGCCGCTGCCTCCGGATGCGGAGGCGCGCGCCGGGGATGGCATGGGCGGCCAAGGCCCGGGCGATGACGGCGCCGCGCCGGTGGTCGGCGTGTCGGTGCGCCGCTGGCGGTCCGACGGCGCCGACCTGGCGCGGGTCGCGGAGGCGCTGGCCGCCCTTGTCCGCCGGCGCGCCGTGCGGCTGCGTTTCCTGCCGCTGCACACGCCGGATGACGCGGAGGCGTCGCGTGCCGTGATGGATCGGCTGGCCGCGCTGGGCGCGGGGGACGCCGCCGAGCTCGCCGAGCCCGGCGACGATCCGCAGCGGATGCTGCTCGAGGTCGGGCGCTGCAGCCTGATCTTCGGCATGCGGCTGCACGCGCTCATCTACGCCGCGAACCGCGGCGTGCCGATGCTCGGTCTGTCCTACGATCCGAAGATCGATCATTTTCTCGCCCGGCTCGGTCTTGCGCCGATCGGGACGACGGAAGCGCTCGATGCGGAGGCGTTCGCTTCCGCGGCTGACGGCCTGCTGACGCCGGAAGGCGCGGAGGCCTGGCGGGAGCGGTACGGTTCCGCGATCGAAGCGCTGCGCCGGGAAGCGCGCCGGCCGGCGCAGCTTGTCGTGGAGACGCTGCGCGGCATGGCATAAGGGGTGACGACATGAGCCAGAAGCCCGATTATCCGGCGGTGCCGATTTTCGGCCTGCCGTTCTCGAAGATGAATATGGCGGAGACGGTGGAATATCTCGCGCGGGCGGTCGAAGCGCGGCGTCCGACGCAGGTGATCACCGGGAACCCGATCATGGTGATGGCGGCGCTTGAGCGGCCCGATTATTACCGCGTCATGGAGCAGGCGGAACTGATCGTGCCGGACGGCGCCGGCATCGTCTGGGCGTCCCGCTTCGCCGGCAATCCGGTGCCGGAGCGCGTCGCCGGGTTCGACCTGCTGCACGAACTGATGCGGGAGGGCGAGCGGCGGCGCTGGTCGGCGTATCTGCTCGGCGCGCGCCAGGAAGTCGTCGAGGAAGTCGCGCGGCGTCTGCAGGAGCGCTACCCGCTGGTCCGGATCGCCGGCTGGCGGAACGGCTATTTCGGGCCGGAGGATGACGCCGGCGTTGTCGCCGCGATCCGGGAAGCCGCGCCGGATCTCCTGTTCGTCGCGCGCGACGCGCTGACGACGCAGGAACCGTGGATCGCGCGCTACAAGCATGAGCTCGGCGTGCCCGTCATGATGGGGGTCGGGGGCAGTTTCGACGTGATCGCGGGACGGACGAAGCGGGCGCCGGTGTTTTTTCAGAAGCTCGGGCTTGAATGGCTGTACCGGCTGCTTCGCCAGCCTTCTCGCGCGGGCCGGATGGCCGCGCTGCCGCGTTTTGTGCTGAAAGTGCTGCGCGCGGGCCGGAAACTCGGTGAGCGGCCGGCCTCGGTGCGCGAGACGGAGATGAAGAAAATTTAAGCTGCATGATCAAATCGGCCCGACTTTCGCTTGATTCGGTGGGTGCAGCCGTTTTGCCTGTGAAAATCGGCTGAAAACGAGGATGGATTTTCATTCCCAAGAGGCGTATAATGCTGTTCGTTATGGTTTTGCCGCAACCGTGAGCGCGGGCAAGCGGCAAATCCGGTTGCAACGCAGCAATGCTTGTACGGGAGAGTGTGATGATGCCCACGGGCGTTTACCTCGTTATCGGATTTATCATCGCTGCAACGATGTCGCTGCTTCTGACGCCGGCGGTCAAGGCGCTTGCGTTCAAGGTCGGCGCCGTCGACAAGCCGAATGCACGCAAGGTACATACGCGCATTATGCCGCGTCTTGGAGGACTGGCGATCTACGCCGCGTTCGCCATAGGGCTTTTCGCCCTTCTGCCGTTCCTGCCGGATGCGATGCTGAGCGGATATGACAAGCGATTCATCGCGGCGCTCCTCTCGGGCGGCACGATCATCGTGCTGATCGGCGCGCTCGATGACCGGTTCGAACTGTCGGCAAAGGTGAAGCTGCTGGGGCAGATTGCGGCCGCCTGCGTCGTCGTGTTCGGTTTCGGCATCCGCATCAGCCTGCTCAACATCCCGTTCGGCGCGACGATTGAGCCGGTCGCGGAATGGCTGGCGATACCGCTGACGATTCTGTGGATCGTCGGCTGCACGAACGCGATCAATCTGATCGACGGTCTGGACGGCCTCGCAGCCGGCGTCTCCGGCATCGCGATCGCGACGATTCTCGTCATGGCCGTCATCATGGGCTCCGAGCCGGTCATGCTGCTCAGCGCGCCGCTGCTCGGCGGCATCATCGGATTCTTGAGGTACAATTTCCATCCTGCAAAGATTTTCATGGGCGACTCGGGCTCGCTGTTCCTCGGCTTCAGCCTGGCGACGCTGTCGATGCTCGGGTTCAAGCAGGTGACGATCGTTTCGTTCGTGACGCCGCTGCTCATCATCGGCGTGCCGCTGTCGGACACGTTCTTCGCGATCGTCCGGCGGGTCGTGAACAAGCGGCCGATCTTCGCGCCGGACAAGGGCCATCTGCACCACTGCCTGCGCGAGCTCGGCTTCAGCCACCGCGGCACGGTGCTGATCATCTGGGGCATCGCCGCGTTCTTCGGCGCGACCGCGATCTTCATGTCGACCGTCGTGCCGTCGTCGTCGGCGAACTGGGTGACGTTCGTCGTCATCGCGGTGCTCGTGTTCATCCTGCAGATCGGCGCGGAGCTGATCGGGATCGTTGACAAGTCCCGCCGGCCGGTGCTTGATCTGCTGGCGCGGCTGCGGATGAAGGCGGGATTTTCGACGCGGTCGAAGTGAACAGGATTGCCATACGTTGGAACCGGTCGCTTGCGCGGCCGGTTTTTTTTGCGTTCGTTCGGCGGCGTTCGACTAAATTTTCGTATCCTGAGAGCCGATAACTAAGGTACGAAACTTTTGGAGACTCTGAGCGTCCCTACATGCAAAGCCTGTTTTTCAGTACTTCAGGAGAAAGCGAGCAGAAGGAGGGCAGTTGACGAAATCGGGTACGCGTGTCGTCCACGTGCAATGCAGGCTGGACGGCGGGGACGGAAAATGTTGATCAGACCAACGAAGTTGCGCAAGGAGGAGGAACTTTCGTGAAGCGACTTACCGCTGTACTGCTGGCCATCTGTCTGGCGCTGGTGTCGGTTCCGACGGCAATCGCGCCTGTGTCGGCGGCAGACGGGGATTATTTCATATTTCCGGGAGAGCAATCCCAGTATGAACAGGCCCGTGTCGTGCTGACCAGCAGGGTCGACTTGACGGGTACAATCAATCAGGTGATCGGTTCCACCATTACTTATACGGTCGAGCGGGTCGTCAAGACAGGCGAGACAGGCGGAGTGGAACAGGTCGTCCAGTCGAATCCGAACCAGACGGCCAACATCATCCTGGACGGCAACTCGATCCGGGTGCTCAGCATCCAATTGTACCCGGGCGTGAACAAAATTACGTTCAAAGGGCAAATCGGGTTCACGGAAGTCTCGAACAGCATATACATCGAGTACCGCAACAGCCCGGCGCTCTATGACCTGAAGGCGGTCATCGACGGGCAGCAATTCGACATTCTCGAAGACCAGTCCACGGTGGTGCACTCGGCGCTGTCGCGGAACCGGTCGAGTTATGACATCATCATTACCGGCAAGGCGCCGAATGCCGACCGCGTGACGGTCATTGTGAACGGCCGCAGTTATACCTATACGGTCAATTCGGTCAACGACTGGACGTTCGCGGCGTCGCCGGTCAACGTCTCCAAAGGGAAAAACACGGTCACGATCCGGGTGTTCAACGGGACGCAGTCCGTGGAAACCACGCGTGAAATCGTGTTTTACAACGGCGAAGTGACCTATTACGATCTCCAGTTGACGACCGATCCGAACAATGACGTCGGTGTGTCGCTCGAGTCTGCGCCGAACTATTCCGTCAAATTGAATGACACGCTGTTCGTCAAAGGGAAAGTTGTCATTCCGGTCGCGCACCGGGAAAACAACGGCAACTGGGAATCGGATCCGGAAGCCGATGATTTCAATGATGCCAATCCCAATCCGAATTTCAAATATCAATTGACGAGCCACGCCGAGAAGCCGACGAAGCAAACGATCACATATTCCGAGGAGTCGGTGACCCTCGTGAACCCGGATCCGCAACCCGAGGCCAACAATTATTTCGCGCGGAGCGTCCTGTTCGTCATCGCCGAATTCACCGAGAAACTCGGCGAGGTGACGGGCATAACTCAACAGGGTGCCGGTCCCGAATTCGGTTTTGATGAACTTCACACGCTGGAATTCAGCGGTGTGAACCCGACCAAGAATTCGCTGGACAATGTCGACAGATCGAGAAAATTCTCGTTCTATCTCCGCGACAAGAACAAACCGTTTATTCAGGAAGTGAACTATTTCCCGGGATTCTCGGATGCAACGCAGGAATCGCAACTTCCCGGCATGACCGGATCTCCGCTGGACGGCGCGACGATACCGGCGCTGCCGCTCGGCGTGGAATTGCTGATCGGCAATCCGCCAGGCGGGCAGGAAGCCGAAGTCGTGCTGTATTCCGTCAATGGCAATACGTCGGGTGATTTTGAAGCCAAACAGATCGAAATGACGACTCCGGTGTATGTGACCCGGACGGTGAACGGCGTCGAGCAGCAGTTCCAGCGCGTCTTCCTGAAAATCGACAAGCTTCCCGCTTCCGGAACGATGACGCTCAAATTCCAGGTCGGAGGCACGGGAGGCTCGACCGCGGAAGTCAGGATCCAGCTGCTGTACGGTCCGTATGTCAAATATGACCGGCTGTATGACGGCATGGAAATTTACTATGACACGACGCGGTCCCAAAAGACCAACGAGGCCGACAACTTCCTCAACAAGTATTTGAGCAACTTCAAGGGCGAGCTGAAAAACGTCAGCAATCCGGACGAGATCCGTTACGCCAACGACACGGTTTCCGGAAAGCTTCAGACCGTATTCTTCTATATCAACAACATTGAAGTGAAGCTGAGACAGGAAGTGCCTTCCAGCGGAACGGGGACGGTTACGCGCTTTGAACTGGATCCCACCGTTGCGGGCAATCTGCAGAAAGCGTACGACGCGATCTATAAAGGCGGCGAGAATGTCGTCAAGCTCGTCTTCATGGCGCCGGGCAACCATTATGTCAGCGAGACGAAGTTTGTCGTCATTCCGACGAATCTGCCGGAAATTCCGGCCAAGAATACGGACGGCATCTATCCGTACAGCGCGAACCGTCCGATACCGCTCAAGAACGACCCGAATTTCGAACTGCGCGGGTCGGTCTATACGACGACAGAAGCCGAAATGAATATTTACGGCACCTTCGATTTCGTCGATCTGGGCGGTGACAATCCCAATCCCAATTTCAACAGTGTGCTTATCGACCTCCAGAATTTGAGAAGAGACGGCGCCGCCAAAAATTACATTCTGCGCATTCAGAGCGGCGATCAGATCATCACCTGGACGCTGGAAAACGAACTGTGGGACAAAGATGAAAACGGCAACTACACCAAGTACGTGGACACCGATGTGGCTGTTCCGAATCTCCAGGTGGCCTATGATCGCGCGAAGAAATCGTTCGAGTTCATTTTGAAGCGGCAGGCGCTTCCGCTGGACGGCAGCCCGAAAGTATACACGTTCACGGTGTTCAACACCGGCGAATACGGCCCGCGGGCGACGTATCGGCTGGAAGTCGATCCGACGTCCATCCCGTATACGATCCTTTCGCCAAGACCGGAAAAGCGGACGGTCAACCAGAACTACGTTGAAGTGATTATCCTGTCCGATGGCGCGCAGTCGGTGGAAATCGACGGAAAAGCCGCGCGGAAGATCACCTATCTTGACTACAGCAGCGGACAGGAAGAAGAAATCGACGCTTACTACGCGCTGGTCACCGGCTTGAAGGCGAACAGGGCGACCGATATCAAGTTTGTCATTACGAACGGCACGCAGAAGATCCAGGACAAGATCACCGTGACCTATACGCCGGAGAATATTCCGGGCTCGCAATATCTGGAAACGATGAAAACCAAACACACGCCGTTCGGCAACGCGCTGACGCTGTCGTTCGAGCGGGGCACCAACCTGATCCGGCGGGACTACAATGTCGCGCAGGAATACAAGAGCCAGGTGTATACCGGTCACAATCTTCTGTTCGCGATCGCCAATCCGAATGACGGCGTCGTGAACCGCCACGAATTCGAAAGCGTGAAAGCCGGTTACGACCTCGACGTGCAGATGGGCTCGGTCTATTTCAACGCCAGCTTCCCGCGGCGGTTCGTCAAGGTCAGTCCGGTCTTCTGGATCGATGCGGGCGAAGCGGATGATATCTATCAGACGCCCGCCGTGTACGACCCGATTACGTCCGGATATGATCCGATGCCGCATTCCTACATCAAGGATGAACCGCGGAAATTCTACTATTCCCGCGATCCCGAACGGGAGCTGATCCCGTCGAAACGCGGCACGCTGACGCTGGCGTATGATCCGTCGGCGCGTCAGAGCGCGGGTGTGACGGTCACGGTGTTACGGTTCGATCCGTTCACCCGGCAGTGGGAGAACATCGGCGGCAAGGTCGACGAGAGGAAGAACACCATTACGGTGCCGTTCGACCGGTTCGGTTATTACGTCGTCGCCAAATTGTCCGCGAGCTACAATGACATCATCGACCACAAGTACGCGCGCAACGCGATGGAGGCCGTTTTCGCCAAGGGCATCATGAATGCGATGGACCCGAGCGGCTCGTTCGGCGGGGATCAATATGTGACCCGCGGCGAGTTCACCCGGATGATTGTCCGCGCGCTTGAACTGCCGTTGAACTACGAAGGTCAGAAGCACTTCATGGACATCGGCGACACGAACGGCGTCATCAGCCCGGATGCGCTCTGGGACTACCGCTATATCGAGACGGCGGCCAGGGCGGGCATTGTGAAGGGAACCCGACCGGAGACGTTTGATCCGACCACTCACATTTCCCGTCAGGATGCGGCCGTCATGCTGGCAAACGCGTTGAACCTGAAGCAGGATACGAATTACGATGCCATCCGCAAGCAACTGCAGAAAGCGTTCAAGGACGAAGCGGACATCACCGTCTACGCGAAGCCGGCCGTCGCGGCGATCCAGAAGAAAGGGTTCATTACCGGTGCGCCGGTTGACGCGAACGATTTGTCGAAAGGCTATGTTTTCGAACCGACGGCGCGTCTGCTGCGGTCCGACGCCGCCATCATCATCGCGCGCGTAATGGCCGATCAGAAGAAGCTGCCGAAGATTTTCGCGCCGCAGCAGTAAGCCCGATGATGCACGGAAAACCGGATCATCATGATCCGGTTTTCCGCATGCAAAAATCGCGCTTCTTGGAAGATAGTTAATATCGACTGGCGAGACCTCCTCAAGCTATACTCATAAGCGTATAAGCGTAAGTCAGCCGATTCAACAAGCAGAAATACAAAAAATAATTTCTTCGGATCCAAGCAAAACATCGCAACTTTTTTGAACCGCCTGCGTCTAAATACATGACTTTCGGGAATCGCGGAATTTGCGGAACGTCGCAGAATGCCGGTTCCGAACTGCCTCTTTACGGTTGTTGTCTAAGCATTGTATAATGTTGTAGTGTCGTATATCAAACTACCAAGATTTTCTTCCAACGGTTACGAGTTTCTGCGACATGATCTTACATTTTCGTATGAGACTTGACGCAGACATCATTTAATACGAATTCGCGCTCAACTCTGGGAAGGGGGTGAATCGGCAGATGAGGAAGAGCCATCCACAACACTCTCAACATCCGAAGCAGTTCAGAGGAGGAGAAAAAAAGGTTATGAAGAAAAGTTTGTCCCTGCTTGTGGCCATCGCTATGGTCTTCTCGATGTTCGCGACCGTAGCAGCCGCAGCAACCGACACTCAATCCAAGTACAACGAGCTTAAAGAAGCGGGCGTCTTCAGAGGTACGGGTGACGGTTCCGCCGCACTCGAGAACGAAATGACCCGCGCCGAGTTCGCTGGCATCATCGCTCGTCTGACTGGCGTAACGTCCAGCGGCACGGCGAAGTTCAATGACGTTCCGAGCTCCCACTGGGCGTCGAAGGACATCGCCGCTGTTGCGGAAGCCGGTTACATGGAAGGCACCGGCAACAACAACTTTGCACCGTCGAAGAACGTGACGCTGCAAGAGCTGATCAAAGTTGCCGTAACGATCGTCGGTCTTGAAATCGACGAAGATGCTACGGTTGACGGCAAAGCCGGCGCTTGGGCGCAACCGTACATCGCAGCTGCAATCGCAGCCGGCCTCATTCAACCGCTTGACGACTACACCGTTAACGCAACGCGCGGTGACCTGGTAGACGTTACGTATGAAGTTTACCAAGTTCTCCAAAACATCGCGAAGGTTACGGGCTATGAAGTCGTCAGCGCAACGAAAGTTGTCGTATCGTTCTCGGACGGCGGCGAAGTTGAAGTTGAGCTCGACGAGCCGCTGAAGCTGGGCAAGAACACGATTACGGTTACGTACAACGATCGTGAATATGAAGTTGAAGTTGAATTCGAAGCTACGGCCGCTACGGCCAAGCAAGTCGGCGCGAAGACGATCGAAGTTACGTTCAACAAGGCAATTGACGATTCGAAAGTCAAATTTGCTGTGAAGAACGGCATCATCTCGCGCGATGTTGCGAAAGTTACGGTATCCGACGACAAGAAGAAAGCCGTTGTTGAACTGACGACGCGCCTGCAAGCTGGCGATTCGACGGTTACGATCAGCGGCATCGAATCCGAAGATATCGTTGCAGAATTCAAAGCCGAAGACGAGAAAGTATCGCAAGTGAAGTTCAAAAGCAACAAGCTTGCGCTTACTTCGATGACCAACTTCAATGAAGTCAAGGTCGGTTACCAAATCCTGAACCAGTTCGGCGAAGAAGCAACCAGCAGCAACACGCCGCAGTTCATGGTAGGTAAAGTGACGAGCAGTGTTACGGCTTCCAACGGCGTTCTGACGATTCAAACGCCGACTACGGCTCCGTTCTACATTAACGAAACCGTCATGATCAGCGGTCATCTGAACATGGGCACGTATGTCGTCACGTTCAATGAGACGCTGACGGTCGGCGAGCCGGCAACGATCGACAGCATCGAGTTCAAGGGTATCTATCATCCCGATAACAAAGAACTGAATACGGCATCGACGTTCACGGACTACGTTGTTCTGATCGATGCGAAAGACCAATACGGAAATAAGCTTGATGCTGCGAAACTGAATGCCAATGCTATCTTCACGGTTTCGAATCCGAGCATCTTCCAACTCGGAACCGCATATGACAACCAAGGTCCGAACAAGGATCAAGTCGGCATTCAACTTGCGGCTCCGGCTTACTCGCCGGGCTTCGATGGCACGAATACGATCCGGATTATGTCGTACTCCGGCAAGCAGTTCTCGTATGACGTCCAAGTGACGAAAGCTTCGACGCTTCAGAAGATTACGCTGAGCGCTCCGTCGCAAGTCGTTGCCGCTGGCGACGGTACGGTGAAGATTCCGTTCGTTGCAGAAGACCAATACGGTAACCAACTGAAGAAGTACAGCGATCTGGCCGGCAAGCTCACGCTGTGGGCGCAAGGCACGACGCTGACTCTGAAGCAAGACTACGCGACGAAGGAAGCTTATCTGGAACTGGCAGTTCCGGGCCCGAATCCGTCGCAAACGACTGCTATCCCGCTCATGCTGATGGCTACGGTTAACGGTACGGGTCAATCGTCGCAAATCACGATTAACATCGAGAAGCAGGCATATCCGGAATCGATCTCGGGTCTGACCTCCGATGTGGCGGCTTCGCTGGCACAAGACGCGACGACGACGATCAAGCCGGACTATATCAAAGTGAAAGACAACTACGGCCGTGACAAAAAGCTGGGAGATCTGCTCTCCGCCGGCACGCACAAAGTTATCGTCAGTGTTGCCGACAACACGCAAGACGTCGTTTCGCTCTCGGCTAGTGAACTGGCAGCTTCGAGCGATGCCATCACGGTAACCGCTCTTTCCAAAGGCAACGAACGCATCAAAGTTCAACTTGTTGACCGTAAAGATGTTACCAATCCGAATGACGATGTAGTTGTCTACACGTTCGAAAGCTTTGTCTTCAACGTCGTCGACAACAGCGGCATTGTGGAATATGCGGTTGAAGACGTACCGAAGCTGAGCAACAAGCCGAACCGTCAAGTCGACCTGAAAGTCGTCGGCAAACGTTCGAACGGCGCGACGGTAGTGCTGCCGACGAGCGCATACTCGGTAACGACGACGAACGGTCTGATCTACACTGGCGGCAAGCTGGACGCATCCGCGATCACGAGCGGCTTTGACAGCAACGGCGAACTGAAAGCTGGCGTCATCGTCTCCGTCTTCGCAAGCGGTCAAACGATCAACAAAGAAGTTGTCGTTTCGAACGCGGCGCTGCGGCCGACGACGATCGAGCAAAAGGATGCCAACAACCTGAAAGCCGAAAACGGCGTCGTCAAAGGTACGGTTGCAAACCTGACGGCAGGCGGCGACGTGATCGACAACATCTTCGCAACGCTGAAGATCAAAGACCAGTTCGGATTCGAAATGAATCCGGCAAATGTGGATGAAGCTTCTGCAGCTGCATCGCAATTCACGGCTACGGTCGCTAATATCGACGATGTCAACAAGAACTCGCTGACGCTGACGGTAAACCAAAACGGCGGTTCTGCCGACATGGTTAGCGTCACGGGTGTCGAACAAGGCGACTCCTTCACGGTGATCTTCACGTCCAAAGTATCGGGCGCAAGCATCACGCTGAAGGTTGTAGCGGAATAATCGGGATTGCTCCCAGCGGAACCTCGATTCTTCGGAATCGAGGTTTCTTTTTTGTTATGCGAATCATTTTTCTGTCAGAAACTTTTTGGCGACAGATTCGTCTAAATAAATAACGACGACTCATAAAGGAGAAAGTGGGACATGAAAAAATTCGCGAAAACGACGGGGGCGGCGTTCCTTGCCGGCAGCATGCTGCTTCTTCCGCTGCCGCAAGCCGCGTGGGCGGCGGCTGCCGATTCGAAGGCCGCTTCCGTGACGCAGGCGCAGGCGTTGAAGCCGTTTGCCGGCACGAAACTGAAAACGTTTATGATTTCGGCGAAAAGTTACATTCAGGTGAAAGACATTTTCTTTCAGTATGACAACAACAGCAAAAAAGTATTCTTCACACTCTTGGTATACAATGGCGACAAACACGCAATCGACTTTACGTATTATTACCCCGAAGTTTTTGCTTTTTCCGGTGGAAAGTTCACGGTTCAGGAACATCCGGACAACAAAAAATCCGGCATCGTGGAACCCAGCACGACGGAGGAATTTAAATATTACGCCAATATCAACTCAAGCCTGAACTACACGGATCTGGTGTTTAAAGTTCAAAAAATTGATTTCAGTGCACCCGGTTATACGCGATTGATCGGGCAGGCTGCCATTACAACAGCCTATCAAAACTCTGTGCCTTCCAAACATTACTACATTATTCGCAAAGGCAACGACAAGTTAAAGACCTATCTGCAGCCGGGCAGCAAATTGGCTGTCAGCGGAGACCATCAGGTTCGGCTTCGTTTTGAGATGGAAAACGTCGGTTGGATGACCTATACGGTACCGAATCTGCAGTTTTACATCTTGACGAAGGCCGGCCATATGGTGAAACTGACATCCGACCTTGCCAACCCACTGAACCTTCAGCCTGGTGAGAAAGTCGTTGTCACGTTGTCCGGAGCAATCAAATCCAGCATTGATCTGAATGGAACGAAGCTGATTGTTCAGGCGGTTTCAGGCGGCGAACAGGCCATCGAGACGCCCATCGCCATGTACAACCTGGTATGGGATACCGCTTCGAGTTTTATAACCGGTGAAAATCAGAAGGCACAGCTGAAAGTGTCGGACAATGCCATGGAAGCCGGCATTGAAACCCTCTATGTCGACAGAACGGAAACCCAGAATGAATGGACGGTTACGCTCAAGTGGACGAATAAAGGAGACACCGCCGTCACACTTCCGAAATACAAGTATGAACTGATGGACAGCCGCGGGGTCCGCTATCCTGTAGAGGTTCCGGATGCTGAAGTCCAGGTTGTGCCGGGGATCGACAAGGAAATCATCGGCTCTGCCGTTACCCCGCCTACTGTTGACGGACCGTTCACGCTGCTGGTTCGGTATCCGAAGGACGAGACGAATCCGACGGAGTATGTCGCGGCGGCTTTCAAACTGAATGCTGAACAGGCGACGGGGCCGGTCGAAGGCAAGAAGTACCGCAACGAATACGGACTGTATCAGATCAGCGTTTCGCGGGTGGAGCGCCTTCCCTGGGGAGATCAGGATCTCATCAACGCTTATGTTGAGATCGAGAACCTCGGTTCGACTTCGCAAATCATTCCGCAGATTACCGCTGCGCTGAAACTGAATGGCATCAATGTGAACGAGCAAGACGTCAAGATCATGAAAATTGAAGACAAGATCATGCTCGGCGCCAAAGAAAAGACAAGCTATGTCGTGACGACCAAGGTTCCGTATACCTACACATTTAATGAATTGACGCTGAACCTGTCGGAGCAGACCTCCGGTGAAGCCAAAGCGACCATTGGTCTCTTCAGAGCAGACAAGATTTCTCCGGCTACGTCCGTGTCGATTGGCAGCAAGCACAAAATCGATTCCGTTGGAAGACGCGCTTCGCTTGAGTTCCTGAACACCTATGTCTTCGAAGGCAAGGACGACGATTTGCTGTACGCCGAGTTTAAGTACTCAAATGACGAGACGCGTTCGAAGACGCTCCCGGCGCTGAAAGCTTACTTCAAAACAAGTGACGGCACGTACTTTGAAGCCGATGTCGTAAATGTCAAGTCGCAATTGAAATCGAATGGCACTACGCTTCTTGCAGCGAAAGCCGTCGTGCCGAAAACTTTCGTCAGCGACGGCAACGTAGAATTGGTCATCGGCGAAGCGATAGAGAACGGACAATATGCAAAGCCGGACGGAACGCCGGACGGTTATATCAGCGCTGTATCGTTCAAACTGCCGAAAAATCAAAATGTCGCCAAAGAAGAGCTTGTCGATCTTTCCTTCAGACCGTATAAGCTGAGGATCCATAATGCATTCGCGGTATTGTCCGATGCTTCGAATGTACGCCTGGATATCCGATATACCCTGGATAAAACAGCCGAATTCGACGTATTGGAAACGGCTCGGAAGTTGTATGTGGAATTGGAAGGAAACCATCTGAAGTATGGCAAGACCGTAGAAGTTGAACCGAAGCAGGACGACGGCAGCGGGCTCAAGGTCGGAATCGAGCAGGAAATCCGGGTTGAAATTCAGGGGCAAAATATCGCCAATCTGATTTACAACGGATACAAGGTTAACATTTATGAAGAAATTGACGGCTACAAACGTTTGCTCGGTTCCAAGACCAACAACAGCTTCCAGGTTCCGGTTCCGTGACGCGAAAGGTGGTAAGCTTCATTGAAGAAATTAGGGCTGACGGCATTATTGATTTTACTGACAACTACTGCAGTCATGATCTACACCCATTCGGATTCCAGAGCCGACAGCGCCAAACCGGGTTCAATCGATGATCCGCTCGTCACGAAGAGCTATGTCGACAAGCTGCTGGCAGGCGGCTCGACAGGGGGCGGACAGGGAACGACGCAAGGGATTGAGACCACCGTTGTCACGGTCAATCCGGGCGAAGTATTGCTGGCCAAAGCCGGTGCGCAGTTCGTGCTGCGTGCCGGCAAAGGCGTCGCATATAGTTCGGATGCGAACGGCATATCCGATGTAACGGATGGGAAGGATATCAAAAGCGGACAGCCGGTGGCGAACAATCATCTGCTGATTTTCCCGCGCGACGGACGCGGCGTCATGCCGGCTCCGCAAGCCAAAGCCGCCCTTACCGTACTGGTCATCGGCGGGTATGAAATTACAGCAGCGCCCAGTTCCAGCGGATCCTGACCCGCATGTCAACATCTTATACGCTTCGGCGCGGTTTTCTCGTCTCATACTAAGGGCACCAACCGACGGGAGGTGCTCACAATGGCGAGAAGACGTTCAAACATCAAGGTCGTGCCGGAGTGTCAGGCCGCGATTGATCGCATGAAATATGAGATTGCGGCCGAGCTTGGCCTGACATCGCCTTCTGCCGATTTTCTGACCGAGTCGTCAGGGGAGCTCGGATCACAGCCGGAAGCGGTCTACGGCAGCGTGCAATGGGATTCCATTGCGACGCGCGATGCGGGGGCAGTCGGCGGTATGATTACGCGCAGGCTGGTCCAACAGGCCGAGCAAATCCTCGGCAGAATTTGATCTTCCGCGAACTTCAAATTGACAGGACCCGACAAATCGGATATCATTGATTATTAGAAAAGTTGTCTAACAACCTTTTCCAATTGGAAAAGGTTGATTTTTTGAAAGATAAGAATTTGTAAGTTTCAAGCTTATAACGGCTTATCTTTCTCCGCAAACGGATGCGCCTGCCTGCAAGGGACGGCGCAAGCCGATTTGCTTGCCCGTCGGGCAAAGTTCCCATGCAGCAGGAGGTCGATCCGCCATGACGACGAAAGGCCGTCATTTGTTCACATCGGAATCCGTTACGGAAGGGCATCCGGACAAAATCTGCGACCAAATTTCCGACGCCGTCCTCGACGCGTTCCTGGAAGTCGATCCGTACGCGAGGGTCGCGTGCGAGACGGCAGTGGCCACCGGTCTGGTACTTGTAATCGGTGAAATCAGCACCCGCGCGGACTATGTCGATATTCCGTCCATCGTCCGCCGCACGATCCGCGAAATCGGCTATACCCGCGCGAAGTATGGCTTTGACGCCGATACCTGCGCCGTTCTCACGTCGCTGAACGAACAATCGGCGGACATCGCGCAAGGTGTCAACGCCGCGCTGGAATACCGCGAAGGCAAAGAAGCCAACCAGGAGAACGAAGCATTGGGCGCCGGGGACCAGGGGCTGATGTTCGGCTTCGCGACGAATGAGACGCCCGAACTCATGCCGCTCCCGATCGCGCTTGCCCACCGGATCTCGCGGCGCCTCGCGGAAGTGCGCAAGAACGGCACGTTGAATTATCTGCGTCCGGACGGCAAGACGCAGGTAACGATCGAATACGAAGGCGGACGGCCGGTGCGCGTCGACACGATAGTCGTTTCGACCCAGCACGGAGAAGATGTGACGCAGGAGCAAATCCGGCAAGACATCCTTGAGCAAGTCGTTCGTCCGGTTGTACCGGGTGAATGGCTCGACAAGGATACGAAATATTTCATCAACCCGACAGGCCGATTCGTCATTGGCGGACCGCAAGGCGATGCCGGGCTCACCGGACGGAAGATCATCGTCGACACCTACGGCGGCTACGCGCGCCACGGCGGCGGCGCATTCTCCGGCAAGGACCCGACGAAGGTCGACCGCTCGGCGGCTTATGCGGCGCGTTACGTCGCCAAAAATATCGTCGCGGCGGGTCTCGCGGACAAATGTGAAATCCAGCTCGCCTATGCGATCGGCGTTGCCAATCCGGTATCGATCAGCGTCGACACGTACGGCACGGGCAAGGTCAGCGATGAGAAGCTGGTGGAAATCATCCGCGGCAACTTCGATCTCCGTCCGGCAGGGATCATCAAGATGCTCGATCTTCGCCGTCCGATCTATGCGAAGACGGCGGCCTACGGCCATTTCGGACGCACCGATATCGATCTGCCGTGGGAACGCATCGACCGCGCGGAGCAGTTGCGCGCAGACGCCTTGAAATGACCGGAATGACAAAGCGTGTCTCGGGAGCGAGGCGCGCTTTATTTTTTTGTTTTACCCGCCTTTTTGCTCTCTCGCCGGCTAAACATCTGCGGCGAATCAGCCGAAAAATTAAGTACGAGTGTCTTTCATTGGGAGTGATCATCGTTGAAACGGGTTCGGACCATTACAGCCCTGATCGCAATCCTTCATCTCATCGGATATATGCTCTTGCCGCCCGGCGCTCCCGGCATGTTCTCCACGGCCGAAGCGGCCGGGGCGTCGGGCCCGAAACTGATGGCGATATCGCCTGCGAACAATGCGACAGGCGTGAGCACGAATACGAATCTGACACTGACGTTCGATGAGCCTGTGAGAGTCGGAACCGGGCTGGCGGCTGTCACGATCCGCCGCGTTTCCGACAACAGCGTGGTTGAAGCGTTCGTGACGTCAACCGGCAATCGCATTTCCATCTCATCGAACGAAGTGACGATCGCTCCTTCCGTTACACTGGAAGCCAATACCTCCTACTATGTCATCGTCGATACGGGCGCATTTCGCAATGATGCCGGCATCGACTATGCTGGCCTGTCCAGTGCGAGAGATTGGACGTTTACGACGGGCAGCGCGGATACGACGCCGCCGCAGCTCGTGCAGCATTCGACAACGGTCCGGGTGGGCGAACCGATTGTCCTGACGTTCAATGAACCGGTCTATGCCGCCAGCGGCGCCATTACGCTCACGAACCAGAACGATGCCGCGGACATCCGGTCGATTCCGGTGACGGACGGTCAAGTCCGGGGAAGCGGTACGACGACCATATCCATCCTGCCGTCCATTCCGCTCAAAGGCAGCACCGTCTATCAGGTCAGTGTGCCGAATACGGCGTTTGAGGATGCCGCCAAGAACCGGTATGCCGGCACATTGATTAATGTTACGGTTTCCGGCTCTTCCGTTGCCTTGACCGGCCTTGCGCCGGCTGACGATGCGACGGGCGTTGCCGCCGGCACGAACTCGCTTACGATGGTCTTTAACAAAAATGTGGCAAAAGGCCCGGCGGGCAAAGCGATCACGGTCAAAAATCTGATCACGAACGCCGTCGTTTACACCATTCCGGTGGACTCGAGCTCGGTCGTTGTGAACCAGCAGACCGTCACGATCAATCTTCCCGGCGGATTGGCCGCCAACACGTCGTATTACGTATTGGTCGAACCGGGCGCATTTGTCGATGCGGCCGACAGCAGCGTGCTTTTCCCGGGAATTGCGGATGCTTCCGCCTGGAATTTCACGACCATGCCGGGAAATGATACGACGCCGCCGACCATTCGCGAATTGACGCCGGCGGACAATTCCGTCAATTCGAGCCTGTCGCCGACGCTCAAAATCAAATTCAGCGAGCCGGTCTATCCCGGCACAGGCGATATCACCATTCGCCACTCGAATTCGGATGCCGTATTCGCATCGATTCCGGTGACATCCAGCAGCGTAACCGGGTTCGGTTCCGATACGATCAGCATACAGGTCGGCCGATCGTTTGCCTCCAATCAGTCGTATTATGTCATGATCGGCAAACAGGCGTTCCGTGATGCTGCGGGAAACTATTTCGCCGGCATCTCGGACAAGTCAACATGGAATTTCTCGGTCTCCCAGGATAACACGGCGCCGACAATTGCCGCGATGGAGCCGGCACCCGGAACGAAGAGTGTCGATCCCAATGCAGTGTTCAAGTTGACGTTCAGCGAAGCGGTCCGATTCGCCAACGGTTCGAATTCGACGTCCGACATCCGATTCCGGAGAACCGGGTCGGGCAGCACCAGCGTATCCTCGACCGCTGTCATCGACAATGACGGCAAGACGCTTGTGATTACCCCTGCAGGGTTGCAAAGCGCGACAAACTATTATGTTGAACTTCCGCCCGGCATTATCGAAGACATGGCCGGCAATCCGTTCGGCGGCATCCTGAACGAGTATATTTGGCCGTTCAGCACGGTCGGCACCGACAAGACGCCGCCTGCCATCCAGAGTGCCGTCATGTCGGGAAGCAACCGCATCGTGTTGACCTATAACGAACCGCTTGACGAGCAATCGGTTCCGCCCTCGGGAAGTTTCTATGTCACGGCCAACGATATCCGTATTAACGTGACAGCCGTGTCCGTCAGCGGCCAAACGGTCATTCTGACGCTTCAGTCCGGTGTGGTGTACGGGCAAACCGTGAAGCTGTATTATACGCGCAACTCGCCGGCCTATCCGGCAATTCAGGATCCGTCCGGAAATCTGGCGGCGAACCTGACGAATTATGCCGTCAAGAATGAAGCGGGATCGACGCTGCCGGCACCGCTCAGCGGCTCGGTAAGCGGAGCCGTCTTGACCTTGACATTCAACAGCTCGCTGCCGTCGGTGCATGAACTTGCCTACCAGCAATTCAGCGTCTATGCGGGCGGTGCATATATTGCACCGATCAGCATCAAGAGCAGCGGCAATACGATTACGCTCACGCTGTCGTCGGCCGTTACGACCGACGTGAATGTCCATGTCAACTATTCACCGGGATCCTATCCGCTCAAGGATGTCATTGGAAATTCAGTGGCAGGGTTCAGCAATTTTGCTGTTCGGAACGCACTGGACAAGACGGCACCGGCGCTCTATTCGTTGCATGCGTCCGGCAATATCGTGACGCTGGTGTACAATGAAGCGCTGGATTCCGGCTCGGTTCCGAAAACCAGTCAATTTGTCGTGATGGAATCGGGTGTCACCCGAACGATCTCGTCCGTCTCGGTATCCGGGGCGACGGTCATCCTGACGCTGTCGACCAACTTGACAAGCGGACAGGCGGTCACAGTCAGCTACCTTGGCGGCAGTCCGGCGCTGAAGGATCTGGCCGGCAACAGCGCGCCGGCGTTCAGCAATCAGCCGGTAACGAACAATACGCTCGCAGTGAACCTGACAAGCGCTTCGGTATCCGGCAACACGGTGCTGTTGAATTTCGACCAAGCGCTCAAGACGAGTAATCTGCCTGCTGCATCGCAGTTTACCGTGAAAGAGAACGGTTCGGTTCGGACGGTCAACGCTGTGTCGGTCAACGGTTCGATCGTAAGGCTGGATCTGGCCGTTTCGATTGGCAGCGGCTCAACGGTGACGGTCAGCTACACGCCGACCTCGACGGCCATGCTGCAATCGGCATCCGGCATCCCAGTGCCTGCGTTCACCGATTACGTGATCACGGGCAGCGGAAGTAACAGCGGAGGAAGCGTCGATCTGGGCGGAAACTATGAATCGGCGCCGGGCGGAGGCGTCAACATCAAGACCCAGGCAGGGTCGGCGTCGACGCGGACATCCGCAGGCGGCAGGACGGCCAACCGCTACACGCTGTCGTCCTCCACGGTGGCAGACGCCTACAACCTCAGCCTGTCGAAATTGAACCAGTACCGCGTGACGTTTACGGTGCCCGCATCGCAGTCGGCTGCCATGGTGGAAGTACCCGTTGATGCGCTGCTGAAGGCCAAAGGGATGTCCAACCAGGCTTCCTTCGCCGTAATTTACGGCGACATCGTCTACGAGCTGCCGCTTCGCGCGATCGATGAAATCGCGCTGGCCGAGCTGGTCCGAAATCACGGCCAAGGCAACCTGTTGATCGAGATTGACAAAGGCAACGTGAACCAGACCAGCAAACTGCGGGCGGCATTGATTCAAAAACAAATGACGATGATCTCGGACACGTATGTGTTCAATCTGTACTTCACGAGCGGTTCCAAAACCGAAACGCTCTCGGCATTGAAGGACTATTCCACGCGGGAGCTTAAGATCTCCGGCTCGCTGGACGCACAGCAGCATACGGTGGTCTGGCTCGATCCGAAGACGGGCAAAATCGCCTACATTCCGACGGCCATCCGGAATCAGGGCAGCTCGTCGATCGTGACGTTCAAGCACAAGCAGAACGCGGCCTACGTGGTGATCCGGCATAACGCGACTTACTCGGATATTCCGGCGAACCACTGGGCGCGCAAAGACCTGCAGATCATGCTGAACAAGCTGATCATCGAAGGGCGCACGCCGCAGAAGTTCGAGCCGAACCAGCCGATTACAAGGGCTGAATTCGCCGAATTTATCGTTCGCGGCCTCGGCTTGGAAGGCGATCCGCAGGCAGCGGGCGTATTCCGGGATATCAGAACCTCTTCGGATATGGCCGCATATATCGGAGCGGCATACAAGGCCAACATCGTCGCAGGGGTATCGGCGGACCGGTTTGAGCCGAACAGCCTGATTACCCGTGAGCAGATGGCGTCGATGATGGTTCGCGCCGCGCGGGCGGCGGGCGCAGATATCCTGCTGTCGCGCACGCAGTCCGATTACCTTGTTCCTTACAGGGATTACAATTCGCTGTCGACTTGGGCGCGGGGAGACATGGCCCGGGCGATTGAAGCCAAGATCATCAGCGGAACGTCCGTCAACCAGCTCGGCCCGAAAAACAATGCGACACGGGCAGAAGCGGCTGTCATGATCAAGCGGCTGCTCGAATATGTGAAACTGATGTAACATCGATAACCGCCCGATAAGGGCGGTTTTCTTGCGATTCCAACAAACTTTCCATAATTCTTGTCGAATCACCGGAACTTTTCCTTTCGAATGGTAGTCTATTTTAGAAGGATAAGCGTTTATAAGTTGTCCGTTTTACCCGATAGACCATAAGATGGGAGAGAGAGAAGCGATGCAACGCATCAAGTTCGGATGGAGTCGAAGCGCCAAGCGGCCGGCAATGCGGAGAATGGCGCGTACATTCATGGCCGGAGCAATCGGAGCCGCGATGCTGTTGCAGCCTGTCGCGGGCAACTTGACATGGACGGCATCGGCAGCGAGCAAGACATCGTCGGCGAGTGCGACAGCATCGCCCCAGCTGCTCCTGTTGGGAGAATCTCCCGTCACTTCCGGCGCCGTTCGGCGCACGTATGACTTCATCCCGGCGCAGGGCGAAGCAAACGGGAAGACGAGGGTGCATGTCATTGCGATCGATATGACCAACCCCTATGTGTCGCTGAATGCGATGACGGGGGGAAGCACGCTGCCCGGCAAAACGGCTGTCGGCACGATGGTGAAGGAGAGCGGCGCTGTCGCCGGGGTGAACGCGGATTATTTTGACATGTCGAGCAGTCAGGCGGTGCCGTTCGGTTTCCAGATTACGAGCGGGGAACTGCTCAAGTCGGCGCGCAAACTCGACGGCATGTACATGTTCGGCATTACGTCCAGCCGTCTGCCGGTCATTGACCGATTCACCATGCAAGGCAGCGTGGTCGCGGCGAACGGAGCCAAATTCGAGCTCAGCGGCGTGAACGAGGCGGCGTACTGGAAGCAGGACGGCAGCGCCAGCCATGCGAATGCCTTGTACATGTACACCAGCAGCTGGACGGCTGCGGAGCGGCCGGGCAATAGCGGCACGACGCCGACGGAAGCGCTCGTGCAGGACGGGATTGTCGTGCAGGTGTCCGACAAGACGGCCCTGCCCGTTCAGCCGCCGGAGAACGGATATATTCTGCGCGGCCACGGCCAGGCGGCGCAGTTCATCCTGGATAATCTGCAGCCGGGAATGCCGGTGACGGCCACATATTTCATCAAATCGGAAACGTCGGGCATGACCTATTCCGCCAATGACTGGAGCATGATGATCGGCGGCCATACGATTCTGGTGGACGGCGGCGCTCCGGCTGCTTTCTCGCGGAGCGTCTCGAGCCTGAGTCCGAACGCCGACCGAGCCCGCACGGCCATCGGCTATTCGCAGGACAAGAAAACCGTCTATCTCGTGACGGTCGAGAAGAGCGGCTCCAGCGCCGGCGCGACCCTGTCGGAACTTCAGCAAATCCTGGTCATGCTCGGCGTATGGCGGGGCATCAACCTGGACGGCGGCGGCTCGACGACGATGATCGCCCGGCCGCTCGGGGAATTCGAGACGCAGCTGGCGCACGCGACGGAAGACGGCGGATCCGGCACCTACCAGCGGCCGGTCGTGAACGGCATCGGTGTATACACGAGCGCGCCGCAGGGCAAGCTGCTCGGCATCTCGATATCCGGCAAACAGGTGCTGTTCATCGGCGAGCAGGCGGAGTACGCCTTGAAAGCTTATGACGAATACTACAATCCGCTTGATCCGGCGGGAATGTCCGCGGCATGGAGCCTGGACAAGCCGGAGCTCGGCAAGCTGACGGGCAACGTCCTTCAGCCGGCCCGGGCGGGCACCGGCACGCTGACCGTCAAATCGGGCAGCATATCGGACAAGCTGGCGCTGGAAGTGATCGGCGAAGAGCAGATCGTCCGCATGACGATTGACGCTTCGCAGACAGAGCTTGCGCCGGGCGCCTCGATCCGCGTGCCGGTATCCGTGGAGCTCGCGGACGGCCGCAAGCTGACCGTTCCCGCGGCAAGCGTGAAATGGGAATTCCGCGGCTTCCAGGGGACGGCGCAGGATGGGGTCATCAACATCCATGCGGTGAAAGAGGGCGTCAAGACCGGTTACGCCATCGCCCGTTATGACGGTTATTCGGCGCTGCTGACGCTGACCGCGGGCAGTTCGCAGCAGCTGTTCGAAGATTTCGAGAACGTCAAGGTCGCGGTCACGCCGTCTTCGGTGCCGGCGGAAGTGACGGCCGGCACCGGCTTCGTGTCCGGCTTGCCGGGACGTGAAACATCCACGGCGCTGCGTCTGCAGTACGATTTCTCGACGAGCGCGGAAGATCGGACGAAGGCGGCTTATGCAATGTTTAACGGGAAAGGCGTCACGCTGCCGGGACAGCCGACCCGCCTGTCGGTGGATGTGTACGGCGACGCCAGCGGCCACATGGTCCGCGCGATGATTACGGACGCGGCCGGCAAGGATCACCTTGTCGACCTGGCGAAATCGCTCAACTGGCACGGATGGAAGACGCTGACCGCGGATCTGACCGCTTATCCGCTCGTCTATCCGGTCAAACTCAAGAGTCTGTATGTCGCTTCTCCCAAGGAGGGGCAGGCGGATCGGCCGGCGTACGGCGAGGTCTATTTTGACGATATTGTGCTGCACTATCCCGCCGCATCCGGAGAGCAGAAGAACAGCACCGTCGTGCTTGCGATCGGCTCCCGGCAGGCGAAGGTCGGCGGACAGCCGGTAACCCTGGATGTCGCGCCGTTCGCGAAAGACGGCGTCACCTACCTGCCGCTCCGCTTCGTGGCGGATCAACTCGGCGGAGCGACGGATTGGGATGCGCAGTCGAAGAAAGTGACAGTGCTGCGCGGAGACCGGCTGCTGGAGCTGCGGTTCGGTCAGGAGACGATCATCGTGAACGGTGAGCGGAAGAGCGCCCCCGCGCAGCCGTATGCCGAAAAGGGCAGAACGCTCGTCCCGATCCGGCTTGTGTCGGAACAGCTCGGACTTCGGGTGGACTGGAACAAGGAGAACAACACCGTGACGATCCAATGACGAACCGCGAATCAATCTATGGTATATTTAGATGGTAGGAACCCAATCGCGAGAGGGTGCGGAAGTCATTGTGGACGTCCGGATAAACGACATCGACAGCATTATCAAAAATGCGATCTCGGTGATGGAACAGAGCAAATACCAGATTTTCGAGATCGCCGAATCGGCCCGCCAGGAGCTCCTGTCGCTCCGGCAGGAGCTTGAGCGGGTCAAGAAAGAAACGAGTGAGACGATCGACAAGGTAGACGAGTTGGAACGCGAATTCCGGCGCGCGCGCATGCGGCTGGTCGAGGTAAGCAAAGATTTCATCCGCTACAAGGAAGCCGACATCAAGAGCGCCTACGAGAAAGCGACCCGGATCCAGCTCGATCTGCTCATGTACCGGGAGAAAGAGTACTACCTGAAAGCGCGCCGGGACGAACTGCAGCAGCGGATCAAAACCGTCGAGGTGTCCGTGGAGCGGGCGGAGACGATCAGCTCGCAGATCAACGTCGTGCTGGAGTATTTGTCCGGCGATCTCAATCAGGTGACGCGTATCCTGGAGTCGGCGAAGAACCGCCAGCTGATCGGACTCAAGATCATTTTGGCTCAGGAAGAAGAGCGAAAGCGGATGGCGCGCGAGATTCACGACGGCCCTGCCCAATCCCTGGCCAACTTAGTGCTTAGGACCGAAATTGCGGAAAGAATGCTGGTGAAGCAGGAATTTCAGCTGGTGCAGGAAGAATTAATGGAGTTGAAAAGTCAGGTTCGCTCAGGATTGGAAGAAATCCGCAAGATCATTTTCAACCTGAGACCGATGGCTCTGGACGATTTGGGGCTGGTGCCGACGCTCCGGAAGTTTGTGCAGGATTTCGAAGAGAAAACGAAAATCCGCGCGGTGTTTGAAACATCAGGCCGCGAACTCCGGATGCCGTCCGCCATGGAAGCCGCCGTTTATCGTCTTGTCCAGGAAGCGTTCTCCAACGCGCTCAAGCATGCCTCTCCGACATACGTCAGTCTGGAGATGACGTTCTTTCCGAAGCGGATTTTGATCGTCATCCAGGACAACGGCGTCGGGTTCGATGTCGAACAGACCATGGCCCGGTCGAAAACGAGTTCACACTACGGACTGATCGGTATGCACGAACGGGTGGAATTGCTCAATGGCAAGATAGATATCGAATCCGCCAGAGGACAAGGGACGAAAATCACGATTTCCATACCTGTGAGTACGGATTTGTGAAAGGAGCCGTGATCATCATGGACCTCAAGGCTACGGGCAGCCGCAAGATCAAAGTGCTGCTTGCGGACGATCATCAGCTGTTCCGCGAAGGCCTGAAACGCATTCTCAACATGGAAGAGGATCTGGAAGTAATCGGCGAGTGCAGCGACGGCATTCAGGTGCTGGAGTTCTGCAACCATACGAAGCCGGATATCGTGCTGATGGATATCAATATGCCCGTCGAGAACGGCGTCGTGGCCACCGAACGGCTGCGCGACCTGTTCCCGGATGTGAAAGTCATCATTCTGTCCATTCATGATGATGAAAGCTATGTCTTCGAGACGCTCCGCAAAGGCGCGTCCGGCTATCTGCTCAAAGACATGGAAGCCGAATCGCTGGTGAATGCGATCCGTTCCGTCACGGAAGGCCATGCGTACATACACCCGAAGGTGACAGGCAAGCTGATCAACCAGCTGCGTCGGATGACGTATCTGGACGAGATGGGCGTCGTATCCGGTGCGGCCGCCAGCAAGGAGTCGGGCGTCAAGTTCGTTGCGGGCGAGAACAGTCCGCTCACGCGGCGCGAAGCGGAAGTGCTGCGGCTGATGGCCGAAGGCATGAGCAACAAAGCGATCGGCGAGCACCTGTTCATCAGCGAGAAGACGGTCAAGAACCACGTCAGCAGCATTCTGCAGAAGATGGAAGTCGACGACCGGACGCAGGCGGTCATCAATTCCATCAAATATGGTTGGGTGACGCTGTAAACCGCGCGCAAGCGTACAAGCCCCCGGTTGCCGGAACGGGAAGCGGATCGATGAATCGCCATGATCCGTCCCGGTTCGGCGCGGGGGCTTCTGTCATGCCTGCCATCACGAATGGGCATCCGCGTGCATATGCTGATGGCACGAAGGAGGCGGATGCTCATGTGGTGGATGCTGCTTGCGATCATCGGCTGCTACGCCTTCGCTGCGCTGGCGGTGCGGATGGCCGCCCGGCATTTGCCGGGATGGCGCGCCGGCATGCATGTGGTGCTGTTCGCGGGCAATCAGGGGGAGCGGGTCGAGTGGTACTTGCGCAGGCTTCGCCGGTGGTCGCTCCGCACCGGCCGGGATGTCCGCGTCACCCTCGTCGATTGCCGGTCAACCGACGACACCGCGGCCATTGCGGAACGGTTCGATCGCCGGGCGGGCGCGGTTGGCGCGGTAACCGTTGTTCGTTCGGATGAGATTTTTGGCATAGAGGGCGGCAATCCCGGGGATCCGGCCGTGCTGAAGGAGAAGTGGCTGCGCCGGCGGTCAGCGATGCCTTCGCTTGCTTCCGCCGGTGCCGGGTGCGGCATGGACAGCACGCTGCTGATCAATCTGAGCGATCCGGAGGATGTGGCGATGCTGCCGTAAATGCGATAGATATCTTGCTTTTTCAGGCATGGATATCATATAATGTAAGCAAAATTTTGACTACGGACAGGAAGCACCTGTCTCGCGGGTTTGGCGCGGGACAGGTGTTTTTTTCTTAAAATTTTGCGGGATCAATGTTCCAGAATTGGTGATAATCGTCTAATATTGAACTTGTCGACAAAAGTTGAATGGAAGCGGGTTGATAACCAAAGGGTGTATGCTTGGTGCTATGGGCGTGGGACTGCGGCTGCAGATGCATGAGTCTGCGAATGCGCTTTGTGTATGAATTTTAAACAGTAAGATGACGCAAAGGAGTGCTATTATCAGATGTTCAAGAAACTGCTGATTTTCGGGGTTGTTGCCGTATTGTCTTTTACTTCAATTGGTGTCGTGGCGGCCGATCAGACGACGCACCGTCAGTTCAATCTGCCGATCAAGGTGCTGTATAATGCGCGGCAAATTGCCAGCGACGTGCAACCGGAGTTGAAGAATGACGTCGTGTTCGTGCCTTTCCGTGCCGTGGCGAATGCGCTTGGCGCACAGCTGGAAGTCACGCCAGACTGGAAGACGATTACGTTCGTGCGTGACGAGCGGAAAGTGACGATTACCCTGGGGTCGAAGACGGCGTATGTCAACGGCCAAAAGAAGGAACTGCTTGTGGCGCCGTATGCGACGAAGGGCCGGACAATGGTGCCGACCCGGTTCGTCTCGGAGCAGCTTGGCGAGACGGTGGAATGGGACTCGGTGAGTCGGTATGTGTGGATTGGGAATAAGGATGTGCCGAAGCAGGAGGAAGTGGGCGAAAAGCGTTCGTTTGATGAGTTTTTGCCGATGTATGGGAAACGGCTGGACTTGATCGATCGATACGATTTTCAGAAAGATGATGTCTATGTTTTTACTCGTCAGCAGCTTCCGATCCGGTTGGTAGGCGAATTTACGGATACAATCATCTATAGCGTTTGGGAGGATGTGCAAGATGGAATACCCGTTATCAAAGTGCATTACAAAGGCAGACATTTCGGAATCTATTTTTTGACTGATTCGAATTATCCCAGGTATCGAACAAACGTAGAAGCATGGAGGGTCAAAAATCCGGATGGCAGCTTTGTCGGCAGCTTTCCTTTGCAAGATGAATGGGATGAAATCTGGCATGGCATAAAAGGCTGGGACAAGTTCGACTACAGCGACATTCGCTATATCGGTTTTGCGATGGGCCCTTACAACATGCCGCTGCTGAAATACGATTAAGCAACCGGGGGGAAGCTGTGTGAAGCGTTTCCTGGCAAGCCTGCTCACCGCGATTATGATTGCAGGTACGTTTCTTGTGCCGCCGCCGTTGGTCAAAGCAGAAGAAGATTCCGGAGAAAGTCTTCCAGCGGTGCCGGCAACCATGTTTGATCCGAGCGAATCGCCAAACAAATATTACTTTGTGGCGCTGTTCTGGGTTCCGATCTGGCGTAACAACGCTGGCAAATGGTCCCCGTTCGATCCTGGGGGGACGCGGCGGGGTATGAGTTTCCCTATAAGTTCACCATACACGGTCAAAAAGTAAAGAACGTAACGGCTACGCCTTTTACCCGTTCATTTGTCAACACAAATCCAAGTAAATGGGAAGATGTGTTTTACGAGTCGAGATATAGGCAATATGAATGGGATACTTATGAAAGAAAAGTATCCACTACATTTAGTGTTGAGAAAAAGAATGAAGTTGGATATGGCACATCCACCGTGTCATTTGACTTGAAGCTGGCCAGCCCATCATACCTGGATGCTCCTGAACCTGAATACACAACTAGCCCGGGCGGCAACCCTGGGCGCATCTACTACTTCACCGTCTTGCTGGCGATTGAAGTGGAGCCGCAGCTTATTGTCAAACACTTCACGACGGACGGGCAAAGTCTGAACGATGTGTTCCCTAACTGGGAAAAAGACTTGCAAGTTGGTCTGAAATACAGCATCACGCCGCCGACCAATGCTCAATATCGCTACGTCGGATACAAGCTTTCAACTTCGGGGGAGTCTCCGACAGGAGAAATCCAGTCCGGGCAGCCCCCTTCTTTCACGTTTAACGACGACTTCAATAAACAAATTGTGCACTTGTATTATGAAAAAATTTCAGCACCGGACAAGCCCGACTTGGTAGCGGTGGACATTACGGCGAACGGTCCGATCGAAGTCGGCAAACCGACGAACTTTACTGCGAAATGGCGGGTGGATAATAAAACGACGGGAAAACCCTATAACGTGAAAATCATGGTCGATGGGGGGGAATTAAAGTTAGCAAGCCAGCCGGCAAGCGAGCCGGGAGAGTATTCCATAAACTTCACCTACACGTTCGTGTCCCCGGAGCAGAAGACGTTCCTGCTTGTGGTGGACAGCGCCAACGCGATTGCGGAGAGCAACGAGAATAACAACCAGGTATCCAAGATTTTTAAACCTAACGATGGACCGGGGGGCGGTACCTTTACCGGTGATTTCGACGTGCTGCCGCCGGTTATCGATTATCGCGATTCATTTGCATTGAAGCCAAAGAATTTTGTGTTTAACGGCTGTACCTATGACAGCCATCGTTACAAAATCGAACGGGATGGCCGGACCAATTATACGTCAAGGGCCAATGGACAAAACACGATCCATTCATACACGTACAGCACGTATCCGTCGGTTATTGAAGTCGGGACGCATACGATTACCTTGGAGATTCGGACAAAGGACTGTGGTACGAAGGAGACGGCCACCCATACACTTGTCGTGAACGGGCCGAGTAAAAACAGTCCGCCCTCATTCCAAGTTGCGTGGGTTTACCCCGGCACAAATGTTCCGGTAAAGCAAGTGTTCGAGGGCGAAGTATTGGATCTGATCTTTATTGAAGATCCGTCCGTACCTACACCGTATGATCCGGACGGTGATCCGCTCATCTGGAAAGGTTTCGACTTCAGCGACAGCTCCGATTGGGCGAAAACGATCCCGGAAAACGCCTTTGAGCTTTACAACGGCTGGGGCAATATCAAGATGACCGCCGCCGGCACGCAGATTGCCAAAGGCACAATGTGCGACCCTTGGGGAGCCTGCGATACGCAAACCGCTGTGGTTCAGGTCGTAACCGAAGATCCGGTTCCGGTCATCACCGGGCCGAGAGAGGTTGTGGAGGACCGGCCGGTTACGCCGCCGATACACGGGGAATTCAGCTACAGTCCGGTTCCGGGACGCACGATCGACCACAGCCGCGACATCTGGACGAACCGCAAGACCGTGTATACAGAGCCGGGAACGGAGATCATCACGCTCGAAGTGTTCGACAACACCGGCCGAAAATCACGTGAGCCGGCGAAGCATTACTTGACGGTCAAACCCGACTTGCCGCCTGTGCCTATGCTGGATTACATCACACCATCCATTCGAAATGTCGAGCTGACGCTTACGGATGAAAGCTACTCGCCGGACGGCGATAAAATTGTCGAGCGGCGGCTGACGTATCAATACGATTCGAACAATGACGGCAACTTCACGGGGGAAACCGTTGTCACCTTGCCGCTGAACGCTCAGAACAAGGCCAAGTTCAAACCGCAGCGTGTCGGGAAGTACCGGTTTACCCTGTATGTGCGGGAAGATTGGGGGCGCGAGGCGTCGAAGACGTACGATCTGGAGATCGTGAACGATTCCCCGACCTTCGGGTTCAACGTCTCGTATGAGGAAACGGAGCCGCATGTTTCGCCGCTTGTCCCGCTGCCGGCAAGCAACCTGGTGAACAACAGCAACTGGCGGAACATGGACTTTACGACAAACAACAAGCCGAAGGCATGGGGGGTAAATCCTTATACCGGCGCGCTGGCGCACACCCCGGAGAATCTTGGTGTAATAAATTACAGTGTTTTCACAACAGAGTATCGCTCAAGTGAGCTTTATACAAATAACATTCTCCCAAGCAGCGGCGGTTTTGAAGTTAAACCGATAGCAGGCCGTTACTTTGCAGGAATTGATGACATTAAAGAGGTCTTCTATATCACAAATGGTGAAAAGAGCTGTTTGGCTCTCAATCGCTACACTGGTGATAAATATCTAATTACGGTATGGGGCTTTGGCAATGACCAGAAACATATCGGGTATGAATGGGTAACACGGGTTGACTACAAAAATAATTTCGTCTACACGATGACGATATTGGGCACCTATAATCCTAATCCTCAGTTTAGACGATATACGGTAGACGATTTCTTAAGAAAGGATGGAACCTACAACGCCGTTGTAGATGCAAAAACAGCAGGTTATGCGCAGAAGAGGTACCAAACCGGATCCGTTACTGTAAAGTTTGATCAAGTAAACAGCATGACTTCTTCGTATGGATACTTTAGTTGTACAGGGTACTACAGTGGTAACAAGTTCTTAATTTTCGGCTGGGATGGCAGTTTGTTGTATGAAGGTAATAATAATAGTTGTCCTTTCCCCAACACAAATATTTCTTCGTTCAGGTACGATCATCTTGGTTATGATCGTTTTGCGAATGCGATTTTTTATAGTGATGGACAAGTTGTGCGATTCAGTGGAAAGAATGCGAGTATGACCGTTATTGGTCGGGCATCCCAGAATCACACTCCGGACATCTTCATGGAAGATGGCGTCCATTATTTTGATGGTTATTCCGTCTATCAATACCCGTCAGGAACTTATGTTCCAAGAGAGAATGTCCCGATTAATTCCTACCGAGATCGAGCTTTAATGGAAAACTACTTGGATGTTCGTCGGGTTATTCATGACGCAGCGGGTTATCGGTACGGCGTTGTTCCCAAAAATGGCCACAAATCCTTTGACGTTATTCGGGTTGGACGAGACGGGAATACAGAGATATTGGCAGCGGATCTTGATTCAGGTTGTTTTAACAATTGTAATTTGGGGACTACTGTAGTCGTACCAATGGTGGATGGATCGTTATTTGTCTTGGCAGCAGGGTCAGGCTTATACATGTACATCCTCGAACCGAAACAGAAGCAGGATGACAGCTTCCGCATCCTGGAGTCGCTTCAGCAGCTTGCGGGGGACAAGGATTCGTCGAATGTCGAGCTGAATTTTCAAATTCGGTTCAATACGGACATGAACCAAAATCTCTACTCCGGATTCAGCTACAACATCCAGGATCGGCTCAACATGTACCGCGTGGAGCTGAATACCTGGCGGATCCGGCTTGTGAAGCTGGTGAACGGACGCAAGACGGTGCTGGCTTCCGTCGATGTCAATGTTCCGCTTTCGGAACGGCAATCGGTTAGAATCAAACGGTATGCAGACAAGCATATCATCTATTTCAACGGTGTGCCGGTCATTGATTTAACCGACAACACCTATACAGGCGGCACTTTCGGACCGTTCTCGGAAATTTTCAAAACAGAATTCTTCAACATGTCGTACCGCGATCTGTCGGAGCTTGGCGGGAAGAACCGGCTGCAGGGCGTTGGCATTGTCGGGGAAAGGCTGCAATACAATACGAACTATTCCGATCCTGAGAACGACCCGAGAATCACGGCCTGGACAAGCTGGACGTACAAACATGTTAATCCGAACAAATTCCTGGATGCAGGTGACGGCAAGTCGGGGCTGTCGGCTTATCACAACAAGACATATAATGCCGAGCAGCCGGTCATGGATAAAGTCGGGGTTTATGAATTGTCGGCTCATACGGTGGATGATCCGCATCCGGAATATCTCTATCCGAGGAACGAGTTCGACAGCTACCGCAAGGAGTCCAATACCGCGACGCAGACAGTGATCATTCACCGCCGCCCGGTCAGCGATTTCGACTTGACGGTTGCCGCAAACGGCACAGTCGTATGGAACGACCGCTCCTATGACCCTGACCGCTGGCTGAGCGACACGAATTATTCGACCGAGGCGACGGGCATTGATTACCGGGCGACGAGAGGGATTTTGCAGCGCAAATACTATTACATTTCACCATCCGGCGTCTTGTCCGAAACCAAGCTGGTGACGCCGACCGAAACCGGATGGTACACCGTAGGTATGGCGGTCAAGGATGAGTACGATGCCTGGAGCACGTACACCGAGAAAATGATTTATATCGAAAAGCTCCCGGCGCCGAATGATCCTCCGGTTGCCGCGTTTACGGCAACGCCTGCCACAACCTATCGCGGCGTGCCGGTGACCATTGATTCGCAGTCGTGGGACAAGGAAGACGGCGGGCGCGAGAATCTCAAGCATACGTACTATCTCAAGAACGTAACGACTGGCGGGCCTGAGACCGTGGCGAGCGCGGTAAGGACAACTTGGACCAAAATGTTTAGTACGCTCGGCACGTTCCAGCTCCGGCTGCTTGTGGAAGACAGTCTCGGCCAACCGGCGGAAGCGGTGCGAACCGTCACGGTCGTCAATCGTAAACCCCAGGCGAACGTGACGACGCCCGCCAGCGCGGACCCGGCCAATCCGACGAAGTTTGATGTGCTGCGGCCGACGTTCGTATGGACGTACTCGGATGCTGACGGCGACGCGCAGACGCAATACCAGGTGCAGATTTATCGCACGAACGGCACGCTTGAACGCGACACCGGTGTAAGATCCGGTTCCGCTAAAAATTGGGTGCCAACTGCCGATCTGCCGGAGCAAGTGACGATGTACGTCCGGGTGCGGGTGCATGACGGTTACGATTGGAGCGATTGGAGCGCGCCGAAATATTTCTACATCGAGACGAACCGGCCGCCCGTGGCGGATTTCGATTGGTCTCCGAAACCGACGTATGAAGGGGATACGATCACGTTGATCGACCGCTCGACTGATCCCGATGGGGATCCGCTGACGTATCAATGGTCGGTCAGCGGGCCGAACGGATATACTCGGAGCGGTTCGACCCAAGCGTTCGCCATTCCTGGCGCGGATACGGAAAATCGCACCGGCGTTTACAACGTCACCCTCACGGTCCGTGACCCGAAAGGGGCATCGGACAGCGTGACGAAACCCATCACGGTGCTGCCGCTCATCATTGAGGGAGAAGTGCATCATACGCCGGAGTGGCGAGAAAAACACGCGGCAGCAGGGCATGAGGTCGAGCACGATCCGAAAGATTTCTATTCGGGCGAGATCATGCGCGTTGCGGCAGTGATTTCGGCGGCGCCGGCGAACGAGGTGACAGCGGAACTGCGGGCCGTGTCGAAGACGGGGGATTCGATCCGCAAAAGAGTGGTGCTTACTAATGCAGGCGGTCTGCGGTATGAAGGTGAACTGCACGACGAAAGCTGGATGTCGTTTGATGGAGAGATCCGGGAAGGCGAACATACGATTGTCTTTCAGGTCGTGTACCGCAACGGCGTGAAAAAAGAGACGTCGGTGCCGGTCCGGATCATCGGCAACATCTACAAAGCCGTGTCGGTGCATCGGGTGCAGTAGGCGACGGCGGCACCGGATGCGGCCAGACGGGAGAGAAGCGGGGATGAAAGGATATCTCTATGCTTTTGCTGAAGGAGGCCGCTGGTCGGCCTGCGTGACGATATCCCGGGAAGTCGATCTGGCTTATCGGCTGGATGATGATTTTCGCAGGGCGGCGGAAGCTGCGTTGGGCAGACGCACCAGCGGACGGGCGGATGTCGTCCTGCTGCTGGACGAGCCGCTGCCGCTCGGCAGCGCCTTCGCCGCGGCGGAGCTGTTCGCCCGGCGGGCGGGGCGCGTGCAGGGTGAAGCGGGAGCCGCCCGGCTGCTGCGCGCCTGTGTGCGCGAGGCGGAGCCGCGCAGCGGCTGGCCCGGGCTTGCGGGCTTGAACCGGAGCTTCGGCCGGGAGCAGCCGGCGGGAGATGTGCGCCGCATTGCGGCTGTGCGGTTTGGACGGGCCTCAGGGGAACGGGAGGCCCGGGCATTGGCGGCGGCTGCCCGGGAAGCCGCCGCCGCGCTTGAGGGGCGAGCGCTTCTGCGCAGCGAAGCGCTCGCCCTCCTCGGCGCGGCCGGGCCCGCGCCCGCCCGCTGGAGCGCCGCGTTCGCCGACGCGGCGCTCCAGCTCGCGGCCCTGCTGGGCCGGCTGCGCCTCGGCAGCGCCATCGCCCGCGGCGACGGTGTCCGCGGGCGACGGCGCAAGCGCCGCTGCCTCCGCTGCGGCAGCGGCGAGGCGCACATGCGCCGCACGCCCTGTGCGGCGTGCGGCAGCGTCTGCGCCTACTGCGAAGCGTGCCTGCTGCTGGGCCGATGCAGGGAATGCACGCTGCTCATCAGCGGCATTCCCGAAGGCGGCGCATCCGTCCGCATGCGCACGGCGGACGAGCTCCCGCCCATTCCGGCGCGGCTTGAACGCTGGGGGCTCAGCCCGGCCCAATCCGACGCGGCGGCGGCAGCGCTCCGCTGGCTGGAATCCGCGGACGGCGACACAGACCGCGGCATCTCCGGACAGCTTCAACAGACGGTTGCGCGCATGGCCTCCCGATTCGGCATCGCTGGAGCGGCTGCCCGGAAGCAGACCGCCCGTTCTGTTCACACCTACGGCGCAGAACGTCCGCCGTTTCTTCTCTGGGCGGTAACCGGTGCGGGGAAAACCGAGATGATGTTCACGCTCATCGACTCCGTCCTCGCGCGCGGCGGGAAAGCGATGGTCGCGACGCCGCGGCGGGACGTCGTGCTTGAGCTGGAGCCGCGCATCCGGAAAGCTTTCCCGGAGCATACCGTCGCGGCATTGCACGGCGCCAGCCGGGAGAAGTGGACGAACGCCGATATTACGCTGGCGACGACGCACCAGGCGATCCGGTTCGCGGCCGGCTTTGAATTGGTCGTGATCGATGAGCTGGATGCTTTTCCTTATCACAACAATCCCATGCTGCAATATGCGGCAGCAAAATGCGTAATGCCCGGCGGGCACCGCGTGCTGCTCTCGGCGACGCCGCCGGCGCAGCTCCGGCGCGCGGCCGCGAGAGGGCGCCTGCCGCATGCGCGCATTCCGGTCCGGTTCCACGGCTTTCCGCTGCCGGTGCCGGTCGAGATCCGCGTGCCGCCTGTCCGCGAGATGATCCGCCGCAGGTCGGTGCCGGACAAGCTGAGAAAAGCCATCGCGGCATCATTGTCCAGGGGGGCGCAGGTGTTCGTTTTCGTTCCGCGCATCTCCGACACGGGGCCCGCGGCAACGCTGCTCGGCACGATTTGTCCTCCGGATGCGGTGATCGGTTATACGTCCTCGCAGGATGAACAGCGGACGGAGACGGTGATGCGGTTCCGCCGCCGCGAGCTGCGCGTGCTCGTGACGACGACGATCCTCGAGCGCGGGGTGACGATCCCGCGCAGCGATGTGTTCGTGCTGGACGCCGATGCGCCGCTGTTTGACGAGGCATCGCTTGAGCAGATGGCCGGGAGGGCCGGCCGGTCGAAGGATGACCCGCATGGGCGGGTTTATTTTTGCGCGCCGCATGCGACCCGTGCCCAGCGCGCCGCCATTCGCCAGATCCGGGAGATGAACGCGCTCGCTGCCGCCCGCGGGTATATCCGGAAGGAAACGCATGCCGCCGTCGGGAAGCAAGAAGCGCGAGCGGGAGGCATGATGCATCGATGAAATGGACCGCGATCCTGCGAAGTCTGTTTTCGCAATCGGTCGATCTGCTGGGACCGCCGGATGCGCATTGCCTCGTCTGCGGCGGGCGTCGGCGCGGCCTGCCGCCGCGATCGGCGGACGGGCTGCGCATCGGGGATTGGCTGTGCGACGGCTGCCTGGCGCGCATTCCCTGGATCCGCCGGCCCGCCTGCCCGCGCTGCGGGCGGCCCGTTTTTTGTCCCGATTGCATTCGGCAGAAGGTCCGCGCCTTCGAGATGAACCGCAGCGCAGTGCGTTACAACGACGACATGAAGGAATGGCTCGCGCTGTACAAATTCCGCGGAGATGAACGTTACGGCGAGGTGCTGGCCGAGATGATGCTGCCGGCTTTCGAACGTTTGACCGCGGAAGTATCCGCCGCAGCAGGGGACGAAGCAGGGAGGATGGTCTCCGGAACGCGTTGCGCCGGCTTGAAGAAGATTGCCGGATGGCCGGACCGGATGCGTGGAGAACGTCGGACCGCCAGGCAAGTCTGGCATGCCGTCACCTATGTGCCGGTCAGCCGGGAGCGGGCGGAGGAGCGGGGATTCAATCAATCGGAGCGGCTGGCCCGGGCCGCCGCCATGCGTGCGAACGCGCCGCTTCTGCCGCTGCTCCGGCGCATCCGCGACAGCGGCAAGCAAAGCCAGCGCGGCCGGGCCGAGCGGCTTCGCGCGATGCGCGCCGTGTTCGGGCCGGATGATGCGGGGATCAGGCGGCTTGCCGAACTGCGCGCTTCCTGCGGAGTCCGGACCTCAGAGCCGATCCGGGTGCTGCTTGTGGATGATATTTACACGACCGGTTCCACGGCGGAAGCATGCGCCGGCGCGATCCGCGCCGCCGCTTCGTATCCCGTTCAAGTCTATGTGCTGACCTGGGCGCGATCGTGAACAAGCATCCGGCTTACCGGTTTTGAACCTGCTTGTCGTAGAGAAGTTTGTTTTCTATTAATTGATAGACCAAGACGCCGAATAAATAGATCATCATGCCGGCAGCTGCCTGGATGAGGTTGCCGTGATGCCACCCAATGCTTCGCTGCGTTGGACGGATTTCAACAACTGCACGCCGCCCAGATAAACGCCTCCTCCAACCAGACAGATGAACAGCGCAATCAAAACCGCCCGCCGAATGTAGGTTTTCAATCGAAAAACTCCTTTCCCGCTGCCGGCATTTGAAGAAGTGTAAATTTTTATAACAATTATACTATAATGGAATTTCCGTACGCCAAAATAAGCCCAATCTACCAAATTTCGGAGGTGTTACCGATACCCTGACGCCGCCGGCGCCCGATGCACCCTCGAGAAGTACGCCTTAAGTCCCTATTTTTCGCAAAATCTCGCATTATTCTTCCAATTTCGGTACAATAGCAACAGAGTAATCTGTGTGCATGGGGGACTGGAGGCCAATGAACCTCGATTACTGTCCGCGCTGCGGCAAGCTGTATGCCAAGGGATATCGCGACATTTGCCCGAACTGCATAAAAGAGATAGAAGAAGAATATCAACAATGTGTCGAGTATCTGAAGGAGCATCGCCACATCAACATCCAGCAGCTGTCGGAGGCAACCGGGGTATCCGTGCGCCAGATTACCCGGTTTATCCGCGAGGGGCGGATCTCCATCAGCGCCTTTCCGAACATGTATTACGGCTGCGAATCGTGCGGAGCGCCGATCCGGGAAGGCAACATGTGCCCGAAATGCGTACGGAAGCTGGCGAATGAGATCAAGGCGCAGCAGGCGGTCGACGAGCGGCTGAAAGCCGACACGCAGTCCGATCGGCTGGATACGTATCAGATCAACAAGACCGAGCGGAAAGATCGCTGAACCTCCTATAAATTTTGTGATGAAGGCAACCGATAATACCCTCATAAGGGATTATCGGTTGTTCGCGTATTGTCGCAGGGAAAGAGGTGGCAGCCATGAAAATCAACGAGATCGGACGCCTGAGTGCCGTCCGGACCTATCAGCAGCAGCAGGAGACGCGCGCCGGCAGCAAGGGTGCGGTGAACCGTAAGGATGAAGTGCGGATCTCGGCGGAAGCGCAGCAGCTTCTGTCGGACAGCCGGATCATGGGGGCCGATCGCGCCCAACGGATCGACGAACTGAAGCAATCCGTATCGACGGGCACGTACCATGTCGATGCCGGCAAGATCGCCGAGAAGCTGTGGCCGTACTTGAAATAATGAAGAAAGACGGTGAGCCGGATGGCGGTCCAGGACATTGTCCGGATATTGGACGAACAAGCCGAACTGTACAGAGAGCTGCTCGATACGGCCAATCAGAAGACGCCCGTACTGGTCAAAGGGGACGTCGACCAGCTTAACGTCATCCTGCAGAAGGAACGCAAGCTGATCGCCAAGGCCGAACAACTCGAGCAGCAGCGCATCTTCGAGACGCACCGCCATTTCGTATCGCTCGGTTATATATCCCGCTTGAATACGCTGCGCGAAGTCATCCAGTCGGTGAATCAACCGGAACAGAAGCAGAAGCTCATCGAGCAGCAGCGCGAACTGGCGAAATTGCTGGAAGAATTGCGCAGCGTGAACGACCTGAACCAACAGTTGATTCGTCAGGAGCTGGCGTTCATCGACTATTCGATCGGGCTTATGGTTAACGATCCTGCCGAAGACATCGTGTATCAACATCCGCAGAAGCATCACGCAGGCGGCGGAAGGAACGGCATTTTTGATACGCGGGCGTGAGCCAAGGAGTCGGCGGCGTCGAGATCGGCATTTCATATGCTGAAGGCGGTGGCGTCGTCAAACCGGAGTCCGTCCGGATACGATTCTCAAATGAGGCCGTTTGGAGGTGCCTGAATGCGATCCACATTTCACGGTTTGGAAACGAGCAAGCGAGCTATTCTTACCCAACATACGGCGTTGCTGACTGTCGGTCACAATATTGCCAACGCAGCCACCGAAGGCTATTCCCGGCAGCGCGTCAATTTGTCGGCTACCCGGCCCATCGAGGCGCCGGGCATGCAATCCAGCGTAGCGCCGGGCCAGCTTGGCACCGGTGTCCAGTATGACAGCATCGAGCGGCTTCGGGACAGCTATCTGGATCTGCAGTATCGCAGAGAGAACGCGTCATTGAACATGTGGCTGGTGCGCAATTCGACGCTGGATTCGATCGTGGCGCTCATCAATGAGCCCAGCGAGAGCGGATTGCGCAGTGTCATGGATAAATTCTGGAACTCGTTGGAAGTGCTGAACCGGGATCCGGGCCTGCTGAGCGCCCGCATTGACCTCGTCGGTGCCGCCGTTAATCTGACGGACACGCTCAATGCGCTGGAAACCGGCTTGCAAGCGTTGGAAAGCGACATTCAACAGAGCATCAACCGAAAAGTCAACCAAGCCAATGTGCTCATCGAGAACATCGCCAACCTGCACACGCTGATTCGCCGTACGGAGGCGATGGGCAACAACGCCAACGATTTCCGCGATCAGCGGGATCTGTTGGTCGATCAATTGTCTTCCATTATTGATATTCAAGTGATCGAGACGCCCGAAGGCGACTATTCGATCGTGGCGGGCGGTGTGACCGTAGTGGCCAATGACGCGTTCACGCCCCTTACGGCCGACAGCGTCACGACGGCGGCAGGCGGTGAACTGGCCGGATACCGATATTCTCTGGAAGAAATCACCTATATCCGTAATCAATTGAACGCCATGGTGGATACCCTTGTCAACGGGGAGATCACAGTTCGCCTCGAGAATGGATACAAGACATCGAGAGACATGGTCGCCCTGAATGAGGTGAGGCTGGCGGACGATACCGTCATTCCCGCCGGTCAGACGATTCCGGCCGGATCGGAGATTGTAACCCCGGTGGAATTCCGGGTGAACGGTTTCAACGGTTTGCATCGGCTCGGCTACGCACTCACGGACGGCCAGACCGATATTCCGTTCTTCACGACGTCGGATGGCAGCGACACGTTCACGTTGGCCAATATCCGGGTTAACTCCGTTATCCGGAATGATACGAATTTCGTCGCGGCATCCGGCAAATATGAGATCGTCGATAACGAGCGAGTGACGATCCGGGGCAACAGCGACATCGCGCACGCGTTGACGGAACTGCGGGACAAGGTGTTCCAGTTCCCGGCGAATTTGACCAGCTTGTCCTCGGGCACGATCGACGACTATTTCCGGGCGCTGGTCGGCGACCTCGGCACCCGGAGCAACAGTGCCTTTCGGCAAGCGGGCAATCTGCAGAATGTGACCGATGCCGTCAACATGCGCAGACAAGAAGTAAGCGGCGTTTCGTTGGACGAGGAAATGGCGGAGATGCTCCGCTTCCAGCACGCCTACAATGCGGCCGCGCGCAACATGACGACGGTTGACGAGATGCTCGACCGAATTATCAATAACATGGGCCTGGTCGGCCGTTGAGGCAGGTGAGCATACATGCGGGTAACCAACACGATTCAGCATATCCAACTGTTGAAAAATTTGCGCAACAACAATGCCGGCATCATCGATTGGCAGAACAAGCTGGCCACTGGCCGGCGCATCCACAAACCCGGCGACGATCCCGTCGGTGTCGGCTATTACATGCGCTATAACAGCGAGATCAACCGGACGAACGAATTTCTGGAAAATGCCAACACCGGTCTCGGTTTTCTCAGCACGATGGATGAGATGATGCAGCAGACCAGCGACGTGCTGAAGAGAGCCCGGGTACTGGTGCAGCAGGCTTCCACCGGCACGACTCCGGATGATGCCCGTCAGCATATCGCCGCGGAAATTCGGCAACTGAAAGAACAGCTGGTCATGATCGGCAACAGCAGCTACTCCGGCCGCTACCTGTTCAACGGCCAGAAGACCGACCAACCGCCCTATTCCCTGACGGATCCGGCCAATGACACGACCGACAAGGGCGTCTATTATCTGAATGTCAGCCCGAATGTGTCCGTGCCGGTCAGCATCAGCGGGGAAAAAATCTTCGGAGAAGCCGGAGCGGAAGACAACGCGTTCCGCGTGTTTGACGAAATTCTCGACGATTTGGAAAACAACCGATTGGATGAGCTGGCGGCCGATATGGAGAGAATCGACGGGTTATCGGACCGCGTCAACAGCGTCTGGGCGGAAATCGGCGCCCGCACGAACCGGTTCGAACTGGTGAAGGAGCGCATTCAGGACCAGCTTGTCTCCCTCAAGGATCTTCGCTCCAAGGTCGGTGACACGGACATGGCCGAAGCAATCATCGAGCTGACGCAGCGGGAGAATGTCCTGCAGGCTTCCCTGGCCGTGGGTGCGAGAATCATGCAGGTATCGCTCATTGACTTCATCAGATAGGAACGGAGCGATGTTGGATGAGCTTGTCCGTCGGTGCTCCGTATTCCCGTACCATGGCGCCCGTCTCCGCAATGGGAGCGAAACAGGACCGGCTTCCGCCCGTCAAAAAATTGGAGCGGATCGAGGTCGATGCGGCGCCGGAAGCGGCTGTTCTCGAAATTCGCACGCGAAATCCCGAAATGGAAGCCGACTGGGACGCCGTCTGGCGTGAACGCGGGCAGTTGAAGGCGCAGGATCAAATCGGGGAAATCAAGGCCATCGCCCAGGAGCGTTTCGCAAAGAACGTTTCGCAGCGGGTGGAGGCGGGAATTCGGGCGCGCAGCCTGCATGCCGAAAAGGGCAATGTGTTCGGCCGCATCGCGTTCGACAAGTTTATCGCCAACCGCAAGAAGTCGGTGGAGCTTGATGCCGCGCCCAGGTTCGGACTGAAGATCGATGTTCGGATCTACCCGCCTGAAATCAAGGTGGAAACGAATCTCAAATGGGACGGGGATTGAAGCCATGAACCAAACCACGAATCCGGAGGCTGCAATACGCACCGTGCACAGCCGGGCATACGGAACATTTCATGTGACCGGCGAGCAAATCTATCATTTCCCGCGCGGTCTGGTGGGGCTGCATGAATACAAGGATTACGCGCTCATTCAAGTGGAGGGAGGCCCGTTTCATCTGTTGCACGCCCTGAGTGATGAACTCAGCTTCATTCTGCTCCCGGCTCATTTGGCAATCGAAGATTACGGATTTCGCATCGACAGCCCGACGGTGGAGTTGCTGGATATCCGGCAACCGGACGAGGTCAATACTTTTCTGATTGTCAACGCGATTGACGGTGAACTGTTCGTCAACCTGAAGGCGCCGATCCTGACGGCTCCCGGAAGCCGGCGGGGCTGCCAGTTCATCATTGACGATCCGTCATTCCCGATTCGCCATCCTCTCACCCGCAAGGAGGGATCCTAGTGCTCGTCCTGCGACGAAAGCCTGGCGAAGCGGTCATGATCGGCGACAACATCGAGGTGCAGGTGCTTGGCGTCGAAGGCGATACGGTCAAGCTCGGTTTTTCCGCACCCCAAAACATCCAAATTTTGCGTAAAGAATTGATGGAGAGCATCCTTCAGGAAAATCTGAAGGCAGGCAAAAATCAGCTTGACCAGGAACAGCTGCTCCATCTTTTAGATAGATTCGCAAATGGAATCTATGGCAAGAAAGGGTGTTGAAATGATGGTATCCGTAAATGGCGTCACCGTTCCGAAGCTGGATACGGTAATCCCGTCGCCCGGTTCCATCGAACCGGCAAGTCCCGTCAGAGACAAGGTCGCGAGCGAACGAAGTGAAGCTCGGACCGCAAGCGGGGACAAAACCGCAGGCAAAACGTCGTTCCATTTTGAACGGATGAGCGAGCAGGACAAGGAACGGCTGCAAGAAGTGCTGGACAAGCACAACGAACAATTTGCCTACACCGGCAAGTACCTGAAGTTCAAATTTGACGAGGATGCATCCATGATGTACGTCGAAGTGATCGACGCGGCCACCCAGGAAGTGATCGTCAGCCTTCCTCCGGAGTTTCTGATCGATCTGTCGGTCAAGATGAAGAAAATTCTCGGGCTCTACATTGATGAGAAGCTGTGATCAGCTGATTCACGGCTAAAGGAGGAATCTCCCATGTCATTCAGTCTCAGCGGCATCGCGTCCGGCCTGGACACGAATACGATCATCTCGCAGTTGATGCAGCTTGAACGCATTCCGTACACGAAGCTGGAGACCAAGAAGAAAGATTACAATACGGAGCTGTCCGTCTTCCGGTCCATCAACACCAAATTGGCTGCCCTGCGTTCGGCGGCGGACGATCTGCGCCTGAACAGCAATTTCAACCTGACGGGCGTCAAAAGCTCCGACGAAAGCGTAGTCAAGGCGGTCGGTTCGGACGGCCTGCAGGAAGGCACCTTTCTGATCGAAGTCGAACAATTGGCCACGTACACCACCCTTGTTTCGAAAGGGTTCAATGCTTCGGGGAGCGAACTGAAAAATCTTGGTTCCGTCGAATTCACGATAAACGGTGAAACCATCCAGGTGGATTTCACCAAAGAAACCGACGAAGAAAACCTTGCACTGCTGGCCGATGCCATCAACAAAAAAAGCGAAGCGGGCGTCAAGGCTTCCGTTATCCAGACCGAACCCGGCAAGAAGTCCCTTCTGCTGACGGCCAAAGAATCGGGTGAAACCACCATCGAGCTTGAAGATGCCGATTTCCTCGGAACCCCGGACACGCAAACCGGCAACAACGCGAAATTCAAGCTCAACGGCATCCAAATGGAATCTTCCACCAATGAAATCAAGGATTTCGTGAGCGGATTGACGATCACCCTGTTCAAGGAAAACGCCACCGCCACCATTACGATTGCCAAGGACGTCGACAAAGTGGCCGAGAAGGTGGAAGCCTTCGTCCAGGCGTACAATGACGTCATCAACACCATTCGCACGAATACGGCCAAAGGCGCGCAATTGCAGGGCGATTCGACGCTGCGTTCCCTGCAGGATCAACTTTACAATCTGTTTACCTCAGGGGTCGGCCAGGATGGAGAAGCTGGTTACCAATATCTGTATCAGATCGGCCTGGAAATTGACAAAGGCAAGCTCAAAGGCAGCGAAATGACCGGCACCATCACCTTCGACAAAGAAAAATTCAAGCAGGCGCTTCTGGACAATCCCGATGCCGTCTACAAACTGTTTGCCCACGACAGCGCGACGGATGAAGAAGACGGAATAGCCCAGAAATTCAGTAATTCGCTGCTCGTCTGGACGCGGTCCGGATCCGGCATTCTGGCGTCCCGTATCGACGGGTACAACAATCAGATTTCGTTCATCACCAAACAAATGGAAGACATGGAAGTCCGGCTGCAGAAGAAGGAAGAGCAGATGAAGAAACAATTCAACAATATGGAAACGGCGCTTCTCTCCCTGCAAAACCAGATGTCCTGGCTATCCGGTCAACTCAATTCCCTGGCTATTTCAACCAAAGCGTAAAGGATGATCGATGGTGGCGATGACGAAGCTGTCGGGGTACCAGGCTTACCAGAGAAACAAATATGAAACGGCCTCGCCTCACAAACTGATTTTGTTGTTGTATGACGGCGTTTTGGCCAATATCCATCATGCGAGGAATGCTCTGGATCACAAGGAGCAGCACGCGGTTTCCCACAATCATATGCTGAAAGCCCAGGACATCCTGTACGAACTGATTTCGTGTCTTAACGAGAACCAGGGCGGCGAAATTGCCCGGAACCTGAAGCACATCTATCTTTATTGCATTCAACAACTGACCCAGGCGAATCTTCAGAAGGATCCGAAGCAATTGGATGAGGTCGAAGGTTTGGTCCAGCAACTGCGGTCGGCTTGGGTTGAAATCGGAAAGGATGTCGGACTTGGCGCGAGGATCTGAACCGCCGGCATGGATCGAGGAGCTGGCGGCGATGTATCGGCAGCTGCATCGCATCAGCGGGGAACAGAAAGCTCTCATTGAAGACATGCTCGATGCGGAAACATTCGCAGACCGTTTCGGTGAACTGGTTCTGGAATGGAACAACGTGCAGTCCGCCGTCATGCAACTGGAAGACCGTCTTCGCCGGGAAGTCGGGATGGAGACGTTCAACAAATCTTTTGAGTCGGAGATTTTGCCGATCGCCCGTCAGATTCATGCCACGATGGTTCAGGCCGAAGAGCGGATCAAGCAAGGGATTGCGAGAACCGGCGTGTCCATTCACAACCTTCAGCATTATCGCAATGCAAGACATGCCTACGCGGAGTATGAGGATCACCAGGCAATCTTTTTCGATGAAAAAAAATAATTTTTTTATGTTCCCGCTATAAACTTTCTGGGAGCTTGTACCGATATAGGAATTAAGTCGCAAGGATGCGACGAATTTAAAATTTCATGGAGGATGATTGCAGATGTCGATGTACATCAACACGAACGTTGCGGCCATCAACGCACACCGCAACCTGGGCTTCAACAACACCCAGATGGGCAAGACGATGGAGAAGCTGTCGTCCGGTTACCGGATCAACCGGGCAGCCGACGACGCAGCAGGCCTGGCGATCTCCGAGAAGATGCGTTACCAAATCAACGGTTACAACCAGGCTATGCGGAACGCGCAAGACGGCATCTCCCTGATCCAAACGGCTGAAGGTGCGCTGACGGAAGTCCACGCGATGCTGCAACGCATCAACGTGCTGGCTACGCAAGCGAAGAACGGCACGCTGGACGAAAAAGACCGCGAAAAGATCAACCTGGAAGTCAAACAACTGTTGGACGAAATCGACAATATCGCCGATACGACGAAATTCAATGACATCGAACTGCTGAACGGCACCAAGTCCAGCATTACGTTCCAAGTTGGCTTTGAAAAAGACACCATCATCACGGCAGATCTGGGCAGCGGTGTCAACATCAAAACTCTCAGCATCAACGGCATCGACGTTTCCACGGTTACCGGTGCCGGATCCGCGATGAATTTGGTTCAAGCGGCTATCACGAAGGTTTCCGAACTGCGCGCAACGTTCGGTGCCGTACAAAACCGTCTGGAGCACACCATCAACAACCTCAGCGTAAACGTCGAAAACCTGTCGGCTTCCGAATCCCGGATCCGCAACGCCGACATGGCGAAAGAAATGACCGAATTTACCAGAAACCAAATTCTGGTCCAAGCAGGCACGGCAATGCTGGCCCAAGCCAATGCCGTTCCGCAAAACGTCCTGCGTCTGCTGGGCTAATCGAATGGCATACGAACTCCCCGGTCCATGGGCCGGGGAGTTTTTTCCATTTAAATTCATGAAATATTTGCCGATATAGTATTTATCACATTCATGCAGAGGTGCTGAACTCGTGAATCTGGTAGTTAACGGTGTGGTACGGTTCGCCGGCTTGGATCGGGATTTTGATCATGTCCTTTCCCACATTAATACGGTGATTCAACAGATTCAAAGCAACCATGAAGTGGTGGAAGGCGTTTTCATCGACGATATCGACATTTCGGTGGACGTTCCCGGACGGTTGAAAGCGCATCTCCATGAAGCGGAGAACATCGAAATCCGTTCGATCAGCCAAGCGCAATTTTACAACAACGTGAGAAGTGAGCTCCTGAATTATTTGCCGAAAGTCATCCGGGCGACGGAATCCATTTCGGACCTGTTTTACGGCGATCCCGATTCCGAATCCTGGACGTTGTTTGCCAGATTGACGGACAGCCTTGCCTTTGTCGTCCAGTCGGTACATTCGCTGCAACTGTATTTGTGCAGCAACGAGCCGGATTCTGAATTGTTGAACAGCCTGAAGGCTTTCGCGGGAAAGTTGGAGAGCCACATGAAACAAGTGGACGCATCCATTCAATCGAAAGACTATGTCATGATGGCGGATGTCATCAAATATGAACTGGGAGACGTGTTGAACGAGCTGTTGACGATCCTCGATGCGAAAGCGATGTGAAAACGTGAAAAAGTTCGCAGCAGACAATTTGATGTTTCTCAGGCGGCATTACCCCCAGATCTATGCATACATCCGAAACCGGCAGCCCGACCCATCACGCATCGAAATGATCTCTTCCCGAAACGGCCAGCCCAATTTGCTGGTGATCAATCAGGAAACGGGCGGCAGCATTGCGTTTTACAGCCAATACAATCCTGAAAGGGAAGTCGCTGAATGGCTGGATTCGTTGGGGGAGACGGTCCGGCAAGCTGAACACGTCTTGTTCTGCGGATTGGGGCTGGGCTATCACCTTCAGGCGTTCATCGACGCATTTCCCGGAAAAACCATCTACCTTTACGAGCCGGAAGACGAGTATTTTCTTGCCGCGATCGAAAAGGTCGATTTGACGAAACTGCTGGGTCGCAAGCAAATCGCGATTTTTGCCGTGGGCCGGGATCCTAACGTGCAAAGGCAAATGCTTGAAACGACGTTTAAATTGATCAAGGGTTCGTTCGCTGTGGTCATTCTGCCCGCCTATCGAAAATTGCATCCGCAAATGGTCGAGAAACTGGAAACCGGCATTCGAAGCAATGCCAATGATTTCATCACCAACCTTCACACGTTGACTGTTTTCCAGAAACAATGGGCGATCAATATCATCCAGAATATAGAGCAAAACCTGAAGACCTATTCGTTCTCGCCCATGCGGAACGCCTGCCAAGGGATGCCGGCCGTCGTTGTCGGTTCCGGGCCGTCGTTGGAAATGGAAATGGAACAATTGAAAAAACTGAAAGGACGAGCCGTTATCATTGCGGCGGGGTCAAGCATTCAAGCGCTGCTCCGGCATAACCTCGAACCGGATCTGGCGGTTTCCATCGATCCCAGCAGCGCCAATTTTGAAGTTTACCGGCATTTGGATCTTGGACCCGTTCCGTTTCTTTATTTTCCGACGATTCATCACAAGATCATTGAGCGCGTGACCCCCTACATGATGCATGCGTTCTTGAACAGCGATCCCATCACGCGATATCTGATGGACTTGACTGAGGAAGATCCGATCTTCGACAGTACGTCAACCGTCACCGGGCAGGCGATCCAGGCTGCCCTCTACATGGGGTGCAATCAAGTCGTATTCATCGGCCAGGACTTTTCTTATCCGAACGAACGGTATTACGCGGCCGGCGTGACGCATGTCGATGAAGAACAATTGGAACGCCGGGTCTATCGCGCCGAACAATACGTGCTGAATGTCAACGGAGGAAAGAACCGCACCAGCAATGACATGCTGGCGTTGAAATACAGCGTCGAGGCGTTGTTAAACAAATATAATTTTGAACATTATTACAACGCGTCACCCATCGGCGCCGTCATTGAAGGTACCAAACTTAAAACCCTGAAGCAATTAAATGAGGAATGCAAGGACATCGCACGTCCTGCAGAATGGTTCAAAACATTGGTGAAGAAAAGATGCGAGTTTTACTCCGGCGAAAAGAAAAGCCGCATTATGAAAAACATCCAGTACGCGAAATTGTCGGTAGATGAAATCAAACAGAAGACGGACGAAGTCGATGATCATTTCAAGGAATTGTCCGGCATGCGGAACGCGAGCCAGGCGAAGATTGACCGCTGGTATGCCGATTTCGAACGCGTTTGGAGCGGCTTGATGGATTTTGAACCGTTCAGGCATCTTTATTTTCTCTTGATTCAAAGGGAATTTAATTATGTGCAAAGATATTGGTTGGAATTGATCGCCCGGCCGAACTCCTTCGAGAAAATGATGGATCTCGGGAAGACTATTGCTCCCTTGATCGGCGCAATCAAGCGCGTCACCTTCTATTTACAGGAAAGTTTTGAACGTCTCATTCACAACCTAGAGGACAAGAAAGAGGCGAGCACATGACCAAGGTTCTGGTAACCGGTGCGGATGGTTTCATCGGTTCGCACTTGACGGAAGAACTAGTGAGACAGGGGTTCGATGTCCGCGCCTTCGTCATGTACAACTCCTTCAATTCCTGGGGTTGGCTCGACCAAACGCCGAAAGCCATCATGGACGAGATGGAAGTGTTTGCCGGAGACATCCGGGATCCCCACGGCGTGAAAGCAGCCATGCGGGGCTGCGATATCGTCCTTCATCTGGCGGCTTTGATTGCCATCCCGTACTCCTATCATTCACCGGACACGTATATTGACACCAACATCAAAGGCACGCTCAATGTCTTGCAGGCAGCCAGAGAATTGAATGTCGGCAAAGTAATTCATACTTCCACAAGCGAAGTTTACGGGACGGCGAGGTATGTGCCCATCGATGAGAACCATCCGCTGCAGGGGCAAAGCCCGTATTCGGCAAGCAAAATCGGAGCGGACCAATTGGCGATGTCGTTCTATTACTCCTTCGGCACCCCGGTGTCGATCATCCGCCCGTTCAATACGTACGGGCCGCGCCAATCGGCCCGGGCTGTCATCCCGACGATCATTACCCAGATCGCCAGCGGTGCATCAACGATCAAAATCGGTTCGACCTCGCCCACCAGGGATTTCAACTACGTTGCCGACACGGTCAAAGGGTTCATTGCGGCGGTCAAATCGGACAATGGCATCGGCGAAGTCATCAATATCGGAAGCAACTACGAAGTTTCCATTCACGACACCATCCGGTTGATCGCGGACATCATGGAAGCTGACATCAACATTGAAACGGATGCCGCCCGCGTCCGGCCGGAGAAAAGCGAAGTGGAACGGCTGTGGGCGGACAATACGAAGGCCAGACGGCTGCTTGGCTGGGAGCCGGAATACGGCGGCCTGGAAGGATTCAGGAGAGGTTTGACCCATACAATCCGATGGTTTACCGACCCTGCAAATCTTTCCCGGTACAAATCGGATCGCTACAACATTTGAGACGGACCCAAACCACATGATCATGGAAAATGGCGGCGAGATGGCAATGACAAATGCATTGGACGTGAATGCCGTAATTCAGGCACTCAAAGACGTGACGCGTCAACAGGAAGACCCCGTGCCATTGCATGCACCGGTATTTTCGGGAAACGAATGGCAATACGTGAAGGAATGTTTGGATACGGGTTGGGTTTCCTCAGTCGGCCGCTTTGTCGATCAGTTTGAACGCATGCTTGCGGAATATACGGGCGCCGGGTACGCCGTCGCGACCGTCAACGGCACCTCGGCCCTGCATGTGGCCTTGAAGCTGGCGGGCTTGCGGCCTGATCATGAAGTGATCATTCCCGCCCTGACGTTCGTTGCCACCGCCAACGCGGTGACGTATTGCGGAGCGATTCCGCACCTGGCCGATGTGGACACCCATACATTGGGGCTGGATCCGGCCAAACTGGAACAGTACCTGCGGGAGACAACCGTGGTCAAGGACGGCATGTGCGTTAACCGGCGGACGAACCGCCGGATTACAGCGCTGGTTCCGATGCACACTTTCGGCCATCCCGTTGACATGGACAAGCTGATCGCCGTCGCTGAGAAGTACCGGCTGGTTGTGGTGGAAGACGCCGCCGAGTCGCTGGGCAGCTTCTACAAAGGAAAGCATACCGGCACCTTCGGCATGTTGGCAGCATTGAGCTTTAACGGAAACAAAATCGTGACCACGGGCGGCGGCGGGGCGATTCTCACCAACGATCCGGAATTGGCCCGGCTCGCCAAACACGTGACGACTACGGCCAAACTTCCCCATCCGTGGGAATACAACCACGATCAAGTCGGGTTCAATTACCGCATGCCCAACCTCAATGCGGCCCTGGGGTGCGCTCAACTGGAACAATTGCCCGGCTTTCTGCGGCGCAAACGGAAACTGGCGGAAAAGTACAAAGCGCGGTTCGGGCAAGTTCGCGGGGTGCGTTTTTTCGAAGAACCGGACTTTGCGGAAAGCAACTACTGGTTGAATGCCCTGCTGCTCGATCCCGAATACAAGCATGAACGGGAAGCCATACTGGACGCGGCCCACAAGGAAGGGATCATGCTTCGTCCGGCCTGGCGCCTGATGCACGAACTTCCGATGTACAGGGATTGCCCCAGGATGGATTTGTCCAACGCCGAAAACATCGCGGAGCGCCTGATCAATATCCCCAGCAGCGTCGGTATCTGTCCCGACGAAGATTGAACGTTTCCCGAGGTGAGCATATGCGGAAGATTTGCGTGGTGACCGGATCAAGGGCGGATTACGGGCTGCTGTACGGACTTATCAAAGCCATTCATGAGGATCCCGATCTGCATCTGCAACTGGCAGTGACGGGGATGCACCTGTCCCCGGAATACGGTCTGACGGTCCGGGAAATTGAAGCGGACGGCTTTCCGATTGCGGAACGGATCGAGATCCTGCTGGCCAGCGACACGCCGGTCGGTGTGGGAAAAGCTGTAGGTCTCGGTGTCATCGGGTTTGTCGAGGCGTTCACCCGCCTGTCTCCCGACATCGTGGTGCTGCTCGGCGACCGCTTTGAAATTTTCGCCGCTGCCCAGGCCGCTCTGGTTGCAAGAATTCCGGTCGCCCATTTGCACGGCGGAGAACGAACCGAGGGCGCCATTGACGAGGCGATCCGCCACGCCATCACCAAGATGGCTCACCTTCATTTCGTCGCGACCGAGACGTACCGAAAACGGGTCATTCAACTCGGCGAACATCCCGACACGGTGTTCAATTTCGGCGCCATCGGCATAGACAATATTGTGGACAGCCGTTTGATGTCGCGGACGGAATTGGAAGCGTTTCTTAATTACCAATTGAAGGACATCAACTTTTTGATCACCTACCACCCGGTCACGCTTGATCTTGCCGGCCCCGAACCCGCGTTTCGGGAATTTCTGGAAGCGCTGACCATGTTTCCGGACGCCGGCATGATCTTTACGATGCCCAACGCCGACATGGGCAACAAGGCGATTGCGGACATGATCCATGCGTTTGCCGAGTCGCATCGCGGGGTGAAGGTGGTCCCTTCATTGGGAAGGATCGGCTATTTGAGCGCCGTTCAACATTGCGATGTGGTGATCGGCAATTCATCCAGCGGAATTATCGAGGTTCCCGTGTTCAAAAAACCGACCGTCAACATCGGGGATCGCCAGAAGGGAAGAGAGATGGGGCCGACCGTCATTCAAGCGCGCGAAAACAGGACGGAGATCGCGGATGCCATTCAGCTCGCGCTTTCCCCGGCATTCAGAGAAAGCATCCAGAATGCGGCGTCCATTTACGGAAACGGGGGAACGGCCCGAAAAATCAAGCACATCCTCAAAACGCATCCGCTGAACACCTTGCTCAAAAAACGATTCCATGACCTGGATGGAATCGAATGAGGCGGGCGAATGAAGGAGAGTCTGTCATGAGTCACAGAACGATGATTATCGCCGAAGCGGGGGTCAACCACAACGGCTCGCTGGAGATGGCGCTGGAATTGGTGGACAAGGCGCGGGAATGCGGCGCCGATGTCATCAAATTTCAGACGTTCAAGGCGGATCGATTGGTCACTGGCGAAGTGCAGAAAGCGAACTATCAGAAAAGCACGACAGGCCGAGACGAGTCCCAGTATGACATGATCAAGAAACTCGAACTCACGGAAGACGACTTCCTCACCATTGAACGCCGGTGCCGGCAAGTCGGCATTGAGTTTCTGTCTACGCCGTTTGATTTGGACAGCCTGGATTTTCTGGTCCATCGATGCGGCGTGAAAACGATCAAATTCTCCTCCGGCGAGATCACGAACGGCCCGCTTTTGCTGGCTGCTGCCAGAACCGGCCGGAAAATCATTCTTTCCACCGGCATGAGCACGATCGGAGAAGTGGAACGCGCATTGTCGGTATTGGCCTTTGGTTTTCTGGACGAAAACACGCCGCCCGGCCTGGAAGCCTTTGAACGGGCTTACTGCAGTCCGGAAGGCCAAGCGGCGCTGGCCCGGAACGTGACCCTGCTGCATTGCACGACGGAATATCCGGCGCCTTTCGAAGAAGTGAACCTGCGCGTCATGGACACGCTGAAAGCGGCGTTCGGGCTTGAAACCGGATATTCCGACCATACCGTGGGAATTACCGTGCCGATCGCGGCGGCGGCCCGCGGCGCCGTCGTCATCGAAAAGCATTTTACACTGGATCGGACGCTTCCCGGACCCGACCATCAATCTTCGCTGGAACCCGATGAATTCAAGGCGATGGTCGAGGCCATCCGGGCGGTGGAACAGTCGCTCGGATCTCCCGTCAAAATTCCCGCGGCATCGGAACTGAAGAACAAACCGGTCGTGCGCAAAACGATCGTCGCGGCAAAGCCGATCCGCGAAGGCGAACTTTTCACCGAAGACAACCTCACGGTCAAACGAGCCGGTCAAGGTATGTCACCCATGGCATTTTGGGACTTGCTCGGCAAGAAGGCCGATCGTTCCTACCGGAGGGATCAGGTGATCCAGAGCTCAAGCAACTGAACATTGCGGTACAAATCGCGACATTCGCGAAAGATCGCTGAGGGGTGGATGTTCATCAATCTCCCGGTTATCGTCTTGGGAGGCGGAGGACATGCCCGCGTCCTGATTGAAATTCTGGAACTGCTGAACATCGAAATCATCGGCGTGGCCGTTCCCGATCCGGAGGCAAAGCAGATTCACGGTTATCCGGTTGTCGGAAACGATGATGCCGTTTTTGATTTTCGGCCGGATACCGTCCGCCTGGTCAATGCGATCGGTTCGACCAGGCAGCCCTATGCCCGTCGCCAGCTGTTCATGCGCTTCAAACAGTCCGGTTACGCGTTTGCCCGACTGATCCATCCGGGCGCGGTCGTTTCTTCCAAAGCCGAAATCGGAGAGGGAGCTCAAATCATGGCAGGCGCCGTTCTGCAGCCCGGCTGCCGGATCGGTGACAACGTGATCGTCAACACCCGGGCCGCCATCGATCACGACTCGGTGGTCGGCAGCCATTCGCACATTTCCCCCGGCGCCATTCTGGCCGGCGGCGTGACGGTGGGGGAAACGGTCCATGTCGGGGCCGGCGCGACCATCATACAAGGCATCACCATCGGTGACGGAAGTCTCGTCGCAGCCGGGGCGGTAGTTGTATCCGACGTCCCGGAAGCAGCAACCGTCATGGGGATTCCGGCCAAGGAGGTCCAGTCATGAAGAAATGGAGAAATATTGTTGTGTCTCCGGACGCAACGATCCTGCAAACGATCGAAGTGATCGACAAACATTCCATGCAGATCGCGCTCGTTGCCGACGAGAACTATCGATTGTTGGGAACCGTGACGGACGGCGACATTCGGAGAGGCATTCTGAAGGGCATTCCGCTGGACAAGCCCATCAGCATGGTCATGAACCGGGATCCGTTTGTTGCCGGTTTGACTGAGAGCCTCGGGGAGATCCGTTCCCGCATGATCGCCAGACGTCTGCGGCATATCCCTGTCGTGGATGAACAGTACCGGATTGTTGATTTGTACATATACGACCAGTTCGACTCGGAACAAAAGAAGGAGAACTGGGTGGTCTTGATGGCCGGAGGGTTGGGAACCCGGCTGCGTCCCTTGACCGACCATTCGCCCAAACCGCTGCTGAGGGTCGGAGACAAGCCGATTCTGGAGACGATCCTGCTCAAATTTGCGGAGTTCAATTTCGAACGTTTTTTTTTATCGGTCAATTACAAATCGGAGCTGATCAAAAGCTACTTCCAAGACGGCGCAAAATGGGGCGTCAACATTCAATATCTGGAGGAATCCAAGCGGCTGGGAACCGCGGGGGCTTTGTCGCTTCTGCCCGACATTCCGGACAAGCCGCTCATCGTCATGAACGGCGACTTGCTTACCAAGGTCAACTTCGATCAATTGTTGGAGTTCCATGAGTCGAACGGATTGCCGGCCACCATGTGCGTGCGGGAATTTCAGAATCAGATTCCGTATGGCGTGGTGAAGACCGAAGAACACCGGCTGGTGGACATCGTGGAAAAGCCGGTACACAGCTATTTTGTCAACGCAGGCATTTATGTGCTCAGCCCCGAGGTTCTCCGTCTGATTCCGAGCGACACGTATTATGATATGACGACGTTGTTTGAAACCTTGATTCGGAAGAACATGGGCGCCGGCATCTTCCCGATTCGTGAATACTGGCTGGACATCGGTAGAATGAGCGATTTCGAGAAAGCGAACATGGAATATGAAGGAGAATTCGCATGACCAATGTTCGGATTTTGGGCATCATTCCGGCGAGAGGCGGATCCAAGGGCGTCCCGAGGAAAAACATACGCGAAGTGGGCGGCAAACCGCTGATCGCCTGGACGATCGAGGAAGCGCAGCAGTCCCGATACATCCACCGGCTTGTCGTCTCTTCGGATGATGACGAGATTTTGGCCGTTTCGGCGAAATACGGCTGCGAAACCTTGAAGCGGCCGACGGAACTGGCGCAGGATGACACCCCTTCTTACGATGTCGTCGCCCATGCATTGCAACAAGACCGTTCCTGCACGCATGTTGTCCTGCTGCAACCCACATCGCCCTTGCGAATCAGGGATGATATCGACCGGTGCATCGAGACGTGCCTGGACCGGGATGCGCCGGCATGCGTGTCTGTATGTGAAGCCGAAATCAAGCCGTACTTGATGTACACAATCAACGGGGACGGGCGTCTGGCTCCGGTCTTCCGCCGTGAAGCCGCCGAATATACAAGAAGACAGCTCGCGCCCAAAGTTTACGTCTTGAACGGCGCCGTATACGTTGCCCGCGCGGATTGGTATTTGCGAAACAAAACCTTTGTAACCGATGAAACGGCATCCTATATTATGCCCAATGAGCGGTCCATCGATATCGATACGCCGTTCCAACTGGAATTTGCCGATTACTGGATAAGGCGCGAGGGAAGAAGCGGGGCCGGAGTTTCCGGCAAGATGGAATGAATTTCAAAATCGAGCGCAAGACGAGAGCGTGCAATGACAGGAAGCGGCGGAAAAGCCCGGAATGAATTCGCTTTCAAAAAATGTTTGACTTTGTTTTCCCCGGAGTGTATAGTCAAGTTGTGGGCCATGATAAAACCGTGTCGCCTCACAGCCATATGAACACGAAGGGAATGTATGTTTGATGCAAGGAAGAGTAAAATGGTTTAACGCGGAAAAAGGCTATGGATTCATCGAGACGGAAGAAGGCGGCGACGTATTCGTTCACTTCTCCGCGATCCAGGCCGAAGGTTTCAAGACGCTCGAGGAAGGCCAAGCCGTCGAGTTCGACATCGTTCAAGGCGCACGCGGTCCACAAGCAGCCAACGTCGTTAAGCTGTCCTAAACGTGAATCGAACTGTCAGACGTTGACCAAGGCCCCGTACCCCCGGTTTTATCCGGGGGTTTCATTGTTTGGCGGACCTTTCGGCCATACCGGCCGAAACCGGTTCGCCCGAATCCCGATAAGCGCCATATTACTGGTCTAAAAATTCGAAAAATTCAAAAATTATTCACGGAAAAGAGTGTCAAGTTTTTGTAAATGCCTGGGCCGATGTGCTAAAATGAAATCAGGTCAGATAAGGAGGAGTGCGATATGAGGTTCAACATCCGTGGCCGACAATTGCCTGTAACGGAAGCACTGAGGGATTACGCCGAGAAAAAGCTGTCCCGGCTGGACAAGTATTTCGAGGCGCCTCTTGCCTCAGACGCACAAGTCACGCTCTCCGTCATCAAGAACAAGCATGTCGTCGAAGTGACCATTCCGCTTCCGGGCGTGCTGCTCCGGGCAGAAGAGCGGCATGACGACATGTACGCGGCGATCGATCTGGTCGTGGACAAGCTCGAGCGCCAAATTCGCAAGCACAAGACCCGCGTGAACCGCAAACTCCGCCAGGACCGGGGATTGAAAGCGTTGTTCACGGAAGATTCGGCCGGCGCGGTCACCGTTGCCGAAGCCGAGGAAGACGACGCTTTCGAAGTTGTCCGCACGAAGCGGCACACGCTGAAGCCGATGGATGTGGACGAAGCGATTCTGCAGATGAATCTGCTCGGTCACAACTTCTTCGTCTTCATCAACGATGACACGAAGGAAGTCAATGTCGTTTACCGCCGCCATGACGGCAAATACGGACTCATTGAACAAGGTTGATGGTTTCGTTCATCCAGGATTGCGGCCGGCCCGGAAGGGCCGGCTTTTCTGATATGCGGCCCGGGCGGCGGACGGGTTTGCCACGCTTCCGCCGAACTGTTACAATTGTTTTTATGAGTTGACAGACGAAAGGGGCTCTCACGCCATGCTCGGTCTTGTGAAGAAAATATTCGGCGACGCCAACGAGCGTGAGATCAAACGGTGCCTGAAGACCGTTGAGCGCATCAACGCCTTGGAGCCGGATTTCGCCAAGCTGTCGGACGAGCAGCTCCGCGGGAAGACGGACGAGTTCAAGGAGAGGCTCTCCCGGGGAGAGACGCTCGACGACCTGCTGCCGGAGGCGTTCGCGGCCGTGCGCGAAGCGTCCAAGCGGACGCTCGGCATGCGGCATTTCGACGTCCAGCTGATCGGCGGCATGGTGCTGCATGATGGCAAGATTGCCGAGATGAAGACAGGGGAAGGCAAGACGCTCGTCGCGACGCTTGCCGCGTATCTGAACGCGCTGGAAGGCAAGGGCGTGCATGTGGTCACGGTCAACGACTACCTGGCCCAGCGGGACAGCACGATGATGGGGCAGATCTATCAGTTCCTCGGCCTGACCGTCGGCTGCAATCTGCACGGCCTGACGCACGCGCAGAAGCAGGAAGCGTACAATGCCGACATCACGTACGGCACGAACAACGAGTTCGGCTTCGACTACCTGCGCGACAACATGGTGCTGTACAAGGAACAGATGGTGCAGCGGCCGCTCAACTTCGCGATCATCGACGAAGTCGATTCGATCCTGATCGACGAGGCGCGGACGCCGCTCATCATTTCCGGCCAGGCGGCGAAGTCGACCGAACTGTACTACGCCGCGGACCGTTTTGTCCGAATGCTGAAGGAAGAAGAAGATTACACCATCGACGTGAAGATGCGCTCCGTCACGCTGACGGAAGCGGGCGTCGAGAAAGCGGAGCGCGCCTTCGGCATCGACAACCTGTTCGACCACGCGAACGTGACGCTCAACCACCACGTTCAGCAGGCGCTGAAGGCGCATGCCATCATGAAGCGTGACGTCGACTACGTCGTGCAGGACGGCGAAGTCATCATTGTCGACGAGTTCACCGGCCGTCTGATGGCCGGCCGCCGCTACAGCGACGGGCTGCACCAGGCGATCGAGGCGAAGGAACAGCTCAAGGTGCAGAACGAGAGCATGACGCTCGCGACGATCACGTTCCAGAACTACTTCCGCATGTACCGCAAGCTCGCGGGCATGACCGGCACGGCCAAGACGGAAGAGGAAGAATTCAAGAAGATCTATGGCCTCGATGTCGTGCAGGTGCCGACGAACAAGCCGATGATCCGGGTCGATATGCCGGACATCGTGTACAAGACGGCAAACGCGAAGTTCAAGGCGGTCGTGGAAGAGATCGTCAAACGGCACCAGAACGGGCAGCCGGTGCTGGTCGGCACCGTCTCGATCGAGAATTCGGAGAAGCTGTCCGAGATGCTGAAGCGCCGCGGCATTCCGCACAAGGTGCTGAATGCCAAGTACCACGCGGAGGAAGCCGAGATCATCGCCCGCGCCGGACAGCGGGGCGCCGTGACGATCGCGACGAACATGGCCGGCCGCGGCACCGACATTCTGCTCGGCGAAGGCGTGGCGGAGCTCGGCGGACTGCATATCATCGGGACGGAACGGCACGAGAGCCGGCGGATCGACAACCAGCTCCGCGGCCGTGCGGGCCGGCAGGGCGACCCGGGTTCGTCGCAGTTCTACCTGGCGCTGGATGATGAACTGATGCGCCGCTTCGGTTCCGAGAATATTATGGGGATGATGGATCGCCTGGGCTTCAGCGAGGATGAGCCGATCGAGAGCAAGCTGGTATCGCGGGCCATCGAATCCGCCCAGAAACGGGTGGAAGGCAGCAACTTCGATACGCGCCGGATCGTCCTCCAGTACGACGACGTCATGAATCAGCAGCGGGAGATCATCTACAAGCAGCGCCGCGAAGTGCTGTTCGCGGACAATATCCGCGAGCATGTCTTCGACATGATCCGGCCGGTCGTCGAGCGGATCGTCGAGGCGCACTGCGCCGACGAGGACATCCCGGAAGAATGGAACCTGGATGCGATCGTCGATTACGCGCACGCCACTTTCCTCAAGGAAGGCACAATCAAGCGTGAGGATCTCGAGGGCCGGGAGAAAGAATCGATCGTCGAGTTTCTTATGGAGGAAGTGCGCAAGCTCTATGACGAGCGCGAGCAGCAGATCGGCGAGGAGACGATGCGCGAGTTCGAGAAAGTCGTCGTGCTGCGCGCCGTCGACAGCAAGTGGATGGACCATATCGATGCGATGGACCAGCTCCGGCAGGGCATCCACCTGCGGGCGTATGGCGGCACCGATCCGCTGCGCGAATACCAGTTCGAGGGCTTCGAGATGTTCCGCGAAATGGTCGAGAACATCCAGGAAGAAGTCACGAAGTATATTATGAAGGCGCACGTCGAGAGCAACGTCCAGCGCCAGGAAGTCGCCAAAGGCCAGACGGAGACCGGCGGCGGCAGCAATCGCGAGACGCAGCGGCGACCGATCCGGCGCGCCGAGCAGCGGGTCGGACGCAATGACCCGTGCCCTTGCGGCAGCGGCAAGAAGTACAAACATTGCCACGGATCGAACGTTTGATCTGCGGCGGAAATTTTCAAATTTGAGGTGACCAGCGAACCATGATTGACGCAAGCGTCAAACAAGACCTGCGCGAGATGGCGAAGCGGCTCCAAGCACTCAGGGGGTCTCTTTGACTTGGATCTCAAGCAGGAGATCATTGCGGATTATGAAGAGAAGATGACGGCGCCCGATTTCTGGGATGACAATGACCGGGCGCAGAAACTGATTGCCGAGCTCAACGCGGTGAAGTCCGTCGTCGAAACCTACAACCGGCTGACGGGCGATCATGCGGATCTCGAGACGCTGCTCGAGTTGGCGGAAGAAGAAGGCGACGAGTCGCTGGAAGCCGAACTGGCGGAAGGCGTGGCCAAGCTCGTCCGCGACATCGGCGATTTCGAGCTGCAGCTTCTGCTGAACCAGCCGTATGACCGGCTGAACGCGATCCTCGAACTGCACCCGGGCGCCGGCGGCACCGAATCGCAGGACTGGGCGCAAATGCTGTACCGGATGTACACCCGTTGGGCGGAGAAGCGCGGCTTCAAGGTGGAAGTGCTCGACTACCTGCCCGGCGACGAAGCCGGCATCAAAAGCGTGTCGATCCTCATCCGGGGGTACAACGCGTACGGCTATCTGAAAGCGGAGAAAGGCGTCCACCGGCTCGTCCGCATTTCGCCGTTCGACGCGTCCGGCAGACGCCACACATCGTTCGTCTCCTGCGACGTCGTGCCGGAGATTGACGACGACGTCGAGATCGAAATCCGGCCGGAGGATCTGAAGATCGACACGTACCGCTCGAGCGGCGCCGGCGGCCAGCACGTCAACAAGACGGAATCGGCGGTCCGGATCACCCATATCCCGACCGGCATCATCGTCGCGTGCCAGTCGGAACGCTCGCAGATCCAGAACCGCGAGCGGGCGATGAAGATGCTCCGTTCGAAGCTGTACGAGCTGAAGATCGAAGAGCAGCGGAAAGAACTGGCGGCCATTCGCGGCGAACAGACGGACATCGCGTGGGGGAACCAGATCCGCTCCTACGTCTTCCATCCGTACAGCATGGTGAAGGACCACCGCACCCAATTCGAGACCGGCAACGTGCAAGCGGTGATGGACGGGGATCTAGACGGCTTCATCGACGCTTATCTGCGCAGCCAGATCCGGCAAGATTCGTAAATTTTAATCCTTCGATTCGACCATCCATGATATAATCGTCGTGGAACTGCCCCGTGATCTGCGGTTGCCCATTGCCCCAGGCCGCGCGCCGCGATCCGTTCCATAACCTGAAGCAAATCGGGAGGATGGATCGGAGCCTATGGAAAGCAGCATTCTTCAAGCGCTCGCGCAGATGGAAAGCCGGATCCGCGAAGACATCGGCGGACTTCGTTCGGAAGTCGGCGAACTTCGGGTGAAGGTGGATGGTCTCGAATCAAGGATCGATGGACTCGAGTCGAAGGTAGACGGACTTGAGACAAGGATCGGCGGGCTCGAGTCGAGGATGGACCGACTCGAGTCAAGGATGGACCGACTTGAGTCAAGGATGGACGGACTTGAGTCAAGGATGGACGGACTCGAGTCGAAGGTAAACGGACTTGAGTCGAGGATGGATGGGCTCGAGACAAGGATCGGCGGACTTGAGTCGAGGATGGACGGGTTCGAGTCGAAGATGGATGGTTTGCGCGCGGATGTTGACGAACTTCGTTCGGAGACCGGCAGGCTTCGTTCGGATGTCGATGAGCTTCGTCAGGAAATGAACCGCCGGTTTGACAATATCGAAGAGAAGCAGATCGAACTGATTGCGCGCTATACCAGCATGCACTCACGCAAACTGGAAGCCGACCGTTTTGAGATCGATGCGTTGAAACTCCGTGTCGATCGTCTCGAATACATTACGAAACATATGGCATGACGACCAGCCGCCCGGACGCTCACCGGGCGGCTTGCTGTTCGTTCGGATTTAACCACTTCTACGGTTGGGCGGACCAATCATTCGGCGCGGCGATGCCGTACAGGAACATTGTGCGGAACTGCTCGCCGAGCAGCCGCAAATCGTGGAACCGGGCCAGCACGTCGGGCCGGGCGAAAAACTCGGTGACGCCCTGCATGTACACCATCAGGATGTGGGGGGACAGTTCCTTGCGGATGACGCCTTCCTCCTGGCCGCGCACGATCAGGTCGCGCAGCTGGTCGTGCATGTGCTCCCGGTAATAGTGCAGCAAGTCCGCTATGATCTGCGGATACAGCTCCAGGCTTTCCCGGATGAACCGCTCGGGCACGACAGGCATGTTCTGGTAATCGAGGATCGACGCGAGGGCCGACAAGGTGTCCGGGCTTTCCTCGATCTTCCGGTTCATGATCTCGTGCTGTTCCCGCACATAGCGTTCCATCACCGCGCCGACCAGCCGGTCCTTGCTTTGAAAGTATTTGTAGATCGTCATCTTGGCGGCCGGGACGGCGGCAGCGATGTCGTCCATGCTGACGTCGGCAACCCCCCGGGCAAAAAAGAGTTCTGTCGCCTTCTCCAGAATCTGCTCCCGTTTGTTCCGTTTCAAATCCAACCCACGTCTCCCGTCTTCGGCATTCCGCGGCCTTCAGGTTGTCTCAGCCGGCAATGTCTTTGTTGTGATAATACCCGATGGCTCCGAAGGCGCACAAGAGACTTACCAGCACCATGACCGCCGCGCAGGGCGCGTCCAGTCCGCCGTTTTCCACGATGGCGGCCGCGTCCGTGAAGGAGAACAGGCTCACATGGCGCAGGAAATCGAACCGGTCCGACAGCCCCGCCATAATATGCAGCGCGTAGGACAGGAACACGATGCCGAGAGCAAGCGACACGATGCTTCGGGTGCGCCGCATGACGGCCGAGAGCAGGAAGGACACGGAAGCGACGGTCACGTGAAGCAGGAAGGTTGCGAGCAAATACCACGCGAGAATGTCCAGCTCCACCGCTTCATCCGCAAACCCCGTGCAGGCGAAGCTGACCGCGGCGATGACCGCATTCAACATGAACAGGTTGGTGAGCACGGCGGCCAGCTTCTGACCCGTCACCTCAATTCGGGTGACCGGCTTGGAGAGCAGGAACTCGGCGATATGATCGTTTTCCTCCTTCGCCAGCATGCCCGCCGCGAGCAGCGCCGCGTACACGCTGCCGACCAGCGTGTTGATCAGGTGCACTTCTACGCCATAGAAGCCTGTATACGTGCCCAGATTCAAGGTGTCCATGCCGAACACTTTGGCGAGCGGCTCGGGGAACACGTTCAGCATCTCTTCCGCCGTCTGCGCATCCTCGGCGAAGGACGGATACACGCTCATCATCATCAGCACCAGCCCGCCCAGCACAAGACTCCAAATGACAAGCCCCCGGGCATTGGATTTGAGTTCCCTTCTGAAAATCATCCGCCTCACGCCCCTTCGTCCGTTTTGTACTCGTGCATGAAAATTTCCTCCAGCGACGGTTCCCCGATGCGGATATCCGACAGGGGAAGCTGCCGGGCATAATCCAGCAGGTCGCGGATATTGCCGTTGTAGAGCAACGTCATAATATTACCGCTGATGTCCTGGCGAATGATGCCGGGCAACTCGGATTCCCGCACCGGCTCCGGCCGGCTTTCGGCGGCGAAGGTGAGCTCGACCGTCTTGTAGCTGCCGCGGACGAGTCTGCTCACCGACTCCACCCGGACGAGCCGGCCGTCCCGGATAATGGCGACACGCCCGCACATCCGCTGCACTTCGCTGAGAATATGGGAAGAGAAGAAAATCGTCGCTCCCCGTTCCTGTTCCTCTTTCAGCAGATCAAAAAATGCATGCTGCATGAGCGGATCGAGCCCGCCGGTCGGCTCGTCGAGAATAAGCAGCCGCGGACGATGCAGAAGCGCCTGGATGATGCCGACCTTCTTCCGGTTGCCGAAACTGAGATCCGCGATTTTGCGCGACAGATCCAGATCAAGCCGCTCCGCCAGATGCCGCATGCGGTTTTCATCCAATTTCCCGTAGAAGCCGGCGGAATAGCGCAGGAGATCCACCGCTCTCATATCGTCGTAATAGTGCACTTCACTCGGCAGGTAACCCGTCTCGCGCCGAATGTCCAGGGACTGACGCACGACATCTTTGCCGAACACCCTGGCCGATCCCGCCGTGGGATGGATCAGATTGAGCAGGATGCGGATCGTGGTGCTTTTGCCCGCGCCGTTCGGACCGATAAAACCGAAAATTTCGCCTTCTTCGATCGAAAAGGACAGTCCCTCAATGCCCCGCCGCTTCCCGTACCGCTTCGTCAACCGGTCCAGTTCCACAATCGCCATTCGGATCCCCCAATTTAATAAAATGTACTTTACAATATATTTGAGTACATTTTAAAACAAATATCCCTCATTAACAAGATAAAATTATACTATAATATGTTGATTGGTATACTTTTTATGTTGGTGGCGCATCATTGTATTTTCATGTAAACCGTTGTATAATGATACAGACTTGTGCGCTATTTATTCCGTTGCCGCCATGGTGTAGAATGGGGAAGTCAGCATACGAATGGGAGAGGGACGGACAGATGGAAACGAAGATCAGGGCGGCGATCGTCGGTTCGACCGGCTATGGCGGCGTGGAGCTGATCCGGCTGCTGGAGGCCCATCCGAAGGTCGAGATTGCCGCGGTGCTGTCGTCGTCCAGCGCGGGTGAACCGCTTGCGGCCGGATATCCGCATTTGACGGAAATCCGCACGGATGTGCTGGAAGCGATCGACCCGGCATCGCTCGCGAGGAAAGCGGACGTCGTGTTTCTCGCGACGCCGGCGGGCGTCGCCGCGAAGCTGGCGCCGGAGATGCTGGAGGCCGGACTGGACGTGATCGACATCTCCGGCGACTTCCGGCTGAAATCGCCGCAGATTTATGAAGCGTGGTACAAGAAGCCGGCCGCCGATCCGGCGTGGCTGGAGCGCACCGTCTACGGACTCGCCGAAGTGTTCGGCGAAGATGTGCGCGATGCGCGGCTCATTTCGAATCCGGGCTGCTACCCGACGGCTTCGCTGCTCGGGCTCGTGCCGGCCGTGCAGGCGGGGTTCATCGACCCGGCGACGATCATCATCGATGCGAAGTCCGGCGTATCCGGCGCGGGCCGCGGCGCAAGCCTCGGAACCCATTATGCGGAAATCAACGAGAACTTCAAGGCTTACAAAGTGAACCAGCATCAACATATCCCCGAGATCGAGCAGGCGCTCACCCGCGTCGCGGGCCGTGAGGTGACGGTCACGTTCACGACCCATCTCGTGCCGATGACGCGCGGCATCATGGCGACGATGTACGCGACTGTGGCGGGCGGCCGCACGCAGCGGGATTTCATCGACCTGTACCGGAGCTACTACGAGAACCGCCGGTTCGTGCGCGTGCGTCCGGAAGGCGTGCTGCCGGCGACGAAGGAAGTGTACGGCTCCAACTACTGCGACATCGGTTTCGCCGTCGATGAGCGGACGGGGCGCGTCACGATCGTGTCGGTCATCGACAACCTCGTGAAGGGCGCGGCCGGACAGGCGATCCAGAACCTGAACCTGCGCATGGGCTGGGACGAAGGGCTCGGTCTGAACTTCGTGCCGGTGTATCCGTGACAAGCGCATGCCATGATTTCTCAAAATCTATGATCCTGCAAGGAGACCACGATACGAACATGGGACAAGAGTTGCCATTCGAGGCCGTGCCGAACGGCTCCATTACGACGCCGATCGGCTTTGTGGCCGGCGGACTGCATTGCGGCCTGAAGAAGACGGACCGCAATGACCTCGGCGCCATCGTCTGCGAAGTGCCGGCGGCCGCCGCCGCCGTCTACACGATGAACCAGATCCAGGCGGCGCCGCTCAAGGTGACGCGCGAAGGGCTCGGGAAGGAAGGCCGGCTGCGCGCCGTGCTCGTCAACAGCGGCAACGCGAACGCCTGCACCGGAGAAGCGGGCGAAGCCGACGCCCGCGAGATGCAGGAGGCGTTCGCGCGGACCCTCGGCGTTCCGCCGCATCAGGTCGCGGTCGCGTCGACCGGCGTCATCGGCGAGCGGCTCAAGATGAACCGGGTCCGCTCCGGCATCGCCGAAATGCCGGTGCGGCTGACCGGAGACGCGGACGGGGCTGAAGCATTCTGCCAGGCGATCCTGACCACCGACCTCGTGAAGAAAACGGTGTGCGTGAAGCTCGACGTGGGCGGCAGGACCGTCCATGTGGCGGGCGCGGCGAAGGGTTCGGGCATGATTCATCCGAATATGGCGACGATGCTCGGCTTCATTACGACCGACGCCAACATCGGCGGCGAGGCGCTGCAGGCGCTGCTGCGGCAGGCGACGGACGTGACGTTCAACATGATCACCGTCGACGGCGACACGAGCACGAACGACATGGTCGTCGCGATGGCGAGCGGGCTGGCCGGCAATGCGGAACTTGCGCCGGATCATCCCGACTGGAGCAAGTTCTCCGCGGCGTTCACCCATGTGTGCGAAGTGCTGGCGAAGGCGATCGCCCGCGACGGCGAAGGCGCGACGAAGCTGATCGAAGCATGCATCGCCGGCGCGGCGAGCGACGACGACGCCCGTGCGATTGCGAAAACGGTCATCGGTTCGTCGCTTGTCAAATCGGCCGTTTTCGGGGCCGACGCGAACTGGGGCCGCATCATCGCGGCGGTCGGCCGCGCCGGGCGTCCGATCAATCCGGCGACGATCGACATTTCGCTCGGACCCATCAAGGTACTGGAGCAGTCCCGGCCTGTGCCGTTCGATGAGGACGAGGCGCTCGCCTATCTGAAAGGCGACACCGTCCGGATCGACGTCAACCTGAACATGGGCGAAGGCCGGGCGGTCGGCTGGGGCTGCGACCTGACGTACGATTACGTGCGGATCAACGCCGCATACCGGACTTGACGGGAAGGAACGATTGAGGCGATGGGACAAGAACGGTTTGTGATGAAATGCGGCGGCAGCACGCTCGCCGCTTTGCCTGATTCTTTCTTCGACGATCTGCGAGGGCTCCAGGAAGACGGATACCGTCCCGTCATCGTGCACGGCGGCGGTCCGGCCATTTCGGAGATGCTTGGCCGTCTCGGCATCGAGTCCGAGTTCGTGAACGGCTTGCGCAAGACGGACGAGGCGACGCTCGATGTCGTCGAGATGGTGCTGGCGGGCCGGATCAACAAGGAAATTGTGCGCAGGATCCAGGCGAGCGGCGCGAAGGCGCTCGGCCTCTCCGGCACCGACGGCCTGCTGATCCAGGCCCGGCCGGTTGCCAACGCTGACGAGATCGGCTTCGTCGGCGACGTAACCGGCGTGAACGCCGAGATCATCGAAGGCGTCATGGCGATGGGCTACATCCCGGTCATCGCGCCGATCGGCATCGACGATAGCGGGCAGCGCTACAACATCAACGCCGACACGGCGGCGGGCGCCGTCGCGTCGCAGCTCGGCGTCGATCGGATGATCGTCGTCACCGACGTGCCCGGCATCTTGCGCACGATTGACGGCGAGAAGCGGGTGCTGCCGTCCGTGACGACGGCGGAGATCGACGAGATGATTGCGACCGGCGAAATCTACGGCGGCATGATCCCGAAGGTGAAATCGGCCGTGCAATGCATCCAGGGGCGCGTGCGCGAAGTCGTCATCATCGGCGGCGCCGAACCGGGCGCATTCGCCCGCGCGGTGCGCGAAGGCGGCGTCGGCACGCGCATCGTGAAGTCCTGAACGGGGATCATTCCAAATAAATCTTTGAAAGGTGGCGCGGCGAATGAGCGGAGCGCAAGGAACGGAGGGCGCGGCAAGCGCGTTGTTCCCGACATACGCCAGATTCCCGATCGCGCTCGTCAAGGGGCAGGGCAGCTGGCTGTGGGACGATCAAGGGAACAAGTATCTCGATTTCATGTGCGGGCTGGCGGTGACGAACCTCGGGCACGTGCCGGCGCAGGTGAAGGAAGCGCTCGTGAAGCAGCTTGACGAGCTGTGGCACGTGTCGAACCTGTTCGGTATCCCGGGACAGGAAGAAGCGGCCCGACTGCTGACGGAAAACAGCCATGCGGGCGCCGTCTTCTTCTGCAACTCCGGCGCGGAGGCGAACGAAGCGGCGATCAAGCTGGCGCGGAGATACAACAAGAATGTGCTGAAGAACGGACGTTATGAAATCATTACATTCAAGCAGTCGTTCCACGGCCGCACGCTCGCCACGCTGACGGCGACGGGGCAGGACAAGGTGAAGGACGGCTTCGATCCGCTGCCGCCGGGCTTTGTCACCGTGCCGCTGCATGACGAGCAGGCGCTGCGCGAAGCGATCACGGACAAGACGGCGGCGATCATGCTCGAGATGGTGCAGGCGGAAGGCGGCATCATCACGGTCGATCCTGCATTCGTGAAGACGATCGTACGACTGTGCGAAGCGCACGGTCTGCTCCTCATCGTCGACGAGGTGCAGACCGGCATGGGCCGCACGGGCAAACTGTTCGCGTTCCAGCATTACGGCATCGAGCCGGATATTTTCACGCTGGCGAAGGGGCTTGGCAGCGGCTTCCCGGTCGGCGCGATGCTGGCGAAGGCGGGGCTCGCCGAGGCGTTCGGCCCGGGCAGCCACGCCTCGACGTTCGGCGGCACGCCGATCGCGATGGCCGCGGTGAAGGCGACGATCGAGACGATGCTCGCCGAGAACGCGCCGCAGCGCGCCGCGGAATCCGGCGAATACCTCAAGTCACGGCTTAAGGAGAAGCTGGCGGGCAGCCCGATCGTGCGCGAAGTGCGCGGGCTGGGGTTGATCGTCGGCATCGAATGCGCCGAACCGGTCGCCGGATTCGTGTCGGAAATCCACCGCCGCGGCCTGCTCGTCGTAACGGCCGGACCGAACGTGATCCGGCTGCTGCCGAACCTGCTCGTGACCCGCGAAGAGATCGACCATGCCGTCGACATTCTGGCCGGCGTGCTGACCGGACAGGCGGCGGCCGCGCAATCGTAAGCGGCGCGCACGGGCGCGCCCGCATTCAGAAGGAGTGATGGATGAGATGCCGCAACTGCTCAATGATGAAATCGCCGCTTCGCTCAAAGGGCGCGATTTTCTCGCACTCGCCGATTTCAAGCCGGAAGAGATCCGTTGGTTGATCGATCTGGCGATTGAACTGAAGCGTAAGTCTAAAGCCGGAGAAGTGTACCAGCCGCTCAAGGGCAAGACGCTGGGCATGATCTTCGAGAAATCGTCCACCCGCACGCGCGTGTCGTTCGAGGTCGGCATGTACCAGCTCGGCGGATACGCCCTGTTCCTGAGCCGGAACGATCTGCAGCTCGGCCGCGGCGAGACGATCTCGGACACGGCGCAGACGATGTCGCGCTATCTGGACGGCATCATGATCCGCACGTACGCGCACCGCACGGTCATCGAGCTGGCGCGGGCCGCGACGATTCCGGTCATCAACGGGCTGACCGACTATGCCCATCCGTGCCAGGCGCTGGCCGATTACCAGACGATCCTCGAGCACAAGGGACGGCTTGAAGGGCTGAAGATCGCCTACATCGGCGACGGCAACAACATGGTTCACTCGCTGCTCGTCGGCGCCGCCAAGCTCGGCCTGCACATGTCCGTCGCGTCGCCGGAAGGCTATGAGCCCGATGCCGAGCTGATCCGGCAGATGCAGGAGACGTGCAGCGAGACGGGCGCATCGATCCGTGTCGTGCGCGAGCCTCGCGAAGCGATCGAAGACGCCGATGTCGTCTACACCGACGTCTGGGCGAGCATGGGCTTCGAGGCGGAGCAGGAGGAGCGGGCGAAGGCGTTCGCCCGTTACCAGGTGAACGAGGAACTGGTGCAGTACGCGAAGCCCGACTTCGTCTTCATGCACTGCCTGCCGGCGCACCGCGGCGAAGAAGTGAGCCCGGGCGTCATCGACGGCAAGCATTCGATCGTCTTCGACGAAGCCGAGAACCGGCTGCACGCGCAGAAGGCGATCATGGCCGCCATCATGGCGTGATTCATTTTCGACAAGGAGCGGAAATCTGATATGGCCAAGGAGAAAATCGTGCTCGCCTACTCCGGCGGGCTCGATACGTCAGTCATCCTGAAGTGGCTGAAAGAAACCTACGACGCGGAAATCATTGCCTTCACGGCCGACATCGGCCAGAAGGAAGAACTGGACGGTCTCGAGGAGAAAGCCTTCGCGACCGGCGCATCGAAGGTGTACATCGACGACCTGCGCGAAGAATTCGCGCGCGACTTCATCTTCCCGATGTTCCAGGCGGGAGCGCTCTATGAAGGGCAATATCTGCTCGGCACGTCCATCGCCCGTCCGCTCATCGCGAAGCGGATGGTCGAGATCGCCCGGGCGGAGGGCGCGACGGCGATCGCGCACGGCGCGACCGGCAAGGGCAACGACCAGGTGCGCTTCGAACTGACGGCGGCGTCGCTCGCGCCGGATATCAAGGTCATCGCGCCGTGGCGCATCGAGGCGTTCCGCGAGCAGTTCCCGGGCCGGGCGGAGATGATCGCCTACGCCGAGAAGCATGGCATTCCGGTGAAGGCCACCGCCTCGAAGCCGTACTCGATGGACCGCAATCTGCTGCACATCAGCTTCGAGAGCGGCATGCTCGAAGATCCGTGGTTCGACGCGAGCGCCGCGTCGAACCGGGACATGTACGTGCTCAGCGTGTCGCCGGAAGAGGCGCCGGATGAGCCGGAATACGTCGAACTCGAGTTTGAGGCCGGCAACTGCGTCGCGATCAACGGCGAGCGCATGACGCCGCTGCAGGTGATGGAGAAGCTGAACGAACTCGGCGGCAAGCACGGCATCGGCCGCGTCGACATGGTCGAGAACCGGTTCGTCGGCATGAAGAGCCGCGGTGTGTACGAGACGCCGGGCGGCACGATCCTGTTCACCGCCCACCGGAAGATGGAGTCGCTGACGATGGACCGCGAAGTCATGCATCTGCGCGACTCGCTCATTCCGAAGTACGCTTCGCTCGTCTACAACGGGTTCTGGTTCGCACCCGAGCGGCTTGCGATCCAGGCGCTCGTGACGGAGAGCCAGAAGAACGTCACCGGCACGGTCCGGCTGAAGCTCTACAAGGGCAATGTCATCGCCGCCGGCCTGAAGAGCCCGGTCAGCCTGTATAATCCGGACATCGCGACGATGGAGGCGGACCCGACGCAGGCCTACGACCAGGGCGACGCGACCGGGTTCATCCGGCTCAACGCGCTGCGGCTGAAGGTCGCCGCTGCCGCGCAGGCGAAATCGCGCTGAGTCTGAAGGAGGGCTGACCGCTTGCCGGGGCAACGCCCCGGAGGCCAGGACGGCCCTCTTTTTTGGAATACAAGGCGAACCATTCCCCCGCAAGGGGAGCATGAGGAGTGTCAGTCGTGAGCAAATTGTGGGGCGGCCGGTTCACGAAGCAGACGGACCGGCTGGTGGAAGAGTATACGGCGTCGATTACGTTTGACAAGGAATTGGCCGAAGAGGACATCGAGGGCAGTCTGGCCCACGCGGCGATGCTCGGCAAGCAGGGGATCATCTCCGCGGAAGACGCCGAAGCGATCCGTGAAGGGCTGCTCAAGGTGCGCAGCAAGATCCGCAAGGGCGAGATCGAGTTCTCGATCGCGGACGAAGACATTCACATGAACATCGAGAAGCATCTCATCGAGGAGATCGGGCCGGTCGGCGGCAAGCTGCACACCGGGCGCAGCCGGAACGACCAGGTGGCGACCGACATGCACCTGTATCTGCGCCGCCGGGTCGTCGAGATCGTCGACCAGCTGCACAAGCTGCAATCGGCGCTCATTGAACAGGCGAAGGCGAACACGGATACGATCGTGCCGGGCTACACCCATCTGCAGCGTGCGCAGCCGATTCTGTTCGCCCATCACCTGATGGCTTACGTGTCGATGTTCGGCCGCGACGCGGAGCGGCTGATGGACAGCTACAAGCGGATCAACGTGCTGCCGCTCGGAGCGGGCGCGCTCGCCGGGACGACGTTTCCGATCGACCGCCATTTCGTGGCCGAACAGCTCGGCTTCGACCGGGTCTATGAGAACAGTCTGGACGCAGTCAGCGACCGCGACTTCATCGTCGAGTTCCTGGCGCATGCCTCGCTCATCATGATGCATCTGTCGCGGCTCAGCGAAGAGCTCATCCTCTGGTCGAGCACGGAGTTCCGGTTCGTCGAGCTCGACGACGCGTTCTGCACGGGCAGCAGCATCATGCCGCAGAAGAAGAACCCGGACGTGCCGGAGCTGGTGCGCGGCAAGACCGGCCGCGTCTACGGCCACCTGGTCGGCCTTCTGACCGTGCTGAAGTCGCTGCCGCTGGCATACAACAAGGACATGCAGGAAGACAAGGAAGGCATGTTCGACACGGTGCGCACGCTGCAAGGCGCGCTGCAGTTGTTCGAGCGGATGATCGCGACGATGACGGTGAACAAGGACCGGATGCGCGAGGCGGTGAACCAGGACTTCTCCAACGCGACCGACATCGCCGACTTCCTCGTCGGCAAGGGCATGCCGTTCCGCCAGGCGCATGAAGTCATCGGCAAGACCGTGCTGTACTGCATCCGGAACGGCAAGTTTCTGCTCGACCTGACGCTGGACGAGTTCAAACAGTTCTCGCAGCTGTTCGACGAGAGCATCTACGACGTGCTGAAGCCGGAAACGGTCGTGAACGCGCGCGACGTCTACGGCGGCACGGCGAAACCGCAGGTGCTCGCCGCCATCGAACGCGCCGAACGGGAACTGGAGCGGACTGCCGAATGGGTGGCCGCGCACGCAAAAAAATCATGACGGCCGGCCAGGCCGCAATAATGGAGCATTCATGACAGATGATGGACAATCGACACCTTATATGTTTTATTGATGGCATTTCAGATGAAGCACGATTCGACCGGTTCCTTGAACAGTTCAAGCGCGACGGCTGGCAGATCCATTTGTTGGCCGGTGTTAATGAGAATGCGCTGATGCCCCATCAAGTACCGTTCATGGTGGACAACCTGTTCCCGGAAGGGGCGGACGGACTTGTGTTGGCAGCGTTGTCCAACATGTCCGATTTGCTGGCGCTCATCGTACGCCTGTTCCCGAACCTGTTCCGTAGGGCAATTCTATACAGCGGGGAAATCGCCGCGTATCAAGTCGAGTTGGATCCGGTTTATCGCTGTCTGCTGGTTCGGGAACTGGATGAGGCCGAAGGAATGATCGGACCGGTGTATATCTCGGACAGCACATCGGTCGATCTCCTGCCCGGTTGGCTCACGGCTTTTGCGAACCCGCTGGAAGATATGCCTTCTGTTAATGAAGACGATTCACTGACCCGCGAGGGAACAGTCGTTTATGGCTTCGAGAGTGTCTTTTATCGATTTGAACCAAAAGCCGGTGCAGCGGTACGCATAGTCAATCTGGCAGGCGATCCTGCTCCATATCAGCCAAACAGTTTCAACACCATGGTGTGCGGCAAGCAGTGGATCGATCCCGAAACCGTATACATGCTCAAGTGGTTGGATACAACGAAGAACCATTTCATTGAACATTACGGGGAAATGAACCGACATTTCGATGGGCTGGCCGCGCGACTGTCGGGAGAACGTGCAATTGCCCGGGCTTTCCTGGAAATTTCGCTGGAACTTGCGGCGGACAGTGTGCATGGGTACGGCAGGGCGTTCATGCTTTCGTTCCTGATGCAAAACTGTCCGAAGGCTTATTACCATGAACTGCTCCTCGATCTGATGCTTCAAGATGGCAAGTGGTCTTGGGAGGAGCGACTCTTTTACCTGTGGCAATGCGCGCGCGTCGGGTTTGTCCGGCCTTCGGCAAACAGCGCCAGGACAGAATTGGCGATAAGACAGCTTTATCGTCTTGTTTACGGGGAGATCAAGGACCGTTTTAAGTTCAATTTTTCACCGATTCCGAAGCAAGAACGAAATTCGGATCTGGTCATTGTGATAACCGGGCAGTTTCTCAATATGGCTCATGCTCCGACCAAGACGGCATTGGATCGCTGCTATACGCTGATCAAGCATCTGGGTAAAAAGGTCATATTGGTGAATACCCGGGATGTACTGACCAAGGTCGGTTTATCCCCTTTTTACAAGATGGCCGGAGGAAGTGTAATAGAAGAATGGTCGAAGGTTGACGCGCTGAATTACAAAGATATTCAAATTCCGTTTGTACAGTCCGACATCGAAATGCCAAATCCGGACATGATCCGGGGCATTCTCCACTTTGTTCAGCGGCTCAAACCGGAATTTGTCGTCGGAATCGGCGGCATGAATCTGACAGCGGATCTTTGTGATATGATGGTGCCGGTGGTAACGATATCGCTTGGATTCAGCGGATTGCCGGTGGCCGAAAGCCGGTTTCAAGTCATCGGACGGCCTGTTGCGGAAAACGAATTGGACATGCTGCACAAACTCGGCTATTCTCGTGAAAATGTGATTGAGTCGTTGTTTACCTTTGATTTCAAGCATCAGGAGCGTAAATTGACCAGGGAACAGCTCGGATTGCCGGAAAACCGGTTTCTTGTGGCTGTTGTGGGTGCGAGACTTGATTTGGAAGTCACGGACGAGTTCATCAACGCCGTGCTTGACAGCCATCCGTCGGTGCATCTGGTGTTCATTGGCCCGATGTTCAGGTATGAGGAGATGAAATCCCGCAATGAACGGCTTGCACAGGCTTCGACAGCTCTCGGCTTTCAAGACGACGTGCTCGCCGTGCTCGAGGTTTGCGATCTGTACGCCAATCCGAAAAGAACCGGCGGCGGCAGTTCAGCCGCAGAATCGCTCTACAAGGGCTTGCCGGTGGTGACGTTAAACAGCGGCGATGTGGCGGTATCGGCCGGTCCGGATTTTGTCGTAGAGTCGTATGAAGAAATGACGGCGACAATTCGGCGTTATGTCGAGGACAAGTCCTTCTATGCCGCCATGTCCGCCAAAGGTAAAGAGAGGGCGGCCCGGCTTCTGTCTACCGATACGGAGTTTGCAAAGATTGTAAACACCATTCAGTCCAGCCCGCTTTTTTAATAAATCGAATTCCCCGTGCCGAACCGCATTTCTGGACACGAATATGCGGTATGCCATTTGGCGGCGGGGGATTTTTTTTGCCCCTCAACGCATGCCGTACAGTTGAACAAGCCCCCAGACGACCGTGACGAGGAGCAGCACGCCGAACACCGCGGTCAGCCAGAAGTGCAGTCTTTGCAATCGGGATCACCTCGCGCGCGGGGATATCTTCCATGTCTATGCGGCGAAGGTCCGTTTCATGACCGTTTCTTCGCGCCTCCCCGCGCTCTCCCGTCGACGGCGAACGCTGCCGATTGCCCGCCGCGGAAGCCGTCGCAATTCGAAAAATGAGAAATCTTAAATCATGGAAATTGGCGCTTTCTTAAAGGAATTCCGCCGTTTCTGTCGAAATGAACTTTTTAGCCATCTACAGGAAGTGATACTGTGATCGAAATGCAGGACGTCTGGAAGACCTATCCCGACGGCAGCCATGCTCTCCGCGGCGTCTCTGTCCTCATTGAACGCAACGAATTCGTCTACCTTGTCGGACCTTCCGGCGCCGGCAAATCGACGTTCATGAAGCTGATCTACCGCGAGGAAGTGCCGACCAAAGGCCAGATTTCGGTGAACGGCTTCAATATAGGGAAACTGAAACCGCGAAAAATCCCATACATCCGGCGCAACATCGGCGTCGTGTTCCAGGATTTCCGCCTCCTGCCCAAAATGACGGTGTACGAAAACGTCGCCTTCGCGATGGAAGTCATCGAAGCGCCGAAGCGGATGATCCGCAAGCGGGTCATGGAGGTGCTCGAGCTCGTCGGGCTGAAGGGGAAAGTGAACAGCCTGCCCGCCCAGCTTTCCGGCGGCGAACAGCAGCGCGTCGCGATTGCGCGGGCGATCGTGAACAACCCCGCGGTCATCGTGGCGGACGAGCCCACCGGCAATCTCGACCCCGAGACGTCGTGGGGGATCATGAACCTGCTGGAAGAAATCAACTTCCGGGGCGCGACGATCGTCATGGCGACGCACAACAAGGAAATCGTCAATACGCTGCGCAAACGCGTCATCGCGATTGAGAACGGCGTCATTGTGCGGGACGAGCCCAGAGGGGAGTACGGATATGAGATTTAGCACACTCCTCCGGCATCTGCGCGAAGGCTCGCTCAGCCTCGCCCGCAACGGATGGATGTCATTCGCATCCATCAGTTCGATCGCGATCTCGCTGTTCATCCTCGGCGTGTTTTTGCTGCTGTCGCTCAACGTGAACAATCTGACGAAGCAGCTCGAGAACCAGGTGCAGATCCGGGTCTTTCTGGACCTTGAAATCAGCCAGGCGAAGATCGAGGCGATCGGGCGGTCGATCGGCGCCTTGCCGGAAGTCAGCCGCATCCGGTTCGTCCCGAAGGCGGAAGGTCTCGAGATGCTGCGCCGGAATCTGGGCGAGGACGGCCAGGGCATTCTCGACGATTACGACGATACGAACAATCCGCTGCCGGACACGTACACGGTTGAAGTGGTCGACCCCGAACGGATCGCCGAAGTCGCAGCCAAGATCCAGGAGATCGGCGACGCTGACCCGGATAAGCCGATCCGGAGCGTCCGATACGGTCAGGGGACCGTCGAACTGCTGTTCCGCGTCACGAACGCCGTGCGCAACATCGGACTCATCATCGTCCTCGGCCTGGCGTTTACGGCGACGCTGCTCATATCCAACACGATCCGGCTCACGATTTTCGCCCGCAGACGGGAGATCGGCATCATGAAACTCGTCGGGGCCACCAACAGCTTCATCCGCTGGCCGTTCTTCATCGAAGGCGCGCTCATCGGCTTTATCGGTTCCGCGCTGACGACAGCCTTGCTGCTTGCGGCCTACAACTGGCTGGTCCAGTCCTTGCAGGTGGAATTCGGCCTGATGATGATCCGGCTCGTCACCGTTTGGGAATCCGGCTTGCTGGTCGGCGGGGTGCTGATCGGGCTCGGAACCGCAATCGGTATTTTCGGCAGTGCGCTTTCCGTTCGCAAGCATTTGAAAGTGTAGGTGAAACCCGCGTGAAGCGATCGTTCGCAGTTCTCATCTGTCTGCTGCTGGCCTTCACCGTCTCCCAGCCGCATCGCACCGAAGCGGCGAGCGAACTGGAGAAGATCCGCAGCGAAATCAAGAAGCTGCAACAGAAGATGAACGATGTCGATGCGAACCTCAAGAAAGTGCAGCAGGACAAGCAGATCGTGCTCAATCAGAAAGAAGTGACGCTGGGGCAGATCAACGAGCTGTCGGCCCAGATTGATTCGCTCGAAGAAGAGTTGAAGCTTGTGGACGGGCGGATCGCCGCGACGGAAGAATCGCTGCTTCAGGCGGGCCAGGAGCTGGAAGAAGCCAAGGCGCGCATCGAGGAGCGCGGCGAACTGCTGGACGCCCGCGTCCGCCTGATGTATACGAACGGCTTCGTTTCCTATCTGGATGTGCTGCTCAGCGCGACGAGCTTCTCCGATTTCCTGGACCGGTTCGACTCGCTGCAATCGATTCTGGCGCAGGACAAGGCGATTCTGGAAGCCCACAAGGCGGACAAGGAATTGATCGAGCAGAAGAAGGCGGACATCGAGACGGAGCTGGCAGGACTTCAGGAGCTTTACAGCAAGAAGGAAGATTATTACAATTTACTTGTTGACAAAGAAAAAGAAAAAGAAGTCATGATCCTGCGGTATAACGAACAGATTGAAGCGCTGGATCAGCGGGCGGAAGAGCTTGAACACATTTCGGAAGAAAATGAGAAGCAGCTCATGGAGCTCGCCCGCAAGGAGAAGGCCGCGATCGAAGCCGAGAAGAAGAAGAAAAACACCGTCTACTACACCGGCGGCAAACTGGGCATGCCGATCAAGGATTACAAGTACGTCAGCTCGAAATTCGGCCCGCGCACGCATCCGATTACCGGCGAGAAGGGCAAGCAGCACAACGGCATCGACTTCGCGGCGCCCTCCGGCACGGACATCTTCGCGGCCGAATCGGGCACGGTCATTGTCGCGCAGTCGATGAGCGGCTACGGCAACACCGTCATCATCGACCACGGCAACGGCCTGTGGACGCTGTACGGCCATATCCGCAAAGGCGGCATCAAGGTCAAGGCCGGAGAAGTCGTCAAGAAGGGCCAGAAGATTGCGGAAGTCGGAAGTACGGGCAATTCCACCGGTCCGCATCTTCATTTCGAGGTGCGGCTGAACGAGAAACCTGTCAACCCTGAAAACTATTTGCGCTGACGGCGTCCGCCGCGCGCAAGCCTCGGACCGCCACCCGAAGCGATCCCGCGGAGGATGGCGGTCTTTCTCCTCCCCAAGGGGACGGCGGCAGCCGCTTGGCCGGCGCGAGCCGCATTTTC
>Ga0310825_100121_pt1 | contig 131393 bp, 126 predicted proteins | sample WT_ome_9_FD_202243 | JGI IMG/M metagenome (GOLD analysis project Ga0310825, IMG submission 202243) | Sorghum-adapted microbial communities enriched on wild type (WT) sorghum from Joint BioEnergy Institute, Emeryville, California, United... ... | reverse complement strand
CGGCAGCCGGGAAATGTTCGAAGCGATGAATCGCGCCATCGCGGCGAACGGACTCCGGCCGGTCATCGACAGCGTTTATTCATTCGACCAGGCGATCGCTGCGTTTGCCAAGCTCGGCGAAGGCCGGCACTTCGGCAAGATCGCAATCGCATTCTGATTGCCGCGGCGCCAAACAAATAAAGGAAGCCCCGGACCTTGCCGGGAGCTTCCCCTGCGATGCCGCGGGACCGGATGCGGTCCCGCCGCGTTCACGCGAACACGCGCGACTTCGAACGGAGAAGGTCGGCGAGGAACACGAGCGCCAGTCCCTGGCCCCAGCCTTGCACCCGCTTGTGCGACACGCCTTTGTACCCTTCGGCGTCGAACATGACGGCCGTACCGGCGGAGACGCCGCGCACCGAGCCGTCCGGCGCGATCCGGCCGAGGATGCCTTCGATGGCCCGGTTGACCGCCTTGTTGTACAGCGATCCGCGCGACAAGAGCGCGGCGGCGATGCCCGCCGAACCCGACGTCTCCGTATAGGAAGTCGGATCGGTGAGCACCGTGTGCCACAGCCCGTCCTCACCCTGCAGCCGCACGAGCGCGCTGAGCAGATCGCGCAGCGAGCCGTCGATAATCATGTAGGCCGGGTCCGCCACATGGATGAGCGGCAGCGCCTTCGCCATCGTGAGCGCCGCCCACGCGTTGCCGCGGGCCCAGTAGACGCCGGACATATGGTTCCGGTTGATGTTGTCCCAGCCGTGATAGTACAGGTTCGTCGTCTCGTCCTGCAGCACGTCCTCATGGCCGTGGTACTGCCGGATCCCGTCGCGGAAATACGGCGCCCCTTCCCCTTCCGCGCCGAGCAGATGCCCGAAGCGGACGAGGAACAGCCCGGCCATCATCATCGTGTCGACCCACGCCTGCTCCGGGAACTGATACTCGACCGAATTGACCGTATGCTGGATGATGCCGTCTCCGAAGCGCGGCGCTTCATTCGCCAGATAGTCCGCAAGCTTGCGCGCCGCATCCAGATAGCGGCCGTCTTCCGTATATTGATAGAGCGAGATGAGCGCATGGCCGATCGACACGCCGTTCACGGACAGTTTCGGCAGTCCGTCTTCCAGCTGCTCGTCGACCCAGCTTTTCACCCGTTCGATATATTCGCTATTCCCCGTTGCTTCATACGCTTCGCAGACGCCGTAGAACGCGACGCCTCCCGGCCAATCCCAGTTGAAATCCATCCGGAACGTGCGGTCGACGACCCGGTCGATCGCTTCGCGAACCGCATCCTCGTCAAAAACAAGCGGCGGCATATCCTCCACTCCTTCCGTCATTGAAACGCAACACGCCTCCTATCCTTTCAGTCCGCTCGTGCTGATCCCTTCGACGATCTGCCGCTGGAACAGGAAGAACACGATCAGCACCGGAATCAGGCTGACGACCGACATGGCGAACATGGCGCCCCAGTTCGAGATCGTCTCGGCGTCGAGATACATCTTGAGCGCCATCGACACCGGATAACTGCTCGGCCGGTTCAGATAGAGCAGCGGCCCGAGCAGATCCTCCCACCGCCAGTAGAACGAGAAGATGGCGGCCGTCGCCATCGCCGGCATGATGAGCGGCACGATGATCTGCCAGAACAGCCGGAATTTGCCGCAGCCGTCGATCGTCGCCGCTTCGTCCAGCTCGGACGGAATCGACCGGATGAACTGGATCATCAGGAAGATGAAGAACGGCGCCCCGAAGTAGGCCGGCACGACGATCGGCTTGATCGAATTGAGCCAGCCGAGCTTGGCGAACAGAATGTACTGCGGCACGAGAGCGACTTCGAACGGCAGCATGAGCGTCATCATCATGACGGCGAACCAGAACTTGTTGCCCTTGAATTTCAGCCGCGCGAAGCCGAAGGCGACCAGCGCCGACGACAGCACCGCGCCGATCGTCGCCAGCACGACAAGCACGAGCGAGTTCTTGATGAAAATGCCGAAATGCAGTTCGCCGATCCCCTTCCATCCGGTCACGTAATTGTCCCAGATCCACGGGTCGGGAATGAGCTTTCCCGCCGTCACGAAGATCAGCTCGCTCGGCTTGAACGAACTCATGAATAGCCAGATGACCGGGTACACCATGAGGAACGCGCCGCCCGCGGCCAGGAAATGGTAAGCGGCCCGCCTGAGTCTTTTGCCGGTCATGGCTTCAGTCCTCCTTCGTCTCGTAGAACACCCAGTATTTCGACGTCGCGAACACCAAAGCCGTGAGCAGCGCGACGATGAGCAGCAGAATCCACGCCATCGCCGACGCATATCCCATGTCATAGAAGACGAACGCCTGGCGGAACAGGTAAAGCGAATAGAGCAGCGTGCCGTCGAGCGGACCGCCTTCCCCTTTCGAGATGATGTACGCCGGGATGAACGTCATGAACGCCGCGATCGTCTGCATGATCGTGTTGAACAGGATGACCGGCGTCAGCAGCGGCATCGTGATGCGGAAGAAGCGCTGCAGCGGATTCGCGCCGTCGACGGAAGCCGCTTCGTACAGGCTGGGCGGAATGTTCTTCAGCCCGGCCAGGAAGATCAGCATCGACGAACCGAACTGCCAGACCGACAGCGTGATGAGCATCCAGAGCGCGGCGGCCGGATCGGCGAACCAGCGGACGCTCTCCAGACCGATCAGATTGAGCGCCAGATTGATGATGCCTTCGTCGCCGTACAGGTTCCGCCACATGATCGAGACGGCGACGCTGCCCCCGATGATCGAGGGCAGATAGTACACCGTCCGGTACAGACCGACCGCCCGTGAAGCGCGGTTCAGCAGCAAGGCGATCAGGAGCGCGAACGTCAGCCTGAGCGGCACGCCGACGAAGACGTACAGGAATGTCACCCGGAGCGACCGCCAGAACTTCGGATCGCCCGCAAACATTCGCTCATATTGCTCAAAACCGACCCACGACGGCGCCGTGAACAGATCATAATCCGTGAACGACAGGTACAGCGATGCTGCGATCGGAAATGCGGTGAAGATCAGGAAGCCGAGCAGGAACGGGCTGATGAACGCGTACCCGGTCAGTTGATTTTTCCAGGCTGCGAACCGCATGGGCATCACTTGTTGCGGGCCAGGATGGCGCTTGCTTCTTCGCGGAACCGTTTGGCCGCGTCTTCAGGCGACAGCTTGCCGAAATCCATCGCTTCGGTGATCTCCTTGAACAGCGCGATGATTTCCGCCGCGCCGTCCGGATCCGGCGGATCCATCGGCGAGCTGTTCTCCTGCGCCCAGGCCACGTAGTCGAATACTTTGATCAGCGCCGGATCGAGCGTCGGCTTCACCGCTTCGATCACCTGGCTGTTCACCGGCACGCCGCGGTCGCCCTTGATCAGCTTGTTCGCCTCGATGTCGTTCACCCAGAAATCGATGAACTTCGCCGCTTCTTCCTTGTGCTTCGAGTTCTTCGAAATGGAGAAATACATCGACGGCTTCAGATACAGCCCCTGCTCGCGGTTCGGACCCGGCATGTGCGCCATTTCGAGCGGCCGGTTCGCCACCTGCTGCAGGCCGACGAACTGGTTCGTCCACTGCCAGACGCCGACCTGCTGCCCCTTGACGAGCAGATCGTCTTCAAGCCCCTTGATCTGCGCCTTCACGTCGGGCGTCGGCGTATCGCCGTCTTGGGCGAGCTTCGCCAGCGGCGCGAAGAAATCGATGAAGAGCTGGTCGTCGTCGTAGCCGAGCGACGTGCCGTCCGGGCTGTACAGATGCTGGCCCTTCGTCCGCAGATAGTAGCCGAAGAACACTTCCGGACGGAAACCGCTGTCAAAATAGAGCCCGGCTTCTTTCGCCTTGCCCGCCAGACCGTAGTAGTCGTCCTAGGTCCAGTTCTCGTCCGGCTTCTCGATGCCCAGCTTCTTGAGCAGCTCGGGATCGTACTGGAACTGGATCGTGTTGACCCCGATGTTGAAGCCGTACAGCTGATCGCCCAGCTTGCCGCCGGAGATGGCGTTCTCGCTGATGTGGTCGGTGTTGATGATCGTGCCGAGGTACGGCGTCAGATCTTCGAGCTGCCCCTTGCCGCCGTATTGCGACAGATACGAGATGTCCATCTGGATGATGTCCGGAAGATCGTTTGCCGCGGCTTGCGGAGCCAGCTTCTTCCAGTAGTCGTCGAAGTTTGCGTATTCCGGCTCGATTTTCACATGCGGATATTTCTGTTGATACATCTCGATGACTTGCAGCGTATAGTCGTGGCGCGGCTGCGAACCCCACCAGGCCATCCGGAGCGTGACCGGTTCCGGATCTTTCGCGCCGCTGTCCGACGAGCCGGCCGAATTTCCCGGCGCATTGCCGGACGATCCGCCTTCCGAAGATTGCGCGTTGCCTCCGTTTCCGCCGCTTCCCCCGTCATTTCCGCCGCCCCCGCCGCATGCGGCGAGCGCCAGCGTGAGCAGGACGGTGAGCAGCAACATCCATCCGCGTCTCATGTTCTTTGCATCCCCTCTCGACTCGGTTGTGGTGACTGCATTTTCATTATGGGATAAGGATGAACGGGCCCGGAATGCAAATTTCCGTGTGGAATGTTCAAAAATCCGAGACGCGGACAACCGCCCTCATGCCGTTCATACCGAACGCTTGTATTCGGAAGGCGTGAAGCCGGTATGGCGCTTGAACACCTGGCTGAAATATTGCGGATTGTCCCCGAATCCGATCCGGTCGGCGATTTCGTACACTTTCACGTCGTCCGCTTCCTTGATCATCTCGATCGCCTTCTCGATGCGGAGGCGGGTGACGTAATGGGAGAACTTCTCCCCCGTCGCCTGGCGGAACAGTTTGCCGAGATAGTCGGGATTCATGAACAGCACTTCGCGGGCCGCCCAGTGCAGCGACAGCTGCGGATTGCCGAGATGTTCGCGCACGCAGGCCTCCAGCTTCGCGACGATCTCGGAGTGGCGGGTGCGGTGCCGCTCGTAATTCGTCTCGCACACTTCACGGACCGCCTGTGCGATATGGTCGGTCATGCCCTGCAGCGTATCGAGCCGGTCGAACGCTTCGATCGCCTTCATGCGGCGGTCGAGCTCAGCGGGATCGCCCTGCCGCATGCAGCCGATGTAGAGCGGGATGAGGAGCGACTTCGCCACCGCGGCGGCGGGCCGCATCTTCGTCAGCGCTTCGAAGAAATCGCCGAGCATCCGCCGAGCCTCTTCCCAATGGCCGGACTTCACCAGCAGCCACAGCCGCTCCTCGTCGATCGCCGGCGGTTCGACTTCCGGCCCGGACGCCGCCAGCTCTTGCTTCGTGATGAGGCCGCCTTCGCCCAGATAGAACCGGTACGCGAGACACTCCTGCGCCTCGCGATACAGGCGGCGCGCCTCGGCCGCTTCGCCGGGCTCGCTGAGCGCGGCCGTCGCTTCCCGCCGGTAGAAACGCGCGAAGGTCTTGAGCACGGTGTCGACGCCGGCGGCCAGAAGGTCCGGCTCCGCCTCGCCGCTGACGAGCAGAATCACCTGCCGGCCGTCCGCCGTGCCGAGCAGCACGAGACTGCCCAGCAGCTCTTCCGCCATGTTCTTCAGCGCGAACAGCAGCTCGAATTCGGGCCCGCCTTCCGGCTCGAAGACGAGCAGCCGCACCCGGCCGCCGCCTTCCGGCAGCCCGGCCAGCCGCACGATGCGCTCCCAGTCGGATCGGCCGTACGTTTTGTTCGTGACCAGCTCCTGCAGCATCCGCTCACGCGCGTGCGGCAGCACCTGCGCGAGCCGCTCCTCGGTCTGGCGGATGAACGCCTCCCGGCTGAGCCGTCTGTCAAGCTCGGCCACGGTCGACTTCAGCGCCTCTTCGATCGCCCGCTCGTTGCACGGCTTCGTCAGATAGTGCTTCACGCCGTAACGCATCGCCGTGCGCGCGTATTCGAAGTCGCCGAAGCCGGACAGCATGATGAACTCGATGTCCGGCTGCGTCTCCTTCACCGCCTCGACCAGCTGCAGCCCGTCCATGCCGGGCATCCGGATGTCGGTGATGATGATGTCCGGCTTCTCCCGCTCCGCCAGCGCCTTCGCGTCCAGCCCGTTGCGGGCCGTTCCGATCAGCCTCGCGCCGCAGGCTTCCCAGTCCATGATGGCGGACATCCCTTCGAGAATAATGCGTTCGTCATCGACCAGCAGCACGCGGTACATGTTGGTTTCCGCCTCCTTCCCTTATCGGCAGACGCAGTCTGACCCGCGTCCCTTCCCCGCGCCGGCTCGCGATGTCGAGGCCGTACCCCTCGCCGAACAGGAGCCGGATCCGTTCGTCGATGTTGCGAAGCCCGACGCCCGAACCCTTCGGCTTGACCTCGCCCGACTTGAGGCGCATCAGAATCGACTCGTCCATGCCCGGCCCGTTGTCGCTCACCGTCAGCTCGATCAGGCCGTCCTTCTCTTCCGCCGTAATCGCGATGACGCAGGTGTCCGTCATTTTCTCGAGCGCGTAATTGACGGCGTTTTCGACGAGCGGCTGCAGCGACAGCTTCGGGATGAGCACCGGCATGAGCACATCCGGCACATCCAGCCGGAAATCCAGCCGCTCCTCGAATCGGATGCGCTGGATGTTGATGTAGTGCAGCACGATCCCCAGCTCCTGCGACAGCGGAATGAGCGGCTCCTTCAGGCTGATCGAGCTGCGCAGCAGGAAGCCGAGCGACTCCACCATGCTGGAGATATGCGGCTGGCGGGCCATTTTCGCCGACCAGTTGATCGTCTCCAGCGTGTTGTAGAGGAAGTGCGGATTGATCTGCGCCTGCAGCGCCTTGAATTCGGATTCCTTCACGGCAAGCTGCCTCGCGTAGCCTTCGCGGACAAGCTCGTCGATCCGCTGCAGCATGATGCGGAAGTTGCGGTGGAGCTGCCCGGTCTCGTCCATCGGCATGTCCCGCTGGTCCTCGTCGTCTTCGTAGGCGAAATTGCCCATCTGCACCCGCTTCATCTTCGCGCTCAGCTTCTCGATCGGACCGGTGATGCCGCGGGCGAACCGGAAGGCGAAGAAGACGGTGAGCAGGAACAGCAGCAAGTAGGCCAGCAGCGTCCAGTTCTTCACGTCGGCCAGCCGATGGAAAATGTCGTCGTACGGAATCAGCGTCACGTATGTCCATTCGGTGTAGGCGGAAGGCAGCTGGGTCAGAAAATAGCGGCGGCCGCCGAGCTCGATAATGTCATAGCCGTTCGACGCCGCGGCGGCGTATGCGCGCAGCAGCCGCTCTTCGCCTTCAAAACCCGCCGGTCCGAAGATCATCCGCTCCTTGCCGTAGATGAGGAGCGCCGCCTTGGCCGGCAGCGAGGCGCCCGCCACATCGGCGGTCAGCCGGTGCATGTCGATCCGGATCGCCAGAACGCCGAGACTTTCCAGGCTGAGCTGCTCGTACGAGCGGATGAGCCGGGCGGCGGCCAGCGCGCCGTCTTCCTCATCCGGTTCAATCCACGTGTTGCCGCCCTGTGTGAGCGAGGTCTCCCGCTCCAGCAGCCGGATCCGGCCGGCCGTATAGGATACGGGCGCCTTGCCCACCGAATATTCCCCGCCGTGCGCGTCGATCAGCTGCACCGAGCGGACGTGGTTGTCCAGCCCGCCCAGCAGGACGATCCGCTCCCGGATCTGGTACGACGCCAGGTAGCGGTCGTAATCGCTGCCGGCATCCTTGATCTTCCTGAGCTGTTCCTGGATGACTTCGTCGATCGCCATCCGGTACGACTGCTGCTGCACCTTGCGCAGCTCGTTCTCGATCGCCGCCGCCGTCTGGTTCAATGCGGCGGAGGACTGCTCGTAGATCTCGCGGTCGTAAACCTCGAACGCGTACTGCTGGACGACGACGATCAGAATGCCGAACGTCGCGATGACCGCGGAGATGAGCACAAGCAGCTTGTATTTGATGCGCAGGTTGCGGTAAAGCGTTTTCAAATCTGCCAATGCCATGCCGCCTCCTTGGGTCCGGGTGCGTTTGCCGTCATTGTAGCAGAAACCATTGTAACAGAAAAAAGCAAGATCACACAGCAATTACATATTTGCTCCATCGAAAGGCCAACACTAAAGTGACAGGCATCGCGGGAACTGGAGGGAATGGCATGACGACGCAGACGGATGGGAAGACGGAACTCTCGACCCGGCTTTCGGCCAATCTGGACCGGATCAAGCGGGACTTCGCCTACCCGTCCAACGAGGCGCTCATCATCCGCAATCTGGTTGTCGCGTCGTTGAAATGCGATGCCGCCGTGCTGTATCTGGAAGGCACGGCGGATGTCAACGAGATCGAAAAACGGATCATCGAGCCGCTCATCGAACGGACGAACACCTCCTTCAAGAACGGCAATCCGCTCGACGCCGTGCGGCTGGAGATCGTCACGCACCGCACCGGCAAGACGGCAAGCACCTTCGATGCGATCAACGAAGGATTGCTGAACGGATGGACGATCGTCCTGATCGAAGGCGTAAACCAGGCCCTGAAGTTCGAAACGCGCGGTTTCGAAACGCGCCAGGTGTCGGAGCCGATCGTCGAACACGTCATCCGCGGGCCGAAAGAAGCGTTCACCGAATCGGCGGCCATCAACCGTTCGCTCGTCCGCAAATATTTGCGGGACCGCCATCTGGTCGCGGAGACGCTCAACGTCGGCGACCGTTCGGTGAGCGAAGTGACGATCATGTATGTGAAGGATCTGGCGGATCCGAACATCGTGGATTCCATCAAGCAGCGGATCCGGGCGGTCCGGACGGACGCCGTCCTGACCCTGCCGATGCTCGAACAATATCTCGACGAACATCCGTATTCGCTCGTGCCGAGCTCGCTCAACACGGAGCGTCCGGACCGGGCGAGCGCTTTCCTGCTTGAAGGCCATGTCATCCTGATCATGGACAACTCGCCCGCCGCTCTGGTCTTGCCGATCACGATCTGGTCTTTGCTGCACTCGGCGGAAGATCATTACATGCGCTGGGCGTACAGCAACTTCATGCGCATCATCCGGCTTTTGGCCCTGTTCGTCGCCGTCATGACGCCGTCCGTGTATATTGCGGTCGCGACGTTCCATGAAGAAATGATTCCGACCGACCTGCTCCTCGCCATCGCGGCGACACGGGAAAAGGTCCCGTTCCCCGCCCTGCTCGAAGTGCTGCTGATGGAGTTCGCGTTCGAACTGGTGCGGGAAGCGGCGATTCGCGTGCCGACCGTCATCGGTCCGACAATCGGCATCGTCGGCGCGCTCATTCTCGGTCAGGCCGCCGTCGAGGCGAACATCATCAGCCCGATTCTCGTCGTCATCGTGGCGATGACCGGCATTTCTTCGTTCACCATACCGGAGCCCAGCCTCAACTTCTCCGTCCGGATTACGCGCTTCATTCTGCTGATTATGGGCGCATTCATGGGCTTTTTCGGCATTGCGCTCGTCGTCGCCTGTTTGCTGGCCTATCTGACCACGTACTCCAGCTACGGCGTGCCGTTCCTGTCGCCGCTGACGCCCCATTACCGTTCATCGGCCGACATGATTCTGCGGATGCCGGTGCACAAGGAGCGCATGCGTCCGCAAAACCTCAATCCGCAGGATGTCGTGCGGAGACCGGAGAGGATCAAGAAACGATGAACACATCCATGCAAGAGAAAGTCGGCGGCCGCGAATTTACGTCCATCTTCCTGATCGTGGTCGGCATGAAGCTGTCGGACATCACGACGACGATTCTGTTCGAATCGGGACAGACGGCCGGATGGATGATTCCGCTGCTCTCCCTTGCTTTCATGCTGGTCGCATACGTCGTGCTCATGTCCGTGCTGAAACGCCGGGCAGGACAAGGCCTGCCGGAGATCGTGTTCACCGTCGGCGGCAAGTTCGGCGGGGGGCTGATCTGTCTCCTGCTGTTCGCCGCCGCCCTGCTCATGACGGCGGTGACTAGCCGGGGATATGTTGACATCATCAATGTCATGGTCTACCAACAGTCACCGCTCTACGCGCTGTACCTCATGCTGATGGCGGCGGCATTCTACGTTGCATCCCGCGGGTTCGCGGCGATCGCGAGAGTCTCATGGATGCTGATTTTCCTGATCGAAGGGGCGATCGTCCTGCTTGTCTCCATCATGTGGGAGGACATCGACTGGATGCGACTTTATCCGTGGGCGGGACCGGGCGTGTTGGAAATCGTGCGAACCGGATTCATGCACAGCGCGATGTTCGGCGAGATCATTCTGGCCACCGCGCTTGTGCCGCAGGTCACGACGTTCAAGGCGTTCCGAATCGGATCGGTCGTCGGGTTCATCGTCTCCAGCTTGAAAATCTCATTCCTGATGGCCGTCTACCTCTCCGTGTTCGATTATCCGGAGATCATCCATATCGCCTATCCATTCCAGCAGCTCACGAAGAACACGTCGTTCGGCAGGGTGTTCACGCACGCGGAATCCTTCTTTATCGGCTTCTGGCTCATCATCTCCGTGATCTATTTCGCGTTCTATATCTACCTGCTCGCCTATCTGTTCGGTCATGCGCTGCGCACGGACCGGTACCAGAAGCTGCTTCTGCCGATGGCCGGGCTTGTCGTCTTCATCGGGCTGATTCCCGGCAATACCGAGCAAGTCCGGAGCTACTGGGAACTGCTCATCAGTTACAGCACGGTTCTGTACGGCGCGCTGCCTTTCGTCATCTGGCTGCTGGATTGGAACTGGAGGAGACGTCATGCGAAAACTTAAGCTTGCGTTGATCCTGCCGCTGCTTTTCACCGCCGGATGCTGGGATCATCTTGAACTCGAAGAACAGGCGTTCGTCGTCGTCGTCGGGCTTGACAAAGGGCCGAAAAACACGGTCGAGGTGACGTTCCAGATCGCGAACCCGCAGAAAGGCTCCAGCGATATCGGCACGGCGGAAAGCGAGCCGCCCAGCGACACGGTCCGCTTCACGTCGCCGGATGTCCTGTCCGCGAAGGATTTGGCCAATACCGTCGTCACCCGGACGATCAACTTCGCGCATCTGAAGACGATGATCGTTCACGAGGCGCTTGCGCGAGACGAGGCGTTCCCCCACATTGCGGGTGCCGCGATCCGCGATCCGGAGCTGCGGCGTGAAGTGGCGCTGATCGTGAGCCGGGAGAAGGCGTACGACTTCATCCAGAAGAACCGCCCGCGCCTCGAGACGCGGCCGCACAAATATTTCGAACTGATGCAGCAGCGCTGGCAGGAGACGGGATATGTGCCGTTCTCGACGCTCAACGAATATTTGCAGCAGCAGGTGGTCGACTCGATGTTTCTCGCCATTTATGCGACGACCGATTCGAAAGATTATCGCGTCTCGCGGCATGAAGACAATTATCTGGCCGGCCAGGTGCCGAAACGTTCGGGCGACACGGTCCAGATGATGGGGGCGGCCGTCTTTCAGAACGGCTGCATGATCGGCACGCTGACCGGGCAGCAGATGCGCTGGGCGCAGTTGCTGCGCCACAAATCGAGCCTCAATTCGTTCATCACGTCGTTCCCCGACCCGTTGGATGAACGGGCGATTGTCACCGTGCGGCTGTTCAAGAACGGGAGGACGAAGATCCAACTGAATCTCGCCAAAGAAAAGCCGGACATCCGCGTCACGATGCCGCTGCGCGCCCAGATTCTCTCGTTCACCAGTCTGCAGCCGTACGCGACGGATACGGAGAAGCAGATGCTGCTTGAACGGCATTTGAAGGAAGAAATCGAGAAAGAGGTGCTTGGCGTGATCCGGATGTCCCAGCGCAAATTCCAGGGGGATCCGTTCGAATGGGAATTGATCGCGCGGAAACATTTCAGGACGATACAGGCCTTTCAGGCCTACGGATGGTCCAGACATTTCAAGAAAGCGAACGCGGAAGTGAACGTCGATCTGCGGATCGAAAACTTCGGCAAGCAGCGGACGCCGTACAGTGAAAAGGTCAATGGGAGTGATTGAACATGGGAATCCTGATGTTCCTCATCGCGCTCGGCCTGACCGGCTATACGCTCTTGCAGGCCTGGCGGAACTGGCGCGGCGGCAATGCGGCAGCCGGACTCGGCATCGCCCTGCTGTCCGGATGCTTCCTGCCGCTCGCCATCTATCTGATGCTTCGCGACTGAACCGCATCGTCGCATTGCCCGCTCTCTGCGCCGCCCAACCGCCGGACGACCGCTTCCGTGAGCAGATACGCGATGGTGGATTCGGCGCCCCGGTTCGCGTTCGGTCCGTCGGGCGTGAGTCCATCGCAGCAGGAGCCGTCCGCGGGATCGGCGATCGCCGCGCCGCAGTCGTTCCGGCCGTGGAACCACGCCCGGCATGCGAGCGCGGTCTCCCGGTACTCCCGTTCCCCCGTCACCCGGTATCCGGCTTCGGCGGCCAGCGCGAGCTTGAACGCTTCAATCGGCTGTTGATCCCATCGGGCCGTGCCTTCCCTCGTTCCCCATCCCCGGTTGCCGATCGGACGGATCGCCCCTGACGGCGCCGCCATCCGCTCGGCCAGGAAGCGGAACGTGTCGCGGGCGGCGGCCAGCGCGTCGCCCCAGCCGAATGCGGCATGGGCTTCGAACAGCGCCCAGGGCAGCAGTCCGTTGCTGTACGTCATGACCGGCTCGAACCAGTGCCATCCCGGTCCCGCCTCGCGGCGGTATTTGTCCAGAAGCCGGCTCTTCAGTTCGGCGGCCAGCGACCGCACCCGCTCTCCGGCGAACGGCAGAGGCGCATCGTCCCGCCGCTCGGATGCGCCGCCGCTGCGCTCCAGCAAGGCGCAGGCCGCAAGCGCATAGGCCCAGCCGCGCGGCATGGTCATCGTACGGGCCGCGGGAAACGCATGCGCCAGCAGATCGGGCACCGCCGGCGCGAGCCGCTTGCCGAACGGAACGGAGATCGTCCGGGCGAGCGCCCAGATCGTCCGTCCGAGGCAATCGTCCGATGGATATTCCGATTCGGGCCGGCGCTCGTAATCATAATTGTTGTGGAACCGGCCGTCCGGCTTGCGGGCCCAGTACAGGAAACCGGCGTATCGTTCCGCCAGTTCCGGCAGCCCCTCCGCTTCGGCCAGTCCGGCATCCAGATCGATCCACTCGATGCACGCCCACAGCGCCCGCGCGTTGTCGTCCGTCGTATAGCCTTCCGCACGCCGCGGAATTCGCCCGATGGCATGTTCGAGGAGACCGGTGTCGTCGGTCAGCCGCCTCAGATGCCGGAATCGGATCTGCTGTGTCGGCTTCTCCATCGTCAGATTCGCCGTCATGGGTCAACCCTCCGCCGTCGAGGCCGTCACGTCCGCGACGCGGCTCTCGCGCCGGAACAGCTCCAGATGCGCGCGTCCGACGACCGGCCAGTGCATTTCCGCGCCGATCCGGGCGATCCGCCGTTCGATCCGTTCGAGCGTTTCGGCCGAACCGAGCAGCTCCGCCAGCGCTTCGGCCCAGGCGTCGGCATCGGAAGCCGGCACGAGGAGCTCCGGGCAATCCGCCAGCAGATCCCGCGCATAGACATACGGCGTGCTCAGCACCGGCCGGCCGAGTCCGACGGCGTAAGCCAGCGTGCCGGATGTGATCTGCTGCATGCCCGGATACGGGGTGACGTACACGTCGCAGGCAGTCAGAATTTCGGCCAGTTCGTTCTCATCCATGTAACGGTCGATCATGAGCAGATGGCGTTCGACGCCGAGTTCGGCGGCAAGGGCGCGCAGCTCGCCGCGATAGGATTCGCCTTCAAGTTTCAGCACTTCCGGGTGCGTCTGCCCGACGATGGCATACAGCACGTCGGGCGCGCGGCCGGCGAGCTTCGGCAGCGCCCGGATGACGGTTTCGAGCCCCTTGCCTCTGCCCAGGAGGCCGAAGCTCATGACGACTTTGCGGTCGTTCCAGCCGAGCCGTTCCCTGAGCTTGCGGCGGGCGTCCCGAGGAGGCTGCGGCGTGCCGTGCGGAATATATGTTATGCGTTCGCGGGGCACGCCGAACGCTTCGGCGACGTAGCGGACGGCCGTTCGGGTCATGACGATGATCCGGTCGCTCAATTCCGCGATGCGCTGTTGCACGGCGCGGTACGGTTCTTCAGGCCGTTCGAACACGGTGTGGAACGTCGTGACGACCGGGATGTCCATTCGCTTCAGCGATTCCAGCAAGTCCAGCACGTACTCGCCGGCTTCGCCGCCGAAGATCCCGAATTCATGCTGAAGCGAGACGAGATCGGCGCCGAACGCTCTGATCCGCTCCGCCGCCCGGCGGTATTCGGACCGTTCGTCTTTCGGCAGCGGGTGGACGCCTCTCCCGTATGTATGCTCATCCGGGATGTTCGTGAGGGCGATCACGAGGTCGCTTCCCTTCCCTCCGGAAGCCGCGTTCACGGCTTGCCGGAGATGATGGGTGTAGGTCGCAATGCCGCATCGTCTCGGTACATAGGTGCCAATATAAGCGATCCTCGTCATATCGTCTCGGCCTCCGGAATGACGTTTACGACGGCTTCATGCAGCAGGTGCCGCGGGTCGATCTTGAGCCCGCTGCCGACAATGCAGCGGTTCAGCTGCGCCGCTTCGGCCGCCGTGCAGCGGTCCCACAGGATGGAATGGGTAACCCGTGCGCCGCGTCCGATGACGCAGTCGTCGCCGATCACGGCATAGGGTCCGACGACGGCGCGCTCGCCGATCGTCACCCGGCTGCCGACGAGCACTGGCGGCACGAGCATCGCGCCCTGTGCGATTTCGGTATCTTCGCCGATCCGGATGCCGCGCCCGAGCTCTCTGCCCGGAAGTTCGAGCTCAAGCTTTCCGTCGAGCAGATCCCAGTGGATGCGGCGGTACCGATCGCTGGTGCCCATGTCCATCCAGTATCCGCTGACATCGGCTCCCTGCACGCGATGCCCGGCCGCGATGAGCGACGGGAACGTCTCGCGCTCGATCGACACTTCACGCCCCGCGGGAATGGCTTGCAGGACATCGCGCTCCATGATGTAGATGCCGGCATTGATACGGTTCGACGGCGCCTCGCCCCGCGGAGGCTTCTCCACGAAGCGGACGATCCGCCCGTCTGCCGACTGTTCGACGACGCCGAACTGCGACGGGTCCGCCACTTCGACCAGGCCGATCGTCACCATCGCGCCGCTTCGCTCATGCGTTTCGACCAGCGCGCGGATGTCCGCGCGGTGCACGATGTCGGCATTGATGACGACGAAGCGGCTGCCGAGCAGCGCTTCGGCATTTTTCACGGCGCCGGCCGTTCCGAGCGGCACCGGTTCGTGCGTATAGCGGATGTCGACGCCAAGCTTTCGGCCGTCGCCGAAATAATCGATGATCCGTTCCGGATAATGCTTGACGGCGATCACAATTTCGCGGATTCCCTGTTCCTTGAGTCCGGCAATCAGATGTTCGAGCCAGGGCCGATTGCCGACCGGTGCCATCGGTTTCGGAAGCCGCTCGGTGAGCGGTCTCATGCGTGTACCGAAACCTCCAGCGAGCAACAATGCCTTCATGCTTCCAATCCCTCCCGACACGCTTGGTATTTTTGGGAAAAAAGAAGAACGCCCGCTGATCCAAATGTTTTCCCGCGGCTGACAGCCCGACGATACGAGCGTCCCGGGAAGAAACGGTTCAGATTAGGGAACGTTCATGGAGATGAGTGTTGTTAGCACTCGATTGCATTGACTGCTAATATCAGGGTAAAACGGCTGTTGCAATCCGATCAAGCGGGATATGCGCCCGGTATGGCGATTTCTGGCTGCTGACGGGGGTTGTATCTCCTTTTTTCTTCCATTTTCTCAAGAAAGGACCGCTGTCCTCCCGGCATTCAGAAGCCGTTTTCATTTTACGTCTGGCATGTGCTAATGGCGGATGGTATAATGAGTCGGTTTGGTTTTTCGACAAATTCTTCAAGACTGGAGGACACCCATGCAACCTGCCTTGCAAGTCCATGAACGGCCCGGCTTCGGTCCGGGTGTGCTGCTCAGCCTGCAGCATCTGTTCGCCATGTTCGGCTCCACCGTGCTCGTGCCGATCATCTTCGGCGTCGACCCCGCGACGGTGCTGCTGATGAACGGGATCGGCACGCTGCTCTACCTGCTGATCTGCAAGGGGCGGATACCGGCCTACCTCGGGTCCAGCTTCGCCTTCATTTCGCCCGTAACGTTCCTCTTGCTCGAGCGGGGCGCCGGCTACTCCGAGGTGCTCGGCGGGTTTGTCGTCGTCGGCGCGATCTTCACGGCGGTGGCGCTGCTGATCGGACGCATCGGCACGAAATGGCTTGATGTCGTGTTTCCCCCGGCCGCCATGGGCGCGATCGTCGCGGTCATCGGACTTGAATTGATTCCGGTCGCCGCGCGCATGGCCGAATGGATCGCGCCGGACGGAGCGGATGCGTCATGGTCGCCCGATCCGAAGAAGATGCTCGTCTCCGTCGTCACGCTGCTTGTCATTCTGCTCGGATCCGTGCTGTTCAAAGGTTTCCTGCGGATCATCCCGATTCTTGTCGGCTTCATCGTCGGCTATCTGGTCGCCTGGTCACAGGGACTTGTCGAATTTGACACCGTCAGCCAGGCGTCGGCGTTCGCCATCCCCGAGTTCACGACGCCGCGCTTCGAATGGTCGGTCATCCTGATCATCGCGCCCGCGGCGCTCGTCGTCATCGCCGAGCATATCGGCCACCTCATCGTGACGGGCAACATGGTCGGCAAGGATCTGTCCCGGGATCCGGGATTGCACCGCTCGCTGCTCGGCAACGGCTTGTCGACGATGCTGTCCGGCTTCGTCGGATCGACGCCGAACACGACCTACGGCGAGAACATCGGCGTCATGGCGATCACGCGTGTCTATTCCGTCTGGGTGATCGGCGGCGCGGCCGTCATCGCCATCGTCATGTCGTTCTTCGGCAAGCTGTCGGCGCTGATCGCCTCGATTCCCGAAGCCGTCATCGGCGGCGCTTCCCTCATGCTGTTCGGCGTCATCGCCTCCGCCGGCATCCGGATGCTGGTGGAGACGAAAGTCAACTACGCCAAGCCGTCGAACATCGTGCTGACGACCGTCGTCCTCGTCCTCGGCATCAGCGGCGCGACGTTCAAATGGGGCCATCTCGAGCTGAAGGGCATGGCGCTCGCGACGGTCGCCGCCATTCTGCTGTCGCTCCTGTTCAAGGCGTTCGAATTGATCGGCTGGCTCAAGGAAGACGAGGCGGATTCCCATTAAAAAAACGAAACAGGCATGCGGCCGTTGGAAACGGCTGCGTGCCTGTCCTTTTTTTATTCGCTGAGGATGGCCTCGATCCGGTCGAGCGCTTCCTGCGGCAGCACGACACCCGATGCCTTCGCGTTCTCTTCGAGCTGCGACGGCTTCGTCGCGCCGACCAGCGCGCTGGCGACGATGTCCTGGCGCAGCACCCAGGCGAGCGCAAGCGTGCCGAGCGACAGGCCGAGCTCCTTCGCCACCGCGTCAAGCTGGTCGACCTTCCGCAGATGCGATTCCGTCAGGAAGTTTTTGATCCACATGTTCGTCTTCGGATCGGCGGCGCGGCTGTCCTTCGGCAGTTCGCTGCCGAGCCGGTATTTGCCCGTCAGCACGCCTTGCGCAAGCGGCGAATAAACGACCTGCGCCACGCCGTACTTCTCGCTGACCGGGATGACCTCCGCCTCGATTTTCCGGTAGAACATGCTGTATTGCGGCTGGTTGACGACGATACGGTCGAGCAGATACTTGTCCGCGATCCGCATCGCTTCCTCGATCTGCGCCGCCGACCACTCACTGACGCCGGCATAGAGCACCTTGCCCTGGCGAATCAAGTCGTCGATCGTGCGCAGCGTCTCCTCGACGGGCGTCTCCGGATCGTAGCGGTGGCAGTACAGAATGTCGACGTAATCCTGCTTCAGCCGTTTCAGGCTGGCGTGCACCTGCTCGAACACATGCTTGCGGGACAGGCCCCGGTCATTCGGTCCGTCGCCCATCGGGAAGAACGCCTTCGTCGCGAGCACGTACGATTCGCGCGGGTACCGCGGAAGAATGTTGCCCAGCAGCCGCTCCGCCTCGCCCCGTTCGTAGACGTTCGCCGTGTCGATGAAGTTGATGCCGAGCTCGAACGCTTTTTCAATCAGCTGTTCGCCGATGTTGCCGTCGACGGTATGGCCGTACGTCATCCAGCTGCCGAAGCTGATCTCGCTCACCTTCAGCCCCGATCTGCCCAACTTCCGATATTTCATCTTGCCGCACCCCTCTGCTCTGCCATGAATTCATGTAAACACGCGTTCATATTACCACATCCCGATAAAGCTGTCCAACTTCCCCCGTCATTGCGGAATTCCGGCATTACCGCCTGTCGGTCACACCGCGTTGCTCAATTTGCGATGATCGCGCTTCATGATCGACACGACGAGGGACGCCCATTTCGGGTTGGCGGGACAATATTTCTTCCCCACTTTCTCGATCGTCGAATAGCCTTTGGCGATGTAGCTTTTCGCGATGAGCGATCCGAATTTGTAGACGCTGTCGCTCTTCGTTTCGAAGCTGTACGCTTTCTTGCTGCTTCCGCCGGTCGCGTTCAGCCCGAACAGGTTGTTCTTCTCGCGCGCCAGCTTGCTCTTCCCGTTGCCGCTTTCCAGCTTCATGACGGCGATCGTGAACAGGGCGTTGATGCCGTGCTCGATTTCGATTTCAAGGATCGCTTTTTCCAGTCCGTGCCCTTCAAGCGCCGTTCCTTCCAGCAGTTTCGCGATGTCTTGCTCCGTCATGCCGGAGGAAGACATCACTTTTTTGGTCAGCGGCGCGGGACCGGCGCTGTCGTCGGACGGTTCGGGCTTGTAGATCGCATGCTCGGCGCGGACGGACGGCGATGCCGACGCGATCGCCACTTCGCGGGCGGCGTTCTTCACCTGCTCGGGCTCCGGGTCGGCAGGCTCCGCATACGCGCCGTGGATGTAGGTGCCGTCTTCGAGCGCCAGCCATCCGTTCTCCGTCTTGCCGACGACCTTCACCCGGTCGCCTTGTTTGAGCAGATCCCGGATCGGCGAATGTTTGTCGGGCTCGGCGCGCACGTTCAAATAATACGCGGTCACGACGTACGAAACCGGCTGATCTTGCGGGGGTTCGGACGGCTGCGGGATTTGCGGCGATGGCGCGGACTCCGGTGCAATGACGGATTCCGGCGTCCGGCCGGATTCCGGTTTTGTCACGATTTCCGGTTGCGGCGAGGGTTTCGGATATGGTGAAGTTGCCGGGGATTGAAGGGTTGCGGTCTCATCTTCGCGCACGGCGGAGGACGGCGCCGGGGCAACGGCTTGTGCCGGAGCGGCAGCCAAGTCATATTGCACGACCGGTCCACTGACCGGCGGAACGGGCAACGTTTCATGCACGGTGCCCTGGAGTTCCCGGGCAAGTGCCCGCGATTGGTACGCGGCGCCGTTATCCGCACCGGGAGCGTCGGGCCAGGCGGCGGTCACGCCCAATGCGGCGACAAGCGCTATCCATACGATTCGGAACAAACGGCCGGCTGCGGCTGACATTCCCATCACCTCTCGGTCCGAATTGCGGCCGCTTCGGCGGATGGCCGGGCGGCCGTCAGGCCTTGACCATGATGTTCGATGTCCAAATGCACTTCCCATTGTATCCGTTGTCCGCCGAGAAGCTTGTCATAACGCCGCGCGCCGTTTCGGTGAACCTTTGTCGAAATGAAATGGACCGCCGCGCATGGGCGGCGGTCCCGCTTTCCGGTCTGTCTAACCTTGGCCGACCGTCGTGCCGAATGAAGCGGTATTCATGTGAAGCGCCGTTCATTTGACGCCGCTGTATACGAACGCCCGGATGATCTGGCGCTGCGCCGCGAAGAACGCGAGCAGCACCGGAACGGCCAGCATGACGTTGGCGGCCATCAGCACGTTCCAGGTCGCCGTCCCTTCCGTCTCGCGGATCTTCGCGATGCCGAGCGGCAGCGTGCGCGCCGATTCGTTCGTCGTCATGACGAGCGGCCAGAAATAATCGTTCCAGTGCGTAATGAAGCTGAACAGCGCGAAGGTGACGAGCACGGGTCTGGCGAGCGGCGCCATGATGCGCAGCATGATCTTCCATTCCGGCGCGTTGTCCAGACGGGCCGCCTCGATCAGTTCCTCGGCCGTCTGCATGAACGATTGGCGCAGCAGGAAAATGCCGAAGGCGCTGGAGGCGAAAGGCAGAATGAGCGCCAGATGCGTATTGAGCAGCTTCCAGTCGCTCAGCATCAGGTACACCGGCAGGAAGATGAGCTGCGCCGGGATCATGAGCGTCGCCATGACGAGCCCGAACAGCAGCCCCTTGCCCGGGAACCGGAACCGGGCGAAGGCGTAGGCGGCCGGAATGATCGTCAGCATCTGCAGGATCAGGATGCCGACAGAGACGATGAAGCTGTTCAACAGATAAGTGAGAAACGGGCCCGAGTTCCATGCAACGGCGTAGTTGCTCCAGACCGGCTCGGCCGGAATCCATTCCGGAGGGAAGATCATCGTCTCGGGCAGCGTCTTCAGCGAAGTCGAGAGCATCCAGGCGAACGGCAGCGCGAAGGCGCAGACGAGCAGCAGCATGCAGGCCCGGTTTGCCGCGAACAGCATCGCTTCCAGGACGGCGCGGATGCGGCGTGCGGCGAGCGGCCGCCGCACGCCGGCCGCCTGGCCGATGGCCGATCTTCTTCCGGCGTCATTCATGGACATGCGGATTTCCCTCCCGGCGTTAGCGGTAATGGACGCGGCGCGACAGCAAACGGAAATAGATCAACGTCAGCGTGCCGACGATGATGAGCAGGATGACGCCCGCCGCCGAAGCGTATCCGATCTTGAAGAACCGGAATCCGTATTCGTAAATGTAGTAAACCAGCGTGTTCGTCGAATTGATCGGTCCTCCCTGCGTCATGATCGCGATCGTCTCGAACACCTGAAACGAGCCGATCAGGTTGATGATGACGAGGAAAAACAGCGTCGGCGACAGCAGCGGCAGGATGAGACGCCGGAACGTCGTCCAAGGCTTCGACCGGTCGAGCGCCGCCGCTTCGAGCAGCTCCGGCGGGATGCTCTGCAGGCCGGCGATGAAGACGAGCGTATTGTAACCGAGGCTCTTCCATACCGCGACGATGACGAGCGACACCAGCGCCGTGCCGGGATCGTTCAGCCACTTGAGCGGACTGATGCCGAACAGGTGGAGCAGGCCGTTCAGCAACCCGTATTCGGGGTCCATCAGCCAGCTCCACAGGAGCGAGATCGAGACGAGCGAGATAATGTGCGGCGAGAAGATCGCGCCCTGCACGAAGGCGTGAAACGCGCTTTTCCGGTTCAACCAGATCGCGAGCGGCAGCGCGGTGCCGGTCGCCAGCAGCACCGTCATGACCGTGTAGAGCGCCGAATTCCGCAGCACCTGGAGGAAGGTGTCGTCCGCCAGCATCTCCCGGTAATTGTTCAGCCCGACGTAGGTTTTCACCGGACTGATGAAGTTCCACTCATGAAAGCTGAGATGGATCATGTATCCGATCGGATACAGATAGAACAGGGAGAACACGACGAGCGCGGGCGCGACCATCGCATAGGGGCGCAGCCGGTTCAGGATGGACGGCATGCCGTCACACCCCCGCCGCCGCTAGCTGCGGCCGGACCGCTCGCAGCCTGCGCAGCCGGTTGCCGTCCCGGTCGAAGAAGTACAACCGCTCGAAAGGCACGACGGCCAGGGCGAAGTCGCCGCCGACATACGGGTTCAGAAACGACTTCACGAAGAACGATCCGGCTTCGCAGCGCAGCTTGTACACCTGCTCGGCGCCGAGGCTTTCCCGGGTTGCGATTTGGCCTGCGATCACCAGGCCTTCCCGCGTAAGTTCCGCCGTCTCGGGCGAGAGCAAGGCGTGTTCGGGGCGAAAGCCCACGAATTCGGCGTGCCCCTCCCCTTCCGTCCGGAGGCCCGGCAGGCGGGACGCAGGCAGCACGTTCATCGGCGGCGTACCGATGAACTGGGCGGTGAACAGGTTGTCCGGATCTTCGTAGAGCACCATCGGCGGGGCCGCTTGCATCACCTCGCCCTTGTTCATCACGACGATCCGGTCGCCCATCGACATCGCTTCCACCTGGTCGTGCGTGACGTAGACGAAGGTGGTGCCCAGCCGCTTGTGCAGCTCGATCAGCTCGGTGCGCATCTGGCCGCGCAGCTTCGCGTCCAGATTCGAGAGCGGCTCGTCGAGAATGAACACCTTCGGATTTTTCACCATCGCGCGTGCGAGGGCGACGCGCTGCCGCTGTCCGCCGGACAGGCTCTGCGGCTTCTTGTCGAGGTACGGCGTCAGGCCGGCGATCTCGCAGATGTCGCGTATGAGCCGTTCGCGCTCCCGCTTGGGCACCCCGCGGTTCTTCAGGCCGAATTCAATGTTGCCGCGGACGGTCATGTTCGGATAGAGCGCGTAATTCTGGAACACCATCGCCACGTCGCGCTTGCCGGGTTCCGTGTCATTGACGAGCTCTCCGTCAATCCGGATGTCGCCGGACGTCTGCCGCTCGAGTCCGGCGATCATGCGCAGCGTCGTCGATTTGCCGCAGCCCGACGGGCCGACCAGCACCGTGAACGAGCCTTCGCGGATCGTCAGATTCAGATTCGGAATGACGGTCTCCCCTTTGAATCGCTTCACGACGTCGATCAGTTCGATGCGGGCCATGGTCTCCTCCTTGTCATTTCGCGAGCAGTTTGTCCGCTTTCGCGGCTGCTTCGTCCATCGCTTCCTGCGGCGACACTTTCGGATCGAGAATCGCTTTCTCGATGGCGTTCTTGATGAGCATCACGATCTCCGGATACGCGTTCTCCATCGGCCGCGGATTGGCGTACGCGAGCTGATCGACCGCGACTTTGTATTGCGGATATTCGGCGAAATGCGCCTTCAGCTCGTCGGTTTCGAGCGCCGACAGCCGGGTCGGCAGATAGCCGACATGCTTGTGCTGGTAGATCGTGCTTTCCGTCGTCGTCATGAATTTGATGAATTCCCACGCCGCTTCCTTCTCTTCGTCCGTCAGCTTCGACGTGATGACGAGCTGGCAGCCGCCCGTCGGGACGCCGTAGTCGCGGTTCGCCGGCATGAAGGACGTCGACATCTCGAAGCCGTTGCCTTCCGCGATCTCGATGGCGGCCGACACGCCAGCCGTCGAAGCGAAGCGCAGGGCCGAGATCTGGTTCGCCCAGTCTTTGTCCGCCGCGGCGCCCGCATCGTCGCCGACCGGAATCTTGATCAGGCCTTCTTCGGCGAGACGCTTCCAGAACGCGACCGGTTCGACGCCTTCGGGCGAGTTGAACAGCGCCTTCTTGCCGTCTTCGGACAGAATCCGGCCGCCGCTCTGGAAGACGAGCGCTTCATAGAACCAGATATCGACCGGCACGGTCATGGCGTACTTGCCTTTCTCCTTCAGCACGCGGGCATATTGCTCCAATTCCTCCCAGTTGCGCGGTCCTTCGGGATCGAGCCCGGCTTCCTTCAGCATCGTCACGTTCTTGTACATGATCGGCGTGCTGCGCATGAACGGCAGGCCGTACAGTTTGGCGTCGACATAAGCGTTGCCCATCAGCCCCGGATTGAAATCGTCGAGCTTGAGCGCTTCCGCGTCCCTCTCCGCGTACGGGGTCAGTTCAAGCAGCATGCCGGAACGGGCGAACATTCCGGTCGACGCGATCTCGAGGTCGGTGACCGCGGGCGCGTTGCCCGCCGCGAACGCCGCCTGCACCTTGGCGTGCAGGTCATCGTAGTTGCCCTGATGTTCGGCGATCACTTCGATCCGGTCCTGCGACTCGTTGAACCTGCGAACCAGCTCCTGCTTCGCTTCCTCGATCTTGTCGCCGAACGCGTACCAATAGCGGATGACGATCTTGTCCTTGTCGTTATCCGCGGCGCCTCCTTGGCTTTTCGCTCCGGAAGCCTGCGTACCGCCGGCGCTGCCTTCTCCGCTTCCGCCGCCGCCGCAGGCCGCGAGCACAACCGTCAACGAAACCGCCAGCAAGACGGCCATCCATCTCCGGTTCATTTCTCCACCCTCCCATCCGGGTCATCATGTCCTTCCGCTCAAAGGCTCGGAGCCGGCGCGATCCCGACGCGGGCCGTCCGGTCCGCCTCACCGCCGCGGGCGTCTTCGCGGGGCGCGAAATGCGGCATGTACCGATGCAGAAACCGCGCATCCGCGATGAGCGAATCGTCATCGAGATCGACCGCGTCGATGCGGATCTCGTCCGCTTCCACCGTGACAAGCCGGAACGAAGGCACATCGAGACAGGCGGCGAGCTGCACGAACGTCCAGTTGTCTTCCCGGACGATCGACTCGGCGTGCGTATGCCCGTTGAAATAGACACCGACGCCGCGCTTCATGCCGAGGATGGCGCGGATGTCGATCTCGGGCACAATGGAGCCTTTCGGTTCCGTCGACCTCGCCGTCGTATTGTAAACCGGGTGATGCGCGAACACGAGCAGCGGCCTTGTGCCGGACGCCCGGACGACCGATTCCAGCCACGCGAGCTGCGCTTCATCAACATGGCCGCTCCAGTCCCGCCGATCCTGTTCCCGCGCCGTATCGAGGAACGCGAGCACGGCCTCGCCGGTCTCGACCGCGTGGTAGCGCTGACCGCCGTTTGCGCGCAATACGAAATCGCGCGGCATGGCGTACAGGTCGTGATTGCCGAGCACATGGACGAACCGCCTGTCCCTCCGGCGAATCAGGCTGAACACGCCTTCCAGCTCGGCCGGCGTGCCGAAATTCGTCAGGTCGCCGAGCGAGATGTGCCAGTCGGCTTCGATGTCCAGAAACTTCCCGAGCAGCGAACCGTAGAACCGGTCCCGCGCGTCGCGCCAGCCGGGGATCGACCCGTCGACGTTGTGATAATGCAGATCGCCCATCAGCACCAGTCGCATGTTTTCCTCTCCTCCCGCTTGGTTGGTCATATCCGGATATGCCCTATCGTAACGGGGAAATGTCGCCGCAGCGTCAACGGGATGAGAAGATTTTGTAAAGGCGAAAAAAAAAACGGCCGATCGGAAGGAATCCCGATCAGCCGTCGTGTGTGTCCAGCCGTTTTCGGTTCAACGCGGCTTGATGAACATCTGGGTCCAGTAGTGGCCGTAGCTGCCGCCCGACGCGTAGCCAACGCCGATCTCGGTGTAGCTTGCGCTCAGAATGTTGCTGCGGTGACCCGGGCTGTTCATCCAGCTGTTCATGACCGCCTGTGCGGTTTTCTGGCCCGCTGCGATATTCTCGGCGGCGGCGCTGTAGCGGATGCCGAACGCCTTCATCATATCGAACGGACTGCCGTAAGTCGGCGAGTTGTGGGAGAAATATCTTCTGTCCCGCATGTCCTCGCTCTTGTAACGGGCGACGCGCGACAGTTCCCAGTTCAGCTTGAGCGGCTTCAGCCCGTTCTTGGCCCGCTGCTGGTTGACGAGCTCGACGACCTGCGCCTCAATCGACTTGACGCCGCTCAGAAGCGGCACGGTCACCTTGTCCCCGGGGTAGATCCAGTGCGGATCCTTGATCTGCGGGTTTGCGGCGATGATTTCGCTCAGGCCGACCTGATATTTCAGCGAGATGATCCACAGGGTGTCTCCCGGCTTGACCGTGTAAACGTCGGTGTCCGCGGGCTGTGCATGGACGGCGGCCGGCGCGGCGGCCAAGGCGCCAAGCGCGGTCAGGACGATGGACAGCACCGATGCGATCAGTCTTTTCATCATGGAAAAACGCTCCTTGCAGTCGCAGTTTTTCCATATGGTGCCGCAGATCGGTGCGAATTATGCTTACAAGACGAAGGCCGCTCCCCCGCGGGAACGGCCCGATTGCACGTTATATGGCGGTTCCGGTTGTTCCGGCGCCGGCCGACCGCGCAGGCTGCCGGCGCAGGGCGGGAACCCGCAGCCAGGTGCAGATGCGCCACACCCATTCAAACGGCCCCATCCGGTACCGCTTCAGCCACCAGACGCTCCAGACCGTCTGCAGGGCGAGCAGCACTGCAGACCAGAGGAGCGTGGCCCAAAGCGGCCATTCGCCCGCCTCGATCCGCAGCGCCTGCACCAGCGCCGCCGTGAGGATCGTCTGGGTCAGGTAGTTGGTGAACGCCATCCGGCCGACGGCGGCCAGCGGCCGGAACCGTTCGGCGCGTTCCCCGCCCGTAAGACGCATCAGCGTCGCGACATAGAAGACGGCCAGCGCCTTGCCGCTAAGGAACACATACAAGTAGTGCTTATCAAATTGATACACCGGATCATGCGCATAGTCCCATGCCATCGGCGCGGCGGTCAGCAGTCCGACGGCCAGCGCCGTCCATTGGACGCTGGCGATCCTGCGGGCGCTTGCGGCGCCGGGCCGGAACCAGCCGCGCCTGCCGGCATACAGGCCGAGCAGGAACAGGCCCAGCACTTCCAGGCCGTAGATCGGCAGGTTCATCGCGTTTTCCGTGTACAAAAATCTGAGCCGTTCGGCCATGTCCGGCAAACCGTCTGCGAATGTCGGATCGAGGCTCCGATCGGCGGGGATGGCCAGCATCGTCAATCCGAGCAGCACGTGAATGAAGACGGCGACGCCGAGCAGCGACCACGCCCAACCCGCCACCGTCGTGTCCGTCCTGCGGATGAACGGAAGCAGGAAGAAGCCGAGCAGCGCGTAAGTCAGCAGGATATCGCCGAACCAGAGCAGGATCGCATGCGCGGCGCCGAACAACAGTAGCGCGCCGAAGCGCCGGGCGGCCGCCGGTCCGGGCGCAAGCCCGCGGCGCTGCGCCGATTGCAGAAACAGATGGAACGATACGCCGAACAGAAAAGCGAAAATCGTGTAAAATTTCGACTGCACGAACATGTCGTACAGCACCCGGATCAGCGCGTCGCTTCCTTCGAAGCCGGAGCGGAAATAGACGCCGCTCCCCGCCATTTCGGGCACGTTGACGAGACAGATGCCGAATACGGCAAAACCGCGGATGATGTCAATGAGTTCGATTCGTTCGGATGAATGGCGTTCGTTCAACGACCGGTACTCCTTCCATTGCAGCGATTCTTCGGTTGCCATATCGACATCATACATTTATTCCCATCGCTTCCGCAAGCAGTTCGTACGACCTCAGGCGGGCGTCAAAATCATGCAGCATCGTCAGCACGATCAGCTCGTCCGCCCCGTATTCCCGGCAAAACCGTTCGATATCGCGTCTCACTTTGTCCGGTCCGCCCACGATCATGCGCGTCCGGTTGGCCCGTATGCGCTCCCGATCTTCCTCGCTGTACGGATAGGCATCCGCCTCCTCGGGCGTCAAATACGGCCGCGCGAATTCGCCTTTGTCGATGAGCAGCATGCGCAGATCGACCGGCGCAGCCAGCTGCTCCGCCTCCTCGTCCGTCTCGGCGCAGATCACGACCGTGCAGACGGCGGTCCTTGGCTTGTCGCCGAGCGGGCCCGGGCGGAAGCGGTCGCGGTAGTTCCGGATGGCGTCATGGCCGGGAATGCCTTTGAAGAAATGTGCGTATGCGAACGATGCGCCAAGCTGCGATGCCAGCTCCGCGCTCTGCGTTCCCGAACCGAGCAGCCAGATTTCCGGTACGGTCGGTATCGACGGGCGCGCCCGGACGCCGGCATACGGATGATCCGCGGGCAGATCGTCCCGCAGAAAACCGGCCAGGTCGATCAGCCGCCGCTCGAACGTCGCATCGCTGCCGGCGCCGTATTGAAGCGCGGCCGCGGAGGGCGGCTTGCCGCCGGACGAGCGGCCGATGCCGAGGTCGACCCTGCCGGGAAACATCGCCTCCAGCACGCGGAATTGTTCCGCGATCTTGTACGGACTGTAATGCTGCAGCAGCACCGCCGCCGATCCGACGCGGATGCGCCGGGTTCGCGCCAGCACGGCGGCCATCACGATTTCCGGCGCGCTTCCGGCCAGCCCGTCCGTATCGTGATGTTCCGACACCCAGAACCGGGCATAACCGAGCCTGTCCGCCGCCTCCGCCAATGCGAGGGTATTCCGCATCGCTTCGTAAGGCGTCATGCCGGAGACGAGGGCCGATTGGTCGAAAACGCTGAGGGTTACCATAGCATCGTCATCTCCCCGTTTGTGTAAACACGCGTTCATCTTATAAGCGGAAGAAGCAGGCTGTCAACCGGCGAATTTCATCCGCCTGCCCCGCCTGCCTCATCCAATCCGTTATTGAAGGACATCCATCATCCAGCCGAACGGATCTTCAATGCGCCCGTACTGGATGCCGGTGAGCGTCTCGTACAGCTTCGACGCGAGCGGTCCGATCTCCCCGCCGTTCACCGCAAGCTTACGGCCGCCCAGGACCAGTTCGCCGATCGGCGAGATGACCGCCGCGGTCCCCGTGCCGAACGCCTCCTCAAGCCGTCCGTCCCGATGCGCTTCCTCGATCTCGTCGATCGAGATTCGGCGTTCCTCCGCTTTCACGCCCCATTGCTGCAGCAGCCGAAGCACTGAATTCCGCGTGATGCCGTCGAGGATGCTTCCGCCTAGCTCCGGTGTGACGACGGTGCCGTCAACTTTGAAGAAAACATTCATGCTGCCGACTTCTTCGACATACCGCCGGTGGACGCCGTCGAGCCACAGCACCTGGGAGCTGCCGTACTTTTTGGCCTCTTGCTGCGCCCGGAGGCTGGCGGCGTAGTTGCCGCCGGTCTTCGCATCGCCGACGCCGCCGGGCACGGCGCGGACGTCACGCGTCTCGACCATGATGCTGACGGGCTTCAGGCCTTCCGCATAATAGGCGCCGACCGGCGACATGATGATCAGAAACAGATATGTGGACGACGGCGCAACCCCGACATGCGGTTCCGTGGCAATGATGAACGGCCGGATGTAGAGCGATGTGCCCGCCTCGCCCGGCACCCAGCCGCTGTCTGTCTCGACCAGCTTCCGGATTGCTTCCAGCGCGAGTTGTTCGTCGACGGGCGGAATGCTGAGGCGGACGCACGAACGGTTCAGCCGCTTGATGTTCATCTCCGGCCGGAACAGCCGGATGCGCCCGTCCGCCGAACGGAACGCTTTCAGACCTTCGAACACGGTCTGGGCGTAGTGCAACACCATCGCCGACGGATCGAGGGCAATCGGCTGGTACGGCACGATGCGCGGACTGTGCCAGCCGCGTCCTTCCTCGTAATCCATAACGAACATGTGGTCCGTGAAATGTCTGCCGAAGCCGAGCCGGTCGGCCGGCGGTTTCGGCTTCGCCTCACGCGCCGGGATCAGCTCGATGACGGGCATGGTGCCGCTTCTCATCTTTCCATCCGCTCCTTTGAGAGGGGCAAACGCTTACAATGCCTGCATGCCGGCTCTGCCCCGCAATTCTTATTGTCATCTTATCAACGATTCGACTATATTGAAAATATCGGTTTTGTCGATTTTGCATACCGATTAGGTATGGTTAATGGAGAGGATCCGGATGGATATTCGCCAGCTTCGCTATTTCCTGGCCGTCGCGGAAGAAGGCCAAGTCACGCGTGCCGCAAGGAAACTGAACATGGAACAGCCGCCGCTCAGCCGGCAGCTCCGCATGATGGAGGAAGAGCTCGGCGTCGACCTGTTCGACCGTTCCGGCAGGCGGATGACGCTGACGCCGGCCGGCGAACGGCTGCGCAGCCGGGCTGAACAGCTGCTGCGCTTGTTCGGGGAAATCGTGACGGAAGTGAAGGAACTTCACGAAGGCATTGCCGGCACGCTTTCGATCGGCGCCGTCGTATCCTGCGTCTCCCTGCTGCCGCCGCGCATCAAGCAATTCCGGGAAACTTACCCCGGCGTCACCTTCAAAATAACGGAAGGCGATCACGAACTGCTCGGCGACCGCCTGTCCAGGCGCGCCGTCGAACTCGTCGTCGCCCGCCTCCCCTTCGAAGCGCCGGATGTGGATCACGGCTACGAAATTTTCCCCCTTCCTTCCGAACCGTTCGAAGCCGTCATTCCGGAAGACTGGCTGCCCCATCCCGCCCCCGGCGGGATCCGGATGCGCGAACTTGCCGAATGGCCGTTCCTGACGCTGCGTACCGACCGTACGAAAGCGATGCACGAGCGCATTGTCTCCGAATGCCGGAGGCACGGATTCGAACCGCGCATCATCGCCGAATGTTCGAGCGTGGCCGTCATTTCCTCGCTGCTGTCGGCCGGCCTCGGCGTCGCGCTGCTGCCGCGGTCCGTGCTTGCGGCCTTTCCGCCGGCGGGTACGAAGACGATCCGGCTTGCCGATTCGTCGCTTTCGTCCGAGGTCGGCATTCTCTGGCTGAAAGACCGCTATCTCTCCCGCAGCGCCCGCCTGTTCATCGACAGCTTCCGCGAAGGGGGTTAAGGCTCAGTCCCGGATCGCCGATCGGTGTTTGAGCAGCGTGATCGAACGAGGCGGAAAAACATACCCGCCGTCCGCGTCATACCGCGCATCCGTCTTCACCAAACATGTTACCTGATCATCCAGGCCGAATCCGTTCACCGTCTCCCACGAGGGGCAGGTCAATTCAATCGCCTCGGCGATTTCCGGAACATCCGCTCCGGTGAACGATACGACCGCCTTTGCGGGCCGCGACGGATCGCGGTTGACGACGGCAAGCACGATCTCTTCCCGACCGTCGTGATACGTTGCGGACACGTCCAGACACGGAACGGCGGACGGCTTTCCTTCCCCGTCCGTCAACATCGCGGACTCCGTTTCGCAAGACAGCTTCCAGTTTCTGCTGTGTTCCCGGTACAATTTCAGAGGATGATAGATCGTCTGAAGGAATGAACCGTGCTCGTTCGTGAAGATCGGCGCCAGAATGTTGACCATCTGTGCGAATGTCGCCATTGTAACCGCGTCGCTTTGACGCAAAGGATGAATGGCGTTCTGCTTCTTCGTCACGTCCACACGGATGCGGGATGGCATGCGGCACACTCCTTGGCTTCAGATGGTGATGCTCCACCCGCCCATCATAACAGAAAAACCGGCCGGACATCGAGTCCGGCCGGCACGGTTTGGCTCATGCAGTCCCGGTTCAATGGAATTGCACGTCGATCCGTCTGCGTTGGTCGCCCTTCATTTTCGGCATATGAATCTCGAGGATGCCGTTGCGATAGGAAGCGGAGATTCCTTCCGAAGCGACGGGCACGGGCAGCGACACCGAGCGCGTGAACTTGCCGACGAACCGTTCGCGGCGATGATACTGCTCCTCTTTGACTTGCTCCGACGCTTTCAGCCTGCCGGAGATCGTCAACGTCTGCTGATCGACCGAGATTTCAACATCCTCCCTGCTCTCAAGCCCCGGCACCTCGCATTGGGCAACAAGCTCGTTCTCCGTTTCATAGAGATCGATTCGGCCATAGCCCGCACTTTCCAGGAACCGTCCGGCAAACGGCCAGTCATCGAAGAATCGGTCCACATTTCTGCGCAGCGCGTCAATCTGGCGAATCGGATCATACGGAATAAGCGGCACCGCTATCGCTCCTTTTGATGTGGAATCAGAATGGATTTGCGGTTAATTTGTCCCGTTGCTGCCCGGAATATGCATGCGCATAACGGACAATCCGTCATTCATACACTGTGGTTCAGAGGGCAAATTACGATAATACAAGGAGGGAACCACATGTTCAAACGAATAGACAGACTCGCCATCGAACTTCCGGTTCCGGCACACCCGGATCCGAACGGGGCAAGCGCGGTCCAGGAATTGCTCGGAGGCAAGTTCGGCGAAATGTCGACGCTGAACAATTACCTATACCAATCGTTCAATTTTCGCGGAAAATCGAAGCTGCGTCCGTTCTACGACCTGGTGGCGAGCATCACGGCGGAGGAATTCGGCCATGTGGAACTGGTGGCCAACACGATCAACCTGATGCTGACCGGCACGACGAGGCCGGGCGATCCGGATTCGACGCCGCTCGGATCGGCCAAGGATCTGCGCATGTCGATCCATTTCATCGACAGCGCCCAGACCGCCTTGCCTGTGGATTCGATGGGCCGGCCGTGGAACGGCACCTATGTCGTCTCGAGCGGCAATCTGATCTTCGATCTGCTGCACAACTTCTATCTGGAGATCGGCGCGCGGACGCACAAAATGCGGGTGTACGAGATGACCAGCCATCCGACGGCCCGCGCGATGATCGGCTATTTGCTCGTCCGCGGCGGCGTGCACATCCTGGCTTACGCCAAGGCGCTCGAAATCATCACGGGCGTCGACGTCACGAAGATTTTGCCCGTTCCGCGGCTGGACAACAAGGCGTTCGACGCGGCCCGGCCCTGGGAAGAGCGCGGCGAGCACCGCCGGCTCTATACGTTCAGCGACAACGACTATCAGCAGATCGCCCGGATCTGGCGCGGAACGCATCCGATCGACGGAGGCCGGCTGGAGGCGTTCTCCGGCGTTCCGGGCTACGGCGGCCCCGTTCCCGATCTCGGGGAATTGCCGGAAGAATTCGCGCCCGGCATCACGCCCGAAGATCTGCAGGAGATCGCAAGGCGGCTGTCGCAGGAGGCCGGGATGTAACGGAAGGCCCGGTCAGTGCGCCTTGTCTTCCTCCCGGCCGCCGAGGGCAATCTGGATGATCGCCAGCACGCCCGTCTCGACGATGGCGGCGAGCAGCGCGATGGAAAGCCAGTTGTCCGTGCCGAGGAAATAATACAGCAGCAGGTGGAACACAAGGAGCACGGCGAAAGCGGCAGCGAGGTTGATGCGGGCAATCCATCTGAGCATGGGGGCATTCCTCCTTGATACACGCTCATTGTGTCCCTGCCGCATCCAAATTATACCTTCACCGGAAACGGCAAAAATCCCGCGGTCCATCCGCGGGATTTCAACGTTCATATTCGATCTCACTTTCCGGCCAGCGTCTCCGTCAGCACCGGCACGATCTGCGATTTGCGCGAGACGACGCCCTTCAGCACGGCCCGGTTGTTCTCCAGCTTGACGCCGTAAGCCTGTTCGACGGCAGCCGCCTGTTTGCCGAGCGCGATGCCGACCGAATCGTTGTTCAGAATGTCCGTCACGACGAACAGGAACAGGTCAAGGCCCTTGGCGTCGATGATCGCGCGGATCTTGTCCTCCGCTTCGGCCTGGCGCGACAGCACGTCGTTGACGTCGACGGCATTGACCTGCGCGATCTCGACCTTCGCGCTGCCCATCTGGAATTCCTTCGCGTCGAGCGACAGCAGTTCGTCGATCGTCTTCTTGCTCAGATCGGCGCCGGCCTTCAGCATGGCGAGCCCGTACTCTTCCGCGTTCACTCCGGCGATTTCCGCCAGTTCGCGGGCGGCCGCCACGTCTTCCGGCGTGCAGGTCGGCGACTTGAACAGCAGCGAGTCGGAAATGATAGCCGACAGCATCAGGCCGGCGATTCGCGGCTCGACGGACACGCCGTTCTCCTTGTACAGCTTGTTCAGGATCGTCGCCGTGCAGCCGACCGGCTCCGCGCGATAATAGAGCGGACCGGCCGTCTCGAAATTCGCGATCCGGTGATGGTCGATAACCTCCGCAACGCGCACCTGATCGATGTCCGCGGCGCTCTGCTGCCGTTCGTTGTGGTCGACGAGGATGACCGTTTTCGTCTCATCGGCCACCTTCTCGACGAGCCGCGGCGCTTCCGTCTTGAAATAATCCAGCGCATACTGCGTCTCCGCGTTCACGGCGCCGAGGCGCACCGCTTCGACCTGCTGTCCCAGCTTCTTCTTCAGTTCGGCGTACGCGATGGCCGAGCAGATCGAGTCGGTATCCGGATTGCGATGCCCGAATATGAGTACCTTATCCATGTTTCCTGCTCCTTATTGTAGGATTTTGCCTCCGTAAGTATAACGCACCCGGACGTGCAGCCGCAAGCGTGTTCGACAGCGCCGCCGCGGTGTAGTATCGTAAGAAATAACACCATACCATCCCGGAGGTGCCCGCATGGAATGCCGCGTCGGCTGCGCAGCTTGCTGCATCGTCATCTCCATCTCGTCGCCGATTCCCGGAATGCCGCACGGCAAGCCGGCCGGCGTTCCCTGCATTCACCTGACCCCCGACCGGCGCTGCGCGCTGTTCGGGCATCCCGATCGGCCGGAGGTGTGCCGCGCCTTCGCGCCTTCCGAAGAGCATTGCGGCCGGACGAACGAAGAAGCGTTCCGGCTGCTGGAATCGCTCGAGCAGGCGACGCGTCCCTCCGGCAAGTAGACCGGAAGCAGGCATTGGAAACCGCATTACGGAACGGAGCGATGGAAGATGATCAAACTCGGCATACTGGATCAGTCGCAGGTCGGCGAAGGCAAGACGTCGGCGGAAGCGCTAAGGGAGACGACGAGGCTCGCCATCGAAGCGGAACGGATGGGCTACAGCAGGTTCTGGATGTCGGAACATCACGGCAGCCGGTCGCTGGCCCATTCCAGCCCGGAAATCATGATTGCGCATGTGGCGGCGGCCACGCGCTCGATCCGGGTCGGCTCGGGAGGCGTCATGCTGCCCCATTACAGCGCCTATAAAGTGGCGGAAAACTTTCGCCTGCTCGAAGCGCTCCATCCGGGCCGGATCGACCTCGGCCTGGGCCGCGCGCCCGGCGGACGGCCGCTGTCCACGCGCGCGCTCCATGAGGGCAAGACGTATCATTACGACCAGTATCCGCAGCAGGTGCTCGACCTGATCGACTATTTCCAGGAGACGACGGAGGATCACCGCTTTCCCGGCCTCTTCGCCTCCCCGTCGGTCGACACGCATCCCGAGATTTGGCTGCTGGGCTCCAGCGACGAGAGCGCGCGCATCGCCGCGCAGCTCGGCACCGCGTACGGGTTCGCCCAGTTTTTCGGCACGCCGGGCGGCGCGGAGGCGATCCGCTGGTACAAAGAACATTTCCGGCCGCAGCGGCTCGGTTCCGAACCGAGGGCGCTGGCGGCGGTGCTCGCGATCTGCGCCGAGACGGAGGAAGAAGCGAATGACCTGGCGCTCAGCACCGACCTTTACTTCCTCGGCATCGAGCGGGGGTTCGAACTGCCTTATCTGCCCACCGTCGAAACGGCTCGGAATTATCCGTACACCGAGTTCGACCTGGAGCTGATTCGCCGCGCCAGAAGCCGGCGCATCATCGGAACGCCCGGGCAGGTACGCGAGGCGCTGGAACGGCTCGCGGAGGAGTATGCGGCGGACGAACTGCTGATTGTCAGCCCGATCCATGATTTCGCCAAGCGCCTCGCCTCCTTCCGTCTCATCGCGGAAGCGTTCGGACTGGCCGCGAAGGCCTGAGCGCGGAACGGAATGTCGTCGGCGGCGGCAGGAATTTCAATTCATGATGTTGAAGATTAACCCCATAAAACATTAACTTCATGAAATGGATGAACGCGATGACCACCATGCTCCACTTCATCATTAATCCCGCCGCCGGCAACGGGAAATCGCTGCGCGTCTGGAGGCGGATCCGGCCGCTGCTGGAACGAAGCGGCGTCCGGCATGCCGTCCATCTGACGGCATCGCCCGGGGAAACCGCCGAAATCTGCCGGCAGTTGGCGGAAAACAGCGTCGCGGTTCGGGACGATCGGCCGTTTCGCGACGTCGTCGTCGTGGTCGGCGGCGACGGGACGCTGCGGGAAGCCTCGCTCGGTCTGCTCAAGGCCTGTCCCGATGCTGAGGCCGCCCGCCTGCCGGCGCTCTCGTTCATTCCGGCCGGCTCCGGCAACGATTTTGCGCGCGGCCACGGCATTCCGTTAAATCCCATGAAAGCGCTGTCCAACCTGCTGGATGCGCTGCGCGAAGGCCGAAGCCGTCGCATTGATATCATTCGGTCCCAGGGCGGCGGAGCGGCGCTCAGCTCATACGGCGCGGGACTCGACGCGGCGGTGGCTGCCGCCGTCAACCGTTCCCCGCTCAAGCGGCTGCTCGGCCGGGTTCGGCTCGGCCGTCTCGCCTACGTGTTGCTGCTCGTCCGGGTACTCGCCGCCTATCGGCCTGTCGATGCGGTGCTTGAGGTGGACGGCAAGCGGCATCCTTTGACAGCCGTCTGGCTTGCATCCGTATCGAACATTCCGTCCTACGGCGGCGGCATGCGGATCAACCCGGATGCTTCGCCCGATGACGGCCTGCTCGATGTCTGCGTCGTGCAGGGCATCACCCGGATGAAACTGATCACGGCTTTTCCCCGCGTATACTCGGGTAGCCATACATCCATCGCCGGCGTCTCGTTCTTCCGCGGCCGGCGCATCCGGCTCGAATCGTCGTCGCCGCTCTCCGTCCATGCCGACGGCGAAGAAGTCGGCGCTGCGCCGTTCGACATTCACGCCCACCGAAGCGCGGTCGAAATCATCGTCTGACATGCCATAACGAAAGCCAGGCTCCGGCACAACCGGCCGCCTGGCTTTTCCTTTTGCTTCCTATTAAATAGCCGCTTGGATTACAGCTTGACCGTGCGGCCGGTCGCCTGCGACTCGAACGCCGCGAGGATGACGTTCAGCGACTTCAGCCCTTCTTCGCCGGAAATGCGCGGCGGCGTGTTCGTTACGAGGCAGTTCACGAACTCGTCGATGATGCCGCTCGTCGTCTGCTTCTCGTTCGTCGCGATTTCGCCGACGTTGTAGCGCTGCGTCGTGCCGTCCCGCAGTTCGACGATCACCTGGTCAACCGGGTCGGTGCCGATCTTCATGACGCCGTTCTCGCACCAGAGCACCGTGCTGTTGTCTTCGCCGCGATAATACGTCCAGCTTGCGACGAGCGTGCCGATGGCGCCGCTCTTCATGCGCAGGATGCACGTCGCGTTGTCGTCCACCTCGGTGCCTTCTTTGTGCAGCGTCGAAATGAACGCCGACACCTCGGCCACTTCGTCGCCGAGCAGATGCCGGATCAGGTCCGACTTGTGCACGCCGAGGTCGCCCATGGCGCCCATGATCGCCTGCGGCTTGTCGAAGAACCAGCTGTTGCGGCCGTCGACACTCCAACCTTCCGGACCCGGATGGCCGAAGGACGTGCGGAATGTCAGCACCTTGCCGAGGACGCCGGATTCGAGAATTTCCTTCGCCTTGACATGCGGCGGCATCAGGCGCTGGTTGTGGGCGACCATCAGGAAGACGTTGTTCTTGCGCGCGGCTTCGATCATCGCCTCGCCTTCTTCTTTGCTGCCCGCCATCGGCTTTTCGACGAGCACGTGGGCGCCGGCTTCAGCCGCAGCGATCGACGCGGGCGCGTGCAAATGGTTGGGCAGGCAGATGCTGACCGCGTCCGGCTTCTCGGCCGCAAGCAGCTCCTTGTAATCCGCGTAAGCCCGCGCGCCGTATTTCTGCGCGTATTCCTGGGCCCGTTCAATGACGATGTCACAGAAGGCCACGAGCTCGACGTTCTCGTTCGCGGCGTATTCGGGGATGTGACGATGTTTGGCAATCGATCCGCAGCCGATGACTGCGACCTTGATTTTGGACATGTCCGACACTCCTTGTTCCTGCTGGATTGCAACCGATATCATCTTAACGTTTTTCCGACTGTCAGGCTAGCGGCGATCTTGTCTTATATGCTTACGATTTTGTCATGACCGCTTCCCTTATGCAACTCATCGTCCCCGCCCTCCCCCCTTCGTCCGCCTCAATGGACTCCAGTTCGCAAAGCTGCCTCCTGCGAAGAATGGTCCCGTTCCGCGAAGGGAATAATGGCTGTGACCCGCGGAAAATTAAAGGAATGGCGCGAATCGCAGCACGATTTGTTGCATATTTCTCAGATTTCTTGTCGCTCATACAGAAAATATCAAATACGTCCACTTCATGGTCAAGATTGTCTCCTTGACGCTTATAACCGGTTATGTAACATTGGTGGTGTAACCGCTATCGCAGCCCATTCGCACGGAAGGTGGGGATACATGAGACTGAGAGAGAAGAACGTCTTCCTGACCGAAGCCGACAGTTCCGCGGGAAGGGCCATCTTTCGCCGGCTGGCCGCCGAAGGCGCTTCGTTCATCCTGAACAGCGCATCGAACGGCGCCGCGATCCGGGAAGAGCTGGACCGCATCCGCGCATCCGGCTGCAAGGTCATGGTCGTGAACCTCGACCTGTGCAGCAGAGACGACGTGGATCGCATGCTCGAGACCGCGTCGCGCGAGATCGGCGAAGTGGACATCCTGGTTCACAACAACGATCTGACCGAACCGGGAACGATTGAACACGGCAGCGAAGACTGGTTCCGGCGTCTGATCCATTACAACGCCAAATCAGCCTTCATCTGCACCCAGGCGGTCGGCAGACGCATGGCCGGTCGGCGCCGCGGCAAGATCGTCTTCGTCAGCTCGATCCATGCCGAGAAGCCGACCGGATCGTCGTTTCCGTACAGCGCCTCGAAAGGCGCCGTGAAGATGTTGACGCGCGAAGCCGCGCTGCGGCTCGGCCGAAGCGGCGTCTCGGTCAATTCGATCGAGTTCGGCCCCGTGGAAGGCGATGACGAACGTTTCCGGAGCGATCTGTCGCTGCTGTACGAGCATTACCGCTACAAAGTGCCGAACGCGGTGCTCGGGACCCACGACGATCTGGCCGAAACGGTTCTATTCCTCGCCTCTGACGATTCCCGTTACATCAACGGTGCGGACATCCGTGTGGATGGCGGATTTCTGATGCATTATCTTGACGGCAAAATGAAACGGACGGCCGAATGACCGTCTGATTCGCCGCAATCCATTTTCCAGACGAGAAGGAGCAACGGATTTATGGCCAATAAGAAAGAAACCTACGAAAGCACACTTGCCCACGTCAACACATTCTCCAGCCCGTCGGAACTGCGCATTACGGACATCCGGTTCGCGGACATCGTCGGCGCGCCGATGCATTGCAGCCTGATCAAAGTGTACACGAACCAGGGCCTCGTCGGCTTCGGGGAAGTGCGCGACGGCGCGGACAAAGTGTACGCCCAAATGCTCAAACCCCGCCTGCTCGGCGAAAATCCGTGCAACATCGACAAGCTGTTCCGCCGCATCAAGCAGTTCGGCGGCCATGCGCGCCAGGGCGGCGGCGTCAGCGGCATCGAGATCGCGCTGTGGGACCTCGCCGGCAAAGCGTACGGCATCCCGATCTACCAGATGCTCGGCGGCAAGTTCCGCGATAAGATCCGGATGTACTGCGACACCGACGTTGAAGGCAAAGACACCGGCACCGCCATGGGCAAAGCGCTCAAGAAGCGGATGGAGAAAGGGTTCACCTTCCTCAAGATGGACCTTGGCATCGGCCAGATCATCGATGAGCCGGGCACGCTGAGCGCGCCGCTCGGATTCCTCGAGGAATGGCGCGCCGCGAACCGCGAATATTGGCAAGCGCGCCGCAACCCGAACGTTTCGGTCGAAGAGCTGCGCAGGCTGAAAAACCGTCAATACGAATACAACAATATCGCCCATCCGTTCACGGGCATCCATGTGACCGAGAAAGGACTCGACATGCTCGAGCAGTACGTGGCGGAAGTGCGGGCCGAGATCGGCTATGAAGTCCCGCTCGCAATCGACCACTTCGGCCATATCGGCGTCGAGGACTGCATCAAGCTCGGCCGGCGGATCGACAAGTACAACCTGGCCTGGATGGAAGACATGATTCCGTGGCAGTACACGAATCAATGGAAGCGTCTGGCGTCCGCCGTCTCCACCCCGCTCTGCACGGGCGAAGACATTTATCTGAAGGAAAACTTCAAGCCGCTGCTCGAATCCGGCGCCGTCTCGATCATCCACCCGGACGTCCTGACGACGGGCGGCATTCTCGAGACGAAGAAGATCGGCGACATGGCGCAGGACTACGGCGTTGCCATGGCGATCCACATGGCGGAAAGCCCGATCGCCTGCCTCGCGGCCGTGCATGTCGCCGCCGCCACGGAGAACTTCCTGGCGCTGGAGTTCCACTCGGTCGACGTGCCTTGGTGGGACGACATCATCATCGCGCCGAAGCTGCCGAAGCCGCTCGTGCAGAACGGTTTCATCCATGTACCGGATGCGCCGGGCCTCGGCATCGAAGAGCTGAACGACGAAGTAATCGCCCAGCATCTGCATCCGGAAGTGCCGGGCCTGTGGGAACCGACCGACGAATGGAACCATTACGTCGGCAACGACCGGCTCTGGAGCTGACCGCGTGAAAGGGGCCGTAACGGAATCCGGGAGCGGCCCCTTCCCTATTGAGCTTAGTCGCCGCTGCGGCGGCATGGTTCAACGGCTGTACCGACTACGAATACGGAGAGGTGCCAACCGACATGAAATTCGACAATCCCGAAGACATCATCCAGCTTACCCCGCTGTGGAAAGGCGAGCGTTTCCCGAACGGCCGCCCGAAAGTGCCGGACAACATCCTCGAGCGGATGCGCAAAATTACGCTTGAGGAAGCCTGGGCGCCGCTCTGGATGAACGGCTACAAATTCCAGTTCGAAGGCGACTTCAAAATCGTCCACCCGGACAAGATCATGGTCGGCCGCGCGGTGACGGCCGTCATGGTGCCGCTGCGTCCCGACCTGCATGAGACGCTGCTGAATTACGGCCACGAGCAGGAAGGCCGGCGCGGCTTCTTCAATCAATGGGTCATCGACCAGCTTGTCGAGGACGACGTCGTCGTCGTCGACATGTTCGACAAAGTGTTCCAGGGCACCTACATCGGCGGCAACCTCGGCACCGCCATCGCGACGCGGACAAAACGCGGCGGCGCGGTCATCTGGGGCGGCATCCGCGACCTGCAGCAGGTCGTCAACATCGAGGGCATCAATGTCTACTACCGCGGCATCGACCCGACTCCGATCGGCGATGTCACGATGGTCGGCATGAACGTGCCGACGCGGATCGGCAAGGCGATCTGCATGCCGGGCGACGTCGTCGTCGGCACGCCGGCCGGCGTCATCTTCGTGCCGCCGCACCTGGCCGAGGAGACGGTCGTCCGCGCCGAGAAATCGCAGGTGCGCGACATTTTCGGCTTCGTCCGGCTGCGCGAGAAGGTGTACACGACCGCGCAGATCGACTCCGAATGGTCGTTCGAAATGTGGGAAGATTTCATGCGCTGGTTCGAAAGCGACCCGGCTGCCGCCGAATACCGCCATCTGAACTGGGACAAGGAGCTGGAGCAAGCGCGCGCCCGACGCGACGAAGGGCCGTCCAGCAGCGTGCGCATGTAACCCCCGAACACCCCGCATATCACCAAGAAAGGCATGCCTCAAGGCATGCCTTTTCTGATGGATGCGAGCGGATCAGGATTACCACGCGTATGCTTCCGGCGCCGAGCCGCCAGGACCCGGGAAAATCTCGTCGATTTCGCGCAGCACATCCTCCGTCAGCTCCAGCTCGACGACGCGCAGCGCGCTGTTCAATTGCTCGACCGTCCGCGGCCCGATGATCGGCGCGGTCATCGCGGGATGCGCCAGCGTCCAGGCAAGCGCCACCACCGCTTCGGATTCGCCGAGCTCGCGGCACAGCTTCGAGAACCGTTCGAGCTGCGGGCGCAGCTTCTCGATCTTGTCCATATGGTTCGCGGAGCGCGAGCCTTGCGGCGGATTGAAATTGCCGGCGAGCACGCCGCCGTCGAGCGGGCTCCACGCGATGACGCCGATGCCGTACTCCTGCGCGGCCGGCAGCACCTCAAGCTCCGGCAGACGGCACAGCAGGCTGTATTTGTGCTGCTCCGACACGAGGCCGAGGAAACCGCGCTTCTGCGCCTCGTATTGCGCCTTGACGAGGTCGCGGGCCGCGAAGTTGCTCGCCCCGACATAGCCGATCTTGCCCTGCAAGATCGCCGTCTCGAACGCGCCGTACAGTTCGTCCCATGTGACATTGCGGTCGACGTGGTGCATTTGGTACAGCTCGATGTGGTCCGTCCGGAGCCGGCGGAGAGAGTCCTCGAGATGGCGGCGGATTTTGTAGGCCGACAGCCCGCGCTCGTCGTTCGGGTTGTTCGGCTCCTCCATGCTCTGGTACACCTTCGTCGCCAGCACGACGCGTTCGCGCCTGCCGCCGCCTTGCGCGAACCAGCGGCCGATGATTTCCTCGGTCACGCCCCGGTTTCCGGGACCGCCGTACACGTTCGCGGTATCGAAGAAGTTGATGCCGGCATCGAGCGCCGCGTCCATGATGCGGAATGCTTCCTTCTCGTCCGTCGTCGGTCCGAAATTCATCGTCCCGAGACAGAGTCGGCTCACTTTCAGCCCGGATTTGCCAAGGGTGGTGTACTTCATGTCATCTTCCTCCTTGCAGTATATATTCCATGTCCGTGTTCCCGCCCCGCCGGAAACAGGATGGAACCGGACACGTTTCCATGCTTTACCCTGCCCTGATGTTTTGATATGCTGGGTCAGGACTTGCTATAACGACTTCATTTGCAAATCATCCGGAGGGAATTGTGCTTGCAGAAACTCGTCTTCTTCGTAGGTGTCGCCGGTACCGGCAAGACGACCATCGCCCGCAAGCTGGCTGAACGGATGCCGGCGGCGTTTCTGGACCGCGATACGGTGGGCGGCCGTTTCGTCGAGCATGCGCTCGTGCAGAACGGCCTGGACCCGAACGACCGCGATTCCGAATACTACAAAAGACATCTTCGCGACCTCGAGTACGATACAACGCGCGACATCTGCATTGACAATCTGGCAGCCGGCCAGAACGTCTTCATGATCTCCCCTTTTACATCCGAACTGAAAAATCCGGACTGGATCGAGGATGTCCTCCGTTCCGCCGGAAAGACGCACGCCGAGGTCGATGTGAAGATCATCGTCGTTACGCTGGAGAACATGGAGATGCAGAAGGAACGAATCATCGCCCGCCGGACGGAGCGCGACCGCTGGAAGCTGGACCATTGGGAAGCGTTCGCGGCGCGGGCCAGGTTCGTGCCCGACATCCGCTGGGATCTGCCCGACGGAGCCGTCAAAATCTTCGACAACAGCCCGCCGCTCACCGAAGAGCGGGTTGATGAGCTGTACCGGTTCATCCGGGCTTGACCGGAATCGACAAGCTGCCGCGCCGATCGCGGCGGCTTGTCATTTTTTTCGCGCTTCACCATGAGAAAATTCTAACGCGAATCTCATAATGCGCATCCATCCCTCCTTGACCGGGAATTGCCTTTTTCATGGCCGCGAAAGGCTTTCCGGGTGCTGTGGTATAGTAAGAAACAGCGGCCGGTCGGCCAATCGACAAGGAGGGACAACAGGTTCATGCGTCAAGGTGTCATCAAGAGAAGCCTCGCCGTCATGCTTTTGGCGGCTGTCGGTTACGGAGCAGCCGGCGCTGCGCTGGCGGACCCCGCATCCGCCGCGACCGAACAATCGAAACAATTGATTGAGGTCGGCAAGGAATACATCGGCACCCCTTACCGGATGGGCGGGCTGATCAAGAACGGCGAGCCCGTCGCCTTCGACTGCTCCCTGTTCACCAAGCACGTGTACGCCGCGCTCGGCGTCGAATTGCCGCGCACGTCGAAAGCGCAGGCGAAAGCCGGCGAGAAAGTGGAGCGCGGCAACATCAGCCAGGGCGATCTGCTGTTCTTCCGCACGAACGGCAAATCGATCAGCCACGTCGCGATCTACGTCGGCGACGGCAAAATGATCCATGCATCATCGAATCACGGCGTGACGATCTCGGACATGAATTCCTCGTACTGGAAGAAGCGTTTCGTCACGGCGCGCCGCGTCCTGTGACGGACCGGTCAGGCACGCTCCAGCGGCAGCCATTCGAGCACCCGCTGGATGTGCCTGTCCCAATATCCCCACTCATGCTCCCCTTCGTCGTAAACGACGGTCAGGTCATAATTCGTCTTCTTGCACGCTTCGGTAAAATTCAGATTGTCCTGATACAGGAAATCGCTGGTGCCGCAACACTGGTACAGCTTCGGCTTCAGCGCGTCCGCATGGCCGGTCTGCTCCAGCAGCCAGAGCAGATCGTGCTCCGTGCCGGCGATTTCCAGTTCCGGGCCGAAGATCTGCTCGAACATCGGGCGGAGGCTCGAATCGAACGGCCGGTTCAAATGGTTTGCCATGTCCAGCGCGCCGGACAAGCTGGCGGCGGCGGCGAACATTTCCGGCTTGCGAAGCGCCCACTTGAAGGCGCCGTAACCGCCCATCGACAGCCCGGCGACGAAATTGTCCTCGCGCCGGTCCGAGAGCGGGAAGAACGAGCGCGCCAGCTGCGGCAGCTCCTCGGTCAGGAAGGTCCAGTACTTCCCGCCGCTGTGCATGTCGGTATAGAAACTGCGGTGCACCTGCGGCATGACGACGGCCAGCCCGTAAGGCGCCGCATAACGTTCGATCGAGGTGCGGCGCAGCCAGATCGAGTCGTCGTCGCTCAGGCCGTGCAGCAAATACAGCGTCTTGTGGCGTCCGGAGGACGCTTCCCCCTTCATGCCGATCTGCTTTGTCGTCTGCTGCGGCAGGATCACCGTCATCGTCGTGCTCAGGCCGAGCACTTCGGAGAAGAAATGACATTGAATAAGGGCCATCTCGATACCGTCTCCTATCCCGTGTTGTGATGTCTTGATGCGGCGGCGATCAGCCGGAACACGCTCGCCGCGCGTTCCTCCGCCCACTGCTCGGCTGAAGCCATCGCTTCTTCCGGCGGGCACGGGCCGGGCGCCAGCGGGAATGCCGCCGTCAGCCCGAGGCGTTCCGGCAGCCCGGGGTCCGGTTCGACGCTTCCGCACAGGGCGATGACCGGAACGCCTGCCTTCCGCGCCGCCTCGCATACCCGGCTGATCAATTTACCCGATGCCGTCTGGCTGTCCAGCCGGCCTTCGCCGGTTATGATCCACGAAGCGCCGCGGATCTTGTCCGCGAATCCGGCAGCTTCCATGACGAGCTCGGCTCCGGGCCGCATCTCGGCGTTCAGGAAAGCGATCAGCGCCGCGCCCGCGCCGCCCGCCGCGCCGGCTCCGGGCATGTCACGCACCTGGATGCCCGTGAATTGCGCGGCGATGGCCGCATAGCGCTCCAACGCGGCATCCAGTTCCCGAACCGCCGCGTCGTCGGCGCCTTTCTGCGGTCCGAACACGGCCGAAGCGCCGGCCGGTCCTGCAAGCGGATTCCTGACGTCGCAGGCGGCGACGAACCGGCTCTCCCGGATGCGCGGATCGAAGGACGATCCGACGATGGCCGCGAGCCGGGCCAGCGCGGCGCCGCCGCGTTCCAGCTCGCGTCCGTCTTCGTCCAGCAGCCGCATGCCGAGCGCCTGCAGCAGCCCCGCGCCGCCGTCATTCGTCGCGCTTCCGCCCAGCCCGACGATGAACGAACGAATGCCGGCATCAAGCGCCGCTTTGATGAGCAGCCCGGTGCCGTACGTCGTGGCGCGGCGAGGATCGCGCTCCCCGGCGGCCAGCCGCGTCAGTCCCGACGCCTCCGCCAGCTCGATGACAGCCGTCTTGCCGTCGCCGAGCACGCCGTAGCGGCCTTCGATCGGTCTTCCGAGCGGATCGACCGTCGGGACGAAGCGGATCTCTCCGCCGGTTGCCGCCACCAGGTTCTCCATCGTCCCTTCCCCGCCGTCCGCGAGCGGCAGCTTGACGATTTCGGCGTCCGGCAGCACCGACCGGATGCCGCTTTCCATCGCGTCGCACAATCGGGCGGCGGCTGCCGACCCTTTGAACGAGTCGGGTGCCAGTACGATTTTCATGCTGGAGCCTCCTGTCATGCCGCATGAGCGATGCAACAAGCATGGCTGAAACGGCTGAGGGCCGGCGTTATCCGCCGGCCGCAGTCCGGGCGCGCTCATGCGCCTCGATCAGCCTGTCGCATCGCGCGTTCCACTCTTCGTCCACCGCGCAACGCTCGGGCGCAGCTTCGAACCAGGCGATCGTCTTCCGGATGCCTTCGGCGAACGGCACCTTCGGCTTGAATTCCGGCACGAGCGCGCGGATCTTCGAATTGTCGAATACGGCGCTCACCGCCTTGTCGCCGAGCAGCCCGCCTTCCATATCCGGCCAATGCGAGATGATGAAATCCGAGGCGATATGGACGAGCTTCGGCTCGATGCCGGCCGCCCGGCCGATGGCCTCATAGATCTGGTTCCACGTCAGCACTTCGTCGGACGTGATGTGGTACGCTTCCCCGATCGCTTCCGGCCGGCCGAGCAAGCCGGCGAATCCGACGGCGAAGTCCGTGTTGTGCGTCATCGTCCAGAGCGACGTGCCGTCGCCGTGCACGATGACCGGCTTGCCGCGCCGCATCCGGTCGACGATCGACCACGGCTTCTCCCAGCTGTTGATCGCGGCCGGAATCATCGTGTCGCCGTATGTGTACGACGGGCGGACGATCGTCACCGGGAACCCGCTGGCCTTGTGCTCGTCCATCAGCAGCTTCTCGCAGGCGATCTTGTCCCGCGAATACTGCCAATACGGGTTCTCGAGCGGCGTCGATTCCGTGATGATATAATGCCGGAGCGGCTTCTGGTAGGCCGACGCGGAGCTGATGAAGACGTATTGTTTCGTCCTGCCCCTGAACAGCTCGATATCCGCCCTGGCTTGTTCCGGCGTAAAGACGATCCAGTCGACGACGGCATCCCATTCGTGGCCGCGCAGCGCTTCCGCTGCCGATGCGGCATCCCGGATGTCGCCTTCGATGACTTTCGCCCCTTCCGGGACAAAATCCTGCCGTCTGCCGCGATTGAACAAATACAACTCGTGGCCTTGCGAGATGACAAGCCGGGACACCGCCTGGCTGATCAAGCCCGTGCCGCCGATGAACAGCAGTTTCATGCCGGTCAGCTCCTTCCATTCAGGCCTTCCGCGGCGCTCATCGGTAGAAATTGCGTACCCAGCGGTGCGGCTTCACCTTCGCAATCTTGCCCGCCGGCAGCCCCTTGCCGTCGCCGACGGCCATGTTCCGCTCGACGTTGCGGACCGTCCGCATGCCCGGAATGACGGTCGAGACGGCCGGATGGCTCAGCACATAGCGCAGCGCCGCCTCCGGCATGTCTTCGAGGCCGATGCCGAGATCGGATGCGATGCGCTGCACGCGTTCGTACACTTCCTTCTTGCGGTCGCCGGCAAAATAAGACGCGCGGAAATCGCCTTCCGGGAACGTCGTCTCCGGCGTTATGCGCCCCGTCAGGCCGCCTTCATCGAGGGCGACGCGGACGATGACGCCCACGTTGTGCTTCTGGCAGGCCGGCAGCAGCTGATCTTCCGGGCTCTGGTCGAACATGTTGTAGATGACTTGCACGGTGTCGACAACGCCGGTCTCGATCAGTTTGAGCGCGTTGTTCGGCTCATGGTCGTTGATCGAGATGCCGAAATGGCGGATTTTGCCCTGATCTTTCAACTTCTGCACCGCTTCCAGCCAGTCGCCTTCGCCGACCCATTCGTCCGACCAGACATGGAACTGCTGCACGTCGATCGTGTCCAGACCGAGGTTGGCCAGGCTCCGCTCCGTGCAGGCGATGACATGATCCGCCGGAAACGCCTCGGACACCGGGGTGCCCGGGCGAGCCGGCCATACCCGGTTCTTCGGCGGAATCTTGGTCGCGACGTATACGGTTTCGCGCCGGCTGCGGACGACCTCGCCGACGAGCCGTTCGCTGTGCCCGTCGCCGTAGCCGAGCGCGGTGTCGATGAAATTGCAGCCGAGATCGATCGCCCGGTTCAGCGCGCGGATCGATTCTCCATCATCCGCGCCGACCCAGCCTGTATTGCCGATCCCCCAGGCGCCGAATCCGACTTCGGATACTTGCAGTCCGGTTCTTCCCAATGCGCGGTAGAACACGCCGCTTCCCCCCTAATTCAAATCAGGCATCAAAAATCAGCGCTGGTACGTATCCTTCGGTCCCATGCCGACGGCGTCCAGGCGCCGCTTCGCTTCCTCATACACATCGGCCGGCAGCGGTCCCTTCTCGGCCGCGCGCACGTTCTCGTGGAGATGCTCCGGACGCAGCGTGCCGACGATCGTCGTGGACAGATGCGGATTGCTGAGCGTGAAGCGCAGCATGAATGCGGTGCGGCTCTCGCCTTCGTCAAGCAGCTCGTCCAGCTTCGCCTGCTCCCAATACGCCCACCGGTTCACCGGACCGCGTCCCGCCCCGGGTTCGCCCTGTCCGACGCCGCCGCGGATGATGATGCCCGCGCCGGTCGCCGCCGCCTGGGCGATGATGTCCTCGTGTTCCCGCTCGATCGCCGAGTACGGGATCTGGAACGTGTCGAATTCGCCGGACGCGATGAACGGCTGGATGTTCGGCATGTAGGAAGAAATGCCGATCCACCGCGCCTTGCCGGCTTTCTGGATCTCTTTCAGCGTCTCGACCAGCTCGCCTTCTTCCGCCTGCTGCGGCGTCGGGCCGTGCAGCTGCAGCAAATCGACATAGTCGGTCCGCATCCGCTTCAGGCTGGTGTCGATGTTGTGCAACAGGTTCTCGCGCGTCCATACGTGCGGCGTCTCGTCGTGATCGCCGCAGTTGACGAGCGTGCAGCCGCATTTCGTCGCCAGGATGTATTCGCTGCGGCGCTTGCTGATAAACCGCCCGATGTACTCCTCGCTCATCCCGTAGTCATAGGACGTGTCGATGAACGTGATGCCGGCATCCAGCACCGCGTTCAAAATGGTTTCCGCCTGTTCGTCCGTCACCGCTCTGCCGCTCCATACCCGCCGCCCGCGAATTTCCATGGCGCCGTAGCCCAGTTTGGTCACCTTGAGACCCGTTCTTCCGAGAATCGCCGTTTCCATCCGTTTCTCCTTTCGCTGCCCGCCAATCGCTGAATTTTCAAAATTCGTGACATCGTTTCCATTATAGCGGAAAACGCGTGTTTACAACAGGACTGAAACGGATGTAAGTTGGTAAACCCGAGTTTAGCGGGTCAAGCCTGAACTGTGCGTTCGAGCCGCCGGACGTCCGTATGGACGACCCAGCGCGCTTCATCGGGCACATCGAAGAAACCCGGCCATGCGCTGCTCACTTTCCGGTCGGGATTGAGCCATTCTTCCGCCTCCGCATCCCCGAGCAGCAGCGGCATGCGGGAACGGACGTCTCCATGTCCCCCGCGGCTGTCTGTCGTCACGATGGTGAACGCGCGATGCAGTTTGCCGCTTCCGTTCACAAACTCTTCGTACAGTCCCGCCATGCCGAACAGACCGCCTTCCTTCGGCATCATCCGTACGATGTGGCACAGCCGTCCGTCCTCCCTGAGCGTGGCCAGCGCCGTCCCGGGCACGATGCATCGCTGTTTCCGGACCAGCCGTTCGAATATCGGCTTGTCCAGCACGCCGTGCAGGTCGGCATGCACGGAATCTTTCGCCCAGAACGGGAACAATCCCCAGCGGGCATCTACCAGCCTCCGCTCGCGGCGCCGGCCGACGATGATCGGAACGGGATCGGTCGGCTCCACCGCTTCTTGCGGTTCATATTCCGCCGTAATCTTCACAATTTCGAATCGGTCGCGGATTTCATCCAGGCTGCTCGTGAGCGCAAACACTTCGCGCACCTCCGGCTTCAGGCTGCGCCGAAGCCGCCATCTGCGTTTTGTCATCATGCCGGTTCGCTCCATTCCTTCGGGATATTCGAACCTAGCATGTCCCAAAACGCACCCGATTATTTCCAATGCGCGCACAAAACGGAACGCAAAAAAGCCCTGAACCTCCTCCGGTTCAAGGCGACGGTCGATCCTGCAATGCGCCGGCTGTCACAGATCCCGGCTCGTCTCCCAGTCCAACTCCGTCCCGACTTCCACCGCATATTCGAAATCTTCGATATCGAACACCTGCACGGGCACATCATTTAAACCACATTACTCTTTTTACTTTTTTGTGGGAACGAAACTGTGTGGTGTATTGTAATATTTTAACTTTTATGGTATTATAACCTTTGAAGATGAACACTTAACTTGAAGAAGAAAAACTTAATAAGAGAGGAGTGATAGAAACACAAAGTAGATATTGCTTACTTGATTGATTGGTAGACAGAACCGATATTGGTGAGCAAACGTGAATTTTCACTTAGTTGTGCTGACGGATTGGCCAAAAAAACTTAATGTGCTCAAACAAACGTTCAAAGGAGGGTACGATAATGAAATTCAAAAAAGGACTTACTGGTGCTGCGTTCGTATTATTATTGTTTTTTTCCTTAATAAACCATGTTTGGGCATACAGTTATACAGGTAAAAAATGGAACAATCCATCAACTTTAAAAGTTTATTACGATTCTTCTCTTAATCAAACAAATAATGCAGGGTATACTTATGCTTCTATTTTCAGTGATGCTCTTTATCAATGGATGGATAAACTCAATTACAAAATTCTATTTACACAAGTATCAAGCGGCAATGATATTTTCTTGCATGTCTCCAATTGGGGAAATATTGGATGGGATGGCCAGGCAGATTGGTATTACAACGGCAATCTCATTTATTATGCGGCAGCAAGGCTCAACACATATTATACAAATGGATATCAATTCAATACAGCCAGAGGTGTGGCTGTACATGAGATAGGCCATGTTTTGGGTTTAGACCATGTTTCAAATACCAATGCAGTAATGTACCATACAACGAGCGGCAGAATACCCACCATACCCGCAACTGACGATATTAATGGAGTCAAGAACCTTTACAATTTTTAGTGAGGTGAACGTGAAATGAACAGTACGTCTCTGAATAAAATATTGGTTATCGCAATGATTGCATTAGCCGTTGTGACGGCGGTATATTCGTATAACGATTATCAATCGAAAATAAATAAGATCAACGCTTCGGATTCAGCCCCTCAAGTTCAAAGGTCCTTGTCGTTAACCGATGAGTTTCGCTCAATTCAGGAACTCCGGGACAGGGCGGAACTTATCGCGCTTGTATCCGTAAAATCTACGAAATCACTGACTGTAAGCGGAGTTACATTCACGCTTTCCGAATCGGAAATCAAGGAAGTTTTCAAAGGAGACGCGCCACAGAGAGTGATCAACATATTGGAAACTGGAGGAATTGATGGTAAAGGAAATATGATTTCATATTCGGACAATCCGGTTTTTCAAAGAAACGATCAAGCTGTCGTTTTTTTGGAACGTTATGTCGGTGATGTCGCAAAAGACGCGTATGTAATTTTGGGTGTTTATCAGGGGAAATTTCGTGTCGTTGATGAAGATAAACTCATACCTTCGACCGGAGTCTCGGATCAGCTTGAAAATTTGACAAGCAAAAAAGAGTTGTTAAGACTTCTCAATATTCAATGAGTATCGACAGCGTCGCCGGTGGTCTGAAAAGCCCGATCCGGCGGCGCTGTTTCGTGTTCAGAAAAAAACCGAACCACTTCCGGTTCGAGGGTCGGTCGGGGCCTCCGAGGGCCGTCCCGTCACAGATCCCGGCTGGGCTCCCAGTCCGCTTCCGTCCCGACTTCCACCGCATATTCAAAATCTTCGATATCAAAAACCTGCACGGGCACTTCCGCTTCGATGATGCGGTCCTGCAGTTCGAGCTGGTCGGTCAGCAGCGGCACCTGGTATTTCATGGCCGTCAAGATCTGCTCCGTCTCGATCGGGTCGAACGTCTCGCCGTATTGCGCGTTGTCGATGGCGTGGATCACGATGAACGAGACGTTGTCATTCAAGAGGAGCGGCGAGCTTTCCCGCCAGGGCACCTGCAGGGCGCGCTCGATTTTCTTCTTGTTGAGCGGCTCGGCGAAAAATTCGATCAGTTCGCCGATTTTCTGCTTGACGTGACGGTCGTCATCGGGATCGTCCATGACAGGCTCCGGCCCTTCTTTCATATCGTACAGTTCCATGATGGTTGAATAAGGGATGATATAGTCGACAGGCCGGGACGGTACAAGCAGCTGCCCGTAAGTCGCCACCATTACGGCCTCGATGACAAAGCGCCGACGCATGGATGAATCCTCCTTAACGTTGTCGATCACTGCCGGGTCGTCAGCAGGATTGAGCGGCATGCGTTTCGCCCCTATTATACACGATTCGCTCATTTGTACATAGGTCGATTCGTTGATCCCCGCCGCCTTGCGCATTACAATGAGACTATCAGCGCCGCGGCATGCGGCACGGGAGGTTTTCGTCATCATGCAAGCACAGGAAATTCACAGGGAAAACATCATCATCATCGGCGCCGGACCGTGCGGTCTCGCTGCCGCTGTCGAACTCAAGAAGATCGGGCTGAATCCGCTCGTCATCGAGAAACAGAACGTCGTCCATTCGATCTCGCGGTACCCGGTCTACCTCGAGTTTTTCAGCTCGCCGGAGAATCTGGAGATCGATGACATTCCGTTCACGACGGCCGGACCGAAGCCGACGCGGCTTGAGGCGCTGCATTATTATCGCACGGTTGCGCTTCGCAGAGGCGTCCGCATCCATACGTTCACGACCGTCGAACGGCTGTCCGCGAAGCCCGAAGGCGGTTTTGCGCTCGAGGCGCGCCGCCGGGCGACGCGCCCGGTCCGCTACGAGGCGGATATCGTCATCGTGGCGACCGGATACTTCGATCATCCGAACCTGCTGGACGTTCCCGGCGAAGATTTGCCGAAAGTGACGCATTTCTTCACCGAAGCCCATCCGTACACGAATACGGACGTCGTCATCGTCGGCGGCGCCAATTCCGCGGTGGATGCCGCGCTCGAGCTCGAACGGGTCGGCGCGCGCGTCACCGTCGTTCACCGCGGCGAGACGCTCGCGCGCGGCGTGAAGCCGTGGGTGCTGCCGGTCTTCATGGCCAAGGTTGACAAAGGCGCCGTCAAGCTCATGCTCCGTTCGAAAGTCGCCGCGATCGCGGAAGAAACGATCGACATCGAGACGCCGGACGGGATCGTGACGCTGCCGAACGACTTCGTGCTGGCGATGACCGGCTTCCACCCCGACCGCCGCTTCCTGTCCGAAGCCGGCGTCATCATCGAGCCGGAAGGCTGGCCGCGCTACGACGACGAGACGATGGAGACGAATGTGCCGGGCCTCTATCTTGCCGGCGTCGTCGCTTCCCGCAACGAAGCGAACGAGATTTTCATCGAATCCGGCCGCTTCCACGGGCGCAAGATCGCCGCGCATCTGCTGGCGACCGGGCGGATTGCAGGCGTCCCCCGCTGATCCGCGCGGCGGCCGTTCCATCGTCAGGTGAGCGCCGGCACATGCCGCTTCAGGAAAGCGTAGACGGTCCGTCCGTGTCCCGCAGCCGTGAAGTGTCCCGCGAACGGGAACGGCACGATCGTCTTCTGTTCCGACGCAATGCCGTTGTAAGCGGCGTAGATCGTCTCCGGCCAGCACACCATGTCCTTCAGCCCGGCGGAGACGAGGATCGGACAGCGGATGCGGTCCGCACAGTTGACGGCGTCGAAATAGCTGAGCGTGGCGAGCACCCGTTCGAGATGCTCCGGATGCCGGTTCACGAACTCGGCCGCCTCCGAGAGCGAGCCCGTCGAATTGAAAATGCCGAAATCCATCTGGCACATGTTCGGAATGTCGGCCACCGCGGCCGCAATGCGCGGATGGAACGCCGCGGCAAGCAGCGTCAGCCCGCCGCCCTGGCTGACCCCCATCATCGCGATCCGGCCGGGATCGACTTCGGGCTGGGCGGCCGCCCAATCGACGGCCTGCAGCGTATCCAGCACGATCGCCTTGTAATAGCAGGTGTCCTTGTCCAGGATGCCCTGGGTGATCCAGCCTTTCACCGCGCCGTAGTCGGTGCCCGCCCGGTTGCCCGTCTCGCCGCCCTGTCCGCGCACATCAAACGCCATGACGGCGTAGCCGCGCAGCAGCCAGGCGGCATACTGCTCCGGATCACCCTTCGAACCGGTGTAGCCGTGCGCGATGACCAGGCAAGGATACGGCGCGCTGGCGGGCGGCGGCGGCAGCAGGAACCAGGCGCGGACCGGCGTGCCGCCCCACCCGTCCAGCTTGACCCGGTACGCCCGGACGCCGGGAAGCTCCGGATCGGCCTCGGTTCTTGCCCCCTTGCCGCCGAGTTCCGCGCGGATGTCCATCATCGACGACCAGAACGCCTCGTAGTCGTCCCGCGCCGTCCGCACCGGCTGTATGGCGGCCAGCGATTCCATCTTCCGCCGAATATAGTCCGTCAAATCAGCCGTCCCGCCTTTCTTCGGCTCCGGGTTCCGGCGAGCGGCCGGTATCGTGCAGGAAGGTATGAATCCGCTGCATCCGGATCACTTCGTTCGGTTCCAATCCGGTGCGGAAATAGGCGTACATATAGGCCGCTTCCAGAAACGCAAGCGCCGGATAGACCACGATCTGTCCGTTCGTATACGGGTTGTCGAGCAGCACCTGCCATTCGCCTTCCCGATTGTCCGGAGGGATGCGGCGAAAGACGTCGCGTTTGTATGCGGCGATGGATGCGAACTCTTCCCAGATGCGGGCCCACGAAGGGCTAATCCGTCCCGGCTCGGGCAGCACGTCGCGCCCGCGCCTGATCAGCCGCTCGGCTTCTTCCTGCTGCGGCTCGTCGTATTGCCGCAAGAATGTGCGGAAATCTTCCAGAAAAACGCGCACCGCGGCAAATCCGCCTTTCCGCAGTTCATCGCCGAACACCGCTTCCTGATCCGGCGCCAGTTCCCTGAACCGGGCGAACGATCCGGCCGCCTTCGTCATCGGCATCCCACAAATCCTCCTTGTGTCACGTCCTGAATTTCAGCTTGGCCGGAAGCCGGACAATTTCAAACAAACGGCGCAGCCCCCCTGACGGAAGGTGCGCCGTAGCCTATTGTTGCTTCAGGCCTCCGGATTACAGGTACGGATTCTCGTGCTTCGCTTTCAGCCGCTGCCAGCGCCGCTCGACTTCGTCCTCGAACGACTTCAGCGCTTCGGCGTATTCCGGACGCGCCAGGTGGCGCGTCTTGCCCATCCGTTTCAGCCAGTCGGACACCGGAATCCGCTTGCCCTTCTCCTCGGGGTTGTACGTGATGTTCGTCACCCCGTGCTCGACCTCGTAAAGCGGGAAGAAGCAGCTGTTGACCGCGTCGTCGATGAGCTCCTGGCCGATCTTCTCTTCCGAGAGCCAGTTCAGCGGACAGGTGATCAGAATCTTCCCGTAGACGAGGCCTTCGTTCTGCGCGTAATATTGCGCCTTCGCCGCTTTGCGGACCAGGTCCAGCGGCTGGCTTTCCGCTCCCGTAAATACATACGGAATGTTCGTGGCCGCCATGATCTGCGGCGTGTCCTTGTGGTGGAACAGCTTGCCGCCCTGATGCTTGCCGACGTTCGAGGTCGACGTCCGGTGGCCGAGCGGCGTCGAGTACGACAGCTGCGCGCCCGTATTCATGTAGCCTTCGTTGTCGTATTCAAGGATGATCATCTTATGATTGCGGAGCGCCGCGCCGATCGCCGGACCCATGCCGATGTCCATGCCGCCGTCGCCCGTGATCATGACGAACGTGAAGTCGTCCTTCAGGCCGAGATGGTCAAGCTCGCCGCGCCGCTTGCGCTCCCAGAACATCTCGACGACGCCGGACAGCGTCGCGGCACCGTTCTGGAACAGGTTGTGGATATACGTCGCCTTGTGGGACGAGTACGGATAACCGGTCGTAACGACCATCGCGCAGCCGGTCTGGAAGAGCGCGACGATGTCGCCCTCGATGCCCTTGAAGAACAGCTCGAGGCCGGAGAAGATGCCGCAGCCCGGGCAGGCGCCGTGTCCCGGCGCAAGCCGCTTCGGTTTCTTCGTCAGATTGCGGAGCGGCGGAACCTTCACTTTCAGTTTGCCCGTTTCCTCGTCCTTCTCCACCGTGATGAGGCCGGTCTTCAGGTCCTCGTACTTCATCGGCTCGAGAACCCGCTTCGGCGCCTTGGCCGGGTCGCCCGGCGTATGGCCGTAATAGTCGAACGGCTTCTCGACATAGCCCTTCTCCGCCGCGTCGATCGCAAGCTCGAAGAAATGATGGCCGTCTTCGGCGTAGAAGTCCTTGCCGCCGAGGCCGTAGACCCGGCTGATCACCTTCGTCGTCGAGTTGCCGTGCGAGAACAGCGCCGCCTTCACTTCGAGCGTCATGTTGCCGCCGTAGGCGCCGTACGAATCGGCGCGGTCGCCGACCGTAACCGCCTTGACGTTCTTCAGCGCTTCGGCGATTTCCTTCTGCGGGAACGGGCGGATGATGTTCGGCGTGATCGCGCCCGCCTTGACGCCCTTCGCCCGGAGCTGGTCCACGACGTCCTTGATGATCTCCGACGCCGAGTTCAGCAGGAAGACGGCGACCTCCGCGTCTTCCATCCGGTACAGATCGAGCTTCGGATAATCGCGGCCGGTGAGCACGGCGTACTCTTTGCGGATCTCTTCAAAGACGTCCGCCGCGCGGTACATCGCTTCCGATTGCTGATAACGGTTGTTGATGAAGTCCGGTTCGTTCATGTACGGGCCGACCGTGATCGGATTGTTCCGGTCGAGCACGTGCGGGAACCCTTCCGGCGGCTGCTCGCCGATGAACTTGAGCACGTCTTCGCGGTGCGCGAACGTCTGCACGCGCCGCTTCTGGTGCGACGTGAAGTAGCCGTCCGACGCGACGATGACGGGCAGCCGGACATCCGGATGCTCGGCCAGCTTGATCGCCATGATGTTCATGTCGTAGACGGCCTGCGGATCGCGCGCGAGCAGAATCGGCCATCCCGTATTGAGCGCGTAGTACAGGTCGGAATGGTCGCCGTGGATGTTGAGCGGTCCCGACACCGAACGGCAGACCAGGTTCATCACCATCGGGAAGCGCGTGCCGGATTGCACCGGCAGCTGCTCCAGCATGTACAGGAAGCCGTTCGCGCTGGTCACGTTGAACACGCGCCCGCCGGCGACGGAAGCGCCGTAGCAGATGCCGGCCGAGCCGTGCTCGCCGTCCGCCGGAATCAGCTTGATGTCATGCTGGCCGTTCGCCTTCATGAGGTCGAGGAATTGCGCAACCTCGGTGGACGGCGAAATCGGGAAATACCCCATGACATGGTAGTTGATCTGATGCGCGGCGTAAGCCGCCATCTCGTTGCCGGATTCATAGACCATCCGCTGCTCGACCGTGCCGGCCGGGCGTTCCTTGCTGATCTCGATCGCCATGCTCTTTCACCTCGCAGATGAATTGTCGGCGGAGCCTTACCCGTTCGCGAGCGCGAAGCGGTGCGGCACGCGGTGTTCCTCGCCGTAGCCGTCCGTCTCCCGCTCGGCCGTAAGCGCTTCGGTCGGGCAGGCGACGACGCATTTCAGGCAGCCCTTGCAGTACTGATAGTCAATGCCCTGCAGGAACATCTGCGGACGGCCTTTCTTGTCGGGCTTCTCTTCCCAGACGAAGCAGAAGTCGGGGCAGGCCGTGTCGCAGGCCGCGCAGTGGATGCATTTGTCCTCATGGAAATGCGGCATCATGCCCGCGCGGGAAATGCTGAGATCCTTCAGGATGCTGTTGCCCGGATTCGTGACCGTTCCGCCGATCGGCTGCGTTTCATACCCGAGGATCGGAATGTCCCAGCGGGTCGGCTTCGGCATTTCGACGCCTTCGGCCAGACTGAACGTCTGGAATTTCACTTCGTTGTAGCCGCGCTCGAACGTCCGGATCGCCGGTTCAACGGCTTGCGGATACTTTTTCTCGAGCGACTTGCGAATGACGCCTTTCATGAATTCGGGATCGAGGAAATCGCACAGTCTGAACAGTCCGCCCAGCATCGCCATGTTGACGCGGTTCTTCTCTTCGAGCGCGATGCCCGTCGCGTCGACGACCGCGATCGTGCCGCCGAGCAGCTTCAGTTTGTCTTTGAGCTGTTCGGGCGACTTGGCCGAGTTGACCAGCACGATGCTGTCTTCGTAGATGCCGCTGATGACGTTGACCGTCTTGTACAGGTTCTCATGGAAAATGCCGACGATATGCGGCCGCTCGATCGGAGTCGTGTCCCGGATATGGACATCGGGCGCGCAGAAACGGATATGCGCCTTGACCGGCGAACCTTTCTTCTCCGAGCCGTAGGATGAGAAACTGACACCGTTGAATCCGCTTCCAACGACGCCTGCTTCGGCCAGCATCTTGCCGGCGAGATTGGCGCCGAGTCCGCCGATGGATTCCAGGCGAATCTCAAAGAAACCAAGCTCGTTCGTCTTCGGCAATACAGCCATGTCCCCACTTCCTTCTCGATTCGATTGGTCTTCCGTGTGCTCCTTCTCCTGTCGATGCGGCGACTATCGCAGCGATTTGCTTCTAGTATAACAGCATATGCCGAACTCTGAAAGAGGAGGCAGAAAATTGTGTGTTTTCACATAAATCAGGGCTCGTAGATCATTTTCTTCGTCATGCCGCCGTCGACGGTCAGGTTGATGCCGGTGACGAAGTCGTTCGCCGGATCGGTCAGATAGAAGCACGCCCGGACGATGTCGTCGGGCCTGCCGACGCGCCCCGCCGGATGCTGCGCGTGGTCGATGCCGCGCAGGGCGCCGTAATCGCCCGTCTCGATCCAGCCCGGGCTGATGCAGTTGACGCGGATGCCGTCCGGACCGAGCGACGCCGCCAGCGCGTGGGTCAGCGCGACGATCCCGCCCTTCGACGCGGCATAGGCTTCCGTATGCGGCTCCGACATGAACGCGCGCGTCGAGGCGATGTTGACGATCGAGCCGCCCTTGCCGGCGCGCCGCATCCGCATGGCGGCTTCCCTGGCGCACAGGAAAGCGGCCCGGAGGTTGACGCTCAGCACGCTGTCCCATTCTTCCCAGGTCAGCTCGTACGGGCTTTTGGTGATGCCGAACCCGGCGTTGTTGATGACAATGTCCGCGTGCAGCGACTGTTCATCCATGGATTGAAACAGCTCTTCAATCTGTTTTGGTACAGCCAGATCGGCAGGGATAAAAACGACATCCGCCTCCCCCGTGACGCCGCGAATCCGGCTTGCGATCTCCTCTCCCCTGCTGGTGTTCACATCGGTCATGACGACGGGATGCCCCGCCTTCGCGTATGCTTCGGCCAGCCGGCTGCCGATTCCGCCGGCCGCGCCGGTGATCAGCACGCGGCCTTTCGCCGCCTCATTCATCTTCCATTCACTCTCCCGCTTCGAGTTTGGCAAGTCTGCCGGCCATCATGTCCCGCCAGTCCGCCGACAGCCCGTCCGCTTCGAGCACGCGCCGGATGGCGTCCCTGTCGCGCTTGCGGTAGGCCGCGGTATGCGCCGCTTCTGCAACGGTCGGGCTGTCCGTCCGTTTTTCGATCCGTGTGATCCGGTCGCCTGCCGCAACCGCCCCTTCTTCGAGGACGCGGAAATACCACCCGGTGAAGCCCGACTTCAGCACTTCGTCCGGCAGCAGAGGCCTGCCGTGGCGCATCCCCAGCTTGAAACAGGGCATGCGCGGCTGCGTCACCTGGAACAGGGCGGTGCCGATGCGGAAGATGTCGCCGATATGGACGTCGGTCTCGCGGTATCCGCTGATGGAGAAATTTTCGCCGAACGCGCCGAAGCCGCACGGCTTCCCCCACAGATTTTCCCAATAGGAGCGGTGATCGTAGGTGTATACACATGCGGCCCGGTCAGGACCGCCGTGATTCACTTTGTCGGCCTGCCCGTCGCCCGGCAGTCCGTTCCGCAGCGCCCGCACGGGACCTTCCGCCGGAACTTTCAGGATGCCGCTCTCGACCGTTTTCGAACCATGCCTGAGTTCGGCCGGCATGCCGACGTTGACCGACAGCAGCGCGCCTTCGCCGGAATTCGTCTCTTTCACGCCCTCACCCTTCATTCATTCTATTTTTTGTCATTATACCGGCATTGCGGCGGCGCGGACAATGAAATTCATCACTGCGCATCCGGCGCATGGATATAAAAAAATCGACAGCGGCGATGCGGATGCCGCTGTCGAAATGCGAATCTTCATGCATCTTCCTGCGCTTGCCCGGGAAATGCGTTCAATCATTGACGTTCATGACCCCGAGCGGGCTGTCCTCGCGCACGATGTCCGACAGATCGAAGACCGATATCGGGAAATACGGGAAGCCGAACACGTAAGGCGTAATCTCGTATTGCTGGAAGTACAGCACGAGCGCGCGGTCGGCAATGTAGAAGTCCGTGTCCGGGGTGACGGTCACCTGCGTGTTCTCGTACACGGGGATGTCCCGCCGCCGGACCTGCTCCCGGACCATCTCCGTCAGCCGCTCGAGATACGGGCTGCCGGGCTTGAACAGATCGCCGAGCTTGTGGACGCGCCCCGTATCGGTATCATACGTTCGCGACGTCTGCAGCGTCCGGCCGTGCGCGCCGCCGGTGTAGGCGTAATTGTACAGCGATATGCTGAACACGCCCCGCTCGTTCGTCTTCACTTCGAACCAGCCGAGCATCTCGGCGCGCGGATCGTCGAGCGGTCCCTGCTGCGCTTCCAGCGAACGCTCCGCCTCCTGCAGCGACTGGCGGATGCGGCTCTGCGCCTCCAGATTCGGAAGGCCGCTGATGAACGGCGACCAGATTTCGGTCTTCGGCCGCGTCAGACGGACGGCCTGCACGATGAGGGGCAAACGGAATGCCATGCGCCAATGCACCTGCCTTGAATGGAATGGTACATTCTATGCAGGCGCCCGCCGCGTCATATCCGACCCGTCATCCCCGTTTCCGGCATGTGCCCTGTTACAGCATCGACCGTTCGCGGCCGGTCAGCCGCCGGCCGGCGACATCGAAGACGACGCGCCCTTCGCTCAAGCCGACGATGCGGTCGGCGAATTTCTCCGCCCATTCGAGATTGGACAGCACCGCGACTATGGCAATGCCGCGTTCGCACATCGCCTTCAGATCCGTCAGAATCCGCTCCGCGGAATGCGGATCGAGGCCGGTGACCGGCTCGTCGAGCAGAAGTGCGCGCGCGCCGTGCACGAGCGCCCGGGTGATGGCGACGCGCTGGCGTTCGCCGCCGCTGAGCGCGGACGCTTTCATGTGCGCCTTGTCGAGCAGGCCGACCTGTTCGAGCACATCCATGACACCCATATAGTCATCGTTGCGGACCGAGCCGATCATTCTGCGCCAGAGCGGCGTCTGATACCGCGTGCCGACGAGCGCGTTCTTCAGCGCGGTGCGGTTCGGATTGAGATCGGGCTTTTCTTCCAGATAGGCGATCTCCCGTTTCACGCGCATTTTCGCCTTCCATCCGCCCTTGAACACGTCTTCGCCGTCCAGCAGCAGCCGGCCGCTCGTCCAATTCTCGCGCAGCGCGAGACACTTCAGCAGCATCGACTTGCCGCTGCCGCTCGCCCCGGCCACCGCGGTGAACTGCCCGCGCTCCGCCGTAAAATCGACGTCCGCAAGCACCGTTTTGCCGTCGACAAGCCGTTTGGTCAATTTTCTCGCTTCGATCATGTCGCCCCTCCAACGTCCCAGCTTGCTCAAAAAATAGTCTAAGGGAATCGAGAAATACTTTCCACGCGAACAAATGTTTGCTATAATGGGAACAAGAACAAATGTTCTCCTTATGTATTCCAGGTGATCCGGAGGTGTCGATCATGAGAAGCTGCGAGCATTACCGGTTTATCGAACGCCATCGTCCCTGGCGGGACCTGACGTTCAAGTTCTATTCGGACGGCGCCCTGACCATCATTGACAACGCCTCGGATACCGTCCTCTCGCCCAAGGATCTGAAGGGAGACAGCCTGGATTTCTACGTCAGGAAGCGCATCGCCTTCATCAAGAACGACCTCGCCCGGAAGCGTGCCTTGTATGCGTAACCGGATCCTTGCCGGGACCCGCCGATTTGACTGGCGGGTTCCGATCCGTTAGATTGAGGGAGACCGCAGCTTGCAGGATAAGGCATGGAAAACTGTCAGCAGCCGGAGGCCATATGAGACAGACGATCCTGTTCGACCTTGACGATACGCTTGTTCATTGCAATCGCTATTTCTTCATGGTCATCGACCAGTTCGCGGACTGGATGGCCGACCGGTTCAGGCGGGAAGGTCTCGACCCCGCCGAAGTGCGCCGCGTGCAGGCCGAGATCGACATTGCCGGCGTCCAGATCGTCGGCTTCGACAGCGAGCATTTTCCCCACTCGTTCGTCGAGACGTACCGGCATTTCGCCGCGCAGTTCGGCGTGAAACCGTCGCGCGACGACGAGGAGACGGTGCGGCGGCTCGGCCGGAGCGTCTACGAGCTGGAGACGGAACCGTATCCGCACATGGAGGAAACGCTGGACCGGCTGAAGGAAGAAGGCCATGAGCTTCATCTGTATACCGGCGGCGATCCGGAGATTCAGCGCCGGAAGATCGACAAGTTCAATCTGCAGCGCTATTTCGGTTCGCGCATCCATATCCGCCGGCACAAGAACGCCGACGCGCTGGAGCAGATTGCCGCATCGTGCGGTTTCGACCGCGGCCGCACCTGGATGATCGGCAATTCGCTGCGCACCGATGTCATCCCCGCGCTGAAGGCCGGCATTCACGCCATCCATGTGCAGGCGGAGACGGAGTGGCAGTACAATATCGCCCGTGTCGACGTCGAGCCGAAAGGCGCGTTCATCCGCCTGAAACAGCTCAAAGATGTACCCGAGGCCATCGCCGGTTACGTCCGCTCGCGGATGGTCCGCTGACAAGGAAGGGCTTGGCGCTGCCGTATGGCGCGTCAAGCCCTTGTTGTGGTTTATTCGGGTTCCGGTGCGATTTCGCCGGTCGCCGGGTCGACCAGTCGCAGCCGGCCTTTCGCCTTCGTGCCGTCCGGGAGCGTCAGCACAAGCGGCCTCGTCCTGCCGGATGTCGCCAGCGACGCCGCCATCGCGGCGCTGATCCGCTTGCCGGCGGACTGCTTCCAGATGACGAACCGGCAGCCCTCGCGGTAGCGGGAGCAGCCGTATCCCCGCTTGCCCTCGATGAGCGTGCCGCCGCAGCCCGGGCGCGGACAGGGGGCGATGGCAGCAGGCTGACGCGCCTTGCCGCGGGCGGCGGCGGAACCCGCGGGTTGGGCCGCCGCTTGTGTCCGCCTCGCTCTTCCCTTCTTGCCGGACCGGCCGCCGCGTTCCGGTTCGGCGAATGTGCCCGGCGGCACCGGGCGCTGCATGCGGACGAGCTCGACGATCTTCACCGCGAACCGCCGCACATTGTCCATGAACGGCTCGTCGGACGCTTCGCCGCGCGAAATCTGATGCAGCCGCTGTTCCCAGCGTCCCGTCATCTCCGGCGACGTCAGCAGCTCGACGCCCGCCCCGCGGATCAGCTCGACCGCGGCGACGCCCTTCGGCGTAATCTCGATTGCCCGGCCTCTGAGCGCGGCATACCCGACCTGCTTCAGCCGCTCGATCGTCGCGGCGCGGGTCGCGGGCGTGCCAAGACCGGTCTCCTTCATCGCCTCGCGCAGGTCTTCGTCCTCGATCATCCGGCCCGCCGATTCCATCGCCTTCAGCAGCGTGCCTTCGGTGTACGGCTTGGGCGGCTTGGTCGTTTTCTCCGCGATGTCGACGGCTTCGCACCGGACCGGCGCATCGGGATTCAGCGTGAAGCCGCCGGTGACAAGCTGCGTTCCGTCTTCGTCGTCTTCTCCTTCCCGGCTGCCGTGTCTTCCCTTCTTGCCGTTCCCGCCGTCATCCGTCTCGAGCACCGCTTTCCAGCCGGCGTCAAGCTGTTCCTTGACCGTCGTCTTGAACGTCTCGTCCGCCGCTTCCGTCACGATCTCATGCACCCGGTAAACGGCCGGCGGGTAATAATGGGACAGGAATCGGCGCACGATCATATCGTAAAGCTTGCGCTCGTCGGGCGTCAGGCTGCCCGGCTTTTTCGGCGTCGGAAGTATCGCGTGGTGATCTTCCACCTTCGCCGGATTGCAGACCGCCTTGTTGCCGCGGTGGACAAGCCGCATGTCGGCTCCGGCGGCAACCCGGGTGTACGGTTCGAGCTCCCGCAGCATGGCAAGCGCCTTGTGCATGTACGGAATGTTTTCCTCCGTGACATAGCGGGAACTGGTGCGCGGGTAAGTGATGACCTGGTGCCGTTCGTACAGCGATTGGGCGAGGTCGAGCGTTTTCTTGGCGGAAAAACCGTACTTCGCGTTCGCCTCCCGCTGCAGCAGCGTCAGGTCATAAAGCCGGTATGGATATTCCTTCTGCTCGCTTACGTCATATTCGGCGATCCGGCCGGTCCGGCCCGCGGCCTTCGCGGCGATCGCCTCCGCCGCCTCGCGGCTCGTCAGCCGCTCGCCCGTCCGGATGCCGCGATAGGCCGTATTTCCGGAGAGAAACCGCCCGTGAACGGTGTAGTAGACTTCCGGCCGGAACGCTTCGATCTCCTTGTGCCGCTCATAGAGCAGGGCGAGCACGGGCGTCTGAACGCGTCCGGCGGACAGCAGCGTGCGGTGACGGATTGTAAACGCCCGCGAGGCGTTCATCCCGATCAGCCAGTCCGCCTGGCTGCGCGCCCGCGCCGCCCGCGTCAGCGCGTCGAACTCGCGGTCGCTTCGCAGCTCGGCGAAGCCGCGGCGGATCGTCTCCGGCGTCAGGTCGGATATCCAGAGCCGGTCGACGGGATGATGCAGCTTCAAATATTCCCGGATCAAATGGAAAATGAGCTGCCCTTCCCGGCCCGCGTCGCAGGCGTTCACGATGCGGTCGCACCGTTTCGCCAGCTCCGCGATGACCTTGAGCTGATCTTTCGTCTTCGGGTTCGGTTGCAGCTTGAATGCCGCGGGCAGAATCGGCAAATCTTCGTCCCGCCACTTCTTGTATTTGGCGTCGTAGCTTTCGGGTTCGGCGAGGCTGACCAGATGGCCGATCGCCCAGGTAATGATGTAGCGTTCGCCTTCCAGATAGCCTTGCCGCCGGGCGGCGCCCGGTTCGATGACGCGGGCGATCGTCCGGCCCATGTCCGGTTTCTCCGCGATGACGAGTGTCTTCACCCGCTTGTAACCGCTCCTTCCCCGCCGCCTGATATGTATCGTTCCATGGTGCTGAACAGGGCGTTCACGCCGCGATGCCAGAGCGGATCTTCGGCGTATTCCCGGTTGATCCATTCGACCGGATCGACGCCCGCCGGCCGCTCCCGGCTGAGCCGGATGATTGTGCGGGCGGCGACTTCCGCCGAATGGGCGGTCGTCGTATTGAATTCCTGCCAGCTGTGATACACGTTGAACGGATTGTTGGCGATCAGTTCGGCTTGCGGGTGATCCTCGGGCACGAATCCCTGTTCCTGGCCGGTAATCGCGAACAGGAGCAGCGGATGGATGTCGAATTCATACGCCGTATCCATGATCGTCGAAAAATAAGGTTCATGCCGCAGCAGCGAATGGCGCGTGGCGAGGTACTCCCGCAGCTTGTCCGCATCGATCTCCTTGTAGCGAAACCGTACCGGCAGCTCGTTGCCCTCGACCCGGCTTGGGCTCGGCGTCAGCGTATAGTCGTAGGACACGGATTCGGGCATCGGCGGAGGAAATGCCGACATTCCGTTCTTTTTCGAAGCGGCCGTAATACCGTATGCCGACATGCCGACGACGAGCAGCGCCGCGAGCGCCGCATAATGCCAGCGCATGGGTCGCGCCGGCTGGTCCGGCTGTCCGGAGGCGTGGTCCGGCTGCTTCGGGAACGGCACGACGACGGCCCCGGACGAATGTTCCGCAGCCGCCGCGGAAGCCGGAGACCAGCGGCCGGCATCGGAGGCCCGGCAGGCCGCGTCTTCCGTGTGCTCCGCTGCCGCCGTCCGCAGGGCGTCCCAGGCCTGCAAGCCGTTGTCGGCGCCGGCGAGGGCCGATTCGAGCGTCTCTGCCGTGATTGCCGGGCCGAGCCGTTCGGCCGCCCAGGCTTGCAGCGCGCGCAAATGATCCGGTTCGCGCCAATCAAGCCGCATGATCTGCTCGAGCACGTCCGCGGCCGCGACCGGCCGCCGGCCGGCAAGCACGACATTGCGGATGAGCGCGTCCGTCACCCGGCGCCGCAGCGGGCCCTCGAAAGCCGGCAACTGCCGTTCGATGGCGCGCCGCACGGCGTCCGCGACGATCTCCGCATGCCGCTCGCCGGGCAGCGAAGCATATTTCGTTCGCACATAACTCCGGATTCTGCCGACGTCCCCCGGCGTCAGGATCAGCACGTCTCCGCCCAACACAAGCTACCGCTCCCTTGCGCTGCTGTTGGTACATGTTGCGAGTGTTATTGCTGCTCCTGATTCTACCATATTTCAAGGCGGCAGCGTAAGAGATTGAGAGAATGCCGGGTGCAGGATGCCGCTGCTGCGCGGCATGGCGTCCGGAGCGCCATGGTGTCGGGTCCGCCGCAGCTCATGCCCCCAAGCAAAACGGGACCGCCCGAAAGTCATCCGCAACGGTGACTCACGGGTCGGTCCCTCCGTCATGCGCCGCGCATCACGGCAGCTGCGTCGACCCCATCAGATAGCGGTCCACTTCGCGCGCCGCCTCGCGGCCTTCGTTGATCGCCCACACGACCAGGCTCTGGCCGCGGCGCATGTCGCCGGCGGCGAACACCTTCTCGATGTTCGTGCGGTACTTGCCGTATTCCGCCTTTACGTTCGAGCGGCGGTCCATCTCCAGCCCGAGCTGCTCGATCAGCGTCCGCTCCGGCCCTTCGAAGCCGACCGCGATCAACACGAGATCGGCCTTCCACACCCGCTCGGTGCCGGGAATTTCCTTGTAGATCTTGCGCCCCGTCTCGTCGACGATCCGCTCGATCCCGACCGTGTGCAGCTCCTTCACATGGCCGTTCTCATCGCCGACGAACTTCTTCGTCAGAACCGAGAACGCCCGCGGATCTTCGCCGAACAGCGCCTTCGCTTCCTCGTGCGCGTAATCGAGCGTATAGACGTTCGGAAATTGCGGCCACGGATTCGCAACCGGGTCCCGCGACAGCGGCGCCCGGGCATGGGTGCCGAACTGCGTAACCGAGCGGCAGCCGTGGCGCAGCGCCGTTGCGACGCAGTCCGTGCCGGTATCGCCGCCGCCGATGACGATGACGTCCTTATCCTTCGCGTCGATATAATTGCCGTCCTTCAGACCGCTGTCCAGGAAGCTTTTGATCGTCGCGTTCAGGAAATCCATCGCCATGTGGATGCCCTTCAGTTGCCGCCCTTCGATGTCGACGTCGCGCGCCTTCGTCGCGCCGCCGCACAGGACGACGGCGTCGTATTCCTCGACCAGTTTCTGCGCCGGAATATCGCGGCCGATCTCCGTGTTCGTGATGAACTCAATGCCTTCCGCTTTGAGCAGATTGACGCGGCGTTCGACGATCGACTTGTCGAGCTTCATCGTCGGAATGCCGTAGGTGAGCAGCCCGCCGATCCGGTCGGCCCGCTCGTACACCGTCACATCGTGTCCGGCCTTGTTCAGCTGCGCAGCCGCGGCGAGTCCGGCCGGACCCGACCCGACGACCGCCACGCGCTTGCCGGTCCGCTTCTGCGGCGGCTGCGGCACAATCCAGCCTTCCTCGAAGCCCCGGTCGACGATCGCCTGCTCGATCGTCTTGATCGCAACCGGCTCGCCGATCAGCCCGACCGTGCAAGAGCCTTCGCACGGCGCCGGGCAGACCCGGCCCGTGAACTCGGGAAAATTGTTCGTCTTGTGCAGCCGGTCAAGCGCCTCGCGCCACAGTCCGCGGTACACGAGGTTGTTCCATTCCGGAATGAGGTTGTGCAGCGGACAGCCGGATACGCCGCCGGCCAGTTCGATGCCGGTATGGCAGTAGGGCGTGCCGCAATCCATGCAGCGCGCGCCCTGCGTGCGAAGCTGCTCCTCGTCCATGTGAAGGTGAAATTCATACCAGTCGCGGACCCGCTCGAGCGGATCGCGGTCTCTCGGAATTTCGCGTTTGTATTCCATGAATCCGGTCGGCGTGGACATCGGTATTCCCCTTTCCAGCGGCCCCGCCATCGGTCTTGTCCGACCGAACGCGGTCTGGCCGCGCTTCGCGGCAGTTCTCGATAATCCTAATCGTACCATCCCGCGGCGCCGATCATAATGGATTATCCGCACAACTATTTGCACTTCATGACGAAGGCCGGGAAAAGGGGATGGGTTATTCGCCAACCGGTTTGCGCACGTAAGTGTTGAATCGGAACGAATAGACGTGGCGCTCGTCCGCCGGGTGCTGTTCACTCTCCACAAGCACCCATTCGGCCGGATTCCATTCCGGGAACCGGGCGTCGCCCTCCACTTCCGCATCGACTTCCGTCAGCAGCATCCGGTCGGCATGGGGCAGAAACCAGCGGTACACTTCCGCCCCGCCCGCCACCATCAGTTCCCCGTCTCCGTAACGCGACAGCGCCTCTTCCACCGAATGGACGACTTCGCAGCCGTCCGGCCGGTAATCCGCCTGACGCGTCAGCACGACGTTCAGACGGTTCTTCAAAGGTCCGCCCGGCAGCGACTCGAACGTCCGTCTTCCCATCAAGACGGTGCGGCCGAGCGTCGACCGCATGAAAAATTTCAAGTCATCCGGCAGCCTCCACGGCAGCCCGTTATCCCGTCCGATGACGCGGTTGCGCGCCATGGCGGCGATCAGCGTAATCGTCATGTCAACCTCCGGCAACAATCTGCATAAACCAACCGTTTCTCACACGGCGACGGGCGCCTTGATCGCGGGATGCGGGTCGTAACCTTCGACGGCGATGTCGTCCATCTCGTAGTCGAAGACCGACTTCACATCCGGATTCAGACGGAGCGTCGGCAGCGGCCGCGGATCGCGGGACAGTTGCGTCCGCACCTGATCGATATGATTGAGATAGATGTGCGCGTCGCCGATCGTATGGACGAATTCGCCGGCCGTAAGGCCGCATTCCCGGGCGATCATGTGCGTCAGCAGCGCGTAGCTCGCGATGTTGAACGGCACGCCCAGAAACAAGTCGCCGCTCCGCTGGTAGAGCTGGCACGACAGCCGCCCGTTTGCGACCCAGAACTGGAACAGGACGTGGCACGGCGGCAGCGCCGCCCGTTCCGGCACCGCGTCTTCCGGCGACCAGGCCGTCACGATCAGCCGGCGCGAATCGGGATTGCGCTTGATCTCGTCAATGACATTGCGCAGCTGATCGATCGTCTCGCCGCGCGACGTCTCCCAGCGGCGCCACTGCTTCCCGTAGACATTGCCCAGCTCGCCGTATTTCGCGGCGAACTCGTCGTCTTCGAGGATGCGGCGCTTGAAAATCGCTTCCTGCTCCTCGTACAGCTTCGCGAACGCCGGGTCTTGCTGCGCGCGCAGCCCGAAATTCGTCATGTCGGGACCGTCGTATTCCGGGCTTTCCACCCAGCGCTTGAACGCCCACTCGTTCCAGATGTTGTTGTTGTGCTGCAGCAGATAGCGGATATTCGTGTCGCCGCGGATGAACCAGAGCAGCTCATTGGCCACCAGCCGGAATGCCACCCTCTTGGTCGTCAGCAGCGGAAATCCTTCCCCGAGATCAAAACGCATCTGGCAGCCGAACACCGACAGCGTTCCCGTCCCCGTCCGGTCTTCCTTGCGCACGCCGTTCTTCATTACGTGATCCAACAGATCAAGATATGCTCTCTCGTTCTTGCTCATTGCTCGCCCTCCGCCATGACCATTGATATCCCTATTGTACCATGTTTCGGACGGGGCCGGTTGAAATGTTGCGGAACGCCGGCTATTTTCCGCTCCTTCTCCGCCTGCGCTCCTGCCGCTGCGCATGCCGTTCTTCCGCGGACTCGTGCAGCCGGCGTTCCTCCTCCGTCTCGGGGTAGACCTCCGGGACGGGCGCCGGCCTGCCGTCTTCCCCGAGCGCCACGCCGGTGAGGAACGCCGTGACGGTCGTCTGCCGCTCGCCGGTATACGGCTGTTCGGAGTCGACCTTCACATAGATTTCCATCGACGACCGGAACGTCCGGGTGACGAACGCCTCGAGCTGGATCACTTCGCCGAGCCGGATCGGCTTCAGGAAGTCCATGCTGTCGCTCGACGCGGTGACGACCGGCTTGCGCGCATGCCGCATTCCGGCAATCGCCGCCGTCTTGTCGATGTATTCCATCAGCTTGCCGCCGAACATCGTGCCGTGATGATTCGTGTCCTGCGGGAAGACGAGCTGTGTCATGATCGTTCGGGACGCGCCGCATGGCTTGCGGTCTTGCGCACTTTCCATCGGGCTCTCTCCTTTCTCCGCCAAAAAATAAAAGGAGGAACCGCCGACTGCGGCAGTCCTCCCCCATGTTCTCGATTATGGCTCTCCGTCAACGGACGATCGCGTGGATCGGATGGCCGAGCGCCACTTCGGCCGCTTCCATGACCATCTCGCCGAGCGTCGGATGCGCGTGGATCGTCAAGGCCACATCTTCCAGCGTGGCGCCCATCTCGATCGCCAGGCCCATCTCGGCGATCAGGTTGGACGCTTCATGGCCGGCAACCTGCGCGCCGAGCAGCAGGCCCGTTTCCGCGTCCGCGACAAGCTTCACGAAGCCTTCGGCGGCGCCGAGCGACACGGCGCGGCCGTTCGCGCCGTACGAGAAGCGGCCGACCTTCGTCTTGTAGCCTTGCGCCTTCGCTTCGGCGTCGGTCAGGCCGACGCTCGCGCATTCCGGATCGGAGAAGCAGACCGCCGGAATGCAGCGGTAGTCCACTTTGCTCGGCAGGCCGGCGATCGCTTCGGCCGCGACCTTCGCCTCGTACGTCGCCTTGTGCGCAAGCGCCGGACCCGGCACGATATCGCCGATCGCGTAGATGTGCGGAATGTTGGTGCGGCATTGATCGTCGACTTCGACGAGGCCGCGGTCCGTCAGCTTGATGCCGATCAGATCGAGACCGAGCTCGCCGTCGGTGTTCGGACGTCGTCCGACCGTAACCAGCAGGTAGTCGGCCGTCACTTTCTTCTCTTCGCCGCCGACCGTGAACGTCACCGTCACATCCTTGTCGGTCTGTTCGGCCGACTGCGCCTGCGCGCCGGTGTAGACGTCGACGTTCGACGACGCCAGTTTCTTCGCCACAAGCCGCGACATTTCCGGATCGAAGCCGGGCAGGATCGTGTCCGCGCCTTCGATGACCGTTACCTTCGTACCGAACTTCGCATACATTTGGCCGAGTTCGATGCCGATGTAGCCGCCGCCGATGACGACCAGGCTTTGCGGCCGCTCCGGCAGCGACAGCGCCTCGGTCGACGACAGGATGCGGCCGCCGAACGGGAATGCCTTCAGCTCGATCGGCCGGGAGCCGGTCGCGATGATGCAATGTTTGAACCGGTAGCGCGGCGATTCCTGCTCATTGAACACGCGTGCTTCGTGCTCGTTGATGAACATGACTTCGCCGCTGAAGAACTGCACTTTGTTCCCCTTGAGCAGCGCGCCCACGCCACCGGACATTTTGGACACGACAATATTCTTGTGCTCCTGCACCTTCGCCCAGTTGACGGACGGTTCGCCGGCCTCAATGCCGAACTGAGCCGCGTGCTTGACCGCTTCATACTGATGCGCGGCCGAAATGAGCGCCTTCGACGGAATGCAGCCGACGTTCAGACATACGCCGCCGACATACTGCTTGTCGACGCACAGGACGGAGAACCCGAGCTGCGCGGCGCGGATGGCGGCTGCATAGCCGCCAGGGCCGGCGCCGATGACGAGCACGTCGATATCGAGGGATGCGTCGCCCACGACCATCGGTTACACCTCCATGACCAGCAGTTCCGGATCGCCGAGGAGCTGCTTGATGTAGTTCAGGAAATTTTGCGCCGTGGCGCCGTCGATCAGCCGGTGGTCGAAGCTGAGCGAGAGTGCGAGCACCGGCGCGGCGACAATCTCCCCGCCGCGGACGATCGGTTTCTCCGCGATGCGGCCCGTGCCGAGAATCGCCACTTCCGGATAGTTGATGACCGGCGTGAAGAACATGCCGCCCGCCGAGCCGATGTTCGTGATCGTCATCGTGCTGCCGCGCAGCTCATGCGGCGCGAGCTTGCCTTCGCGGCCGCGCGCCGCCAGGTCGCGGATCTCGTCCGCGATCATCCAGATGCTCTTCCGGTCGGCGTCCGCGACGACCGGCACGATCAGGCCGGCATCCGTATCCGTCGCGATGCCGATGTTGTAGTACTTCTTGTAGACGATCTCCTGCGTCTCTTCGTCGAGCGACGCATTCATGATCGGATACTCGCGCAGCGCGGCGACGAGCGCCTTCACGATGAATGGCAGATACGTCAGCTTGACGCCCTTCTTCTCCGCGAGCGGCTTCGCCTTCGCGCGCAGTTCGACGAGCTTCGTCACGTCGACTTCGTCCATCAGCGTCACGTGCGGCGCGGTATAGACCGACTTCACCATCGCGTTCGCGATCGCCTTGCGGATGCCCTTCAGCGGCACGCGCTCCTCGACACGCGATCCCGCCGGTACTGCCGCCGCTGCTGTCGGCGCGGCCTGAGCCGCCTCCGCAGCCGGAGCTGCCGGCGCCGCACCGCCCGCCGCCGCGCGGTCTACGTCTTCGCGCGTAATGCGGCCGTTCTTGCCCGTGCCGGTTACCTGCGTCAGATCGACGCCTTTCTCGCGCGCGTATTTGCGTACGCCCGGCGTCGCGAGCACCAGGCCGCCCGCCTTGGGCGCTTCGGCCGCAGCGGGTGCCGCGGGTGCCGGTGCCGTCGGCGCACTTGCCCCCGGCGTTGCCGCCGAAGCTTCCGGGGCCGGCGCCTGCGAACCTTGCGCTTCGCCTCCGGCGGACGGCGCTTGTTCCGGCACGTCGCCTTCGGCTTCAATGACGGCGACGACTTCGCCGACATGGCAGACCTGCCCGTCCTTGACGAGCACTTCCAGCACGGTGCCGTTCACCGGGCACGGCACTTCGACGATCGCCTTGTCGTTCTGCACTTCCATGATGATGTCGTCATCGGTGACTTTGTCGCCGGGCTTGATGTTGATTTTGATAATCTCGCCTTCGTGCAGTCCTTCGCCCAGCTCCGGGAACCGGTATTCGAATCTTGCCACTGGCCTTATCCTCCTCGATTAGAACTCCAGCACTTTGCGGACCGCTTTCGCGATGCGCGCCGGCGTCGGAAGCCAGATGTCCTCGATCTGCGCGAACGGATAGACCGTATCCGGTCCCGCCACGCGGAGCACGGGCGCTTCCAGGTGAAGAAGCGCCAGCTCGTTGATCCGTGCGATAATTTCGGCAGCAGCGCCGGCCGATTTCTGCGCTTCCTGGACGACGATCGCCCGATTCGTCTTCTTGATCGATTCCACGATCGTGTCCGTATCCAGCGGAACAAGCGTCCGCAGGTCGATGACTTCGGCCGAAACGCCTTCCTTCGCCAGTTCGTCAGCCGCCTTCAGCGCCGTGTGCACCATCAGGCCGTAGGCGATGATCGTCACGTCCTTGCCCTCGCGGACGACGTTCGCCTTGCCGAGCTCGATCGTATATTCGCCTTCCGGCACTTCCTGGCGGAACGCATGGTACAGATTGAGGTGTTCCATGAAGAAGACCGGATCGTTGTCGCGGATCGCCGAGATCAGAAGGCCTTTCGCGTCATACGGGTTGGACGGCACGACGACCTTGATGCCCGGCGTCTGCAGCGCCAGACCTTCCAGCGCGTCGGTGTGCAGCTCCGCCGCCTTGACCCCGCCGCCCCACGGCGTGCGGAAGACGATCGGCGCGTTGTACCGGCCGCCGGAACGGTAGCGCATGCGCGCCGCCTGCACGAACATCTGGTCCATCGCTTCAAAAATGAATCCGATAAACTGAATCTCCGCGATCGGCCGGAAACCTTGCACGCCGAGGCCTACCGCCATGCCGGCGATGGCCGACTCGGCGAGCGGCGTGTCGAACACCCGGTCTTCTCCGAACTCGGCCTGCAGCCCTTCGGTCGCCCGGAATACGCCGCCGACCTTGCCGACGTCTTCCCCGAACACCAGCACGTTCGGATCACGTTTCAGCTCCGTGCGGATGGCGTCGCGGATCGCTTCTTTCATATTCATTTGCGCCATGGTCGCTGGTTCCTCCCCGTTTACTCGAAATCGGCTTTCTGTTCCTCAAGATGCTTCGGCGTCGTCTCGAACATCGAATCGATCAGGCCGGCGACCGTCATTTTCTCGACCGACTCCGCCTTCTTGATCTGTTCGTTCACGACCTGCTTCGCCTCTTCCTTGACGCGCGCGGTTTCCTCTTCGGACCAGAGGCCCTTCTTCTCGAGATACCGGCCGAACCGGATGAGCGGGTCTTTCTCCGCCCACTCGCCTTCTTCGTCTTTCGTGCGGTATTTCGTCGCGTCGTCGGCCATCGAGTGCGGACGGTAGCGGTACGTCAACAGCTCGAGCAGCGTCGCGCCTTCCCCGTTGCGAGCCCGTTCCGCCGCTTCGCGGACGGCGTGGATCACGGCGAACACGTCCATGCCGTCAACCTGAACGCCGCGGATGCCGGCCGCGACCGCCTTGTGCGCGATCGACAGCGCCGCCGTCTGCTTCTCGAAAGGCGTCGTGATCGCATACCGGTTGTTCTGCACGATGAACAGGGCCGGCAGGTTGAACGCGCCCGCGAAGTTCAGCGCTTCGTAGAAATCGCCTTCCGACGATCCGCCGTCGCCCGTGTACGCGACGGCGACGCGCTTCTCGCCGCGCTTCTTGAACGCCATCGCGACGCCGACGGCATGCAGCACCTGCGCGCCGATGATGATCTGCGGCATGAGCACATGCACGTCTTCCGGAATCTGACCCCCGTGCTGATGGCCGCGGGAGTACAGGAACGCCTGGTACAGCGGCAGTCCGTGCCAGACGAGCTGCGGCATGTCGCGGTAACCCGGACAGATGAAATCGTCGCGGTTCAACGCATACTCACTGCCGACCATGGACGCTTCCTGGCCGGATACCGGCGCGTAGAATCCGAGCCTTCCCTGACGGCCCAGGTTGACCGCCCGCTCGTCCCAGGTGCGCGTGAACACCATGCGGTACATGATCTCGCGAAGCTGATCATCCGTCAGTTCCGGCACAAGATCCGGCTGGAGGATTTCACCTTCGGGCGACAGGATGGAGAGCGGCGTGACCGGCTCCGTCTGCACTTCGTACGGCAGCTTGCTCATCGTATCGTTCACCTCATCGATGAATTGAAATCCGCAAGGACTCTGTTATAGAATCATTATAATACTGTTTCTATGCGAAGGTCAAAAACAAAAACGAGCTAAACCTTTATTTATCGACATTTAATTTATTTTTCATACGGTTTTGTTTATAAAACAGCATCCAAATTTCATTAGTACAGAATAATACAATCCGATCCGGCGGCAAGGATGCCGACCGCTGCCTGCTTCTTTTGTTTGCCCACCGCCCATCCAATCCATTCAGCCGCCCGCTGAAAGCAAAGGAGCCTGATCAGCCATGAGCGAACCGCACGTGAAACGAATCGTAAAAAAGGAATCCGTGCCCAGCCGTCTGCTTCCGGCCGGATCGCGGGATGTGCGCATCAGTCTGCCGCCCGGCTTCAACGAGCTGACGGAATATCCGGTCGTCTACTGCCAGGACGGCGAAGATTTCTTCAACTTCGGACGGATCGCGACGATCGCTTCCTCCCTGATCGCCGAAGGCGAGATCGAGCCGGTTCTCGTCGTCGGCGTCGACGTCGACAAATCGGTGCGCACGCGGGAGTATGCGGCGGATGGCGATCTGCACGAAGGGTACACCGCGTTTTTCGCCGAAGAGCTCGTTCCGTTCATCGCCGCCCGATACCCTGTCAGAACCGAGCCGGATTACGTGCTGCTCGCGGGCTGTTCGCTGGGCGGCGCCGTCTCGCTTCAGCTGGCGCTTGTGTTTCCGCGGAGATTCGTGAACGTCATGTCGCTGTCCGGCGCGTTCTATCCGTCGTCGCAGGCGGCCATTGCCGCAGCCGGCGACCTGTCGCATCTCAACATTTTCATGACGGTCGGCCTGCAGGAAACGGCGTTCAAGACGGACCGGGGCGTATTCGATTTCGTCGCCATGAACCGAACAGCGAGGAAGCTGCTGGAAGAGCGCGGCGCACGCGTCGAATATGCCGAACGGGACGGCGAACATCTGTGGGGATACTGGCAGAAAGTTGTGCCCGACGGTCTCAAGTGGTTCGCGGGATTGTGAGAAAACAAGCAAGCTCCGGGCGCCTCGCGGCGCTGCCGGAGCTTCTTGCCTTTCATTCCATTTCCTTGCGGATGCGGCGCAGCAGTTCTTCGCATCCTTCTTCCACAAGCGCGTACACTTCTTCGAAGTTCCCCGTGTAATAGGGATCGGGAACGTCCGGAGAGCGCGCGTCCCGTACCAGTTCCATGAACGTCAAGATGCGTGCGCTGCCTCTTCCGAACCGCTCCACGTCCCGCCTGTTGCTCGTATCCATGCAGACGATGTAATCGAACGCGTCCAGATCGCGCTTCGTGAATTGCCGCGCCCGGATGCCTTCCCAGGATATTCCCCGTCGGTCCAGCGCTTCCCGGGTTCCGGCGTGCGGCGGTTTGCCGATGTGCCAGTCGCCCGTGCCGGCCGAATCGACGGTGATGCGGCCCGACAGCCCTTCCCGCTCGATCAGATGCCGCATGACCGCTTCGGCCATCGGCGAGCGGCAAATGTTGCCGAGACAGACGAACAAGATGCGGATCATGATGGATCGGCTCCTTCCGATTCGGTTTGCTTCCGGTTCCCTTCTCCGCCCGGAACCGGCCGTACGGCGTGGACGGATTCCGCGAAAGCGTGGCGCAGCGAGCGGCGCGGCAGCCGCCATTTGTAGTGCGCGGACAGCATGCGGCACGCGACGACCGCGGTGAACAGCATCAAATACTCGCCTGTGCTGTCCGCCCATCCGAGGCCGATGACGAGGCCGGCGGCCATCGCCCATACGGCATAGATCTCTTCCCGCAGGACGAGCGGCTTGCGGCCCGCGAGCAGATCACGGATCATGCCGCCGCCGATGCCGGTCAGCATGGCCGCTACGACGACGGCCGGCAGCGCGTGGCTCTGCTGCGTTGCGTAGAGCGCGCCTTGGACGGCGAACGCTGACAGCCCGATGGCGTCGAAAAACGTTTCGCTTCGCCGCCAATGCCGGATCCAGGCGACCGGCAGCACGAAAACGACCGCGATCGCGATGATCGCCGCCGTAAGCAGCGGTTTCTGGCTCCACAGCGTCGTCACCGGCACGCCGATCAGCAGGTTGCGGACAATCCCTCCGCCGAAGGCCGTCACGAGGCCGAGCACGAACACGCCGAGCACGTCGTACTCTTCCTCCATCGCGACGACCGCGCCGCTCACCGCGAACGCGACGGTTCCGACCATGCTCAAAATATCGAAGACATGCCATTCCATCGTATATGGATTCCTCCGGCCGCGCCTCACGGCGCAGCTTTGTCGATCAACCCTCACCCTATTATAGGCGGCGTGCGGTCGAACGCAATAGTATCTTGCATGATGTTGTCCTTTTTTTAGGGTAAGATTCGGCAAAGGTTCTGGGGACGGGTATGGCCTGCGGCGCCGCGCACGGTTATACTTGGCAGGGAGACGTTGCATTTACGGAGGGATATGGCGCAATGGCTGACGCGAAGCGCATCGTCATTTTCGCCGGAGGCAATCTCGGGAAAGATTCGATTCGGCTCATCCGCCCCGGCGATCTGCTGATCGGCGCGGACAGCGGAGCGGCCAGGTTGATCGAGCTCGGATTTGTACCGGATCTGGCCATCGGCGACTTCGATTCGGTCTCGCCGGATGAGCTTGCGACGATCCGCCGGATAAGCCGCCGGACGGAAATCGTCGATCCGGTGGACAAAGACTACACCGATACCGAGCTTGCTTTCAACCGCGCGCTCGAACTTGAACCCGGGGAAATCGTCATTGCCGGCGCGCTCGGCACGCGCTTCGATCATTCGCTCGCGAACGTCCATCTGCTCGCGGCCGCTCATCGGCGCGGCGTCCGGGCCGTCGTCACGGACGATCGCAATGAAATCCGTCTTGCCGCCGGAGGCGAGCGGCTGACGTTTCGCCGCACGGATCATCCGGCCGTGTCGCTCTTGCCGCTGACGCCGGTCGTAACGGGCATCACGCTCGAAGGATTCCGCTACCCGCTGAACGGCGCGCGGCTCGAGATCGGCCAGTCGCTCGGCATCAGCAACGTGCTGGAAGCCGATGAAGGCGCCGTGACGGTCGGCGAAGGCTTGCTGCTCGTCATCTTGAGCCGGGATTGAAATAACGTGCATCGTGAGAGGTGAGCAATCGTTGCATTATCCCCTGCCCGATGAAAAAATCGACGATGCCGCCCTCCGCGTCTGGCGGACGACCGGCTGGATCTCCGCCGCGGTGTACGCGGTCATCGTCGGTATCGTGCTGTGGCTGACGCTCCGCTTCGACTGGCCGGCATGGATTGTCAGCCTGCTCGCCGTCCTCGCCGCGGCCGCCGCGGCGGTTGAAATCGCCGTCGTGCCGAAAGTCCGGATGGCACGGATCCGCTATGCGATCCGGGAAGACGAAATCGATCTGCTCCACGGTATCATCGTCCGCAAGCGGACGCTCATCCCGATGGTCAAAATTCAGCATGTCGACACGAAGCAAGGCCCGATTCTGCGCCGGTACGGCCTGTTGACCGTCACGTTCTCGACCGCCGCCGGCAAGCACGAAATTCCGGCGCTCGGCGCGGCGCGGGCCGAAGAAGTCCAGTCCAGAATCGCGAAGCTCGCGAGGATCACCGATGAAGAACTCTAGCATGCCCAGGCGGCAGCACCCGATCTCCGTCCTGTTCTTCATCATGAAGATCGTCAAGGACATGATCTATCCGCTCGCCGCATTCATCCTGTCCACGACGCTCAGGGAAGACGTGCATCCGCTGTGGCTCTGGGGCGGCATCGCGCTGTTCTCCGCCGTTGCCATCGCGCTGGGCGCGCTGTCCTGGCTCCGCTACGTCTACCGGTTGGAGCCGAACGCGATGCACGTCGAGTACGGCTTGATCATCCGGAAAAAATTGTCCATCCCGCGCGACCGCGTCCAGTCGGTGGACATGTCGGCCGGCATCGTACAGCGGCTCTTCGGCGTGCAGAAGCTGGTGATTGAAACCGCGGGCAGCCGCAAGCCGGAAGTCGTGCTGAGCGCGGTGTCGAAAGCCGAAGCCGACCGGATCCGCACCGCCATGGTGAAAGATGCGTCGGACGCCGCAGTAACGGGCGCCGGCAGCGGCGCGCACGACGACGGGCAGGGCCCGAGCGGCGCTTCAGCCGGCTCGGCAGACGGATCTGCCGCAGCCCGTCCGCTCTATCGGGTGCCGACGGGCCGCATTCTGCTGTACAGCGCGACATCCGGACGGATCTTCCTGTCGCTGGCCATCATCGCGGCGCTGTACTCGCAGTTCGATGACTGGGTCCGGAATCTCGGCCTGTTCGATCCGGACGCATGGGAAGCCGTGATGCCGTCCGACGCCAGAGGCTGGGCGTGGTTTGCGGCGGCGGCATGCGCCGTTATCTGGCTGCTCGGTACGGCGGTCATCACGGTGAAGGAATACGGCTTCACGATCGAACGCCAGGGCGGAAAGCTGCTCATCCGCCGCGGGCTGCTCGAACGCAAACAGTTCTCCGTCGCGCTCGAGCGGATCCAGGCGGTGCAGGTGACGCAGAACACGCTGCGCCGCATGTTCGGCTGCGCCAGCGTCAACCTGGTCACCTTTGCGTCCATCAAGAACGACGGGCAGATCCATTCCCTGCTCTGCCCGCTTGTTCCGGTGCGCGATATTCCCGAACTGCTGGCCGCATTCGTTCCGGAGGCCGTCTGGCCGGAAGACTTCGAACGGCCCGGCCGGGAAGCGCTGACCGGCTACATCGCCTTCCCCCTGGCGGTTGCCGCCGCAGCCGCCGTCCCGGGACTGATCTGGATCCCGGGCGGGTACGGCTGGACGGCCCTGGCGCTGCCCGCCGCCGCCCTCCTGCACGGCGTGCTGCGCTTCCGGCATGCGGGCTGGCGTCTGAGCAATGACGGCATCATCGTCCGGAGCGGCGGTTTCGGCGTCCAAGTGGCGTTCATCCCGCGCCGGCGCATCCAATGGCTCCGGACGAAGGTGTCGCCCTTGCAGGCGCGGCGCAAGCTTGCGACGCTGCAGGTCGTCACCGCTTCGAGCAGTTATGCCGCCGTCTGGCTGATCCGTCACATTCCGCAAGCGAAGGCGGCGGAACTGATCGAACGGCTGCGCGGACGTCAGCCGTCGCCGAGTCTGATCCTGAGCCCCGTCTCCGCGAACCGGACCGATTCCGGCAGTTCGTAACGGCGCGTCAGGTCGATGTCGTGCGACAGATGCGTGAACACCGCCGCGCGGGGCTTGAGCTCGCGCAGCAGCTCCAGCGCTTCGACCACGTCGTGGACGGACCGTCTTTCGTACGGGATCGTCTCGTGCCAGAAGCTCGTCCCCAGCACGAGCAGATCAAGCCCCGCCAGCGGGGCTTTTTCCGCCTCGCTGAGTCCGATCGCGTCCGGGCAATACGCCCAGGACCATCCGGTCTCCGCATGATCGAACCGGTAGGCGTGCGCATACCCGTTGTGGCCGTGGTTGACGCGCCAGGCGCGCACGTTCCATCCGCCGAGGCGGAAGCCGCCGTCCGCGGGACGGAACTCGATTGTCCGGCTCAACCACGGAAACCGCGCCGTCACTTCGGCGATCGTCACCTCCGGCGCATACGCGACTCCCCGCCGCTCCTGCCAACGGCACGCATCCGCCCACTCCGGCAGCCCGCCGATATGGTCGTAATGTCCGTGCGTCAGCAGCATCCGCTCCGCGAAGCGCAAGCCGGCCGTCTCCATCATCCGTCCCCAATCGGGCCCGCAGTCGATCATGATGTGCCCGGCTTCCGGATCGTCGATCAGCACCGCGGAGCGGAATCTCCGGTTCACGCCGGTCGCGCGCGCTTCCGTGCAGACGGCGCAGTCGCAGTAAACGCGCGGCACCCCCATCGCATCGCCCGTCCCGAGGAAGCGCAGCGTTGCCGTCATACGTCTCCCATCCTTTCCCGTCCGATCGATCGTCAGAGCGGCAGCAGATCAACCGCTGCGCGCTTCCGGAGGCCGTCCATCATCGCGTACCAGCTGTCGGGACGGTTCGGCAATGCGGCATAGTAGCGCTCGAGATATGCCGCGACGAGCGACGCGGGCAGGAATGTCGTCCGTTCGTCGGCCGGCATGAAGCAGAGATCGAGACCGGTGACGGCGTTCCCCTCATGGTCCCAGGACGGATGCACATAATCGAGATCGAGTTTGCGGTAACCGAGATGGGACAGCACTTCGCGCCGCACGTACGGGTGCATCGGCGTCAGTCCGGAACCCGCAGTGTCCGCTTTCCGCGGATCGTAAATTTCGGCGAACATCCCGAGCGGCGACGTGCGGGATTCGGCCGCCAGCCGCTCCAGATGCTTCCGCCGGTTCTCGGCGAGGAAGCGGCCGATGCCGAGCCCCTCCCGGCCGATCGCCGTGAAATCGGTCACGGCCACGCGCATGTCCGCATAATAGCGGTACTCCGTCGCCCCGACGACTTCACCGTCGTGGACGGCGGCGTAGACGTAAATGCCTTCGTCGCGAAGCGGCTCTTCCCACAATTCGAACGCCAGCACTTCCTCCTTCGGAAAAATGCGGCCCAGAAGCTCGTGCATCGACTTGAACAGCGGGTCCCGGATCGACGTCAGTCGCACATATTCCATTTGCATTCTCTCCTTAGACGTTTCAGTATGTACAAGCTCTGTTCCCGGTTAACCGGAACGGGTTGCGCCACTCCATCAGCGCCGCGCAGTTGCACGATTCTTCGTCCTCCAGGTAGCCGGCCGCCACGCCGACCGGCACCCGGCCGCAGCGGAGCAGAAAGCCGACGACCGGATCATGCAGCTCTCCGGCCACGACTTTGGCCAAATACTCCTCGGCCGTCATCCGGTCCTTCACCTTGTGATAGCCGGGCATCCGTCCGCCCCCGAGCAGCCGTCGCTTGCCGAGATGGACGACCGTCTCGTACATCGTCGACATGAGCCACTTGCCGATGCCGGCTTTCCGGTATGCGGGGATGACGCAGATGTCGACGACGTACAGCGTCTCCCCTGACGGATCGTGATTGCGGATATAGCCGCCGTCCGTCGCCGCTTCCCACGTATGCGCGCCTTCCAGCTGCTCGTCGCGGACAAGCAGTCCCGTCATCGAACCGACGAGCCGGCCTTCCGCTTCCGCGCACAGCGCCCCTTCGGGAAACCGCGTGACATGCTCGCGCAATTGTTCCTTGTTCCACCACAGTTCCTCCGGGAACGGCGGCGGAAAGCTTTCGCGCTGAATATCGATGAGCGCGTCGAAGTCCTTCTCTCCGTATCGCCGGATCGTCACCCGGACGGGTTTTCCGTCCAAATAGACATACAATTCCTTGCGCACGCGATTTCCTCCTCTCCAATATGAGAATTTTTTAATCGATTTTTCATGATTTTGCTGCAACCTTTGCGGGAACGGCACTTCCGTTCACCGAGGAATCATTTAGGAAATGGCGGATCTGGTAATGTAATAGCTGCACAGGTTGCATTGGGCGGCCGAACGCCCGAAAACGAAAGGAGCTGCAGCATGATGACACAACTGCGCAACACGATGAAACGGCTCTTGGGTCTGGCACTCGCCACCGCAATCGGATTGACCGCGCTCGGATTCGCCGGAGCCGGCCAGGCCGACGCGCTGTCGAAATCGACGGCGGACAAGCTGGTAAGCTATGCGGACAATTACCTCGGGACGCCGTACAAGTTCGGCGCAAGCACGAGCACGACCAAATATTTCGACTGTTCGTCCTTCACGAAACACGTATTCAAGAAATTCGGATACAATCTGCCCCGCACGGCCAAGGAACAGGCGAAGGTGGGCAAGTACGTCTCCAAATCGAATCTGAAGAAAGGCGATCTCGTCTTCTTCAAGGTGCCGAGCCGCGGCAATAGCATCGGGCACGTCGGCATTTACGTCGGCAACGGCAAAATGATTCATACCTACGGTGCGGGCGGCGTCAAGTTCTCGAGCATCAACACGACTTACTGGAAGAAAAATTACGCGACCGCACGCCGACTCGGCGCATGACGCCATTCCCGCAACCCGCATTTCTGCTTCTTTGAAACTCTCCGGTCCGTTCGTCTTGCAAAACGGCGAGACTGCCCGCAGAGGCGGCGCCAGCCGTTTTTTATTTCTTCGGGAACTGCAGCGCGATCGTCGTGCCGACGCCGACTTTGCTGAACACGTCGATCGTTCCTTCGTGCAGGTCGACGATCCGCTTGGCGATGGACAGGCCGAGGCCGAAACCGCCCGTCTCGCGCTGGCGCGCGCCGTCCACCCGGTAGAACCGGTCGAACAGGTTCGGAATCTCTTCCTCCGGAATGCCGATGCCCTTGTCCGAGACGAGTACCCGGATCATGTTGCGCGACTGGCTCACGGTAATGTCGATGGCGTCCTTGCTGTATTTGATCGCGTTGTCAATGAGGATGACCATCAGCTGGCTGATTTTGTCCCGGTCGCCCTTCATCGGAATGCCGGACTCATCGTACGCGTGCACCCGGATGATCCGGTTGAACGTCTTGTGCAGCATGGACGCGATCTCATCGATGAGCTGCACGAGATCGAATTCGTCTTCTCTCGCCCACACTTCCTGTTCCGCTTCGGTGAGCGTCAGCATCGACTTGATGAGATTCTGCATCCGTTCCGATTCCTTCGCGATCGCCTCGATCGCCTCGTCGCGGATCGCCGAGTCTTCCCTTCCCCAGCGCTTCAGCATGCCCGCGTAGCTGCTGATGACCGTCAGCGGCGTCTTCAGTTCGTGCGAAGCGTCCGCGACGAACTGGCGCTGCCCGTCCATCCGCCGATCCAGCCGCTCGATCATCTGGTTGAACGCCCGGATGAGCTGCTGCAGCTCGGCGGACTCTTCCTTGTCCTTCAGCTCGATCGGCCGCAGCTTGCCGCTCCGCTCGATCTCGCGCATCGTCTGCACCATCGTCTGGATCGGCGCCGTCAGCCGGAGCGTGAACCAGTACGTGCCGAAAATGGCGAACAGCACCGCGCCGAGGCTGGTCACGGTGAGTGCGCCGACGAGCACCTGAAGGTAACGGTCGAGCGACGTCAGCTTGCGCAGCACTTCCACCGTCCCGATAATTTCGTATTCGCGCAGCAGCGGAACTTTCATGTACATGACGCGCATGCCGCGGATCGACGTCAAGCCTGACTGGTGAGTGGCGGAGAACGTCGTCTCCCGCTCGAGCAAATCTTCGTCGGTGCCGATCTGGTTGACGAGATTGCCGCCGCGGTCGATGATCCGGATCACTTCGTTGACGTTGTAGAAATCGGCCAGAAGCGCCGGATCCTTGAGCGGACGTTCCGGTTCGGAACGGATATGTTCGATGATCAGGTTCACCTTGTTCGCGATGAGCTGCTCTTCGCTGCCGGTCGAAATCCGGATGACGAAGAAGTAGACGAAAATGTTGAACAGAATGAGGATGAAGATGAACCAGAAGATGGTGAAAAGCGTAAATCGCTTGCGCAGCGTCATGCTTCCGGTTCCTTCAGCATGTAGCCGACCCCGCGGATCGTATGGATCAGCTTCGTCCGGAATCCGCGGTCGATCTTCTGCCGCAAATATCGGATGTAAACGTCGACAAGGTTCGTCTCGCCGACGAAATCATAGCCCCACACATCGGACAAAATTTGCTCCCGCGTCTTCTCCTGGTTCTTGTGCTCGGCCAGATAGACGAGCAGATCGAACTCGCGCGGCGTAAGCTCCACCGCAATCTCCTTGCGGTACACCTTGCGGGTGCGCAGCTCGATCGTCAGATCGGCGGCTTTCAGCACGTCGCCTTTCTCGCCTTCCGCCTGGTTCTGCTGGAAAATGCGCAGCAGATTGCGGACGCGCGCGAGCAGTTCTTCCATCGCGAACGGTTTCGTAATATAGTCGTTGGCCCCGGTCTCGAACCCGCTCACCTTGTCGGGCACGGTGTCGCGGGCCGTCAGCAGCACGACCGGAATCTGGCTGCCGCTGCTGCGGATGCGCCGCAGCACTTCGATGCCGTTCAGACCGGGCAGCATGACATCGAGGAGCACGAGATCCCATTCCCCGGAAAGCGCCATTTCAAGTCCTTTGCGTCCGTCCTCGGCGCGTCCGACGGTATATCCTTCATGTTCCAGCTCCAATTGCAAAATACGCGCGATCGATGTCTCGTCTTCAATGACCAGCAGACGTTCGTTCACACAGATCCTCCTTCCGGCTGATTCCGCATCCGTTGCTTCATGTATCGTCATATCGCGTGCCGGTTCGGCATTTCCTGCAAGATCGGTCAAGCTCGGGTCGTCAAAAAAAAACCCGTTTTCTATTGTATCATACGGCTTCTTGCGCTGCCTATCCGTTCAGGAGGAGATCCACGACCGGCCGCAGACTCCGCTCGGCTTCGGCCAGCTTCCCGCTGCCCGCAAGCGGCTTGCCCGACCAGACGGCGGACGGCCACTCGCCCGGGGCCAGCTGCGGCACGCACGCGGCCGGATGCTGCGGCATCAGCTTGAGCCAGGCGGAGCGCTGCGGAAAGCGGGCATCCTGATTCGCGATCCAGACCGACGCGCGTCCCGCGGCTTCCCGCTGCCGGGCCAGTTCGCGCCAGGCGGACTGCCGCTGCGGCGTCCATCGCCAGACCGCCGGGTCGGCGACCATCAGCAGCACGTCGCAGGCGGCGGCGAGCTTGCGGGCGCCGCCCGCCGTCCATCCGGACGACAGGTCGGCGATGACGAGCGGCGGTTCGGCGGCGGACGCCGCCGGGAACGAGAACCGCTCCGGCGCGAACATCGCCGTTACTGCATCGGCCGCCCCTTCCGGGGCGCCGTACGGGTCCGGTTCAATGGCCGGAATCCCAGTGTCGGGGTGCAGCGCATGCACCTGCAGCCGCGGTCCGTCCAGCCAGCAGACGTGGCGGCGGCTGACCGGCGGCGGCGCGGGCCGCCCGGACCGCCGGCCGGCCGCATCCGCGCCGGCCAGCAGCGCAAGCAGCTCCGGCTCTCCGCCCGGGGCTTCGACGAGCGCCGTCGGCCGCGAGCGCGCGAGCTGTGCGGCCAGGATGGCGGCAATCAACGTCGCCCCGGCGCCGCGGGAGAACGACGCGGCGCCGATCAGGCGCGGGCGGGGCAGCGCTCCGCCGGCCGGCGAATGCGCGCCATCGGCCCCCGCTGCCAGGCCCGGGAGCGCCGCTGCGCCGCCGGCCGCCTGCCGCAGCAGGGCTGCGGCCTGCCGGGCGGACGGACGGCAGGCCGGATCGCGGCTGAGCAGCCGCGCCATCACGTCCAGCAGCGGATCGGGAACGCCGGCCTCAAGGCCCCGGAATTGATGTTCTCCGGGCTTCGGCGCATGCCCGCCGCTGAGCAGGAAGTAGAGGAGCGCGCCGACCGCGTATACGTCCGCCGCCGGCCCGCACGGACCGCCGGCGGCCTGTTCCGGCGCCGCGAACCCCGGCGTGCCGAGGCGCAAGGCGGCGCCCCGCCCCTTGCCGAGCAGCTTGGCGATGCCGAAGTCGATCAGCCGGACGCCGAGCGCCGGGTCGAGCATGACGTTCGACGGCTTCACGTCGAAATGGACGACCGGCGGCCGCAGTTCGTGCAGATAAGCGAGCGCCTCGCAAATGCCGATTGCGATGGCCGCCGCCTGCCGCGCTTCCATCTTCCCGCCCGCGCGCGCGAAGGCGGCAGTCAGCGGCTCGCCGTGCACAAAGTCGGTCACCAGCATGAGCGGCCTTCCGCCCGCCGGCGGGATGACGTCGATCACCTGCGGCAGCCGCGGATGATCGATCCGCTGGAGCACGCGGAGTTCGCCGATGCCGCCTTCGTCCGCGTACGGCGTCCCCGGCTTCATCGCCTTCAGCGCCCGCCGCTTGCCGCCGAGTTTCAGATCGGCCGCTTCATAGACGACGCTCATGCCGCCCCGCCCGGCTTCGCGGATGATCGCATACCGTTCGGCGACGATTTCGCCGGGCGCGGGCAGCGGGCTGCGGCCTGCATCGGATGGACCACGCCAATTCATGTCCGTCTTTCTCCTCCTTCACATAAAACAAAAGCATCCCGTCCTGCCGCGGCCATGAGGCGGCTGAACGGGATGCTTTCCCGATCCGATGGAGCGTCACGCTCCCCGATAAATCAAGTATAGCGTAATTTCGTCCCGATTGTGAAACAATTGTTTCGCCCGCCGGATGTCGAACGCCTGGGCGAGCTGTTCCGTCACGTTTCGTATGGTCTGCATCGGCTTGCGGTGCAGCAGTTTCACCGTGACGACGGCCTCCGCGCCGGGCTTCAGGCAAGGCGAAAGGCGGAGCACCAGCTTCGCCATCGTCGCGGGGTCCCAGCTCATGTCGCAGACGAGCAGATCGAACGTGCCGGGAGGGAAACTGACCTCGCCGGCGTTCCGCTTGAGCCACGTCACACGGGGATGGCCGACCAGCGACGGATGCAGATCGGCCGGATCGATGGCGGTAACGTCCAGCCCCCGCTCGAGCAGCAGCGACGTCCAGCCGCCGGGTGCGGCGCCGATGTCCAGCGCCCGCTCGTGCGCATCCAGGCGCAGGCCGAACGTTCGCTCCGCTTCGAGCAGCTTGAACTTCGCCCGCGAGATCTGGCCGTCTTCCCGGCGGAAACGAATGGCGCCGCCCGGCCAGTCGGACAGCATCTCGTCCGCGGTCCCCCAGCCGATCAGCAGCTCGCTGTCCGTTGCGAAGACCGACAGGATGAGATCCGGGGACTGCTGGGCGGGCTCGGCGCCGGCTTCCCTCAGCGCGGCGTCGGCCGCCGCTTTCGCCTCCGCAGCCGGATACGCAAACGGACTTCCTTCCTTGCGCCGGATATGCACCGCTGTCCGCTTCCCCGCGAACCGGTCGGGCGTCCCGCGCACGATATCGGCCAGCGCCGCCAGGTCGTCCGGTCCTCCCGCAATCGGCCTGGCGAAGTCGACGGGCTGGATGTGGCGGAGAAAGATCGGTTCGGCCTGCCGGATTTGCGCCAGAATCTCGTCCCGGCCGTTCTCCGCGGACAGTTCGAACACTTCGCCCGGCACGACCATCCGGAAAGACGCCTGCCCAAGCAGCCGCCTGAGCTCTTCCATGGCGTACGGCGCAAAGCCGTGGTTGGCCGTGCAGATGAAGCGCGTCATGTCCGGACCCCGGCCCCTTGCGTCCGGATCCACGGCCGGTCGTACACCCAGTCGACTTCGATCGGCAGTTCGTAGGCCCGGCTGAGCGTCTCGCCGGTCAGCACCTCGCGCTTCGGTCCGGCGGCGGCGATCCGTCCGTCGTGGACGATGGCCGCGTGGGTGAACAGCGGGATCGCTTCCTCGATATGGTGCGTCACGTAGAGCACCGTTTTCGCAAGGTTGCCGAGCCGGTTCAGGTCGGCCAGCAGTTTCTCCCGCTCGTACAGATCGAGCCCGGCGCAAGCTTCGTCCATGATGAGCAGCTCGGGCTCCGCCATCAGCGCCCGCGCGAGCAGCGCCTTCTTCCGCTCGCCCTGCGACAGCGTGCCGAACGGCTGGTTCGCCAGATGGGCGATGCCGAGGCGTTCGAGCATGTCATGCGCCTTGCGGACGACATCGGGATCGATCGTCTGGTAGAAGCGCAGGTACGCGTATTCGCCCGTCGCGACCACTTCCCACACGGGGTCGGAAAGGCTCATTTTCTCGACGAGCGACTGGCTGATGTATCCGATCTTCTTCCGCACTTCGCGCACATCGACCCGGCCGTAGCGATGGCCGAGCACCTCGACCGTGCCCGAAGTCGGGAACAGGTATCCGGTGATCATTTCGAGTATGGTCGTCTTGCCGCAGCCGTTCCGGCCGAGGATGACCCAATGTTCGCCCGGGCGGACGTGCAGATCCACGCCTTTGAGAATGTCGCGGTTCTCGCGCCGCCAGGTGACTTGTTGAAGCCTGATCATATTGGGCAGTCTCCTTCCATGCTATACCCGCTTTCCGGCCGCCTCGGCCGCCACGCTGTCCGGCATCGGACAGTGCGAAAGGTGTACGCCCGGCGGCAATGCCGACCGGAGCACCTGGTACATCCGCTCCCGGCCCGAAGGGCTGGACGAATGCATGTAGATGCGGCGCGGGTAGCGGCCGTTGTCCGCGATGTACCGCACCACGTCAAGCCCGGTCGGATTTCCCCAGCCGAGGTCGTAATCGAGGGACAGGATGTCCACCTCTTCCGCTTCCAGCAGCAGGATGCACTCTTCCGCCGACTTCGCGGCGACGAATCCCGGCGGGCAGGGACGGTAATCGTCCAGAAAAACGTGAATCATTGCTTCTTCTCTCCCATCCATTCCCTGAGCAGCCGCATTTGCCGGTCCAGCGGCAGTTCGTCCGTCTCCGGCGTCTCGAGTATGACGGGCAGGCTGCTCAGCTCCGGCGCGGCCAGCAGCCGGCGGAAGCCGTCCGCTCCGATCCGGCCCGCGCCGAGCGGCGCGTGGCGGTCGATCCGCCGCCCGCTCTCGTGGAGCGAATCGTTCGCATGCACGGCGGCCAGATGATCGAAGTACCCCAGCTCCCGCGCCCGGCGACACCATTCCGCTTCATTCCGGCCGTTCCACTGGCCGCTGGCGAACAGGTGGCAGGTGTCGAGGCAGAAACCGACGCGTTCCGGATAGGCGCACAGCCGCCGAATCTGGACAAGCTCTTCGAGCGTCGTCCCCATCGGCGCGTGGTCGCCGGCCTGGTTCTCGAGGAGCAGCTTCGCGGCGCCCTCCCACCGTCCGAGCACCGCATTCAGCGCCTCGATGATGAGCCGGTAGCCGGCAAGCGGGTCCGCGCCTTTGTAAATGCCGAAATGGACGACAACGCCGATCGAGCCGTTGGCTTCGGCGATTTCCAGGTCATTCAGGAGCGATGCCGCCATGCGCGCGCGCTGCTCCGGCCGCTCCGCCGCCAGGTTGACCGGATACGGCGCGTGCGCGATCGAAACGATGCCGCGCTCGCGGCAATATTCGGCGCAGCGGCGGGCGTCGGCGCGGTCGAACGCCTTTAGCCCCAAGGCGCGCGGATTTTTCGGAAAATATTGGAATGCCGTGCATCCGAGCCTGGCCGCGCGGACGGCCGCTTCCGCGTAGCCGCCGCGGATGCTCACATGACAGCCGATCCGCATGGATCAAGGTTCCGGTTGGCAAACCGGGCAGAAGAATGTCTTCCGGCCGGACACTTCGGTCTTCACGATGGCGCCGCCGCACTTCGGGCACGGTTCCCCTTCCCGGTCGTACACCTGCAGCAGTTGGGCGGCCTTGCCTGTCTGCGTGTCCCCCGCGTACAGCGGCATCTCCATGTATCCGCCGTGCGCCGCGGCTTCCTCCAGCACCGTCCGCATCGCGCCATGCAGCCGCTGCCAGCCGGCCGCATCGACCTGCGGCACCGGCACGTCCGGGCGGATGCCCGCCTTGTGCAGCATTTCGTCGGCGTAGCAGTTGCCGATGCCGGCGACGTTGGACTGATCGGTGAGCGCGGGTTTCAGCATGCCGCGCTTGCCCGCGAACCGCGCCGCGAAAGCCGCGGCGTCCAGCCGGCGGTCCATCGGGTCGGGGCCCAGCTCCGCGAGGCGGCCGGCCGCATCCTTCACGGAAAGCAGGTGCAGGTAGCCGAGCCGCAGCCCGATGAAATAAAGATTGCCGTTCGGAAATTGGAGCGTAATCTGCGCCGTGCGGTCCGGCCGCTCCTCTTCGGTGCCGAAGAACAGCGAGCCTTGGGCCATCAGGTGCAGCAGCAGCCGTTTGCCGTTGTCGAGATGGAAGATGAGATATTTGCCCCGGCGCTCCACGTACCAGACGGCCGATCCGATCGTCTCGCGCGCGAACTCGCCGGGGGCGGCATTGATCAATTGCGGACGCACGATCTCAACGCCGACAATCCGCTGTCCGCCGATCCGTTCCATGAGCAGTTTGCGATAATGTTCCATTTCCGGCCATTCCGGCATGGTCATTCCTCTTTCGTTCCGTAAGTTCTATCCATCCGCAGCTCTGCGGACGTAATGGGTCGTCAGGCCTCGATCCGCCCCGCCTTCTTCGTCAGCCGCTCGATCCGCCTGCGGATCGCGTCCTGCTCCGCGCGCTTCTTCGCGTCGAAGCGGCCGAGGGACGCCCGCCGCGCGGCGAGCTCCAGCGCGGCCGAGGCGTAGCGGAGCGCCTGCTTATAATCTTTGGCCCGATGTTCGTAGTACATCGACAGCTCGATGTGCGCTTCGCCCGAAGCCCACCCCTGACGCTCGGCGGCAAGCGCCGCCTTCTGCCACAATAGCACAGCGCGGCGCCAATTTCCACATTTCTTGTCGCGCGCTGCCAGCGGCAGACACCAGGGGCCGGCCGTCTCCCGGCCGGCCAGCCGCTCGAACAGCGCTTCCGCTTCCTCCGCGCATCCCATCCGATCGAGCCAAAGCCCGGTGCGCAGCAGTTCCTCGTCTTCCTCCGGCAGCGGCACATGCCGGCCGAGGCCGCCGGACAGCAGGCGGCCGAAGCGGATGGCGAGACACGCAAGCGACAGCATGTCCAGCTCGTTGTGACGGAACACGCCGCCCAGCGGCTCGGGATCTTCGTCCTGCAGAAACCGGAAATAGATCGCCGGCGCCATCGAACCCGGCACGTCGCCCGAGCGGACGATGCCGAGCCGCTCTTCCTCGACATGGCTGAGGCGGAGCGAAGCGAGCGTGTTGCGCCAGATGCTGCGCGAAGGATGGAGAAAATCGAGATGCCACGGTTCGGCCGCCGCGCTGCGGCCGAATCCGTTCATGATGAACCGGCCTTTCAGGAGCGGCCAGTCGAATGTCCGGCCGTTGTAGGTGGCCAGATACGGACGTTCCGCCAGCTTCACGCGCAGTTCTTCCAGCATCGCGCGTTCTTCCGCCGGATGGCGGATCAGCGTCTGTTCGATGACGAACCGGTCCCCTTCGACGTATCCGATGCCGGTCATGAACGGCACGTTGCCCGCGCCGACGCCCAGCCCGGTCGTCTCCAGGTCGAGGAACAGGATGCGCTCGGCCTCCGGCGCGGGCGCGGGGCCGTTGCCGCCGCTGCACAGCGCGGCCAGCGCATGGGCGCATTCGGCCAGTTCATCGAGCCGGTGAAAGCCGTGCCGGTGATCGAGCGGATAGTCGATCCGGCGGACAAGGCATTCGCCGGCTTCATTGACGAGGCGCGTCACGCCGAGCGCCGTCCACGCCGGGTCGAGTGCGGGGCTGACGCTGTCCGCGTGCCGAAGATCGCCGGCCTCCGGCGCCGGTACGCCCCCGGCTGCATCCGGCTGCCGGCATTCCGGCTGCCCCCCGCCTGTTCCGTTCGGGCTCGCTCCCCCGCCGCCCGGCTGCGCGCCGGCCGAACCGCGCAGCCGGTTCATCCGCTCGCGCAGACTGCTCACGGCGCCCCCACCGCCGTTTCCTCGAGCAGCTGCAGCGCCTGGCTCTTGCCGAGCAGGCCGACCTCCTCGATCGGCCCGACACAGGCCGGGCAGCCGCTCAGGCAGGTGCAGCCGCGGATGAGCTGCCTCGCCCGTTCAAGCAGTTCGTCGTGCAATTCGAACAGCCGCTCGGAGAGGCCGATGCCGCCGGGATAGCGGTCGTAGAAATAGATCGTCGGCCGCTTCATGTGCACCGACTTCACCTGCGGATAGACGCGGATGTCGAACGGATCGCACATCAGGTAGAGCGGCGCGATGTGGATGAGCACGTTCGCAATGCCGAGCAGCGCGCTCTGCATCGCATTCGTTCCGAGGCGCGCCGCCGCCTCCTCGCTGAACGAGAACCAATAGCCGCTCGTATGCAGTTCTTCCTCGGGCAGATGAATCGGTCCGGAACCGATGTTCTCGTGGGTGCGGAGGCGGATTTTTTTGAAAATCGTCGGCCGCGCGTTCACCGTCACTTCGCCGTACTGCCGCACGATGCCGCCGCTCTCCTTTTCCCGGTCGACATGGAGCACCTTCAGTTCCACGGCCATGTTCGCATCGGTGAAATAATCGACGCTCACTTCGCGGACGTAAGCTTTTTTCTCCGGATAGTCGAGCTTCTCCACCTGGTACTGCACGCCTTCGTGGATGTAGATCGCTTCCTCGTGGATGAGCGTCGGCGCGCTGAACCGGTCGACTTCGCCGATGACGCGGCTGCCGTTCGTGATGTCGATGATGACGAAATTCTCCTGCGCCGCCGAGCGGAGCGAAATGTTGTTCGCCGGGAACGACTGCGCCATCCAGTACCAGCGGTCCTTCACCCGGTGGAGCACCTGCTCCTCGACGAGAAACTCCAGCATGTCCTCGAGCTTCTCGCCGCCGAACGTTTCGCCCTTCTCGAACGGCAGCTCGTAGGCCGCGCATTTCACGTGGTCGATCAGGATGAGCAGGTTGTCGGGATGGATGAGCGCGCGCTCCGGCGGCCGGTTGAGGAAGAATTCCGGGTTCTGGATCACATACTGGTCCAGCGGGTTGCTGCTCGCGACGAGGAACGTCACGGCGGTTCCGTGCCGGCGGCCGGCCCGGCCCGACTGCTGCCAGGTGCTCGCGATCGTGCCCGGATAGCCGTTGATGACGCACGCCTGCAGCTGGCCGATGTCGATGCCGAGCTCCAGCGCGTTCGTGCTGACGACGCCGAGGATCTCGCCATTGCGCAGGCCGCGTTCGATCTCGCGCCGCTGTTTCGGCAGGTAGCCGCCGCGGTAGCCGCGGATCTGCTTGCCGCCGGGCAGCTGCTTCACCGCGTCCTGCAGGTAGGTCAGCAGAATTTCGACCCGGACGCGGCTGCGGGCGAAGACGATCGTCTGCACCCCCTGGCGGAGAAGCATCGCGGCGAGCCGCTGCGTCTCGAGCACGCTGCTGCGCCGGATGCCGAGCTGCTGGTTGACGACCGGCGGGTTGTAGAAGATGAAATGCTTCTCGCCGGACGGCGCGCCGTTGTTGTCGATGACCTGCACCTTGTCGCCGATGAGCCGCTCCGCGTGCTCGCCGGGATTGTCGATCGTCGCCGAGGCGCAGAGGAAGATCGGGTTCGAGCCGTAGAACCGGCAGATCCGTCTGAGGCGCCGGATGACGTTCGCGACGTGGCTGCCGAAGACGCCGCGGTAGGCGTGCAGCTCATCCAGCACGATATATTTCACGTTCTCGAACAGTTTGACCCATTTCGTATGGTGCGGCAGAATCGCGGCGTGGAGCATGTCCGGGTTCGTCACGACGATGTGCCCCGCGTTCCGGATCGCCTGCCGGACCGTCGGGGGCGTGTCGCCGTCGTAGGTATGCGTCTTGATGTCCGCCTCCATCAGATCGGCCAGCTGCTGCAGCTCGGCGACCTGATCCTGCGCGAGCGCCTTCGTCGGGAACAGGTAGAGCGCCCGCACGCTGTTGTCCTCCAGCAGCGCCTGCAGGACGGGCAGGTTGTAGCAGAGCGTCTTGCCGGAAGCGGTCGGCGTGACCGTCACGATGTTCCGGCCGGCAAGCACGGCCTCGAAGGCCGACGCCTGGTGGGAATAGAGCCGGTCGATCCCCTTCGCGCGGAGCGCCGCCTCCAGCTTGGGGTGCAATCCGCGCGGCAGCGGCGCGTACACCGCCTCGCGCGCCGGAATCGTCTCCCAGTGCGTGACGTTGTTCATGATCTCGGGGCGGCTGCGAAGATCGTTCAGCCATTCGTCCAGATTGTCGAATTTGCCGGTCAAGCGGTTCATGGCATCTGCTCCCATGCGATAAACACATTTACTCCATTGTACAGAATATATGTTCGCCCTGCAATGCTTCGCTTCGCCGGCATGTCCGCAGGAGGAGCCTTCTTGTTTGTGACAACGATTGGCCCGCTTTCCCGGCGATTCCGAAGCGCTTCAGGTCATAAGCGCCTCGCGTGCGATTCATCCTATTCGCGTAAAACCGCGTTCTCGGGCTTGCCCTGCCGGGAAGCGGTCAAATTCTTGACGAGGTGATGAAGCCGTGGCCAAACCGGACAATCGCGAAGACAATGTACCCCGCCTGCAGCGGGCGATCACGAACACGATCCGCAACATGCGGGAAGCGGAAGACTATCTCGACGAGCATGCGAGCGAAATCGGCGATGAAGAGCGGGGACGGATTGAAGCGAAGAACGAACGGCGGCGGGAAAGCCTCGAAAATCTTCGCGCCGAAATCCGTGACGAAGCGAACCATCAGCGTCAGTGCGATTGCTGACGCCGCTGATTGCGTCAAGTTCTCCGCTTGTGCGGCAGCTGAACGGTGAGGAAATCGCGGGCCGCGGCGGATGACGGAAAGACTTCCCTGGCTTCCGCTTCCAGCCGCGGCAGATCTTCGTCCCGGTAGCGGCCGCTGAAATGCGTGAGCAGGAGCCGCGCGGCCCGCGCATCGCGCGCGGTGCGCGCCGCTTCCGCCGTCGTGCTGTGCCCGTATTCGGCCGCCTTGTCGGCGAGCGCCGCTTCGAACGTCGCTTCGTGCACGACGAGATCGGCGCCTTCGGCCAGCCTGACCGCCGCATCGCACGGCGTCGTATCGCCGAGGATGGCGATGATCCGCCCCGGAATCGGCGGTCCGACGACGTCGGCGGCGCGGATGACGCGGCCGTCCGGCAGCGTCGCATCCTCTCCCCGCTTGAGCTGCGCATACAGGGGCCCCTGCGGCACGCCAAGTTCGGCCAGCTTCGCGGCGTCCAGCTTTCCCGGCCTCGGCCGCTCCTCGATCCGGTAGCCGTAGCAGGCGATCCGATGGTTCAGCGGCGCGGCCGTGACCGTAAATTGGTCATCTTCATGGACGACTCCGCCGTCGCCGTCGATTTCCCGGATCTCCAGTTCGTAATGCACATGGGCCCCCGTGACGGTGAACGTCGTCTCGAGCCAGTGCCGGATGCCCCGCGGGCCGTGAAGCGTGAGCGGCGTTTCGCAGCCCATCGAGGAACGGCTGCCGAGCAGCCCCGGAAGCCCGAAGACATGGTCGCCGTGCAGGTGCGTCACGAAGATGCGCTCCAGCTTGCAGAGCTTCAATCCGGCGCGGAGCAGCTGATGCTGCGTCCCTTCGCCGCAGTCGAACAGCCAGAACGTGCCGCGCTGCGGCGGCATCGCAAGCGCCGACGCCGTCACGTTCCGTCCTTCCGCGGGCCGTCCGGCCGCCGTTCCGAGCATGGTCAGTTCCATCCGACACACCTCCGTATCCAGTGTGGCCGATCGCCGTCGAGCCTACTCGGCCGCGGGTCCGGTGATCGAGAAATCCCCCGCACGCTGCCGTGCGGGGGATTGGTCCGTCATTTGTCCACGTTGAAATATTGGGCTTCCGGATGCGCGAACACCATCGCGCTGACCGACGCTTCCGGCTCCATCATATACCCTTCCGTCAGTTCCACGCCGATTTCCTCCGGATGCATGAGCTTGAACAGCTTCTCCTGGTCTTCCAGGTTCGGGCAGGCCGGGTAGCCGAACGACACCCGGATGCCCTGATAGCGGGCCGCGAACCGCTGTTTCATCGTCATTTCCGGCGGGTCCGGGAATCCCCAGACGTCGCGCATCATCTGGTGGACGCGCTCCGCAAGCCCTTCCGCCGTCTCGAGGGCGAGCGCCTGCAGCGCGTGCGAGCGGAAGTAGTCGCCCCGCTCTTTCGCCTCTTCCGCCAGCCCGCGCACGCCTCGTCCGGCCGTGACGACGAGGAAGCCGACAACATCCATGACGCCGCTTTCGACCGGTTTCAGGAAATCGGCCAGGCACAGGAACGGTTCGGTCCGCTGGCGCGGGAACGAGAACCGCTCAATGATTTCCCCGCTGCCCGCCGGGTCGTAGATCAGAATGTCGTTGCCGTCCGACTGCGCCGGGAAGAAGCGATACATCGCATCGAGCCTGAGTGTCTTCTTCTCAGCTGCTTCGCGGATCAGCCCGTCCACCGCTTCCTTCAGCTGCACCGCCTTCTCGTCTCCGGCAGCGAGCAGGTCGCTGACGGTGCCGCGCAGACCGAGATGGTGGCCGAGCAGCATCTGCATGTTGATGTACGGCACGATCTGGCTGATCGGAATATCGCGCAGCACGCGCCGCTCGAAATCCGGCGGCATGAATACGGGGACGTTCTGCGAAACGTTCGAGCGTACGTTCGCCGGTGCCGCCTCCTCCCGTTCCCGTTCCCGCGATTCAGCCAAAGACGCCTTCAACTCCCGATGTTCTTCCTCCAATTCGCGCCGGGCATCGGGGTCCATCAGCTTGTTCGCCAGTTCGAGGCCGTTCATCGCGTCCTTCGCGTACAGCACCAGCCCGTCGTACTCCGGCGCGATGCGCGTCTTCGTGAACTTGCGCGTAAGCGCCGCGCCGCCGACGAGAATCGGCGTGTCGATGCCGGCCGCCTTCAGATCCTGCGCCGTCGTCACCATCTGCTGCGCCGACTTGACGAGCAGGCCGGACAGGCCGATGATGTCGGCGTTCTCCCGCCGCTGCGCCTCGATGATCGCTTCCGGCGGCACTTTGATGCCGAGGTTCACGATTTCGTATCCGTTGTTGGACAGAATGATCTCGACGAGATTTTTGCCGATGTCATGCACGTCGCCCTTGACGGTCGCGAGCATGATTTTGCCCTTGACGCTCGTCTCGGTTTTCTCCATGTGCGGCTCGAGGTACGAGACGGACGCCTTCATCACTTCGGCGCTCTGCAGCACTTCGGCGACGATCAGCTCGTTGTTGTTGAACAGCCGGCCTACTTCCTCCATGCCGCGCATAAGCGGGCCGTTGATGATGTCGAGCGGCGCATATTTCTTGAGCGCCTCTTCGAGATCGGCGAACAGGCCGTCCTTCGAACCTTCGACCACGTAATTCGCGAGCCGCTCTTCCAGCGGGAGATCCGCCGTGTTCTTCGCCTTCTTCTCGACGGTCTTGTCGCGGAAAGCGGCGACGAACGCGGCGAGCGTCTCGTCGTTCGTATCGTAAATGAGCGCTTCGGCGAGCTTGCGCTCATGCTCCGGAATCGAGGCGTAGCGTTCCAGCCGCTCCGTGTTGACGATGGCGTAGTCAAGCCCCGCCTTCGTGCATTCGTAGAGGAACACGGAGTTGAGCACTTCGCGTCCTGCCGGCGGCAGGCCGAACGAGACGTTGCTGATGCCGAGGATCGTCTGGCAGCGCGGCATCTCCTGCTTGATGAGCCGAATGCCTTCAATCGTCTCCTTCGCCGAGCCGATGTACTGCTCATCGCCGGTGCCGACCGGGAAGACGAGCGGGTCGAAAATGATGTCCTCCGGCTGCAGCCCGTATTTGTTGACGAGCAGGTCATACGACCGCCGCGCCACCTCCAGCTTCGCATCGCGCGCGATCGCCTGGCCCCGTTCGTCGATGGTGCCGACGACGACCGCCGCGCCGTATTTTTGGACGAGCGGCACGACCCGCTGGAACTTCTCTTCACCGTCTTCAAGGTTGATCGAGTTGATGATCGCCTTGCCCTGCGAGAACTTGAGCGACGCTTCGATGACCCGCGGATCGGTCGTGTCGATGACGAGCGGCACCTTCACTTTCTTTACGACTTGCTCGAGGAAACGGGTCATGTCGGCCAGCTCGTCGCGGTCCGGGTCCTGCAGGCAGACGTCGATGACGTGCGCCCCGTTCTTCACCTGGGCGCGGGCGATCTCGGCCGCTTCCTCGTACTTGCCTTCCGCAATCAGCCTTTTGAACATGCGCGAGCCGAGCACGTTGGTCCGCTCCCCGACGAGGTACGGCCGGTTTTCCGGCTCGATGTACACGGTCTCGATGCCGGAGACGGCCGGCGGATGGCTGCCGGTTTCGGTCCGCGGCTTGTAAGGCGCCAGCGCTTCGGCGAGCGCCCGGATGTGCGCCGGCGTCGTCCCGCAGCAGCCGCCCGCGATGTTGAGCCACCCTTCGCGCGCGAATTGCTCCATCTTCCGCGCGAGCGATTCGGGCGATTCGTGATAATGGCCGTTCTCGTCGGGCAGCCCGGCGTTCGGATAGCAGCTGACGGCCGTCTTGGCGATGGACGCGAGGCTGCGGATGTGATCGCGCATGAATTCCGGACCGGTCGCGCAATTGAGGCCGATCGAGATCGGTTCCAGATGTTCCAGCGAAATATAGAATGATTCAATGTTCTGTCCCGCCAGCGTCGTGCCCATCGGTTCAATCGTGCCGGAGATCATGACGGGCAGCTTCCGTCCGGCTTCCTCGAACGCGCGATGTACGCCGATGCCCGCCGCCTTGACGTTTAACGCATCCTGGCACGTCTCGATGAGCAGCGCGTCGACGCCGCCCTCGATCAAGGCCAGCGCCTGGACATAATAGCTTTCGGCGAGCTCGTCGAACGTGACGCCGCCCGTCACGGACAGCGTCTTCGTCGTCGGTCCCATCGAGCCGGCCACGTAGCGCGGCTTCTCCGGCGTCGAGAACTTCTCCGCCGCTTCGGCCGCAAGCCGGGCCGCGGCGATGTTGATCTCGCGCGCCTTGTCCGCGATGCCGTACTCGGCCAGCACGACGCTCGTCGCGCCGAACGTGTTCGTTTCAATGATATCCGCGCCGGCGTCCAGATACGCCTCGTGGATGCCGCGGATCACATCCGGACGCGTCAGGACGAGCATCTCGTTGCAGCCTTCCAGCTCTTCGCCGCCGAAATCGGCGGCGGTCAGGTTCGCCTGCTGGATCATCGTCCCCATTGCGCCGTCCAATATGAGAATGCGATGTTTCATCGCTTCCTGCAGGGTCGGTTTCGACATGGGCACACCTTCCGCCAAAAAAGTTAAGCCTTATTCTAGCAGAATGAAAAACGCCTGAAAAGCCCGGACCCATCGACAAACGGGCTGAAATCGTGTATAATTTAGGTTAATGATTAATAAATCCTATTGGAAATGAGGGATTAAGATGGCCGAGATTCGCATCCGCAACACCAACGAGAGAATCACCGGCGAGGAGAATGTGCGCGAATTTCTGAATGGACAAGGTGTCCTCTACGAGCACTGGGATACGTCCAAACTGCCGGAGCATCTGCGGGAAAAATTCGTGCTGAGCGATGAGGAGAAGAACGAAATCCTCCAGGCGTATGACGCGGAGATCCGCGATCTCGCCGGTCGGCGCGGCTATCAGACGTGGGACGTCATTTCCCTGTCCGACGCGACGCCGAACCTGGATGAGCTGCTGAAGAAATTCGAACAGGTGCATACGCACACCGAGGACGAAGTCCGCGCCATCGTGGCAGGCAAAGGTATCTTCATCATCAAGGGCAAGCCGGAAGTCGGCTACTTCGACGTCGAGCTGGAAGCAGGCGATGTCATCTCCGTTCCGGAAGGCAATCCGCACTACTTCACGCTGATGGAAAACCGTCAGATCGTCGCCGTGCGTCTGTTCATCGAGCCGGCGGGCTGGGTCGCCCATCCGTACGAAGATCCGGAATTCCAAAAAGCATAAATTCGGCCTTACATGTTCGGAAGCCATCCGCCCATGCCCCTTTCGGCAAGGAGCGGATGGCTTCTTCGCTGCTTACAGCCGCTCAAGCAGCGCCGGCAGTTCGCGCAGCGAACGGATTTCGCAGGCCGGTTCAATCTCGCCGGACCGCTTGAGACCGTGCCGGTTGATCCATACCGAATCCATGCCGACGGTGTTCGCGCCGAGAATGTCGGTTGTCAGCTTGTCGCCGACCATGACGCCGGCATCCGGCCCGATGCCGAGCAGTGACAGCGCATGACGGAAGATTGATGCCGCGGGCTTGCCTTCCCCGAATTCGCCCGAGATGACGATATGGTCGAAGTACGGCGCGAGCTCCGGTACGCCGGCCAGCTTCTCGCGCTGCAGATCGGGCGATCCGTTCGTCAAGAGCAGCAGCTTGTAGCGGCCGCGCAGCCGATCCAGCACTTCGAACGTCTCGTCGTAAACGAGCGGCCGCGCCCGGCGCTCCGCCGGGAACCGTTCGGCCAATTCTTCGCCGAGCCGCTCATCCTCGATGCCGATGCCGCGCAGGCCGCGGATCCACGATTCACGGCGATAGGCCGGCGCAAGCGCCTCGAGCTTGCGGAACTCCTCCTGCTCTCCCTCGCGAAAACGCGCCCACAGCCCTTCGAACGGATTGATGCCGATCCGTTGGGTGAACGGATAGGTTTCGTAGGATTCGTACAGCGCTCGCGCTTCCCGGCGAACCGACGCTTCCAGCTTCTCCGGATCCGCGCCGGTCCGCTCTTGCGCATACCGGCAGACCGCCTCGAACGCCTCCTTCACGCTGCGTTCGTCCCACAGCAGCGTATCATCCAGGTCGAACAGTACCGCTTGTTTTGCCATCCGGTTTCTCTCCCGTCATTACTTTTTCTTGTCTTTCTGCTGCTCGGTGTAGGGAATGCGGTTATCCTCCGCAAACCGCTGCAGCCGGTCGGCCATCTCGTCGATCGGATACCGGTTCAGCATGCGCGAGAATACCCAGTTGCCGCCCTTCTTCGGCTCGATGATGATGTATCCCGGACGGATGACGGTAATCGCCTTGATCGCGCTTGCCGTCAGCGTCTTGTCGCCGGTAAATTTGCGCGTGCCGACGAAATCCCTTCCCACGAGCAGGTAGGGCCGTCGGAACCAGAACAGCGCCGCCAACGCCAGATAACACGCGACCGTCAGCCAGAAGATCGGCGTCTCGAACGGATTCGTCGTGTTCGGATCGTCCGCGGGAATCGTCATCATATAAATGTAGAAGCCGATGAACAGGATCAACAAAGCCGGCAAGACGTAATTGCGTCCCCTGTAGCGGTCCGTCACCGCTCCCGGCGAAGCGACGGCTTTGAGACCGGCTTTCTTGCGCCGTTTGTTCAGCTGTTCCGTGTTCTTGCGGACTTTCCGTTCCCAAGAGCGGGACATGCCAGCTCCCCCTTCTATACGCTAATGCTTCAACGTGCCGCCTGTTTCATCCGTCCAGCGGATCGCGTCGAGCTGCTGTTTCAGATTGCTTCGGAAACGCGCCAGATATTGCCTGCGCAGCTTGTCCCGCTCCGCCGTCTCTTCCGGCGTGAGACCGATCGTCTTGTGCTTGCGGGCAAGCTCGTTGATGCGCGCCGTCAATTCGTCCATGCGTCATGTGCCTCCCATACCCCTGACATACCACACCTTACTTTGACATCCCGGCCGGATCGTTGTCAAGCCGACAACAAAACAAAAACAACCCGGAAACGGCTTGAACCGTTCCCGGGCCAATCCATCGGCAATCGACAGGGACGCTCCCGTCTTCCGCTTCCGCACCGGATCAGCGGCCGGACCAATCCGGGATGACGAGCTGCTGTCCCGCTTGAATCACACTGCCGTCCAGACCGTTGCGCTTCCGGATTTCATAGACGGCGCGGCGCGTGTCCATCCCTTCCGCCTTCGCCGCTGCGGCGATCTCCCACAGCGTCTCGCCGGCATCCACGACAATGACCGATTCCGCGGGAGCCGGTTCGGCCGGCACCCGTTCCGACGCGCCGGTTCCCATGATCATGAAACCCGCGCTGACCAGCACGATGAACAGCATGGCTGCGGCATAACGCATGAAAGTGATCCGTTCCCCGCTCGCCGCGCGTTGCCTGCGAACCGCGGAAGTCTGTCCAACTGCGCCAGGACGGCTTTCTTGGATGGAACGATAGGACCGGCATTCACTTACATACATCATGGCCAACACCCCAAACAAACGTTCTCGTTTTGTGATCCCATCATAACACGAACATCTGTTTGCCGTCAATCATTTTTAGAACATTTGTTCCGGGAATGCATGTTCCCGCTTTGAGCCGTCCGCCGGATTTCCTGCAAAAATGCGAACCTGTGTTTTCGAGAACGAATGTTTGTGCGAACTCGGGTTCTGTGCTATAATTTGGTGTAACCAATAATTGATGGAGTGAATGCCGTGTCCAGAATATCCAACCGCCAGCAAGCCATACTGGAATTCATCAAACGGGAAGTCCGGGAGAAAGGCTATCCCCCTTCCGTTCGGGAGATCGGTGAAGCCGTTGGCCTTGCTTCCAGCTCGACCGTCCACGGCCACCTGGATCGGCTGGAGAAGAAGGGACTCATCCGCCGCGATCCGACCAAACCGCGCGCGATCGAAATATTGGATGACGACAACGAAGATCAGCTGCCGTTCCCGCTCGCCGTCACCCGCGTCCCGGTCGTCGGCAAGGTAACGGCCGGCGCGCCGATCACGGCGACGGAGAACATCGAGGAATATTTCCCCCTCCCCGCCCATTTCACCGGTGATGACGATGTGTTCATGCTTACGGTCAAGGGCGACAGCATGATCGAAGCCGGCATCCACGACGGCGACTATGTCATCGTGCGCCAGCAGCAGACGGCGCAGAACGGCGACATCGTCGTCGCGATGACGGAAGACGACGAAGCAACCGTCAAGACGTTCTACAAGGAGCGCGACCATATCCGGCTGCAGCCCGAGAACCCGACGATGGAGCCGATCCGGCTGAAACATGTCACGATTCTCGGCAAAGTCATCGGATTGTTCCGCAGCATCCGTTGAATACGGCGCCCGAATATTGAAGCCCCACTTGTCCGGCAGCGATGCCGAACTTGCGGGGCTTTTCCTTTGCTCTTATTCATCAATACAGCGTCAAATATTGATCGCGTTCCCACTGGTGAACCTGCATGCGGTACATGTCCCATTCGATTTCCTTCAGTTCGTAGAAATGGGACAGGGCGTGATCCCCCAGCGCCTCGCAGATCACTTCGTCGCGGATCAGCTCGTCCAGCGCTTCGCGCAGGCTCGAGGGCAGCATCTGGATGCCTTCTTCGATCCGTTCCTCCTCGGTCATGACATAGATGTTCCGGTTCGTCGGCGCCGGCAGTCTCATCCGGTTCTTGATGCCGTCAAGTCCGGCCTTGAGCATGACCGCGAGGCAAAGGTACGGATTGGCCGCCGGATCGGGGTTGCGCACCTCGATCCGCGTGCTCAGCCCCCGCGACGCCGGAATGCGCACCATCGGGCTCCGGTTGCTCGCCGACCAGGCGACATAGTTCGGCGCTTCATAGCCGGGCACAAGCCGCTTGTACGAATTGACGGTCGGATTCGTAACGGCCGCGAACCCGCGGGCGTGATGCAGCACCCCGGCCATGAACCAGCGCGCGGTATCGCTCAGACCGAGCGGATCGTCCGGATCGTAGAACGCGTTCTCGCCGTCCCGGAACAGCGAAAGATGGCAGTGCATGCCCGATCCGTTCACGCCGAACAGCGGCTTCGGCATGAACGTCGCATGCAGACCGTGCTGCCGCGCGACCGTCTTGACGACGAGCTTGAACGTCTGAATCCGGTCCGCCGCCGTTACCGCATCGGAATACTTGAAGTCGATCTCGTGCTGGCCGGGCGCGACTTCATGGTGCGAAGCCTCGATCTCGAAGCCCATCTCTTCGAGGGTGAGCACGATTTCCCGGCGGCAGTTCTCGCCGAGGTCGGTCGGCGCGAGGTCGAAATAGCCGCCCTGGTCGTTCACTTCGTGCGTCGGATTGCCGCGCTCGTCGGTTTTGAACAGGAAGAACTCCGGTTCCGGACCGACGTTCATCGTGGAGAAGCCGAGCTCCTCCGCTTCCTTCAGCACCCGTTTCAGAATGCCGCGCGGGTCTCCCGCGAACGGCGTCCCGTCCGGCATGTACACGTCGCAAATCAGACGGGCGACCCGGTCTTCCGTCACCCACGGGAAGACGACCCATGTATCGAGATCGGGATACAGATACATGTCGGACTCCTCGATCCGGACGTAACCCTCGATCGAGGAACCGTCGAACATCATCTTGTTGTCCAGCGCCTTCTCGAGCTGGCTCAGCGGAATTTCAACGTTCTTGATCGTCCCGAGCAGATCCGTGAACTGCAGACGGATGAACCGGACGTTCTGCTCCCGCGCGATGCGCAGGATGTCCTCCTTGGTGTAGCCCATCTTATCCTCTCCTTGCCGCGATTAAGGTTTATTGTTGTAGAACCTGGACAGCTGACCCTGGATGAGCGATGTCCTGCCGGGACGGCGTTCGAGCAGCTGCTGCTTGAGCAGCCGGTGGAGCTGCAGATCCGTCAGTTCGCGGCGTTTGCTTTCCGTCTGCGGCGTAATGACCGTCGCTTCTTCCGATTCCTTTGAAACCGGATTCATCACTTGCTTGATTCCGGCGATGTTGACGCCTTTCTCGATCAGGGACTTGATCTCCAGCAGCCGCTCGACATCGTTGAACGAAAACAGGCGCTGGTTGCCCGAAGTCCGCGCCGGCATGACCAGACCGTGCTGCTCGTAGTAGCGGATTTGGCGGGCGGTCAAATCCGTCAGCTTCATCACGATGCCGATCGGGAAGAGCGCCATGTTTCTGCGGATCTCGTCACCCATGCCGCATCAACCTTCCAATTTTTTGTAGTATGGGTACTCGTATCGACACGAATAAAACGTGTCAAGAAATGTTAGGTTTAATTACAATGTTAGACCGTTCGGCAAGCCGTGTCAAGGCGGAAAGCACCCCAAGTTTTGCGTGTGCGTACGTCAGCCCGCCCTGCATATACGCGATATACGGCTCCCGGATCGGCGCGTCGGCCGAAAGTTCCAGGCTTCCGCCCTGCACGAACGCGCCGGCCGCCATGATGACGGGATGCGCATATCCCGGCATGTCGCCCGGTTCCGGCACGGCGTGCGCGTCGACGGCCGCCGCCTGCTGGATGCCCTGCACGAAGGCGATGAGCGAGTCGGCCGAATCGAACCGGACGGCCTGAATCAGATCGGTTCTCGGCTCGTTCCAGCGCGGTTTCGACTCGAAGCCCAGCTCCTCGAACATGGCCGCGGCAAAAATGCTCCCTTTCACCGCCTGCCCTACCACGTGCGGCGCAAGGAAAAATCCATGGAACATCCAGCGCTGCATGCCGGCCGTCGCGCCGACTTCGCCGCCGATGCCGGGCGCGGTCAGCCGGCCGGCCGCCTTTTCCACGAGATCGGCCCGGCCGCAGATGTAGCCGCCGGACAGCGCCAGCCCGCCGCCGGGATTTTTGATCAGCGAGCCGGCCATCAGATCGACGCCGACCTCCGTCGGCTCCGTCTCCTCGGTAAATTCGCCGTAGCAATTGTCGACGAAGACGATGGCGTCGGGCTTGACCGCCTTCACCCGGCGCACCATCTCGCCGATCTCGTCCACGGTGAACGACGCGCGCCAGTCGTAGCCGCGCGACCGCTGAATGGCGACGACGCGGGTCCGCTCGCCGATCGCGTCCAGCACGGCGTCCCAGTTGACGCTGCCGCCTTCGGCCAGCGGCACCTCCCGGTAGCCGATGCCGAAATCGCGCAGCGATCCCTTGCCGTCTCCCGGCTCGCCGATCACTTTGTGCAGCGTGTCATACGGCCGCCCGGTCATGTAGAGCAGTTCGTCCCCCGGCCGGAGCACGCCGAACAGCGCGCAGCTGATCGTATGCGTGCCGGATGCGAAATGCGGCCGCACGAGCGCCGCCTCCGCGCCGAACACGTCGGCATACACCCGGTCGAGCGCCTCGCGCCCGCTGTCATTGTATCCGTATCCGGTTGAACCGTTCAGATGAAAATCGCTCACCTTGTGGCGCTGAAACGCGCGGATCACTTTCCACTGGTTCCGTTCCGCGATCCGGTCGGCCTCGCGGAGCCGCGGGGCGATCCGCTCTTCCACCGCCTCGGCGAGACGGAGCAGTTCGCTGTCAATGCCGTGAATCATCCAGTCTCCATCCCATCGCTGCAAATTTGCGGGAAGCTGCCGAATGTCCTGACGAAACGCAGACGCGGCGCCTCTCATCCATCGACGGCTTCCGCCAGCCCCATTAAAGCACATTTCCGTTTCGTTGTTCAAATCCCGGGCTGTCAAACAGAAAAACCGGGTCCGGAACGAACCGGGACCCGGCCTACAGCGCATAAGGCTGCAGCTTGTATCCGTTCAACTCATATTCCCGCTTGTTCAGCCGCACCGCAATCCGCATCGTCTCTCCGTCGTCGAGCACCGACTGGTCGACAACCTCGCCCATCCGGTGCGCAAGGGCGATCAGATCGCCTCTTGCGGCGGGAATCGCGAACGAACGGATTTCGCCGGTCAGCTTGTCCTGCACGGCGCGGCCGATCGCCTCAAGGTCGCTTGCGGAGAACGCGCTGACGAGCAGCGCGTCCCCGTCCCGCCGGAGCAGCTGCAGTTCCTCATCCGTGCACAGGTCGATCTTGTTGTACAGCACGATCCGCGGCCTGTCTCCGGCTCCGAGCTCGGTCAGAATCCGATCGACGACCGCCATCTGCTCCTCCCGGTACGGCGACGAGCTGTCCACGACATGGAGGATGAGATCGGCTTCCGCCGCTTCCTCGAGCGTCGACCGGAATGCGGCCACCAGCTCATGGGGCAGGTTCTGGATAAAGCCGACCGTATCCGTAAGGATGACCTCCGTCCCGTCCGGCAGCGTCCAGGCTCGCGAAGTCGGATCGAGCGTCGCGAACAGCCGGTTCTCGACGTACACATCCGCATTCGTCAGCTCGCGGAGCAGCGTCGACTTGCCGGCGTTCGTATAGCCGACGAGCGCGACCTGCGTGACGCCCGTCTTGCGCCGGCGCTCGCGCTGCACGTTCCGGTGGCGGACCACTTCCTTGAGCTGCCGCTTCAGGTCCGCGATTCGCTCGCGGATATGGCGGCGGTCCGTTTCCAGCTTCGTCTCGCCCGGCCCCCTCGTGCCGATGCCGCCGCCGAGCCGCGACAGGTTTTTGCCGTGGCCTGCCAGGCGCGGCAGCAGATAGCTGAGCTGGGCCAGCTCGACCTGGATGATGCCTTCCCGCGTCTTCGCGCGGCCGGCGAAAATGTCGAGAATGAGCTGCGTCCGGTCGATGATTTTCAGGTCGAGCCCCTCTTCCAGATTGCGCACCTGCGCGCCGGACAACTCCTGGTCGAAAATGGCCGTCGTTGCGCCAAGCTCATGCGCAACCGCGCGCAGTTCCTCCACCTTCCCCTTGCCGATGAACCATCTGGGGTCGGGCGCCTCGCGGCTTTGCGTGACCGCGGCAAGCACTTCGACGCCGGCCGTTTCGGCCAGCGCGACAAGCTCGCGCAGCGAGTAATCCGCATCGACGCCGGCGCGCTTCATCTCGTCCGTCACCAGGCTGACCAGAATCGCCCGTTCCCGAATGTCAGCCGCAGTCTCGTGCAGCGTCGTCATGCCGCCACCGCTCCTTCATTGCCTGGAATGTATGGTTCTCCGGCTTTCACGCTTCATCCGAATCCCAGCGAAAATCTTCCGGCCGGATCGTCATCAGCTCCTGCCTGCCGGGCTGGCCGCTGCCGTACAGATTGAGCAGCCGCACCGCCTGGTGGCGGATCGCCTTTTCGATTGCGTTGCGCACATAGCGCGCATTGCTGAAAGCGAACATCGAATCGCGCTTCAGCTCGGTGAGATGCTGGCGCAGCTTGGCAACCGCCTGCGGCTGCATCTCGTAATCCCGTTCCTTCACCATCAGCTCGGCGATTTTGACGAGCTGGTCCACCGTATAATCCGGAAAGTCGATCCGGATCGGGAAACGGGAAGGCAGGCCGGGGTTGGACAGCAGAAACATGTCGATCTCCTCGGGGTAGCCGGCAAGGATGAGCACGAACTGATTTTTATAGTCTTCCATCGCTTTCACAAGCGTATCGATCGCTTCCTTGCCAAAATCTTTCTCGCCGCCGCGTGCGAGACTGTACGCTTCGTCCACGAACAATACGCCGCCGAGCGCCTTGCGCACGAGATCCCGGGTCTTCTGCGCCGTATGTCCGATATATTCGCCGACAAGATCCGCACGCTCCACCTCGATGAGGTGTCCCTTCTGCAGCACGCCCATCTTCTGGAACAGCTTCGCCACGATCCGTGCGATCGTCGTCTTGCCCGTGCCCGGATTGCCGCGGAAAATCATATGATACACCTGGGGGCCGACCGACAGCCCCGCCGCCGCCCGCAGACCGGACACATGAAGGAGCGCATAGATTTCGTAGATGAGCGCCTTCACTTTCTCCATGCCGACCATCGCGTCCAGCTCGCGCTGGATTTCGGCGAAAGGCGAGCCCGGTTCAACGCCCTTCACCATTTCGCTCACCGGCTGTTCCGCGGGTGATGCGGCCGGCTCGACGGGCCGCAGGACGATGCTGATCTGCCGCGAAGGTCTGGGCGCTCCCGTGCCGCCCGCCGCTGCTGCGCGTCCGTTCATCAAGAACATCCCATCCTTCTCAGATAGATCGGACGATGTCGACGGTCCGCCTGATGCCTTATCCATCTTATTCGCGAGCGGTCCGAGATATTAGCAGAATCGGATGCGGACGCGCAAGGTTCACAAGCCGGGCCGGTCGGGAATTTGCAGGCCGATGCGCAGCAGCACGCTGTCGAGCTTCCACTTCGTGAAAGCCGCGATTTCCCGGACATGTCTCTGCGACGCGGGAAGCACGGACGATTCCGCCGCCGCGAACCCCGGCTGTTCGTAGCCGAGCCAGCGCGCGACATCCCGCGCCCGCGCCGCATGGAAATCATGCGTCACGATAAGCGCCGTGCGAAGCCCTTCCCGCTCCATGATATCCCGGCTGAACGCCAGATTCTCATAGGTGCTCCGCGCCGCGGGCTCGAGCAGAAGCCGGTCTTCCGGCACGCCGAGCGCGGCCAGATAGCGCTTCATCCCTTCGGCTTCCGTAAGCCGGGAACCCGCATGGTCGTAGCCGCCGGTCAGGATAAACACGCGGAACCGGCCTTCGCGGTACAGTTCGAACGCCTTGTCCAGCCGTTCCTTCAGCCCCGGACTCGGCTCGCCGTTCCAGAGGGCCGCGCCGAGCACGATGCCGGCGTCATATTCCGGCAGTTCCATCCGCGGTTCGAACGATTCGATCTTCCAGTAAATCCAGGCGATCCAGCCCGCGCAGGCGACGGCCGCAAACAGGACCGTCTTCAGCAGTCGCGCCGGCAGTCCGGATCGGCGCTTCCGCCGGCGGACGGCCTGCGCTTCCGCCGCCTTCATGACGGATCTTTCCCGACAATCCGTTCCGCAAGCTGTTTGCGGTGCCGCAGGCTGAGCGTGAAGTAACGGAACCGGCCGTTCCGGATCATCGACAGCAGCCGTTCGGCGGTTCTGCGCGCCATCTCCGCGTCGCGCTTCGTCACCTCGCCGTTCTTCACCGCTTCTTCCAGTTCGTCCTCGTCGAGGAGATAAACTTCCCCCGTCGGCAGCACGACGATGTCCAGATACAGATCATCGAACCACGGCACCTTCTGGTCGGTCATGCCCTGATTTTTGCAAATGTCGATGTACCACTGCACCACTTTGCCCTTGTCATCGAACATCGTCGTGACAACGAAATGTTCGCCCTTCGGAAAATGCTGCATCCACAGATAGCCCCGGTTCGCCAGACAGAGCCTGCGTCCGTTGTATTCTTTCCAGAGCGGCTCGCGGAGCTCATGAATCCTATAGAACGTGACCAGGCCGCGGTAGTCGTCGCCGTCAAGCGCCAGACAGCTGTAGCTTCTGCGCAGGATGCGCCGCCAGTTGGCCCGATCCGAGAATTTTCGTTTCATGGCAAGATACCTTTCCGCATGTGATGAGACTCTTTATGAAAAAAGATTACCACATCTGTCCGCTCATCACCAGTTGGCAGCGAAATAATCCGCCTTCGCCATGCGTCAGGGAGCCGGCGCGCCGTCCGCCGAAACCGGTTCTTCCGCCTCGTCTACATCCGTGTCTCCGTTGCCGGGGCCGGCCGGCAGCCCGGCGCCGCCGTTTCCGGAATCGCCGCCGGGCCACTCGCCGTTCTGGCTGCCGTTCGATCCTCCGCCGTCGTTCATACCGCCGTTGTTCATTCCGCCGTTGTTCGTTCCTCCGTCGTTCCATCCTCCGTCGGGCGTGCCGACACCGCCGTTCTGCCCGTTGTTCTGACCGCCGTTGTCGCCGCCATCGGGGTCAAAGATGTCGCCGGGGAACGGCCAGCCGCCGTCAAGCTCGCCGTCCGGCCAACCGTCCGGCAGCTCCGGATCCGGCCAGATCGAATCGGGCACCGTCACGCCGCGGATCGTCGACTTGTCGCCTTCGAGCGCGTGCTCCTTGTCGTAGGCGGTCACGTAGTATTCGTACGTAACGCCGGGTTCGACCGCCATGTCGATCGCCGTCGTCTCTCCCGTCACGGTGAGCAGCTCGAATTCGTCCTCGTTTTCCGCCTTGCGGTAGACGCGATAGAGCAGTCCATCGCCCTGCCGCGACCACGACAGGCGGACGCCGAGATCCGCATCGCTCCAGACGACGGAGAACCCGCCGACGGTCGGCGGTTTGGCGACCAGTTTCACGCCTTCCGGCTTCGTGAAAGACGAAGCCGGCACATCTTTCAGCGCTTCCCCCATCACCTTCGCAAACAGCGCTGCCGCCATCGAACTGCCGCGTTTCAGCACATGCTGCTCATCCGTGCGGTCATAGCCCATCCAGACCGCGGCCGTCCATTCCGGCGTATAGCCGACGAACCAGACGTCGCGGTTGGCGCTCGACTTGAAGCCCGGAATGCCGTGCTCGGTCGTTCCGGTCTTGCCCGCGACCGGGCGGTTGATGCGCGCCTTCGTGCCGGTTCCGCCTTTCTCCAGCACCGCCTGCAGCATTTCCGTCATGTACCAGGCCGTCTCCGGCTTGATGAGCCGCTTTGCTTCCGGCGCCTTGTACTGGTAGATGACCTTGCCTTTCCGGTCCTCGATGCGCACGATGGCGTGCGGATCGACCGACACGCCTCCGCTGGCGAACACGCTGTAGGCCGTCGCCATCTCCATCGGCGTCACCCCGCGCGTCAGTCCGCCGAGGGCGATGGCCAGATTGCGGTCGTTCGCATCCAGCTCGATGCCGAGCCGCTTCGCGAATTCAAGGCCGCGGTCCACGCCGATTTCGTTGAGCAGCCAGACCGTCGAGGCGTTGCGCGACTCTTTGAGCGCCTGGCGCATCGCGATCGAGCCCGCATATTTGCCGCCCGGGTTGGTCGGACAGTAATCGCCGTAGCATTGTTTCTTGTCCTGCAGGCTGGACCAGGGGTACCAGTCGCCCGACTCGAGGGCCGGGCCGTAAACGGCGATCGGCTTGAACGCCGAACCCGGCTGCCGCGGCTGCACCGCCCGGTTCAGCCCCTTGTTCTGATACTCGCGTCCGCCGGCCATCGCTTCGATCTCGCCTGTCCGGTGATCGATGATGACCATCGCACCCTGGACGATCCGGTCATCCGCGCTCTCCTCGAAATTGTCCGGATCGGCGAACGCCTTCTCGACGATCTGCTGGGCGTTAACGTTCAACGTCGTGTAAATTCTGTATCCGCCGACGCGAAGCTCTTCTTCGGTAAGTCCGGTCACCCGTTCCGCTTCGGTGGCGACAAAGTCGACGAAAGCCGGATATTTCTGCGATGCCGCGCCCGCATACGCGTCTTCCGGCGGCTCGTATGCGGCCGCCTTCTTCTTCGCCTCTTCCACCTGCTCCGCCGTGATCAGTCCTTGCTGCTCCATCAGCGAAAGCACGACGGCCATCCGCTCCTGCGACCGCTCATGGTTGCTGATCGGGTTGTAAACGTTCGGCGCCTTCGGAATGCCGGCCAGCGTCGCAATCTCCCAGATCTCGAGCTTGTTCAGATCATCCTTGCCGAAATAAAGCTTGGACGCCGCCAGAATGCCGTGCGCGCCTCTGCCGAAATAGATCCGGTTCAGATACAGCTCCAGAATCTCGTCCTTCGACAGATTCTTCTCGAGCGCCACGGCGATCGACGCTTCCGACGCCTTGCGGAAGAACGTCTTGTCATGGCTGAGAAACATGTTCTTCGCGAGCTGCTGCGTAATCGTGCTGCCGCCTTCCACCATGCTCCTCGCCATGATGTCCTTTACGATCGCGCGGCCGATGGCCCAAAAGTCGACGCCTTCATGCTCATAGAAGCGCCGGTCTTCCACCGCGACGAACGCGCGGTACACCATCTCGGGGATATCCCCGAATTCCACATATTCCCGGTTCTCCACCGTCGCAAGCGCGGCCGCTTCGCGGCCGTCCTTGTCGTAAATGATCGTCGTCTCGGCGAACTCGAACGCTTTCTGGTTCGCCGCCAGTATCCGTTCTCCGTTCAGCACGATCAGGAGATAGCCAACCACCGCGCAGACGACCGCAAGACAACCGGTGGCCAGAAACCAGCCAAACCAGTGTCTTCCCCTTTTTCTTCCCCCGCGTTTCTTGTCCGCCTTCCCGGATGTCTTGCCGCCGGACGGACGCTTCGGATTGCGATTTGTCGTCACAGCAGACTCCCCTCCTCCGTCTCGGTTGCCTGTTCTCTCTATGTTTCCCGGAAACAAAAGAACAACCCACGGCCGGGCCGCTCCGGCAGTTCAAGTTCACCGTTGCGGCACCAAGGGGCGGGTTGCTCCTTGTCGATCCGTTATTTGAATTAACGACGCGGGCGGTCAAAAAGTTTCGCTTCTGTCAGGATTCGGCTCCCGAATCCGGCATGAGCGAGATGCTGCGCTGCGGGGTAAAGGTCGAGATTGCGTGCTTGTAAATCATCTGTTGACGGCCTTCGCTCTCGATGACGATCGTGAAGTTGTCAAATGCCCGGACGACGCCCCGGATCTGGAAGCCGTTCGTCAAATAGACCGTTACGGGAACGCTGTCCTTGCGAAGATGATTGAGAAACGTATCCTGAATATTGATGGATTTGCTCATGGGCCGTTACCCCCGTCGAAAAGATTGGTTACATGTACATTCGGGCTAATCCTCGAACTTCCCTGTTATTATAGCATGAATGGCTTCCAGATTGGCGATAAAATTTCCTTCGTCCGTCACATCCACCCATTCGATCCCTTTCATCCGCCGGAACCAGGAGAGCTGCCGTTTCGCGTAACGACGCGTGTCGCGCTTCAGCCGCTCGACCGCTTCTTCCAGCGGCAAGCCTTCGGTGAGATGCGGCACGATCTCCTTGTAGCCGATCGCCTGCATTGAAGTCGATTCCGGCGGCACGCCGCGCCGGAGCAGCTCCCGCACTTCATCGACCAGGCCCTCGTCGATCATTGCGTCGACGCGCCTGTTGATGCGATCATACAGGACGTTCCGGTCCATCGTCAACCCGATCAGGCAGAACGCGTACGGCGATTCCCTCGGTTCCCGGAAGCCGGCGACCTTCGTCGACATCGCCTCTCCCGTCTCCAGCGCGATCTCCAGGGCGCGGATGACGCGCTTCACATCGTTCGGATGAAGGCGCGCCGCGGATTCGGGGTCGACCTCCCCGAGCCGCTTGTGCAACGCTTCGGCGCCGTGCTCCTCGGCATAATGCTTCAGCTCCGAACGGACCCGACTGTCGGACGGCGCCTCGGGAAAATCAAAGCCGTAGAGGAGCGATTCGATGTACAGCCCCGTGCCGCCGACGATGAACGGCAGCCGTCCGCGCGCGACGATCTCTTCGACGCATTCGCGCGCCAGCTTCTGAAACTCGGCCGCGGTGAACGGCTCTTCGGGATCGCGGATGTCGATCAGATGGTGAGGGATGCCTTCCGTCTCATCCGGTTTGATCTTGGCGGTTCCGATGTCCATGCCGCGGTAAACCTGCATCGAGTCGCCCGAAATGATCTCGGCGTTCCATCTGCGCGCGATCTCGAGGCTGTAGCGCGTCTTGCCGACCGCCGTCGGGCCGACGAGGACGAGCAGTCGGGGTTTGCCCGTGCGGGGATCAATGATGTTCAAAGCGGATCACCCCGTATGCGACGGCGGACGTTTTCTTCGGCATCACCCAGGTGAAGCCGAGCCGCTCGAATTCGCCGCTGTCGCGGTTTTCTTTCAGCACGACGACGCGGCGCGCGACGCGCCTTGCCTCGCGCACGGCCTCATGCGAGAGCGGCGCCGGATTGGCGACGCCGCGAAGCGGCTCCATGCTCGACGATTCATACACCGGAATGCGGAACATCGGATCGAAATAGACGATATCGACGCTATTCTCCGGCAAAGATGACAAATACTCGGCATGATCGGCCCGGAGCAGTTCGATCCGCCGCAGCGCGGCGTCGGCATCGACCATTCCCGTCCGGTAAGTGCGCAGGCCTTCGCGGACGATCGCGTGCAGCACCGGCTCGCTCTCGAGGGCGACGACGCGGCCCGCTGGACCCGCCGCGAAGGAGAACACGAACGAATCCCCCGCCAGTCCGGCCGTGCAATCCAGGATGCTGTCGCCCGGCCTCACCCCGCTGATCTCCACGAGCGGATCGCGCGCACCTTCGCGCAGCCGCTTGACGCGGACAAGCGCCATGCCCGGGTGGTAGCGCAGCGGCTGACCGCCGTCCGCCGTGTGCAGTCTGAGCCCGTCCGGGCCGGTGACCAGCACCTGCTTCGAATCGTATCGCCTCATGAAAGAAGCCAGCGTCGCGTTGCCGCGCGGCACGTACCGGCCGCCCAGCTCGCGCGCCAGCGCTTTCGCCTGCGCGGTTTCCTCATCCGTCGGCTTCATGCCGGTCGTCACGATCATTACATCACCCGTTTGAACATTTTCTCCAGCTGATAGGTCGAGATATGGACGACGATCGGACGTCCGTGCGGGCAGGTGTACGGCTGGCTGCAGGCGGACAAGCGGGCGATCAGCGCCTCGCCCTCCTCGCGGGTCATCCGGTCGTTCGCCTTGATCGACGCCTTGCAGGCGGTCATGGCCGCCGCCTTCTCCCGCAGCTTGCCAATGTCGATCGATTTCTTCTCCGCAAGAATCCATTCGGCCATCTCCTCGATGATTTCCCGTTCGCTGCCCTGCGGCAGCCATTCGGGATACGCCCGGACGAGGAAGGCGCTGCCGCCGAACGGTTCCAGTTCGACGCCGGCCGCGGCGAACGCGTCAAGCCGGCTGCGGATCGCTTCCGCTTCGCCGGACGTGAACTCGAGCGTCATCGGCACGAGGAGCGTCTGGCTCAGTTTCGGCGGCTCGGAGAATTTGCGGAGATAGTATTCGTAATTGATCCGCTCGTGCGCCGCGTGCTGGTCAATCAGATACAGGCCGTCCTCGCTCTGGGCGAGGATATAGGTGCCGTGAAGCTGACCGATCCAGGACATCTCGGGAAAAGCCCGGCGTTCGGAGTCCTCGCGCTCGCCGTCCGGCCGGGCGGACGGCGCCCCGGCTGCCGGCCGGACGGCATCTTGCCCGGCGGCCGGATGAGGCTGAACGGCATCCGCCGGTCCGGGCTTCGCGGCCGGATTTGCAGCATCGGCGGCCGGCGCCGCCGCCGGGCCGGCCTCACCGGAGAATCCGCCGGTATCCGCGGTCGAACGGTCCGCGCCATAGGCCAGACCGGCGGCCGTCTCGCGGATCGCGGCTTCATTCAGCCTGGCGGACGGCCGGTACAGACGATCCGCGGCGTCGCGCGGCACCGCGATTCCGCCGGCGGACGGCGGCTTGACAGCGGGCCGGTCCGGCGGTGCCGGCGGGAACGAAAGCCGTTCCTGGATGACCGCCGGCTTCTTCCCGGCGGCGGGCGCCGAAGGAATGTGCGCCGTCCGCCCGAGCGCGCGGCGCAGCGCCGATTCGACCAGCTCCTTCAGTTCCGCTTCCTTGCTGAAGCGCACTTCCTGCTTCGCCGGATGGACGTTGACGTCGAGCAGGCCGGGATGCATGCCGACTTCCAGCACGACGAGCGGAAAACGGCCCGTCGGAAGCAGCGTATGATATGCTTCGAGAATCGCCTGCTGGATCGCGAAACTGCGGATGTAGCGGCCGTTCACGATCGTCGTGATGCCGCTCCGGTTCGCCCGGGTCAGCTCCGGCTTCGACAGCCAGCCCTCCAGCCGGTAGTCCGGATGATCGGCGGCGGCCCGCAGCATCTGCCGGGCGGCCGCCGCGCCGTAAATCGCGGCGATCACCTGCAGCCGGTCGCCGCCGCCGGTCGTGCGGAGCAGCGGGTTTCCGTTGTGCGTCAGCGTGAACGCGATGCCGGGATGGGACAGCGCCAGCCGGTTCACGCAATCGGAAATATGGCCGAGCTCGGTCTGAATCGTTTTCATGTATTTCAGTCTGGCCGGCGTGTTGAAAAACAAGTCCCGCACGACGATTTCCGTTCCCTTGGGCGATGCGGCCTGCTCGATCGACCGGACATGGCCGCCTTCGAGGACGATTTTCCGCCCGAGTCCGGAGTCGTCGGCGGCGCTCAGGCAGGAGACGCGCGAGACGGCCGCGATGCTCGGCAGCGCTTCGCCGCGGAAGCCGAGCGTCGCGATGCGGAACAGATCCCGGTCCGTGCGGATTTTGCTCGTTGCATGGCGCTGGAACGCCCGTTCCAGATCGTCCGCCTCGATGCCCGAGCCGTTGTCCCGCACGCGGATGAAGGTCAGGCCCCCCTCTTCGACCGCGATATCGATCTCGGTCGCCCCCGCGTCAATCGCGTTCTCCGCCAACTCCTTCACGACGGACGCCGGGCGCTCGACCACTTCGCCCGCGGCGATCCGGTTCGCAAGCTGCTCGTCCATCACCTGAATGATTCCCATTCGGCTCCCCCGCTTTCCGCTGCCTGGTCCCGTCCGATTGCTTTACTGCTCGTTCAGCTTCATTTTCATCTCATGGATCCATTGCATCGCCATGAGCGGCGTCATGTTCATCAGGTCGACCTTGCGCAGCTGCTCCAGCACGTGGGTCTCCGCGGCGCTGCGCTTCGGTTTCGGCGGCGCCGGCGGTTCGGCGAACAGCGCCAGCTGCAGCGGCTCTTCCGCGGCGGCGGCCGCTTCGGGAGCGGCGCCGGCGCTGACGGCCGTTTCGCGCACCGCATCCGCTTCACGCGCCTCCGATGAATCTTGACGTTTTGCTTCGGCCGAATGTTTTTCCAACCGTGCCTGTTCGGCTTCCGCCTGATGCAGCAGCTCGTACGCCCGTTCGATGATCGAATCCGGCAGTCCCGCCAGCTGCGCGCAATAGATGCCGTAGCTTGTCCCCGCCGCGCCCGGCACCAGCTTGCGCAGGAACGTCACGGTGCCCGCCTCTTCCGCGACGGCCATGCAGCCGTTCGACAGGCCGGCGAGCGTCTGTTCAAGTCGAGCCAGTTCGTGGAAATGCGTCGACACCAGCGCCTTGCATCCGATTCGTTCGTGCACGTATTCGATGACGGCCTGGGCGATCGCCATCCCTTCCGACGTCGACGTGCCGCGGCCCAGCTCGTCGATAATGACAAGGCTGCGGCGCGTCGCCCGTTCGGTCATGATCTGGATGTCCCGCATCTCGACCATGAACGTGCTCTGGCCGCCCGCCAGGTCGTCCGCCGCCCCGATCCGCGTGAAGATCCGGTCGGTCAGCGGAATCTCGGCGCGCCGGGCCGGCACGAAGCAGCCGATCTGCGCCATGATGCAGAGGAGCGCCGCCTGGCGCATGTACGTGCTCTTGCCGGCCATGTTCGGCCCGGTGATGAGCAGCATCGGCGAATCCGAGGTCAGGCGCGTCCCGTTTGCGATGAACGGCGAATCGCCCGTCATCGTCTCGACGACCGGGTGCCGCCCGTCCTCGATGATGAGGTCGTACCCTTCGGTGATGACGGGACGGACATAGCGCCGCTCCGCGCTGACGGTCGCGAACGACTGCAGCGCGTCGATCGCGGCTATCGCGCCGGCCAGCTTCTGAAGCCGTTCGATCTCCCCGGCGATCCGGTCGCGCAGCTCGACGAATTTCCGGTACTCGAGGTCGACCATTTTCTCCTCGGCTTCGAGGATGAGCTGCTCTTTCTCCTTCAGCTCCGGCGTGACAAAACGCTCCGCGTTGGCCAGCGTCTGCTTCCGCTCATAGCGCCCTTCCGGCAGCAGCGCCAAATTCGCCTTGGACACTTCGATGTAGTAGCCGAACACTTTGTTGTACCCGACTTTAAGCGACTTGATGCCGGTCGCCTCGCGCTCGATGCGCTCGAGTTCGGCCAGCCATTGCTTGCCGTTCACGCTCGCCTCGCGGAGCCTGTCAAGATATTCGTCGCAGCCGCTCTTGATGAGTCCGCCGTCCCGCACCGAAACCGGCGGGTCGTCTACGATGATGGCTTCGATCCAGTCCGCGATGTCGGCGCACGTGTCCAGGCTGTCCACCAGCCGGGCAAGCGCCGGAGAACCGGATGAAGCGCAGAGGCTTGCGATGGCCGGCGCCTGGCGGAGCGATGTCTTCAACGCAACCAGATCGCGTCCGTTCGCGCTGCCGAACGCGATCCGGCCGACCAGCCGCTCCAGGTCGTAGATTTCGCCCAGCGCGGTTCTCAGCTCTTCACGCAGCATGAGGTCGGCATGCAGCTTGTCCACCGCATCCAGCCGCTCCTCGATGGCGGCGCGGCTGAGCAGCGGCTTGTCGATCCACCGCCGGAGCATCCGCGCGCCCATCGCCGTGCACGTGCGGTCGAGCAGCCAGAGCAGCGAGCCGCGGCGGCTGCGCTCGTGCACCGTCTCGGTGAGCTCCAGATTACGGCGCGTATGCTGGTCGAGAATCATGTATTGATTCGCTTCGTATTCGCGGAAGCGCGACAGATGGACGAGCGCCCGGCGCTGCGTCTCTTCGAGATAGCCGGTCAGCACGCCGATCGCCCGGCGTCTGACGGGCGCGAGTCTTGTGAGCGCCTCCGCGCCGAACCGCTCTGCGAGCCGGCCGTCCTCTGCCGCCTCCCTCGCGGTATAGACGATGTTCCGCCCGGCCATCGCCGGGGATTCCTTCAGCTTTGCGAGTATTTGTTCGGTGCCGACGATTTCGCGCGGCTGATACACGCCCGTCTCGTCGGCGATTGCTTCGAGCGCTGCCGGAAAAGAAGTCACGTACAGCTCGCCCGTCGACAGGTCGCAGACCGCCAGTCCGCAGATGCCGTCCTCTTCCGCGAGGCCGGCGATGAAGTTGTTGCCCCGCTCTTCGAGCGACCGGGTCTCCATGATCGTGCCGGGCGTCACGATGCGGACGATTTCGCGCCGGACGACACCCTTCGCGGCCTTCGGATCTTCGACCTGTTCGCAGATGGCCACCTTGTAGCCTTTGTCGATCAGCTTCGCGATGTAGCTTTCGGCGGAATGATACGGCACGCCGCACATCGGGATCCGTTCTTCGCCGCCGCCGTCCCGGCCGGTCAGCGTAATTTCCAGTTCCCGCGCGGCCAGTATCGCGTCATCGAAGAACATTTCGTAGAAATCGCCCAGGCGGAAGAAGAGAAATGCATCCTTCACCTGTTCCTTGATCGCCAAATATTGCTGAATCATCGGCGTATATTGAGCCGTCATGCCGCCCCTCCCATGATTACCGGTCCAAGCCGGACATCATTGGTCATTATACCAGAAAGCGCCCCGATCGGGGAGCAAACGGCAGCAAGCTGTAAAAGCGCGGCGAACGCTCAGCCGGTTGGCGTCATTCCGGGCCGACATTGGCCGGCTGCATTGTCCGGCGCGATACCGTCGGCCTTGGCCCGCCTGATGGCGTTCGCTAACGGCATCCGGTGCCGTTAATCTCCGTCTGATCATGTGCAATGTGTCCGATAACGGCACGAAATGCCGTTAATAGCCGCATGCGGCCCGCATGCCCGCCTGATGGCGTTCGCTAACGGCATCCGGTGCCGTTAATCTCCGTCTGACCACGTGCAATGTGTCCGTTAACGGCACGAAATGCCGTTAGCGGCCGGGCGACGCAGCTGCGCCTGTCGACGGCGGAGGCCAGCGGCTTCCCGTCCTGTCGCCGTCGGCGCCGGTGTTTCCGCCCCCGTCACCGTTCCGCACGGACAGCCCCCATTTCGGCCGGATATCGGCCTCCTCGCGCCACACCGCTTCCCGCTCGAGCGCGGCGAAGAACGGCGCGATCCAGCGCCGATGCGAGGCGTAGCCGGGCACGCGGCGCATCGCGTCGTGCACCCGGCGGGCGATCGCGCGCAGCGCATCCCGGTCGCCTTCGTAATAGGCGCGCCGGCCCGCCTCCGTCTCGCTCGGCAGGCCGGTAAGCGCCGCCAGCAAGGCGGTGTGCCGCGCAGCCAGCAAAGCTGCGGCGAACGCCGCCTGCGCCGCGAGCGGCGAGACGAGCCAGCTCGGCGGCGTCCGGTATTCGAAGCCGTAAGGTTTCGCGCGGAAATCGCCGAGCGCGCCGTACCGCGGCCGGCGCCGCAATGCGCGCGCGTCCTCCGCCGCGGCCAGCGGCAGCGCGACGCAGCTGTCGAGCACGCGCAGCAGCCGGGCGCTCGGCGGAACGTTCAGGTGCAGATGGCCGCCGAGCGCGAAGCCGGGCACCGGCATCCCGCCCGCCAGCCAGCGGAGCGGCCGGCCGGCCTCCGCCGTCATCGCCTCCGCCCGCCGCATCAGCCCGCGGATGCCGCGCATGAGGCCGGCCGGGTCCGGCGCCGGATCGGGTCTAAGCTCCGCCACCGGGCAGCAGAGCCGGCCGCGCACGCGCAGCGCGTCGCTTCCGGCCGCCCCGTCGCGCGGGAAATAGCGCGAAGCGGAGACGACGCGGCCGTCCGGGCTGACGAGCAGAAACTCGGGATCGGCGCCGATCAAGAGCTCCCGCCGGCGGCCAGCCTCCGCCTCCGCTTCCTCCGCCAATGCCGCGCGGAACGCCCTGACCGCCTCCGCCCAGAGCGGCAAATCCCGCTCCGCCGGCCCGCCGAACGGTCCGGCCACCCGCACGGCGCCGTCGTCGGCCGCCGCGAGCAGCACCGTGCCGAAGTCGCGGCCGGCCGCGTAAAGCGCCTTGACCGCCGCCGCTTCGAGCCGGCGCCTGAGCGGATGGGGCCCGTTCCAGTCGGCGGGCAGCAGGCCCGATCCCGGGCCGACGCGACGGACCGCAAGCGGCTGCAAATGAAAGACCGGCACTTCGAACAGCCGCACGCCTCCCGCAGCGCCCGCATGCCCGTCCGATCCTTCGGCAGCGGCCTCCCCGCCCGCAACAGAAGGTTCGAACCTGACGCCCGCAAGCCGCATCTGCCCGATATCGTCCGGATCCAGCCCGGGACGGCCGTCCATGAGCCAGACGCCGGCGTCGAACCCGCGTTCCGCCGCCGCGCGTTCCCGCCGGGGCCGCCGGAACATGATCACCGCGTCGCCCGCCTTCGGCATGCCGTCATGCCCGCAGCGCGGCAGCTGCAGTTCGGCGGCGATCCGCGCCATGGCCCCGCTTGCCGCCGTTTGCTCATCGATCCACAATCGGCCCGTCACGCCGCATCACCCCCGACCGCCGCAAGGCAAGCACCGCCCATTCGACAAAAAAGAGGGCATACGCCCTCGAATCATTGCACCTGTTCGCATATCCTGCATATGAGAACCGGCCATTGCAGATCCGGAAAACGGCGCGACCCACACGCCAGCCGCCCGCCGGCTTACAGCTCGTCGTCCAAAAGTTCCGGATCCAGATCTTCGTAACCGCCGTCGTCGTATCCGTCGTAAGCTTTGTCCTCGTCGCCGCAGCCGCCGGGGCACACGGCGACGCACACCTTCGTCTCCGCGATCATTTCGACGGCGAACTCGCGCTCGACGCGCACGACGACATCCGCGCCGCTCGCGGAAATGTTCGCTTCAACGCAGCTCGGCTCCTGCGTCGCGACGGCGGACACTTCCTCCGTCGAAGCCCGGTGTTTCGGGTCGATGTAGGAAAGCGGCACAAGTTCGGAATACGAAATCGTCTCTTTGGCAACGTCCGTCTCGGAGTTGCGGTTGTAGGAATACCAGATGTTGATATCGTAAGTGCCGATGACCTCGATACCGTCGCCCGACCGGACCGCTTCGTATTGATGATTGATGATCCAGGCCCCCAGAATGCTGGTCGGCCGATGGGGCGGCGTGACGATGTGGGAGACGGTGGAGAACTTACGACCTTTTCCGCAGACAGCCTTCGTGATTATCTCTCTGCACTTCAGCTGTTTATCTGCAATTGCCATGCTGTTTAACCTCCTCCATGCAATCATTCAGTTAAAGTCTATGCAGGACATGGGCGAATGTTGATTGCGCCGCGGCAACTTCATCTTTATGTTTATGCCGCGCAAGGCTTGTGTTAGTATTCGGCTTCTCAGCAAAACGACGCAATTTTCATCCGCCCGTCCCCGCAGTTTTCGGACAAGCCCGCTTCCTCTGGAAAAAGGCCCGCCCGCATGCACAACGCTCAGCTTTCCGCTCACCGGTCCCTGTAACCCGGCGACAGCCGCGCCTCGATCAGCGAGACGAGTCCGTACATGACGGCGGCGACCGCGCCGATCACGATAAGCGATGACAGCACCAGCGTGAAATTGAACACCTGAAATCCGTAGATGATCAGATAGCCGAGTCCGCGTTTTGCCGTCAAAAACTCGCCGACGATGACGCCGACCCACGACAATCCGACATTCACCTTCAGCGCCGAGACGATCGTCGGCAGCGAGCCGGGCAGGACGGCCAGCCGGAACACCTGGCCCCGCGTGCCGCCGAACAGCCTCACCACCTTCAGATAGTTGGCGTCGATTTCCCGGAAGCGGCCGTAGATCGTCAACGTCGTAATGATGATCGTCACCGACACCGCCGTCATGATGATCGACAGGTAGCCGGGACCGAAACCGACGATGAAAATCGGACCGAGCGCAACCTTGGGCATGCTGTTCAGCACAACCAGGTACGGATCGAGCACGCGCGAGACGACCGGGAACCACCAGAGCAGCGCCGCCAGGGCGGTTCCGCCCAGCGTGCCGAGCACGAAGCCTGCGGTCGTCTCGGCCACGGTCGTCATCGTATGCGGCAGAAGCGATCCGGAAGCGGCGAGCTCCCCGAGCATCCTCGCGATTTTGCCCGGGTAGCTGAACAGCAGCTCGTCGATCCAACCGGAACGAACGGCCGTCTCCCACAGGATGATGAAGGCGGCGAACAGCGCAATCTGCAAAATCCGGACAAGCAGCGTGATTCGCGCGGCCCGCGAACGGTACTTATGCTCAAGCTCGCGAATCCAGCTGTGTTCCCGCTCCTCGGGCATGGCCCGGACCCCCTCCCTCCGAATCCTGAATCATCCCCCGCAGACGGTGGAACAGCGGCCCGAATTCCGGTTCCCACCGCGCTTCGGACGGCTGTCTCGCGCGGATCGAAGCCGGCACGTCCAGCACGGTCCGGATGCGGCCGGGCGATGCGTCCAGAATGACGACGCGGTCGCTCATCGCGGCCGCCTCTTCCAGATCGTGCGTCACCAGCACGGCCGTCACGCCGCGCGCGCGCACCGTCTCCCATACGAGATCTTCAAGCTGCAAACGAATGAGCAGATCAAGCGCCGAGAACGGTTCGTCGAGCAGCAGCACATCCGGCTCCCGCGCCAGCGTCCGCACGAGCGCGGCGCGCTGGCGCATCCCGCCGGACAGCTCATGCGGAAAGCGGCGCGCGGCCCCGGCCAGGCCGAATTCGGCGAGCAGCCGGTCGACGCGCCGCTCGGCTTCCGGACCGCGCGCGCCCGCGATTTCGAACCCGATCAGCGCGTTGTCGCGGATGTTCCGCCACGGGAACAGATAATCCTGCTGGAGCATGTAGCCGATGCGCGGGTTCGGGCCGATCACCTTCTTGCCCGCCAGTTCGACGGTTCCCCGCGAAGGCTTGATGAGGCCGGCCAACAGATTGAGGATTGTCGTCTTGCCGCAGCCGCTCGGTCCGACCAGGCTGACGAATTCGCCGGCGGCGACGTCAAGATTCAGCCCGTCCACGGCCAGCGCCGCGCCCCCGGGACCGACGTAAGCGTGCGATACGCCGGTCAGTCGAAGCATGGCGTCCATCCGCATCCCTCCTCCGCTTGCGCCATGCGGCTGACGCGCTTTTCATCAGCGCAGCGCCTGCTCCGCGAACGAGTTGTCGACGATCGCGTCACGCGGCGTTCTCTCCGTGATCTCGCCGGCCTGTTCCATGATATCCAGCAGATTGTTCCATTCTTCCTCGTCGATCACGCCGCCGACGGCGTACGATTGCTGCGCCTTGTACCGCTCGATGACGCGGGCGGCAATGTCCCGGTCCGTGCCTTCGAAAAACTCGAGTACCGCGTCCGCAATTTCGCCGGCCGGATGGTCTTCGACCCACCGCTGCGCCTTCGTGACCGCGTTCGTGAACCGCTGGACGATTTCTTTGTTTTTCTCGATGTAGCTTCGCTTCGCCATGAACACCGTGTACGGCAGCCGGCCGCTCTCCACGCCGAACGACGCGATGACGTACCCTTTGCCTTCCTTCTCGAAGATCGACGCCTGCGGTTCGAACAGCTGGACGTATTCGCCCGTTCCCGAAACGAAAGCCGCCGGAATGTTGGCGAAATCGACGTTCTGGATCAACTCCAGGTCTTCATGGGGATCGATGCCGTGTTTGCGCAGCGTGAACTCGCCCGCCATCTGCGGCATGCCGCCCTTGCGCTGGCCGAGGAACACCGATCCTTTCAGCTCGTTCCAGTCGAACGGCTCCTTCTTCTCGCGGGCGACGAGGAACGTGCCGTCAGTCTGCGTCAGCTGGGCGAAATTGATCACCGGATCATCCGCACCCTGCTGATAGACATAGATCGACGTCTCCGAACCGACCAGCGCGATGTCGATGCCGCCCGACAGCAGCGCCGTCATCGTCTTGTCGCCGCCGGCCGTCGTCTGGAGGTCGACCTGAAGTCCCTCATCTTCAAAAAAGCCCTGGCTGAGCGCGACATATAAGGGGGCGTAGAAAAGCGAGCGCGTCACCTCACCCACTTTCACCTTCGCCGCCTCTTTCGAACCGCCGCCGCAGCCCGCCAGCAGCGCGGCGATCAGCGCGGCCGCGAGCAGCCATCCGTATCGCGATCGCTTCTGCATGCACCTTCACCGCCTTTTCCTACCGGGTTGAATCGGGTGTGTTACAACCTATTCTCCGGGCAGACGGTTGGTGTATGGCGGCGGGCGCCCAAGTACGAAAAACCCGGCCGGTCCGCCTCGCATGGCGTTCCGGCCGGGTCTTGCGCCCGGGATTACAGCCGGTAGATATCGCGGTATTTTTCCTCCAGGTAATCGGTCAGGTAGGACGGATTCAGCGGTCCGCCGGTTACGCGCCGCACGATCTCGCCCGGCGTCTCCAGCTTGCCGTACCGGTAAATGCGCTCCGTCAGCCAGTCTTTGATCGGGATCAGGCGGCCGGAACCGACCAGTTCCCACATGTCCGGCATTTCCCGCTCCATGGCAGCGGCGAACTGCGCGGCGTACATGTTACCGAGCGCATACGACGGGAAATAGCCGAACGCGCCGCCGGACCAGTGGACATCCTGCAGCACCCCTTCCGCGTCATTCGGCGGTTCGATACCGAGGTATTCCTTGTATTTCGCGTTCCAGATCTCCGGCAAATCCGCCGCGGTGACGCCTTCGTCGAAAATCATTTTTTCGATTTCGTAACGGATGACGATGTGCAGGTTGTACGTCAGCTCGTCGGCTTCGATGCGGATCAGCGACGGTTCGACGATGTTGATCGCCCGGTAGAACGATTCCGCATCCGTATTCAGCCGGCCCGGAAAATGGCTTTGAAGCTCGCCGAAATAGCGCTGCCAGAACGGACGGCTGCGGCCGATGATGTTCTCCCAGAAACGCGACTGCGACTCGTGGATGCCCATCGACGTGCCGGTCTGCAGCGTCGTGCCGGCAAGCTCGCTGCCGAGGTTCTGCTCATATAGCGCATGGCCGCCCTCGTGGATCGTGCCGAACAGGGCGCTGGCCACATCGTTCGGCAGGTAGCGTGTCGTGATGCGGACGTCGCCGGGATTGAGTCCCGTCGCGAACGGGTGGACGCTTTCGTCCAGGCGGCCGGCTTCGAAATCAAAGCCCATTTCCTTCAGGATGAACAGGCTGAACCGGCGCTGCGCTTCCGGCTCGAACGTCCCGGCCAGGACCGAACGGTCTGGCTGCGCGGGCGATTCGGCGATCGCGGCCGCGAGCGGGACGAGCTTCTCCCGGAGGCCCCCGAACAGCCGGTCGAGCTCGGCGGTCGTCATGCCCGGTTCATACTGGTCGAGCAGCGTGTCGTAACGCGTCCCCTTCACGCCCCACAGTTCGATGAACCGGTTCGTATAGTCGATGATCCGCTCAAGGTACGGCCGGAAGCCGGCATAGTCGTTGTTCGCCTTCGCCTGCTCCCAGAACGCTTCCGCCTGCGACGTCAGCACGACGTATTCCTGATACAGCTCCGGCGGGATGCGCCGGTTCCGCTCGTATTCCTTCGCCGTCTCGTCGACCAGCCTCCGGTCGATCCGGGACAGGTTCCCGTACGCATCGGGCTCCCGGAGACGCGCCAGCAGTTCGCCCATCTCATCGGATACGGCCAGTCTGAACGACTCGGCCGACAGGACGCCGACCGCCTCCGAACGGGCGTCAATGCCGCTGCGCGGCGCGCCGGTCCGCATGTCCCAGTAGGCGAGTCCGATTACTTCCTCGTAGCTTTTGATCTTCTTGATCAGCTCGCGGAATTTCGCGAGCGCTTCCGCCTTCTCCATGCATCCAACCGCCTTTCCAGCAATTTGGCTCTCCACTTGATGATACGTCCGCGCGCACGGTATAATCAACTTTGACTTGCGGCGGCCCAGGGCCGGGAAAGGAGAATTGCGATGCGCATTGACATAACGCCGGAAGCTGCCGGCCGGCTTGCCGCCATGCCGGGCGTCGGATGGCGGCTCAGGCTGATTTATGATGCGGAAGGCTGCGGCTGCGCCGTCAGCGGCGTCCCCGCTTTGCAGGCGGCGGATGAACCGGCGCCCGGGGATGCGGAAGCGGAGACGAACGGAACGTTCGAGATCGGGTATGACCCGCGGCATGAGGTGTTTTTCGAGGACCGGCTTGTGATCGACCGCGCGCCGGACGGCGACGGTCTGATGCTGCGCGGCGCGGAACAAATCTATACGACGCATCTCAGGGTCATCACGGCCCGCCATTCGGGAGGGTGATTATGAACCGGCTGGAATCCATTCTGGAACATAACCGAAAGTTTGTCGAAAACCGCGAGTATGAAACGTACATGACGGATCGCTTTCCCGACAAGAAAATGGTCGTCGTCACCTGCATGGACACGCGGCTGACGGAACTGCTGCCGCGGGCGATGAACCTGCGCAACGGCGATGCGAAGATCATCAAGAACGCCGGCGGCATCGTCACGCAGCCGTTCGGCAATATCATGCGGAGCATCCTGATCGCGCTGTATGAATTGAAGGCGACCGAAGTGTTCATCGTCGGACATCACGAATGCGGCATGACCGGTCTCAATCCGGATGTCGTGCTGGAGCACATGCGCGAGCGCGGCATCGCCGATTCGACGATCGAGATGCTGACGAACGCGGGCTTTCAGCTCGACCGGTGGCTGACCGGGTTCGACAACGTGCGCGACAGCGTCGAGAAAAGCGTCCGCATCGTCAGCCGCCACCCCCTGCTGCCGCCGGGCACCTGTGTGCATGGCCTGATCGTGCACCCCGTCACCGGCAAGCTCGACCTCGTCGTGGACGGCTACACCGGACAAGCCGTGTGAGCGCTGCGGGATTCCGGCGCTACGGATCGCGCCGCCGCGCAGCCGTCCGCTCGGCCGCTGCCCTCGCCCGCGCTTCAATGACGTCCGAGCGGTCGCGCAGCGCGTGCCGCCGGACGATGCTCTCCTCGAGCGGATCGTCCGCTCCCCAGGCAAAACCTTGCCGGCGAGCCCGTTCCTGCAGCAGCTTGAGCAGTTCGCCGTCCCGGATCGGCAGATTGACCGCCCGGTAAACGGCTTCTCTCCCCGCCGCTTCGAGCCGGCGCGCCGATTCGGCTGCGATTTCTTGCACCGCCGCGCCGTCCAGTCCGAGCCGGTCGAGCGTCTCCGGGCGGAGCCGCGCCGCCGCGCCGCGGTACATTTTCACCGCGCCCGCCGCATTGCCGCGTCGATGATGGTACAGCGCCACCGCGAGCTGGATCAGTCCGACCCAGACGTCGCGGTCCGGATCCCGGAGCGGCAGCGATTTCCAGTATTCCTCCAAAAGTTCATGGCATTCGAAGTAATCGCGCGTCGCGTGAAACTCGAACAGATAATCCACATACGGTTCCGGATACGCGGACATGCCCGTTCACCTGCCAGCCTGCCTGTTCTTGAACGGCATTTTCTTGGACAACTTTCTTGAAACCCGGGACCCGACCCGGACGTATAACTTGATGATACCAGAAGACAGAACATAGTGGGAGGCAAGTTTTATACCATGAAGTCCTCGACCTGGACGAAAGCGCTTCTGCTGCTCACCGTCTTCACCGTGTTCTTCGTGACGGTCGCCGAACCGGCCGATGCGCGCCGCGGCCGCTTTACCGCACCGAGGCAGACGTTCAAGGAGCAGCCGAAGAAAATTCAGGACAACAACGTCAGCAAAACCGATCGGACGGCTTCCGGCACCGCTTCTAGCACGAAGGCCGGCGCGAACACAACCGGCGGCACCGCCGGCACGCAGCGCGGCTTCTTCGGCGGCGGCAGCTTCATGAAGGGCCTCATGATCGGCGGTCTCGCCGGCCTTCTGTTCGGCAGCCTGTTCGCCGGCATGGGATTCTTCGGCGAACTGCTCGGCCTGATGATCAATGTGCTCGCCATCTATTTCCTGTTCGTGCTGATCCGCGCCGCATACCGGTACTTCCGCGACCGGAGACCGCCGCGTGAATCGAGGAGACCGTACTGAGCATGCGGCTGTCAATGGATGAGATCGTCAACGCGGTCTGCCTTCATTTCGCCGAACGGAAAGGCGTGAAGCCGACCGACGTTGAAGTGCAGCTTCAATGGGATGAGGATTACGGCTATACGGCCGAGGTCTGGGTGCTCGGCCGCAGCCAGTACATCGTCGAAGCGAATCTGCTCGAAGCAATCGAGCGGTATATGTTCACCGAATACGGCAGACGGGTGTTCCGCGAACAGATCCGGCTCGGGCTGGATGACGAGATCTGGGCGGACATTGCGGATTAAAGGCGGGTTCAGCCTGCTTATGCAGGGCGGCCGTCCGGCTCATCAGCGAATGGGCCGGGCGGTTTTTATTTTGAGTACGGGGCTCCGGAAGTGCCGGTATGTTTTTACGTTTATTTTTTTGGGCGCCATGGAAACTTTGCCAAGCAACCTTCCTCCATCTTCTGCGTTAAACTAATAGATTCACAGATTGCCAGAGGAAGGATGTTGAGCCTCGAATGGAACTTCGGGCCCTACGGGCGGTTCTCGCGCTGCTGATCATTTTCGCGCTCAGCCTGCAGGCGGCATCCGCGGCGAACGCCGCGGCGGATCTCGCCCGCATCACGAAGTACCGCGTCTATCAGAACGACAAACCGCTCAAAGAATTTGCCACGGAATCGCAGGCGATCGCCTACGCGAAGCAGTTCGCGTACAGCCGCGTCGAGAAGATTGCCGACCGCGCCTGGGTCTGGCACAATTATCCTCGCTATGCGGTGTATGTCGACGGCGTGCTGGCACCGAACATGCTGTTCCGTACATATGCCGAAGCGAAAAAGGCGGCGGCCGGCAAAATCAACGTCGCGATCCGCGATCTCGAACAGCCCGGCTGGGCCTACGCGAAATTCGCGCGTTACCGGTTGTACCAGGGGCACAAAACCCTCCCCGCCTGGTCGTTCACCACGCTGGCGGAGGCGAAAGCCGTCGCGAAATATTATCGGAACATGCATGTCATCGATCTGGCGACGAATTCATGGATCTGGGACAACCTTACGGATGAAGAGGAAGCGGCGGAACGGGAAAAAGCGCCCGCCTATGCCGTCCTCGTTAATGGGGAACCCGGCGAGAAGCGCTACGGCTATCTGCGCGACGCCATTCAGGCCGCGGCCGGCATCGCGGGCAGCGAAGTCATCCACCTGGACACGGGAACGGTCGTCCACTCGAACGTCCCGCCGTTCGCCGTCTTCCAGAACGGCAAGGAACGGAAAAGGTTCTTCGGCCTCGACAACGCCGTCGCCTACGCGAAAGGATTGGCCGGAGCGGAGATTATCCGGGACGGCAAGGTGCTCTGGACGAACATCCCGTATTACCGCGTCTACCAGGGCGACCGCGAAGTCCGGCAGTTCCATGCGCTGAAAAGCGCGATCACCGCCGCATCGGGCCTCGCGAACGCCTCCATCCGCACGGAGGACGGACGGGTGCTCTGGAGCAACGCGAGCCGGCTGCTCTACCTCGGCTGGAACGGTTCATCGAGCACGGGCACGATTCTGAGCCAGATTGCGAACACGCAGGGGCTCGACATCGACTCGCCCACCTGGTTCCAGCTCGCGTCGGCGGACGGCACGCTGGAGGACAAGTCGGATCCGGCGCTTGCGAAGGAATTGAAGGCCCGCGGCATCAAGGTCATGCCGCTCGTGAACAACCAGTTCGACCGGCGGATGACCAGCGCGTTTCTCGCCGACGAAGCGGCGCAGAAGCGGTTCATTGACGCCCTCGTGAACCGGCTGGCCGAGCTCGGCGTCTACGGCGTCAATCTCGATTTCGAGGAAGTGGCCGGAACGGACCGGAACCGCTATACCGCCTTCGTGCGGAAGCTGGCGGACGCCGTCCATGCCCGCGGCATGAAAATATCCATCGACCTGATCCGCGGCGACAAAGCCTGGAATCACCAGACCGCTTACGATCATGAGAAAATTGCGGAAGCCGTCGACTACATCATGATTATGGCCTACGACCAGTACTGGAGCGGCAGCACGAAGCCCGGCTCCGTATCCGGTCTGGCCTGGACGGAGCAAGGCATCATCGATTTTCTGTCCTACGGCATTCCCCGCTCGAAACTGTTCCTCGGCGTGCCGTTTTATGTGCGGGAATGGAAAGTCGACGCTTCCGGCAATGTGCTCGGCTCGCGGGCGGTGCTGATGAAGGACATCCCCGCCCTGCTGAATGAGGTCGAGGAGACGGCGGTTTACGACCCGACGTTCGGTCAGACGAAAGTGACGTATGTCAAGGACGGTCAGACCTATGTGTTCTGGATGGAGACGGAGCAGACGATCAAGGCGAGGATCGAACTGGCGAAGAAGTACGATCTGGCCGGCGTCGCCGTCTGGCGGCTCGGCTACGAACCGGCGGATTTGTGGACCATGATGCTCAGAATGAAATAACGGAAAGGCGGACGCCGCGGGTTGCGGCGTCCGCCTTCTTCTT
>Ga0310825_100118_pt1 | contig 133592 bp, 135 predicted proteins | sample WT_ome_9_FD_202243 | JGI IMG/M metagenome (GOLD analysis project Ga0310825, IMG submission 202243) | Sorghum-adapted microbial communities enriched on wild type (WT) sorghum from Joint BioEnergy Institute, Emeryville, California, United... ... | reverse complement strand
CCAAGGTACGGATTACTTCACGTCGTGTTTTCATGCTCAGTTTCAAAACACATCCCTTCGGTAACATTTCGATGTGAGTGAACCGATGCCTCTTTAGTAACATTTTAACTGAGTGATCGCGAGGGTTTGACGGCATATCGTCGTTGTGGTACAATTAAAAAATGTCAGTATTAGGATGGGCTAAATGTCTTTAGTCGACTAAAATGTCAAGTCCTAATCGCTTTTTTGGCATAAGTTTTTGCCAATAGGCGTATAATGGGTTTGTTTTGGGCAAATGACTGGATAGAGATGCCATTGTGCCGCCAACCGGCGCATAAGGGCTTTTCTCTGTTTATGGCTTCCGGGTCTTTGTCCGTGCCCGAAAACGCCTTGCATGTCATATGCCCGCGAGTCGGCTGCCTCTGCTAGTGCTGGAGAGAGGATCTCGTTCTCGCTTGTGCTTAAGTAGAACGAAGGGGTGAGGTAAATTGGCAGGACATATGGTTCAATATGGCCGCCGGCAACGGCGCAGTTATGCCCGTATCAAGGAAGTATTGGAGATTCCGAACCTGATCGAAATCCAGATGCAATCGTATCAGAAGTTTCTGGACGAAGGGCTTCGCGAGATCTTTCAGGACATTTCGCCAATTCAAGACTTTACGGGCAATCTCGTACTGGAGTTTATCGATTACAGCCTCGGAGAACCGAAGTATTCTGTCGATGAGTCCAAGGAACGCGACGTTACGTATGCGGCGCCTCTGCGCGTCAAGGTCCGGCTGCTCAACAAAGAAACCGGCGAAGTGAAGGAGCAGGAAGTATTCATGGGCGATTTTCCGCTCATGACCGAAACCGGCACCTTTATTATCAACGGCGCGGAACGGGTTATCGTCAGCCAATTGGTCCGCTCCCCGAGCGTCTATTACAGCACGAAAGTGGACAAAAACGGGAAAAAGACGTACACCGCGACGGTCATCCCGAACCGCGGCGCCTGGCTTGAGCTGGAGACGGACGCGAAGGACATCATCTATGTCCGGATCGACCGCACCCGGAAAATTCCGGTCACCGTGCTGCTGCGCGCGCTGGGCTTCAGCACCGACGCCGAGATTCTGGATTTGCTCGGTCACGACGAGTATATTCGCAACACCCTTGAAAAAGACAACACGGATTCGACGGAGAAAGCCCTCATCGAAATTTACGAGCGGCTTCGTCCGGGCGAGCCGCCGACGCTCGAGAACGCGCGCAATCTGCTGATCGCCCGTTTCTTCGATCCGAAGCGCTACGACCTGGCCAACGTCGGCCGTTACAAAATCAATAAAAAGCTTCATATCAAAAACCGGCTGTTCAACCAACGCCTTGCCGAAACGCTGGTCGATCCCACGACGGGCGAAATCCTCGCCGAAGCCGGCCAGGTGCTTGACCGCAGGCTGCTCGACTCGATTCTCCCGGCGTTGGAGAAGAACGTAGGCTACAAGACGTATCGCGTGACGGGCGGCATTCACGAGGCGGAGGACATTCCGCTTCAGAGCGTCAACGTTTATTCGAACGTCGAAGAAGGCAAAGTGGTCAAGGTGATCTCCAACGGCAACATCGACAAGTCGGTGAAGCATATTACGCCGGCGGACATCATCGCTTCGATCAGCTATTTCGTCAACCTGCTGCACGATATCGGCAGCACGGACGACATCGACCACTTGGGCAACCGCCGTCTGCGTTCGGTCGGCGAGTTGCTGCAGAACCAGTTCCGGATCGGCCTGTCTCGGATGGAGCGCGTCGTGCGCGAACGGATGTCGATCCAGGACCAGAACGCGATCACGCCGCAGGCGCTCATCAACATCCGCCCGGTCATCGCGGCGATCAAAGAGTTTTTCGGTTCGTCGCAGCTGTCGCAGTTTATGGACCAGACGAACCCGCTTGCGGAACTGACGCACAAGCGCCGTTTGTCCGCGCTCGGACCCGGTGGTCTTACGCGCGAACGCGCGGGCTTCGAAGTGCGGGACGTCCATCCGTCCCACTACGGCCGGATGTGTCCGATCGAAACGCCGGAAGGTCCGAACATCGGCTTGATCAACTCCTTGTCGACGTTCGCCCGCGTTAACGAGTACGGCTTTATCGAAGCGCCGTACCGCAAGGTCGACCATACGACCGGCGTCGTCACGGATGAGATCGTTTATATGACGGCCGACGAGGAAGACAACTACATTATCGCGCAGGCGAACGCCGCTCTGACGGAAGAGGGCAAGTTCGCCGACGACATGGTCATCGTCCGTTACAACAAGCAGGCCGACAACATTTTGACCATGCCGAGCGACCGCGTCGACTTTATGGACGTATCGCCGAAGCAGGTCGTCTCCGTCGCGACGGCGATGATTCCGTTCCTCGAGAACGACGACTCCAACCGCGCGCTCATGGGTTCGAACATGCAGCGCCAGGCGGTTCCGCTGCTCGTTCCGGACGCTCCGCTCGTCGGCACCGGCATGGAATACAAGGCGGCGAAAGATTCGGGCGTATGCGTGGTCTCCAAGTACGACGGCGTCATCGAGCGCGTTACGGCTAACGAGATTTGGCTGCGCCGCACGGAAATCGTGGACGGCAAAGAAGTGAAAGGCGATCTCGTCAAATACAAGCTGCAGAAGTTCATGCGTTCCAACCAGGGGACCTGCATCAACCAGCGGCCGATTTGCCGCAAAGGCGACATCGTCAAGAAAGGCGACATTCTGGCGGACGGCCCGTCCACGGACAACGGCGAATTGGCTTTGGGCCGCAATGTCGTCGTCGCCTTCATGACGTGGGAAGGCTACAACTACGAGGACGCGATCCTGCTGTCCGAAAAACTCGTGCGCGATGACGTCTACACGTCGATCCACATCGAGGAATACGAGTCGGAAGCGCGCGATACGAAGCTCGGACCGGAAGAAATTACGCGCGACATCCCGAACGTCGGGGAAGACGCGCTGCGCAATCTCGACGAGCGCGGCATTATCCGCGTCGGCGCCGAGATCAGCGCCGGCGATATCCTCGTCGGCAAGGTAACGCCGAAAGGCGTGACGGAGCTGACGGCGGAAGAACGCCTGCTTCACGCCATCTTCGGCGAGAAGGCGCGCGAAGTGCGCGATACGAGCCTGCGCGTGCCCCACGGCACCGACGGCATCGTCGTCGACGTCAAAGTGTTCACCCGCGAAAACGGCGACGAACTACCGCCGGGGGTCAACCAGCTCGTTCGCGTCTATATTGCCCAAAAACGGAAGATTTCCGAAGGCGACAAGATGGCCGGACGCCACGGCAACAAAGGGGTTATCGCCCGGATTCTGCCAGAGGAAGACATGCCGTTTATGCCGGACGGAACGCCGGTCGAAGTCGTCCTGAACCCGCTGGGGGTCCCGTCGCGGATGAATATCGGCCAGGTGCTGGAAGTCCATCTCGGCATGGCCTGCAAGCTGCTTGGCATCCATGCGGCAACGCCCGTATTCGACGGCGCCCGCGAGAACGACGTCTTCGACACGATGGAAGAGGCCGGCATGCAGCGCAACGGCAAAACGATCCTGTACGACGGACGCACGGGCGAACCGTTCGAACGCGAAGTCACGGTCGGCGTCATGTACATGATCAAGCTGGCGCACATGGTCGACGATAAAATCCACGCCCGCTCGACGGGTCCGTACTCGCTCGTTACGCAGCAGCCGCTCGGCGGTAAAGCCCAGTTCGGCGGCCAGCGCTTCGGCGAGATGGAAGTGTGGGCGCTCGAAGCTTACGGCGCCGCTTATACGCTGCAGGAAATTTTGACCGTCAAGTCCGATGACGTCGTCGGCCGCGTGAAGACGTACGAGTCGATCGTCAAAGGCGAAAACGTGCCGGAACCCGGCGTTCCGGAGTCGTTCAAGGTCTTGATCAAGGAACTGCAAAGCCTCGGCATGGACGTGAAGATTTTGTCCGGAGACGAGCAGGAGATCGAAATGAAAGAGATCGACGACGACGACGATGCCACCGGCGACAAGCTCAATCTGAATCTGGAAGGTTCCGAAGTCGGCGTAGATTGACAGGCTGTAGGGGAGCGGCGCGCAAAGCGCCGTTCTCCTAACGCCTGTCCGTCTTCTGTCCGCTTTTGTTTCGAAAATCGCAGCAACCATGAAGGAGGGCTTGCTCCTTGTTAGACGTGAACAATTTCGAGTTTATGAAAATCGGCTTGGCTTCACCGGACAAGATTCGTTCGTGGTCGAGAGGCGAAGTAAAGAAGCCTGAAACGATCAACTACCGGACATTGAAGCCGGAGAAGGAAGGTCTGTTCTGCGAGAAGATTTTCGGGCCGACCAAGGATTGGGAATGTCACTGCGGTAAATATAAACGCGTCCGCTACAAAGGCGTCGTGTGCGACCGGTGCGGCGTCGAAGTCACGCGCGCGAAAGTGCGCCGCGAACGGATGGGCCATATCGAGCTGGCCGCGCCCGTTTCGCATATCTGGTATTTCAAAGGGATCCCGAGCCGGATGGGGCTGGCGCTCGACATGTCGCCCCGTTCGCTGGAAGAGATCATCTACTTCGCATCCTATGTGGTGACCGATCCGGGCGATACGCCGCTGGAGAAGAAACAACTGCTTTCCGAAAAGGAATACCGCAGCTACCGCGAAAAGTACGGCTACGCCTTCCAAGCCAGCATGGGCGCGGAGGCGGTCAAGAAGCTGCTGCAGGATATCGACCTCGACCGCGAGCTGGAAATGCTCAAGGAAGAGCTGCGCACGGCGCAGGGGCAACGGCGCAACCGGGCGATCAAGCGCCTGGAAGTGATCGAGGCGTTCCGCAATTCCGGCAACCGTCCGGAATGGATGATCCTCGACGTGCTGCCGGTCATTCCGCCGGAGCTGCGCCCGATGGTTCAGCTTGACGGCGGACGTTTCGCCACGAGCGACCTGAACGACCTGTACCGCCGCGTCATCAACCGGAACAACCGTCTGAAGCGGCTGCTCGACTTGGGCGCCCCGGACATCATCGTGCAAAACGAAAAGCGGATGCTGCAGGAAGCGGTCGACGCACTGATCGACAACGGCCGCCGCGGCCGCCCGGTTACGGGCCCCGGCAACCGTCCGCTGAAGTCCCTCAGCCATATGCTGAAGGGTAAACAAGGCCGTTTCCGTCAGAACCTGCTCGGTAAACGCGTCGACTACTCCGGCCGTTCCGTTATCGTCGTCGGCCCGAGCCTGAAAATGTATCAATGCGGCCTGCCGAAGGAAATGGCGCTTGAATTGTTCAAGCCTTTCGTGATGAAAGAGCTTGTGCTCAAAGGGTTGGCTCACAATATCAAGAGCGCGAAGCGCAAAGTCGAGCGCGTCAGCCCGGAAGTTTGGGACGTGCTCGAAGAAGTGATCAAGGAGCATCCGGTTCTGCTGAACCGCGCGCCGACGCTTCACCGCCTGGGTATTCAGGCGTTCGAGCCGACGCTGGTCGAAGGCCGCGCGATCAAGCTGCATCCGCTCGTCTGTACGGCTTATAACGCCGACTTCGACGGCGACCAGATGGCGGTTCACGTTCCGCTGTCCGCCGAAGCGCAGGCGGAAGCCCGCTTGCTGATGCTGGCATCCGGCAACATCCTGAACCCGAAAGACGGCAAGCCGGTCGTTACGCCTTCGCAGGACATGGTGCTTGGCTGCTACTACCTGACGATGGACAACAAGGAAGCCAAAGGCACGGGCATGCGCCTTGCGGACGTCAACGAAGCCGTGTCCGCGTATCATCGCGGCATTGCCGATCTGCATGCTCGGGTCGTCATTCCGGCCAAAGCGCTGAACAAGGAATCGTTCACGCCGGAGCAACAAAAAGCGCTGCTCGTGACGACCATCGGCAAAATTATTTTCAACGAGATCTTCCCGTCTTCGTTCCCGTACATCAACGAAGCGACGAAGGAAAACTTGTTGAAAGGCACGCCGGATAAGTATTTCATTTACGACAAGGGTACGGATATCGATAAATTTATCGACGAGCTCGACACCCCGGGCGCCGTCGGCAAAGAGTATTTGGGCAACATCATCGGCGAGTGCTTTAACCGGTACCATACGATGAAGACGTCCGTCATTCTGGACGATATCAAGCAGCTCGGGTTTACGTATTCCACCCGCGCGGGGATTACGGTCGGCATCGCCGACGTCATCGTGCCGAAGGAGAAAGCCCGGATTCTCGCCGAATCCGACGAGAAGGTCAAGGTCATTACGAACCAGTACCGCCGCGGCTTGATTACCGACGAGGAACGTTACGACCGCGTCATCGACATCTGGTCGAAGACGAAGGACGAAATTACCGACGTGCTCATGAAATCGATGGACCGCTTCAACTCCATCATGCTCATGGTCGATTCCAAGGCGCGGGGCAACAAGTCCCAGATTACGCAGCTCGGCGGTATGCGGGGCCTTATGGCAACGCCGTCGGGCCGGATCTTCGAGCTTCCGATCAAGTCGAACTTCCGCGAAGGCCTTACCGTCCTCGAGTACTTTATCTCGACGCACGGCGCGCGGAAAGGTCTCGCCGATACGGCGCTGCGGACCGCGGACTCGGGTTATCTGACCCGCCGTCTCGTTGACGTCGCGCAGGACGTGATCGTTCGCGAAGAAGACTGCGGCACGGATAAAGGGATCGTCGTCTCGCGGATCGAGGACGGCAAGGAGATTATCGAGGACCTGTACGACCGTATCGAAGGCCGCTATGCTTTCGAAACGGTGCGCCATCCGGAAACCGGCGAAATTATCGTCGGACGCAACGAGCTGATCGATTCGGTCAAAGCCGAGCAAATCGTGGCCGCAGGCGTCGAAAAGCTGCAAATCCGCTCCGTGCTGAGCTGCCGCGCGCGCCATGGCGTCTGCAAAATGTGCTACGGCCGCAACCTGGCTACCGGCAAGAAAGTCGAGATCGGCGAAGCGGTCGGCATTATCGCGGCCCAATCGATCGGCGAACCGGGTACGCAGCTGACGATGCGGACGTTCCACACCGGCGGCGTCGCAGGCGACGATATCACCCAAGGTTTGCCGCGGATTCAGGAGCTGTTCGAAGCCCGGAATCCGAAAGGCCAGGCGGTCATCTCCGAGATCGACGGCGTGATCAAAGAGATTCGCGAGGCCAAGGATCGCCGCGAAATCGAAGTTCAAGGCGATGCCGAGACGAAGGTATACTCCGTCTCCTACGGTTCGCGCATCCGCGTCTACGAAGGTATGCAAATCGAGGCGGGCGACGAGCTCACCGACGGTTCGATCGACCCGAAAGAGATGCTGCGCATCAAGGGCGTCCGCGGCGTGCAGAACTACATTCTGCAGGAAGTGCAGCGGGTATACCGGAACCAGGGCGTCGAAATCAACGACAAGCATATCGAGGTCATGATCAAGCAAATGCTTCGCAAAATCCGGATCGTCGATCCGGGCGATACGCCGCTTCTGCCGGGATCGTACGTCGACGTTCACGAATACGAAGCGGCGAACCGCGAAGCGATCATGGCCGGCAAAGAGCCTGCCGTCGCGCGTCCGGTACTGCTCGGGATCACGAAGGCGTCGCTTGAGACCGACTCCTTCTTGTCGGCGGCCTCCTTCCAGGAGACGACCCGCGTCCTGACCGACGCCGCGATCAAAGGCAAAGTCGACCGCCTGCTCGGTCTGAAGGAGAACGTCATTATCGGGAAGCTCATTCCGGCGGGAACGGGGATGTCGCGCTACCGCAACATCCGCGTCGTCAACCCGATGGACAAATCCGAACAGGAAGCGCAAGAGCCCGTTACGATCGAATAACTTGTCGGTCGTGCATAGAGAAGCAGCGCCCCCGCGGCGCTGCTTTTTGTTTTTTTCGGGCGATTGGGGCATGTGCTCCGTGCATCCGCCTAGTGGGCCGTCCAGTACCTCTCTTTAGCGTCACTGCCTTCGTCCCAAGCGGCTATGTCCCGAGCAGCTATATTGGATTTTGTGCAGGATACCGGCTTCTTTCGCCCCTTTCCGGAACGTATGTTGGATTTTCTACAATGAAATGGCTCGAAAGCTGTGAGGATGCGGCTTCTGCGGGCTAAAAGACTGGAATTATCCAACATAGAGCGGCTCCCGGCGTCTGAATGGCTCGTTTGGCTGGATTTTTTCCCATATAGACGCCTAGCCGAGTTGCGATATGGTCGCGATAGCGGGCTCGACCCAAGTTCGGCAGAGCGTTGAAAATCCTTGCTTGTTCATGGATCAGTCGCGTTTTTTTCAGCTTCGCGCAACTTATCCGTTGCCGGAAGAGTATGAATACGTACGGATTAAAAGTTCCATTTGGAGACGAAACGATGACACAGCCTTTGAGAATCGCGCTTCGCGAGGCAAGCAAGCGGTTCAACAAACATACGGTGCTGTTCCCGCTCACGCTTGAAGTCTGGCAGGGGGAGACGATTGCGCTTGTCGGCAAAAACGGTTCCGGCAAAAGCACGCTGCTTAAGATGCTGGCCGGACTCAGCCGGCTGTCTTCGGGAACGCGGGAAGCATGGGCAAAGACGGTAATCCGCTCGTGATCGGCTTCGCGCCGGACCGGTTTCCGAAGCTGCGATTTACGGCTCGGGAGTACCTGAGCCACATGGCCGCTATCCGGGGAATTTCGAAGGAGGAAGCGCGAAGCCGGATCGACGCGGGACTTAGGGAATTCGGACTGGAATCGTATGCGGAGCTGCATATCCGGCATTTTTAAGCGCTACAATCTGGCTGGATGCGACTTCAGCTGCTGGGTGGAGAGCGCGCATAGGGACAAACTGCTTGCAGACCTTCTGGCGGCAGGCGCCTCGGTGCGTTTCGTAAGCCCTGTCGAGTGTCACGCGCATGCCAGCAAGGGGGCGAACGGCAGATGATGGCGCTTGTCCGATATGTTCTCCACGATTATTTTCGGTCCCATCGTTATTTTCCGCCCGTTCTGGCATTTGCGCTTGCGATCGTGATTTTATATTCGGTTGTTCCCAATCCGGTCATGGGCAGCTATGCCTTTACGGTGGTTTTGCAGTTTTTGGTGATCGCCTGGATGACGTACGGTTATATGGAGGCGGAAAATGAAACCCGGCAGATGATTGCCGTTTTGCATGCCGGAAGCGTCTTACGGTTTTACGGCGCGAAGCTGCTGCTGAACAGGTTCGACAGGCCGCCGGAAGCTTCCGAGCTGCTTACGGCCTTGACCGCGCATATTGCGCTTGCCTGGCTCGGCAGCGCCTGCGCCTTCCCGTTCAATATAAGACTCGTGCCGCAGCGGTCCGTCTCGCTGACCGGTCTGCTGCTGGTTCTGGCGTTGTCTCTGGCCGGCTATGGCCTTCGGAACGAGCTTCCGGCAGCGCTGAAAGGAGCGGCCTGGATAGTGCCGCCGGCCTTTCGCGTAATGGACGCGCTGCTGCTGCGCTTCGAGGAGATGCGGCCCGGCGCCTTTGCCGCGGTCATGCTGTTTGCGGTCGCCTATGCGCTGGCCGTTTCGGGCATTGCCTGGCGGCTCCTGAAGCGCAGAGTGTTTTAGCCGAATTCGCGTTTTTTTGTCCGGATAGCGCAGCTAACTTTTCTTGACATCCCTACATCCAGGTGCTACTATAACATAGTGTGTGCCCTACGTGCCGAAATTAATGTTGCCGGAGGTGGGAAGTTCGTGAACACGAATGACCCTATGCAACGCCGCACATTAAAGGTAGGTACTAAACAAACGGTCAAAGCGGTGGAGCAAGGCAAAGCCGTTCTTGTTTATGTGGCACAGGATGCAGATTATCGCCTGATTAGCCGTATCGTGCAGCTGTGTAGACAACATGGCGTTCACATCGAATATGTGGATACGATGCACAATCTGGGCAAATCGTGCGGAATCGATGTCGGAACGGCGATGGCCGCGCTCGTGGAGATATAAATCTTGAGGGTTCTAACCGTTCGTTCCTGGAGGACGGATGGGAAGACCCTTTCGCGCTTCTAAAAAATGAGCCGCCTGGATCTGTGGACTTCACGAAGCGGAAAAACATCGCAAAACCGTATCTCTGTTTCATGAACATGGGAAGGGGGTGGCAATATGCCAACAATCAATCAGCTCGTGCGCAAAGGTCGTCAACCCAAAGTGGTTAAATCGAAGTCTCCTGCTCTGCAGAAGGGTTTTAACGCTTTGAAACGCGAAGAAACCAATCTGAGCTCCCCGCAAAAACGCGGTGTCTGCACTCGCGTAGGTACGATGACGCCGAAGAAGCCGAACTCCGCGCTTCGCAAATACGCCCGCGTTCGCTTGACGAACCGCGTCGAAGTCACGGCGTACATTCCGGGTATCGGCCATAACCTGCAGGAGCACAGCGTTGTGCTGATCCGCGGCGGCCGGGTCAAAGACCTCCCGGGTGTCCGTTACCACATTGTTCGCGGCGCGCTCGACACCGCAGGCGTGAACAACCGCCAGCAAGGCCGTTCCAAGTACGGAACGAAGAAAGCGAAAGCGAAGAAGTAATCCGGCCGGCCTGATTCGGATGAATAGGCGAGGCTTCAACGACCAAGAATGGGGAAAGGAGGAATTTATTCGATGCCACGGAAAGGACCGGTACCGAAACGGGATGTGCTCCCGGATCCGGTATACAACAGCAAACTGGTTACCCGCCTCGTGAACCGCATCATGATCGACGGCAAGAAAGGCGTTGCTCAAAAACTGCTTTACAATGCCTTCAATCTGATTCGGGAACGTACCGGCAAGGACCCGATGGAAGTATTCGAAGCGGCGCTGAAAAACATCATGCCCGTTCTCGAAGTCAAAGCGCGTCGCGTTGGCGGCGCCAACTATCAAGTTCCGGTGGAAGTGAAGCCGGAGCGCCGCACGTCCCTCGGACTGCGCTGGCTCGTCAACTACGCCCGCACGCGCGGCGAGAAGACGATGGAAGAGCGTCTTGCGGCTGAAATCATTGACGCGTCCAACAACACGGGGGCGGCCGTCAAGAAACGCGAAGATACGCACAAAATGGCGGAAGCCAACAAGGCGTTCGCTCACTACCGCTGGTAAACCTGCGGAGAGTAACCGAAAGGAGACAAATGCATGGCAAGGGAGTTCTCCTTACAAAATACGCGCAACATCGGCATCATGGCGCATATCGACGCGGGCAAGACGACGACCACCGAACGGATCCTGTTCTATACCGGCCGTGTCCACAAGATCGGAGAAGTGCATGAAGGCGCTGCTACGATGGACTGGATGGAGCAAGAACAGGAACGCGGCATTACGATTACATCGGCTGCCACGACCGCTCAATGGAAGGGTCACCGCATCAATATTATCGACACCCCGGGGCACGTTGACTTTACGGTGGAAGTCGAGCGCAGCTTGCGCGTATTGGATGGAGCAGTTGGCGTATTCAGCGCCAAAGAAGGTGTAGAACCGCAATCCGAAACCGTTTGGCGCCAAGCGGACCGCTACGGCGTTCCGCGGATCGCATACGTCAACAAAATGGACATTATCGGCGCGGACTTCCTGAGTGTCGTAAAAGACATGCGCGAACGTCTGCAAGCCAATGCCGTAGCCATCCAACTGCCGATCGGAGCCGAGAACGACTTTGTCGGTATGGTCGACCTGATCGAACGGGTCGCTTATATTTACAAGGACGATCTGGGCAAAGAGCCGATCAAGAGCGAAATTCCGGCAGATCTTGTCGACAAGGTCGAAGAGCTGCGTCTGGAACTGGTTGAGAAAGTCGCGGAACTCGACGAAGAGCTGATGATGAAGTACCTCGAAGGCGAAGAGCTGACGGTGGAAGAAATCAAAAGGGCTCTGCGCAAAGGCACGGTCGAAGTCAAGATCTTCCCGGTCGTATGCGGCTCGTCCTACCGCAACAAAGGCGTTCAGCTGATGCTGGACGCGGTCGTCGACTACCTGCCGGCTCCGACCGACATTCCGGACATCAAAGGTACGCTCGAAGACGGAACGGAAACGACTCGCAAATCGTCGGACGACGAACCGTTCGCTGCGCTTGCGTTCAAAATCATGTCGGACCCGTTCGTGGGCAAGCTGACCTTCTTCCGCGTGTATTCCGGCGTGCTGAACTCCGGTTCGTACGTGCTGAACGCGACGAAGGGCAAGCGCGAACGGATCGGACGGATTCTGCAGATGCACGCGAACAGCCGTCAGGAAATCAGCGAAGTTTACGCAGGCGACATCGCGGCTGCCGTCGGTCTGAAAGATACGACGACCGGGGATACGCTGTGCGATGAGAAGCATCCGGTCATCCTCGAATCGATGACGTTCCCGGAACCGGTTATCCAGCTCGCGGTCGAGCCGAAAACGAAAGCCGACCAAGACCGTATGGCGATCGCGCTGCAGAAGCTGGCCGAAGAGGACCCGACCTTCCGCGCGCATACCGACGAGGAAACCGGACAAACGATCATCTCCGGCATGGGCGAGCTTCACCTGGAAATTCTCGTCGACCGCATGCTTCGCGAATTCAAAGTCGAAACGAACGTGGGCAAGCCGCAAGTCGCTTACCGCGAGACGTTCAGAAAATCCGCGAAGGTCGAAGGCAAGTTCGTTCGCCAATCCGGCGGACGCGGCCAATACGGTCACGTCTGGATCGAATTCGAACCGCTTGAACCCGGTTCGGGCTTCGTGTTCGAGAACAAGATCGTGGGCGGCGTCGTTCCGAAGGAATACATCGGCCCGGTACAAGCCGGTATCGAAGAAGCGATGAAAAACGGCGTTCTCGCCGGATATCCGGTCGTGGACATCAAAGCGACCATCTTCGACGGTTCGTACCACGATGTCGACTCCAGCGAAATGGCGTTTAAGATCGCCGGCTCCTTGGCGCTCAAAGCGGCGAAGGACAAGTGCGACCCGGTTCTGCTCGAGCCGATCATGAAAGTCGAAGTTACCGTTCCGGAAGAGTACATGGGCGACGTAATGGGCATGATCAGCTCCCGTCGCGGCCGGATCGAAGGCAGCGACTCCCGTCATGGCGCCGTCATCGTCAGGGCGAAAGTGCCGCTTGCGGAAATGTTCGGTTATTCGACCGTTCTCCGTTCCGGTACGCAAGGACGCGGCGTGTTCTCGATGGAACTGTCCCACTACGAAGAAGTGCCGAAATCGATCGCGGACGAGATCATCGCCAAGTACAAAGGCAATTAATCGGTTTTGGATTTGGACGGGCCTGGAGGAAGCGACAGGCCGAATCCGCCCGTCACTCTATAAAATTCCTTTACTTATAAGGAGGAGAACATTTCAATGGCAAAGGCTAAGTTCGAACGTACCAAACCGCACGTCAATATCGGCACGATCGGTCACGTTGACCACGGCAAAACGACGCTGACGGCTGCAATCACCACCGTTCTGGCAAAACGCTACGGCGGTAACGCTGTTGCATTCGACCAAATCGACAAAGCTCCGGAAGAACGCGAACGCGGTATTACGATTTCCACCGCTCACGTTGAATACGAAACGCCGAACCGCCACTACGCGCACGTTGACTGCCCTGGGCACGCCGACTACGTTAAAAACATGATCACCGGCGCAGCTCAAATGGACGGCGCAATCCTCGTCGTATCCGCAGCTGACGGCCCGATGCCGCAAACGCGCGAACACATCCTGCTCTCCAAGCAAGTCGGCGTTCCTTACATCGTCGTATTCCTGAACAAATGCGACATGGTCGAAGACGAAGAACTGCTTGAACTGGTTGAAATGGAAGTTCGCGACCTGCTGAACGAATACGAGTTCCCGGGCGACGAAACGCCGATCATCCGCGGCGCAGCTCGTGAAGCTCTGCAAAACCCGGACGGTCCTTGGGCCGAAAAAATCATCGAACTGTTCGAAACGATCGACAGCTACATTCCGGAACCGGTTCGCGACACCTCCAAGCCGTTCCTCATGCCGGTCGAAGACGTGTTCACGATCACCGGTCGCGGTACGGTTGCTACGGGCCGCGTAGAACGCGGTACGGTTAAAGTCGGCGATGAAGTTGAAATCATCGGCCTGGCTGAAGAAAGCCGCAAAACCGTCGTTACCGGCGTTGAAATGTTCCGCAAGCTGCTGGATTCCGCTCAAGCCGGCGACAACATCGGCGCCCTGCTGCGCGGCGTTGACCGTAAAGAAATCGAACGCGGTCAAGTTCTGGCTAAACCGGGTTCGGTTAACCCGCATACGGAATTCACGGCTCAAGTTTACGTCCTGACGAAAGAAGAAGGCGGCCGTCATAAGCCTTTCTTCTCCGGCTACCGTCCGCAATTCTACTTCCGGACGACGGACGTTACGGGCATCATCACCCTGCCGGAAGGCACGGAAATGGTTATGCCTGGCGACAACATCACCGTATCCGTTCAACTGATCGCTCCGATCGCTGTTGAAGAAGGTACTCGCTTCTCCATCCGCGAAGGCGGCCGTACGGTTGGCGCAGGTGCTGTTGCTTCCATCATCAAGTAATTCGCTCTCGAGCGCTGGCCGCACCCGACAGTTCGGGTGCGGCTTTTTGGCCTACACCGCGAATACTCGATTTTTCCTCCGACTATTCACTCCTTCCGACGCATACTCGCATTTCCATACCCTAATTGATCCTCTAATCCTCATTAGAACATTGACAACCCATATGACTTTGTTTGTTTGGGATCCAAACAAAGATAAGCATTCCGGTTACGGACGAGTTTATCGAACGGGAGCGAATTCGCCGCATGCAATCCGGCTTATATATAATAAGTAGAAATATGTTTGGACAAGCCGAAATCGCGATCTCGGTCCGGTTGAAATCGTTTTTGAAAACCGCCAAAAATTTGTTGCAATCGCTTAGGCAGATCGCTATAATAGTGAATGTTGGTCTGTGACTGTGCGATGATGCGGGAGGTTGCCGACACACCCGGCTCCTTTGCCATAGAGGAGTGGACGGGGCGCTGCCGGGTTATTCTCGCGGAGTATGTCCGATTCCAAAATTGGGCGAATGAAGGAGGGAATTTCTATGGCGAAGCAAAAAATCCGCATCCGTTTGAAAGCCTACGATCACCGCATTCTGGATCAATCCGCGGAGAAGATTGTAGACACGGCTAAGCGCACCGGAGCCGGCGTATCCGGTCCGATTCCGCTGCCGACCGAAAAGCAGGTCATCACGATCCTGCGCGCGGTTCACAAATACAAGGATTCGCGGGAACAATTCGAAATGCGCACGCACAAGCGCTTGATTGACATTGTCAATCCGACGCCGCAAACGGTTGACGCGCTGATGCGTCTGGATCTGCCGTCCGGCGTGGATATCGAAATCAAGCTCTAATATGCTTTGCAAATTCCAGGACAATAGACTGCAGGAAAGAAAAGAGGTGTCAACATGAAAGGGATCTTGGGACGTAAGATCGGAATGACGCAAGTATTCGCAGCCGACGGCAACGTCGTGCCGGTTACGGTTGTCGAAGCGACTCCGAACGTCGTGCTTCAGAAGAAAACGGAAGAGAACGACGGTTACCAAGCAATCCAGCTGGGCTTCTCCGACAAGCGCGCCAAATCGGCGAACAAACCGGAGATCGGCCATGCGAAAAAAGCCAACACGGCGCCCAAGCGCTTCATTCGCGAGATCAGAGGCGCGTCCGATCTGGAAGTCGGAGCGGAAGTAAGAGTTGACATATTCGCAGAAGGCGAGTTTGTTGACGTAACGGGAATCTCCAAAGGTAAAGGAACGGCTGGCGCCATCAAACGTTGGGGCTTCCAACGCGGCAAGATGAGCCACGGTTCCAAGTACCATCGCGGCAACGGTTCGCTCGCCACGATTCGCGACGCCAACCGCGTGCCGAAAGGCAAAAGAATGCACGGTCGTCTCGGCCACGAAACGGTGACGGTGCAAAACCTTGAAATCGTTAAAGTCGACGCTGAACGCAACGTGCTGCTGATCAAGGGTTCCATTCCGGGCACCCGCAACAGCTTTGTCAAAATCCGTTCTTCGGTGAAGAAATCCTAATAACGTCTTTGGAAAGGAGGACCACACATGCCGAAAGTGGCTGTATATAACGTGAGCGGCAGTCAGGTCGGAGAGATCGAACTGGCTGAGAGCGTGTTTGGGGTTACCCCGAATACTCACGTCCTGCACAGCGCAGTCGTGAATCAGCTCGCATCCGTTCGCCAAGGTACGCACAAAACGAAAGGCCGTTCCGAAGTTCGCGGCGGCGGCCGCAAACCCTGGAGGCAAAAAGGCACCGGCCGCGCCCGTCAAGGCAGCATCCGCGCTCCGCAATGGAAAGGCGGCGGTACGGTCTTTGGCCCGACTCCGCGCAGCTATGGCTTCAAGCTTCCGCGCAAAGTTCGCCGTCTGGCGATCAAATCGGCTTTGTCCAGCAAAGTCATCGGAGGCGAAATCATCGTTCTTGATCAACTGAGCCTGGCTCAACCGAAAACGAAGGAATTCGCCAACATTCTGAACAATCTCAAGGTCGAGCGCAAGGCGCTTGTCGTTACGTCCGAGTACGAGAATAACGTGGCCCTGTCCGCGCGCAACATTCCGGGAGTGAAGTTCGTTCCCGCAACCGGAATCAACGTGCTGGACGTTATGGTGCATGACAAGCTCATCATCACCAAAGATGCGGTCGCCAAAGTCGAGGAGGTATTCGCGTAATGAAAAACCCTCGCGATATTATCAAACGGCCGGTCATCACGGAACGCACGAGCGAGTTCATCAACGACCTCAAATATGTGTTCGAAGTTGACATCAAGGCTAACAAGACGGAAATCAAGCAAGCGGTCGAACAAATCTTCAAAGTGAAGGTTGTCAGCGTCAACACGATGCGGGTGCCGGCTAAGCCGCGCCGTTACGGCCGCCACTCCGGGTACACCTCGGAATGGAAAAAAGCGATCGTGCAGCTTGCCGAAGGCAGCAAGCCGCTCGAATTCTTTGAAGCGTCTGTGTAAAATCTCTTGAGGTAAGGAGGGAAAACCAGTGCCAGTCAAAAAGTTTAAACCGACGTCGCCGAGCCGTCGCCAAATGACGGTATCCACGTTCGAAGAAATTACGACGTCGCAACCTGAGAAATCGCTGCTCGCGCCTCTGCCGAAGCGCGCAGGCCGCAACAATCAAGGGAAAATCACGGTTCGTCACCAAGGCGGCGGACACAAGCGCAAATATCGGATCATCGACTTCAAGCGGAACAAGGACGGCATTCCCGGCCGCGTCGCTACGATCGAATACGATCCGAACCGCACGTCGTACATCGCGCTTATCAACTACCTGGACGGCGAGAAACGTTATATCATCGCTCCCAAAGGCTTGAAAGTCGGCGATGAGATTCGTTCCGGCGCAGATGCGGACATCAAGGTCGGCAACGCGTTGCCGCTCGAAAACATTCCGGTTGGTACGGTTATCCACAACATCGAATTGAAACCGGGCAAAGGCGGACAACTTGTTCGCGCTGCCGGTACGGAAGCTCAGCTTCTCGGTAAAGAAGACAAGTATGTGACGATTCGTCTTGCTTCCGGCGAAATCCGCCGCGTGCTGAAGCAATGCCGCGCGACGATCGGCTCCGTAGGCAACCAAGACCACGAGCTGATCAACATCGGTAAAGCCGGCCGTTCCCGCAACATGGGCAGACGTCCTGTCGTTCGCGGTGTCGTCATGAACCCGGTAGACCACCCGCACGGCGGTGGCGAAGGCCGCGCTCCGATCGGCCGCAAATCGCCGATGTCCCCGTGGGGCAAACCGACGCTCGGCTACAAAACCCGCAAGAAGAAAAAAGCTTCAAGCCAATATATCGTTCGCCGCCGCAAGTAAGCCTAACTCGCCTGGCGGCGAATACGGCCAGCCCTCATTTCGGGTTGAAAGGAGGATTTTACCATGGGTCGCAGCTTGAAAAAAGGACCTTTCGTGGACGACTATCTGCTTAAGAAAGTCGAAGCCCTGAACGAGTCCAACAAAAAAGTCGTCATCAAAACGTGGTCCCGCCGTTCGACGATTTTCCCGCAATTCGTCGGCCATACGTTCGCCGTATACGACGGACGCAAACACGTACCGGTCTATGTGACGGAAGACATGGTCGGTCACAAGCTTGGGGAATTCGCTCCGACGCGTACGTATAAAGGGCATACGGACGACGACAAGAAAACGGGCAGAAGATAAACCGCACGGGCGCCGGGCGACCGGCGAACGTAACGTACGGAAGGAGGTACAACAATGGCACAACAAGCGAAAGCCGTTGCGCGCTACATTCGCATTCCGGCCCGCAAAGTCCGGCTGGTCGTAGACCTGATCCGCGGCAAGCAGGTAGGCGAAGCGGTCGCTATTCTGCGCCATACGCCGCGTTCGGCATCTCCGGTAGTGGAAAAATTGCTGAACTCCGCAGTGGCGAATGCTGAACACAACTACCAAATGGACGTGAACAAGCTGTACATCTCGGAAGCTTACGTGAACGAAGGTCCGACCCTGAAACGGTTCCAGCCGCGTTCGCAAGGCCGTGCGTTCAGCATCTTGAAGCGGACCAGCCATATTACGCTGGTCGTATCCGAAAAATAAGGAGGGACAACGTGTGGGTCAAAAGGTAAATCCGGTCGGTCTTCGCATCGGCATTATCCGCGATTGGGAATCCAAATGGTATGCCGACAAGGACTTCGGCGATCTTCTGATGGAAGACGTCAGAATCCGCGAATTCCTTAAAAATAAATTGAAAGACGCAGCGGTATCGCATATCGAAATCGAACGTGCGGCCAACCGCGTCAACGTTACGATTCACACTGCCAAGCCGGGCATGGTAATCGGCAAAGGCGGCGCCGAAGTCGAAGTGCTTCGCAACGAATTGACGAAGCTGACGAAAGGCAAGAAAGTTCATATCAATATTTCCGAAATCAAAAATCCGGAACTGGACGCTATTCTGGTCGCGGAAAGCATCGCCCAACAGCTGGAACGCCGCATTTCGTTCCGCCGGGCCATGAAGCAAGCGATCCAACGCACGCTGCGCGCCGGCGCAAAAGGCATCAAAACGTCGGTCAGCGGCCGTCTGGGCGGAGCCGAAATCGCGCGTACGGAAGGCTACAGCGAAGGTACGGTGCCTCTGCACACGCTGCGCGCCGACATCGACTACGGCACGGCTGAAGCTCATACGACCTACGGACGCATCGGCGTGAAAGTTTGGATCTATCGCGGCGAGGTCCTTCCGGCGAAGAAAAAGAAAGCCGCTGAGGAAGGAGGCAACTGATCATGTTGGTCCCTAAACGCGTCAAACACCGCAAACAGCATCGCGGTAAAATGAAAGGTCAAGCCAAGGGCGGCACGACGGTAAGCTTCGGCGAATACGGCCTTCAAGCGCTGGAACCCTCTTGGGTTACGAACCGTCAAATCGAAGCGGCCCGTATCGCCATGACCCGTTACATCAAGCGGGGCGGTAAAGTTTGGATCAAGATTTTCCCTTCCAAGCCGATCACCCAAAAACCGCTTGAAGTTCGGATGGGTAGCGGTAAAGGTAACGTTGAAAAATGGGTAGCCGTTGTCAAACCGGGCAAAGTCCTGTTTGAACTCGCCGGCGTGTCCGAAGAGGTTGCACGCGAAGCGATGCGTCTTGCGGCGCACAAGCTGCCGATCAAGACGAAGTTTGTGAAACGCGAAGAACTGGGTGGTGAAGCAAATGAAGGCCAGTGAATTCCGTAACCTGACTTCGGCTGAAATCGAACAGAAGGTGGCCGGTTTCAAGGAAGAGCTGTTCAACCTCCGTTTCCAACTGGCTACCGGCCAATTGGATAACCCGCACCGCATCCGCGAGCTGCGCAAACAAATAGCCCGGGCCAAAACCATTTTGCACGAACGTGAACTTGGCATCGGTTCCTGACCGGCCATAAACCCGAATACCGTACTCGGGAAGGAGGATTACCATGAGCGAACGCAACGCCCGCAAGGTGCAGATCGGCAAGGTCGTCAGCGACAAGATGGACAAAACGATCGTCGTTGCTGTCGAAACGTACAAAAAGCACAGCCTGTACCATAAACGCATCAAATACACGAAGAAGTTCAAAGCGCATGACGAGAACAACGAAGCGAAAATTGGCGATACCGTGAAAATCATGGAGACCCGTCCGCTGTCCAAAGATAAAAGATGGCGCCTGGTCGAAATCACCGAGAAAGCCGTTATTCTCTAATACCTTCACTTCTGTGACTGAAAGGAGGAACCCGCGATGATTCAACCGTTTACGAGACTGGCCGTTGCCGACAACTCGGGAGCTAAGGAACTGATGTGCATTCGCGTGCTCGGCGGTACGGGACGTCGTGTCGGTCACATCGGGGACCTGATCGTTGCTTCCGTCAAACAAGCAACACCAGGGGGCGTTGTCAAGAAAGGCGATGTCGTGAAATGCGTGATCGTACGCACGAAGCGCCCTGTACGCCGCAAAGACGGCTCCTATATCGCGTTCGACGAGAATGCGGCCGTTATCGTTAAGGAAGACAAGAGCCCGCGCGGTACCCGGATCTTCGGACCTGTCGCTCGCGAGCTGCGCGAACGCGATTTTATGAAAATCATTTCTTTGGCGCCGGAAGTCCTGTAACCTCCGCAGCGTCCCAAGTAAAACAGGCTAGGAGGTGTACCCATGCCCCGTTTGAAAAAAGTGCTGGAATCGCACAACAATAAATTGCACGTGAAGAAGGACGACACCGTCATTGTCATCACCGGTAAAGACAAGGGGAAGAAGGGTCGCGTCATCGCCGCTTACCCGCGCGAAAACCGCGTGCTGGTCGAAGGCGTGAACTTGGTCAAGAAGCATACCCGTCCTTCCACGAAGAATCCGCAAGGCGGAATCATCGAGCAGGAAGCCCCGATTCACGTGTCCAACGTGATGCACGTCGATCCGAAAACCGGCAAACCGACCCGGATTGGCTACAAAGTGCTTGAGAACGGCAAAAAGGTTCGGATTGCCAAGCGTTCCGGCCAAGAAATCGACTGATTGCAATCCTTATGGAAAGGAGGTCGCTCCGAAACATGGCAGCAAGATTGAAAGAACGTTTTCTGAACGAAGTTACTCCTGCGTTGATGCAGCGGTATAACTATAAATCGGTTATGCAGGTGCCGAGAATCGAGAAAGTCGTCATCAACATGGGCGTAGGCGACGCGGTCCAAAACTCCAAGGTGCTGGACTCCGCGGTCGAAGACCTGCAACGAATCGCCGGCCAAAAACCGGTTATCACCCGCGCGAAGAAGTCGATCGCCGGCTTCCGCCTGCGCGAGAACGCTCCGATCGGCGCGAAAGTAACGCTCCGCGGAGACCGGATGTACTACTTCCTTGACAAGCTGTTCAACATTGCGCTTCCGCGCGTTCGCGACTTCCGCGGCGTATCGGCAAAATCGTTCGACGGGCGCGGCAACTACACGCTGGGCGTGAAAGAACAGCTGATCTTCCCGGAAATCGAATACGACAAGGTCGATAAGATTCGCGGGATGGATATCGTAATCGTAACGACTGCCAAAACGGACGAAGAAGCGCGTGAACTGCTGGCCCAATTGGGCATGCCGTTCTCGAAGTGACGTCGCCCACCCGGCCATGATGCCAAGGGACCCATCGGGAGGTGTGAAAGCAAGTGGCAAAAACGTCGATGATAGTCAAGCAAAAACGCGCACCGAAGTTTAAAGTCCGTGCTTACACGCGGTGCGAGCGTTGCGGACGTCCGCATTCCGTGCTGCGTAAGTTCAAAATTTGCCGGATTTGTTTCCGCGAATTAGCGTATAAAGGCCAGATTCCTGGCGTTAAAAAAGCGAGCTGGTAATCAGCCTAGTAACGGAAGGAGGTTTACCTCATGGTTATGTCTGACCCCATTGCCGATATGCTGACGCGCATTCGTAACGCGAACCTGGTTCGCCACGAGACGGTCGAGCTTCCTGCGTCCAAAGTGAAAAAGCAGATTGCCGAGATCCTCAAGCGCGAAGGCTTTATTCGCGATGCCGAATATATCGAAGACAACAAGCAAGGCCTGATCCGTATTTTCCTGAAATACGGTCAGAACAACGAGCGCGTCATTACGGGCCTGAAACGCATCAGCAAACCCGGTTTGCGCGTATACACGAAAGCGAACGAAATTCCGCGCGTCCTGGGCGGCCTCGGAATCGCGATCATTTCGACGTCGAAAGGCATCGTCACCGACAAGGAAGCCCGTCAATTCAAAACCGGCGGCGAAGTTCTCTGCTACGTCTGGTAATACAACCCGCAAACGATTGGAGGTGTCCCCATGTCCCGTATCGGACGCAAACCGATCCAGGTGCCTAACGGCGTGAACGTGACCCTGGAAGACAACCAAATTACAGTCAAAGGGCCGAAAGGTTCCTTGTCCCGCGTTTTGCATAAAGATATGAAGGTAACGGTCGACGGCAACGTCATCACGATCGAACGTCCTTCCGATCACAAGTTGCACCGCTCCTTGCACGGTACGACCCGTTCGCTCGTCGCGAACATGGTGAACGGCGTTACGGAAGGCTACTCGAAGAGCCTTGAGCTGGTGGGCGTCGGTTATCGCGCGAGCAAGTCCGGCAACAAGCTTGTGCTGAACGTAGGCTACTCCCATCCGGTTGAGTTCGAGCCGGAAAACGGCATCGAATTCGAAGTGCCGGCCCAAAACAAAATCATCGTCAAAGGCATCGACAAGGAACTTGTCGGCGCTACGGCTGCGAAGATCCGCGCCGTTCGCGAGCCCGAGCCGTACAAGGGCAAAGGCATCAAGTACGAGAACGAGCGCATCATCCGCAAGGAAGGCAAAGCAGGCAAAAAGAAATAAGGTCTCGGCGGCGTAAGGCCGCATAAGGCAATGTGAAAGGAGTGAACTCCGGAAATGATCACCAAAGGCGATAAAAACAAAGCCCGTCTGAAACGGCATCTGCGCGTTCGCAAAAAAATCAGCGGCACAGCCGAACGTCCTCGCCTGTCCGTGTTCCGTTCCTCGAAGCACATTTACGCTCAGCTGATCGACGACGTCAAAGGCGTTACGCTCGCATCCGCGTCGACGCTCGACAAGGAGCTGGCATCGCAAATCAAAAACGGCGGCAACGTCGAATCGGCGGCTAAAGTCGGCGAACTGATCGCCAAGCGCGCGAAGGAAAAAGGTTACGAACGGGTTGTATTCGACCGCGGCGGCTACCTGTATCACGGACGTATCCAAGCGCTGGCCGACGCAGCCCGCGAGGCCGGACTTCAGTTTTAATTCACTACGGGTATAAGGAGGGTAAATGAACTTGCGTGTAGATCCGAATACGTTGGAACTTACTGAAAAAATGGTCCAGATCAACCGCGTATCCAAAGTCGTCAAAGGCGGACGCCGCTTCAGCTTCAGCGCGCTGGTCGTCGTCGGCGACGGCAAAGGATGGGTCGGCGCTGGCATCGGCAAAGCGTCCGAAGTTCCGGATGCGATCCGCAAAGGCGTGGAAGACGCGAAGAAAAACCTGATTTACGTTCCGCTGGTTGGAAAGACGATTCCGCATTCCGTCATTGGTCATTTCGGCGCCGGCAAAGTGCTGCTGAAACCGGCATCCGAAGGTACGGGCGTCATCGCGGGCGGACCTGTCCGCGCCGTGCTTGAGCTGGCCGGAGTCGGCGATATTTTGACGAAATCGTTGGGCTCTTCCAACGCCATCAACATGGTTCATGCGACGTTGGAAGGACTCTCCCGACTGAAACGCGCCGAAGACGTGGCGAAGCTCCGCGGCAAAACCGTGGAAGAGCTGTTAGGTTAAGGAGGGGACACAATGGCGAAGTTGCAGATCACCCTCGTTCGCAGCCTGATTGGCCGTCCGGAAGTCCAACGCAGGACGGTGCAGTCGCTCGGTCTGCGCAAGCTGAACCAATCGGTTGTCAAAGAAGACAACGCTGCGATCCGCGGCATGATCAACCATGTCAGCCACTTGGTCCAAGTGCAAGAGATCAACGGCTGAATTAAACGATAAAGCAAAAGCAAACGCAAATCACTCAAGGAGGTGCGACTAACGATGAAATTGCATGAACTTTCTCCTGCGAAAGGCTCCAAGTTCAGCCGCAAACGCGTCGGTCGCGGCATCGGCAGCGGAATGGGCAAAACGTCCACCCGCGGCCACAAAGGCCAAAATGCCCGTTCCGGTGGCGGTGTTCGTCCCGGCTTCGAGGGTGGCCAAAACCCGCTGTACCGTCGTCTTCCCAAGCGCGGTTTCAACAACGACCGTTTCGCTCTGGAGTTCGCGATCGTGAACTTGGATCAACTGAGCGGCTTCGAAGCAGGCACGGAAGTTACGCCCGAGCTGCTGATCGAAAAGGGTATCGTCAAAAACCCGAAAGACGGCATCAAGGTGCTGGCAAACGGCGAACTGAACGTGCAGCTGACTGTCAAAGCGCATAAGTTTTCGAAATCTGCAGTAGAAAAAATTCAGGCCGCCGGCGGTAAAACCGAGGTGATCTAATGTTCGCGACCGTCACCAACATTTGGAAAGTTGAGGACCTTCGCAAGAAGATCCTGTTTACCCTTTTCATCCTGCTTGTCTATCGCGTAGGTTCCTTCATCCCGGTTCCGAACATTGACAAAGACGTACTCAAAATGGCGAACGAGCAGGGCAACGAATTGTTCGGCCTGCTCAACACGTTCTCCGGCGGCGCCTTGTTTCAATTCTCCATTTTTGCGCTAGGGATCATGCCTTACATCACGGCGTCCATCATCGTGCAGCTGCTCTCGATGGACGTCATCCCGAAATTCGCCGAGTGGGCGAAGGAAGGCGAGAACGGCAAGCGCAAGCTGGCGCAGGTAACGCGTTACGGGACGGTCATTTTGGCGCTTATTCAAGCGTTCGCTACGGCAATCGGGTTCAACCGGATTTACAATTATGATATGGTGTTGAATCCATCTGTCGCCACCTACATCATGATTGCGATCGTGTTGACGGCAGGTACCTCTTTCCTAATGTGGCTTGGTGAACAAATCAACGAAAAAGGCATCGGCAACGGCATTTCCATTCTGATGTTCGCTGCGATCGTCTCCCGCATTCCGACGTATATCCGCGATATTTACGTGGATAAATTCGTGAATGCGGACGACCAGCTGTTCATGAATATCGTGCAAATGCTTTTGATTGTTGTGTTCATCATTGCGATGATCGTCGGGGTCATCTTCATCCAGCAAGGCGTGCGGAAGATTCCGGTGCAGTACGCAAAGCGCGTCGTCGGCCAGAAAATGTACGGCGGCCAATCGACGCACATTCCGCTGAAAGTCAACGGCGCCGGCGTGATTCCGGTCATCTTCGCTTCCTCGTTGCTGATGTTCCCGATTACCATTGCTCAATTCTGGGCAGGCCATGGTTGGGCGAACTGGATCATCAATCACTTGTACTACGACAAACCGCTTGGTATGGTGCTTTACGTTCTGCTGATCATCGGATTCACGTTCTTCTATACGTTCGTGCAATTCAATCCTCAGCAGCTTGCCGACAACATGAAGAAGAACGGCGGGTACATTCCGGGCATCCGTCCGGGCAAACCGACCTCGGGCTACCTGGTGCGCGTCATTACCCGCATCACGCTGGCCGGCGCGATTTTCCTCGCGATCATCTCGGTCATCCCGGTGTTCTTCGGCGCGGTATTCGGTCTGCCGAGAAGCGTTCAATTGGGCGGCACGTCGCTGCTCATCGTTGTCGGCGTCGCGCTTGAAACGATGAAGCAGGTTGAAAGCCAACTGATCAAACGCCACTATAAAGGGTTTATCAATAAAAAGTAGGAACCAACTTCAACGGCGGCGCCCGTTTTTCGGGCAAAGCTGTTCACGCCTCGGGAGGAACAACAATGAACATCCTGTTTATGGGGCCTCCAGGCGCCGGCAAAGGCACGCAGGCCGAAAGGATTGTAGCCGAGTTCGGCATTCCGCACATCTCGACCGGCGATGCGTTTCGTTTGGCCATGAAGGAAGGCACTCCGCTTGGCCAGAAGGCGAAGGAATATGTGGATAAAGGCTTGCTCGTTCCCGACGAAGTCACCAACGGGATCGTGCGCGACCGGATTTCCCAGGACGATTGCAAAAGCGGGTTTCTGCTCGACGGATTCCCACGCACGCTCGCCCAGGCGGAAGCGCTCGACGCGATGCTTGCCGAAATGGGCCGCCAAATCGATCACGTCATCAACCTGAAGGTGGATCGAAGCTTTCTGCTCACCCGCCTGACGGGACGCCGGATCTGTAAAGAGTGCGGCACCACCTACCACATTGTGTTCAACCCGCCTAAGGTGCCCGGCGTTTGCGACAAGGACGGCGGAGAACTGTACCAGCGCTCCGACGACACGGAAGAGAAGGTCGGTACCCGTTTGGACGAATACACAAGCAAGACCGCTCCGCTGCTCGATTACTACGCCGGCAAAGGTTTACTCCGAGAAGTCAACGGAGAGAAGGAAATCGATGCGGTGACGGCCGACATCGCTTCTCTCCTCAGAGGGTAGCCGATTATGATTATATGCAAGTCGGAAGCGGAATTGAGCTTGATGCGCGAAGCCGGACGGATCGTTGCCGAGACCCATCGCCTGCTCAAGCAGGCGCTCGTTCCGGGCATTACGACCGCCGAATTGGACCGGATGGCCGAAGAATTTATCCGAAGCCAGGGTGCCGTACCTTCTTTTAAAGGCTATAACGGTTTTCCCGCCAGCATCTGCACCTCCGTCAACGAGGAACTCGTCCACGGGTTCCCCGGTCCGCGGAAGCTGAATGAGGGCGATATCATCAGCATCGACATTGGCGCACAGTTTAGGGGATACCACGGCGATTCCGCCTGGACCTACGGCGTCGGCAAGATCAGCGAGGAGGCGCAGCGGCTTCTCGACGTAACCGAAGCTTCCCTGTACGCCGGTCTTGCGCTTGTCAAGCCGGACGTCCGTCTGTTCACGGTATCGCACGGGATTCAGAAAGTGGTGGAGGAAGCCGGTTTTTCGGTCGTTCGCGAATATGTCGGACACGGCATCGGCACGAAATTGCACGAAGAGCCGCAAATCCCGAACTACGGCATCCCGGACCGCGGGCCGAGGCTTAAGGTCGGCATGACGCTGGCCATCGAGCCGATGGTCAACGCGGGCGAACGCTACGTGAAGACGTTGGCCGACAACTGGACGGTCGTGACCGTGGACGGTTCCCTGTGCGCGCATTTCGAGCATACGATTGCCGTAACCGAAGACGGGTATGAGATTTTGACCCGAACGGAAGCTTAGGTGAATCGCGATGACGGAACAAGCAAGGTTGTCTCCCGGAGACATCGTGAGAAGCCGGCGCGGGAAAGACGAAGATCAGCTCATGGTCGTCATCGCGCTCGAGGGAGACCGGTTCGCCTTCGTAGCGGATGGCGATCGTCGCCGGTTCGATCGTCCGAAGCGCAAAAACGTGCTGCATCTCGAACCGATCGGGATCAAAAGCGAAGAAGTCGCAAGCAGCCTTCGCGAAACCGGACGCGTCACGAACGGGAAGCTACGTTTTGCGATCGTAAATGCAAAGCGACAGCTTGAAGCGCATGCTGAAGAGAAAGGAGAATGACGGTGGCCAAAGAGGACGTCATTGAGGTGGAAGGAACGGTCATCGAACCGCTGCCGAACGCAATGTTCAGAGTGGAGCTCGAGAACGGACACCAGATTCTGGCGCACGTCTCCGGCAAACTGCGGATGCACTTTATCCGTATCCTTACGGGAGATAAAGTGGTGATTCAACTGTCGCCGTATGATCTGACGCGGGGCCGTATCACCTACCGCAAATAATTCGTCCGGTCTGCCATCCGCGTGACGATCGAATAAGATCGTACATTAAGGAGGTTATCAATCATGAAGGTGAGACCTTCGGTCAAGCCGATTTGCGAAAAGTGCAAGGTCATCCGCCGCAAAGGCAACGTGATGGTCATCTGCGAAAATCCGAAACACAAACAAAAACAAGGTTAAGAGGAGGTGCTTCTTACGCATGGCACGTATTGCTGGTGTTGACCTTCCCCGCGACAAGCGCGTGGAAATTGCCCTGACGTATATCTTCGGGATCGGCAAAACGACTTCCCAGAAGATTCTCGCGACGGCCGGCATCAACCCGGATACCCGCGTTCGCGACCTGACGGAAGATGAAGTATCCCGTCTGCGCGAGACGATCGACAAATCGTACAAGGTAGAAGGCGACCTGCGCCGCGAGATCGCGCTGAACATCAAGCGTCTCGTCGAAATCGGCTGCTATCGCGGCATCCGTCACCGTCGCGGTCTTCCGGTCCGCGGCCAACGCACCAAAACCAATGCCCGCACGCGCAAAGGTCCGCGCCGTACGGTTGCGAACAAGAAAAAATAATAAGGGGGGATAACCAACATGGCACAAAAGGCCAAGAAAGTGGTCCGCACCAAACGCCGCGATCGGAAAAATATCGAATCGGGCGTAGCCCACATCCGTTCGACTTTCAACAACACGATCGTTACGATTACCGACCCGCACGGCAATGCCATTTCCTGGGCAAGCTCCGGCAACATGGGCTTCAAGGGATCGCGCAAAAGCACGCCTTTCGCCGCGCAAATGGCAGCGGAAGCCGCCGCTCGCGCCGCGATGGAGCATGGCATGCGTGTTGTTGAAGTCATGGTCAAGGGTCCCGGCGCCGGCCGCGAAGCGGCGATCCGTTCGCTGCAAGCAGCCGGACTTGAAGTCAGCATGATCAAAGACGTCACTCCGATTCCTCACAACGGATGTCGTCCTCCGAAACGCCGTCGCGTTTAATACGCGTGTTGCAATGTGGTATCAAACAAAAACAACTTGTGAATAATGGTTGTAATGGTTAGGCATACTACATGGTTTGCCCTTCGGAACACATCGCAGCTTTGATGGGGCAAAACAATGGCAACGTCAGCGATGCAGCGCGACGTTTTGAAGGAGGGTTATGGTTGTGATTGTGATCGAAAAGCCGAAAATTGAGACGGTGGAGATACACGAAGACAGAAGGTACGGTCGTTTTGTCGTGGAGCCGCTGGAACGCGGCTACGGCATGACGTTGGGCAACTCCCTCCGGCGCATTCTGTTGTCGTCCCTGCCGGGCGCTGCCGTTGTATCGGTGCAGATTGACGGCGTTCTTCACGAGTTCTCCACCGTTCCGGGCGTCATTGAGGATGTTACGGAAATTATCCTCAATCTGAAGCGTCTGTCGCTGAAGATTCATTCGGAAGAGGAGAAAGTGCTCGAGATTGATGCCGAAGGCGAAGGCGTTGTGACGGCCGGAGATATCAGGGCGGACAGCGACGTGGAAATCCTGAATCCGGATTTGCATATCGCGACTTTGGCGTCCGGAGCGCGGCTTCATATGCGCATCTTCGCCAAGCAAGGTCGCGGTTACGTCCCGGCGGATCGCAATAAAAAAGAGGATCAGCCGATCGGGGTCATTCCTGTCGATTCGATCTACACGCCGATTACCCGCGTCAACTATAAAGTCGAGAATACCCGTGTCGGCCAAGTGACCAACTACGACAAGCTCACGCTTGAAGTATGGACGGACGGAAGTATCCGACCGGAAGAAGCGGTCAGTCTGGGCGCGAAGATTTTAACGGATCACTTGTCGTTGTTCGTCGGGTTAACCGACGAGGCCAAGGACACCGAGACAATGAAGGAGAAGGAAGAAGACAAGAAAGAGAAAGTGCTCGAGATGACGATCGAAGAGCTCGATCTTTCGGTCCGCTCCTACAACTGTCTCAAACGGGCCGGCATCAACACGGTTCAAGAGCTGATCACCAAATCCGAGGAAGATATGATGAAGGTCCGCAACCTGGGCCGCAAGTCTTTGGAGGAAGTGCAGGAGAAGCTCGAAGAATTGGGTCTCGGCCTTCGCGTAGAAGAATAAAGACAGCAAGGAGGGAAAGACCGATGGCATATCAAAAACTGAGTCGCGATTCCAGCTCCCGGAAGGCTCTCTTCCGCGACCTGGTAACCGACTTGTTCCTTTATGAACGCATCCAAACGACGGAAGCGAAAGCGAAGGAAGTGCGTTCGATCGCCGAGAAGCTCATCACCCTGGCTAAACGCGGCGATCTGCACGCGCGTCGCCAAGCGGCGGCTTTCGTGCGCAGGGAGACGCTGAACGGCGAGCAAGACGCCATCCAAAAACTGTTCTCCGATCTGGCAACCCGTTACAAGGAACGTCCGGGCGGTTATACGCGTATTCTGAAGCTGGGCCCCCGTCGCGGCGATGCGGCTCCGATGGTTTACCTGGAGCTTGTGGACCGCGCGTAAGAGCGGAGCAAGAAAGGATGGACCGAACCTGCGTTCGGATCATCCTTTTTTTGTGGCCTGAACCCAGCCGGACAGCCCGCAAAATGGCGGGCATTCGGCAGCGAGGCGGCAGGACGCGAAGGGGAGTGAAAGCGTTGAGGAACGTTTGCCTGCTCGTAAGTTACGACGGAACGGCATACAACGGCTATCAAAGCCAGCCTGGCGGCAACACGATCCAGGACAAGCTCGAGGAAGCGATCGAACAGCTGACGGGCGAGCGGACGCGCGTTACCGGTTCGGGACGGACTGACGCCGGCGTCCACGCCAGAGGGCAAGTCGTGAACTTTCCGACCGAATCGCGCATCCCGATCGAACGGTGGGCTCTTGCGCTCAACGCCCGTCTGCCGAACGATATCGTCGTGCGCGACGCCATCGAAGTTCCGCCGGCATTCCACTCCCGGCACGATGCCATCCGCAAAACCTACCGCTACACGATCCGATGCGACCGGTTTCCCGACGTCTTCACCCGGCATTATGCGCTGCACCATCATGCTCCGCTTCGTTTTGACGCGATGCGCGAAGGGCTTAAGCACCTTTTGGGGGAGCACGATTTTACCTCGTTCGCCACGCCCGGACCGGTCAAGCCGCATTATGTCCGAACGATTTACGACGCCCGGCTCACGGTAGAGAACGAAGGGGAGAAAGGCGAAGGTCGCGGCACCGCGCATTTGTTTTTGACCGGGAACGGTTTTTTATATAATATGGTGCGCATTATCGCGGGCACGCTTCTGCAGGTGGGAGAAGGGAAGCGGGAACCGTCCGACATCGCCCGGATTCTGGCCGCGAAAGACCGCACCCAAGCCGGGCCGACCGCCCCTCCGCACGGGCTTGTGTTATGGCAGGTCGAGTATGCGGCGGAGTGGGGAATTGTATGGAACGGATAAACGAGGCGAAACGGCCGATTTTAGCCGTAAACGGCAAATTTCAACTTGCGAAACCGGGCATTTTCATGTAAGATATTAGTTGCGTGTTCTTCAGGCTTCCCACGGCCCCGTTGAAGAATGCCGAAGATGCAAGTTCCATGCGAAATCGCCGAAATTCTGTCCCGAAGCAGAATCGGACGATTCGTATGCGTGTTTTTTAACAATGGATAACGAAATGAAATGAAATGAATATGCCAGTTGACATACAACGGAACAGGCCATTCTTTTGAAGGAGGATGTTACATGCGCACCACTTACATGGCGAAGCCGAACGAAGTCGAACGCAAATGGTACGTGATCGACGCCGAAGGCAAAACGCTCGGACGTCTTGCCAGCGAAGCCGCATCCCTCATTCGCGGCAAACATAAACCGGAATTTACTCCGCACGTGGATACGGGCGATTTCGTCATCATCATCAACGCGGAGAAAGTTGTGCTGACCGGCAAGAAGCTGCAACAGAAGAAGTACTACACCCACTCGCAATACCCGGGCGGACTGAAGACGACGACCGCCGGCCAAATGCTCGCCAACAAGCCGCAACGGCTTATTGAGCTTGCCGTTTACGGCATGCTGCCGAAGAACAAGCTCGGACGCCAGCTTCAATCGAAGCTGAAAGTCTACGCAGGCGCGGAACACCCGCACCAAGCTCAACAACCTGAAGTTTACGAACTTCGCGGTTAATCGAAAGGGAGGACCTACCAATGGCTCAAGCGCAATATATTGGAACAGGCCGTCGTAAACATTCGGTTGCGCGCGTACGTCTCGTACCGGGTGAAGGCCGCATCGTGATTAACAAACGCGATATCGACGACTATTTCGGTCTTGAAACGCTGAAGCTGATCGTTAAGCAGCCGCTGGCTCTGACGGAAACGCTCGGCAAATACGATGTTCTCGTGCTGGCGCACGGGGGCGGCATTTCCGGCCAAGCCGGCGCAATCCGCCACGGCATTTCCCGCGCTCTGCTCAAAGCGGATCCGGAGCTGCGCGGTACGTTGAAGAAAGCCGGCTTCCTGACGCGCGACCCGCGGATGAAAGAACGGAAGAAATACGGTCTCAAAGCGGCTCGCCGCGCGCCTCAATTCTCCAAACGTTAATGCGCATGTCCAAGCCTTCTCGCCGAACTGCGGCGGGAAGGCTGTTTGTTTTTCGGTCGAATTTTACATTGAATAATCCGATAAGATAACGTATAATTTTAGTGCCTTTATTTTGTACCTACTTGTCAGCAGGGGGTTAAACGGATGAATTTATTGGAAAAGGAAGCGCTGATCCGCGAAAAAGCGGAGGAATTCGAGAACGCTTCGCCCGAAACGGTAATCCGCTGGGCCGTCGAGACGTTTCCGAACATCACCTTCGCCTGCAGCTTCGGCGCCGAAGATGTCGTGCTGGTAGACATGCTTCAGAAAATCAGTCCGAAAACGGACATTTTCTATCTCGATACGGACTTTCACTTCAAGGAAACGTATGAAACGCGCGATCGGCTGGCGCAAAGGTACGGGCTGGAATTCATCCAGGTCAAGCCGAAGCTTACGCCGGAGGAACAGGCTTCCGAATATGGCGACGAGCTGTGGAAACGGGATCCGAACGCCTGCTGCAACCTGCGCAAGGTTGAACCCCTGACGCGCATACTGAATAAATATGACGCATGGATTACGGGCATTCGCCGCGATCAGGCTCCCACCCGTGCCAACGCGAAGAAGGTGGAGTACGATACGAAATTCGGTCTTGTCAAATTCAATCCGCTTGCAGCCTGGACTTCCGACGACGTGTGGAATTACATTCGCGAGCACGATGTGATTTACAATCCGCTCCACGATCAAAGCTATCCCAGCATCGGCTGCGAACATTGCACGCGTCCGGTTAAGCCGGGCGAAGACCCGCGTGCGGGACGCTGGTCCGGTACCGACAAGATCGAGTGCGGCTTGCATAAATAAGACGAATCCAGAAGCCCGAAGTCAGCCAGGCGGCAGGCTTTCGCGAGACGGGACGGCACGATCGCGAACGCGGGCGGCCGACGGCCGGCTGGCGGGCTTTTTTAACGGAGAGGAAGAGAAGCATGAGCGCAATTCAACCGCATGGCGGAACATTGGTGAACCGGGTGGCCGAAGGCGCTGAGCGCGAGGCTTTGCTGAGCGAGGCCGCAGGTCTTGCCAAGATTCCGGTTAACAATTGGACGATTTCCGATATGGATCTGATTGGCGTCGGCGCCTTCAGTCCGCTGACGGGCTTCATGAACGAGCAGGACTACAACTCGGTCGTGAACAACATGCGCCTGGCGAACGGAACGGTATGGAGCATCCCGATTACGCTGGCCGTAACGTCGGATCAGGCCGCCTCCCTGAAGGTCGGGCAGAGAGCAGCGCTTGTCGGCGAGAGCGACGGCGTCATCTACGGCGTGATCGAGATCGAAAGCATTTATCAAGTCGATCAGAAGCACGAAGCCGTGCAAGTGTTCAAAACCGACGACCTGGAACATCCCGGCGTCGTAAAGCTGTTCGATCGCCCGAACACCTATGTGGGCGGTCCGATCCGGGTGCTGAACCGTCCGCAGCCGGAGAAATTCAACGAGTATTACTTCGACCCGGCCGAAACGCGCCGCATCTTCGCGGAGAAAGGCTGGAGAACGGTTGTCGGCTTCCAGACGCGCAACCCGGTTCACCGCGCCCACGAATATATCCAGAAGGCGGCCATGGAAATCGTAGACGCCCTGTTCCTCAATCCGCTCGTCGGCGAGACCAAGTCGGACGACGTTCCGGCGGACGTCCGGATGAAGAGCTATGTGGCGCTGCTGGAACATTATTATCCGAAGGACCGCGTGTTTCTGGGCGTGTTTCCGGCGGCGATGCGCTACGCGGGACCGCGCGAGGCGGTATTTCACGCCATCGTCCGCAAAAACTACGGCTGCACGCACTTTATCGTCGGCCGCGACCACGCGGGCGTAGGCGATTATTACGGCACGTATGAAGCGCAGGATTTGCTCCGTACGTTTACCGCCGAAGAGCTGGGCATTACGCCTTTGTTCTTCGAACACAGCTTTTTCTGCAAAAAATGCGGCAATATGGCCTCCAGCAAAACGTGCCCGCACGGCAAAGAAGACCATCTGACGCTGTCCGGCACGAAAGTCCGCGCCATGCTGCGCGACGGCATTTGCCCGCCGCCTGAGTTCTCCCGCCCGGAAGTCGCCCGAATTCTGATCGAAGGCATGGCGGAAGCGAGCAAATCCTATTCGATCTGATCATAGGCTCTCCTTTAAAGAGCATGAATAAATGTCCACCTTGTCCCATATGATGTAGCGTACATCGGGACGGGGTGGATATTTGTGTTGAAGAACCGTTTTAAACGCATAGGAAAACCGAATAGACGCTATGGTTTCGTCGTATGGGTCACGCGCCAGGGGCTGCTTCGTTTGGCGGCGCTGCTCGGCTTAATCGCACTGACGGTCGTCGTGCTGTCGAGCGAGATTCCGGCCGCCCGGACCTGGTCGTTCTGGTCGCTTCCGCTTTCGGGCAAAGTGATCGCGCTCGACGCCGGCCACGGCGGCGCTGACGGCGGGGCGGTCAGCAGGGACGGGGTCATCGAGAAGGACATCAATTTGGCCATCGCTTTGTATTTGCGCGATTATTTGCAGCAGGCGGGAGCGCTCGTCGTCCTGACGCGCGAGGGCGATTACGATTTGGCGGGATCGGAGGTAAAAGGCTATTCGCGGCGAAAGACGGAGGATCTTCAGCGCCGGGTGCAAACCATCAAGGAGAAACACGCGGATCTGGCGCTCAGCATTCATCTGAACAGCATTCCGTCTCCGGCCTGGTCCGGGGCGCAAACATTCTTTAATCCGGCGCTGCCGGAGAGCGAGCGGTTGGCCGCGGTGCTGCAGCGGGAAATTCGCGAAACGCTCGCCAATACGAACCGGACCCCGCTGAAAAACGAGAGCGTCTACTTGCTCAAGGCGCTGGATATGCCCTCGGCGTTGGTTGAGGTCGGATTTCTGTCCCATCCGGACGAGTCGAAACTGTTGGCGGACGAGGACTACCAGAAGAAGGTGGCCGCCGCCCTTTACAGAGGCATTCTCCGCTACGCCAGCGGAGAAACCGGAAAGCGCTGAACGGCCCGCTGTGCTATAATATCCTGTATGAATCAAAAATGCGAGAAGCGGAGGCAAGGACGGATGGTTACGAGAGAAACCGTACTGGAGCGGCTGCAATCGGTTGCCGAGCCGACGCTGCAGCGTCCGTTGGTTGCGCTGGGATTGATCCGGGACGTGATGGTCAAGGGGGACAACGTCTCGCTGACCGTTGTGCTTCATCCCGACAGCATGGCCCAATCCCGGCAAGTGGAGGCGGAATTGGCCGACGCGTTCCATAAAGGAGACGGCGGCGCACTGCATGTGCGATTCCGGGAGATGACGGAGCACGAAAAGACGGAAGCGTTGGCCAAGCTGAACCCGTCGGGGACAAGCAACGCCCGGGAGGGCGGCGCAGCCCGGCAGGAGGGGCGGCCCGGCGGAAAGCCTGCCCAGGGCGAGGGAACGCCGGTCAAGGGCCACGGAGCGGGGCTGGAGCTGCACCCGCTGCTGCGCCCGGAGAACGGAGTTCAGTTTATCGCCGTCGCCAGCGGCAAAGGGGGCGTAGGCAAGTCGACCGTCACCGTCAATCTGGCGGTGGCGCTGGCGCGCCGCGGCAAGCGGGTCGGCCTTATGGACTGCGACATATACGGGTTTAGCGTTCCCGATATGATGGGAATCGAGGAACGGCCGGAGCTGGAAGGAGACAAGATTCGCCCGATCGAGCGATTTGGCGTCAAAGTCATTTCCATGGGCTTTTTTGTGGAAGACAACAGCCCGGTCGTATGGCGGGGACCGATGCTTGGGCGCATGCTGCGCAACTTCTTTTCCGACGTCGAATGGGGCGAGCTGGACTACGTGCTGCTCGACTTGCCGCCGGGGACGGGGGACGTTGCCCTTGACGTGCATCAGATGATCCCGCAAAGCAAGGAAATCATCGTGACGACTCCGCATGCGACCGCCGCGTTCGTGGCGGCGAGAGCCGGCGCGATGGCGATCAAGACGAATCATGAAATTCTCGGCGTAGTCGAGAATATGTCCTGGTACGAGAGCAAAACCGACGGCACGCGCGAATACGTGTTCGGACGCGGGGGCGGGGGCAAGCTGGCGGAGACGCTCGGTACCGAACTGCTGGCGCAATTTCCGCTGGGCGCGCCCGACAATCATCCGTCCGAACCGGATTTTTCCCCAACCGTTTTCAAAGAAAATACGCCAACCGGCCAGCAGTATCTCGAACTGGCGGACAAGCTGATCGCCAAGACCTCGCGTCCGAACGGTTGACGCATATCTGCAACAGGGATGTCCCCTAATATACGATTTAACTCAACCTCCAAAAATCGCAGGAAAAGCGGGTTTTTGGAGGTTCATTTTTTGCGCGCCGGATGCGCTCCAAGAAGCTGCGTAAGGGCAATGGCAACCGATATTTTTTCTTTCGGCACATCCAAGCCGACGTATTTTGTGGTATCCTTCATAGTAAGCAGCTCCTTTGCATGTAGCTCTGAAATGGTTGTGTTGCAACTCCATTTTAACCTACGGATGTGCAAATGGGGCTGTTTTACGTTCATCATAACTCATAGTAATTGGAAGACCCGGTTCAGCGGACGGTGACCGAGAACGATGCTGTAGTTGCGCAAAAAGCAACTGCGTGGCCCTTTTCTGTTTTTTCGCGCCAGAAGTTGCTTTTATAGCAATTGGAAGACCCGGTTCAGCGGACGGCGACCGAAAACAAGGCTGTAGTTGCGCAAAAAGCAACTGCACGGCCCATTTCCGTTTTTACGCGCCAGCAATTGCTTTCATAGCAATTTGGAAGACCCGGCTCTGCGAAGGGTGAGCTGACGAGGCTGGAGGATTTCGGCGTTTTTGGCTTTGATGCTTGTCGAGAGTCAGCCTTGAAACCGGATGGCTTTCGCTTGCCCGCAAGAAAGCGGTGATGGCCCAAAAAAGAAATGAGATGGAGCAGAAATAACGTCTGCGCAATCCCATTTCGGATTGTTGAATGGATGCATCCGGTTGACCGTGCTGCCTTCTCGGCAGATTAGGTTGCTTGCAGGACAGCTTTTGCGGAGGACGCGGTTCGGATTACGCGGGCTATAGAGCGTATAATTCGAGCGTGACCGTGCTGTTGGGTAGAGCAGGGAAGTCCAGCAGGGATTCCGGAATGATCCGGCCATTGTAGCGGATTCTTACGCCAACATTCGCGCCGATCGGGATGCCGGAGACGGAAATGATCCGCCCGAAAGGTCCGAAGCGGACCAGCCCGTTGAACAGCAATGCCTGACGGATCGTGATTCCGGGGAAGAACGGAACGTATGCCGAACGGGTTGCTCCCGGGAAAGTAAAGCCGCCCAGAACACGAACGATGATGAATGACGGCCAAGGTCCGGGCGGAAACGGTCCGGGACCCGGAGGGAACGGCCCAGGTCCGGGCGGAAATGGCCCGGGGCCTGGCGGAAACAGCCCGGGCCCCCCCGGTCCGCCGGGTAACCCCGGTCCTCCGGGACCGCCAGGCATACCCGGTCCTCCGGGACCGCCAGGCATACCGGGACCTCCGGGACCGCCAGGCATACCGGGACCTCCTGACCCTCCCGGACCGCCTGGCATACCAGGTCCGCCCGGTCCCCCGGGTCCGCCCGGAGTCATCATGCGCTGCTCCGCCGGCAGCACCCACCAGGGGATTTGCCTGACGGGGGCATTTGTTTCGTTTTCGCTTTGGTGCAGACGAACCTTTTGGGCCTGCGGCTTCTTGTTAGCCGGCTCCGGCGTCTTGGACTTTTGCGAACGGGATGAAAGTTTCGCTAACGTGCCGCCGGACGATGGATGACTTTTCGACCGAACGTTTGCCGGCCGTTGTTTTGGCATGGGGTTCTCCTCCTCGTTGCGGGGGAAATGCTGGCGATTGATTGATACTGCACAATATGCGAATGCCTATCCGCAGGTGCCTATACGCGAAGGAGAACGTCCGCCGGAAATACGGTGTCGACGATAAAAAAAGAACCTGCAGCACCGCTGCAGGTCAGTGGAGAGATATATAAATGAAAAGGGGGGTCATGAATTTATTGTATCCTCCTTTTATGAAAGATAGATGAAAGCGATATTACGGTTTCATTACAAAACGGTTGCTTTTTTTTGCGAATGCTATCGCCGAATCCGGATGCGAAAAGAGCGGAAATGTTGCAATCGTGCCTCTTTTCATCCGTCTTCCGAACGTATAAAATTAAAGCGTTTCCAAAATCAGGGGTTGTCCAGATCCGGGCAACCTTTTTCTGCAGTTCAGCAAGTATGAATTCCCCTCCATTTCTCAGCCGGGACGGAGATGCGGTCATGCCGAAAATCAACCTGTTTACCAAAATCGTCCTTATCCTTGTTGCCATGCTGCTCCCGATCATGGGGCTGTACTTGATCTCGAACCGGACAAGCACCGGGGTGCTGCGCAGCGAGCTGGATCGCTCCAACACGAACCGGCTTGTCTTTTTCCAGAATCAGATCGACACAAATATCTCGACGATGGCGTTGTGGACGAATCTGCTGATCCACGACCCCGACATTGCGGAGTTAAGGGATACGTTCGACAATCCCGGGCCTTCGCTGCCGCTCGACATGATCACGCTGATCAACCGCATTCAGCGCAAACTCAGCATTCAGGAGAACTCCTCCAACTGGCAAAACTCGCTGTATATTTATTCCCCGGCTCTCGGACGGGTCGTATCCTCGAACGACGTGAGAACGTACGACGACGCCGAGTTGAAGAAGCGGATGAAGCGGGGCTGGCAGGTCAAGGAAGAAAGCGATGGCCGGCTGCTGTTTTCCTTGTTTACGGCCACGCCCTACGGGTCCTTCGATCATCCGCAGGATGCGAATCTGATCATCGAAGTCCGGTTCGACAGCCGCAATATCGCGCAGATGCTGGACGAATTCAAAAGCGACGGCCGGAGGGATCCTTTTTTCTATAAAAAAGGCGTCGGCGCGATCTTCAGCAGCGATCCCAACCGGGCCGTCGCCGGGGAACTGATCCGCAAGCTCGAAGCGGAAGGGACGATGGACGTCAGCAACCAGACGGTTCGGCTCGGCGGCAAGCCTTATCTGGTCAATTCGCAGTGGTCGGCCACAACCGGGTGGCATCTGATCGATTATATCCCGCTGTCCGACGTCGTCGGCCCGATCGTCGAGACGAACCGGATGTTCTATGCGGCGGTCGGCTCGCTTCTGCTGATGGGCTGCGTGCTGGCCTACGTGCTGTACGCCCAGGTTCAGGCCCCGCTGAAGCAGCTTGTCGGCAGCTTTCTGAAGCTGAAGCTCGAGGATTATTCGGTCAGGCTGAAGCCGAAGGGGACAAACGAATTCAGCTTCGTCTTCATGCGCTTCAACTCGATGGTCGAGCAAATTCAGGAGCTGTTCGAAAAGGTGTACCTGGAACGGATCCATGTGCGGGAAGCGCGGCTGAAGCAGCTTCAGTCGCAAATCAATCCGCATTTTTTCTACAACTGCTTCTCGTTTATATCCAGCATGGCGAAAATGCAAAACTATCCGGCCGTCGTCGCGATGGCGGAAAATCTGTCCAGCTATTACCGCTATACGACAAGGCAGGAACGGGATTTCGTGCCGCTGTCCGAGGAACTGGATTTCGTGGGCAGCTACCTGGAAATTCACAAGCTGAGACGAAACCGGCTGGAGGTCCGGATCGACCTGCCGTCCCGCTTGCGCAGAATCGAAATCCCGCCGCTGGTCGTGCAGCCGCTTGTCGAGAACGCGATCGTGCACGGCATTGAGAAGAAAGACGGGGAAGGCATGATTGCGCTCACCGTATCCGAACGGGACGGCGAGCTTCGGATCGTCGTGGACGACAACGGCAAAGGGATGGACGAGAAAGCGCGGGAGGAACTGCTCAGGCGGCTCGGTTCCGCCATGGACGAGACGACGGGCTGCGGGCTGTGGAACGTCAACCAGCGGCTGCAGCTCCGATTCGGGGAATCCGCCGGCCTGAACGTCGAAGCGTCCCCGCTCGGCGGACTGCGGGTGACGCTTCGCTGGCGGCCGAAAACCAGCAATCCTGCGGAGGCGAGGGCATACGCATGATCGAGATTTTGCTTGTGGACGACGAGACGTATTTGACGGAAAGCCTGCGGAGAACGATTCCGTGGGAGCTGCTGGACATTCGCGAGGTCTACTGCGCGTCTTCGGGGCCGGAAGCGCTGCGCATTCTGGAGGAGAAGCCGGTCGATATTCTCGTATCCGACATCCGCATGCCCGAAATGGACGGGCTGGAGCTGATCGAAACCGTTCAGGCGCGATGGCCGAATATCCGCTGCCTGCTGCTGACCGGCCATTCCGACTTCGAATATGCCAAGCGCGCCATTCGCCTTCAGGTGTCCGACTATATTCTGAAGCCGGTCAACGACGGGGAGTTTATGGCCAGCGTTTCGGCCGCCATCGATGCTTTGCGCGACGAATGGGCGGAAACCGAGCGGCTTCACCGGCTGATGTACGATATGAAGTCCGATCTCCCGGCGCTGAGGGAGCATCTGATGCGGGATCTCGTGCTGGGACGGCAATGGCCCCGAAGCGCGATCGAAGCGAAGCTGAAGCAGTACGAAATTCCTCTCCGGGCGGGGGAAATGGCGTTTATGATGCTGGTGCGGCTCGGCCGGCAGTTCGACCGCTACGACGCGCAGTCGCTGCCGCTGTTGGAATACGCCGTCGGCAATATCGCCGAGGAAGTGTTCTCGGACCGGCTCCGCATCTGGCACGGCAAAGCGCCGCACGACGCGCTCGTCCTGCTGGCGTCGCTGGAGGGAACGGGCGGAAGCCATCCGACGAAGGCGCAGCTGGAGCCGCTCGTCAGCGAATTCCACCGGCAGGTCCGCCATTACCTGAAGGGCGATATTGCGACGGTCGTGACGCAGTGGTTTGTGTTCCCGGACGAGCTGTCCGTCACGTACCGCAGCGCGCTGGCGGCCGTTCTCCGTTGCGGCCGGGGAGAAGGCCCGGCCATTTTATTTCAGGAGGATTTTGCGTCCGGACATATAACCGTTAAGCCGCTGGAAATCCTCTACAAGCCGCCGACCCTCATCCATTTGCTGGAATCGAAGCAGTGGGCCGCGGCCAAAGCGAAAATCGAAGCGGTGTTCGGCGCGCTGGAAGGGATGCCGGCAACCGGCGAGCATGTGTACGAAGCGTTTCTGTCGATTTCGAACGCGTATTTGTACCTCGCGCACAGGGAAGGGCTGCTGCTCCATCAGATCGACGGCAGCGGGCTCGACCCGCTGCTCGACCCTTCGTCCGTGCATGCCCCGGACAAGCTCCGGAAGTGGGGGCTGGACATGCTGGAAAAGCTGGAGCGCGAGCTGTCGGAGAGCGACCGCAATCAGAGGAGCCGCATCGTGGGGCGCGTTCAGGAGCTGGTCATGAACGACATCGGACAGGAGACGTCGGTCAAGACGATCGCGGACAAGGTGTTCCTGCATCCCGTCTATTTGTCCAAGATCTATAAGATGGAAACGGGCGAAAGCCTGGGCGACTACATCATCCGCATCCGCATGGAGAAGGCGCAGTACCTGCTCCGGTCGACAAACAAAAAAATTTACGAGATTACGACCGAGCTCGGCTATCAAAACCCGCAATACTTCAGCAAAATGTTCCGCAAATATTACGGGATGACGCCCAACGAGTACCGCGACCAATAGCGGGCGGGGCGTGTGCGGGGGCGCGAACGCCCGCGCGGCAAAAAGCTGCGAAAGGTGCAGAAATGTTGGAAGCGCGCCATAGGCTCTCCCGGCGGGCTCCCCTATAATGAAGCGTGAAACCGATTACTTTGAAGCGAGGGGGAACCGCATGAAAGCCCGCAAACAACGAAAAGGGTTGCTGTGGCCGACGCTGGCGTTGGTGACGGCGCTCGTGACGGCCTGTTCGGGAAACGGCGGCAAAAACGCGAATCCGCCCGCCCCGGAAGGATCAGCGTCCGCTTCCGCAACCGGCTCCGGCGAAACGGCAAGCGCCTACAAGGACAAGTACGATCCGCCCGTGACGATCACGACGGTGTGGGGCGTCGATCCGGCGCTGAAATTCAAAAACGGCGAAACGATCGAAAACAACGTCGCGACCCGATGGGCGCTCGAGACGCTCGGCATCGAGATTAAGTCGCTGTGGTCCGTGACGGACACCAACAACGCGTTCGTCACGAAGATGCGGCTGGCGATGTCGTCCAACCAGAAGATGCCCGATGTCGTGACGATCGGCGATGCGCAGCTTGCGCAGGACTTGATCGATACGGGCATGTTCCGCGAAGTCGGCTCCCTGTTCGACCAGTATGCCAACGACAAGTGGAAGCAGGCGATGAACCTCGATCCGAACGTATGGAATCCCTATATGCGGGACGGCAAGAAAATGGGCATTCCGGTGCTCGACTACGCCTACAACCACGACTATCTGCTCTGGATTCGCCAGGACTGGCTGGACAAGCTGAACCTGGAAGGGCCGAAAACGCTCGCCGATCTGGAAAACATCATGGATGCGTTCAAAAACCGCAATCCGGACGGACTGTCCCCGGACAAGGTAACGCCGCTGTCCATCGGCTTCAAGACGACCATGAATACGTGGATGGGCGATCCCTCGTGGGTGTTCGGCGCCTACGGCACCATTCCCGGGCAGTGGAACGTCGGCGCGGACGGCAATCTGGAGTGGGGCTCCATCCATCCGGCGTCGAAGCAGGCGCTGGAGACGCTCAAAAAGTGGCGGGACAAAGGCTACATTCCGGCGGAAGCCGCGCTGTGGGACGAGAACAAAACGGCCGAGCCGGCGGTTGCCGGAACGGCGGGGATCATACCCGGACCTTACTGGATGAGCGGCTGGCCGCTGCTGGATACGGCCAAAAACGTGCCTCACGCGGTGTGGAAGCCTTACCCGATTCCGACCGGACCGGACGGCAAGGCGGGGCGGCACGGCACGCACTTTACCTCCGGCGTAACGCTGATCCACAAAGACATGAAGCATCCGGAGGCGCTGTTTACGTACCAGAATTACTTGTTCGATCATCTGGCGGACCCGGAGCCGGGCAGCCAGTGGGACATCGGCGTATTCAAAGGGTACGACTACGATCTGGACGCAAACGGCAACCCGGTTTATCTCGACAAAATTCCGGGCGGCGAAGTGAACATCAACCGCTACTGGCTGGTCAAGGACGGGGCTCGCATTCCGGACGCCCAGATGAAGGCGCTGCTGAACCTGGCGGACGGCAAGGAGCCGGTTACCCGGCTGGAGAAGGAAGTCAAAAACAATTACGGCCCGGAAACGCCGGCCGCCGCCAAGGTGCTGATGTCGCAGCCGGACATCTCCTACAAGGACATGTTCACCGGTCCGGCCACGCCGACGATGCAGTCCAAGCTGGACTATTTGAAAAAAATCGAGCTGCAGACGTTTAACGAAATCATTTACGGCAAAAAAGGCCTGGACGAGTTCGATAAATTCGTCGGAACCTGGAAGTCCTCCGGCGGCGACCAGATTACGAAGGAAGTCAACGAGTGGTACGCTTCGGCCCATTGACCCGGCCGGGCGGACCGGAAAGGAGGCAGCCGGCTTACCGGCTGCCCTTTTCGTTCGCGGCCGTTTTCAATCGGCACCCAAGTGACGTAATCGCAATTGCAGCGGCTTCCCATTGCCATCCAAGCAACGGTGTGTGCGAATGAGCTGCAAATAGGCGGAAGCATTGCTTTTCAGGCCATCAGGGTTTAACGGGAAGCGTACGGGGATAAAGGAGGCGGAATTCGATGGCAACGTGGACGCGCACCTGGCCGTTTCACCTCATGGTGTGGCCGGCGCTTCTGTTCTTGATCGTATTCAATTACGTGCCGATGGCCGGCATCGTGATGGCTTTTATGGACTACAAGCCCTGGCTCGGCTTTACCGGATCGCCGTGGATCGGGCTCGACCACTTCCGGGCGCTGTTCGAGAGGGACGACAGCATCCAGGTGATCTGGAACACGCTCGTCATCTCGGTGCTCAAAATCGTGTTCAACCTGATCGTACCTTTTACGTTTGCGATTTTGCTGAACGAGGTGCGCAAGCGGCTGCTGAGCCGGACGATCCAGACGCTCGTGTATTTGCCGCATTTTTTGTCATGGGTTATCCTCGGCGGCATTCTCGTGAACTTCCTGTCCACGGACGGCGGCTTCGCGAACCGTGTGCTTGGGTTTTTCGGGCTCGGTCCGGTGTTTTTCCTCGGCGACGGGAACTGGTTCCGGGTGACGGTCGTCGTGTCGGAGGTGTGGAAGGAGTTCGGATACGGCACGATCGTCTTCATTGCGGCGCTGGCGAACATCAATCCGTCCTTGTACGAAGCCGCGGAGGTGGACGGAGCAAGCCGCTGGAAGCAGACGCTGCACATTACGATTCCGTCGCTTCTGCCGATGGCGATCGTGGTCGGCACGCTGTCGCTCGGCAATATTTTGAACGCGGGGTTCGACCAGATTTTTAACCTTTACAATTCTCTCGTCTACGACAAGGGCGACATTATCGACACGTTCGTGTACCGGACGGCCATCATCGACGGCGATTTCGGTTTTGCGACGGCGGTCGGCCTGTTCAAATCCGTCATCAGCATGCTGCTGATTATCGTCGCGTACCGGCTGGCCTACAAGCTGGCGAATTACCGGGTGTTTTAGGGAGGAGGCCGGTTTATGTACCATAAGACGACGCCGTACCGGATTTTCAGCTTTTTCAATACGACTTTTCTATTGGTGCTGTCCGTTCTGTGCATCATCCCGCTCGTGCATGTGTTTGCCGTATCGTTCAGCGCCAAAGCCGCGGCCGATGCCAACCTGGTCGGCTTATGGCCGGTCGATTTTTCCGTGGAGGCTTACAAAAAGACGATCAACAACCCGGTGTTTCTGGGCTCGCTCTGGGTCGCGGTCAAGCGCACGGTGCTCGGCACGTTTGTCATCTTGCTGACCGCCTGTCTTGCGGCTTACGCGCTGTCCAAGGAAAACAACCAGTTCAAGGGACGCTCGGTTTACGCCTGGATCTTCGTGTTTACGATGATTTTCAACGGCGGGCTGGTTCCGTTTTATATCGTGATTCAGAAGCTCGGCTTGACGGACTCGTTCTGGGTGCTGATTCTCCCCGGAGCGGTCAACGTGTGGCTGACGATTCTGCTCATGAACTATTTTCGCGGCGTGCCGAGGGAGCTCGAAGAGGCGGCGCTGATCGACGGAGCCGGGCAGTTCGGCATTCTGTTCCGGATCTACCTGCCCCTATCGCTGCCGGCGCTCGCCACACTCGGCCTGTTCGCGATGGTGTGGCACTGGAACTCCTGGTTCGACGGGCTGCTGTACCTCAGCAACAAGGAGGATTATCCGCTCGCTACGTATTTGCAGACGGTGATCGTGTCGCGGGATATGAGCTCGATGAGCTTCAGCAAGGAAGAGTTCGATTTGCTGTCGCAGAAGACGATCAACGCGGCGCAAATTTTTATCGGCGCGCTGCCGGTGCTGATCGTGTATCCGTTTTTGCAGCGTTTTTTTATCAAGGGGCTTGTGCTGGGTTCGGTGAAAGAGTAAGCGGAAGCGGGGAGGCGAAGCGCTTGGAAAACCGTTTGTTGATCGGCATGGATATTTCGTTTGCCGACGAGATTGAAGCGGCGGGCGGGGCGTACTACGAACGCGGGGAAAGACGGGACATAATGGCCATTCTGCAAGATGCCGGAACGGACTCGATCCGCCTGCGGATCTGGAACGATCCTCCCGGAGGCTTCTGCAATCTGGAACGCACGCTCGTTATGGCCAGGAGGATCAAAGCGCGGGGACTGCACTTTTTGCTGGATTTCCATTATTCGGACGGCTGGGCCGATCCGGGGAAACAATGGAAGCCGAAAGCCTGGGCGGGGCTGGATCTGGACGGGCTGGGGCGCGAGGTGTTCCGGTACACGTCCGAGGTGCTGTCCGCGCTTGCGAAGCAGGGCACGCCGCCCGATATGGTGCAGGTCGGCAATGAGATTACGAACGGCCTGCTGTGGGATGAAGGCCGGGTGGACGGCGAGTTCGACACGGACGGACAGTGGGAGGCGCTCGCGTCCCTCTTGAAAGCGGGCGTGCTGGCGGTCAGAGAGACGGCGCCGCAAGCCGAGGTGATGCTTCATATCGACCGGGGCGGCGACTGGCCCGGAACGTTCAAGTTTTTCGATCGGATGCGCAGGAGCGGGGTCGATTTCGATGTGATCGGGCAGTCGTTTTATCCGTGGTGGCACGGCACGCTGGACGATCTGCGCGGCAACCTGGAGCAAACGGCGCGCGAGTTCGGCAAGCCCGTCTATGTCGCGGAGACCGCTTATCCATGGACGCTACAGGCTAGGGAGGGAGACAGCCTGATCGTGGGGCGGGAGGACCAGCTTCATCCGGGCTATCCGGCTTCGGTCGAAGGGCAGTCCGCTTATTTGCGCGATCTGATGGCGGTTATCCGCGGGGTTCCGAACGGATTGGGGCGGGGGCTTTACTGGTGGGAACCGGCCTGGATTCCGGCCAAAACGTCGTGGTCGGTCGGCCATGCCAATAACTGGTCGAATCTGACGCTGTTCGACTTCGCCGGCCGCAAGCTGGCGTCATGGGATGCGCTGCGTTCGTAGCCGGATGCAGGCAGGCGCGGTCCGTGCAGGCAGGCGTGGCATGTGCAGGAAGGCGTGGTATGTGGAGGCAGGGGTATAGCCCGTGGAAGGCAGGTACAGCCGGTGCAAGCAGGTGTGGCATGTGCAAGCAGGTGTGACATGTGCAGGTACGGACCGTGGCAGGTGTGGCATGCGCAGGTAATCGCAGCACGTGGAGGCAGGTACATCCCATGCAGGCAGGTGTCTCCGTGCAGGCCCGGCCCGGTGGCCGTACCGCCCGGCAGCGCCGCGGGGGCGGCTGAAACCGCCCCATAACGCCGCGTGCGAAGGCCGCGGAAGACTTGGCGGTCCGCGCCGCGCGTCCGTATCCGACAGGTTATGAAAACATCCTGATTGTTTCCATAATGTCCTGTTCGCATTTTTAAAAGCGCTTACAATTAGGGGTGAAGAGAGGAAAGGAGGGACGTTAAACGGCGTAGGAGCCGGAGGCCTGCTGAATCGAAACGAGAGGAGAATCGGGATGAGAAGAAAAACGTTCGGATGGCTGTTGACGGCGCTGCTCGGTTTGGCCCTGGCGCTCGGCAACGCCGTGTCTCCCGGCGACGTAAAAGCCGCCCCGGCATTTGCGAAAGGCGCGGACATCAGCTGGGTTCCGGGCATGGAGGCGCAAGGGTACAAATGGAAGGACAAAAACGGCGTGCAGCGGGACATCATTGACATTTTGAAGCAGGATTACCAGATCAACTCCGTCCGGATCCGCGTGTTCGTCAATCCGTCAAGCGATTACGGCAACGGCTACTTGAACAAGGAACGCGCGGCCGATTTGGCCCAGCGGGCGAAAAACGCCGGCATGAGCGTCATGCTGACGCTGCACTACAGCGATTCGTGGGCGGACCCCGGCAAACAGACCAAGCCGGCCGCGTGGCAAAATTATACGTTCGAGCAATTGATGGACGCCGTATGGAACTGGACGCGCGATGTGATGACGACGATGCAAAGCAGAGGCGTTACGCCGGACTGGGTGCAGATCGGCAACGAGACGAACAACGGCATGCTGTGGGATGACGGCAAGGCGTCCGTCAACATGCGTAATTACGCCTGGCTCGTCAATACCGGCAACAACGCGGTCAAGTCGATCAGCAGCTCCACGAAGACGATCGTCCATTTGTCCAACGGCTACGACAATTCGCTGTTCGTCTGGAACATCGGCGGGCTGATCAGCAACGGCGCGACGTTTGACATTATCGGCATGTCGTTGTACCCGTCCGCGTCCGACTGGCAGACGAAGGTCAATCAGACGATCAGCAACGCGAACGATCTGATTTCGCGCTACGGCAAGAGCATCATGATCTCCGAAATCGGCATGGACTACAACCAGCCTTCGGCCGCGAAGAGCTTCATCTCCGACATCAAGACGAAGGTCCGGAATCTTTCCGGAGGCAAAGGGCTTGGCGTGTTTTATTGGGAGCCCGAGGCTACCCCCGGCTACAACGGCGGCTACAATAAAGGCGCCTGGCAGTCCGACATGAAGCCGACGATCGCGCTGGAAGGCTTCCTGAACTGAGCCTGGCGGCTGTCGCCGGGATGTAACGGCTGAAAAAGGCTTGAGCCGGCCCGCGGCTCGTCGGAGCGGGTAGGCGGCGCAGCAGTTGCTATAACGGCAACTGCAACGCCCGAAATCGCGTTCCCCCTCGATGTAAGTGCTAAAACGGCAATTCAATCCGGCCCGTGGCCCGCCGGAGCGGGTAGGCGGCGCAGGAGTTGCTATAACGGCAACTGCAACGCCCGAAATCGCGTTCCCCCTCGATGTAAGTGCTAAAACAGCAATTCAATCCGGCCTGTGGCCCGGCGGAACGGGTAGGCAGAGCAGCAGTTGCTATAACAGCAACTGCTGCGCCCGAAATCGCGTTCCCCCCGATGTAAGTGCCAAAACAGCAATTCAATCCGGCCCGCGGTCCAAGTGAGCGGATACTCTGGAGCGGGTATGCGGGAATGGGGGAGTGCCTGCCGAAGGCGAGCCTGGAGGTCGGACGGCTCTCGCTAGCCCGTCATTTGCTTAAGATAGCGGCAACAGACCGAAAACAAGAAATGGCGATGCAGGGATAACCTCCTTTGCACCGCCATTTCTTTCGTTTTCGTCAAGCGAGCAGACTTGCTTTGGGAGCGGCCGCTTATCGCCTTGTCGCCTTAGCACCTGCCACCGCTTCGGTACGCTGCCTTACGCCTGGTCGCCGCCGCCGCGGTTTTCTTCCCGCATGCGGGTCATCTGCTGCCACACCGATCCGGCCGCTTCCTCGCCGCTTTTGATGCGGGCGAGGGCCATCTCGGCCTGCAGGCGCACCTCGAATTCCGGCTCGCTGGCCGCGGCGCGCTCGAGCGCCTCCAAAGCCGTCTCGTCGCCGGCTTCGTAGAGGAACCGGGCCGCGCGCCAGCGGACGAGCTTGTTGGCGTCGCTGAGCGCGGCCGTCATCGGTCCGATCGCGGCGGGATCGCCGAGATCGGACAAGGTGTCCCCCGCCGTCCGCCGGACCGCGGGGGACGAATCCTTCAGCGCTTCGAACAAGTACGGAAGCGCCTCCGGGCTGCGCAGGTCGCCGAGGTACACGACGGCGAGCCTGCGCACCGAGACGTGCGCGTCGCGCACGGCTTTCGCCAGCAGCGGCAGCAGCTCCGGGGCGGGCTTCACGCGGGAGAGCGCCGCGTAGCGCGTTTGCCAGTCCGGCGCGGACAGGCGCCGCTCCAGCTCCTCCCGCGACAGCTCCGCGGGAGGAGCCGGCTGGACGACCGCCCCGTCTCCGCCGGCGCCCGCCGCTTTCGCCTGCTCAACCAGCTCCCGCAGCCGCTCGTCCGGATAGGCCGCATCGAGCTCGCGCTTGACTTCCTCCAAAATGTCCTGCGGCTCCCCGTACCGGATGCCGATCTCCTCCAGCTTCCGCTCGCGAATCATCGTCGCTCCGGCCGCCTCCGTCACCGCGGCCGCGAACCGCTCCGGCAGCGCCGCGCGCGCCTCCTGGCCGCCGTAGCGCACCCGGATCTGGATCGGAATGCCGCGATACATCTGCACCAGCACGTGCGCTTCCCCGAATCCTCCGGCTTCCGGGGCGCCGAGCGCCTCCGCGGCGACGCCGTCCGCGCCGAACAGCTCGCGCACCGCGCCCAAGATTTCCGCCCAGTCCGCGTTCGGGCGGCGGTCCACCGCGATGAAGTCCGCGGTCCGGAACACGCTTTTGACGCCCGGAATCGAAAGCAGGCGCAAATAAAACGGCGGAACCTGATCCCGCTTGGCCAATGTATACGTATAACGCTCGCCGGCGGGAAGCTTCTCGTCGACGTTCAGCTTCATGGTATTGGGGCTCGGCGTCGGTTCGATCGACAACAGCTTCATGCTTCGTTCGCCTCCGTTTTCATCAACTTTCCCGATACAGCAAGGACATCTTCCCCGGCCAAGGTCGGGGGACGGTACGGACCCGGGTCGCGACGCAAACACAACCGGCGTACGTCTTCATCCCGCTCATTTTACATTAGCATAAATTGCAAACGGATGCTCGTTAGGGGAGAGATTCGCCATGCCGACCGGAACGTCCGGTTCGCCGCGAACCGCCGTTTATGTCGTGCTCACGGCAACCGGGACTTGGTTCAGCAAGACGATCCAATGGTTTACGAAGGACGAATTGAACCACGCCTCCATCGCCTTCGATTCGGAGTTGCGTGAAATATACAGCTTCGGGCGGAAAAAGCTCCGCAACCCGCTGTTTGCCGGGATGATCCGCGAAAATTTGCGCGATCCCTTTTACAGCGCCGCCGAATGCGCCATTTTCAGGCTGCCCGTTTCCAGGGCCGAATATCGGCGGGTGCGCGCCCGCGTCGACGCGATGATGGCCGAACGGGACCGCTACGGCTACAGCCTGCTCGGACTTGCGGGCGTCCTGCTCGGCAGGAAGCTGCACCGCAAAAACACGTTTTTCTGCTCGCACTTTGTCGCTTCCGTCCTGGAAGACACCGCTTTTTACCGATTCGGCAAGCCTTCCTGCTTCGTCACGCCCGGGAACCTGGAACAAACCTATCGTTCCTATGAAATCTACAGGGGCAAATTGTCCGGATATTTGGGCACGGCTCCGTTGGTACATTCCCCCGATTCCTGCTATAGTATGAATGAGCACATCATCGGAGGGGTTACATGCGCAAGCATCGCTACGTCAACATGGATTCGGCCTCTGCCAACAGTGCGGTCCGACGCCAGTTGTTCCGGTGGGGCCAGGACCGCCTCCAACATTTCTTGAAAAGAGATTACAGCGAATGCGTTCCGAATGTGATCCCGGATTTGCGCTTTTTGCATCACAACCGCAGCGAACCGTCGATCACATGGATCGGCCATTCGACTTTTCTTATTCAAATGTGCGGGCTGAACATCGTGACCGACCCCGTCTGGGCGCGCCGAATGGCGCTGCATAAGCGGCTCGCACCGCCGGGCGTGGAATTGTCGGACATGCCGCCCGTGGACGTTGTGCTCGTCTCCCATTCGCATTACGACCATCTGCATCTGGCCTCTTTGCGTAAATTGAAAGGGACCAAGAGGCTGCTGGTTCCCGCCGGGCTTCGCAGCAAAATGCTGGTCAAAGGCTTTCGGCTCGTCGAAGAGCTGAACTGGTGGGAAGAGGCGACGCTGCACGGCGTCAAGTTCACCTTCGTGCCCGCGCAGCATTGGACGCGAAGGACGCTGTGGGACACGAACCATTCGCATTGGGGCGGATGGGTGCTCGAAAGCGATGCGGGCCCGACCGTGTATTTCGCGGGGGACAGCGGGTATTTTCGGGGATTTGCGGAAATCGGACGCCGCTTCAAAATCGATGTCGCGCTCATGCCGATCGGAGCGTACGAGCCGGAATGGTTCATGGCTCCCCAGCACGTCAGTCCGGAAGAGTCGCTGAAGGCGTACATGGATTTGGCTGCGGATTACTTCGTGCCGATGCATTACGGTTCGTTCAAGCTGGCCGACGATACGCCCAAGGATGCCTTGTCGCGGCTGGAAGCGGAGCGTTTGCGCCTGAAGATTCCCGAAGAGAAAATCATTATGCTGCAGCACGGCGAAACGATCAGGTTCGCCCAACGTTAGTCGTTTCGGATCAAAGGAATGGAGTGAAGAGCGAAGTCATGATTACGGTAAGCGGCGTGAGTTTGCGTTACGGCAAGCGTGCCCTGTTCGAGGACGTCAATATCAAGTTTACGCCGGGCAACTGCTACGGTTTGATCGGGGCGAACGGAGCCGGGAAATCGACGTTTCTGAAAATCTTGTCCGGCGAGATCGAGCCGACCACCGGAGAGGTGCACATTACCCCCGGCGAGCGCCTCGCGGTGCTGAAGCAGGACCATTTTGCCTACGACGAGTACGGCGTTTTGGAGACGGTCATCATGGGCCACGAGCGTCTCTACAACGTCATGAAGGAAAAGGAAGCCATCTATGCGAAGCCGGATTTCACGGACGAGGACGGCATGCGCGCGGGCGAGCTCGAGGCGGAATTCGCCGAGCTGAACGGCTGGGAAGCGGAGAGCGAAGCGGCGGAACTGCTGAACGGCCTGGGCATTGCGACCGAGCTGCATGACAAGAAAATGGCCGAGCTGGACGGCAACCAGAAGGTTCGCGTCCTGCTGGCGCAAGCGCTGTTCGGCAGCCCCAACATTCTGCTGCTGGACGAACCGACCAACCATCTGGACATCGAGTCGATCAGCTGGCTGGAAGACTTTTTGTCCCGCTACCAGGGCACCGTTATCGTCGTTTCCCACGACCGGCACTTCCTGAACCAGGTTTGTACGCACATCGCCGACATCGATTACGGCAAAATCCAGCTTTACGTGGGCAACTACGATTTCTGGTACGAATCGAGCCAGCTTGCGCTCAAGCTGATGCGGGAACAGAACAAGAAGAAGGAAGACAAGATCAAGGAGCTGCAGGAATTTATCCAGCGCTTCTCCGCCAACAAGTCGAAGGCGAAGCAGGCGACCAGCCGCCGCAAATTGCTGGAAAAGATCACGCTCGACGACATCAAGCCTTCCAACCGCAAATATCCGTTCATCCAGTTCAAGCCGGAACGCGAGGCGGGCAAGCAGATTTTGACCGTGGACAACGTTTCGCTCACCGTCGACGGCGAGAAGCTGCTGAACGGCGTTTCGTTCGTCGTCAACAAAGGCGACAAAATCGCGCTCGTCGGCCCGTACGGACAGGCGAAGACCGCGCTGTTCCAGATTCTTGCGGGCGAGCTGGCGCCGGATTCCGGCTCGGTTACGTGGGGGGTCACCATCACGCCGGCGTATTTCCCGAAAGACAATTCGGCTTATTTCGACGGGGTGGACCTGACGCTGGTGGATTGGCTTCGCCAATATTCCAAAGACCAGGACGAAACGTTCGTCCGCGGCTTCCTCGGCCGGATGCTGTTCTCGGGCGACGAGGCGCTGAAGAAGGCGTCCGTTCTGTCCGGAGGCGAGAGGGTCCGCTGCATGCTGGCGAAAATGATGCTGTCCGGCGCAAACGTGCTTATGTTCGACGAGCCGACCAACCACCTCGACCTGGAATCGATCACGGCGCTCAATAACGGCCTGATCGAAACCGACGCGACGATGATTTTCACCTCGCACGACCATCAATTCGTGCAAACGATCGCGAACCGGATTATCGAAATTACGCCGTACGGCCTGATCGACCGGCTGACGACGTACGACGAATATCTTGAAAATCCGGAAATCAAAGAGCTTCGCGCCCGCATGCAGCCGGCGTAAAGGCCGGCCCGGGCGGCCGATGGGGCCCTAATGGGGCCCCTATTATCATTTTTCGCGAGGGATCGATTTATGAGAAAAAGGTGGCTGGCCGCGCTGGCGGCCGTTCTGCTGCTGCTGGCTTCGTGCGGCCGCGCGGAGAAGGAGGCGGTGCCGCAAGACGCGTACCCCGAAACGGATGCGGAGCCCGGCGTAACGGTCAGCCGGTTCAAGACGTTCGGTCTCGTTAACAGCGCGGTGTACGGGAAGTTCGAAAAACCGGAAGAGATCCGGGCGTTCGAAGACGCCGTCGATACGGCGGAACGCATGCCGGGCATCCTGAACGTTGTGTTTGCCGACTATGACGTCGTGATCGAGCGCGACGGAGTTCCCCAGGCGATCCATCTGTGGATCGATCAAGCGGCGGCGGAAGGCTCGCGCGGCATGTACATGGATGCGAGCGATACCGGAACCGGCTACCGGTTGACGGCCGAAGCGACCAAGAAGCTGCACGATCTCATCGGCGGAATCCGGTATTCGCCCGAGCAGTCGGAGCAAAACGGCGACGTCGTGATCGGGGCGGACGGCAAGGTCCGGGGAGACGCGTGGAAGCGGTTTGCGGACAACGTCAAAGGACACGCGCCGGACGAGGTGCATATTACCGCCTATACGGTCGAGGGCGCCCCGATTTTTTACGATTTGAGATATGACGGAGAGAGCATTGAATACCGGTTGGACAACACGCGCGACGCGTTCGGGAGTGCGGCCAAAGAGGTCGAATATTGCGGCGGTTTGGAGGAACGGCCGGCCGAACGGGGAACCGAATACCGTCTAACGGCTTGCGGAGCCGATCGGAACGAACCGTCCAAAACGTTCAGGCTGACGATCCCGTGAGCACTGGAGAACCGCCATACATAAGCCGAACCTTTTTCCGAAATCAGATCCGTCAAGCGCAAGCGAAGCGAATGCCCCGCCTTCGGGAGACCCGGAGGGCGGGGTGTTTTTTCGTTGTCGGAGCCTTTTTGCGGAACGGGATGATCATTGCGGTTTCCAAATTTTGAGGCTTAAAATTCCGCAAATTGCGTTTGGATGCAGAATAAGGTTTGGTAATTGGTGGATTCCCGAGTCGGGTTGATCCTTTGCGCGAAGCGGAGTTGCGTTCTTTGTTCCTAGTCTGTTCTTGCTCCCATTTGCCTATAGGCTGGAGAAGTCCTATGAAACGGGTCCGATGGAAGACGTCCGGGGGCCGCCTATAATAGACCCCGAAGCAGCCGAGCCGCGCTTCACAACGTTGACATCACAGGAGGACCCAAATGCGCATGAGACGAATCACGTTGTTATTGTCGGGCATGCTTCTGATGGCCGCGATCGCGCCGGCGGGAGGTTCCGCGGCAGCGAAGCCGGAATCGGTCAGCATTGTCGCTCCGGTCAACTTCCGGACGGCGCCGAGCACGTCTTCCAGCGTCATGCGGCATTTGAAGCCGGGCGAGACCTTGACGCTGCTGGAAAAAACGAACAGCTACTGGTACAAGGTCAAGGACGCTTCGGGCCAGATCGGATATGTCTCCTCTCAGGAAAAGTACGTCCGTCTCGTCGGCGGCGACGCTTCTGCCGTCACGGCCCGCGGCAGCAATGCCGTCATCGTGTCCGGCGTGGCTTTCCGCAAGTCGCCGTCGACTTCGGGGGCGCTCATCCGCTATTTGAAAAAGAACGAGAACGTTACGGTCACTTCGAAGGTGAATGCCTATTGGTACGCGGTAACGGATGCGAACGGCGTATCGGGCTACGTCAGCTCGTCGGCCAAGTACATCAAGCTGACCGGAAGCATAGCGGCGCCTTCGACGCCTTCTACTCCCTCGGCTCCCGGCGGGGCTGCGCCCTCGTCCTCCCAAGTGGAGTCCGTCCTCGCCGCGGGAATGAAATATTTGGGCACGCCGTACGAATTCGGCTCGGACCGGAACGATACGTCGACGTTCGACTGTTCCGACTTCGTCAGACAAGCCTTCAAAGACGCGCTGGGCATTACGCTGCCGGCCGATTCCCGCGGCCAGGGCTCCTATGTCCGCAGCAAGTCGCAGGTGACGACCGACTGGAAGCAGCTAAAGCGCGGAGACCTGATGTTTTTTATGGATTACAAAGGGACAAGCCCCTCGAATTACGCTTCCAAAAGCCCGTTCGGCACAAGAATCTCGCATGTCGGCATTTATTTGGGCGACGGGCAAATTTTGCACACCTATTCGCAAAAATCGGGAGGGGTGCGCATCGATTCGATCGCCGGCAAGCACTGGGAGTACCGTTTCCTCTTCGGGGGCAGCGCGTTATAATTCGGCACGGTTTTGCGAATTGCAATCCCGCTTGACCGGCTCGGCGGGGCGGCTGCCCGGTTTAGTTGCCGTTTAGGCACTTAAATCGGGGGTGCACGCGAAAGCGGGCTATGCAGTTGCTGTTGTGGCAATTGCAGAGCTGATCGATCGGCTCGGCGGGGCGGCTGCCCGGTTTAGTTGCCGTTTAGGCACTTAAATCGGGGGTGCGGGCGAAAACGGGCTATGCAGTTGCTGTTGTGGCAATTGCATAGCCGCTCGACCGGATCGGCGTGCTCGACCCCGGCGGACCGGATGCGCGGGGCTGTGTCAAACGGCCATTTTCGAAATTTGAAAAGCTTTCGTATTTCCCCCGCTTTTGATAGGCAACAAACGAACCTCCAAACCCGCGCTTTGGCCGTGGTTTTGGAGGTTCGTTTCTTAAGGGCCGGGATTTCGGACGGCCGGGCAACCGCATCGTCCGGCGGCTCGGACACAACAATACTTTTCCGCTTCAGCCGGCCCTTCAGGCAAGGGCAGGCGACGGGCAAACGCTCGGACGCGGACAGACGGACAGAGCGGACAGACGGACAGAGCGGACAGACCGGACAGAGCCGGCGGAAGACCGGAACTCGGCTTACTCCAACAGGGCCAGAATCGCCTCCGAGCACCTGGCCGGATTATACTCGGCATTCCGCAGCGCAAGCAGCGTATCGCGATGCTGACCGGCCGCGTAGGGCTCCTGAATCAGCCGGAACCAGCGGTCGATCGTCTCGGTGGACGTAAGCGCTTCGCCGAACCCGTGGGTGACGAAGTAGTCGAGGTTTTCCTCCTCCTGTCCGGGGATCGGCTCGTAGAACAGCATGGGAATGCCTTTGGCCATCCCTTCGGTGCAGGTCATGCCGCCGGGCTTGGTGACCAGAAGATCGGAGACGTCCATCAGCTTGCTGATCTCCTTGGTGAAGCCGAGCACCTTGATGTTCGGATGCTGGAACTTCGGATCCTCAAGCAGCTTCTCGCGCGCTTTTTCGTTGCTGCCCACGCAAAGGATCAGCTGGACTTTGTCGGCGTAGGAGGTCATGTACTCGACCATTTGCTCGGAATACATCAGCCCCCATCCGCCGCCCATAATGAGGACGGTCGGCATGTCGGCAAGCCCGAACTGCGTCAGAATTTCGGCGCGGTCATGCGGATGCCAGAAATTCGGGTGCACCGGGATGCCGGTCACTTCGATCTTGCCGGGCGGAATGCCGCGGGCGATCAGCTTGTTCCGGACGGTAGATGTGCTGACCAGATACATGTCCACCTCCGGGTTCACCCAGGTGGCGTGCGCATCGTAGTCGGTGATGACCGTGCACAAGGGCACGTCCAGGCCGAGACGCTTCAGCCGGCTGACCACCGCATTGGGAAACGGATGCGTGCACACGATGATGTCCGGCTTAAGCTGCTCGATGACATCGGAAACATGATTGTAAAACAACCGGTGCAGGGCGAACCTCTTCATCCGGTTCAGCGATTTGTCGTAGTGATTGCGGTAAAGCTTGCCGACAAGCTTGGGTCTGCTGCTGACGGTTTTGCGGTATGCGGACAAAATCAGCGGCCCGATAACCGGGTTCAGAAACGTCCCCAGCTCGATGACCTTCGTCTGCACGCGGGGAGACAGTTGGCGGAGCCCGACCGAAAGCGCGTGCGCCGCTTGGGTATGACCGGTGCCGAAACCTTCGGAAAGCAGCAGAACTCGTTTTTTACGCATCGTAAACATTCCTCCACTTTACCTACTTTCCATATTACGCGGTTATCGGACTCGGGACAAGTGCGCCCGAACGCGAATGGGCATTCGCCCGGATTCGCTCCGAAATTTTCCAGGCAATCGTGCGTTGCGGCCGCCGGCGGTGTACAATTTCGGTGTAGGCACGAATCCGTTTTTTTCAGGGAGGAATCCGTGAATGGGCGAAACGAACCATGCAAGCGGACAAAGGGTCAAAGCGAGCTACAAAACGGGAGAATATATCGCGGAAGTCGTGGAATCGGACGGCCGCAGAACGCTTGTGCAAATCATGGCGGTGCTCCGGCATCCGTCGCAAGGGGATCTTCATCATCCCTACGATCCGGACGTCCCGATGTTCCACGAACGCCGCGCGTCCGCTTTCCGCGAGAAGGTGTGGGTGCCGTCTTCGGCCATACAGCCTTACGAAGGGGCGGTCCCGCCGTACGGAGAATCGCTGCAGACGGCGCTTGCGGCCGAGGTGGAGCGGCTCGAACGGCTGAAGCGCTGGGCGGAACGTTCGCTCGAGCTGCTTGAGGGACTCCGAAAGGAATATAAAATGTAAAGCTTGAAGATTAGCCCCGCCTGTGTTATCGTAGCCTTTAGAACGAAATGACCAATTTGTTATTTTGGTCAGTTTTTTCGGAGAGGAGGCGCACGACCGATGGTTCAAGAACGGAAGACGCCGGACCGCCGCAAGCAGGTAACCGAAGCCGCAGCCCGTTCGTTCGCCTCCTTCGGCTACAAGGCGACGACCATGGAACAGGTCGCGAAGCTGGCGAATGTCGGCAAGGGAACGATTTACACGTTCTATGCGAACAAGGAAGAGCTGTTTGAGAAGATCATGGACGATCTCATTCGCGACATGAAGAAGGTGGCGGATGAAACGCTGGACCCTTCCCTTTCCTTTGCCGACAATTTGCTGAAGGTGCTCAGCCGGGTGCTGGACTACCGGGACCGGCACGCGCTGGCCGTCAAGCTGTCCCAGGAGGTCCGGGACATCGGCACCCCGATGGCGCAGCAAGGGCTGGAAAAGATCGAGCGGGCGATCATCGGCTACATTGCCAAGCATGTGAAGCAGGCGGTCGACAAGGGGGAAATTCGGCCCTGCGATCCGGAATTGACCGCTTATATGATGCTGAAAATGTATCTGGCGCTTACGGCGGAAGGCAATCATCTGCATAAGCCGCTGACGAAGGAAAAGGTGCTGAGCAGCTTCCGGCTCTATTGTATCGAAGGGCTGGCGGTGCGCTGACGCATTCTTTTTTTGAATCAAACTGACCGGATGTCCAAATTGGTCATGTCGTATTATGGCGGATGGCGCGGTCGAGCCGCGCCGAAACAAGCAAGAAGGAGCGGGAGATGCATGGGGAAAAAGAACCCGGGAAGCGGACCTGTCAAAGCCGAGTTCAAACGGCTGCTGCGCAACCGAATGATGATGCTGTCCATCGCCGGTCTGGCGGTGATTCCGCTGCTGTACAGCGGCATGCTGATCGGGGCCTTTTGGGACCCTTACGGCAAGCTCGACCGGCTGCCGGTGGCCGTCGTGAACAAGGATGCGGGAGCTTCGATGAACGGCAAGCAGCTTCATGTCGGCGAGGATTTGATCGGCGAGCTGAAAGAGGACGACAGCTTCAAATGGACGTTTACGGAAGAGCGGGAAGCGATGAACGGACTGAAGGAACACCGGTATTCGATGGCGTTCGTCATTCCGGACGATTTCTCGCAAAAGGCGACGACGCTGAAGGACGAGGCGCCGCAGCCTGCGGCTATTCAATATTACGTGGATGACGGCTGGAACTATTTGTCCTCGCGGATCGGGGCGGAAGCTTCGGAGAAGCTCCGGAGCGACGTCGCGCAGGCGGTGACGAAGGCGTACGCCCAAGCGGTATTCGACTCGATCGGCGAAGCGGCCGACGGCTTCAGCGACGCCAGCGAAGGGGCGTCGAAGCTGGCCGACGGCGCGAAGGAAGCCGAGTCGGGCGCGGAGCGGCTGCGCGAAAATCTCGCCAAGCTGGCCAGCGGCACGCAGGATCTGGAGCAAGGGGTCGGCCAGCTCGCCGGCGGCGCGGCGAAGCTTCAGGCCGGCGCGAAGTCGGTGGCGGACGGCAGCCGGGCTTTGGCGTCCGGCGCCGCACAGCTCGCCGACGGCGGAAAGGCGCTTGCGTCCGGCGCGAAGGACGCGGAGGCGGCGGCGAACCGGCTTGCGGCGGGAGCCGATCAGCTGGCAAGCAGCGGGCAATCGCTCGCTGCCGGTGCGGAGGCCGCCAAGTCGGGCAGCGCCGACTTGGCCAAAGGCGCGGCTCAGCTGGCCGCCGGGCTGGAGCAGTATGCGGCGGCGCACGGCGGGATGGAAAGCGACGCGGCGTTCATGCAATTGCTGGCGGCGGCGAAGTCCGTCGCCGCCGGCGCCGATGAGCTCAAGCAGGGCGCGGCAAGCCTGTCGGACGGCGCGCAGCGGTTGGCGGCCGGGCAAGGGGAACTCGCGTCCGGCGCGGCGCAGCTTGCCGCCGGGCAAACCAAGCTCCGGCAAGGGGCGGAGTCGCTTGGCGGCAAGCTGGCGGAAGCATCGGCAGCGGCGTCGAAGCTGGCCGCCGGCGCGAAGTCGGTGGCGGACGGCGCCGGAACGTTGCGCAGCGGGCTGGCGCAGGCGGCCGAAGGGTTGGACGCCGTCAACGACGGCACGCTGCGGCTGGCCGACGGTTCTTCGGAGCTGAAGGGCGGATTGCTCAAGCTGGAGGACGGATCGAAAGAGCTGGCCGACAAGCTCGGAGAGGCTTCCGCGGAAGCTTCGTCCGGAGCGGGGAACGACCGGCAGGCCGAGATGTTCGCCAACCCCGTGGCCGTTCAGGAGCATAAGCTGGCCGATATTCCGAACTACGGCACCGGGATGACGCCGTATTTCCTCTCGCTCGGCCTGTATGTCGGCGTGCTGATGTCGACGGTGATTCTTCCGCTGCGGGATGCCGCCGCTACGGTAAAGAGCGGCTTCCGATGGTATCTGTCCAAGCTGCTTCTGTTTGCGCCCGTCGTGTTGATCCAGACGCTGCTGGCCGATGCGCTGCTGATTTACGGCATCGGGCTCAAGGTGCCCGATGTGCCGATGTTTGTCGCGGTTACGGCGGCCATTTCCTTAACTTTTATGACGATCGTGCAATTTTTCGTTACGCTTGCGGACAACGTCGGGCGGTTTGTCGCCGTCATTCTGCTGACGCTGCAGCTTGCGTCCAGTGCCGGCACCTATCCGGCGGAGCTGCTGCCGCAATGGCTGCAGCGGATCGGCGATTGGATGCCGATGACGCATGCGATCAAGGCGCTGCGCCTGCTTATCGCCGGCGGAGACGCCTGGGAAATCCGCGCGCAGCTTCTGGATCTCGCGGCTTACGCGGCCGTCTTTGTGGCGCTGATCGTGACGCTGTTCACAGTGCGCAGCCGCCGGCTGAGCGGGTCTTCCGGAGCCCGTTACGCAGCGGCGAATTCGGCCGTCCATTCGTAAGACCGATCAAGGGACTGCTCCCCATGGAGCGGTCCTTTTTTATGTCCGGTGAGCTTCCTCGAAAATAGGGATTTGAACAGATTTTCCCTCTACTCTTCAATATTTCGATCTGCATGCCGATAAATATAGCGAATATGGACGAAAAAGTATGATTAGGAGGATTATTCTACCCGATGAACAGCAACGCGATTCAAGCGGCGCGACAGCGGCCGCGGCGTCCGGAGCGCATAACGATTCGTTGGATTGTCGCCATTTTAACCGCGGCTTTGTTGTGGGGCCAGATCGGCGGCCTTGCGGCGGCGGCGGATGAAACGATTACGGCTGTGGAATTGTCTTCCTTGCCATCCAATACGATCTACGTGAATGAAGATTCGATCGCATTGACCTTATGGGCTACGGTCAGCGGATCGACGACGAAGAAGGATGTGACGTCGGTCGCGACCTGGAGCTCTTCCAATTCCGCGGTTTCGGTCAGCGGCGGCGTCGTAAGGGCTACCGCAAGCGCCAAGAACGTCGTCATCACGGGGAAATACGCCGGCTACACGGCGTCGGTAACCGTCAATGCCGTATACCGCTACAGCTCTCTCGAGCTTCGCAAGCAAGGGGAATCGGCCAACTTGGCGGACAAGCTGGACATCCGGCTGGGCGAGTCGCTCACGCTGAAGGCGATCGGGATCGAAACGAGCGGAGGCGGCGAGACCGACGTCAGCGACGAAGCGTCCTGGACGTCGTCGAATACCGGCGTGGCCACCGTGGAAAACGGAGTGGTGACGCTGGTTGCATCCGGCGAAACGACGATTAAAGCCAGCTATCTGGGAAGGTCCGATTCGGTTAAGCTGACGGTCTCCTCCCCTTACTCGGGGTTGAAATTCGACCAAAAGGGGCCCATCGAGCTGTATGTCGGAGACGACGATTACGGCTCGCTGTCCGTTACCGCGACGCTGAAGTCCGGAGGCACCGAAGACGTCACGTCCAAGGCGGCTTGGTCAAGCAGCGACACGGGCGTCGTGAAGGTTGACGAGAACGGGGTCGTGACCGTCGTCGGGGCCGGTACGGCCGAAATCAAGGCGACGTACCTGGGCGTGTCCGCCACGATTACGTTTGTCGTGCGCACGCCGTACGAAGCGCTTCGCATCACACCGGAGAAAAATTTGAAAATTCCTCTGCAGGGCGGGCCGAAGGAGATCAGCGCTTACGTGCTGAACGGCCTTGACTCCAAAACCGACGTTACCGCCGAAGCCGCTTGGACCTCATCGAATCTGATGGCGGCTACGGTCGACATTTCCGGCGGCAAAGCTTATGTGACGCCGAAGAGCGCGGGTACGACGACGATTACGGCCTCTTACAAAGGGCTGACCCGGACGCTGAACGTCACCGTGTATCCGACCATTACGGAGCTGACGATCGGCAAGGAGCGCATCGATACGTACGCGGACGAAACCGGCACGCTGCCTTCCGTCAGCGGTACGGCGCTCTCCGGCGACACGATCGACATCAGCGATGCGGTCACCTGGACAAGCTCCGACGATTCGGTCGTCTCCGTCAAAGACGGCAAATGGACCGCGCGGGCAACGGGCACGGCAACGCTGACGGCCACGATTCGGAACGGCAGCGGTGAAGAGCTGTCGGGCACGGTCGAAGTCGTCGTCAACAAGAAAGTGCATCTGCTGCTTCCGGAAACCGATTCGCTGAGCCTGATCATCGGCAAGGAAACGCCTTTCCCGGCCATCACGGCGGTCTATGACAACGGAGACGAGGAGGTCGTGACCGACAAGGTGAAATGGACGTCTTCGTCCGTCAACCTGCTGGTGAAAGACGGTACCTGGAAAGGACTTGCGCCCGCGAAGGCGACGCTGACCGGCACCTACCTGAACGCAACCGTGAAAATATCCGTTACCGTCGAAGAGGAGTTCGTCTCCTTTACGATCGATCCGGCCAGCATCGACCTGACGCTTAAAAAATCGAAGAGCATCAAGGTGACGGGCAAAACGAAGAGCGGCAAAAAGGTTTCGATCGCCTCCCGCATCGAATGGACGCCGTCCGACGAAAGCCTTGTCAGCGTGAACGGCACCAGCGTCAAGGGGCTCGCCGAAGGCAGCGGCAAGATCACGGGCTCGATTCAGGGCAAAACGCTGTCCATCCCGTTTACGGTCAAGGCCAAGCTGACCAAGCTCACCGCCTCCGATTCGCCGCTTACGCTTGCGCCGGGAGCAAGCTCGACGGTCAAGCTGACGGCGGTTTATGAAAACGGCAAGACCGCGGACGTGACGTCGCTCGCCGCATGGACCGCAAGCAGCTCGAAGGTCGCAACCGTATCCTCCTCCGGCGTCGTGACGGCCGTCGCCAAAGGCAGCACGACCATCAAGGCGCAATTCGAAGGCAAAACGGTGACGATCCGCGTCAAAGTCGGCAAATAAAAGTCTATTCATATTATCCGGCCCATGAAAGACGGGACGAAGCAGGTACCTAAGCGGGTACGCTTCGTCCCGTTTCTTTTTGGCCGTGCGCATCTAGCTTCACGCGCGACGTACGCGACGTATGGGAACAAGACCAAGGGTAGGAAAAATCCGGCTGGTTATACTATGGGCATCAAGCGGGATCAGGAATGGATGAATACGGTATACAGCTTCGGACGATAAACGACCTGGCAGTCCAATCCGCTTGCGATGGCGGCGAGTGGGACGTACGTTTTCCGCTCGCTGCCCGCCTTCTCCAAATAAGCCGGCGCGGCAAGCGGCTTCTCGGCTCCGTCAACGCGAAGCGTCTTCGAGCCGATCGCGATGGCGACCTCCCGGCCGTTCTTGCGGAACAGCGCCGTCTTCGTTTTGCCGTCCCACGACACCTGCGCCCCCGTTGCGTCGGCGATGTCGCGGAGCGGCAGAAACGTGGCGCCGCCGCGCAGCTTTGGCTTGTAGGCCGTAACAAGCGGCTTGCCGTCGACGTAAATGGCGGGAGCGGCCGGCGAAGCGGCGGTTCCCCTGTCCGCCGGAACCAGCTTGACGTAAGCGTTCCAGGCGGTTTTGGCAAAGGCTTCGGCAATGGCGTTATAGCCGTTTTGGTTCGGATGGACGTCCTGGTCCGCAAACATGTGCGTCATCGAAAGCTCGTAGCCGGCAAAAGCCGAGCCGATGTGTACGATGCGCAGCGGTATGCCTTCGGCCTGAAGCTTGGCGGCAAGCGCGTCCAGATCGGCGGAAAGCTGGCCGACGGAGCCGGTCAGCAAGTCGTACAGATCCGCGTTCGTCTGCCGGGGAAAAGGCAAATATTGATCGGACAATTCAATGGAAGCGTTCGGAGCGAGCGCATGGACGAGCCGGACGGCCGTTTCTGCATGTTCTGCATAATTATTCAGAATCGTTTCAATATCCGCTTTCAAGGTTTGTTCAGCTTCTTCCGCGGGCATGGCGAGAACGCCGCGGATGAAGCCGAGAAAATCGTTTCCGCCGATCGTGATGGCGACAAGATCCGCTGCCGCCAGGTCGGCCAGCAATTCCGGTCCTTTGGCCGCAACCGTCTCCGCCTGCCGGGAAATCCGCGGATCGCCGTATGCGGAGAAGTCCTGCAGCGCCGAAGCCGGGAGCGATTTCCGTTCGGCGGCTCCTTGAAGCTGGCGGATCAACCCTTCGGTCCGCAGGCCCAGGATCGCGTAGTTGGCAAGTTCCGCCCGCCCGCGCAGCAGCGCTTGTTCGTACAGCCGGTCCGCGTAGCCGTACAGGTCGGACTCGGCCGCCGCGCCGGGCTCGTAGCCGACGCCGATCGAGTCGCCGAGCACGACGATCCGGTAAGCGTCCGGGGCGTCGGCGCCAATCGCGGCCGGCGGCGGCGTTTCCGCCGGCGAAGCGCCGGTTTCGGCGGGATGCGCCGCTTCCGGGAGCGTCCACATCAAGGTTCCCGCCAACAAAAACGCGAACAGGCCTCGAATCGCTTTTCCGCTCGGCATAAATGTTCACCCTCCTGAATAATTATTCGGCGAGTTGTCTATTTCTGCAAACTATTGGCGAAATATTAAATTGTCATTTCCCGAACGCTGGTGTTAAAATAACATAATAATAAAAGAACCATTGTGAGTCGGGGCGGATTCCAGGCTTGCCGGTCGGCGAAGCTCTTAAGGAATGCAATGTTCGGAGCCAAAGAACGGTCGGCATGTTTTTATTGTACCAGACTATGCGGTGGAGGGCAGCAGGTTTGGAACGGTTCGCCAAGGGAAGCGGCGGCGGCCGCGCGTTCCGTTGCCGGATCGTGTCCGTCAAGTCCAGCCATTGGAGTCGGTGCTGCCAACGCGTTCTATTCCTTCCTCTTCCAGATTTTCTCCTATAGAAAGGATGCGTAAAAATGAAAGAGCTCGTTAACGGATTGCCTCCGAAACAGGGGATGTATGATCCGCAATACGAACGGGATGCCTGCGGCATGGGCTTTGTCGCCCATATCAAAGGCCGCAAATCGCACGATATCATCGAGCAGGCGCTGACTCTGCTTATCAATATGGAGCATCGGGGCGGACAAGGCAGTGAACCGAATTCCGGGGACGGCGCGGGCCTCATGATGCAAATTCCTCACAAATTCCTTCAGCGGGAGACGGCCAAACTCGGGTTCAAGCTTCCCGAAGAGGGCCGCTATGCCGTCGGCATGGTCTTTATGACCCAAGACGCCGAACAGCGCGCGAAGCATGAGGAAATGTTCGCCTCCATCGTCGCGGAAGAAGGGCAGCGTCTGCTCGGCTGGCGCACGGTGCCGACGGACGACAGCATGCTCGGCATTTCCGCCAAACGGGTGAAGCCTTTTGTCCGCCAGGTGTTTATCGAGCGGGCCGAAGGGCTTGACGACGATCTGGCGTTCGAACGCAAGCTGTACGTCATTCGCAGGCTTGCCGAAAAAGCAATTCGCTATTCCGGCATCCCGGGGGGCGAAACCTTCTATTTCGCAAGCCTTTCGAGCAAAAAAATCATATACAAAGGGATGCTCACGACCGAGCAGGTCGGGCAATTCTACTCGGAGCTGCACGATCCGGACATGGAAACGGCCATCGCGCTCGTGCACTCCCGGTTCTCGACGAATACGTTCCCGAGCTGGGAGCGGGCGCATCCCTTCCATTATATGATCCACAACGGGGAGATTAACACGCTCCGCGGCAACGAAAACTGGATGCACGCCCGGCAGACGCTGTTCGAATCGGAACTGTTCGGCGACGATCTGGAGAAAGTAAAGCCGATCATCAATCACGATTTGTCCGATACCGGCAAATTCGACAACACGTTCGAGTTTTTGTACCTGTCGGGCCGCTCGCTCGCCCACTGCGCCATGATGATGGTGCCGGAGCCATGGCAGAACGACGAGTACATGGACGACGACAAACGGGCCTTCTACGAATATCACAGCACGCTGATGGAGCCCTGGGACGGTCCGGCCGCGATGGGCTTTACGGACGGCGTGCAGATCGGGGCCATCCTGGACCGCAACGGCTTGCGCCCGGCGCGCTATTACGTCACGAAGGACGACCTGATCATCATGGCTTCCGAAGCCGGGGTCATCGAGATTCCGCCGGAGGACATCGTGCTGAAGGACCGGCTGCGCCCGGGACGGATGCTGCTTGTCGATACGAAGGAAGGCCGGATCGTATCCGACGAGGAATTGAAGAAGAAAATCGTTTCCGAACATCCGTACCGCGAGTGGCTGAACGAACATCTCGTCGATCTGGACGAACTGCCGGATGCGCCGGAGCTTCCGGAAGAAGACCACGACAGCGTTCGGCAGCGCCAGCAGGCGTTCGGCTATACGTTTGAAGATGTCCGTAAAATCATCGAGCCGATGGCGACAAGCGGCGTCGAACCGCTGGCGTCGATGGGCTACGACGCGCCGCTCGCCGTGCTGTCGGAGCGTCCGCAGCGGTTGTTCAACTACTTCAAGCAGCTGTTCGCGCAGGTGACGAACCCGCCGATCGACGCGATCCGGGAGGAAATCGTAACCTCCACCTACACGACGATCGGACCGGAACGCAACTTGCTCAAGCCGGAGCCGGAAAGCTGCCGCCACATCCGCCTCGCGTCGCCGATCTTGTCGAACGAGGATTTCGCGAAGCTGCGCCATGTGCGCCGGCCGGGCTTCAAATCGATCACGCTGCCGATCTTCTTCCCGGCGGACGAAGGAGAAGAAGGGCTGCGCAACGCGCTGAAGCTTCTGTGCGAGGCGGCCGACCGCGTCATCGAGCACGGGCACAACATTCTGATTCTTTCGGACCGCGGCATCGACGAAGACAACGCGGCGATTCCGTCGCTGCTGGCCGTCTCCGCCGTCCACCATCACCTGATTCGTCAGGGAACGCGGACGAAAGTCAGCATTTTGCTCGAATCGGGCGAACCGCGCGAGGTGCATCATTTCGCGCTGCTGATCGGCTACGGCGCCAGCGCCGTCAACCCGTATCTGGCGTTCGAGACGCTGGACGATCTGATTCGCCAAGGCCGGCTGAAGAACATCTCGCACGAGAAAGCCGTCAAAAATTATTTGAAAGCCGCCAACAAAGGCGTCGTCAAAGTCCTCTCCAAAATGGGGATTTCGACGATCCAGTCTTACCGCGGCGCGCAAATCTTCGAAGCGATCGGGCTCAAGGAAGACGTGATCGACCAATACTTCACCTGGACGCCGTCCAGGATCGGGGGCATTGGCCTGGACACGATCGCCGAAGAGGCGCTCAAGCCGCACCGGAGAGCGTTCGCCAAACGGGAAGGCGCCGAGCTCGAGCTCGACTCCGGCGGCGACTATCAATGGCGCAAAGACGGGGAAGACCATCTGTTTAATCCGAAGACGATTCATACGCTGCAGATGGCGACCCGCGCCAACGATTACCAGCTTTACAAGAAATATTCCGCCCTCGTTCAGGGCGAATACGAAGAGATCCGCACGCTCCGCTCGCTGCTGGACTTCAAGTTCGACCAGCCGCCGGTGCCGCTCGAGGAAGTCGAACCGGTCGAATCGATCTTCAAGCGGTTCAAGACGGGCGCGATGTCGTTCGGATCGATCAGCAAGGAAGCGCACGAGTCGCTTGCCATCGCGATGAACCGCATCGGCGGCAAGTCGAACTCCGGCGAAGGCGGCGAAGACCCGGCGCGTTACATTCCGGACGCCAACGGCGATTCCCGCCGCAGCGCGATCAAGCAGGTCGCTTCGGGACGCTTCGGCGTCACGAGCCATTACCTGTCCAACGCGGATGAAATCCAGATCAAGATGGCGCAGGGCGCCAAGCCGGGCGAAGGCGGCCAGCTGATGGGCCGCAAGGTGTACCCGTGGGTGGCCGAGGTTCGCGGCACGACTCCCGGCGTAGGACTCATCTCGCCGCCGCCTCACCACGATATCTATTCGATCGAGGATTTGGCCGAGCTGATCCACGACCTGAAAAACGCCAACCCGAATGCCCGCATCAACGTCAAGCTGGTGTCGGAGGTAGGCGTCGGCACGATTGCCGCAGGGGTGGCCAAAGGCCGGGCCGACGTCATCCTGATCAGCGGCTACGACGGCGGCACCGGCGCTTCGCCGATCGGCTCGATCCGCCACGCGGGCTTGCCGTGGGAACTCGGCCTTGCCGAAACGCATCAGACGCTGATCCTGAACAACCTGCGCGACCGCGTCGTGGTTGAAACGGACGGCAAGATGATGACCGGCCGCGATGTCGCGATCGCCGCGCTGCTCGGCGCCGAGGAATTCGGCTTCTCGACGGCTCCGCTCGTCGTGCTCGGCTGCGTCATGATGCGCGTCTGCCAGTTGGATACGTGTCCGGTCGGCGTCGCCACGCAAAATCCGGAACTGCGCAAGAAGTTCATGGGCGACCCGGAATACGTCGTCAATTATATGCGCTTCGTGGCGGAAGAGCTGCGGGAGATCATGGCCCAGCTCGGCTTCCGGACGGTCGAGGAGATGGTCGGACGCACCGACCGCCTCGATACGAAAAAGGCGATTTCCCACTACAAGGCGAAAGGCGTCGATCTGACTCCGCTGCTGCATATGCCGGAGCTGCCGGAAGGCTCGTACCGCTACAACGTCAAGCAGCAGAATCACGGTCTGGAAGAGTCGCTCGACATGCAGCAATTGCTTAAGGCGGCCGCGCCGGCGATCGAGCGCGGGGAGCGCGTCGAGGGCACGTTCAAGATCAAGAATACGAACCGCGTCGTCGGGACGCTCGTCGGCCACGAGGTAACCAAGAAGCACGGCAAGGACGGCCTGCCGGAGGATACGATCCGCTTCCACTTCGTCGGTACCGCCGGCCAAAGCTTCGGCGCTTTCATTCCGAAGGGCATGACGCTGACGCTGGAGGGCGACGCGAACGACTACATCGGCAAAGGGCTGTCCGGCGGGAAGATTGCCGTCTATCCGTCGCCGAAGGCAACCTTCAAAGCCGAAGAGAACATTATCGTCGGCAACACCGCCTTCTACGGGGCGACGAGCGGCGAAGCCTACATCCGCGGCGTTGCGGGCGAACGGTTTGCCGTTCGGAACAGCGGCGGCAAGATCGTCGTCGAAGGCGTGGGCGACCACGGCTGCGAATATATGACCGGCGGGCGCGTCGTTGTTCTCGGCAAAACGGGCCGCAACTTCGCGGCGGGCATGTCGGGCGGCATCGCTTATGTCATCGACTGGGACGGCGACTTCTTCAAGCGCTGCAACTTCGAGATGATTTTGCTCGAAACCCTGGAGGATGAAAAAGAGATTGCCGAGGTGCGCGGCATGATCGAGAAGCACGTGCAATATACGGGCAGCGAGCTCGGGGAGCGCGTGCTGAAGGAATGGACGGAATTCCTGCCGCGGTTTGTCAAGGTGATTCCGAAAGACTACAAGCGGATGATGGAACAAATCGCCAAAGTCGAAGCCCAAGGATTGAGCGGGGAACAGGCCATGCTGGCCGCGTTCGAAGCGAATATGCGGGATTTGGCCCGTGTGGGCGGCAACTGATTCAGACTAGCGATCGGTTGGGGGAATTTTTCCTCCGCCGATCGCTTTTTTTATGGAATGGAAACGGAATCATCGGGCTGCCCCTTTGCGAGGCAGATTCGACAAAAAAACTTGGAAAAAAAGCCGATGCCGGATAGGCGGTTCGACAGCCTCTGCGTTGCAAGTCTTTTATACTGGCTTTAATGCTTGGGATTCTGCCAGCCAAAGAGAGGGTACCCGGTGTGAAGAAGGATGACATTCTGCGCATATGCCTCGGGAAGGAGCGGAAAAAAATTACGCTTGACATCCGGAAGGTACTGGAACAGCTAGGGATTGAACGGGAAAAATGGCCGGAAGAATGGTTCGGCAAATCGCCGATGAAGCCATAGATCGAAGTTCTGAAGCCCGACAGGCCCCAAAGCCGGGTTCAAGCGAAAAACCTCCACGATGGCCGCTTGCGCGTCCGGCCCGATCGCGGAGGTTTTGATCTGCCGGAGAGGTCCGCTTCGCCTTTTCAGCTCATCGATCGTTCGGCCCGAATGAAGGCGATGAAGCGCCTGGCTTCCTCGGGGGTCAGCTTTCGTCCGTCGACCGTCAATTCGAACCGGTCCAGAACGTCGCTTGTCAGTTCGAGCTGCGAGACGAATTCGCGCACATCCCCGTCTACAATCATGTCCGGTCTGTTCGTCCGACCGACCAGATAATCTATCGATACGCCAAACAAATCCGCGATTTTAGCCAACGTTTCCGTATCCGGTTCTCTCCGGTTTTTCTCGTAATGGGATAAGGCGGCTCGCGAAATGCCGAGGGAAGAGGAGAGTTCTTCTTGAGTCCAACCGCGTTGATCTCGCAAAAATGCGATGCGGTTTCCGGTTTTCATCGTATTCCCTCCAAAGAGAGTCGTTTGATTATCATCATAATATGTAAATGAATGGTTTGCATTCTATGATACAAAACGTATCATACCGCCGAATCCGAAATCCTCTCGAAATAGCCGATGGATACGACGTTGTCGGTTTTAACCCTCTATATTAAGGGGTGATTGCCAAAAATTCCTTGATACGATCCCTCTCGTATCCTATCGTTATGCCGTAATAGATACGAATTGTATCATAATGAAAATGTCCTCGGCGCGGCCCGCAAGATGAAGGGCTAAACCGTGCCGGGGCAGGTTGCGTTCAGAAAGGGGAAAGGGGTTATGGGGCAAGACCGGTCGGAACCGGCTTTTTCGAGACGGCGGCATGTGCGCCTTCGGCTTCCCGAAGGAAGCCTTGCCCGCATACGCATTCTTGCCGTTCACAACGCCCGGACGCCGTCTGCGTACGGCGGAGCCAGGCTAATTAATATAAGCGAAGGCGGCTGCTGCTTTGCAAGCGGGCTCCGCTTTCCGGTGCATCCCGCCCTGGTGCTGGAAGTGCAGTTGGCAGAGGGGGAAATAGAGGCCGCGCTCGCGGGCAAAATCGTTTGGCGGCATGCGGAGAACGGCGGGTATCGCTACGGCATGCAATTCGAGCTGTGCCCCAAGGACCGCTTCAGACTGGCCCGCTTGCTGAACGGCCTGCTGATGCGATTGTGTCCCGGCCAGGCTCGCATCCATGCCCTTTACCGCTGGATGTCCGGCCGTGCCTGGGGTGCCGGAGGGGATGAGCGCGTTAACGGCCGCTTTTTGGCGGAGCGAATCTAAAATTAGCCTAAAGACCGACAATTTTAGCCCCAAGTCTAGTGACCGTTGTTATAATTTGTATTAGTTTATTAGGTGTTTGCTATAAGGTATTGGATGAATGGAGGGGGAAGTCATGTCGCAGGCACCTATAGTCCGGCTGCAGGAAGTGACCAAGCGGATCGGCAGCAGGACGATTATCGACCGGGTGTCCCTGGATGTGCAGCCGGGGGAAGTGTTCGGGTTTCTCGGACCGAACGGCTCCGGCAAGACGACGACCATCCGGATGATGGTCGGGCTGATGTCGCTGACTTCGGGAGATATTACGATTGCCGGCCATAGCGTCAAAACCGCGTTTCGGCAGGCCATTTCCCGCGTCGGCGCGATTGTGGAAAATCCGGAAATGTACAAATTTTTGACCGGGTATCAAAACCTGGTGCATTTCGCCCGCATGAATCCGGCCATTACGAAAGCGAGAATCGACGAAGTGGTGGAATTGGTCGGGCTCCAGAAGCGGATTCACGACAAGGTGAAAAAATACTCGCTCGGCATGCGCCAGCGTCTCGGCGTCGCGCAGGCGATCCTTCACCGTCCGTCGCTGCTGGTGCTGGACGAGCCGACCAACGGGCTGGACCCGGCCGGCATCCGGGAGCTCCGCGATTATTTGCGCCTCCTGGCCAGGGAAGAAGGAACGGCCGTGTTCGTATCGAGCCATCTGCTGTCGGAGATGGAGCTGATGTGCGACCGCGTCGCGATTTTGCAACAAGGAAAGCTCATCGACATCCGTTCCATCGGCGCTCAGACCGAATCGTCGAGCGCGGCGGAGGAAGTGCTGTTCGAGGTCGATCAACCCGATGCGGCGCTGGGCATTCTCGAAGGACAGGGAGCCGGCCGCATTGTGGACGGATTGCTGACCATAACGGCGGACCGCGATCTGACGGCGGCCGTAAACCGCCGGCTGGTCGAAGCCGGCATCCGCGTGTACGGCATCCGCAAAAAGACGAAATCGCTGGAGGACCAATTCCTCGAAGTGACGGGGAGTGATACGATTGGCTGACTTTTGGAAGCTGGTTCAAAACGAAAACATGAAAATTTACCGCCGGCCCCGAACCTGGATTATGTTTGGCTTCGTTGTGCTGGTGCCCGTTCTGATCAGCGTGCTGGTCGCGGTTATGGACGGGACGGATTCCATGAACAACTGGGAGCTGATGCGGCTCGAGTCGTCCATCGTCTTTCAGCTCATCACGGTCTTTGCCGTCGTGAAGGCGGCCGACTCCGTCGCGGGCGAGTTCACGTGGGGGACGATCAAGCTGCTGCTGATCCGGCCCTGGAGCCGTTCGTCGATCCTGCTGTCCAAATATATTTCCGTGCTTCTGTTCTCGCTGCTGTTTATTGCCGTCTGCTTTGCGGTTACCTTTACCGTGAATGTGGCGATTTTCGGGTACGACGCTTCGCCGAAAGGGCTCATTCCGGAAACGTCTCCGCTTGCCGGCGGTTCGCCCTGGACCTACATGGGAGCGTCCTACTTGCTGCTGTTCGTCTCCCAGATCGTCATCGTGACGTTCGGGTTTATGTTTTCGGCTGCGTTTCGCAGCAGCGGCTTGGCCATCGGTTTGTCGATTTTCCTGCTGCTGTCGGGAAGCCTGATCAGCGGGCTGCTTTCCTTGACGGGCAAAGCCTGGATCAAGTTCGTCTTGTTCCCCCATCTGCAGCTTATGAGCTATTTGGACTCGGGAACCGGCCCGCTGCCGAACCATCCGACGACGCTCGGCTTCTCGCTTGCCGTGCTGGCCGTCTACTTTGTGCTGTTTAATCTCGTTTCCTGGACCGTGTTCTGCAAACGGGACGTGGCGGGCTAACCGGCGGAGCCTTGGGCCGAAAGGGCGGTTCCGGCCGGCCGTGCACCGGGCCGCTCAACCGGCGGGCGCACGCCAATAACGGAACGGAGCGGCGCGAACCATCCGAGACCTGCCTGCAGGTTTCGCGGATGTCGTTCGCGTCTTGCTCCGTTCTTTTTTTCTGCGGCGCGTTCAAGCAGCACCCGGCTTCAATCGGTTGAACCGGCGTAGCCGTCGGCTTCAAGGCGGGAACAGGCGGGAATTCCGCGCGTTGAAGCCGGCTCGCAACGGGAGCTCCGCCAGGAGGGGGCCGTCTAGGGCGATTGGGGTATGTGCGGTAGTGCTCAGCCTCCAAGTAGTCCGTCCATTGCGCTACATCGCCCCGAATGGCTTTGTGCAGATCCCGGCTCCCAACAAACAAAAATATTACAAATAAAGCACAAGATCGCATCCTTCTTCGGCTTTCTGTAAGCGCTTAAAATGAATAAGCGAATACGAAACGCAAGGGGTGAAAGAACGGATGGGCGCTCTCCTTCCCAAGTTGAAGGCGATTGCCGTGCGGATCGATCGCGCGATTGAAGCCGTCGCGGTCAGCCTGGTCGCGTTGATGACGATCATCGTCACGATGCAGGTCGTGACGCGCAAAGTGTTCAACTTTGTGTTTTTCTGGTCGGAAGAAATTACATTGCTGCTGTTGATCTGGTTTTCGTTTTTGGGAATTGCAATCGGTTTCAGGGACAATCTGCACATTGCGATGGATTCTTTCTCCAAGCTGTTGCCCAAATGGTTCAATCGGGTGCTGGATGCGTTTATCGCGCTTTGCAATTTTGGCTTCGGCCTGTTTCTCATCATCTACGGCTGGCAGTTTACGGAGCTGATGAGCAACAACCGAATGACGGCAACCGAGTGGCCGAGCAGCGTCATGTACGTCATTATGCCGATTACGGGCGTGATGGTCAGCTGCTACTCCATCCTCCATCTTTTCCGAGTCGATACCGTGCAGCATAAAGAACTGGACGAGGAGACGGTTGAATGAGCGCGACGGTTTCCATTATGATTCTGCTTGCGAGCTTCGTCATCTTGATTTTGCTGCGCTTTCCGATCGCCATGGTGCTGGCGCTGTCGTCGCTGCTCACGGCCTTTACGCTGGATTTGCCGCTGGCCGTTATCGGGCAGCGGATGGTGCAGGGGCTGAATTCCTACTCGCTGCTGGCGATTCCGTTTTTTATTCTGGCGGGCCAGATTATGAGCGAAGGCAAGCTGGCCATGCGGCTGGTCAACCTGGCGCAGCTGCTCGTCGGCGCCGTGCGAGGCGGCCTTGCGCTGGTCAACTGCGTAGCTTGCATGCTGTTCGGGAACATCAGCGGCTCCGCCGCGGCAGACGCTTCTTCGGTAGGCTCCGTCTTGATTCCGTCGATGAAGCGGAAAAAATACGATGCCGATTTTTCGGTCGCGGTCACATCCGCGGCAGCGATTCAAGGCGTCGTGATGCCGCCGAGCCACAACATGATTTTGTATGCGCTTGCAGCGGGCGGCGTGTCGATTTCGAGTCTGTTTCTCGCGGGAATCGTGCCGTGCCTGATCTTGCTGGCATCGCTGCTCATTACGACCTATTTCATCGCCAAGAAACGGGGATACCCGAAGGGCGAGCCGGTCAAGTTGAAAGAAGTGCCCAAGATTATCGCCGACGGGTTCCTGTCCATGTTTACGGCCGTCATTATTTTGGGCGGCATCTTCTCCGGCTGGTTTACGGCGACGGAATCGGGGGCGATCGCTTGCGTGTACGCGTTTATCCTGACGTTCTTCGTATACCGGGATCTTCCGCTGAAGCATGTGAAGGTCATCTTTTTGAAAACCTTCCGCACCGTCTCGATGGTTTTGTTTTTGATCGCGGCTTCCAACGCTTTTGCCTGGGTTTTGACCTATTTGAAAATTCCGGCCCTCATCACGGACGGGTTGCTGAGCATTTCGGACAATCCGGTCATGATTTTGCTGATCATCAACATCCTGCTGCTGATTCTCGGCGCGCCGCTCGATATGGGACCGCTCATTCTGATCATGACGCCGATTCTGTACCCGGTGGTGACCTCGCTCGGCATGGACCCGGTCCACTTCGGCATCGTGCTGATTCTGAACCTGGGCATCGGCCTGATCACCCCGCCGGTCGGCACCGTATTGTTCGTCGGCTGCGCCATCGGCAAAGTCAGCATCGAGGCGGCAACGAAGCGGCTCATTCCGTACTTCCTCGTCATGGTCGCCGTGTTGATGGTGATTACATACGTGCCGCAAATTTCGCTGTGGCTGCCGAATCTGGTGAACGGGTCGTAAGACCGATACACAAAGGAAAGGGGAATCCGGCATGAACAAAAACAAGAACAAACGTTGGGGCATGATCGCAATGGCGCTCACGGCCGTGCTGCTGATGGGAGGCTGCGGTTCGGGAGGCGGAAAAGCGGGAGACGGTTCCGTGCAGCCGAGCGGGCCGGAAGCCGGCGGAAGCGACGGTCCGACGTATTCGTTCCGTCTGGCGGAGGCCCATCCGGCGGACTACCCGACGACCAAGGGCGATATGAAGTTTGCCGAGCTGGTCAAGGAGCGGACGAACGGCCGCATCACGATCGACGTCTTCCCGTCGGCGCAGTTGGGCGAAGAAAAGGCGGTCATCGAGCAGGTACAGCTCGGCGCCATCGAATTCACCCGCGTCAGCACCGGTCCGATGGCGGAATTCAACAAAGATTTCGGCGTCTTCAGCCTTCCCTACATCTTCGACAGCGACGAGCATGTCTGGAATTTCCTGTTGGGCGAAACGGGCATGAGCATGCTGGACGGCCTGCAATCTTCCGGTTTGCAGGGTCTCGGGTGGTACTCTTCGGGTTCCCGGAGCTTCTATTCCGCCAAGCCGCTGAAAAGCATCGACGATCTTAAAGGCAAGAAGATCCGCGTTCAGGAGAACAAGCTCAATCTGGCCATTATGGACGCCCTCGGCGCCAGCGCGACGCCAATGGCTTACGGCGAAGTCTACAGCTCGCTGCAAACCGGCGTCATCGACGCGGCCGAAAACAACTATCCGAGCTACTATTCCAGCAAGCACTATGAAGTGGCGCCTTACCTGCTGCTCGATCAGCATCAGCGGGTGCCGGAAGTGCTGCTGGTCTCCAAGACGGTATGGGATAAGCTGTCCAAAGAAGATCAGGAGATTATCCGCCAGGCGGCTTTGGATTCGATCGATTATCAACGGGAAGAATGGGCGAAATACGAGAAGGAATCCGAAGAAGCCGTGCGCGCGGCCGGCGTGACCATCACCGAAGTAACCGATTTGCAGCCGTGGAAAGACGCCGTAAAACCGGTTATCGAAAGCTACCGTTCCGAATACCGCAACGTCCTGGATGCGATTGAAGCCGCGAAATAAACGGAAAGGGGAGGCGCCTGCCAGGCGTCTCTCCTTTGTGTTAAGATAAAGAACGCAAATGCAGGATAGCGGTTTCAAGGAATGCGCGGGAAAGGAGCGGGACGATCATGGCAGGACGCGTCAAGCTTTTCGTACAACGTTTTTTCCGAAAACTGCTGCTGGCCGACCGTCCCCTCATGACGAAGCTGATCGTTTATTCGACGCTGCTGGTCGTCATCCCGATGGTGTGCGTCGGGCTTATTTCGTACCGGGAAACGTCGCGAACGTTCGAAAACGAAGCCAAGCGGTACAGCTGGCAAATTATCGAGCAGGTCAAACACTACGTGGAAGAATACTTGCGCGGCTTCGAAATCAACACGCTGAAGATTGTCAACCATCCGGACGTCGTCGCCTTTTTGAAGCTGAAGTCGCTCAAGGAAGTAAGCGATGCCGACATTGTGCCCGCGGTTCGCGAAGTGCTGAAGAACTCCGCCTATTCGCAGTCCGACGTCATCAACATCACGCTCATTCTGGACCACATTCAGGTCGTCAATTCGGCGGTTCAAGAAGGCGTATCGACGGTAGATGGCATCGAGAAGGAATACTGGTTCCCCAACATCCCGGTCACGGGAAGCCCGAAGGTGTACAGCCGCGTGATCGAGTGGAACGGCAGGCAGGAGCCCGTCCTTTCGATCGTGAAGCGGATTGCCAATCCCAACACGCTGCAGCCGTTCGGGACGCTGGTCATCGACGTGAATTACAAGCGCTTGCAAGACGTTACCCGGAAGGTGAAACTGGGGGAATCCGGCAAAGGGTACCTGTTTATTTTGGACGAACAAGGGATTTACGTTTACCATCCCGACTATCGGCTGATCGGCACGAAGGCGCCTGAAGGCGTTGTGGAGGCCATGCGCAGCGAAAGCATCGGCTCCTTCGTTACGGAAGTCGGAGGGGAGAAGCAGCTGCTCACGTTCAGCCGCAGCGACTCGCTTCATTGGCAGGTGGTTACCTCCATTCCCTATTCGGAAATGATGCGAAGCAGCCGGGAAAATATCGGCTGGACGATTTTTGTCACGACGGCGATCTTTACGGTTCTGGCGCTTGTCTGCAGCGTCGGGCTCGCCGCCAGCCTGGTCCGGCCGATCAAGCGGCTTTACCGGTATATGAAGCGCGTCGAAATCGGCGACTTTAACGGCAAGGTGCCCGTCCGGTCGAAAGACGAAATCGGCATGTTGGCCAACGGGTTCAACCGCATGGTGAAACGTTTGTCCCAATTGCTGGACGAAGTGTATTTTTCCAAGTTGAACGAAACGCAATTGCATTTGCGCCAGACGGAAACGGAACTCAAAATGCTGCAGGCCCAAATCAATCCCCATTTTCTTTACAATTCGCTTGACACGATCCGCGGCATGGCGCTCGAGCACGATATCGACGAGATCGGAACGATGGCGGCGGCGCTTGCCCGGCTGCTGCGGTACAACGTGAAGGATGCCGGCCTGACCGTCACCATCCGGCAGGAAGTCGAAATCGTGGAAGTGTACTTGCGGATTCAGCAGTTTCGGTTCGAGGACAGGCTGGAAGTCCAATTCGACGTTCCGGATTGGGCGATGCGCCAGCAGATTTGCAAGTTTACCCTGCAGCCGCTCGTCGAAAACTGCATCGTTCACGGAATGGAACAAAACGCCGGCAAAACGCGCATCCGGCTGTCGGCCGCGCTGCTGGAAGACGGGCTTATGGAAGTGCGCGTATCGGACAACGGACCGGGCATCCCGGCGGACAAACTCGAGCAGCTCCGGCTCCGGTTCGACGAGGAGGAGCCCGTGCGGGAATCGCACATCGGCGTCCGAAACGTGCACCGCCGCATCCGCCACGTATTCGGAAAGCGGTGCGGACTGCGGATGGAAAGCGCGGAAGGGGAAGGAACGGAAGTCAGCGTCGTATTGCCTTACGATCCGCATCTGGGAGGAGATCGCAATGGGATACCGGCTTCTGCTGGTGGAGGATGAAAAGTGGGTTCGTACCGCGCTTCGCAAAGTGATCCAAAAGACGGAACTGCCGATTGACATCGTTCACGAGGCGGCCAACGGCATGGAGGCGGCGGATTGGCTGAAGACAAACCAAGCGGAGCTGGTGGTGACCGATATCCGCATGCCGGTGATGGACGGTCTTACGCTGCTTAAGGACATTCGGGAAAACGGCTACCCGACCGACGTGGTCATCGTCAGCGGCCACGACGATTTTATGTACGCGCAGCAAGCGCTGCGTCAAGGTGCCGTCGATTATTTGCTGAAGCCCGTCGAACTCGAGGAGCTGAAAGCATGCTTCGACGTCTGGATGCGCAAGAAAGAGCGGGCGGCTCCGCAGGATAACGGGGACGGAGACAAAGTCGCGATGGAGGAGCTGTCCCCCGTCGATCAGGTGATTCGTTATATCGAGTCGAACCAAGCGTACGATATGTCCTCGGCCGAAGCGGCGGAATGGGTTCACTTGAATCCGAGCTACTTCAGCAAGCTGTTCAGGCAGACGAAAGGGACGACCTTTACCGATTACGTCACCGCGATGCGGATGAAGGAGGCGGCCAAGCTGCTGGAAAAAACGTCGCTGCGCGTAATCGAAATCGCCGAGCGGCTCGGCTATGCGGATCAGGCTTATTTCAGCAACACGTTCAAGAAGGCGTTCGGCTGCGCGCCAAGCGATTACCGGAAACAAGCCGGGAAAAAATGAGCGCTTCGCGCCGCCGAAAGCCCGCAGCGTTATAGCTTGGAGAGCGATTGCAGCACGCGGCCGAGCGGCTGCGGCTTGCATTGGGCGATCAGATCGCCGACGGCCGACAGGCGCTGCGGCACATTCGCCAGGTGGAAGTCGGCCGGCTTTACGTCCCGCTTGATCTCCTCGCGGGTGAGCGGCGTCGACACGGGCGCGCCGGGACGCGCCCGCGGCGTGTAGGGGGCGGCTAACGTCCGGCCCGGGTGATGCTGCAAATAATCGAGATAGATGAGCGTGCCGCGGTCTTTTTTCAGCCGGGCGACGGTAAAAAGCTCGGGTCTTCGCGCCGCCAGATATTCGGAGACGAATTTGCCGAAGGCGCGTAGCTGCTCGTAGGTCGGTCCGCGCTCGATCGGCATCACGATTTGCGCGCCGGTTGCGCCGGACGTCTTCGCCACGGCCTGCAGACCGAGCGACTCGAGCAAAGTCAGCACTTCGTCCGCCGCCTCCATCAGCCGCGGCTCGACTTCGAGCGAAGGATCGATATCCAGTATCCAGCGGTCGGGCAGCGGATCGCCGATTCGTTCGCACGAAACGTGGAATTCGAGGCTGTATAGGCTGCCCAGCCAAACCAATGTGGGCAGCGAGTCGAGCACCACATAGTTGATCGACCCGTCTTTGGCCGTCCGGACGAACGGAGGGGCGGGCTGCGGACAATTTTTCTGGTAGAACGACGTCTCCCCCGCGATTCCTTCCGGGTACCGGATCGTCGTCAAATAGCGTCCCTCGCTGTGCGGCAGCATAAAAGGAGCGAGCTGCGCCAGCGTTTGCACGTAGGCGAGCTTGGTAATGCCGGACTCCGGCCATAAAAGCTTGTCGGGATGGGACACGCTTAATTCGTGTTCGCCGATTTGCAAAATCACGCGCTGCTTCATGTCCCTCTCCTTTGCGCAACCCGGTTTGCGTTCCCCGGGGATCTACCCCAGAATGTGCGCCGAAATCCGTCGTTTTATGTACGCTAAATGCCGATGAAGTCACGTTGCGCGGCGAAGCTGAATACAACAACAATAACGGGTTTGCGATTCGCCGGATTTGCGGCTGTTCGCCCGGCATTATTCGACGATGAGGAGAGGAACCCATGGACACCCCGCAGACCGCCCTCTCGCTGCTGCTCGTGTTCTGGACGGGATCGGCGCTGTTTGTCGCCCTTCACCCGAGAGCGTTCCGGGACTTGCTGCAAGGACAAAGACCGTTCAGGGAGCCCGAAGCCGCTTCATGCTTTCGCTACCGGATCGGAGGGCTGCTGTGCGCGCTGGCGGGATTTTTGCTGCTGCTGTGGCTTCTTTTTTGAGGGGCAGCGGACTCTTCGGCGCAAAACCGAATTTAGCCGCTAAAAACGGGAAATTCGGCGGCAATCGAAAAGAAGGCCGGCATCCCGCATCGCGCGGGGCGCCGGCCGTTTTGTCCCGGGCTGGTCAGCCCGTAAATTCTTGAACCCATTTGCCGTTGTAATAGGCAACGCCGATCGAAGTGAAGTTCGGGTTGAGAATGTTCGCTTTGTGGCCCGGGCTGTTCATCCAGGCGTTCATGACCTCTTGCGGGGTCCTTTGGCCGCTGGCGATATTTTCGCCGGCATAGTTAAAGGACACGCCGAATTTCTTCATCATATCGAACGGAGAACCGTAAGTGGGAGAAGTATGGCTGAAATAGTTATTGTCGTACATATCCTTGGCCTTGGCTTGAGCGACGGCCGTCAGCTTGCTGTCCGTCTTGAGCGCCTTCAGGCCCGCTTTGGCGCGTTCCTGATTGACCAGATTGATCACTTGGGCAGCATATTGCGACACGCCGACCGTCGAGCCGGAACCGGTATTGCTGCCGGATCCGCCGTTGTTCGATCCTTTGTTCCCGCTGCCTGCATTCGAGCCTGTTCCGCTGTTGCCGTTGTTTGCGCCGCCTTTATTCGAACCCGCATTTTCTTTGCCTGCATTCGTGTTCGAACCGTTATTGCCGCAGTCGAAAGAAGGCTTGGAAGGCAGCGTCGGCTTCGTCGTGACACCTTGCGGGATGCCTTGTTGAATTTGGTTGAGCAAGCGGTCGAGATCGATGCCGTAGCTGTTGGCCAGCTTCGATAGCGAATCGTATTCGAGCGCAAACGCGTACGTTTTCACTTGCACGTCGCTAGCTTTCGATGCCGCCGAAGCGCCGCCCGCGGGAACGGACAATGCCGCCGCCAGCGCGCCGGTAATCGCCAACATACCCCAACGTTTGAAACCTTGCTTAAACAAAAAGCATTCCTCCCTTTGTTTTGCCTGCGAGGTTAGCTGACGGGTTAGGGTCAAAGAGTACACCCTGCCGCGATAGCTTCAATTGCGGCTTCACCCCACAACAACTTGGTTCCCCCGCGCCTTGATCAAGGCTTCGGCTCTGGAACGCTTTTCATTCTATCAAGGATTCTGCGAGAATTCATTCTATAAATATTGGAATGGTAGAAGAGGAAAGAGCCTCCTTCACTTGTGTCACGTTGCACGCAAAAAACGACGCCGGTCCATGATTTTGCCCCCTGCCTAAGAATCGTGGTATATCCGAAAAGAAAATCGGGAGCGGCAAGCTGGCAGAGGCCGAAGTTGCCCAAGTTTCGCAGCGGCTGTTCGCTCGTTCATCGCAACCGCGGCGATAGCGTTACCGTGACTATAATCGCAACTCCGGTTACAATTGCAATTGCGTCCATACCGCAACTTCGGCCATTTATCGTAACCGGCATATGTAATCGCAACCGTAGCCAATGAGCAACCGCAGCTTATGCGTCGTATATTCCCATCGGTGACTACATACGTAACTCGGCAACGCGTTTATATTGGAAAAATCCAATCCTATTCGCCTTTCAGGCTCCGAAAGCCTGTCTATGTTGGATATATCCAGTCTTTTGGCCCGCAAAAGTCGAATCAGCGGGGTTCTTGGGCCGTTTCGTTGGAAAAAATACAACATACGTTCCGGAAGTGGGCGAAAGGAGCCGGTATCTTGCACAAAATCCAATATAGCCGCTCTGGGCATGTGAGGTACTGGACGGACTACATGGTGGGGTGAGCGGCGGGGTCGGCGGCCAAGAAGGGTACTGGACGGACTACATGGCGGGTGAGCGTCGGGATTGGCGGCCAAGAAGGGTACTGGACGGACTACATGGCGGGTGAGCGTAGGGGTCAGCGGCCAAGAAGGGTACTGGACGGACTACATGGCGGGGTGAGCGTCGGGGTCGGCGGCCAAGAAGGGTACTGGGCGGACTACATGGCGGTTGAGCACTGCGGCCGGGGGCAATGTAGGGTACTGGACGGACTACTTGGAGGTTGAGCACCGCGGCTGGAGGCAATGTAGAGTACTGGACGGACTACATAAGCTGGAGGCCTAACCCCCCGCCCCCGTGATAAAACCGCCCCTTCAAGGAGCGGTTTCTTTGGCTTTGCGTCCGCGCGTTGACCGGCGCTTGGGCGCGCCGGGCGCGTCGGCTTCCTTTCCCTTGTCCGGCGGAGCGGCTTTGACGGCTTCGAGGCTGGCCTGCAGAGCCGCCATCAGATCGATGACGTTGGTCTTCTCCGCCGCCGGAGCCGTCACCACATCCAGGCCTTGTCCCGCGACTTTGCGCTCGATCGCCTCCAGCATCGCGGCCCGGTAATCGTCCGTATATTTGGCGGGTTCGAACGGGGTGGACAATTGTTCGATGAGCAATTTGGCCATCGCCAGTTCCCGGTCGTTCACGTTCGCCTGCTGGGGCAAGTTGGGCACGGCTTGAACGGGCCGGATTTCATCGGGATAAAACATCGTTTCCATGCAGATGCAATTCTCGACCGCGCGGATTGCGGCCAGGCTGCTTTTGCTGCGGATGGCGACTTTGGCGATGCCGATTCGCCCCGAGTCGCGCATCGCTTCCAGCAGCAGGCTGTAAGCGCCGGCACCCGCCTGATCGGGCGACAGGTAGTACGTTTTTTGAAAATAAAGCGGATCGATCTCCTGCAGCGCGACAAAATCCAAAATCCGGATCGTTCGCGTATTTTCGGGCTTTATCGCCTCCAGTTCCTCATTTTCGAACAGCACGAACCGCCCTTTCTCGTATTCGTAGCCCCGCACGATTTCGTCCCACTCGGCCGGCCGCTCGCAGTGGGGGCAGCTGCGCGTATAGGAGATCGGGGTGCCGCACTCCTTGTGGATATAACGTAGATGGATGTCTTTGTCTTCGGTGGCCGTGAACATTTTGACCGGAACGTGCACGAGCCCGAAGCTGATGGCCCCTTTCCAGACCGTATGCATCTCGCTTACACTCCTTTGCTTTTCCGGGTATGCGTTGCTTCGCTGCCTATAGCGTCCCCTGAATGCATGAATTCAACCCGGCGCGGAGACATTAAGACAAGTTTTGAATTTCGATCCGGAGGGAGAATGACGATGGCGGAGCATCCAATTCACCGCGATTCCGATTATGAAGGCAAAGACGACTTCGACATGGACGTCGACCGGATGATCAACGAAGGGCTGGGCGGCGGTCAGGTGACCGAACACAACGGCTATATCGGAGACTCGACGACGGATACGATGGAGGAGGATAACCCTTAATGGACGCCCGGAGAGCTCAGGAAATTTACGAATCGAAAGAGACGATCGAGGTTCGTCTGGAAGGACGGCCGGTTTGGATCGAAAATGTCGATGAGGCAAACGGGATGGCGACCGTACGGGTCGGCTCGAATCCGCTGAACACGATGACCGTGTCGGTCGGCCGGCTGGAAGAAGGACGGGATTGACGGAAAGCCGCGCCGCCGGGGCGCCGGCTGCCGGGGAGCTTGCCCGCTTCCTGGCCGGGTCGGCTTTGCTTCCTCGCGGCAGCTTTCTCCGTAATTGTTTTTGAAAGCGCACTCTTGCAGTGTTATGATAAGGATGAACAGGCAATCTTATTTTAGAATGGAAGGGAGAGGGCAACATGGCATACGACGTCGTCATTATCGGCGGAGGACCTGCGGGCGCGAGCGCGGCTATTTTCACCTCCAAAGCGGGGAAAAAAACGCTGGTGATCGACAGCGATCAGAGCGTCACCCGGCGCGCTTGGATCGAGAACCATTACGGCGCCCCGGATATTTCCGGGCCGGATCTGGTCGAGACCGGCAAGCGGCAGGCGGCAAAGCACGGCGCGGAATTCGCGAAGGACAAGGCGGTCAAGCTGACCGCGGGCGACGGTGTCGTGAAGGTGGATACCGAAAGCGGCGCTTCCTACGAAGGCAAGCACGTGATCGTGGCGACCGGCATGTTCGCCGATTTGGCCGAGGCCAGCGGCATTCGGACGAAACCCGGCACGGAGCCGCGCATCAAGACGGTGATCGATGCCGACCCCGAAGGCCGGACCAGCCTCGCCAATGTCTGGGCGGCGGGAACCGTCGCAGGCGTCAGCATGCATACGATCATCACGGCGGGCGACGGCGCCAAAGTCGCGATCAATATCATCAGCGAGCTGAACGGCGAACGCTACGTCGATCATGACGTATTAAAACAAGCGTAAAAAACCGCTCTTTCCATATCGAAAAACAGGACGAAACCAGGGACTTTTGTCGCTGGTTTTTCTTTTGCCGATCTGTCCGCATATCCGGCTTTTGGGTTTGATTTTTAAACTTCGGCGTTTTAAGATTTAGGCATACATATGAATGGTGTAGGAGCTGCGCCTATGCATCATGACTTTGGACATTATTGCGACTTATTGGTGCTGTTCTCCGTGCTTGCAACTCTCGTTTATTCTCTGATTTCGTTTGACGTTTTGAACCGTTTCCTCGAACAAGGCAGAACGAACACGCGATTGCTGGCGATGGCCGCCATTGCGATGGGCTTGGCCGTATGGATCGCGCATGTCGCGGGCATGCTTGCGCTGCGGATGGATGTTGCGTCGGCCCGCTGCTCGCGGAATTTCGTCTTGTCCATCGTATTTCCGATTATCGCTTCTTTCGGAGCGTTGAAGTGTTTGACCGGACCGGCGTATCGCGGGCTGCGTATCGCGGCTGCCGGTCTGCTGACCGGTCTTGTCATTGCGCTCATGCACTTCGTCAGCATGGCCTCCTTGCAAATGCCTGTGCGCATCCATTACCGCGAGGCGTCGGTTGTCATTTCCTCCGTTCTGGCCTTCGGTTGTTCGTGGTTGTCTTTTCATGTGGCGTTCTCCGGACAAAACGGAAGCCGCATTCCGCTTCGGGCCAGAATGTTCGGAGCCGTTCTGCTGGGTTTTGCCATCGCATCCATGCATTACGTTTCGCTCGCCGGAGCCGGTCTCGTTCCGGCCGGCGGGTCCTCCGAAGGGCTGAGCATCCATATCCATCGCCACATGCTGGTTGCCGCAGGCGGTTTCGTCCTGTTCATCCTTGCCGCGGGGTGGACAAGCATGTATTTCGAAAAACGGCGCGCGCAACAGACGGCGGTCTATCATGAACGCCGGTTCCTCTCCCTGTTCGAGCACACTCCCCTAATGGCTGCCTGTTACGATCCCCATGCCCGCCGCGTCGTGCATGCCAATTCGGCGTTGAACCGCGGGCTCGGCTATACGGAGAAAGATTTGGCCGATATCGATCCGGAAAAGCTGATCAAGGACCGGAAGGAGCGATCCATGCTGTGCATCAGCGTGCAAAAGGCCCTTGGCCTTTCCGAGCCGCAGGAGGCGGAATTTCACGTGGCGAAAAAAAACGGCGAGGAACTGCTGATCAAGGTTACCCTTTTCACGTTGACGGATGACAACAAGCCGCTTTTGTATACCGTCGGAAGGGACATTACCGAGCAGAGGGCGACCGAGCTGGAACTGATTCGGGCGAGGCAGGCCGCGGAAAGCGCGAATCTGGCCAAAAGCCGGTTTCTCGCGACGATGAATCACGAGATTCGAACGCCGCTGAACGGGATTGTCGGCATTAACGAATTGCTGCAGGATTCCCCGATCAGCGACAGCCAGCGCGAGCTTCTGCAAATCCAGCAGAAGAGCAGCCACGCGCTGCTTCGCATTCTGAGCGACATTCTCGATTTTTCCCACATTGAACTCGACAGCATCAGCTTGCAGAAATCCATCTTCAGCCTCTCGGCATGCGTCGAGGACTGCATCCATTTGTTCGCGGTCAGCGCGAAGCAAAAAGGCATCCGCCTCGAGTACGCCATCGACAAGACCTTGCCCGACGCGCTTTACGGCGACCCGCTGCGGTTGAGGCAGGTTCTGGCCAATCTGCTCGGCAACGCCGTCAAATTTACGGATTACGGCTTCGTGCGCCTGGAGGCCGTGCGAGTCGGCGAAACGGATTCCCAAACCGAACGTTCAACGATGATCCGGTTTTCGGTCATCGATACCGGCATCGGCATCTCGCCGTCCCAACGCGACATGCTGTTTTTGCCGTTTTCCCAAATCGATGCGTCCTCCGCCGGCGCGTATGAAGGGGCGGGATTGGGACTTGCCGTCAGCAAAAATCTGGTCAAATTGATGGGAGGCGAGATTTGGATGGACGATAAGCGCACGGACGGAAGCTCGTTCCATATCCAGATTCCGTTTCAGACCGTTGCCGGATAGACGTTTCGGAACCGGAATCGACCCGCGCCGCTTTGCGCACCGAACGGTCTTTGCAACTTCGCGCTTGCCCCGATATAATAAGGACAATTATGGACCGGGGGTAATGCGGCACATGAGCGATCGTGAACACAGGGATTACCGCGGCGGCAACGGGACCGCCTTCGTTTGGCAGTCGCGGTCGGAAGCGGATACCGCCCGCTTTGCGGAGCGGCTCGCGCGGCTTTGCGGTCCGGGAACCGTGCTGGCTTTGGACGGGGATTTGGGAGCCGGCAAGACGAGGTTTGCGCAGGCTTTTGCAAGCGGTCTTGGCGTGCGCGATATCGTCAGCAGCCCTACTTTCACCATTATCAAAGAATACGAGGACGGCCGCCTGCCCTTTTACCATATGGACGTGTACCGGATTTCGCTGGAGGAGGCGGACGAGCTCGGGCTGGAGGAGTATTTCGAAGGCAACGGCGTGTCGCTCGTCGAATGGGCTTCGTTAATCGAGCCGTTACTGCCGCCCGAACGTCTGCACATCCGGCTGGAAGTGACCGGACCGACCTCGCGCGACGTCGTGGCCGAGCCGCGGGGCGAAAGGTATGCCGCCTGGTGCAGGGAACTCGGAATGCTTCCCGTCTAGGCGATGATTACAGGAAATTGTTGAGGAGGAGCCGTTCGAGTGAACAATCAGGAGCATCCCGCAAATGAACCGCTCACGGTGCTTGCGTTCGATACGTCGACTTCCGTGCTTGCCGCCGCGATCGTAAGAGACGGCAGCATTCTCGATTCCTCGGTGTCGTTGACGGAACGCAACCATGCCGTGCGAATCGCGACGGAGATTCAGTCGCTGCTTGCGCGAAACGGCATGTCCCGGGAAGAGATCGGCGCAATCGCCGCGGGACAAGGCCCCGGTTCCTATACGGGGGTAAGGATCGCCGTGACCGCGGCCAAGACGCTAGCATGGACGTGGAACAAGCCGCTCGTTGGCGTATCCAGTCTCGAAGCTTTGGCGCTGGGAGCCTGGATGGAGCTGCAGGCTGCGCCCGGAGCGGGGAGCGGGAACGAAGGCGCCGTCTGGATCGTCCCGCTGATGGACGGACGGCGCGGACAAGCTTATACTGCGCTGTTTGCGGCGCAGCCGGACGGGGGATGGACGCGAATCGAGGAGGACGGCATTCGCCTGTTCGGCGACTGGCTGAAGAAGCTGGCGCTTAAAGCGGCGGAGGGGGATGCCGGCGGCAAGCCGGCTTCGATTTTGTTCGTCGGCCAGACCGAACCGTTTGCGGAGGCCGTTGCGGCGGGCGCAGACGGATTGGCGGGGACGCGGCTTGACCTTTATCCGTACCGGATGCATGCCGGCGCGGTCGGCCTTTTGGCGGAGCGCCGGATTCGCGGCGGAGAGCGCGACGACGCGTTTGCTTTTGTTCCGAACTATACGCAGTTGGCGGAGGCGGAGGCCAAGCTGCTGGCGGCGCGGGAGGAGCGTGGACGTTAATGCTGGAAAACGGAAAGCGGGAGCGGGACGAGTTTCAGTTTCGCGCCATGACGCTGGAAGATATCGGAACGATCGCGCAGATCGAGCAGGAGACGTTTACCGCTCCGTGGACCGAAGATGCGTTTCGCAATGAGTTGACTTCCAACATGTTCGCCAAATATATGGTCATGGAGCGGGCCGGAACGATTGTCGGCTACGGAGGCATGTGGGTGATCGTGGACGAAGCCCATGTCACCAACATTGCGATCCGGGAGCCCTATCAAGGGCAGGGGCTGGGAAAGCGTCTGCTCCGCGAGCTGATGCGAACCGCGCACTGGTTCGGCGCGCGCCGGATGACGCTTGAAGTGCGGGTTTCGAACGAGCGGGCGCAGCGGCTGTACCGCCAGTTCGGCTTTGTCGCTTCCGGCATTCGTCCGGGATATTATTCGGACAACCGGGAGGACGCCATCATCATGTGGGCGGATTTGGTTCCGGACCTGGGCGCCGGAGAAGAAACCGCCGGAGCATCGGAAGGGGAAGCGCAATGACTCGGCCTTATCATCTGCTTGCCATAGAGACCAGCTGCGACGAGACATCCGCGGCCGTCGTGCGCAACGGACGGGAAGTGCTGTCCAATATCGTGTCCAGCCAAATCGACACGCACCGCCGCTTCGGCGGAGTCGTGCCGGAAATCGCCTCGCGCAAGCACGTGGAGAGCATCACCGTCATTTTGGAGGAAGCCGTAACGAAAGCCGGGATTTCGCTGAACGATGTCGACGCGGTCGCCGTTACGCAGGGACCGGGACTCGTCGGGGCGCTCTTGGTCGGCGTCGTCGCCGCAAAGAGCCTGGCGCTGGCGCTGGACGTGCCGCTCATCGGCACCCATCATATTGCCGGGCACATCTACGCCAACCGGCTTATCGGCGAAATTGAATACCCTGCCCTTGCGCTGGTCGTCTCCGGAGGGCATACGGAGCTTGTCCTGCTTGAGCGGGAAGGGAAATTCCGGATTGTCGGCCGAACGCGGGACGACGCCGTCGGCGAAGCGTACGACAAAGTGGCGCGGGCGCTGTCGTTCCCGTATCCGGGAGGGCCTCATGTCGACCGGCTGGCGCAGAGCGCGGAACAGGAAATCGAACTGCCGCGGGCCTGGCTGGAAGCGGACTCGTACGATTTCAGCTTCAGCGGCTTGAAATCCGCGGTGCTCGCCGAAATCAACCGGTGGAAAATGAAAGGCGAGGAACCGGCGTATGCGGCGCTCGCAAAAGGGTTTCAGGCGTCGGTCATCGACGTCGTCACGACGAAGGCGATGCGGGCGGCGGCCGAATTCGGCGTGCGCCAGATGCTGCTGTGCGGCGGCGTTGCCGCCAATAAGGGGCTGCGCAGCCGGCTGAGCGAGCTGTGCGCGAAGGCGGGCCTGCCCCTGCTGATCCCGCCGCTTTCGCTGTGCAGCGACAACGCCGCCATGATCGCCGCGGCCGCCGATTTGAAATGGCGCCGGGGCGAATTCACGCCGCTCGACATGCAGGCCGAGCCGCAGCTGTCGCTGGAGCGGTGGTCGGTCGCGACCTAAACCGCGGGGAGATGCGGCGGCGGTTTTCAATCCGAATATTCGCGGGCCGTCCGGACATCGGTTGTCCGGGCGGCTTTTGCTTTTGCACGGCCTCGCCGCAGCTGCTAGGAGCGCATAACGTTCGCTCCGGAACGCCCCGAATGACCGCCGGATTGCCGTGCATCTGCCGCACAATATTGCTCCGAACGGTCCCGGGCTGAACCGTCCCCGACCCGAACGGTCCCCGACTGAACAAGCCGATGTGTGCGCCTTTCGCCCGCTGGGCAAGATAGAACCGAACCGTAACCGGACGGGAGGAATCGGACATGGCGCGCAAGCCGGAAACGAGGCGGCGGGTGAAGCTGCACGGCTTCAACAATTTGACCAAGACGCTGAGCTTTAATATGTACGACATCTGCTACACCAAGACGAAAGAGGAACGCGAAGCCTACATCGAATATATCGACGAGCAGTACAATTCGGAGCGGCTGACCGGCATTTTGCGGACCGTCGCCGAGATCATCGGAGCGCACGTGCTCAACGTCGCCAAGCAGGATTACGTCCCCCAAGGGGCGAGCGTAACCGTGCTGATCTCGGAAGGGCCGGTCGTAGAGGCGCCCGCACCCCCAGAGCCATTGGATGCGCCGGCCGGCCCGCTTCCCGCCGCAGTTGTTATATCGCTGGACAAAAGCCACATTACCGTCCATACGTACCCCGAATACCACCCGGACGAAGGCATCAGCACGTTCCGCGCGGACATCGACGTTTCCACCTGCGGGGAAATTTCGCCGCTCAAGGCGCTTGGTTTTCTCATTCATTCCTTCGATACCGATATTATGACGATCGACTACCGGGTTCGGGGTTTTACAAGGGACATCAAAGGCCGCAAGCTGTTTATCGATCATGACATCACCTCCATTCAGAACTACATTCCCGACGAAGTAAAGGCCCAATACGACATGATCGACGTCAACGTTTATCAGGAGCATATTTTCCATACGAAGTGCAAGCTCCGCCAATTCGAGCTGGACAACTACCTGTTCGGGTACACGAAGGAGAAGCTGACCCCGGAAGAGCAGCGGAACATCGCAGCGCAATTGCGGGAAGAAATGGACGAAATTTTTTACGGCCAGAACATGAAGCGGAAACCGTAGGAGCGAAATCGGCAACGTCGGATACTCGGCAACAACCGCATCGAACGTTCGGAGAGCCGTCGGTCACTTTGGCCGCGAGCGGTTCGCAGACCGGCGCCCATCCGTGTCGCGTTCTGACCTGGCTCTTGGATGCGTTGCCTGATCGCCCATGCCGCCCGAGCAGTTCAGCTTGCCTCGCGTCGAACGCTCCTACGCGCATCCCCTCCACACGGCAACATGAGGACAGAGAATCCGCTATATCCCCTTTTCGGCTCCTAATCGTCTTCCTTTCGGACCGTAGATCCGTTAATGATGCCAGGACATCGCAAATCGCGTGTGTTTGAACCGAATAACGGAATCCGTGTCCTCGTCGCCTGGATTTTAGCCGTTTTAGGGCAAAATAACGGAAAGACAGTCAATTTTAATCAATCCTTGTTAAAAAAACGAATGTTTCCGCGCACTCCGAATAGGATAATAGAGACAACTTGTCCAGGAAAGGAGATGCGCCATGTCCGATTCGCAAGCCGGTCTGCGCCGCCGCGCGGCTGTTAAGTATCCGTTGGAGCTCAAAACGCTTGCCCTGTTCGCTTTTCTGCTGCTGCTGTCGCTGCGCAATCTGCTGGAAGCCGAGCATAAGGACGCCGTCTTTTATGGTTTCGGAAGCCTTGCCGCCATCTGCCTGTTCGGATTCATATACCTGTTTGCGAGAAGAGCGGGGGGCCGTGCGGAACTGACGATTCGTTACGGGTCGGTCGAGGTGAACGGTTTGCCGCTGACGCCGGGCGAAATCCGGGACATCCGCATGGATGGCCCGATCGTCGGCATTGTACCCAGAGGCCGCCGGGTCCCGCCCGTCCGGCTCTGCCTCGACATCCGCGATGCGAACGACCGCAAAGCTTTGATTCTGTGGGCTGCGCAGCATAACGTCCCCGTAAGGAAGGGACGATTCATGAGATGGCTCTGAGACTCGTTTACGCCGCTGAGCCCCCGGTTTTATGTTGTTCAGTTGTTCGCGGAACGGGGAAAACGGCATGCTGACTGTGCGCGCACGGATTTGGCCAAGGAATGGGACGGCGGCGGTTGGTTCGCGGCACTCGGAAGCGGACTATAAAAATTTTTGGACGATAACGAATTGACAGAACATTCAGCGGAGAATATAATAAAATCCAATTCAAAGGGAAAACGCTGGGAACAGGAGCAGTAAGGCGGTCACCCGGATTCAGAGAGCTGCGGGATGGTGCAACGCAGTGGAAGGGAAGCCTGAACTCGCCTGGGAGCGGATCGTCGGAACGATGCGCGCGGAATGCGCATCCGCGTACGGCGATACGGCTAACCCCCGTGACCGGGTGCGGCAGCGGCGATGTCATTTGCCGGCTGGCGCGTGAGGTGGACACTCGTTCTTCGTTATGCGGGGAAGGAGCGTCAACAAGAGTGGTACCGCGGAAGGCCGTCCGGCCCGCCGTCTCTTAACGGAGACGGCGGGCTTTTGTGTTTTTGCCGGCAAGACACCCGGCCTTCCGCTTTCAATACGAATAGGTACCAACGCGATGATCGGGAGCAGTAGGAAACCGCCCTGGTTGCAGAGAGCTGCGGGAAGGTGCGACGCAGACGAAGGGATTCCGAACTCGCCCGGGAGCGGAACGGCGGAACGCAGGCCCAATTGGCCGCGCTTGTACGCCGTTACGGCTGGCCCCCGATACAGGGCGCTCGCCGAAATCCGGCCGTTCGGAAGGTCGGATTCGGCGCATGAGGGGGAGCGCGGCTTGCCGTCCGAACGGCAGCGGCTCCAAGCGGAGTGGTACCGCGGCGGCTGATCGGCCCGTCGTCTCTTGCAGGAGACGGCGGGCTTTTTGCCGTTTCCGCCCAATGATGGGCGGCACCGCGCCGACGAGCGGGCTGCACCTTGAAGCGGCGGAACCGAGCGGTAATCCGTTGGTTGACGGTTTTCAATCTTTACGAATCCATTCGATCGGGAGGCGTTCCATATGAAGAAGAAAATCAACATTTTCGATACGACCTTGCGCGACGGGGAGCAGGCGCCGGGAGCGTCGCTGCGGCCCGAGCAAAAGATTATGATCGCGCGGCAGTTGGCCCGCCTGGGCGTCGATACGATCGAGCCGGGCTTCGCCATCTCGAGCCCCGGGGAGTTTCAGGCGATTCAGCAAATTTCGCGCGAGCTGCAGGACGTCGAAATATGCGGGTTCGCCCGCTGCGTGAAGGCGGACATCGACGCCGCCGTCGCCGCCACGCGGGATGCGGCCCGCCGCCGGCTCCATCTGTTCGTCTCGGCTTCGCAGATTCATCTGCAGCACCAACTGCGCAAGACGGAGGACCAAGTGATCGATTTGATGCGGGAAATGATCGCTTACGGCAAGCAGTTTGTCGAGCAGATCGAATTTTCGCCGATGGACGCTTCGCGCGCGAGCGAAGAATTTCTGTACCGGATGGTCGAGACGGCGATCGAGGAAGGCGCGACGATCATCAACATCCCCGACACGATGGGGTATGCGCTGCCGGAGGAGTTCGGCCCGCTGTTTGCGCGAATCCGGCAAAACGTTCGCGGCGGGGACAAGGTCGTATACAGCGCCCATTGCCACAACGATTTGGGACTGGCGGTAGCCAACAGTCTGGCGGCCACCCGCCACGGCGTCACGCAAGTCGAAGTCAGCGTCAACGGCGTCGGCGAGCGGGCGGGCAACTGTTCGCTCGAGGAGCTGGTCATGGCCATCGAGACGCGCAGCGATGCGCTCGGGGTCGAAACCAACATCCGCACCTCGGAAATATTCGAGACGTCCCGCATGGTCAGCCGCGCGATGCATTTTCCGATCGCGTACAACAAGCCGATCGTCGGGCGCAACGCCTTTCAGCACGAATCCGGCATTCACCAGGACGGCTTGCTGAAAAACCGGAACACCTACGAAATCATGGACCCGGAAGCGATGGGCATTCCGCGCAGCATGATCGTTCTGGGCAAGCATTCCGGCCGCCATGCGATCAAGCACCGCGCGTCGGAGTATGGAATTACGCTTGAGGACCGCGAGCTGGACGAGGTGTACAACCGGTTCAAGGTCAAGGCGGACGAGACGAAAATCGTCACGGACGACGTGCTGCTGCAATTGATCGGAGAGTCGACCGAGCAGGCGATCGAGCCGTACGCGTTGACGGAATTGCAGGTGCTCGCCGGCTCGAACCGTTCACGCATCGCATCCGTTACGATCCGGACCGCGGAAGACAATGCCGAGCGAACGTACACGGGGGCGGGCGAAGGGCCGCTCGAAGCGGTGATCGGCTGCATCCGCGAAGCGATGCCGGTCGACGCGCGGTTCGAGGATTTGGAGCTGCATTCGTTGTCGACCGGGGAGGACGCGTTCGGGGAGGCCGTTGTCACGGTCGTATGCCAGGGCAAACGTTATCGCGGCACGGCGATTCATCGCGACATTATTTTCGCCGCGGCCCGGGCGTACGTATCGGCCTGCAACAGCGCCATTATGGCGGTCAGGTTAAATCAAGAGGGCAAGCAGGCGGCCGGTCAATAACGCCGAAAAACGGAATTGAACAAGTTGTGGACAAGGTTATCCACAACCCATGTGTATAGTGTGGGTAAAGCTGTGAATCCGTTGGGGGAGTTGAACTTCAAAAATTATGAAAAGGGGATGAGTTTTTCACAACCCTGTTGTGGATAATGTGGACAGTGTGGATATAAACAGCCGGAGTTGATCTGACGTTAACGATCCTTTAACAGAAAGATTGATATACAGCCAAAAAAACCGGGCGGCGTTCTCCGCTTCCCGGTTTTTTGATTCGCATTTCGATTGTGGATAACCTGTTGGCCGCTTCCGCTACTTTTCGTCGGGCGCTTTCGGCGGAAACAGCCGTTCCGTCTCCTCGAGCAAACGGCGGATTTCTTCCTCGCCCAAGCTGCCTTCGCGGCGAAAGGCAAGCAGCTTCTCCTTCAGCGCGGCGGCCGCTTCTTCGTAGGCGGCAATATCAGGGGCGGCTCCGTTCGGATCGTACCAGACATAGCCGCCTTCGCTGCCGTTCCGCAAATACGGAGCCTGCCATTCATCCGGATAGCGGTAAAACGGGGAGCCCAGCGCAAAGGAGATGACTTCGTCGTGCTCGAGCGGCAGCAGATGATGATATTCCTCCTCCGCCGCTCCCGCCGTCAAATTCAGGTGCCGGACGGCGTAGTGGAGGAAATACTCTCCGGTTGAGGAATCTTTTACCAGGCGATACAGTTCGTTTTCATCCCGATAAAGCACTTTCACTTCTTCCAACCGCTGCCGGAGCCATTCTTCCTTAACGAACCGGAGCTGCGCCAGCGGCAGCGGCGATTCCTGAGGCTCTTTTGGACCCGATGCCATCGCGTTTCTCCTTTCCGCCTAACGCGGTTTATTCCACGAGCGCTTCCCAAGCCGCATAAGCCGCTTCCAGTTCCTTGCGGAGCCGCTCGACGGCCGTCTGCAGTTCTTTTAGTTTCACGTAATCGGTAAAGACGTCTTCCGAGGCCATTTCTTCCTCGACTGCGGCGATTTCGCTTTCAAGCCGTTCGATTTCCGCCTCGGCCTGCTCGCGTTTGCGCTGCCGGGCCCTTTCTTCGCGTTTTGCCCGTTTTTCCGCTTCGTAATCGTTGGCGGCCTTTTCGGCGTCCGCGGCCGGTGCGGGCTTTTCCGTCGGTTGGCCCCACTCTTCCATCTCCTGCTGCTTCCCGATCATATCGTCGTAATTGCCCAGGAAATGACGAACGCCGTCCGCATGCAGGTCGAGGATGCGGTCCGCCAGCCGATTGATGAAGTAGCGGTCGTGCGAAACGAACAGCAGCGTGCCTTCGTATTCCTCGAGCGCCGCCTCCAGCACTTCGCGGCTCCACAGATCAAGATGGTTGGTCGGTTCGTCCAGGACGAGTACGTTCGCTTTGCGCAGCATCAGCTTGGATAGCGCGACCCTCGCTTTTTCGCCGCCGCTGAGCGAGCCTATCGTCTTCTTGACGTCGTCGCCGCTGAACAGAAAATTGCCGAGCACGGTGCGAATTTCCGCTTCCGGAAGCTGCGGATACGAGCTCCACACTTCCTCCAGCACCGTATTCGCCGGATTGAGCTGGCGCTGCTCCTGGTCGTAGTAGCCGAGCATGACGCCGGTGCCCCAGCGGATGCTCCCTTCCCTTAGCTCAAGCTCGCCGACCAGCGCCCGCAGCAGCGTCGACTTGCCCACGCCGTTCGGGCCGAGAATCGCGATCCGCTCGCCTCGCTTGACTTCAAAAGACACATGGCGGAACAGCGGGCTCAGCCCCGCCGCAGGGGCGGCCGACGCATCGGCGACCTGCAGCACGTCTTTGCCGGTCCGCCGCTCTGTTGTAAAGGAGAAGCTCGCCTGCTTCAGGTGTCCGGGCTTCTCAAGCCGCTCGATCCGCTCCATCGCATTGCGCCGGCTTTGCGCGCGCCGCGCCGTCGAAGCCCGAGCCAGATTGCGCTGGATGAAATCTTCCATTCGTTGCAGCTCTTTGCGCTGCTGCTCGTACAGCTTGACGCGCTGGGCAAATTCGGCCTCTTTCAGCTCCATAAAACGGGTATAATTGCCGGTATATCGGGTGGCCGAATGGCGCTCGATTTCAATGATGGACGTGACGGTCGCATCCAGGAAGTAGCGGTCGTGGGAGACGATCACCATCGCTCCGGCGTACGTTCGGAGGTACTGCTCCAGCCAGCTCAGCGTTTTGATGTCGAGGTGGTTGGTCGGCTCGTCGAGCAGCAGAAGGTCGGGCTGCACAACAAGCAGCCGCGCCAGCGCAAGGCGCGTGCGCTGTCCTCCGCTAAGCGCGGATACGGGGGTATCCGGCGCGAAGTCGCCGAAGCCCATGCCGTGCAAAACGCTGCGGATGCGGTTGTTCATCTCGAAGCCGCCCGCTTCGCGAAACCGGTCGCTCAGGTCGGCGTATTGGCCGAGCAGCGCCTCGTAACGGGCGGCATCTTCCTGTTCGGCCGGATCGGAAATGCGCATCTCCAACCTCCGAAGCTCCTCTTCCTGTTTCAGCAGGGGGCCGAACGCGGACGACATGACTTGCTGCAGCGTCATTTGCCCGTCGAAGCCGCTGTTCTGGGCCAAATAGCCGATCCTGATCTCCCGCGGCTTGGACACGGAACCCGCATCGGGGGCCGTCTCTCCGGCCAAAATGCGCAAAAAAGTCGATTTGCCCGCGCCGTTCACGCCCACGAGCCCGATCCGGTCGCGTTCGTTAATTTGAATCGCCACCCCGTCCAGGACGGGCGTAGCTCCGTAATACTTGGTTATGCCTGATGCTTGCAAAAGCAAGAGGAATCCCTCCGACTCGTCGTTTCATGCAGTATGGCTCCTTACAAGTTTAGCGTAAATCGGCAGGAACGTCCAAGCGCAGGTTGGAGATGAACGTTATGTGTGGAAGCGTTTGCCAAAAACCGGAGGGAGCAGCGGAATTCTTTTTTCGCTCGACACAGAATTACAATGCCTATCCAAAATATTTGTTATATTTGGGCTGTTTTTTCATATGCCGTCCGCCCAAGCCGCTTTGATGGAGAACGATGGGATTAAGCTGAAACTGAACCATTCGTACTTGCTTTATTCGTCGCAGCAGATGCCGTACGCCGACGCCAACGGCGGAACCTTGGTGCCGCTTCGGTTGGTCGGCGATTTGATGGGGGCTTCCGTGAATTGGGACCGGAAAGAGCAAAAAGCGATTGTCGCGGTCGAAGATGAAACGATAGTATTATTTATAGGTAAGGATACGGCGCTCGTGAATAATCAACAAGTAAAGCTGGACACGAAGCCCGTCGTCCAAAACGAAACGGCGATGGTTCCCCTTCGGTTCCTATCTGAAGTGCTAAAGATCAATATTCGGTATATAAAGGATGGCAACATCGTCGAGTTACAGGATGAGAGGCTGTTAAAAGTGAATGTCATCGACCGGATGGAAAATGAAGACCAAGGCTTCGACGGAATCATTGTGCCCATCCGGCTTACTTACAAGGAATTCAAGCATTCGGACGAAAACAAGTTAATCGTGACGGTTCTAAACCGTTCTAACGAGGATATTTTGCCCGGAGAAACGTTTACGTATGAAATCCCGCTGCAATCCCTGGACGAGACGGCGAGCGGCAAATTGCATTATATTCTTTGCAATTACTTCAAAACGACTCATAACGAATAGATTTCCATCCGACTTCAATCGCAGATTTTTTGCCTTCGGCCAGCCGGCGGGCGTCATCGTCCGATAAGGGTTGGCATTTGGCGAAAAGGGCGAAATAATGATAAACTGAAGCTAACTTTAAACAGTTTTGCCAAGCTGTTTTCCGCAGGAGATGACTTCTCGCGATGACGACCGACAAGCAACGCTGGCGGGAACGGATCCGAAGCGCAAGAGACGCCCTTCCGGCCCGGGAGCGAATCGAAAAGTCGCGGCAAATCGGCCGGATCGTCGCCGGCCGGCTTCTTCTTCCGATGGAGCAAAAGCTCGGCCGTCCGCTGACGGTATGCCTGTACGGCGCATTCCGCTCCGAAGCCGATCCGGCATGGCTTGCGGACTGGTGTTGGGCGCGCGGCCACCGGATCGCGGCTCCGCGCGTGCGCGAAGACGGCGGCGGGCTGGAGCTGCGCCTGGTCGCTTCGCCGGCGGATTGGCGGGCCGGCAAATGGGGCGTTCCGGAACCGAACCCGGAGCGAACCCGGACGTACGGCGAGCAAGATACGCTCGATGTCGTGCTCGTGCCGGGACTTGCGTTCGACCGGCAGGGCGGACGACTCGGGTACGGCGGCGGCTATTACGACCGTTTGTTCGTCGCAAAGCAATCGGCCGGCCACACCTCGCTTTGGATCGGCTTCGCGTTCGAGCTGCAGACGGTGGAGGAGCCGCTGCCGAGAGAGCCGCACGATCTCGTGCTGGACGGACTGGCAACGGAGAACGGATTGATCCGGTTTGAAGGGAGGGAAGCGGATGAGTCCGGACGGAGATCGGTTGACTCATTTTAACGAGCAGGGCAGGGCCGTCATGGTGGACGTCTCCGACAAGCCCGTTACGGCCCGCACGGCCCGGGCCGAGACCCGCATCGCGATGGCGCCGGAGACGCTGAGGCGGATTCGCGAAGGCTCCGTCGCCAAGGGCGATGTGCTGGCCGTGGCGCAGGTCGCCGGCATTCAAGCGGCGAAGCGGACGTCGGATTGGATTCCGATGTGTCACCCGCTGCCGCTGACGGGCGTCAACCTGACGTTTTCGGATAACGGGACGGACACGCTTTTTATTGCGGCCGAGGTGAAAACGACGGGCAAAACCGGCGTCGAAATGGAGGCTTTGACCGCCGTTTCCGCAGCCGCTTTAACCGTTTACGATATGTGCAAGGCGCTGCAGAAGGATATGGTGATCGGACCGACCCGGCTCGTCTTCAAGACCGGCGGCAAAAGCGGCGATTATTACGCGGACGAATGTCGGCCGGCCGAAAACCCGGCATCCGATTAGCGCCGCCGCTTCGGACGCGATCGGGAGCGCGCCGCCAAAGGTTCCGGACAGGCCGGCATCAAAGACAGAACGGGTGAGCGGAGGGGAGAGAAGGACATGCGTTGGAAAGTGGCCTTGCTGACGGCAAGCGACAAAGGCTCGCGAGGCGAAAGGGAAGATACGAGCGCACAGGTCATCCGCGAGCTGGTGGAAGAGGAATTGGGCGGGGAAATCGTCGATTACCGGATCGTGCCCGACGAGCAGGACGAAATTCGCGCCGCGCTCATTGAAATGGCGGATTATTTTCAGGCCGACCTCGTTTTCACCATGGGAGGCATCGGGCTTGGACTGAGGGACGTCACGCCCGAGGCGACGTTGAAGGTGTCCGATCGCGTCGTTCCGGGGATGGCCGAAGCGATGCGCGCCTCGGCGATGAGCTGGACGCGGCGGGCGATGCTGTTTCGCGGCGTCTGCGCCATCCGGGGCCAGACGCTCATCATCAACCTGCCGAGCGAACCGAAAGCCGTCCACAAGCTGTTCATGGGGATTATCGATCAGCTCCCGTACGCCTTGCATCAGGTCAAGGGGCTGAGAGGGGAGCTTGAAGAATGACGCAACAACCGGAAGGCGCTTCTGAACCTCATATCCGGCGAGCCGGCAGCTCGTCGGTATTGCGCGAAGTCAAGGTCGAAGACGCGGTCGGAATGCTGCTGGCCCACGACTTGACCCAAATTTTGCCCGGCGCGTTCAAGGGACGGCTTTTTCGGAAAGGACACCGGGTCGTTCCCGAAGACATTCCGAAGCTGAAGGATATCGGCAAAGAACATCTGTACGTCATGGAGCTGGGCGCGGGAGATCTGCACGAGGACGACGCGGCGCTGCGCATGGCCGCGGCATTGGCGGGCGATCGGATCCGTTACGGCGAGCCGCATGAAGGCAAGGTTACGCTCAAGTCGGCCATTACGGGGCTTGCTTCGGTAGCGAAGGAGGTCGTGAACGCGATTAACGGGCTGGGCGACATTGCGCTCGCGACGGTGGCAACCCATACGGTCGTGCGCGAGGGCGAAGCGGTGGCCGCGACGCGCGCCATCCCGCTCATCGTGCCCGAAGCGAAGGTGGCCGAGGTCGAGCGAATAGCCGCGCGCTACCGGGAGCGCAACGCAGGGGCTTCCCCGGTTGACGTCCGTCCGCTGCGCAAGCTTCGGGCCGGGCTTCTCACCACCGGCAGCGAGGTCTACTCCGGACGCATCGCCGACAAATTCGGCCCCGTGGTGACCGCCAAGCTGGCGGCGCTCGGATCGGAAGTCGCCGAACAGCGCTTCGCGCCCGACGACCGACAAACAATTGTCAACGAAATTCACTATTTCCTTCGGCAAGGGTATGATATGATACTCGTGACCGGAGGCATGTCCGTCGATCCGGACGACCGCACACCGGGGGCGATTGCGGATGCCGGCGCGGACATCGTGAGCTACGGCACGCCGATGCTGCCGGGTTCGATGCTGCTGTTCGGCTATTTGCGGGATGTGCCGATTTTCGGCTTGCCGGGCTGCGTCATGCATGACCCGTATACCTCGTTCGACGTTCTTTTGCCTCGCGTGCTTGCCGGTGATAGAATTGTCAAAGAAGATATTGTCGCAATGGGGTACGGCGGTTTGCACCGCTGCTGATCGCGAACGGCCGCCCTTTAAGACATGCAAGATCATTTGATTTCAAACAAGGAGGCTTTTGGATGTCTGGCATCGGCGCTACAGGAATGATTTTGCTCGTGGTGGTCGCGCTTCTGCTGTTCGGTCCCAACAAGCTGCCGGAATTGGGCAGAGCGGTAGGCCGCACGCTGCGGGAATTCAAGCGGGGCGCGAACGATATCATGGAAGATAATCCGTCCCGCCGCATCGAAGTCGGCGCTTCGGAAGGGGAAACGCAAGCGAAGCCGGAGCAGCCGAAGGCGGAAAGGCGACTGCCGGAATAATATGACGAAACGGAACGAACGAACCGACTCTCCCGGGGAATTTCCAGCGGGCGAAGGCTGGATGCCTCTTTTGGAGCATATCGGCGAACTGAGAAGACGCGTCATTTACGTCCTGATCGTGTTTGTTCTCGGATTGGTCGGCGGTTTGTTCTGCGCCAAGCCGCTGTTCGACTATCTCGTGGCGGCGGCTCCGACGGAGAGGATCGATCTGCACACCTTCTCGCCCTGGGACGCGATCGGCTTATACATGAAATTCGCTTTCGTCGTCTCCTTTGTCGTGGTTATCCCTTTTGCCATGGTTCAAATGTGGCTGTTCGTCCGTCCGGCGCTTCACCCGCAGGAACAAAAAGCCGCGCTCCGGTATGTGCCGGGGGCTCTTGTCATGCTTGTCGCCGGCATTCTTTTCGGCTATTACGTCGTTTTCCCGATGGCTTATTCCTTTACGGAGAAGATGACGGAAACGTTGGGACTCGAGCAGACTTACGGAGCCGCGCAATATTTCTCCTTCCTGTTTAATATCGTGCTGCCGCTCGCCGTTTTGTTCGAGCTTCCGCTTTTGATTTTGTTTTTGACCCGGCTGGGCATTCTGAACCCGCAGTTTCTGAAGAAGTTCCGCCGGCTGGCCTGGTTTGTCATGGTCTTCGTCGGGACGGTCATCACGCCGCCGGACGTGATCTCGGATTTGCTGGTGGCCGTGCCGCTCATCGTGCTGTACGAACTGAGCATTCTGCTGTCCTCCGCCGCTTATCGGAAAAAGCTGGCGCGGCAGCAGGAATGGGAGGAACAATGGGAGCGCGAGGCGGCAAGCGGAGCGGGGACGGCCGGTTCGAAAACGTGAATCGTCTCCCGAGTCGAGAGGGGTTGCCCTTCTCGGCTTTTTTGTACGGCTGGCTCGTTAACAGACAAACATCCCAAACGCTCTTGTCGAGCATGGGATGAGCCTTATTGAACGGCGGTTGGATAATGCCCCCTGCCCCAAGAATCGCGCTGTACCCGAAAGGAGAATCGAAAACGGCAAGCCGGCAGCGGCCGCAGTTGTTCAAGAGCACGCGGCGGCTGTTCGTTCATCGCAACCGGTCGCTGTATAGCCACCGCGGCTATAATCGCAATTCCAGCCATATCGTTACCGCGGCTATAATCGCAACTGCCCCTATACCGCAACTGCCCCTATACCGCAACTTCGGCCATTTATCGCAACCACGGCCATAGAGCCTCCGTAACCTATGAGCATCCGCAGCCTGTGCGTTTATATCCCCATCGGGACTAAATAGCAACCCAGCTACGCGTCTAATTGGAAAAATCCAACCAAATACGCCGTTCAGGCGCCGAAAGCCGGTATATGTTGGATATATCCAGTTTTTTGGCCCGCAGAAGCCGCATCCGCAAAGCTCTCGGGCCGTTTCATTGGGGAAAATACAACATACATTCCGAAAATGGGCGAAATTCGCCGGTATCCTGCACAAAATCCAATATAGCCGCTCGGGGCCATGTGAGGTAGTGAACGGACTGCTTGGCGCGTTAGCAGTGGCGGTGGCGGTAAAGAGAGGTACTGGACGGACTACATGAAGGGTGAACGGCGAGACTGACGGCAAAGAAGGGTACTGAGCGGACTACATGAAGGGTGTGCGTCAAGTCTGGCGGCAAAGAAGGGTACTGGACGGACTACATGAAGGGTGAGCGTCAAGTCTGGCGGCAAAGAAGGGTACTGAGCGGACTACATGAAGGGTGAACGGCGAGACTGACGGCAAAGAAGGGTACTGGACGGACTACATGAAGGGTGTGCGTCAAGTCTGGCGGCAAAGAAGGGTACTGGACGGACTACATGAAGGGTGAGCGTCAAGACTGACGGCAAAGAAGGGTACTGAGCGGACTACATGAAGGGTGAGCGGCAAGACTAACGGCAAAGAAGGGTACTGAGCGGACTACATGCCGTTTGATGGCGGGGCCGCTGGTTCGCCGTTTTTTTGCGTGAACTATTGCGCTTCCTTGCCCGGATTCTCCCCGCTTTCCTTTCCGATGAACGATCTCGGCTCCTTTCCATGAAAATGCGTTTTATGACGAAAAATGACAGCATTTGCTGTTTCCCGATGTTCTTTGCGACAAATTTATGGTAAACTGGTAGCACAATCGCCTGGAAGCGATTACATATTTTAGGGCCATCGTTATATTTTTTCGCGGGACGGAAGGGAAGGAGTCGAGTTTATGAGAAGTGCGGGCATCGGACTGGGAAAAAAGTTGGGGATTTTCGGAGGCGTCGCTGCCGTGCTGCAGGCGGCCGCTTTGGCGTTGATGCTTCTCGGCATGGACTGGGCGAAGGATAAACTGCTGTTCTTCGGGGTCGTCGCCATCGAAGCGGTGCTTTTCATCGCCTTGGGATACGCGATCGTGTATCTGAACCGGTCCGTCGTCGAACCGATCGGCCGCGTAACGTCCGCTTTGAAGGATATCGCCGGTTCGGGCGGCGACCTGACCCGCCGGATCGACTTCCGGTCGCAGGATGAGGTGGGCGATTTGGCCCAGGCGGCGAACGATATGCTGAGCGGCCTGCAGAAGATGATGCGCGAGCTGCGAGACAGCACAGCGGAGCTTGCGGCCGCGGCGGTGCTGCTGCAGCAGGGCGCGGACGAGAACGCCAAAGTCAGCGCGGAAGTCACGCGCGCGGTCGAGCGCGTCGCAAGCGGTTCGGAGACGCAGGTGACGCAGTCGCAACACATTTCCGCCGTCATGCTCGAGACGATGGACGGCCTTCATCAGGTGGCGGAGACGACAACCGGCGTGTCGGACACGGCCATGTCCGCGCGCAACCGGGCGGAGAGCGGTTCCGCGCTGCTGCAAAAAGCGGCGGCCGACGTGGTCGAGGTCGAGTCCGCTTTCCGGTCTTTGCTGGAAACGGTCCGGCGATTGAACCAGCAGTCCTCCCAGGTGCTGGAAGTCATCGGTTACATATCGGAAGTCTCCAACCAGACGCACCTGCTGGCGCTTAACGCCGCCATCGAAGCGGCGAGAGCCGGCGAACACGGACGCGGCTTTGCCGTCGTCGCCCAGGAAATCCGCAAGCTGGCCGACCAGACGCAGCAATCGGCCGTTCAGATCGGCAGCACGCTGGAGACGATGTCGGACGACATCGGCGCTTTGGCCGGAATGTTCGAGCAGAGCGCGGAGCAGGTCTACGGCGCCGTAACCGGCATGCGCACGGCGGAGGAAGCGTTCCGCGAAATCGTGGACGAAGTGAGCAAATTCAGCGGAAATATCATCGAAGCGGCTGCGGCCGTGGAGCAGATGTCGGCAGGAAGCCAGGCCGTGCTGAAGTCCATTCAGGATATTACGCAGATTACGGAGGAGACGGCCTCCTTCTCCCAGCAGATGTCCGCCATGACGGAGCAGCAGTTGTCCTCGACGGAGGAGATGGCCCGGACGGCCCGCAATCTGAGCGCAATGGCATCGCGCCTGAAAGGAATGACCGGGAATTACCGCGTCTGAATGAACACAGAAAGATGGGGAAATAATTGATGTCGTACCTATGCGCCGTTCCGCTGCCGGGACGGCGCTCTTTTCAGGTTTCCGCCACATGCGGCCGGAGACCCGTTTTTGCCGGCCAATTTTAACGGAAAAGGACTTGAAAAGCACTCCCAAAATCAGTATCATAATAATTGTCTGTTAGCACTTTAGACAATCGAGTGCTAACAAGAACATGAAAAATACAAATCAAGCTTTGTTCTAAAGGAGGCTATTTTCATGATCAAACCTTTGGGCGATCGCGTACTTGTCGAGCCGAGTGCCAAAGAAGAGAAAACCGCTAGCGGCATCGTTCTGCCGGACACGGCGAAGGAAAAACCGCAAGAAGGAACGGTCGTCGCGGTGGGAAGCGGCGCTTTGAACAAGGACGGCCAGCGCATTGCTCTCGAAGTGAAAGTCGGCGACCGGGTGCTGTTCTCCAAGTATGCCGGCACCGAGATCAAGTATGAGGGCAAAGAGTATTTGATTATGAAAGAAAGCGACATCCACGCCATCGTCGGCTAATGGGCCGCGGGGGCGCGATATACCCACATAAACAACGTTTTTTGAATACGTACGATCAAGGATATTTTGAGGAGGGTTTTGAAGAATGGCTAAAGAGATTAAATTTAGCGAAGACGCTCGCCGCGCCATGCTCCGCGGCGTGGACGCATTGGCGAATGCCGTAAAAGTAACGCTCGGACCGAAAGGCCGCAACGTCGTTCTGGAGAAAAAATTCGGTTCTCCGCTCATCACGAATGACGGCGTGACGATCGCGAAAGAAATCGAACTGGAAGACGCGTTCGAAAACATGGGCGCTCAACTGGTGAAAGAAGTCGCGACGAAAACCAACGACGTCGCCGGCGACGGTACGACGACCGCTACGGTTCTGGCTCAAGCGATGATCCGCGAAGGCCTGAAAAACGTTACGGCAGGCGCCAACCCGATGGTCGTGCGCAAAGGTATTGACAAAGCCGTTCGCACAGCCGTCGAAGAGCTGAAGAAAATCTCCAAGCAAGTCGGCAGCAGCACCGACATCGCGCAAGTAGCCGCTATCTCCGCCGCTGACGAAGAAGTCGGCCAACTGATCGCGGACGCGATGGACAAGGTGGGCAAAGACGGCGTCATCACCGTCGAAGAATCCAAAGGCTTCCTGACGGAACTGGAAGTTGTCGAAGGGATGCAGTTCGACCGCGGTTACGTGTCGCCGTACATGATCACCGACACGGACAAAATGGAAGCTGTCCTCGACAATCCTTACATCCTGATCACCGACAAGAAAATCTCCAACATTCAAGAGATCCTGCCGATCCTCGAGAAAGTTGTACAATCCGGCAAACCGATGCTCATCATCGCGGAAGACGTGGAAGGCGAAGCGCAAGCTACGCTCGTCGTCAACCGTCTGCGCGGTACGTTCACCTGCGTAGCTGTTAAAGCTCCGGGCTTCGGCGACCGCCGCAAAGCGATGCTGCAAGACATCGCGGCGCTGACGGGCGGCCAAGTCATCACCGAAGAACTGGGTCTCGAACTGAAATCCACGACCCTGCAACAACTCGGTACGGCTCGCCAAGTTCGCGTCAACAAAGAAAACACGATCATCGTGGACGGCGCAGGCAATCCGGAAGACATCAAAGCTCGCGTCAACCAAATCAAGGCGCAAATCGAAGAAACGACTTCCGACTTCGACCGCGAAAAACTGCAAGAACGTCTGGCGAAACTGGCCGGCGGCGTAGCGGTTATCAAAGTCGGCGCTGCAACCGAAACCGAACTGAAAGAACGCAAACTCCGCATCGAAGACGCTCTGAACGCAACCCGCGCTGCGGTTGAAGAAGGTATCGTTTCCGGTGGCGGTACTGCGCTCGTGAACGTATACAACGCTGTTGCCGCAATCGAAGCGGAAGGCGACGAAAAGACCGGCGTGAACATCGTCCTGCGCGCGCTGGAAGAGCCGATCCGCACGATCGCTGCGAACGCGGGTCAAGAAGGCTCCGTCATCGTCGAACGCCTGAAAAAGGAAAAAGTCGGCATCGGCTACAACGCGGCTACCGGCGAATGGGTGAACATGTTCGAAGCCGGCATCATCGACCCGGTAAAAGTTACCCGTACCGCGCTGCAAAACGCCGCTTCCGTTGCGTCCATGTTCCTGACGACCGAAGCGGTTGTCGCCGACAAGCCGGAGAAGGAAAAAGCTTCGGCAGGCGGCGCAGGCATGGGCGGCATGGACATGATGTGATAACCGGCTAAGCCGGAAAGAAGGCTCCCCTTTCGGGGGGCCTTTTTGTTTTTCCGGCAGGGTCCGTCAAGCCTGCGGCGGCGGTTCCTTCGGCGCGGGGGAAAGAAGCGAGAGAAAACAAATTGTCGCATTTTTATAGTCGGAATGGCGTGAAAATGCATTTATATAATGCAAACTCATATGATATCTTCTCCTTGTGTCGTATATTTAAAGTGAGGGGCGAGGCGGATGATTCGGGTAGGCATGTTAAGCTACTGGCATGTGCACGCGGAGGATTACACGAGACAGGTGCTGGACCATCCCGACACGGAAATTGCCGCTGTCTGGGACGAACGGCAGGAGCGGGGACGGGAGAAGGCGGCCAAGTACAATGTTCCTTTTTATGAATCGCTTGATGACCTGCTGGCGCGCAAGGACATTGACGCCGTTGTCGTGGATGCGCCGACCCATCTCCACCGGGACGTGATGGTAAAGGCAGCCAAGGCAGGCAAACATATTTTTACGGAAAAAGTGCTCGCGCCGACGCTGAAGGAAGCCGGCGAAATTTTGGCGGCGGTCAAAGAAGCGGGAGTCAAGCTGACGGTTTCCCTGCCCCGGCTGTATGACGGCTATACGCAGGCGATTGCCGGCGTGCTGGCGGAAGGCGCGCTCGGCAAGCTGACGTTGGCCAGAGTTCGTCTGTCGCACAACGGGGCGATCGCGAACTGGCTGCCCGAGCATTTCTATTCCAAGGAACAATGTGTGGGCGGCGCGCTGATCGATCTCGGCTGCCACCCGATGTACCTGGTGCGGCTGTTTCTCGGGCTTCCGGATGCGGTGACGTCCGGCTTCGGCTTTGTGACGGGGCGCGAGGTCGAGGACAATGCTGTAAGCGTTTTACAATACAAGGACGGAGCGCTTGGCATCGTGGAAGCGGGCTTTGTCAACAGCCATTCGCCGTTTTCCATCGAAGTGCACGGCACCGAGGGCACGCTGCTGTTCGGCTTCCCGGAGGAGAAGCTGCTTGTGCGCAGCAACCGCAAAGGCGAAGGCTGGCATGAGGTGCCGCTCGGCAAGCCGCTTCCTTCCGCGTTCAGCCAATGGGTAGAACATATTCAAAAAGGGACGGAAGCAACGGAAAATGTGGCGCTCGCCCTCGATCTGACGAAGCTGATGGAAGCGTCGAACCGTTCGTACGAAGAGCGGCGCCAGATTCGGCTCGAGGAGCTGGAAAGCTAAGCGGCCAAGCATTTGCATTGGAAAAAAGGACTGGAGGGGGAAGGCATGCAGACGGAAGAACGTTCGAACGCGCACGAACGGAAGGCGGCGGCGGTTTCGTTTCCCTATGCGCGAATGGCGGAAAAACGCTACGGGATGGACCGGCTCGATTTGCAGTTCCGCTGGGGGCGGTTCGGCATTCGCGTGCTGCGCTGCCATCTGGCTTCTTTTCCCCCGGGCCACCTGATCCCGATGCATAAGCATTCCGAATTCGAGTTTCATTTTATTCCCAAAGGCAAGGGGACGGTTGTAATCGACGGCACCGTTTACGAGCTGCGCGAGGGGATGTTTTACTTGACCGGGCCGGACGTGATGCACGAGCAGCAGTCGGACGAAGACGACCCGATGCATGAGTTGTGCCTGCATTGCGAGATCGTGCCGCTCGCCGGGGCGGCGCCGGACGGATGGGGAGACGAGCTGGAAGCGAGAGAGGCCGAGGAATGCGTCCGTCTGCTGCAGACGATGCCGAGCTATCCCGTGCCCGACCGCTACCAGGCCATGCCGGGATTTCTGGAGGCGTATCGCACCTGGGAAAACCAGGGAACCGGATTTTACACGACGATGAAGCAGATCATCATTCAAATTTTGCTGAGATCGTCGCGGGTGTTCGCCCAGCCGGACGAGGCCGCGCGTTTTCCCGTGCGGGACATGAACGGACACCGCTTCCGGCTCGCAACGCAGTACATCGAGGACAATGCCGACCGTCCGATCGCGCTGGAGGAAGTGGCCGAACGCGTGCAGGTCAGCCCACGTCAGCTGCAGCGCATATTCAGGAGCGAAGGCCGAACGACGTTCCGCGAATGGGTGGAGAACGCGCGGATGCAGCGGATCGGCTCGGAGCTGCTGCAAAGCGACCTTTCGGTCGAAGAAATCGCGCTGAGGTACGGATTCGGCAATCCGAACTATTTGTATCCCGTATTCAAAAACAAATTCGGCATGACGCCCTCGGCCTACCGCCGCAAGCACAAGCGCGGGGCCCGCTAAGGCGGAACAGCCGAAACACGGACAGGGAGGAAGCGGCTTACCATGGAAAAACGAATCAAAGTCGGCATTATCGGAACGGGCGGGATCGCCCGCGCGCATGTCTCGGCCTACCGCAAGCTGCCGTTCGTCGACATCGTGGCGGTGGCGGACGTGATCCCGGGCAAGGCGAGGCAGTTCGCGGAGGCGAACGGGCTGACGGAAGCGGCCGCTTTTGACAGCCATACGGAATTGCTTGCGTACGATCTGGATGCGGTAAGCATCTGTACGCCGAACGCCTCCCATCACCGGACGAGCATCGACTCGCTGCGCGCAGGCAAGCAGGTGCTGCTGGAAAAGCCGATGTCGGTCACGCTGGCGGAGGCGATCGAGATGACGCAGGCGGCGCGGGAGACGGGCAACATGCTGAGCATCGGCTTCCAGCCGCGCTACGATCCGAATATGAAGCGGTTGCAGGAGATCGTGCAGTCCGGCCGTCTCGGCAAAGTGTACTATGTCGAAACGGGCGGCGGAAGGCGCCGGGGCATGCCGGGCGGAACCTTCATCCGCAAGGACCTTGCCGGGGCGGGGGCGATGGCGGATATCGGCTGCTATTCGCTCGATCTTGCGCTGAACGCGCTCGGCTATCCGCGTCCGCTCACGGTGTCGGCGTTCACGTCGAATCACTTCGGCACGAATCCGCTGTACCATCCGGAGGCGGACCGCTTCGAGGTCGAGGATTTCGGCGTGGCGATGGTCCGGTTTGAGAACGATGTCGTGCTGCAGTTCAAAATTTCATGGGCGATGCATATGGATTCGCTGGGCGCGACGCTGTTTCTCGGCACGGACGCCGGCCTGAAAGTGACGCCGGCGGGCACGGGGCCGTGGTCCGGGGTGTGGGACGGCTCGATCGGCAGCATGACCGTTTACCACGATGCGTTCGGCGGCCATACGGAAACGCCGGTGCCGCTGATCGAGCATTCGCTGAACCTGTTCGACGAGAAGGTGCGCGACTTCGCCGAAGCGGTGCGCGATGGTCGCCCGGCGCCGATACCCGGCGAGCAGATTCTGATTCAGCAGGCGATTATCGACGGCGTGCTGCGCTCGGCGGAGCAGCGCCGCGAGGTCTCGGTCGAGCTGCCTCAATAACGCGGCAACGGCAACGGGAGACGGCCTTGTGAGGCTGTCTCCCGTTTTTTCGTGCGGCGGTCCGTCCCGCCGGCCGGGGCATGCGAACCGGCAACGGTCGGTCTGGCCGGTATTCGTCGGTTCGGCGGCAGCCCGAAGCTTGCCGTCAACCCGGGAAGCCGGGAACGCGGCCGGCCAGGAAGGACCTGAATTCCCCTATGCTGGCGAAGACGCGTTCGGGCGCGGGCGCGTATTGCCTCGCCTGTACGTTCGGCATCCATTGGGCCGCGAACGTGCGCACGCCCGCGTCATGGCCGGCTCGCATATCGTCGTTGCTGTCGCCGATATAGACGGTGTCCTCGCGGCTCCAGCCGAGCGCGTCGAGAATGCGGAGGATGCCTTCCGGCGCCGGCTTGGACCGCGTCACATCGTCGCCCGTGACGATCTTGTCGAACGGAAGCTCCAGCCCAAGCTTGGCAAGGGAGATGTCGAGCGTCCGGCGGGCTTTGCCCGTGAAAAGCGCAAGCCCTGCTCCTGCCTGCTTCAAATCCCGCAGCAGCGCCGCAATCTCATCGTTCTTCCTGACCAACGCTTCATGGTGCCGCTCGTAATCGGCGACGAATTCTTCGATCGCCGTTTCCGCCAGCTCCTTGTTTTTGAGATGCAATCGAATGATGCCGAACTCCGTCGGCCCGGACATCCGGTTGAAGTCGTCGAATTTCAATTCCCGGTTGTCGTATTTGCGAAACGCATTGGCGAACGCGTGTCCCATGACCGGCAGCGTGTCCGCCAGCGTGCCGTCGAAGTCGAAAATCAAATTTCGGATCGCGTCCATGACCGCAAGTTCCTCTCTCCCTTGGTTTTCTTTACAGTTCTCCCGTGTTGGCCAGCTTCCTCACGTCGAGCAGGGAAATGCGCTCTCCGGTTTGCTCGTGGTACAGGAAGTCCCCTTTGACATGATCGATGAACAAAATGCCGTCCAGGTGATCCACTTCATGCTGAACGCAGCGCGCCAGATAGCCTTCCGCTTCCAACACGAACGGTTCGCCCCGGCGGTTGAGGCTTTTTACCTTCACGTATTGGGCGCGCTTTACCTCTCCCGCATAACCGGGGAAGGACAGGCACGCTTCGGCGCCAAGCTGCTCGCCGCGGCGTTCGACAATTTCCGGATTGATCAGCTCGATCAGGCCGTCGCCGCAGTCCATGACGACCGCCCGGCGCAAAATGCCGATCTGCGGCGCCGCAAGACCGGCCCGGCCTTCGGCGGCGTACAGCGTATCCTTCAGGTCGTCGAGCAGCTTGACGATTCGCGGCGTCACTTCCTCGACAGGCTTGGCCTTTTTCCGCAGAATCGGGTCGCCAAACGGCAGTATCGTTCGAACAGTCATGCTTCAAGCTCCTTTAATTCGTATTCCTTTTGGCTTATGCTGCGCTTGCGCTCATTTCATTTTACCAGATTTCCGGGAGAAGTCTCTCTTTCCTGTTTTAGATCGGGGCGGGTTTGCAAAAAAAGGATGATTAATTTTGGAAATTTGATAGAATAGAAGTAGGGCTAACATCCTACGGTTTGACGGAGGCACAATAGGGAATGAAATTTGCCGGCTTCATCTTTTTCTCTTCCCTGGAGTACATCGCGTTCATCTATTTGATTCTCGTCCTCTTCCGGTTCAACGTCCGGGAGAATATGTTCAAGTTTACGCTGTATGCGATCGTGCTCAGCTTCGCCTCCAATTCGTTGCAGATGGAGTCGCTGCAAGCCTTTTCGCCGTTGATTCACGTGGCGGTGCATATCGCTTTCTTCTCGATTTTTTTGGGGCTGCATTTGTTTAACGCGGCGGTTATGGTCGTGACGGGTTACGTGGTGAATTTTATCGTTCAGTGGATGATCGTAGCCATGGTTTCCCATTTAAATGGAGGCGCGTTGAAAATCGAGTCGTATACGCCCGCTGCGTTTGCCGTTCAAGCCGCTACCGCAGTGGTGATGATCCTGTGCGCGTGGGTGACGAAGTTTCAGAACGGCGGGTTCAGCTTTATCCGGGAAGCGAGCCGGTTTACCCGCAGCCGGATTTTTGTGAAAGAAAACATACCGTTTCTTATCTTTCTGTTTTTTTCGATCATTTTGGCAGCCGGGGCGAACATCCTTTATATTGCTGTGCCAAATCCGCCTTATTTGCTTATTTCCATCTTGTTTTTTGCGGCGCTGATCGCATTGATTGTCATTTCCGTAAAAAAGGACCGTGAAGCCGATGATTGAAGCCTTAGCTTTGCGGCTTGCTCAGAGGCTCAAAAATGCGGAGCCGGAGCGTACGGCCAGCGTCGATGTGATGAAATATTCGCTGATCATTTTGCTGAATCTTTCTTTTACCATATTGGTGATTGGACTGGCAGGAGCGGTTACCGGAAAATTCGGCCAAACGATGCTCGGTCTTGCCGCGTTCATGGCGCTCAAGTTCGTGTCCGGCGGCGCCCATCTGCGCACCGCGCTGCAGTGCTCGGTTTTGTCCGTTGTCTGTATGGTCGCTGCGCCGCATATCCCGATGACGGAGGGGTGGGTACGGGGGACGATTGCCGCCAGCATCGTTTTGCTGCTGCTGTTCGCTCCTTCGGGCCTGAAAGGCCATACCCGCATCCCGGACCGGTATTTTCCGCTGATGAAGCTGGCTTCGGTCCTGATCGTATCGCTTAACTTCCTATGGCTCAGTTCCACTGTGGCAGTGGTTCAATTTATTCAGTCCGCAGCAACTATCCGAATAATCAAGAGGGGATGAAAGTAATGAAACGTTATGCGGTAACCGTCATTTCCCGAGTATTGGCGCTTGTCGCCGTTGCTTTTGCGTCAACTGCTTGCAATGCTCTTTTTCATCGCCCCGAGGTGCCCGAAGAGCTGAGAAGGTAGCAATCGAGAGAGGAGCGGGCGAATGGAGCAACAGATTTTATTGCTTGATCGCAAGGGGAACCCGTGTGCCGTCAGCGTAGAGAATCTTGTTGCTATTCGGCCAACGGCCAGAGGTCCGGAGTTCTACACGAAGGATGAGGTTTATTTCTATCCGACCCGGATGGACGAGCTTCATCTGTTGCTGAAGAACGCTGGGTTCGAACGGCTGGACCGCACGAATCTGGTCAACCTGAACCGGGTGAAGGCGTTCGATCCGAAGGACCGCAAGGTGTATTTCGAATATCCGTGGCGCCAGGACAGCCTGTCCTTTACGGTATCCGAAGCCAACCTGAAAAAGGTCGAACACTTGGCCAAGGATAATGAGGTCAAGCCGAGCGCCGTACGCGATCTTTTGTGCGATGAAGGCTGATCCGCCTGCAGTTGGAACTGAGACGCTGCTCGGGATAACGGCGAAGCTGCCGTCATCCCGAGTGGTGTTTTTATGGGTTACGCTGGGCTTCAAAATTTCCAAAAAATACATTTGCACATCGGCGAAATATGTGCTATTATAATCTCCGTCGCAGGTCCTTAGCTCAGCTGGCAGAGCAGTTGACTCTTAATCAACGGGTCGTGGGTTCGATCCCCACAGGGCCTACCATCCTTCAAAATCGACAAGAGCAGGCAAGGCGAGAAGCCGTTGACCTGCTCTTTTTGCTATACGCATATTGCATGCTGTTAAAGGACCCGATTCAAACGCCGGACGCGGAAAGCAAAGGAGACGCCGAATCCCCGGCCTGCTGCAGTTCCAGCATTCTGCGCCGGTAGGCGTCCGGCGTGCAGCCGACGGCCGCTTTGAACACGCGGGTGAAATGCGCCGGGTGCGCGAAGCCGACCGCTTTGCCCACTTTGGTCACGGGCATGTGCGGATCGAGCCGGAACTGGATCTTCGCCTGATTGATCCGCCGGTTATACAGGTACTGAAATACCGTCGTTCCGGTGACGTCCTTGAACAGATTGGAGACGTACGTTTTGGTCAAATGCAGCTCCGCTGCAATCGCATCGAGCGTGACCGGCTCGTGATAGCAGCGTTCGAGATAGGAGATGATGTTCTGCACGTGGCGCTCCCGCTCGGAACGGTGGATTTGCCGTTCGACGGGCTGCCGGCAGCAGCCTTTGATGACGTACAGCAGTTCGCAAAACCGCAGCGTAAATCGTTCATAGGCGAACGGCTGAACGGCGTCGCCCCGTTCGGAGGCTTCGTACAGACGGCTTAGTTCTTCGAGCAGCCGTTCGATCTCCGCCCGCCGTTCGCCGGACAGGGAGAGGCGATAGTTGCGAAGTTCTCCGAACGGCAACAGCAAGCCGCGCACCGTGTCCTCCGGCAATACGCGGTAAATGTAGGCGGGGTCGAAATGAATGAGCGTGCGGATGTACGGGACGTGAGGCTGCGGGTTCGGCCGGTGCAGCGTCATGCCGTGCATCAGAATGAGGTCGCCCGGGGCCAGCGTCATGATGCGGTCCCCGATCAGGAAGGTGCACTGCCCCTCGTGAAAATAATAAATTTCGTAAAACGAATGGGAATGAAAGCTGATTTCGGCAATCGGCGTCGCGCATCGGTACGCGAATTCGATCGGACGGTTCCATTGCGCATACGGAATGACGGGCATCCGGGACACCTCCGCCTGCAAAGTTGGAAGGACCCTGTTTCGGCTCGCCGCGAAACAGGGTTCCTCGATATCCTTCTTATGCCATTTTAACACGTTTTGAAGGCGATTTCATCTGATCCGCACCGCATCCCGCTGGGCGATCAGGCACAGCTCCGCCGCTTTGAAGGCATGCTCCTGCGTCATGGCGTTCTCGGTGCCGTTCAGGCAATCGAGAATCAGCTCCCCGAAGAAGGGATAGCCGACCTTGCCGGCCACGTCGAAATACGCTTCCCCTTCATGATTGACGAGATAAACATGGCCGCCGTCCCGGGAACGGGCGATGTCGATATATTTGCGCAGCTCGATGTACCCGTCCGTGCCGAGAATGAAGGTTCGTCCGTCGCCCCAGGTGCCCAGTCCGTCCGGCGTCAGCCAATCGACGCGGAAATAGTTCGTCGCCCCGTTGTCCCCGACCAGAGTGGCGTCTCCGAAATCCTCCAGCTCGGGATAATCGGGATTGCGGTAATTGCCGACTTTGCTGTGCAGCACGCGCGCGTCCTTGCAATCGGCAAAGTAAAGGAATTGCTCGATCTGGTGGCTGCCGATGTCGCACAAGATGCCGCCGTAATGCTTCTTGCGGAAAAACCAGTCCGGCCGCCCGGTGCCGAGCCGGTGCGGACCGGTTCCGAGCACCTGAACGACCTTGCCGATCGCGCCCTGCTTAATGAGCTGGCCCGCATAGACGGCGCTTTCCACATGCAGCCGCTCGCTGTAGTAAACCATATACTTAAATCCGGTTTCCGCGACGGCTTTCCGGGCGGCTTCGAGCTGGGACAGCTCGGTAAACGGCGTCTTGTCGGTAAAATAGTGCTTGCCCGACGCCAGCACCCTCAGCCCGAGCGCCCAGCGCTCGCTCGGAATGGCCGCGGCCGCGACCAGGCGCACTTCGTCGTCCTCGAGCACGGCCGCTTCCGAAGGAGCCGCCTTCGCTTCGGGGAAAACCTTCCGGAACGCTTCGACCTTGGCCGGGTCCGGATCGTATACCCATTTGATCGTCGCGCCGGCTTCGACCAGTCCCCGGCATTGGCCATAAATATGGCCGTGATCGAGGGCGACGGCCGCGATCACGAATTCGCCGGGACCGCACACCGGTTCCGGCTTGGCGGAAGCGGGGGCGTAGGTCTGGCCGCTGCTGGCGCCGAACAGGGCTTTGCCGCGAATTTCGCTAGTCATCGTATGCTCCTCCCGTGGATAGCGTATTCTTATTCCATCATGGGACCGTTATCGGACAGCGTCACCGGCTTGCGGTTTCTTCGGCGCGATAGGCGGAACGGTCGATTCGCGCCTGCAGCTGCGCCTCGAATTCCCGCTCGTCGAGCGGAAGCTCGACCCAACGGTCCAGCCAGGTGGACAAATGCATCGCGTTGGAAATGGACAAGCCGAGAATGCCTTCTTCGCCGGGCGCGACAAGCGGCGTTCCGTTCAGGATCGCGTCGGTAAAATTCTGCATAATGCCGGCATGCTCCGGGCTCGGGCCGAAATGATCGAAATCGATCCGCCAAGCTTCCGGGCTGGCGAAGGGAACGGTGTTGCGCGCGTTGAATTCGGGCTCGGGCTCGCGCAATCTCCAGAACGTCAGCTTCCCGTTTTCGGCGACCAGCTTGCCGCGCTCGCCGATCACTTCGTAACGGTTCGTTCCCGGCGCTTCGCCGGTTGTCGTCACGAAGACGCCGGTCGCCCCGTTGGCGTATTCGACGTAAGCCGTCACTTCGTCTTCGACCTCGATGTTGCGGTATTTGCCGAAATGGCAGAACGCCCGGACCCGCGCCGGGATCATGCCGATCGTCCATTGCCAGAGGTCCAGCTGGTGCGGACACTGGTTGAGCAGTACGCCGCCGCCTTCCCCGGCCCAGGTGGCCCGCCACGAACCGGAATCGTAATACGCCTGCGGACGGTACCAGTTCGTAATAATCCAGTTGGTCCGGCGAATCGCCCCGAGCTCGCCCGAAGTGACGAGATCGCGGACTTTCGCGTATAGCGGATTCATCCGCTGGTTATACATGATGCCGAAGACTTTGCCGCTTCTTGCGGCCGCTTCGTTCATCGGGCGAACGCGCGAGACGGAGACGCCCGCCGGCTTCTCGATCAGCACGTGAAGACCGCGCTCGAACGCGGCGATCGCATCGGCCGGATGCCCGAAGTGCGGAGTGGCGATGAGAACGGCGTCGATCAGCCCGGATTCGAACAACTCCCGTGACGTTGCGAAAACCGCGAGGCCTGGATACTGCCCGCGAATGGACTGCCGGCGGCTCTCGTTCGCTTCGCAAACCGCCGTCAGCGCGGCTCCTTTGATTTTGCCGGACGCAAGGGTTGCCGCATGATTGCTGCCCATATTGCCCATACCGACAATGCCGAATCTGACCTGTTTCATTCCAGACAAACCTCCCGGCGAAAATAAACTCGGCGCAAATAAACTCCAAGAAGCCGGTTGACCGGCATAAACGGTTGACGGCGTTGCTTGTCAGAACGCGTTGGTCAGCCGGCTCCGTTTGCGAACGGCCCCATTGTAGCACATTCGGTTGGGAACGGGAGGGAATCGGATAAAGGGCGTAACCACAGTCAAGAAATCCGGGCAAAAGGCAAGCCACGATTAACGCAAGGCATAGCCCGACAACCGGAAGGGGCGGGGAGGCTTCTTGCTGCTCCGCTTGATGTAAGGTACTCTTAAAACGTACGGGCAAAATATTGCAGGATCGTGAAACGCGGGACGATGTGAACCGTAATAGTGAACGAGACAAATGTAAACGAGGGAAGCCGATGGATGCGTTGCGAACGTTTTTTGCTCAACCCGGAGTAAGAAGAGTGCTGTTTCTTTTGCTTGTTCTGCTGCTGTTGTTCAGTCTCCGCCATATGCTCAACCTGCTCCTGCTGCTGTTCCTCGTAACCTTTGTTATGGGACGGCTGCAGAGCTACCTGACGAAGAAGCTCAACCGCTTTTTTCCCGTATCCCCCATTGCGGTCGTCGTCGTTTTGTACACGCTGCTGGTGTCGGGCCTTGTGATCGGGATTTACAATTACGTCCCCAAGATCATTAGCCAGATTATTGAGTTGATCGGCAACATCGACCGCTTTCTGCGAACGTCCAACAACAACGAGATCGTGCAGAAGCTGATCGACGCGCTGAAAAAAGGGGACGTCAATTACGAGTCGTACTTCAGCAGCGCGATCGAGTATATCAAGAAGCTGAGCAAGTGGCTGGAAATCATCCTGATCGTCATCCTGCTGAGTTTCTTTTATCTGCTGCAAAGAAACAAGATCGTCGCATTCACGGAGAAATTCCGGAACAGCAAGATCGGCTGGGCGTACAAGGAGTTTGAATACTTCAGCAAAAAGTTCACGTCTTCCTTCGGAAAAGTGATCGAGGTCCAGCTTCTGATCGCCGTGTTCAATACGGTGCTGACGATGATCGGCCTTTGGATCATGGGCTTTCCGTATTTGTTCGCCCTGACGATCATGGTGTTCCTGCTGAGCCTCATCCCGGTGGCGGGCGTCGTCATCTCGTTTATTCCGATCAGCATCATCGGGTACCAGGTCGGCGGTTTTTCCCTGGTGCTCTGGACCATCGTCATGATTCTGGCCATTCACGCGTTGGAAACGTATTTTCTCAATCCGCGCCTGTACGCGCACAAAACGAAGCTGCCGATGTTTTACACGTTCATCGTGCTCATCTTTGCCCAGCATTATTTGGGCATATGGGGGCTCATTATCGGAATTCCGATTTTTATGTTCCTGCTCGACCTGCTCGAGGTCGACCAGCCGAAAAGCTGACGACGGCGCCGGGCCGGGGAAGCCGCGCCCAACCGCTCCGGCGGGCTGTATGCCGGATGTAAAACAAATAAACCTCCAAAACCGCTTTTTACAGTGGTTTTTGGAGGTTTGTTGGTTTTTGGGGCTGGCTTAGAAAACAGCCAGAATCGCATTTGCGGCATGGCGAGACGGTATGGACGTCGCTTATTCGGCGAATGATTGCGGCGGCGTTGCCTGCTTCGCACGGGTGACCCGCGTTCCGGCCAATCCGTCGTGTATGCTTTTAGCCCCCCTATTCCAAAACAACGCGGCAATATAGAGAAGCAGGAGGGCATTCGGAATATAAATCAAATAGAGATTGCCCGGTTCCTCCACGCTCCACCACGGTTCGGGGACGAGGACGATCGCATGAGTCAACTCCCACGGAAGCAACCTGACGGCGGTTCTGGCCAGCGCTTGCGCAACGTTGATGTTCGATCCCGTCCGGTCCGTCACTTTCAAGGCGAGCAGCTTTTTCCCTACCGTCTTTTGGAAGAGACGTTCGCACAGGATAAAATACAGCCATACCGGCAAAGACATCGTCGCCAGAACCCACCATTCGATTTCGTATCCGTGATCGAAACGATCGAACGGAAACCCGGACATCATCGCATAAACCGACGCCTGCAGCCCGATAAGGACCATAGCGAGCAGCACGAAATCGACCCCGTACGCAAGCAGCCTCCGAATGGAAAGCAGCATCCCCTTCCCCTTTTCCTGGAAATTAATCCTTTTCCTTATCATAACAAAAAGAGACATCGCATTGAAATGAATTCCCGAAAAATGATACGATGCCATTAGATGCCAATTTGGAGCGGGCTCAAGCCTGTCGGGACCAAGGAAATCGGACCCGCGAATCGTTCGTGGACGTCCCTGAAGCGAAGCGCCGGGCTGCAGCCCGGACAAGCCCTTGAAGCGAACCGCGACGAGCCGCTGGACGGGTTCCTGGCGGGGTTCACGTCGGGCACGAGCGGCTCGCCCAAGGGCGTGGCGCATCTGCGCGCGAACTCTCTTTGGGCGGCGCGTTGGGCGGCGCGTCCGCGTAAGCCCGCCCGCGAACTTCTATATTTTCAAGCAAAGGAGAATTCACATGGACTGCATCTTCTGCAAAATCGTAAACGGCGAGCTTCCGTCCCAAAAAGTCTACGAAGACGAGTTTGCGGTCGCATTCCACGATATCAACCCGATCGCGCCGGTGCATGTGCTGACGATTCCGAAAAAGCATATTTCGTCCCTGCTGGACATCGGGACGGAGGACAAGGAGCTGATCGGACATCTTCATCAGGTCATTCAGAACGTGGCGCGAATCACGGGCGTGGACAAAACCGGATTTCGGGTCATCACAAACATCGGGGAACACGGCCAGCAATCGGTGCACCACCTGCATTATCACGTGATCGGCGGCCGCCAGTTGGAATGGAAGGCCTAAACGAAACGGGCAAAGGGACTGTCCCCAAAGTAAGGCTGCTTTCCTAACGGACAGTTAGCTTGCTGAGAAAAGCATGTGCAAGAGGGTGATCCCTGGATCGTCATTCCGGCTCGATCCGCCGAACCGTTAATGATGATTTTGGTGGACCGTCGTTCCGCTAAATCGGCCGATCTCGTCTACGGGGAGAATGTGGGGACAGAGGTTCCGTTATTCGTTCGTCCGTCGGCGATTTTTTGCGGAATTACAGCTCTTAACGGATTGTCTGTCCGCGAGAAGGCGGAAATCGGGGGATTTTGAACAAATAGCGGATCCTGTGTCCGCCTTATCTGCCCGGCTGATGGAAACGCAGGGGCAAAACAAGAGGGGAATCCGGGTGCCGCCGAGGTCGTTTGCATGGCCGTTACGCGTTTGGTATCCACGGTACCCAGCGGGTACCCAGCGCCCAGCTCAGGGGGACGCAAGCGCCAGCGCGATGCCGATGGCCGACACGCCGCCCTTCAAGCGCCCTCCAAGCTGCCGACGCTCATGGCGGCCGCCAGCTGGAATGGAAGGCCTAGACGAAACGGGCAAAGCCCCCGTCCGCGGCAGGAACGGGGGCTTTGGCATGTCCGAACGGCTTTCGGGAAGCTTCAGCTTCGGGAAGCGGCTCCTTGTCCCACCTTGTGCAGATAGGCGACGAGCGTAAGCAGGCCTTTGTCGAAATTCTCCAGATGGAAATGCTCGTCGGGAGCGTGCAGATTTTCGTCGGGCAGGCCGAAGCCCATCATGACGACCGGAGCCGCCAGGATGCGGGAGAACGTCTCCACGATCGGGATCGAACCGCCGTCCTTGGTGAACACGGCGCGCGTGCCGTACACTTCTTCATAGGCGTCGGCCGCCAGCTGAAGCAAGGGGTGGGAAGGGTCGCAGCTGAAAGCGCGCGCCTTTTCGCCGGGCCGGATGTGCAGCTTCGCCCCCGGCTGGATATGCGCCTGCAAATGGCGTTCGATCCGTTCGAGCGTCTTCTGCGGGTCCTGGTCCCCGACCAGACGGCAGGTGATTTTGGCATGCGCTTCTTTCGGAATGACCGTCTTCGTCCCTTCCCCCTGGAAGCCGCCGTACACGCCGTTCAGCTCCAGCGTCGGCCGGGCGCCGGTGCGCTCGGTGAACAAGAAGCCCGGTTCTCCGTAAAGCGTGTCGAGGCCCAGCTCGGCGGCAAGCTGCTTCTCGTCGGGATTGTAGCTGGCCAAGTCGGCTTTTTCCAGCTCCGTCAGCTCCGGAACGCCTTCGTAAAAGCCTTCCACCGCGACGCGGCCCTGATCGTCGTGCAGCGAAGCGAGCAGCGACACGAGCGCATGCAGCGCATTGGGCACGGCTCCGCCGTAAAGGCCGGAGTGCAGGTCGGTTTTGGCGGTCGTCACGGTCACTTCCAGCGAGCAGAGGCCGCGCAGGCCGGTGCAGATCGACGGCTTGCCCCGCTCCAGCAGCGAGGAGTCCGAAATGACGACCGCGTCGGCCGCCAGCTTGTCCCGGTTGGCGGCGAGAAATTCCGCCAGGCTGGTGCCGGATACTTCTTCTTCTCCTTCGACGCAGAACTTGATGTTGACCGGAAGCCGGCCTTCCTCGCGCAAAATCGCCTCGACCGCTTTGATATGCAGGAAAAGCTGGCCTTTGTCGTCCGTTGCTCCCCGCGCATACAGCTTGCCGTCGCGGATCGTCGGCTCGAACGGAGGCGTTGTCCACAGATGCAGCGGATCGACCGGCTGGACGTCGTAGTGGCCGTAGATCAGCAGCGTCGGCCGGCCGGGGGCGTGCAGGTGCTCGGCGTAGACGATGGGATGCCCCTTCGTCTGATGAATTTCCACCTGCTCCAGTCCGGCGCGGGTGAGCGCGTCGGCCAGCCACTTCGCGGCGGCGTTCACGTCCTGCTTATGTTCGGATAAAGCGGAAATGCTCGGAATGGACAGCCATTCCTTCAGCTCGTTCAAGTGCCGTTCGCGTTGACCGGCGAAATAGGCCGCATAGCTCATGGGAGGCACCTTCCTTCCTCGAATGGAATCATCTCTCCCCGATTTTACCATTCCTTTTTCCGCAGGGGAAATATTCCGCTTTCCGGTGCCGCCGTCACGCCCGGCGCTCCTCGCGCAGCGGCCGCACATCCGGCGGAATCAGGGCCGGGTCGAGCGGCCGGACGCTCGCCTGAAAGCGGCCGTAATAGCGGAACACGGTTCCGATCAGCCTGTTCGTCACCCGGACCGAGATCCGGTACGTTTGCTGGCGGTCGTCGTACCATTCGCATACGTCGGCGATTCCGGTGAACAGGGCCGGGAACCGGAAGCCGATCAGGCCTTCGTAGAAACGCTGCTCGCCCGAGCGGATGCGGATGCCGCCGTTTTCGGCCACGCCGACGCTCAAATCGACCGCCAGATGCTGCTTCGTGCCGAGATAATCGACGATCGTTCGGCGCTCATCGCTATAGATCATCGTGGCGTCGAACCGGCGCACCGTATTCGGGAACCTGAATTCGCGGCACCAGGTCACGGTCTCCCGTCCGAAGCTGTCCTTATACGCGTAGTTGCCGATCGAAAACGGGATGCGGACCCCGCCCTCCGGGAACAGGATATGGCGGTATGTGCCGATGTGAAGCGGCACGGCGGCCCATTTGGAAGTCCAGATCCGGTCCATGACGCCGACGCCGACGGAGGCCACCTTGTCCTCGCTGCTGAAGCCGAAGCGTTCCCGAATGCGCGGATGAAGCTTTCCGAAGTCGCTTCCCAATGCTCGTTCATAAATCGATGCCATCGCTCGTTCCTCCTGAAGAATAAGCTGCGGATGATGCGGATTCTCCGGGCTTGCGCGCGCAGCGTCCGGCGTCCGGCAGGTCGCCGAGCGTCAGGGAGGCAAGCAGGCCGAGTCCGATCATGGACAGGCTGAGGGGAACGGGACCGAACGGCGCGGTCGTAAGGTCCGGCCTAACGCATAGCGCGGGGGCGCACAGCAGCGCGGGCAGCGCGCACAGCAGCGCCAGCGCCCGGCGGCTGCGGTGCCGGAGGACGGCGAGCAGGGCGGTCCCAATCTCGAAGACGCCCAGGACGGCCGTGATGCCGTCCGCAAGCCCGACCGGCAAGCCCGCTTTCTCCAACAGCGCGGACTCCCAGGTGCCGGGGAACAGCAGCTTCGGCACAAGGCCCTGGTACAGCCAGAGCAGCGCGAGCAGGGCGACGCAGATGTAGTGAACGAGCGCCTTGCGGATCGTGGCGGCGGGCGGAATCCCGCGCTCCAGCCAAATGCGAAGCGCGTCGAAGCTCCAGGCCGTCGCGTAGCCGAAGAGCGGACGGAACAGCAGCCGGTCGAACAGGCGGCCGGCCGTTCCGAAGCGCGTCCGGTAGTCGAAACGGGTGCTGAAGACGACGCAGTCGCCCTGCGGCTTGTACCGCCAGTAGCCGCCGCCCTCGCGGATGAGGGAGATCGGCTGCTCCGATCCGAAACGGAGCGTCGACAGCCGTTCGCCTCCCGGACCGGCTATTTGCGCTCTCACTTCCCCGGTGCCCGCGATGTTGAGGCCAAAGCCGATTCGCGTGCGGTACAGAAAGCGCTGGACGGTTTCGTCCGCCCTGCGGGGCAGATACGCGATTTCGGAAAATCGCAAATCCCACTGCTGGTGCAGCTCCGGCGTCTGCGTGTACCGCCAGAGCTTGTCCATATCGGCGCGTATGGGCAGCTCCACATAGATCGGCTTCGCTTTCATTTCTCCGGCGCCTCCGTGTCTTCTTCGCCGTCCGGCAAAAAGCGGCTTCTGATCTTCTCGTCCGGAACCAGGCAGGCTTCGCTCCGTCCGAACCAGCGATAGCGCCTTCGGGCAATCCAATCGTACGCCGCATCCCGCAGGGCGGGCGGCACCGCCTTCAGGCTGTACAGCAGCGGCCACGCCCCGCCAAGCCGGCGGAACACCCGAAGCGCCGCGTCGGATTTGACGAAGCAGCGGCCGCCTTCGATCAGGACGAAGCTGTCCGGCCCGTCCGCCAGGCCGCCTTCCGCAAGCAGCCGCCGTCCCGTCCGGGATTGAAGGGCGGCGAACCGGAAAACGGCGCGCTTATCGCGCTTGGCGATAAACCGCGTAATGCCTTGACACAGCAAGCAATGTCCGTCGATCAGCAGGATCGCGGGCCGGCCTGTGCGGCCTTGCCGGCTCGCACGGCTTCTTATGCCGTCCTCCCGGCTGTTCCCCTGGCCTCTCATGCCTTTCTTGCGAATGATCAAGCCGCATCCCTCCGATGGTTAAAGTGTAGACCGAAACGGGGCCGCCGTGCAGTTCCAACTTTTATGGGGCGAATGCCAAAAAAGGTACTACGTCTTGTAGTACCCCGAAACGGAAACAGGCGTCTCGTCAATCCGGACCGAGCCCCTTGCGGCGGACTTTCTCGACCGCCTGCCTGCTCGTTTTGACGCCGAGCTTTTTCAAGATTTTGTTGACTTGGTTTTTCAGCGTGCTTTCCGCCTTGAACAGCATCTTCTCGATTTGGGACTGCGTATATCCGGCCTCGATCAGCTCAAACACTTCGCGCTCGGCCTGGGTGAGGGGCTTGAGCTGTTCCTCGCGCTTGAGCCGCGCGAACTCCTTCAGCAGCGCGTCCATCGCGGCCGGATGATGGTAAGCCGTGCGGATCGCGTGCGGAATATCCTTGAACCGGCTTTTTTCGATATAATTGACGGCTCCGGCGGTGAACGCCTGCGTGATGACGCGCTCGTCGCGAAGCGAGGTGAGCATGATGATTTTGGCCGGATGAATGTCGTGAATGTCGATGGCCGCGTAAATGCCGTCCATTGCGCCTTCGCCGAGCTGGATGTCCATGAGCACGACATCGAAGTCCAGCGTCCGCGCCAGCCTGACGGCTTCCTCTTTATTCGTCGCCGAGCCGACGACGAGCATGTCGTCTTCGTGATGGAGAAAGCTGGTCATGGCTTTGATCCACTCCGGGTCGTCCTCGACCAGCAGCACTTTGATCTGTTCCACGGTCAGGCTCCTTTCGATTTTACAACGGCCGACGAAGGAAAGTGCAGCGTGACGCGGGTCCCCTCGTTAACCCGGCTGGTCAGCTCGACCGATCCTTTGCATTGGCGCATCACATTGTAGACGTAAGAGAGTCCGAGACCGAAGTTGCTTCTGCCGCTTTTGGTGCTGTAAAACGGTTCGAACACCCGGCCGATCCGGTCCTGGGGAATGCCTTCGACCGACAGCGAGACGCCGCTTCGCCCGCGCTCAAGCCGGAGGACGACCGTTCCGCCGTCCGGCAGCGCTTCGATGGCGTTGGACAGCAGGTTTTCCAGCATTTCCGTCAGGTGAACGGGATCGCACAGCAGCGTCGGCCTCGCGGCGAAGGCGCAGATCAGCTCGATTCCCAGGCGTTCCGCCCGCTCCCGGTTGCGCTGGACCGCTTCTTCCGCCAGCTTGTCGGGCCGGCAAGGCTCGGGCTTAAGCTCGAGCCGCTTCGTCCGGCTGTGCATCCGCTCCGCCATCGCGAGCAAATGCTCCGAGGCGCTGGCGATCAGTTCCAGGTGCTCCCGCGCGGCCTCGTCCTGCCGGGTCAGGGAGCGCCTGATATTTTCCGCGCTGATGGCGATTTTGCCGATTTCGTTTTTGATCGAATGGCTCAGCAGATGGGTACCGGAGCTTGCCGCTTGCATCGCGCTGTCCATCGGGTCGCGTTCCACGCGCAGCTTGATGCCGAGCACCCCGTACACGAACAGGCTTAAGATCGCCACCGCGAACGAATAAATGAAGAACGGGGACACATAGCGGAAAAAATCGAAGTCGGGCTTGACCAGTTTGGCCACATAAATCAGGAAAAGCACGGCGAGCAAGGTCGGCACCATCATGACGGTGATGATCAGCCGGTTGCGCCGCTTGACGCGGTCGTTTTCCTTAAGCAGCGCCGCCGCGAGCAGGACGCAAGCGCCCGTGTAATAAGGGGCGGCCCAGGCGAGCAGCCAGCCGTAATCGATCCGAAAGGCGGGACCGCAGGCCGAAGCCGCCAGCGTCGCGGCGGGCGGGAGCAGCAGCAGCCATTTCCACAACCGCTTTCGGGCGGGATCTGCGACCAACTCCGAATAGACGAGGGCGAAAACGGCAACGGCATAAGGCGTAACCGCCAGGTTTGCGAATTGAACCGCCTGCGCCGCCGCGTCCCATCCGGACTCGCGAAGAAAATCGGTCAGCCCGCCGATCGCGGCGAAAGCCAGAAACCAAAACGCCCAGCGGTTGATTTCGTGGCGCGGATTGCCCGCGAGCAGTACGATAGCGGCGCCGAAAAGCGCGAAAAAATAGTAGAGCATCGACCTCATCCCAATCCGGAAGCCTTTATAGGTAATCTACCATATTCGGACGGCAACCGTGCAAGCTTTGGATTGAAAATATCGGGTTGCTGCGGTAAGCTGTAGACAGTCGAGACGAGAACAGGTTGGATGAGACGAGAAGAGACGAGCCGAGAATGGACCATGCCGAACGGCCGCAGGAGCGGCGTTGGTTTGGCTTCTGTTTTCATATCCTCTCCGCAATTCCTGTTCTCCTCTGAATGTTGGAGGAGAGAATCCGCATGAGCATTTTATCGTCGTTCGTATCCGTTCCCCGGCAATATGCGTACAAGACCAAAGGACATCTCGAGGTTACCCGCTGTTTGGAACCGCTGGAAACCGCGACTGCCGTTCAAGCCGTACAAAAGGCTATCGATTATCGGAAAGGCGCGCTTTTTTCTAGCGGCTATGAATATCCGGGTCGGTATTCCCGGTGGGATATCGGTTTTACGAACCCCGCGCTCGAATTGAGGGCCTATCGCGACCGGTTTCGCATCTTCGCCGAAAACAGCAGAGGAGCCTTGCTGCTGAACGCCATTTATTCTCAGCTGCTGCAAACCGCCGATATCGGCCGTCTCGTCCGCGCAGGCGATACGATAACAGGCAGCATCAAAGCCGGCGGGCATCCGGTTTACGAAGAGGAAAGAACAAGACAGCCTTCCCTTTTTTCCGTCATCCGTGCGATCCGTGACCTTTTCCATTCTCCGGAGGACCCTTTTCTCGGGTTGTACGGCGCGTTCGGGTACGATCTGGTTTTTCAGTTCGAGCCGATGGAGCTGAAAGCCGAGCGCGATGAGAACGAGCCGGACGCGGTGCTTTACCTGCCGGACGAGCTCGTGGTCGTCGATCATCGGTTGAATGCCGCATACCGGTTGTCCTATGATTTTCGCTTCGAAGGAGGACAGACGCACGGTCTCGAAAGAACCGGAACGCATCGGGAGCCGAAGCTGAGCGGGCAGGTGCCGGCGGAGGGCTATGTTCCGGGCCGTTACGCGCAATTGGTGCGGGAGGCGGCCCAAGCTTTCAAAGCGGGCGATCTGTTCGAAGTCGTCCCTTCCCATACGCTGTATGAGACGTGCACCCGTCTGCCGTCCCGGATTTTTTCCCGATTGCAGGAGATCAATCCCAGTCCGTACGGGTTCATGCTGAATTTGGGGGACGAATTCCTGGTCGGCTCGTCTCCCGAGATGTATGTGCGGGTAGAAGGCAAAAGGGTGGAAACCTGCCCGATATCGGGTACGATCGGACGCGGTTCCGACGCGATCGAAGATGCGGACCGCATCCGGGAGCTGCTCAATTCCGCCAAGGACGAATCCGAGCTGACGATGTGCACCGACGTGGACCGGAACGATAAGTCCCGCATTTGCGAACCCGGTTCCGTCCGGGTGCTCGGGCGAAGGCAGATCGAAATGTACTCCCACCTCATTCATACCGTCGATCACGTCGAAGGCATTCTGCGTCCCGAATTTGACGCTCTGGATGCTTTTATGACCCATATGTGGGCCGTCACGGTCACAGGCGCGCCCAAGCGGGCGGCGATCCGGTGGATCGAAGAGCACGAATCGTCGCCCAGAAGCTGGTATGGCGGCGCTGTCGGCTATCTTTCGTTTAACGGCGATTTGAATACGGGGCTGACGTTGCGAACGATCCGAATCAAGGACGGGGTCGCGCATATTCGCGTTGGCGCAACGCTGCTTTACGATTCGGTTCCGGAGGACGAAGAGCGGGAGACCCTCGTTAAAGCGGCGGCGCTCGTCGAGGCGGTGCGCGGGTCCGGCCGTATGGGCCGGGGAGAGCCGATATCGGCTCGTCCGCCGGCGGGAGAAGGCAAAACCGTGTTGCTGGTCGACCACGAAGACTCTTTTGTCCATACGCTGTCCAATTACATGAAACAAACCGGCGCGACTGTCGTCACCCTGCGCGCCCCCTATGCCCGCAGAATGTTAAAAGAAAAGCCGTTCGATTTGGTCGTGCTGTCCCCCGGTCCCGGCCGGCCGTCGCAATTTGCCTTGAATGAGACGCTTTCGCTTTGTCTTGAGAAACAAATTCCCGTTTTCGGCGTGTGCTTGGGACTGCAGGGAATCGTCGAATATTTCGGGGGACGCCTGGCTGTTCTGGATACGCCCCGCCACGGAAAGACCTCTTATGTGGAGATCAAGGGGGCGAGCCCGATTTGGGACGGACTGCCCCGGCAATTTCGCGTAGGCCGCTACCACTCTTTGTACGCGAAGGAGGTTCCCGACTGCTTGGAGGTCACGGCGGTTGCGGAGGATGGGATCGTCATGGGGATCGAGCACCGGACGCTGCCGATTGCCGCGGTGCAATTCCATCCCGAATCGATTGCCACCCTGCGCGGGGAGATCGGGCTGAAGCTTATGGAAAATGTCGTCTCCCGGCTTATCGGCCGGAATTCGGAGCCTTCCAGCGGAGGACGATGACCGTTCCCCGGCCCAAAGAGGTGGACACTTCAATCGAGCCGCCCATCCCTTCCACAAGCGCCTTCGTCACGGCCATGCCGAGTCCGGTTCCTTCGGTGCGGCTTTCGGTATCCGTTCCCCGGTAATACCGTTCGAACAGCCGCGCCGCCGTCCGCTCGTCCATGCCGTCTCCGTCGTCCGCGAACGAGACGGCGATTGCGCCTTCCGGCCCCGTTTGAACGGATACGGTCAGCGTCGTGCCTTCCTTGTTGTGCAGCAGGGCGTTGGCCGTCAGATTGTCGATAATCCGCTGAAACCACGGCTTGTAGACCGAAAGATACGCGGGTCTGCGGTCCGGCACGAAGCGGATGCTGCCTTCCGGGTACAGCGGATGGCTGGACGCCTCCCGCACGGCTTCCGCCAAATATTCGTTCAGATCGACGGTTTCAAGGGACGGGGCCCGTCCTCCGTGCCGCAGATGGTAGGTTAACGTAAGATCGTTGATCAGTTCGTCCAAATGCGAGGATTTGTCCAGTATCACCTTCGCGAAGGACCGCACTTCTTCCGACGTCCATTCGTAGGCATCCGCGTTCAGCATATGCGCGTACCCTTTAATCGAAGAAAGGGGCGTCTTCAGATCGTGGGAGACGCCGGCGATCCACTCGTCCTTCAGCCGTTCGTTCTCCGCTTGCATCTCTTCGTTGCGGCGAAGCGTTCGGGACAGGGAATCGAGAGAGCGGATGACATCCTCGAAAACGCGGTAGCCGCGTTTGGTTTTGCCTTTTCGGTTGCGGCTTCGCGGCCGTCCGGACGGGTCCGCGGGCTCGACGTAGCTTCCTTCGTCCAATGAACGGAGCCAGGTCAGCATATGGACGATCGGGGACCCGAACCGGTGCCCGAACCAGCCGGCGACCAGCGCAAAGAGAAGCATGGACGCGGCAAAAAGCAGGCCGATGGCCGTGGCCAGCACCCGGACTTCCGGCGCGATCGCCGGCTCCTCGCCGGGTTTGTAGCCGGGCAGCGGCGCGCTCAACACCCAAGTCCGCCCGGTCGTCTCGTCGTAGCGGGAGGTCAGCGTCGCGCCGTAGCGGTCGGGATAAATCGAACGAAGCGCCATCTCCTGCACCGAAAACCGGCCGAGCGCCCCCTCCGGCTTGTTGAACGACGCCAACTCGTTGCCGGACGGATCGAGCACTTGCAGCCAGGCGCCGGCTTGCCGCAGCCGGTCTTCCAGCTCGCCGGGCAGCTCAATGTTGCCGCCGGCCACTTTTCCTTGTTCCGCCAATTGCCGCAGCAGGAGATCGTCCTTGTTGCTCAGGCCGTAAATCAGCGTATGGGTGACGCCGTCCTTGCTCTGAATCCACAGATAAAGCTGGTAAGGGAAGGGCGTTTTGCCCAGCCAATAGGCGGTCAGCTCCCCCGGACCGTAGGCGTCCGGCACATCGGGAGGCGTAAAGAAAGCGTCCGTCACCCGCCCGTTTTCGTCGATGCGCTGCAGCCAGCCGCCGCTCTCCCGCACCATCTCCAGCAGTTCGGGATCGAACTTCAAATCGTCGCCTTCGGCTTGTATCGTTTGCACCAGCCGGTACAGGCCGGCGCTTTCGAAATCCCTTGCCGCCTCGATTCGCGTCAGCTGGTGAATGGTCCAGTAGAGCGCGCCTCCCGCCAAAGCCAACAAAGCGAACCCGGCCAGCGCCAGCCAGGCGATCAGGCGAAACGCAAGCCGCCATTTAACGTTCATGAACGTTCTCCCTCTTCACCAGCTTGTAGCCGAGCCCGCGCACGTTGACCAGATACTTCGGCCGGGCCGGGTCCGGCTCGATCCGCTCGCGGATGCGGTGGATGTGCACCATGACCGTGTTGTCGTCGTTGACGCTGTTTTCGCCCCATACCCGTTCGTACAGTTCGCTTTTCGTAAACACCCGGTTCGGATGTTTGCAGAAAAACAACAGCAGTTGAAAAACAAGCGTCGGACACGGCACGACAGCGCCTTCCACGCGAAGCTCGGCGGCTGCCTCGTCGACCTGAAAACGGCCGAAGTCGAACACCGGACTGCCGCCGGCGGACGGGGCCGCGTCCGAAGCCGCCGGTTTGCCGGAGCGGCGCAGCAGCGACTTGATGCGGGCGATCACTTCCAGCGGATTGAACGGCTTGGTCACGTAGTCGTCGCCGCCGACGGCAAAACCGGTCAGCTTGTCGAGGTCCGTCGTCCGCGCGCTGAGGAACAGAATCGGGGCGTCCGTCAGCCGACGGATCAACGGGCAAGCCTCCACGCCGCTCATCTTCGGCAGCATCACGTCGAGCACGATCAGATCGTATGCCCGCCGCTGGCAGCATTCCAGCGCCTGCTCCGCCGTTGCCGCCTTGTCGATATGCACGAACCCTTCCTTGCGCAGCGCCGTCTCCAGCAGCTTGAGAATCGCTTGTTCGTCGTCAACGAGTAGGATAAAGGCATCTTTCACGCGGTAAAAATCTCCTTTGCCGAACATTTTCACCTTATTTTAACATCGTTTTCCTGCCGGATAAGCGGCCCGAAATCTTAACGGAATCTTAATTTTCGGCAGGCGATTTAAGACGAAGGTAAGACGCGGTTAGCCTGCGGGCAAGACGGGGCTTGTAAGATGGAGGTGAACATAGAAAAAAGGCATGGAAGGTGTGGGGACGGATCATGAAAAAACGGGGTTTGGCGATCGTTCTCGCCGCCGCGCTGCTTGCGGGCTGCGGCGGCAACGAAGGCAAGGAGCCGGCGGAAACGGCGGGCGCATCGGCAAGCGGCACGGGAACGCCGTCTTCGCAGCCGGCGCAAACGGAGGCGGCGAATGCGGCCCAAGAGGTTCGATACGAAGCCGGACAAATCGGGCAGGCGTTGCTCGACGGAGATTACGAGAACGTCTACGCGCAGTTTACCGAAGATTTTCAGAAGGAGATTTCGCTTTCCGATTTCCGCGAGGCGGTGCAAAGCTTCAGCGAGGGCGTGGAAACGTGGGTGCCGCACACGGGCTTTGAAGTCAACGGCGGTCAATACGTCACCTGGAAAGACCAAGAAGGCAAGCGGGGGCTGATCGTCACCATGGACGACGGGAACCGAATTTCGGGACTGCGGCTGGTGAATGTCGGGAGCTTCCCGGAAACGGACAAGGCGAAGACGAAGCTGGCTTACGGGCTGCCGTTCAAAGGGGAATGGTTCGTGTTCTGGGGAGGCGCAAACGTCCTCGCCAATTATCATTACGAGTTCGAAAGCCAGCGCTACGCCTACGATTTCATTCAAGTCAAGGACGGGTATTCGTATAAAGGCGACCCGGCCCGAAACGAAAGCTACTATGCGTTCGGGCAGGAGGTCGTCGCGCCGCAGGACGGCAAGGTGGTGCAGGTTGTGAACGACGTCGAAGACAACGAGCCCGTCGGAGCGATGAACGAGCGGCAGCCGGCCGGCAACATGGTCGTGATCGATCACGGCAACGGGGAATACAGCGTTTTGGCGCATTTGAAGAAAGGATCCGTAACGGTGAACGTCGGCGACCGCGTATCCAAAGGGGACCCGATCGGCTTGTGCGGCAATTCCGGCAATTCCAGCGAGCCGCATCTGCACTATCAGGTATCCGACAGCCCGGATCCGTTCGCCGGCAAATCCGTGCGCGTGCAGTGGGAAGACGGCCTGGAACTCGTTCAGGGAGACGCGGCGAAGGGGCGGTAACCCGTTTGCCGATTCGGCGGCGGTCTACAGCAATCCGTATCTGGTTCTGAGTTTGATGCATGTCGGCATTTTAGCTTTTTACGGGTGGCAATTCGGAAAAGCGGGGTTCCGCTGATGGAGAGGCGGCCCGCGTGTACGCCAGAGCCGCCGGTTCGTGTGCGACGCGGACGCTCGGCGGCCGGCTCCACTCCGCTGGCTGAAGCTCGTCAATCTTGTCTGCATATTAGGTCAAGTCCCCTCATAAGTATGAACCATGGACTAACCAATGTGCAGAGGGGTTGATCTCATGCGTCGTCGGATCCCATGGATCGCTGCCGCCGTCGTTCTCCTTGCAGGATTGCTTGCGGGCTGCGGGAGCAAAAACGCGGAAACGGTCGTGAAGGATTTGAACAAGGTAATGGAAAAAATGGACAGCTATGAAGGCAGCGGCACGATGATTCTGCATACCGGACAGCAGCCGCAAACGTACAAGGTCGAAGTGTGGTACCAAAAACCGTCCTATTACCGGATCGCGCTCACCAACGACAAGAAGGACATCACACAGATCGTGCTCCGCAACGACGACGGCGTGTTCGTGCTAACGCCGAGCCTGAACAAGAGCTACCGGTTTCAGAGCGAATGGCCGGAGAACCAAGGCCAGGTCTATTTGTACC